>Ga0209577_10000025_pt1 | contig 123014 bp, 115 predicted proteins | sample GraSoiAngelo_109_FD_185874 | JGI IMG/M metagenome (GOLD analysis project Ga0209577, IMG submission 185874) | Grasslands soil microbial communities from the Angelo Coastal Reserve, California, USA - 14_0903_12_20cm (SPAdes) (version 2) | ecosystem: Environmental > Terrestrial > Soil >... | reverse complement strand
GCCTTTTTCGAGCGGATGAAATTCCTCACGGTGTACGGCTACAGCACGTCGGAGCTCGGGGCCACCGGAGAGCTCCACTACGAGGTGATCCCCGGCTCGTACAGCGGGTGCACCGAACTGGGTCGCTGGCGCGCGTCCCCGGGGGACTTCTGATGGCCGCCCCCAGCTTCGACGCCATCGTCGTAGGGTCCGGCATCACGGGCGGGTGGGCCGCTAAGGAGTTGTGCGAGCGCGGGCTCAAGACGCTCGTGCTCGAGGCCGGCCGGCCGATCGATCCGGCGCGCGATTACGTCGAGCACGTGCCGCCGTGGCAGATGAAGTTCCGCGGCTTCGGTGACCGTAAGGCGCTCGAGCGGGACCAGTTCATCCAGCGGCACTGTTATGCCTGCAATGAGTACAGCGGCAAGTTCTTCGTGAACGACCGCGAGAACCCCTACACGTTCGATTCCGACAAGCCGTTTCACTGGATTCGCGGCCGCCAGGTGGGCGGCAAGTCCATCATGTGGGGCCGGCAGGTGTACCGCTGGAGCGACCTCGACTTCGAGGCGAACGCCCGAGACGGGTTCGGGGTGGACTGGCCGATCCGCTACGCCGACATCGCGCCGTGGTACGATTACGTGGAGGAGTTCATCGGAATCTCGGGCGAAGCGCTCGGCCTGCCCCAGCTCCCGGACGGGAAGTTCCTCCCGCCGATGGCGCTGAACTGCGCCGAGCAGGTGGTCCGGGACGGCGTGGCCAAGCGGTTCGCGTCCGAACGGATCGTCACGATCGGCCGGGTCGCGATCCTCACCGCACCGCACCGCGGCCGCGCGGCGTGCCATTACTGTGGGCCCTGCGAGCGTGGCTGCATCACGCATTCGTACTTCAACAGCATCGGCGTCACCCTTCCGGCGGCCCGCGCCACGGGGCGCCTCACGCTGCGGCCGTACAGCGTCGTGCACAGTCTGATCTACGACGAGCAGCGCGGCCGCGCCGCGGGAGTGCGCGTGATCGACGGGCAGACCAAGCAGCCGCTCGAGTTCCGCGCGCGCGTCGTCTTCCTGTGCGCTTCGACGCTCGAGTCGACGCGCATCCTCCTGAACTCGAAGACCCCCCGTTTCCCGACCGGGCTCGGCAACTCGAGCGGCGCGCTGGGCAAGAACCTGATGGACCACACCATGGGCGGCGGCGCGCGGGGCATGATCCCGGGCATGGAAGACCGCTCGACCCACGGGAATCGCCCCAACGGGATCTACGTCCCCCGGTTCCGCAATGTGAAGACGCCGCATCCCGAGTTCCTGCGAGGCTACGGTTTTCAGGGGGGCGGCGGACGCGCCGGCTGGGGTCGGGCGGCGGAGCAGCCGGGCTTCGGCGTGGAGCTCAAGCGCGCCCTGCACACGGAGGGTCCGTGGGGCTTTTCGTTCTACGGGTTCGGCGAGTGCCTCCCGCGGCCCACCAACTACGTCGAGCTCGACCCCGTGACCGTCGACGCGTGGGGAATCCCCGCGCTGCGCATCCACTGCGTCTGGAGCGACAACGAGCGCAAGCTGCTCAAGGACATGTCGGTCACGGCGGCGGAGATGCTGGAGGCGGCGGGGGCCAAGGACGTCACGTCGTTCGTAGACGACAATCCACCGGGCCTCACGATCCACGAGATGGGGACGGCCCGGATGGGGCGCGACCCGAAGACGTCGGTGCTGAACGCCCACAACCAGTGCCACGACGTGAAGAACCTGTTCGTCACGGACGGCGCCTGTATGGCTTCGTCGGCGAACCAGAACCCGTCGATCACCTACATGGCCCTCACCGCCCGCGCGGCGGCGTATGCCGTGGAGGCGATGAAGCGGAACGAGCTCTAGGGGATCGGGGCTCGGGACTCGGGACTAGGGGAGGACATAACGATGATGGAGCGGCGCGACTTCGTTCGGACGCTGGGTGCGGCGGCGCTGGGGCAGGTATTGCAACCCCGAACCCCGAGCCCCTATCCCCGAGCCCCCCTGCGCAAGCTCGACCGCATCGGACTGCAGCTCTACACGGTGCGCCACGCGATGGAGAAGGATGTCGAGGGCACGATCGCGCGCGTGGCCGCGATCGGGTATCGAGAAGTGGAGTTCGCAGGCTACTTCGGGAAGTCGGCGCGCGACGTGCGCGCCCTGCTGGACAAGAACGGGCTCTCGTCGCCCTCGTCACATATATCGCTCTCCCCGGACCAGTGGCGCGCTGCGCTCGACGCCGCCCCCGTGATCGGGCACCGCTATCTCGTACTCGCGTGGATCCCGGCGGAGGAGCGGCACACGCTCGACGACTATAAGCGCTGGGCGGAGCGTCTCAACCGCGCCGGGACCGAGGCCAAGGCCGCGGGGCTCCAGTTCGCTTACCACAATCATGACTTCGAATTCGCGCCGCTCGACGGGAAGTTGCCGTACGACGTGCTGCTGGCCGAGACCGATCCCAAGCTGGTCCAGCTGGAGGTGGACCTGTACTGGATCACCAAGGGCGGACAGGATCCGCTGGCGTACTTCGCGCGCTGGCCCGGACGCTTCCCGATGGTCCATGTGAAGGATTCGGCCGGCCCGCCGGACCACCGCATCGTGGAGGTTGGCGCGGGGAAGATCGACTTCAAGAAGATCTTCGCGCAGAGCGACCAGGCGGGAATCAAGCACTACTTCGTCGAGCACGACGAGCCGGCCGACGCGTTCGCATCCATCCGCGCGAGTTGTGAGTACCTGAAGCGGCTCGAATTCTGATGGACCGGCGAGCGGCGGTGGCGGCGTTGGGAGCCGCTGCCTTCGGCTCTGCCCTCAAGGGCGGTGTATCGCCGGGCCCACGCCTCAGCGTGGGAAGGCTCAAGCAGTCCGTTTCCCGCTGGCCCTATCGCGAAATCCCTCTGCCGGCATTCGCCCGCGCGGCGGCCGGGATGGGGCTCGCAGCCATCGACCTGCTGGGCCCCGAAGATTGGGACCCCGTGCGCGAGGCGGGTCTGGTGTGCTCCATGGGCTATCCCACCGCGCGCAACGACTTCATTGCGACGGGCTTCAACGATCGAGCGAACCACCGGATGCTGCTGCGGGAGCTGGAGGAGACGCTTCCCCTGGCCGCGCGCCACGGCGTCCCGAATGTGATCGCCATGTTCGGCAACCGTCGCGGCAAGAGCGACGCGGAGGCGATCGACAACTGTGTGGCGGGGCTCAACCAGATCAAGGCGCAGGCGGAAGCGCGGCGCGTCACCATCTGCCTCGAGCTCCTGAACAGCAAGGTGGATCACGCCGACTACCAGGGCGACCGGACTGCCTTCGGGGTCGCCGTGGTCAAGGCCGTGGGCTCGCCACGCGTCAGGCTGCTGTACGACATCTATCACATGCAGATCATGGAAGGCGACATCATCCGCACCATCCGTGACAACAAGGATTGGATCGCCCATTTCCACACCGGGGGCGTGCCGGGGCGTCACGAGCTGGACGGCACGCAGGAGCTCAACTGGCACGCGGTCGCCGCCGCCATCGCCGACACCGGCTTCACCGGCTTCGTGGCGCACGAGTTCACGCCGACGCGCGACCCCCTCACCTCGTTACGACAGGCCGTGGAGACCTGCACCGTATGACCGAGCCCCGAGCCCCGAGCCCCCAGTCCCGAGTATACGACGTGTGTATCGTCGGCTCGGGGGCCGGCGGAGGAATGGCGGCCTACGCGCTCACCAAGGCCGGAGCCGACGTCGTGGTGCTCGAAGCGGGCGGGCCGTGGGATAACGCGAAGGACTCGGCCATGCTGACCTGGCCGTACGAGTCGCCGCGCCGCGGGAAATCCACGAAGGAGCGACCGTTCGGCGAGTTCGACGCCTGCATCGGCGGCTGGGAAATCCCCGGTGAGCCGTACACGCGGGCCCCGGGCACCGAGTTCAGCTGGTGGCGGGCCCGCATGGTGGGCGGCCGGACCAATCACTGGGGCCGCATTTCACTGCGCTTCGGGCCGCGCGACTTCAAGCGTAAAGCCCTAGACGGCCTGGGCGACGATTGGCCGATCTCCTACGACGAGGTCGCACCCTATTACGACAAGATCGATCGGCTGATCGGGCTCTTCGGCAGCAACGAGAGCCTGCCGAACGAGCCGAACGGCGTGTTCCTGCCGCCCCCACGCCCCCGGTGCCACGAGCTGCTCGTCAAGCAGGCGGCCGACCGGCTGCACGTCACCTGCATTCCGGCACGCCTCTCGATCCTCACGCGGCCGCTGAACGGCCGGGCGGCGTGCCACTACTGCGGCCAATGCAACCGCGGCTGCCGGGTCAACGCGAACTTCACGTCCACCAACGTGCTGATCGCGCCCGCCCTCGCCACCGGGAAGCTCACGCTGCTCACGAACGCGATGGCGCGTGAGGTGCTGATGGATGCGAGCGGCCGCGCCACCGGCGTCGCCTACGTCGACAAGGCGACCGGGGCGGACCGGCGCGTGCGCGCCAAAGTGGTGGTCCTGGCCGCGAGCGCCCTGGAGACCTCCCGCCTGCTGCTCAACTCCAAGTCATCCCGGTTCCCGAACGGCCTGGCGAACTCGAGCGGCACCGTCGGCAAGTACATCACCGACACGACCGGCACGGACGTCGGCGGGTTCATCCCGAAGATGACGGACCACGTGCCCCACAACCACGACGGCGTGGGGGGCATGCATCTCTACATGCCGTGGTGGCTCGACAACGCGAAGCTCGACTTCCCGCGCGGCTACCACATCGAGGTCTGGGGCGGCCCGCACCTGCCTTCCTACGACGTCTTGGACGGGATTCAGGGCTACCCCTCCGGGGGTGGCTACGGCAAGCAGCTCAAGGACGACTACCGCCGCTACTACGGCGCCACGATCGGCTTCTCGGGCCGCGGCGAGATGATCCCCAACGACGACAGCTACTGCGAGATCGACCCGCACACGGTGGACCGGTGGGGCATCCCCGTTCTGCGGTTCCACTGGAAGTGGACCGACCACGAGTACAAGCAGGTCAAGCACATGCAGGAGACCTTCCGGGCGCTCATCGCGGAGATGGGGGGTCAGCCGTTCTCGCCGATGCCGGGCGCCGAACAGGGGTACGGCATCGCCGCCGGCGGCGTCATCATCCACGAGCTGGGCGGCGCGCGCATGGGGGACGACCCGAAGACCTCCGTGACGAACCGCTGGTGCCAGGCGCACGACTGCAAGAATTTGTTCGTCGCGGACGGCGGACCCTTCGTATCGCAGGCGGACAAGAACCCGACGTGGACGATTCTCGCGTTGTCGATGCGCACGAGCGAGTACATCACTGATCAAATGAAGAAAGGGGCGCTCTGATGAAGCGTCGTGACGCGGTGCGCACCCTGGCCGTCGCGCCGCTGGCCGCCGCCTTCCGGTGGACGCCGGAATCAGTGCGCGAGGCATCGGCTCGGGCGCGCGAGGCACTGGCCCACGGCACCCCATACGAGCCGAAGCAGTTCACGGCCCACGAGTGGGAAACGGTGCGCGTGCTCGTCGATCTGATCATTCCCAAGGATGAGCGCTCGGGGAGCGCCACCGAAGCCGGGGTGCCGGAATTCATGGACTTCATGCTCGGCGACGACCCCGAGCTGCAGACTCCCGTGCGGGGCGGGCTCGCCTGGCTCGACCACGAGTGCGACGACCGCTACGGTAAAACCTTCGTCGCGTGCGCGGCGGGGGAGCGCGGCGCGGTGCTCGACGCCATCGCCTGGCCGGCCAAGGCGAAGCCCGAGCACGCCGCCGGCGTGGCGTTCTTCAACCGCTTCCGCGACCTGACCGCATCGGGGTTCTTCTCCAGTCGCATGGGCGTGCAGGATCTGCGGTATGTCGGGAACACCTTCGTCTCCGAGTGGAAAGGCTGTCCCCCGGAGGCGCTGGCCAAGTTGGGGGTGACGTACTAATGGGACGTGCGACGCGGGAGGGGCGGACGAGTACGACCGGGAAACGACTCGGCGTCGGCTTCGTCGGAAGCGGGTTCAATGCACGCTTTCATCTCCTCGCGTTCCAGAGCGTGCGGGACGCGGACGTGCTGGGCGTGTGGAGCCCGAACCACAAGCACGCTCAGGATATGGCGTCCGTCGCCCGCAAGCTCGACGTGGGGGAGGCGAAGCCCTATCGCTCGTTGGCAGAGATGGTGGCCGACCCCGCGATCGATGCGCTCTGGGTGTGCGGTCCGAACTTCGCCCGCATCGACAACTTCGAGGAGATCGCGGACACCGTGGCGCGCGGGAAGGGAGAGCTCCGCGGGATCGCGTGTGAGAAACCACTCGGCCGCAACGTCGCGGAAGCGAAGCGGGTCCTCGAGCTCACGAAAAAGGCCGGGATCGCCCACGGCTATCTCGAAAACCAGGCGTTCGCGCCGGCCGTGGCGCAGGGCCGCGCGATCATCTGGGCGCGCGGCGCCACGCTCACGGGCCGCCCCTATCTGGCCCGGGCGGCGGAGGAGCACAGCGGACCCCACATGCCCTGGTTCTGGCAGGGAAAGCTCCAGGGCGGCGGCGTCCTCAACGACATGATGTGTCACTCCTCGCTGGTGGTGCGGCATCTGCTGACGCCACCCGACGCGCCCCTCGCAGCCGTGCGCCCGGCGCGCGTGACAGGGCACATCGCCAGCCTCAAGTGGTCCCGTCCCGCGTACGCGAAGCGCCTGCAGCAGCAGATGGGGAAGGACGTCGACTACACCAAGACCCCGTCGGAGGACTTCGCGAGCGTCGTGATCGAGTTCGAGACCAAGGACGGCGCCACCGTGATCGGCGAGGCGACCACGTCCTGGAGTTTCGTCGGTGCCGGCCTGCGGCTCTCCGCCGAGCTGCTCGGCCCCGAATACTCCATGTCGTGGAACACGCTCGACAGCGGGCTGAAGCTGTTCTTCAGTCGCGAGGTGAAAGGGAAGACCGGCGAGGACCTGGTGGAGAAGCAGAACGCCGAAATGGGGCTCATGCCCGTGGTGACGAGCGAGTCGGCGACCTACGGGTACGACGCCGAGGACCGGCACTTCGTGCGCGTGTTCCTCGGTCGCGAGTCGCCGCTGCTGACCTTCGACGACGGGCTGGAGGTCGTCAAGCTCCTGATGACGGCCTACATGAGCGCCGAGCAGGGGAAGACGCTCGACTTTCCCCCGGCGGGTATCGAACGGTTCGTGCCGGCAGTGGCGAAGGGAACTTGGAAACCTTGAGGGAAACGCGGAACGCGGAAGTGGGAACGCGGAACAGCGCCGCCACCTTCTGTTCCGCATTCCGCGTTCCCCGTTCCGCGTTCATTGTCATCGGAGTTATGCTCCCCGCTACGATGACCGCCCAAACCTGGCCCGTCCACTCGATGGATCGCCCCCGGCCGCCGGTAGTGGATCCGGGCCCGGAGCGACCCCCGGTGCCGCCGCCATCCGACGCCATCGTGCTATTCGACGGCAGGGATCTCTCGCAGTGGCAGTCGCAGGACGGCACGCCGGCAAAATGGCTGGTACGGGACGGGTACGCGGAGGTCGTCGCCGGCGCCGGGCCGATCATCACTCGGCGCGTCCTCGGAGACATCCAGCTCCACATCGAGTGGGCGACGCCTTCGCCACCCAAGGGGGAGGGCCAGGAGCGCGGCAACAGCGGCGTGTTCTTGATGTCACACTACGAGATCCAGGTGCTCGACTCGTACCACAACGAGACCTATGCCGACGGCCAGGCCGGGGCCGTGTACGGACAGACCCCGCCGCTGGTGAACGCCAGCCGACCCCCCGGTCAATGGCAAACGTACGACATCATCTTCCATCGGCCCCGCTTCGCGCCCGATGGGACCGTGCGCGACTCGGCCCGGGTCACGCTGCTGCACAACGGGGTGCTGGTGCAGGACAATACGATCATCACCGGCTGGACGGTGCACGCCGCGCGTGCGCACTACGAGCCGCATCCGGACCGGCTTCCGCTCTTCCTGCAGGACCACGGTAACCCGACTCGCTACCGGGACATCTGGGTCAGGGAATTACGGGAGTAGCATCTTGCCGATCTTGGCCGCGCTGGCCATCGTCCTCGCGTCGGACTCCATCCCCGCCATCGTGCCGCGCCCGGCGCACGTCGCCGTGAAGCCGGGCGCCTTCGCATTGACGGCCGGCACGGTGATCGTGACCGATCGCGCCCTGCGAGGGCTGGGCGAGCTGCTGGGCGACTATCTCTTCCCTGCCACCAGTCTGCGGCTCGCCGTGCGCAGCGCCGCGCCCGCGGGGACGTCAGTCATCTCCCTCCACCTCGACTCCTCCCTCGCCCGCCTCGGCGACGAAGGCTATCGGCTCGACGCCAGCCCGTCGCACGTCGCGATTCGAGCCTACCGCGCGCCAGGCGCGTTCTACGGGCTCCAGACACTGCGGCAGCTCTTCCCGCCCGCGATCTTCCGGCAGGCGCAGACGGCCGGTGTCATATGGAGCATCCCTGCGATTGCGATCGAGGACTCTCCCCGGTTCGCGTGGCGGGGCGTCCACCTCGACGTGGCCCGTCACTTCATGCCGAAGGAGTTCGTGAAGAAGTACATCGATCTCGCGGCGCTCCATAAGCTCAACCGCTTCCACTGGCACTTGACCGACGACCAGGGGTGGCGCCTCGAGATCAAGCAGTACCCGCGTCTCACCCAGGTGGGCGCGTGGCGCCGTGAGACGCTCATCGGTCGAAAGGTCCAGGACTCGACCACGTGGCGCTTCGACGGCCAGCCCCACGGTGGCTTCTATACGCAGGACGATGTCCGCGAGATCGTCGCCTACGCCGCCGCGCGCTTCGTGACGATCGTGCCGGAGATCGAGATGCCGGGCCATTCCCAGGCCGCCATCGCCGCGTATCCCGAGCTCGGCAACACGGGAGACGCCATCCCGGTATGGACCAGCTGGGGCGTGGACCAGAACATCCTCAACCCCGGAGACGCGACCGTCCGCTTCTATCAGAACGTGCTGACCGAGGTGATGGGTCTGTTTCCGGGACGCTGGATCCACATCGGCGGCGACGAGGCCCCGAAGACCCAGTGGATCGCGAGTCCGCTCGCGCAAGCGCGCATCCGCGAGCTCGGCTTGAAGAACGAGGACGAGCTGCAGAGCTGGTTCACGCACCGGATGGACGAGTTTCTCACCGCGCACGGCCGCAGGCTCGTGGGCTGGGACGAGATCCTCGAGGGCGGGCTCGCACCGAACGCGGTGGTCATGTCCTGGCGCGGTGTGGACGGCGGCATCGCGGCGGCCCAGGCGGGGCACGATGTCGTGATGGCGCCGGGGTCGCACACCTACTTCGACCACTATCAGTCGGCCGACACCGTGGCCGAGCCGCTCGCGATCGGGGGCTACCTGCCGCTCGACACGGTGTACTCGTTCGAGCCCGTTCCACCCGCCCTCACCGCAGACGAGGCGCGATACGTGCTCGGCGCGCAGGGACAGCTGTGGACCGAGTACATTCCCGACCCGAAGCGAGCGGAGTACATGGTGTTTCCGAGGGCGTGCGCCCTCGCCGAGGTGCTGTGGACGCCGCGGGCGGGGCGGGATTTCGCCGACTTCACCAGGCGACTCGCGACCCATCTCGAGCGCCTGGCGATACTGGACGTCAATTACCGGCCGATCGGGAACTGAGGGCGCCGCTCCCTGACTCGCCCTGACGCCGGGCGCGAGCCCCGCCTAGCTTCAGGGGTGCCACAAATAGAGGAGGATGCCACATGAAGCGTTTCGCATACGCCGTGGTCGCCCCGCTGGTGACGGCGCTCGCGGCGCCGGGAGCGCGCGCGCAGCAGCCGGCGGCACCCGCCCCCGAGCTGGCGGTGGGCGCGGCAGCGCCCGACTTCACGCTCCCGGGCGGCACCCGGTACGGCGTGCTCAAGACCCCAGTCCATTTGAGCGATTTCAAAGGGAAGACTGTCGTCCTGGCGTTCTTCTACAAGGCACGAACCAAGGGCTGAACGATCCAAATGCATGCGTACCGTGATCAGTACGCACAGCTCTTTCACGACGGGCGCAACGTGGTGTTGATCGGGATCAGCATGGACCCGGTCGACGTGCTCGCGTCGTGGGCCAAGGACGACGAGTTCCCGTTCCTGTTCGCGAGCGACTCGGGAGGAGTGCTCGGCAAGACCTACGGCGCCCACAACCCCAAGTTTGGGCTCGACAACCGCAACCTCTTCGTGGTGGGGCCGGACGGCAAGATCGCCTACGTGATGGCGCCGTTCAAGGAGATCGACCCACAATCGTATAAGGACCTGGCCGGGGCGATCGATCGCATCACGCCCAAGCCAGCCGAGGGAGAGTAGCCGGGCTAGTTCCCGACGACCTGCTCGAGCGCCGTCGCGACGTCCTGCTCCGCGCCGGCGCCGGTGTACCTGACCTTCCCGACCTTGTCCAGCACGACGATGTACGACGTCGTGGGCGCCTGGTATGCGCGCACCGCGGCCCCGCTCGCGTCGTACCATACCGGGAACGGCAGCGGGTGGGCTGCCAGATGGCGTTTGATCGAGGCCGGCGTCTCGTTCACCCCGACGCCGATCGCGATGAACTGCACCGTCGCGCCGTAGCGCGCGTGCGCCGCCTCGAGAGCGGGCTCGAGCGCCTTGCACAGCGGGCACCACGTCGCCCAGAACTCGAGCATCACGGGGTGCTTGCCGATATAGCGACCCAGGTCCACCGGCTTGCCGTCGAGATCCTCGACCGTGACCGGGGGCGCCTGGGTCCCCACCGCGAGACCGATGTCCTGTGCCTCGAGCGCCGGCGGCAGCGCGAGCGCGAGTGTGAGCACCCATCCGTATCTCGTCACAGGACTTGTCCCATCTGAATGAAGTAGTACTCCGCCATGCCGAGCAGCACCACACCGGAAAGCTTCTTCACCCACACCATCCAGCTGCCGGCGCGGGGAAGCGCGGTGACGCTGCCGGAGAACAGCCCGACGACGACGAGCAGCGCGGTCATGCCGAGAGAAAACACGAACAGGTACACGAATCCCAATACCCCACTGCGCGTGGTTGCGACCCACGTGAGCACCGCCGCGAATGCGGGAGCACCGCACGGTGCGGCGACCACCCCTGACGTGGCCCCGAGCAGGAAGACCGCCGGGTACGATCCGCCGCCGAGACCGGCCGCCCACCGCATCAGGCGCTGAGGCGCCGAAACCGGGATGACATCAAACATGGCAAGCGCGAACACGAGCAGCAGGTTCCCGATCGCGAATCGCGCCCAAGGGCTCGCGCTCACGGTCCCAAACAGCGAGCCCGAGAGCCCGGCGAAGAGACCGAGGATCGCGTAGAACAGGGCGAGGCCGGTGACGTAGGCGAGGGTGAGCCTGGCGGTGCGGGCGCGCGACGGCTGCCCGGCGCTCGTCCCGGAGAGGATCCCCGCGGTAATGGGGATCATCGGGTAGATGCAGGGCGTCAGACTCGTGACGAGTCCCGCGCCGAACAGGGTCACCAGGGCGATGAGCGGGCGATGGGTCAGCGCGTCGGCGAGCCCGTCCACCATGCGCTACAGCGTCCACCCCGACCGGTAGGTCGGCCGGACGTATTCCTCCGGGACGCGCACGTTCGTCACCTGCCCGTTCTCCGGATTGATCTCCAGGACCCGGCCCAACCGCACCGCGAGACACCCGAGCAGTACCATGGACGTCAGGCCCCCGGCGTGCCCATCGAACGTCGAGCCGGCGGGCGTGCCCCCTTTGCAGGCGGCGATCCACTCCGGGTAGACGCCGGGCGAGCGGGCGTATTTCTGGGCGGGCGGGTGGGCGACGATGTCGGCCTGCTTCGCCGGGTCGAGCACCTTAGGATCGTCGCCGTACGTGCCGGCAACGAGCTTGCCGTCGGTGCCGATCCACAGCTGACCGCCGCCCCGGTCGGACGGCCAGGGCGCGTCGTCGGCCACCTCGAGCGGGCGCGCGGGATACAGGCTGCCGTCGTGCCACACCACTCGCACTTCGGGGCGCGATCCCTTGGCGCGGAACGTGTACGTGATCCGCGAGCCCGCAGGCGCCGTCTCCTTGAAGAGCGGCGTCGACTCGGGCTCGATGCGCGCGGGAAGGCCGAGATCGAGCGCCCAGTAGGCGGCGTCCATGATGTGGCACGCCATGTCGCCCAGGGCGCCGGTGCCGAAGTCCCAAAACCCGCGCCACTTGAACGGGACGTACGCAGGGTGATACGGCCGCTCCGGCGCCGGACCGAGCCACAGGTTCCAGTCGAGCGTCGCCGGGACGTAGTACTCCTCGAGCGGCCGATCGATGGCTTGCGGCCAGATCGGGCGGTTCGTCCAGAATTGGACTTCGCGCACCGTGCCGATCGCGCCCGCTTCCACCCATTCGCGGATCTGACGCGTCCCTTCCCGCGCGTGGCCCTGATTCCCCATCTGGGTCATGAGCTTGGGATGAGTGCGGGCGTACTCCGCCAACACCCGCACCTCCCCCATGGTCCGCGCCAGCGGCTTCTGGATGTACGTATGCTTGCCCGCTTTCATGGCAAGCAGTCCGGCCGCGGTGTGCGAGTGATCGGGCGTGGAAACCGTGACCGCGTCGATGCTCTTCGATTCCTTGTCGAGCATCTCCCGGTAGTCCCGGTAGCGCTTCGCCTTGGGGTAGCCCTGAAACGCGTCTTCGGCGGCCTTCCAGTCGACGTCGCACAACGCGTAGATGTTCTCGCCCTCCATGCCCTTCACGTCGTTGCGGCCCATGCCGCCCACGCCGATGCAGGCGACGTTGAGCTTGTCGCTCGGGGGGCGGTAGCCGCGCCCCAAGACGTGGCGCGGCACGATGGTGAAAGCGGCAGCCGCCGCGACGCTGCCCACGAACTGTCGTCTCGGTATCGTCGTCATGAGGCCTTCCCCGGTGCCCGCCCGGCTCCGGGGGCCATCGCGGGCGGCCGGAACAGCACGGCGAAAAAGACCAGGACCACCGCGGCAAAACCGGCCGGCAGCACCCAGAAACTCGGCCACTGATCGAGGGTGAGGCTGGTCGCGCCGCCCAGGATCCGGTTGTACACGTTGCCGGCTACCTGCGCGCCGATGAGCATGCCGATGCCGTAGGTCACGAGCACGAGGAATCCCTGCGCCTGGCCGCGCACGGCGGGCGTCGATTTCTTGTCCACGTAAATCTGCCCGGTCACGAAGAAGAAGTCGTAGCACACGCCGTGGAGGAGGATACCGATCGCGATCAGCCAGAAGATCGCGTGCGGTGCCGCGAGCGCGAACAATGCATAGCGCAGCGTCCACGCGCCCATTCCGACCATCAGCATGCGCTTCACGCCGAGCCGCACGAAAAAGAGCGGCATGAGCAGCATGAAGATCACCTCGGACATCTGACCGAGAGACTGCGTCGCCTGGATCTTCGTAATGCCCGCGTTCCCCAGGAAGATCTGGGTGAAGTTGTAGTAGGCAGCGAGCGGGATGCACAACAACAACGAGGCTGCGATGAAAACGTAGAATGGGCGATCGCCGAGTTGCGCCAGCGCGTCGAGCCCAACGATGCTGCGTAGCGACACCCGCTGCCCGGCGCCCGGCGGAGGTGTGTGCGGGAGCGAAAAGGCGAAGAGCCCGAGCAAGACGCTCGCGGTGGCCGTCGTGTATATCGGCAGAGCCGTTTGCTCCGGCACGGGCCCGCTCCCGAGCATTGGCCCCAGCAGGAAGTCGATCGACAATCCAGCCACGATCCACCCGATCGTGCCGAACACGCGGATCAGGGGAAACTGCTGCTCCTGCGACTGGATGTGATGAAACGCCAGGCTATTGGCGAGGCCGAGCGTCGGCATGTAGCACAGGTTGTAGACCAGCAGGAGCAGAATGAAAGCCGCGGGGGCACCGGTCGCCTGGGGCACGGCGAACATCACTACACCGCCCAGCAGGTGGAGCACGCCCAGGACTTTTTCGGTCGCGAAGTAGCGGTCGGCGACGAGCCCCAGGAAGAACGGCGCCACGATGGCCGCGATCGGGTTCACCGTGTAGGGCCAGTGCGTCAGTTTCTCCATCCCGTGGTTCGTCATATACACGGCGATCGACGTATACCAGGCGCCCCAGACGAAGAACTGCAAGAACATCATCGCAGACAACTTGGCGCGGACGCTCACGGCAGCACCCGGATCTTGATGTTGCGGTACGCGACCTTGTCGCCATGGTCCTGGAGACCGATGTAGCCGGTGGCGTTACGCCCGTAATGCGGGTGACTGGCGAACTTGCTCGCCTTGACTTTCGCCGTCCAGTCGGGACTCCCGAACTCGTACTCGACCATCTTCACGCCGTTCAGCCAGTGCTCGACGTGTTTCCCCTTCACCACGAGGCGCACCTGGTTCCATTGGCCCGCTGGCTTGACGACGCCGGCCGGCGAGGGATACACGTCGTACGCGGCACCTGCCGCCGTGAGACGCGACTTGCCGTCCACGTGCCCCGCGTCATCCAGCACCTGCATCTCGGGGGCGTTCCAGTAGATGGCGTCGTCGTCCTCGCTACCCCGGTAGAAAATCCCGCTGTTCCCGGCGGGGGCGATGTTCCATTCGAGTGTCAGCTCGAAATTCCGAAACTTGTCCCGCGTGATGATGTCGCTGGCGGTGTTGACCCGGGTCAGCGCGCCGTCCACGACTTGCCAGCCGGGCGGCACCGAGTCCTGCTTGTAGCCCCGCCACCCGGCGGTGGTCTTGCCGTCGAACAGCAGGCGCCAGCCGGCGGAGCGCTCGGCGGCGGTCAACGTGTTGAGCGCGGCGGAGCCGCCCGCCATCCCGGCCTGTTGCGCGAGGCTCGGTCGTGGAGCGGCCATCAGGGCCGCCGCGGCGCAGGCCGCCAGCAGCCGGATTCGGGTCACGCGGGTCACAGAGTTCACGTCGCCTCCTCGTTTAGTCGGGAATTCCAGCCAGCTCCTTGATACGCGTCTGCACGGCGCGTCGAGCGCGCTCGCTCTTAGTGATGACGAGGACTGCGTCGTCGCCCGCAATGGTGCCGATGATCTCCATCCACCCGGCCGCGTCGAGCGCCAACCCGAGTGCCTGCGCGCCGCCGGCGGGCGTCTTCACCACGAGCAGCGGACCGACGCCATCGACGGAGACCAGCACGGCGGGGAGCAGTTGCCCGAGGTGCGGCCGGATGGCCGCCCCCGCCTCCGGCGGCGGCGCGTAATGCGACCCGCCGTCCGGCGCGGCCACTTTGGCGAGGCCCAACTCGCGAATGTCGCGCGACAGCGTCGCCTGCGTGACGTCGAACCCCTCGGCCTTGAGCAGCTCGCGCAGCTGCTCCTGACTCGCGACCGTCTCCGAGCGGACGATCTTCAGGATGGCCGCATGGCGTTGGGTTTTCATGGGGCCAGAATCTAGCCGTGAACCACGCGTCCGGCGACGACGGTCAATAGGGCGGCAGAGGGCGGCAGCGGGCGGTCAAGGGCGGCAGAGGGGAAGACGGCGAGATCTCCCGCCTTGCCGACGTCCAACGACCCGATTTCACTCTCGAGTCCGAGCGCCCTGGCGCCCTCGATCGTCAACATCCGCAGCGCATCTTCTCCGTCGAGGCCGGCGGCGGCGGCTTCGGCCGAGAGACTCGAGTCCCCCACGCTCACCACCGAATCGGTGCCGAGGCCAACGCGCAGGCCGGCCCGCCGGAACGCGGCGAGGGGTGCGGTCCCGTGACCGTGAGCCCGGTTGGAGCGGGGACAATGCGCTACTCCCGCCCCTGAGTCGCGCAAAATCGCGACGTCCCGCTCGTCCACTTGAACGCAGTGGATGCAGAGCCACCCCGTTGCACGTTGCAAGACGCCAAGTCGCAAGAGGTACCGCACGGGCGAGCAATGTTGCGCCCGCACCGCGAAGCCGCGGGCACGAAGTGCATCGGCAAACGGTCCGCTCCCGTCACGCACCAACTCCGTCTCCGCGCGGGACTCGGCGAGATGCATCGCGAGCGGGCACCGCTCACGACGCGCCAGATCGGCGACGGCCCGATACAGCGGCTCGCTCACGGTGTACGGCGCGTGCGGGGAGACACCGAGGCTCAGGGGCGAAGTGGCTAAGGGGCTAAGGCGGTCGAGGGCTCGCCGCAGCTCTTCCATGCTCGCGGCGCACTGCGCGGGGTCGGGGCCGAAGACCTCCTGATAGTAGATCCCCCTCGCTCCGAGACGCGCGAGCGCCTCGAGCGGCGCGCCGGTGCTCCCCGTGTCCGCGACGCACGTAACGCCCGCAGCCCAGGCGTCGCGCACGCCCCGCTCCGCCGCGCGGGCGAACTCGTCGGGGGTCGTGGCGTCCTTCAGGGTGCGGAGCGAGCGGATCCAGCGGGCGAACTCGCGCTCCGCATTCTTGTCGGCGAGGTGCGTCAGCTCGAGGTGCGTGTGTGTGTTGACGAGACCCGGGACGAGGCTGGCGTCAGGAAACGCGAGCTCACGGGCCCCCGCCGGCGCGGGCACGAGGGAATGGGGGCCGACGGCGGCGATAGTGCCACGGTCGTCAACGAGAACGGCGCCGTCCTCGATGGGCGGCGCGGTAACCGGATGCACGGACCCGGCATGGATGCGGAGCATTAGGGGCTCGGGGTTAGGGGTTCGGGGCTCGGGGGCTGCCGGCGCACTCCCGAGCCCCTAACCCCGAGCCCCGAGTCCCTAGGGTGACACCCCGAGCCCGAACGGGGCGTGCACCGGACAGGCCTGAGTCGGCTCGGTGCCCGGGTAGAACCAGTCCCAATGCCGCACTTCCTGGGGGCAGAACGGCGTGGCGAGGTAGCCGTTCGACCAATCCACTTCGCGCGTGATGAGCGAGTCGGGTCGCACCCAATCGGGCGGTGCGGGCCGGCGGTCGTACACATCGCGCATGAACGCGGTCCAGGCGGGCGCGACGATTTTTCCTCCACCCGCGTTGTGCTCGAGGATGCGCTGCTGGATGTCGTAACCGACCCAAATGCCCGTCACGAGCTCGGGCGTATACCCGATGAACCAGGCGTCGGTGTAGTCGTCGGTCGTCCCGGTCTTCCCGGCCGCCGGGACTTGCGTGAACCCCGCTTTCCAGACGGCGCTGAACGCCGTGCCGCGGCGGATCACGTCCTTCATCATGTCCACCATGAGCCACGTGTGCTCGGGATCCATCACGGGCTCGCGGCGGATCGCGGGCTGCCACAGGATGTTGCCCTGCCGGTCTTCCACGCGCAGCACGCCGACCGGCTCCGCGCGGGTGCCGAGCGTGGCGAACGCGGTATAGGCCGCGATCATCTCGATCGGGCGCACGCCCCTGGCGCCGATGTGGATCGAGGGATATGGCGGCAGCGGCGTGGTGATACCGTAGCGACGCGCCTCGCCGATCACCGTCTGCTCGCCCAGCGCCATGCCGAGCTTGATGGTGGCGAGGTTGCGCGACAGGTATAGCCCTTCGCGCATGGGGATGAGGCCGAGCGTCGTATCGTCGTCGTCTTTCGGCTGCCACAGCGTGGAGTCGAGCTGGATCACCGGCGGGTTGAGCGGTGAGTCGTCGACCATCTCGGTCACCGGGTGGCCCGCCCGCACGGCCGCCGAATACACGAACGGTTTGAAAGTCGAGCCCGGCTGCCGGATCGCCTGAGTGGCGCGGTTGTACTTGGAGTCGTCGAAGTCCCGGCCGCCGATCAACGCGCGGATGTACCCGGTGTTCGCTTCGAGCGCCACCAGCGCGCCCTGGAGGTAGGGCGTGAACGGTCCGTGGTCCTCGCCCGATGCCCGGGACGACTCGAGGTATTCCCGATACGTGGTGCGTCCCGGGAACTTGCCGTTGGAATACACGCCGGCCTCGATGGCATCGAGCTGCGATTGCACCGCCCGCTCCGCGGCCTCCTGCATGTCGAGGTCGAGCGTCGTGTAGATGCGCAGGCCCCCTTCGTACAGGTCCCGCCCGAAACGCGCGTCGAGCTGCACGCGCAGCCACTCGACGAAATAGGGGGCGACGTCGCCGTAGTTGGTGCGGTTCGCCGTGAGGACGAGGGGGTACGCTTGCCACAGCTCGGTCTCCTCCGACGTCAGGAAGCCCTGGTCGCGCATCAGGCCAAGCACCACGTTGCGCCGGCGCACGGCGCGCTCGGGATGGGTCCGCGGGTTATAGAACGCCGGCAGCTTAGGGAGCGCCGCGAGCGTTGCCGCTTCCGCAACGTTGAGCTGTTGCGCGTGCTTGCCGAAGTAGATCTGCGCGGCCGCCTCAACCCCGTGTGCCCCGGCCCCGAGATTGATCTGGTTCAGGTAGAGCTGGAGGATCGTATCCTTGGGGAAGTTGCTTTCGATCTCCACCGCCACCCGTGCCTCCTTGAGCTTGCGGGTGAGCGTCTTCTCGCGGCTGATCTCCTCCGGAAAAATGTTACGCGCCAGCTGCATGGTGATGGTCGAGAAGCCCTGCGCGAAGCTCATCGTCAGGATGTCGTTCTTGATGGCGCCGACGATGCGCCAGTAGTCGATCCCGTGGTGCTCGTAGAAGCGCTTGTCCTCGGTGGCGATGAACGCCTGCCGCACCGGCAGCGGGATCGCGGTGAGCGGCAGCACGGTGCGCCGCTCGGCGCCGAGTTCGCTGATGAGCCGGCCGTCCGCCGCGTACACCTTGGACGTCTGGACCTGGTGATTCGGGTTCGCGACCAGCCGCGAGATACTGGGGCAGTGCTCGCCCGCGCACACCCGCGTCCACGCGCCGTAGGAGAGGCCCAGGACGTACACGCCTGCGAGCACCGCGACCGCGATGACGCGGCGGCGGACCTTGGGTTTGTGCCACCAGGAGATGGGCCCCGGGAGCGTCACGGGGGGCGGCGCTGGAATGGACGCCATCGCGTTACAACCTAGTAAGGTCGCTCGGCGCTTGCCAGCGGTAGGGGCTTCTCGTACGATTCCGCGCCATGCCGGACCTCTTCGCTGAGCTCGAGTGGCGCGGGTTCGTCCACCACGCCACGCAGGAAATCGCGACGCACCTCAGCGCGGAGCGCCGCACCGTGTACTGCGGGTTCGATCCGACCGCGCCCAGCCTGCAGCTCGGCAATCTCATGCCGATCATGCTGCTGCGGCACTTCCAGCTCGCCGGCCACAAACCCATCGTGCTGATGGGTGGCGGCACCGGCCTGATCGGCGATCCGAGCGGCAAACGCAGCGAGCGGCCGCTGCTCTCGAAGGAGCAGATCCGCGAGCATCTGCAACGCCAGCGCGACCAGATGGCGCGGCTCCTCGACTTCGACGGACCGGCGCAAGCCCTCGTCCTCAACAATGCCGATTGGCTCGTCAAGCAGAGCCTCGTCGACTTCCTGCGCGATGTGGGAAAGCACTTCAGCGTGAACATCATGCTGCAGAAGGAGTCGGTGAAAGCGCGGCTCGACACGGGCATTTCCTACACCGAATTCAGCTACATGTTGCTGCAGGCGTACGACTTCCTGCACCTGTTCCGCGAGCGGCACTGCACCATCCAGGTGGGAGGCAGTGACCAGTGGGGCAACATCACCGCGGGGATCGATCTCATTCGCCGGGTGGAAGGCGGGGAAGCGCACGGACTCGTGGCGCCACTCGTGACCATGGCCTCGGGCGCGAAGTTCGGAAAGACGGAGGCGGGCGCGATCTACCTCGATCCGGCGCTCACCTCGCCGTACAAATTCTACCAGTTTTGGTACAACGTCGACGACCGCGACGTCGAGTCGTACCTCAAGCTCTTCACACTGCTGCCTCGGCCGGACATCGAGGCGCAGATGAAAACGCACAGGAAGGACCCGAGTCGCCGCGAGGCCCAGGGGAAATTGGCAACTCAAATCACAAAGATGGTGCACGGGGAAGAGGCCATGTCCAACGCTACCGGAGTGAGCGCCATCCTCTTTAGTGACTTCGACCCGCACAACGTCAAGGCCAGTGTGTTCGATGAAATGGCGAAGGAGATTCCCACGGCCTCCGTGTCGGCGAACAATCTCGGGCTCGTGGATGCCCTGGTGAAGGCCGGGCTGGCGAAGTCAAAGAGTGAGGCTCGGCGGCAAATCGAACAGGGTGGAGTGTACGTCAATCAGCAGCGGGTGAAGGACGTCGACCGAAAGCTCGATCGCTCCGACTGGCTCGCGGGCGGCAATCTGCTGCTGCGCAAGGGGAAGAAGGATTACGGGTTACTGCGCTTAGCGCCCTGACTGGCCCCATCAGGCGCCCGGTAGGGGCGCAGCATGCTGCGCCCCTACACGTCTCGGGCTACACGTCGCGGAGACGACCATGTTCATCGGGCACTACGCCGTGGCGTTGGCAGTGAAACGCGTCGCTCCGAGAACCTCGCTGGGCACGCTGTTCGCCGCCGCGTCCCTCGCCGATCTGCTCTGGCCGGTGTTTCTGCTCTTTGGGTGGGAGCAGGCGCACGTCGTACCGGGGCCAAACCCGTTCCTGACTCTGTGGCTCGATTCGATCCCGATCTCGCACAGCCTGATCACGCTCATCGGCTGGGGCGCCCTGTTCGCTTACCTCTACCGCGTACGCACGGGCGACGGGCGCGCCGCGCTGGTGGTGGCACTCCTCGTCGTGAGCCACTGGCTGCTGGACTTCGTCACCCATCGGCCCGACATGCCGCTGTATCCGGGCGGCACGCCGCTGGGGCTCGGGCTGTGGAACTCCGTCGCGGGGACGGTCGCCGTCGAGGGAGTGATGTTCGTCGCGGGCGTGTGGCTGTACGCCACGGCCACTCGGGCGCGTGACCGGACCGGGACTTACGGCTTCTGGTCGCTCATCGCGGTGCTGGTGCTGTCGTACGTCGGCTCGCTCTTCAGTCCCCCACCGCCGACGCGCGTCGCGCTCGCGGTCGGCGGGATCATTTTCGGCTGGTTGTTCGTCGGCTGGGCGGCGTGGGGGGATAGACACCGGGGGGGATACCGCGTTACCGGATGAATCGTTGCCGGATACTGCGTTGCCGGAGACGGCGTTCCCGCCAACGCCTCACCGGCAACGCCTCTCTCGGCAACGCCTCTCTCGGAAACGCCTCACCCGGCAACGCTTCACTCGAGTTGATCCAGCACATCCAGCACCCGCTCCAGCTCTTCCACCGTATTGTAGCAGTGGGGGGCGAGGCGGATTGCGCCTTCGCGCAGCGAGCACACGACATGGGCCCGCTTGAGCGCGTGGTAGGCCTCCACGGGATGCGCGGGAGCGAGGCAGATGATCGCCGAGCGGTGCGCCTCGGCGCGGGGTGACACGACCCGGACGCCGGTCTCGTCCGCCCAGCGGCACACCGGCTCGTGCAGGGTGCGGGCGTACTGCGCGATGTCGTCGATGCCGAGCTCCGCGAGCATGCCGACCGAGGCGGTCATCCCGTAGAAATCCTGGTAGGGGAGCGTGACCATCTCGAAGCGACGGGCATCTGAGCGGAAGGTGGGGTTGTACTCGGTGAGCCGTGAGAAGTCGTCGGTCCCCTCGAACGCCATCCAGCCGGCGACGGCGGGCTCGAGCACCGAAATGAGCTCCCGCCGCACGTAGACGAACCCCGATCCCCAGGGCGCGAGCAGCCATTTCTGCCCGCCGCACGCGAGGATGTCGACCGGCGTCTCGCGCACGTCGAGCACCGAGTTCCCCACGCCCTGAATCCCATCCACCACGAGGAACGTGCCGTTGGCGCGGCAGGCCACGCCGAGCCGGGCGAGATCGGCACGGTAGCCGTTCGAGAACTGGACGAAGGACACCGCCAGCACGCGTACCCGTGGGTCGTGCAGACGCTCGACGAGGTAGTCCTCGTCGGGCCAACCCTCGGGGGCGCAGGGCGCGAGCTCGACTTCGACGCCCTGCTTCTTGAGCAGCATCCAGGGATACACGTTCGCCGGGAACTCACGGTCCGAGACCAGGACCACGTCGCCGCGCTGCAGGGGCAGCGCGCTGGCCGCGAGGTTCAGGCCGTGGCTGGTGTTGGTTGCGAGAGCGATCTCGGAGGGGTCGGCGTTGAGCAGTCGGGCCACGGCGACCCGCGCCGCCTGCAGGCCCGCCTGCAGCTCGCGGTCCGGCAGCAGGTGGGGAGCCGTCCGCTTCGCGGTGAATTCGTCCAGGGCGCGGCGCGTGCGCTCGGGGATGGGACCGATGTTGGCGTTGTTCAGGTAGACGGTGTCCGCGGTCCACGGGAATTCCGCGGCGCGCAGCGCACGGAACTGGTCGCGCAGGGCGCGCAAGCGAGTCGGGTGGTACGCGATGTCGGTCATGTTCGGACGTCCAGCGCGTCGCGCAGACCATCGCCCACGAGATTGACGCCCAGCACGGTGATACCGATCGCGAGCCCCGGGAAGAGCGACACCCACGGCGCAACCCGCAGCAGATCCCGCCCCTCCGCGATCATGGCACCCCAGGACGGGGTCGGTGGCTGGGCGCCCAGGCCCACGAACGAGAGGGCCGCCTCGGCCATGATCGCGCCCCCGACGCCGAGCGTCGCCGCGATGATGACCGGCCCGAGCACGTTGGGGAGCACGTGCCGCGTCACGAGCCGCGCGTCCGACGCGCCCAGCGCGCGGGCTGCTTGCACATAGTCGAGGCCGCGCGCCACGAGTACCTGGCCGCGCACCAGCCGGGCCATCCCCGCCCAGCCCACGAGCCCGATGACGATACACACGACCGGGAGCGACGGTCGCACGGCGGCGGCGACGGCGATGAGCAGGAGCAGCGACGGGAATGCGAGGGTCACGTCGGCGACGCGCATCACCACGGCGTCGACCCACCGGCCGTAGAAGCCGGCCGTGAGGCCGAGCGCGAGCCCCGCCGCGAGGGCGATCACCTGGCTCGCCAGGCCCACCGCGAGCGACAGCCGGGCCCCGAACAGCACGCGGCTCAGCACGTCCCGGCCCTGGGCATCGGTGCCGAGCAGATACGTCGGCGATGGCGAGCGCAGCGCGGCGGTGAGATCGCCGCGGGTCGGATCGCCGGGCGCCAGCCACGGTGCTCCGAGCGCGGCACACCCGAGCAGCGTCACGACCGTGAGTCCCGCTAATGTCCAACGGTTCCGTACGACGCGATGACGCATGAGTAGCGCGGGGCTGGGGAGTACGACTACGTTACTCGGAGGCTCACCTTCCGGGCAAGCGGCGGGTCACGTGAACAATCAAACCCAGTTCACCCTCGTGCTGGGCGGCGGGGGCATGAAAGGTGTGGCCCACGTCGGCGTGCTGCAGGCACTGACCGAGCGTGGCCTCGTGCCGTCGCAGATCGTCGGCTCGAGCGTGGGCGCGTTGGTGGGCGCCGCCTGGTCCGCCGGGAAGAGCATCGCGGAGCTGCACGAAATTGCGATCGGTCTCGTGCGCAAGGATATCTTCGCCGTGGCGCACGCCGACATGGCGTTCAAGCGGATGCGCTCTCCGGCCCTGTTCCGGCGCGAGCCGCTCGACCAGCTGCTCCACCGCCTCGTCGGCAACATCACCTTCCAAGACCTGCGCAACCGTCTGATCGTCAACACCGTGGACTTGAACTCCGGGATGCAGGTCTTCTGGGGACTCGACGGGCTCGACGAGGTGCCGGTGAAGGACGCCGTGTTCGCCTCCTGCGCGTTGCCGGGGTACCTCCCCCCCCGCGAGATCCGCGGGCGGTTCTACATGGACGGCGCCACGGTGGACAACCTGCCGGTGGGCACGGCGCGCATCCTCGGCTCCGATGTGATCGTCGCCGTGGACGTATCCGCCTCGAACGCCCTGCGCGCAGACACGCAGGACGAAGGCTTCGCGTCGGTGTTCGCGCGGGCAGCGGAGATCGCGATGCAGACCATCCTCGAGCTGCGACTGCGCGAGTGGACCACGCCGCCGATCTACTATATCCACCCACGCGTCGAGCACATCTCGGCCTTCGACTTCGATCACCTGCGCGAGGTGGTGGAGGAAGGGTATCGGGCAACCGTCGCCGCGCTCGATCGGCCGGAAGAATGGCCGGCGCCGGGCGACTCCGGCGTGCACCCGCGCCGCCCCGTGTCGGTGCGCGTGCAGCGCGAGCGCTGCATCGGCTGCGGCGCCTGTCTGGTGCAGGCGCCGCCCGGCATGTTCGTGCTCGATGCCCAGGGGAAGGCGGTCGTCACGCGACCCGACCAGGAGTGGTCGCCGATCGACGGCGAGTTCATCCGGCATTGCCCCACCTACGCCATTAGCGCGCGGCCGGCGGCGACCCCGAAGGCCGCCGACGCCGCCAGCTAAGCCCCCCCCTCACCGCAGGTACGGCATCAGGCCGGCCGAGAACCGCGCGGCCGCTGCATCGATCGTCACCCCAGACAGAACGTCGGGCGCCGGCGGCGGGCCCGCGCGCGCCGCCCCGATAGCCGCCACCAGGCCGTCGTCGTCGCCCAGCGTGAAATAGCGGGGCGACGCGCCGAGGAACTCACGGTGAGGCGGGATGTCCGACGCCACCACCGGCGTGGCGGTCGCAATCGCTTCCATTGGGGTGAGTCCGAAGCCTTCGAAGGTGCTGGGGCAGACCACCACCTCCGCCGTCCGGTACGCGGTCACCATGTCCGTGTCCGTAAGGTCGGACTCAATGCTGCAGGTTACGCCCAGGGTGGCCGCGAGTCGTTCCAGGGACGCTCGCTCCGGACCCTTCCCGATGATGCGCACGGGGGTCTTCGGCTCGACGCGAGCAGCCGCTCGAACGACCGCCGCATGGTTCTTGTGCGGGGTGAGATGCGACACGCTCAGCAGTCCGGAGCGCCGCATGCCCGGCGCGGCTGTGAATCGGTCGGAATCGTAGCAGAACGGCACTTGGCGACAGTCCACACCGAACCGGTCCCGCACGCTTGTCGCCGTCGCCGCGCTCGGGACCCAGACCGCCGCGGCATGCGCCGCGACGTAGCGCAGCCGGCTGTAAAAGCCGCGCCGCGCCGCATAACGCCAGCCCAGGCGGGGGAACCACACGTAGCGCCCCGCCACGAGCCACACCCAGTCATGACGGCCGCGCCCGAGCCACCACGGCGGCAGGTCCCACACGTAGTGGATGAGGGGACAGCGGTGCCGAGCGGCGTAACGGCAAGCCTCGGCCGCAACCTGGGCGTCCATCGCGATCGCGAGGCGCGCGGGCCTGTCACCATCCAGGGCGATCACGAGGCCACGGTCGCGTAGTCGCGGGACGACGAGGGTGCAGAACCGATTCGGTGCGAACCAGCGAACGTCATCCATCACGTGGCGGGAACAGTGGGCTAGGAGACTACCTCGGATTCGATGCCTCGGAGATCCCGGACGACGCGGTCCCAGTTGAAGTGCGTCTCGACCGCGCGCCGCCCGTTCTGTCCCAGCTGGGTCGCGAGCCCCCGGTCGGCGAGCACGCGGCAGACCGCGTCCGCGAGCGCTGCCGGATCCTCCGGTGGCACGAGAATGCCCGTCTCGCCGTCGCGTACCGCGTCGGGGATGCCCCCGGAGTTCCCCGCCACCACCGGCAGCCCGCAGGCCGACGCCTCCACCAGCGAGATCCCGAAGCCCTCGACGTCCATCCGCCCCGCGCGCCGCGACATGCCGAGGTACACCGATCCCAGGTTGTAGACGGCCGGCAAATCCTGATCGCCGACAAGGCCCAGAAACCGCACGCGATCCGCGACCCCGACCTTGTGCGCCAGCTTCTCCAGTCGCTCTCGATCGGGCCCGCGGCCGGCGATCACGTAACCGACGTCGGGCGCCCGTTCGAGGATCGCCGGGAGGGCTTGAATCACGGTGTCGATCCCCTTGATCTGCTCGAGCCGCGCGACGGTCACCAGCCAGCGAGTGCCGCCGTCCGGCAGGTCCGCCCGCTTACGGAGCGCGGCGGTCTCCACGCCGGGCCGGAACTGCGTGGGATCGGTACCCATGTTCACCACGCGAAGGCGCTGACTGTGCGCGTCCAGTCCCAGCTCGCCGAGCACCGTGAGCGTCAAATCCCGGGTCCAGGTGCTGATCGCCACCAGCACCGCGGCTCCGCCGAAGATCACGCGCGCAGTGCGGCGCTTGAACGCCGACTGGCGGATCTTGTGCTGCTCGCTCAAGAGGTCGCCGCCGTACAGGATCAGACCGTAAGGGACGCGCAATCGCTCGTATACCCAGCGCGCCGGATAGCCGGCTGGCTTGACGTTGCCGCAATACACGAAGCGCACGCGGTGCTTGCGGGCGAGGCTCGCCGCCCGGCGCGACCACAGCAGCAGCCCCGGCAGGGTTTTCGTACTGCGGGCGGAGATCGGGAGTCGATCGATCACCGCAGGAAAGGCGCCGTCCACTTCGGAGGCATCGCGATCCGCCGGAGTCGAAACGATGAGCTCACCGGGAGGAAACCGCCGCGCGAGCTCCTCATGCAGGCGCGCGATTCCCCCACCCATGGGAGGGAAGTCCTGCGCCAACAGCATGGTGGTCATCACGCGGTCCCCGATAACCTTCCGCACGAGAGCTCCGAATGGTAACGGGAAGCGTCCTCCCCGAGCAATGTGCTCAGGACTTCCGAAACTCCCGGTCGATGCTGATCAGGTCAGCCGCGACCCGGTCCCAGTTGTAGTACGACTCCACGGCCGCCCGCCCCGCGGCGCCCATACGCCGACGGAGCCCCTCGTCGCCGAGCAGCCGGATGGCCGTGGCGGCGAGCGCGGCCGGATCCTCGGGCTCCACGAGAAACCCGGTCTCGCCATCGCGTATCGCTTCAGGAATGCCACCGGAGCGGCTGCCGATCACGGGCAGCCCGCTCGCGGACGCCTCGACGATGGAGATCCCGAATCCCTCCACGAGCAGATCGTAGCGACGCGAGGCGAGCACGAATAGATCGGCGGCGTTGTAGAGCGCCGGAAGCTCATCGTCGGAAACGAAGCCCAACAGGCGCACGGCGTCACCCAGACCGAGCTCGGCGACGAGGCGCTCGAGGGAGTCGCGCCGGCTTCCGATTCCTGCGATGGCGTAGCACGCCGTCGGGAAGACGGCGCGGATCGCCGGGAGGGCGCGGATCACCGTGTCGATGCCTTTGTGGTAGTCGAGCCGGGCGACCGTGAGGAGCCACGGGCCGCCTTCCAGACGGTGTCGGCGCCGTGCCAGTGCGGGATCGAGGCCGGGGCGGAACCGGGACGGCGTCGTACCCAAGGGGACGACTCGGACATCGACGGCGAGCGTGCGGCATCCCAGGAACTCAAGCACCGAACGCGCCAGGTCCGCGGTCCAGTGACTGTTCGCCACGACCACGGAGCACCGCTCGAGGATGTGGCGCGCGGTCCAACGCTTGAACACGGAACGCCGGATCTTCGCCTCGAGCAGCAGGAAATCGGCCCCATGAGCGATGACACCGAACGGCGGACCGCCCCGCGCGTGCAGCCACGTGGCCGGGTAGCCGGCGGGCTTGACCTCGTCGCACCAGACGAATCCGGGTCGCGTCCGCCGGGCGACTGACCCCGCACGCCAGGTCCAGACGCCCAGCCCGTTCAGAGTGCGCAGGCGCTTGGCGCCGATCGCCACGCGGTCGATGGTCTGGGGGAAGCGCGGATCGCTCGCTTCCCAGCCCGGCCACGTTCCGGTCGAAATCGTCAGGCCGCGGGGAGGGTAGCGCAGGGCGACCTCACCCATCATCCGGGCGATGCCGCCGCCGAAGGGCGGGAAGTTGAGGGCCAGAAGGAGCGTGCCGCTCAATGCGCCTGGGTGCGATCGCCGTCGAGCGATCGCCGCCGCTCGAGCGCCTCCCGGTACACCGCCTCGGTCCGCTCGGCGGTGCGCTCGAGCGTGAACTCCCGCCGAACCAGCTCGCGACCGCGCCGCGCAATCCGCGCGGCGAACTCCGCACCGTCCAGCACGCGCGCCAGCGACCGCGCCCACGCGTCCGGGTCGAGCGGCGGCACGAGCATTCCTGTGTCGCCGGAGGTGATCAGGTCGGGATTGCCGCCGGCATCCGATGCGACGACCGGCAGGCCGAGTGCCATCGTCTCGAGGAGGGCGATAGAGAGCCCTTCGATGCGCGATGGCAGGGCCGACACTCGGGCGAGGTGACAGAAGGCAAGCGGACGGTCGGTGAAAGGCACGTACACCACGCGGTGGCGCGCGGGCACGGTCTGCTCCGCGGCGCGGAGCTCCGCGTCGGGCTCGACCCCCACACACGCGACGACCACCGGCCGCTCGAGCGCGGCTAGACTCCGCAACAGAACGTGCTGGTCTTTGCGGCGCGCGAGGACCAGCACGACCGGCCGTCCGGCCAGGTCCCCCAGCGCCGCGCGGGCGGCCGTGAGGTCCGCCTCGCCGGGACGGGCGTCCACGCGCGCGAGGTCGATACCGTTGGTCACCACGCGGAGCCGCGCGCCGGGATGGAGGCGGCGGCGCAGCGCGCGCGCGACCGCGCGACTCACCGCTATGGTGCGGTCGGCGGAGAGGCCCACGGCGAGCAGCTCGGCCGGAGAGGTCAGCGGCATGGTGTGTCGAGTCACGACAAACGGGCGTCCCAGGCGCCCCCGCCACCGCAGCCAGGTGAGCGCCCGACGGTCACCGGTTCCATGGCTGTTTACCACATCGACGCACTCGCGTGTCATCAGCGCGTCCAACTCCCGCGCTAGCGGGGCCAGTCGACCGAAGTCGAGCGGCACCTGCGGAAGCCCCGCGTCCCGCACCATCCTCGCGAGCACGCTTTCGGCGCGGCATCCCACCAGCACTCGATGACCTCGCCCCGCGAGCTGCCGACTCAGGCTCGCGATCATCATCGTCGAGCCGGCACCGTGCCCTTCATGTGTGAGCTGGAGGATGGTGAGCGGCCGATCTGACATGGCCCGAAGCTAGTGACTCGATGCCGGCCTTTCCATGGCGTCGCTTGCGGAGTTCGTCGGTCTCCCGTTCTATTGGGTCCGGCCGGGACGAGGGCACGTCGGCTGAAAGCCAAGGAGTTCATCTATCTTCTCGGTCTCAAACCGAAGCCGAAGACATTCGGCTTCGTGATCGAGGCGCACGACCTCCCCCGCGAAGGTCGGATCGAGGTCGCGCGGTGGCTGCACCCCGGCGCCTACCCGATTGCGCCGTTGCAGGTCCAGGCGGCCGCGGATCAGCTGCGTCGATTCCTGCGCCCCGGCGACGTCGCGATCGACATCGGCGCCCACACCGGTGACACTACACTCCCCATCGCGCTCGCCGTCGGCGCCACAGGTCGCGTCCTCGGGCTCGAGCCCAACCCCTATGTGTTTCCGGTGCTGGAACGCAATGCGAGCCTCAACCCGGCAAAAACCAGCATCCTGCCGTTGAACTTCGCCGCGATGCGTACGGACGGGTTTTACGAGTTCCAGTACGGCGAGGAAGGCTACTGCAACGGCGGGTTTCACGAGGGGATGAGCAAGTGGCTGCACGGCAGTGCGTTCAAGGTCCGGGTCGAGGGAAGGAACCTGCAAACCTTCCTCACAGGGCAACACCCCGACCTCATCCCGCGGCTTCGCTTCATCAAGATCGACGCCGAAGGATTCGACTTGCCCATCCTCGAAACCCTCGAGGACCTCGTCCGCAGCCAGCGACCCTTTCTCCAGGTGGAGATGTTCAGTCTCCGGAAGTCCACGACCGCCTATCGGCTCGGGCTGTACGACTTCCTCGTTCGTCATGGCTACACGGTGCATCGGGTCGAGGGCAACGCCGACTACCTCGGCGACCGCATCACGCCGGAGAACCTGATGCGGTGGAATGTCTACGACGTGTTCTGCATCCCGTCGAGCTAGTTATCTTGTCCTCCGCATGCACGTCGTCGTGGCCTCCCATCAGCCGCTGCCGGCGAAGGGTTACGGCGGCCCGCAACGCGTCGTCGTGGCGCTGGTGCGGGGCCTCGCGGCGCTCGGCCACCGCATCACGCTGCTCGCGCCACCGACCACGCGAGTCCCCGAGGCGACCGTCGTGGCCGTGCCTCCCCGCAAGCTGGCCGATCCCGCGACCCTCGCTCCGTACGTCCCCCGCGACGCCGCGATTGTCCACACGCACTTCCCACTGCGCTCCGCCCCCGGCTCCTACCCCTTCGTCCAGACCGTCCACCGCAACCTGAAGCCCGGCGGTCCCTCGTATCCCAACAGCATCTTTCTCTCGCGCGATCATGCGCGTCGTCACAACAGCGACGTCTTCGTCTACAACGGGCTCGATCCCGCGGACTACGTCTTCCGGCGTTTTCCCAGGCGCCCGTCGCAGTACGATCTGTTCCTCGGGGCGCTGCACAGTGCCAAGGGCTATCACTGGGCGGTGGAAGCCGCGAAGCGGACCGGCCACCGCCTGATTGTCGCGGGCGGCTGGCGGCCCAGCTTCACGGGATCGATCAAGTTCGTGGGTGAGGTGGACGGCACCACCAAAGCGGCGCTGCTCGCGCGTGCCCGGTGCCTGTGGAACCCGGCCGCGTGGGACGAGCCGTTTGGGCTCGTGACGATCGAAGCGTTTTTCTCGGGCACGCCGGTGCTCGGGACCCACCGGGGCGCACTCCCGGAGCTGATCACGCCCGAGGTCGGCGCGCTGTGCGACACAGAGGACGAGATGATCGCCGCGGCCGAGCAGATCCACACGCGCGACCCCGCGGCATGCCGGGCGCGTGCCGAGCGTCACTTCACCCACCTGGTGATGGCGGAGGGATACGCGCGGATGTACGCGCACGTGCTCGCCACGGGCGCCCTCCCGCTCGGGCAGGCCGGGACATGACGCGCAGCCGGACGCCCGCGACCCGCTAGCGGCTGGCCCACCTATGCACATCGTGCAATTCCACCACGTGCGCCTGCCGGTTTTCAAGTACGGCGGCGGGGAGCGCATCGTGGTGTGGTTGTGCCAGGGTCTGGTCGAGCGGGGTCATCAAGTCACGCTCCTCGCGCCCAAAGGCAGTCACATCGCGGGCGTCCGGGTGGTGGAGGTTTCGCCGGAAGAAGTGCTGTCCCCGGGATTCGACTTGCGCCGCTACGTGAGCGATCCGGTCGACATCATGCACTTTCATTGCCCGCTCCGTTACCCACCACCCGGCGTCCCGAGCGTGTGGACGCTCCAGGGCAACATGGGCGGCGGACGACGCGCCGATGCCCGAACAATCTGTGTGAGCGAAGACCACGCACGTCGTCATGGCACCCACGCCTTCGTGCGCAACGGCGCCCGCCTGGATGAGTACGAATTCCGCGCCGCGAAGGGCGACTACGACTTATTTCTCGCGCGGTTGCACAGCGTCAAGGGATGGCAAGTGGCGATCGCGGCCGCGAAACGGTGCCGCGTGCGGCTCACGCTCGCGGGCGGATGGCGGCCCAGTTTTTCGCGCTACGTCAGGTTCGTCGGTCAGGTCGGCGGCGCGCAAAAGCGCGAGCTGCTCGCGGGGGCGCGCTGCCTGTGGATGCCGGTGCGCTGGGAGGATCCGTGTCCGATCAACATTCTCGAGGCGCTCGCCAGCGGCACCCCGATCATCGGATCGCCCCGCGGCTCGCTGCCCGAACTGATCTCTCCCGATACGGGGGGACTGGGTACGAGCTTGGAGGAGCTCGTCGCGCTGCGCGGCCGCTTGGCCGAGTGGGACCCGCACGCCTGCCGTGCCCGAGCCGAGCGGAGCTTCTCGCACCTCGTCATGACGGACGAGTACATCCGGATGTACCGGTCGGTGCTCGAAACGGGCACGCTGCCGCCGGGCCGGCCGACGCCCTGAGCGGGGCAACTACCGCAGGGTGACGGTCAGCAACTCCTCCAGACGGTGACGCCACGTGTGCTCCCGCAACGCGCGCTCGCGCGCGGCGACGGCGAGCTGGCGCCGCAGCGTGTCGTCGGCGAGCAAGACGCGAGCGCGATCCACGAGCTCGGCCACGCTCCGATACAACACGATCTCGCGATCCGGCGTGAAGTGGCGCGCGATGTCCACTTTCGCATCCGATAGTTGCGGCGTGCCCACGGCCGCGAGCTCGAATACCCGCATGTTCGCGCCGGTTCCGTAGCGCGCGGGGTCGCCGCGGTCTCCGAACTGCTGATGGATGTTCACCCCCACGGCCGCGCCCGCCAGGGCCCTCACGAAGTCCTCCCCGTACAACGGCCCTCGCGGCCAGCCGGGGCCCCACGAGACCAACCCGACCGCCGCGAGCTCGCGCAACACGGGCTCGCGCACGTCGTCGCGGGACCCCACGAACACGAGCGGCGCCGCCCAACGCGCGTCCGACGGCCGCGGGGGCGGGGGTGGGGGCGGCCGCAGGAATTCCGGGTCGCAGCCAAACGCGAGATAGTGGGCCCGGGCACCCACCGCGCGGTGGCGCGCGAGACTCGAGCTGTCGTGGGTGAAGAAGCGGTCGTACGCCGGCGCGAGGCGGGTGGACAGCTCGAGCTGATGGGGGTCGTCTGGGAACCAGTTGACCCAGTGACCGCCGCACCGCCGCCGCAGCTCTGCGACGTCGGCCGGAGCGAGGCTCGCGCCCTTGAAGACGAGCACCACGTCGACGGGTCCTGCACGCAGGCACGCCGCCAGCCGGGTGGCGAGGGAGCGTCCCAACAGGGCGTTCCACCCTCGGCGCCGCTCCTCGCAGCGGCGCACCTCACATCCCAGCCCCTCGAGCGCGGCCGCGAGGGCCAGGCCGCTCCGGTGGTAGCGACGGTTGAACGCCGCGACCAGTACGACACGCAGACCCGTGAAGGCGCGCGCGGTCATACCTCCACGTAGTTGCGGTATTCGAAGAGGCGCGCGCCGGTCAGCCGCTCGAACCAGTCGGACAGATAGAGCCGGAGGTGGGCGAGCTTGAGGCGCCGCGGGCCCACCCCAGGCCCCGCCGCGGCGGCGCGTCGCGCCGCAATCCACGCCTCGACCGCCAGCGGGTGGGAGCCCGTGAACCGGCGCAGCAGCGGCGTCCAGTAGAGCGCCTGCTGGTCTGCCACGCGCGCCGCGATCCGATCCGCCTGTTCGACGAAGACTTCCTGCGATGCGACGAGCTTGTGACGCATGGACTGGGGTGGGCGCGCCCAGCCGTAGTGGAACATGCGCGCGCCCGTGACCCGCGCGCGCAGGCGTCGCTCCTCGCGACCGACCCGAAAGCCCTGCGCGTCCCGATACGAGCGGATGCCCCGGTCCAACCGGATGGCGCGGACCTCCCGTCGGTACCAGTGTCGGTCGGTCGCGATCGTGTCGAAGTCGCCGTAGAAATGGTGATAGTCGACGAGCAGGCCCTCGACGCGGGCCTCCCCGTTCCAGTCCCGTATCTTCTCGCGCAGGGCCGCGGCGCCCGTTTCGTGCAGCACCTCGTCCGCCTGGATGTAGACGCCCCACTCACCACGGCAGGCGGCCATCGCGCGGTTGGTCTCGTGCGACAGCGCCCCGCTGCCGCGCGAGAAATCCCAGGCGCTGTCGAGGATGCGGATCCTTGGGTCGCCCAGCGCCGCGACGACGTCGCGCGTGTGGTCGTCCGACTTGCCGACGTTCACCACGACTTCGTCGCACAGCTCGAGAATCGACCGTATGGCCGGAACGATCGGGTAGTCGAGCGTGACCGCGTTCCGGACGATGGTGAACCCGGAGATCACGTCAGGTGCGGAATTGCATGTCGTGCAGCCGGCGATACAGCCCGCCCGCGGCGTACAGGGTCGCGTGGGTTCCTCGCTCCACGATCCGCCCCTCGGCGAGCACCAGGATCAGATCGGCGTGCTGCACGGTGGCGAGCCGGTGCGCGATCACGAACGTCGTGCGACGCGCCATCAGCCGGTCGATCGCCTCTTGCACCAGCCGCTCGCTCTCCATGTCGAGCGCGCTGGTCGCCTCGTCCAGAATGAGGATGGGGGGATCGCGCAACAGCGCACGCGCGATCGCGATCCGCTGGCGCTCGCCGCCCGAGAGCCGGGTACCCCGCTCGCCCAGAAGCGTGCGATAGCCCTCCGGAAGCTGGGAGACGAAGTCGTGGGCGTTGGCGGCGCGTGCGGCGGCCTGCACCTGCTCCAGCGTGAAGTCGCTCCGACCGTAGGAGATGTTCGCGAGCACCGTGTCGTTCAGCAGGATGGTCTCCTGCGACACGATCCCCATGAGCCCGCGCAGACTGGTGCGGGTGAACCGGGTGATGGGAACGCCGTCCATCAGGATGGCGCCGCGCTTCGGCTCGTAGAACCGCGGCAGCAGGTCGACCAGCGTCGTCTTGCCGGCCCCGGACGGCCCCACCACCGCCGCCACCTGCCCGCGTCGCACCTCGAAGTCGAGGCCCACGAGCACGGGCGCCTGTCCGTTGTAGGAGAACGACACGCCCCGATACTCGATCCGCTGCTCGAACCGCGCAGGCACTTCGCCCGGCCGGTCGCCTTCTTCGGAGGCGAGATCGAGCACTTCGAACACCCGATCTGCTGCCGCGAGGGCACCGGCCATGGTCGTGGGGTAGTTGGCGACCGACTTGACCGGCGACATCAGCCGCAGGGCCACGGCGATGAACGCGATGAGCACCTCGGGCTGCAGCGCGGCCGCCTGCCCGAGCGCCAGTCGGGTCCCGACCGCGAAGATCAGCACGATCACCGCGCCGGCGAACACCTCGCTCACCGGACTCGTCAGCAGCGCGTAGCGCTGCGCCCGCAGGACCCCCTTGCGGTAGCGGTTAGCGAGCGCGCGGAAGCGATCGGCCTCGAACGCTTCCGCCACATACGCCCGGACCAGCTTGATCGATCCGACTAGCTCGCTGACCAGGCTGGTGAGCTCGCCGCGCTGGTCGGCCTGCTCGCGCGAGCGCCAGCGCACCCGCCCTACCATCGGGCGGACGATGAGCACCAGCAACGGCGCACAGACAAGGGCGACCAGCGTCAGCTGCCAGGAGAGGGCCACGAGGATCGCGACGTAGACCACGATGAGGCTGACGTTCTGCACGAGCGAGGCGAGCGCCGCCGTGACTACCGTCTTCACCGCGTCCGTGTCGTTGATGACCCGCGACAGCAGCTGACCCCCGCGGGTCCGCTGGAAGAAATCGAGCGGCAGCGTCTGGAGGTGCCCGAACAGTCGCACGCGCAGGTCGCGCACGACATTCTCCTGGATGGCCACGCTCGAGACCGACGCCAGGTACGCGAGCACGTTCTTGATCACCATCGCAGCGACCAGCACCAGGACGACGTTGCGCAGGGCGGCACCGGGCGACCCGGCGGCGAACAAGGGGCCGACCACGACCGCCAGCAGCCGCTCCACGGCCGACCCGCCGGCCACGTTCAGCGGATCATGTCCGAACAGGGTCCGCAGGAATGGGATCAACAGCACGAACGTGGCGCCGTCCATCACGGAGGCCACGAACGTGGCCACGAGATTGGCGACGAAGAGGAGTGCGTAGGGACGGAGCAGCAGGAAGAGCCGGCCGCTACGGCCCATTCAGCGCGCCCCCCCTTTCGCCACGGGGGCAGTGCCCGCGCGGCGGGGCGTGAGCAGGGCGACGGGCAGGATCACTTCTTCCGGCGTGACGCCGCCGTGCAGGAAGGATCCGCGATAGCGGGCCTGATACTCACGCAGCTTGGTGGGATAGACGAAGAACCGGTCCGCGGTGGCGAGCAGCAGCCGGACCCCGAGGCCCATGCCCGGGAGACCGAACCCCTTCAGGTCCTCGACCAGAATCGCGGCCTCCGGGTCCTCACTCTTCAGATCCTCGCCGAACTTGTAGCGCAGGTTCGCCGTGGCGTCGCGCTTGGCGTACACCGTCGCCGGGGTCTCGCAGTGAATGGAGCCGTGGTCGGTGGTGAGCAGCACCGTCACGCCCCGCCGCTCGGCCTCCTGGAGCGCCGCGAGCACCGGCGAGCGCTCGAACCAGGTGCGGGTGAGGCTGCGCAGCGCCGCCTCGTCCCGCGCCACCTCGTACAGGATGGCGCTCTCCGACCGCCCGTGCGTGAGCTGATCCACGAAATTGAACACCAGCGCCGTGACGCCGTCCTGGGCGAGGTGGGCGGGAAGCCGCCGGACCAGGTCTCCCTCCCCCGAGCTGAACACCTTCTCGTAGCGCACCGCGACGGGCCGGCCCATCAGCTCTTCCAGCTGCTCCGTCAGGAGCTCGCCCTCATGAGCGTTGAGGCTTTCCTCGTCGGACGGCTGACCCCACCACCCGGGATGGCGCGCCGCGATCTCCATGGGGAAGAGCCCCGAAAAGATCGCGTTGCGCGCGAACGGCGTTGCCGTAGGCAGGATGCTGTAGTAGTGGGACTCTTCCACGTCGAACAGCGGGGTCACGAGGTCGCGCAACACCTCCCACTGGTCGAGCCGCAGACAGTCGATCAACACGAACAGCACTCGCCCCGTGGATCGCAGCACGGGGACGAGGAATTCGGCGCCCACGTCCACGGAGAGCGGCGGCCGGTCGCCCTCGGGACTGGCGAGCCAGCGTGGATACTGGCGGGCGACGTATTCGGCGAAATCCTTGCGCAACGAGCGCTGCAGGCTGCGGAGGGCTTCGGAGAGTCCCGGCTCGTTGGCAGCGCCCAGGCGGACCTCCCAGCGCGCCAGCTCCGCGACGAGCTCGATCCACTCGCGCCACGCCAGGGTGGCGCCGCGGCGTCCTTCCAGCTCGCGGAACCGGCTGACGAAATCGCGGGCCAGGTGCTGCTGGCGGATGCGATCGCCCTCGAGCAGTCGCGTGATCACCGAGAGGATCTGGCGCGGCTGGACCGGCTTCACGAGGTAGTCGTCCACCTCGATCCCGATCGCCTCGCGCAGCGTGCCTTCGTCCTCGCTCTGCGTGACCATCACCACGGGCATGGCGGGGTCGAGCGCGCGGATCTCGCCGATCAACTCGAGGCCGCGTCGGCCGGGCATCTGCTCGTCCAACAGCACGATGCTGTAGGCCTGGCGCCGCAGCAGCGCGAGCGCGTCGTCGCCGTGGGCCGCGGCGGCCACCGTGAACCCCTGGTCCTCCAGAAAGCGCCGGTGTGCGGCGAGCCCCTCGACTTCGTCATCCACCCACAGGATGGTTTTCGGCCGCACCATGAGTCAAAGCTAATGGCTATTTTGCGACGTGCTGTGCGTCCTCCTGGTCCGCTTCAGCTCCATCGGCGACATCCTGCTGACCACGCCGCTCGTGCGCGCGCTCGCGGCCCGTCACCCCGAGGCGAAGCTCGTGTACGTGACAAAGCGCGCCATGGCGCCGCTCGTGGCCGACAACCCGCACCTCGCCGAGGTCGTGACGCTCGAGCCCGGCGAGCCGATCCGTCACCTCGCCCGACGGTTGCGCGCGCTCGCACCGACGCACGGCCTCGACCTGCACGGCAGCGTCCGCAGCGCGAGCCTCCGCGTGCTGGTGAGCTGCCGCTGGTCGGGGTACTGTAAACGTAAACTGGCCCGGGCACTGCTCATCGCCACCAAGCTGGACGCCTACCGCCGGCGCGCGCCCTCCCCGGTCGCCGAGCGCTACTTCGAGGCGGCGCGCCGCCTCGATACTCGGCCCGACGGCGGGCCGCCCGAGTTCTGCCTCGGTCCCGGCGCCACGGACCGCGCGGCGCAATGGCTCGCGGAGCGGGGACTCGCCGACGGGCGGCTCGCGGCGCTCGCACCCGGCGCCGCCCATGCCACCAAACGCTGGCCGGTCGCGCACTGGAGCGCCCTCGCCGAACGGCTGGGGGCCGCCGGGTACCGGCCGGTCATCGTCGGCGGGCCCGAAGACCGCGGGCTCGCGCAGCAGCTCGTGGCCGAAGGGGGAGGCGCGGTCGCGAGTGCCGCCGGCGAGTTTTCGCTCCAGGAGACGGGCGCGCTGCTCGCCCGGGCGCGGGTCGTGGTGTCGGGCGACACCGGCGTCATGCACATGGCCACGGGCGTCGGGACACCAGTCGTCGCGCTGTTCGGACCCACCGTCGGGCAGTTCGGCTTCTTCCCGTATCGCGCGCGGGCGGCCGTACTGGAGCGCGCGCTCGACTGCCGTCCCTGCTCCGCGACGGGCACCGCGGCCTGCCCGCTCGGCCACCATCGCTGTCTTGCGGACATCACCCCCGAAGAGGTGGCCGCCGCGGTGGAGCGCCTCGTCGCGTGACACGGGCGACCACTGCCGCGGAGGCGCGCTTGATCGGGTTGGTCGCGGACGCCGTCCGGGGACCCAAGCGGGAGGGCCTATTCGCGCTGTGGCTCGTCGTGCGCTCCGCCGAGGCGCTCCTGCCGCCGCGCCCCGTGTCGGGCAAGAACCATCGGCGGCGCCTGCAGGCGCTCGACGCCCGGCTCGCGAGCCTCGCCCTCCCCGGCCCTCTGAAGCGTGCCCTCGCCGCCGCGCGCCACCACCTCGAGCCCGCCACGCCGACTGCCGCGGCCCTGGTGCTGTCCCAGCTGGTCGCGCCGGCGCGCGAGGTGCTCGGTCCCGAGGCGGGAGACGCCGTGACCGTTGCAGCCCGGTCGGCCCGTCTACATCTATAGAGGTATGACCACCCGCCGCTTTCCCAAGCGTCCGTCGCTCGAGACCATGGTCGAGCGCGTGGATCAGCAGCGCCCGGGTGACGTCCCGGGCGACACCGTCCCGACCGGGTTCCCCTCTATCGACCGGATCTTGGGTGGGGGCCTGCGACGTCGCGACCTCGTGGTGCTGGGCGGCGACATCGGGTCGGGCAAGTCCGCGCTCGCACTCGGACTGGCGCTGCGCACGGCGCAGCAGGTGACGGGTGTGGCGCTCTTCTCCGGAGAGATGGACGAGGAGCGCTTGATGGAGCGCGCCCTCGCGATCGAAGGGCGCGCGACCGTGGACGAGCTGCGCAGCGCCAAGCTCAATGATCAGACGCGCGCCGGCATCGGGGGAGCCGCGGTGCGGTTGCGCGACCTCCCCCTCACGATCTTGCCGCTCGCGGCCCCGGACTTCGAGACGGCGGCGGAGCGCCTCGACCCACTGCGGCAGCTCGGGCTGGTGGTAGTCGACTACCTCCAGCTCGTCCCGTCGCCGCGCGGCGTGGCACGCTCGACGCAGGACGAAGATCTGGCCCTCGTGTTGCAGCGCCTCAAGGCGCTGGCGCTCGAGCGGCAGGTGGCGCTCGTCGTCGTGTCGCAGCTGCCGCGGTTCGACGCCAAGCGCCCGAACGCGAGGCCCGCGCTCGACGACTTCGGGCATCTGGGCGCGATCAAGCAGCATGCCGACGTGGTGCTCGGGCTCTACCGGGAGGAGATGTACAACCCGGGACACGGGGTGGACGGGGCGACCGAGCTGATCGTCCTGAAGAACCGCAACGGGCCGACCGGCTTCGTCGATCTGTACTTCTACCGGCGCTGGATGCGGTTCGAAGACATGCTCGACCCTGATCGGTGAAAGCGGTAGGTTAGAGCCATGGCTGGCCACAGCAAGTGGAAGCAGATCAAGCGGAAGAAAGCCGTCACCGACCAGCGGCGCGGCGCGCTGTTCACCAAGCTGATCCGCGAGATCACGATCGCCGCCAAGCAGGGCGGCGGCGACCCCGCCGGCAACGCCCGGCTCCGCACCGCGATCGACGCCGCCAAAGCCGAGAACATGCCGCTCGACAACATCGAGCGCGCCGTCAAGAAGGGAACGGGCGAGCTCGAGGGCGTGACGTACGAAGAGGTCACCTACGAGGCGTACGGGCCCGGCGGCGCGGCCCTGCTCATCGAAGCCACCACCGACAACGCCAACCGCACCGTCGCCGAGATTCGCAACGCCTTCCAGCGTCACGGCGGCAATCTCGGCGCCACGAATTCCGTGGCGTGGATGTTCGACCGCAAAGCCCAGATCACCGTGGACGCGACTCGCGCCGACGAGGATACGGTCATGGAGGCGGCGCTCGATGCCGGAGCGGACGACATGGCGCGCGACGGCGACGTGTTTCTGATCACCGGACCCGCGGGCCAGGTGCATCAGATCAGCGAGCGGCTCAAGGCCAAGAAGATCGCGGTCCAGACGGCCGAAATCGCCCTGATCCCCAAGAGCACGGTGAAGGTGGACGGGAAGGACGCGAAGCACCTGCTCGCGCTGATCGAGGCGTTGGAAGAGATGGACGACGTCGCGAAGGTCTCCTCGAACTTCGACATCGACGCCGAGGCGCTGGCGGCGGCGACGGCATAGCGTGAGGGTGCTGGGCGTCGACCCGGGGACGTCGGTCACCGGCTACGGAGTGATCGAAGCGGGGAACGGCAGCTCGGGAATGGGGCGGCTGGTCGAGTGCGGGGTGATTCGGTTGGCCGGCCGGAGTCCCTTGCCGCGGCGCCTGCATGCACTTCACGAGCAGATCGCCGAGCTGATCACGCGCCATCACCCGGGCATCCTCGCCCTGGAGAACGCCTTCTACCATAAGAACGTGCATACCACCCTCGTGCTCGGACACGCCCGCGGGGTCGTCCTCCTCGCGGCCGCGCAGGCAGGGCTCACGATTGCCGAGTACGCCCCCGCCACCATCAAGAAGACCGTGGTCGGCGCGGGCGGCGCCCCCAAAGCGCAGGTGGGCCGCATGGTCGCGCGGCTGCTGCGACTCAAGGACGCGCCCAGGCCCGCGGACGCGGCGGACGGCGTGGCCGTGGCGCTCACGCACATCCTCCGGTCGTGATCACGCGGGTCTCGGGCCGGCTGGCCGCGAAGCAGGCCGATCGCGTGATGATCGAGACCCCGGGCGGCGTGGGCTACGAGGTCGTCGTTCCCCTGGGGGTGATGGAGCGGCTGCCGGCGGTGGGCGAGGCCGTAAGCCTCGCCACCGAGCTTGTAGTGCGAGAGGACGGCTGGTCGCTGTACGGATTTCACGACGAAGCCGGACGACGTTTCTTCCAGCGGCTGATCGGCGTGAGCGGTGTGGGCCCGAAGATCGCGATCGCCCTGATGTCGGCGCTGGGGGTGGAGCGCGGTGCGCGGGCGGTGAAAGAGCGAAACATCGCGCTGCTCGCTTCGGTCTCGGGGATAGGGAAGAAGACGGCCGAGCGGCTGGCGCTTGAACTGGCGGACAAGCTCGGCGACTTTGAGGAGGCCGTCGCGGCGGGCGTCGCCCCCGGCGGTGGAGCCGCGGAAGCGGCGCTCCACGCCCTGGAGCGCCTGGGGTACGCGACGGCCGAAGCGGACCGGGCGCTGCGCCAGGCGCTCGCGGCAAACGGCGGCGGTGACGCGGAGATGCTGGTGCGCCAAGCCCTGCAACTTCTCACCCACGGATGACCATGCCCGCGACGGCTGAATGGATCTGTACGAGCTGCGGCTCGACCAACCGCACCCTGGTACCCGAGACGGCGACCCGGGCCACGGACGAGTGTGTCAGCTGCCACACCCGCCACGCGCTCGAGCGGGACGCGCGCCCGGTGCGGTGGCGGGCACGGCCTCTCGGGAGAGGCAAGGCAGCTTGAGCCTCCGCGTTGATTCCCAGGCTGAAGCCTGGGCCCGGTACGACATCGTGCTGAAGCACACCACGCTTCAGCGTTGTGTCTCGCGGGCCCACTCTTGAGAGTGGGGAAACCATGACCGCCCATTCCCGTCCACAGGTGACCACCCCCGAAGCGCTCCCCGACGAGCGGCTGACTGATGCCGCTCTCCGCCCCTCGCGGCTGGACGAATTCGTCGGCCAGGCGAAGGTCAAGGAATCCTTACAGATCGCGATCGACGCGGCGAAGCAGCGGCGCGAGCCGCTGGATCATACGCTGTTCTTCGGGCCGCCCGGGCTTGGCAAGACCACTCTCGCCCTCCTCATGGCGAAGGAGCTGGGCGTCAACATCCGCACCACGTCCGGTCCGGTGCTCGAGCGCCCGGGCGATCTCGTCGGCATGCTCACCTCGCTCGGTGCGGGCGACATCCTGTTCATCGACGAGGTGCACCGGCTACGGCCCGTGCTGGAAGAGTTCCTCTATCCGGCGATGGAGGACTACCGGGTGGACGTCCGGATCGCCGACGGGCCGCACGCGCAAACGATCCCCATGGCGCTGGAGCGGTTCACGCTGATCGGCGCCACCACCCGGTTCGGCCTCTTGACGCCGCCCATGCGCGCACGGTTCGGTCTGGTCGAGCGGCTCGCCTACTATCCGCCCGACGACCTCGCCCAGATCATCAGCCGCTCGGCCGGCATCCTCGACGTGCCGACCGACGCCGCGGGCATCGCCGAGATCGCCCGCCGCAGCCGCGGCACGCCGCGCGTCGCGAACCGGCTCTTGAAGCGCGTGCGCGATTACGCACAGGTGCGCGCCGGCGGCAAGATCACGGCGCCGGTCGCCGCCGAGGCGTTGAAGCGGCTCGACGTGGACGAGTTCGGGCTCGACGACATGGACGGCCGGATCTTGAAGACCATCATCGAGCAGTTCGAGGGTGGACCGGTCGGGCTCACCACCATCGCTGCCGCCGTGGGTGAGGATCCGGGCACGCTCGAGGAAGTGTACGAGCCGTTCCTCATGCAGCAGGGCTTCCTCGCGCGCACGCCACGCGGCCGGTGCGCCACGGGATCCGCGTACCGACATTTCGGATTCACGCCGCCCCGGAGCGCTGAACAGCCGACGATGTTTGACGGCTAGTGTACCGCACCTCCGACTTCGAGTACGACCTCCCCGCCGACCTGATTGCTCAGGAACCCCTCCCCGACCGCACCGCGAGCCGGCTGTTGGTGTTGGACCGGGCGGGCAGCGGCGTTCGGCACGCACGCTTCCCCGATTTCGTAGACCTCGTGGCGCCGGAGGACGTGCTCGTCCTCAACGTGTCGCGCGTCATACCGGCGAGACTGCACGGGAAGCGAGAAATGGGAAAAATCGCCGAGCTGCTACTCGTCCGCGAGCTACCCGACGGCAGCTGGATCGCGATGGGACATCCGGGCGGCAAGCTCAAGCCGGGACGGCGCGTGACCTTCGGCGACGACAGCGCGGCTGAGATCGTCGATCGCATGGGTGGGGGGCTCAGGCGCGTGCGTTTCGTGGGAGCGCTCGATGCGCGTGCAACGCTCGCGAAGTACGGGGAAGTGCCGCTCCCCCCCTACATCCGGCGGCCACCGCGCGCCGAGGATCGGGAGCGCTACCAGACCGTTTACGCGGTACACGACGGTAGTGTCGCGGCGCCCACCGCCGGGCTGCACTTCACGTCGGAGCTGCTCGCGCGCATCCGGGCCAAAGGCGTCGCCGTGGCGGAACTCGATCTCCACGTCGGCCCTGGGACGTTCAAGCCCGTGCAGGAAAGCGACATTGCGAACCACCGCATGGACTCCGAAGACTTCGATGTGAGCGAAGCAGCAGCGGCAGCCATCAATGAGAGGCGGCGGGCGGGAGGGCGCGCCTGGGCGGTCGGGACCACGGTCGCACGCGCCCTGGAAACGTGCGCCGGCGCGCGGGGCACCATCATCCCGGGAGCCGGGCAAACACACCTGTTCATCCATCCGCCGTTTGCGTTCCAAGCCGTCGATCGCCTGCTCACGAACTTTCACCTGCCACGCTCGACGCTGCTAATGTTGGTGTGCGCGTTTGGGGGCTATGAGCGGGTCATGCGAGCGTACGGGGAAGCGATTGAGCAACGGTATCGGTTTTACAGCTACGGCGATGCGATGGCGATTGTCTGAATGCGACCCATGTTCGACTTCACACTCGACGCCACGTCCGGCCCCGCCCGCGCCGGCACGCTTACCCTCCCCCACGGCACGGTCGAGACGCCCGTCTTCATGCCGGTCGGAACTCAAGGGACGGTGCGGGCGCTCTCTCCCAACGATCTTCGCGACGCCGGCGCGACGCTGGTGCTCGCGAATACCTACCACCTGCACGTGCGACCCGGCGAGCAGGTGGTCGAGAAGTTGGGAGCCCTGCATCGCTTCATGGGTTGGGATCGTCCGCTGCTCACCGATTCGGGTGGCTTCCAGGTGTTCTCGCTCGAGGGATTCCGCCGGGTGGACGACGACGGCGTGGAGTTTCAGAGTCATGTAGACGGCGGCCGCCGCACCCTCACGCCGGAGCGCGCCACGGAGATCCAGTGGGCGCTCGGCGCCGACATCGCGATGGCGTTCGACCATGTGGTGCCGGGGGGAGCGGACGAAGCGACCGCTCGCGACGCCATGGAAAGGACGTTGCGGTGGCTGGAGCGGTGCCGGAAGCGGCACGGGGAGCTCGTACCACGTAGCGTCGGAGCGTCGTGCAACCAGACGTTATGGCCCATCCTGCAGGGCGGCACCCATCTGGAGCTTCGCACCGAAGGCCTCCGCCGCATTCTCGAGCTCGGCACCTGGACCGGCCTGGCCATCGGTGGCCTTTCCGTCGGGGAGCCCAAGCCGGTCATGTACGACATGCTGGAGCGGCTCGAGCCGAAGCTCCCCGCCACCCCACGTTATCTTATGGGCGTGGGATTCCCGGAGGATCTGGTGGCGGCGGTGGAGCGCGGGGTCGACCTGTTCGACTGCGTCGCGCCGACGCGCAACGGCCGGAACGGCTCGGCCTTCACCCCCGACGGTCCGGTGAACATCCGCAACGCCGAGCACCGCGAAGACCCGCGGCCGCTCGACGCGACCTGCGACTGCGAGACCTGCACCACGTTCTCGCGCGGCTATCTGCGCCATCTGTTCATGGCGGAAGAGTTGCTGGGGCTCCGGCTGCTGTCGTTGCACAACGTTCGTTACCTGATCCGGCTCGCGGGTGAGATGCGGGCTGCGATCCGGCGGAGCGCCTTCGGCCCCTGGGCCGCGGAGTGGCGCCGCCGCTACCTGCACTCGGGATCCGCATGACCGCGCACGGACTGTTCGCTCTGCTGTTCGCCCCCTCCGGTCAGAATGCCGGCGGCGGTATGACTGTCTTTCTGGTTCAGATCGGCGCCCTGATCGCGATCTTCTACTTCATGCTGATCCGCCCGCAGCGCCGGCAGCAGGAGCGGCACCGGCAGCTGCTCGCGTCGCTGCAACGGGGCGATCGCATCGTCACCTCGGGGGGGATCATCGGCGAGGTCGTGCACCTGAAGGACGACGAAGTCACGGTGAAGAGCGGGGAGTCGCGCTTGATCGTGCAGCGCGCCAACGTCGCGAACATCCTGAACCGCTCGGTCGAGGCCGCCAAGCCGCAGTGACCGTCCGCCAGCTCCACCTGCTCGGCTCGCCCGTGCTGCGGCAGCGTTCCACCCCGGTTGCCGCCGTGGACGACACCGTGCGCCGGCTGGTGGACGACTTGTTCGAAACGATGCACGCCGCCAAAGGGGTGGGGCTCGCGGCGAATCAGATCGGCGTCGCCCGGCGCGTGGCCGTGGTCGACGTGGGCGAGGATGCCCCACCGCCGCTGGTCCTGATCAATCCACGCATCGTACAGGCGAGCGAGCTGCAGGAAACCGCGGAGGAAGGGTGTCTCTCGATCCCCGACGTTTACGGCGAAGTCGAGCGTCCGCTCAGCATCGCACTCGAGGCGCTCGATCGCGACGGCCGCCCGTACAAAGTCGAGCTCTCCGGCTTCAAGGCGCGGGCGGTGCAGCACGAGATCGACCACCTGGATGGGGTGCTCTTCCTCGACCACTTGAGCGCGGTGAAACGGGGACTGCTCCTCGCCAAGTGGAAGAAGTCGCGCAAGGGGCAGTCCGGGTACGTGAAAGACGTGACGCCGGAGCCGGCGGGCGAGCTCTGAGTGCGCGTGGTCTTTTTCGGAACGCCGGAGTTCGCCGTTCCCTCTCTCGAAGCATTGCTCGGCGAGGGGTTCGACGTCGTCGCGGTAGTCACGCAGCCGGACAAGCCTCAGGGACGCTCCCGCTCGACCGCGGTCCCGCCTCCGGTGAAGACGGCGGCCGAAGCCGAGGACGTCCCAGTGCTCCAACCCGCCCGGCCCAGCGATCCCGACTTCGTCGAGCGCCTCCGCGGGCTCGCGCCTGACGTCGGTGTGGTGGTCGCATACGGCCATATCCTCAAGCCTGAGCTGCTCGCGCTTCCGCGCCGCGGCATGATCAACCTCCACCCGTCGCTCCTCCCGGAGCTGCGCGGCGCGGCGCCGGTGGAATGGGCGATCCTGAACGGCCTCACGCAAACGGGGGTCACGATCATGCAAATGGACGCTGGGCTCGACTCGGGGCCGATTCTCCTCCAGATCCCGCACGATATCGACCCCGAAGTGACGGGCGGCGAGCTGTCGGAGCATCTGTCCGAGATGGGCGCGCAGGCCCTGGTCGAAGCGTTGGCGCTGTCGGAAACCAACGGCCTCGAGCCGCACCCGCAGGAACAGGAGCGCGCGACGTACGCGCCCAAGCTGACGCGCGAGACGGCGCGCATCCGCTGGGCCGACCCGGCGGAGCGAGTCGCGCGGCTGATCCGCGCGCTCGACCCCAGGCCGGGAGCGTGGACCGCGCTCGACGGCCGTGAGATCAAGCTGTTCGGCGCCAGAGTCGTGGAAGGCCGCGGTGCGCCGGGAGCGGTACAGCAGACCGATGACGGCTTGGAGATCACGACGGGACAAGGAGCGGTCCGGATCGAGGAGGTCCAACCCGCGGGCAAGGCGCGCATGGCCGCCGCGGAGTGGGTCCGCGGCCGCGGCGCGCAGGCGGGCCAGCGCTTCGGGTGAAGGCACTCCCGGCCCTGCCACGGCTGCACGCCGTCACCGACGAGCGGATCGCCCGCCGGCCGGACCTGGATCGAGTAGTGCAGCAACTCGCAGCAGGCGGTCGCGAGGGTCTCGCCTTCCACGCGCGCGGTCGCGCGCTATCCGGCCTGGAGCACTACGAGCTCGCCGTCCGACTGTCCGCCTGTCCGCCCGCCCGCCTGTTCGTGAATGACCGCCTCGATGTGGCGCTTGCCGCCGGCGCAGCGGGGGTCCAGCTGGGCCAGGGAAGCCTCGAGCCCGAGGACGCGCGCCGCTTGAACCCCGCTTGGTGGATCGGCAAGTCGGTGCACGACTTGCGGGAGGCGGAGGCCGCGCACGCCGGCGGCGCCGACTATCTTTTGGTAGGGCCGGTGTTTCCAACCGCCACCCATCCCGATCGGGCGCCGCTGGGCCTCGCGCGGTTGCAGGAAATCGTCGGTATCGGGTTGCCGGTCATCGCCATCGGGGGCGTGACGCCCGAGCGGATGCCCGAGCTCATGGCCGGGGCCGCCATCCACGGCGTGGCCGCGATCCGGGCGCTGTGGCACGCGGCCGATCCGGCGGACGCCGCGCGGCGCCTGCTCCAGGAGCTGAACGCATGAACGACATGGTTGACGTCACCGTGAACGGCGAGCCTCGCGCGGTGGCGCGGGGCGCCACACTGCTCGAGCTGCTGGAATCGCTCGCGCTCGACCCGCGTGCCGTGGTGGTGGAGCACAACCGCACGATCGTGCGGCGGCCGCGGCTCGCAGCGATCACGGTCGCGCCGGGCGACGCGATCGAGCTGGTGCATTTCGTGGGAGGGGGTTGAGCATGACCACGGCCGTGGAGACGATGCAGGACATCCCGTTCACCATCGGCGGACGCTCGTTCCACTCGCGTCTCATGGTGGGTACGGGGAAGTACCGGGACAACGACACGATGGCCCGGGCGATCGACGCGTCCGGCGCCGAGATCGTCACCGTCGCGGTCCGACGTGTGGACCTGGACCGCACGAAGGAGGAGGGCGTCCTGTATCACCTCGACGCGAAGCGGTACTTTCTGCTCGCGAACACCGCGGGGTGCTACACCGCCGAGGATGCCGTCCGCTACGCGCGCCTCGCCCGCGAGGCGGGGTTCAACGAGTTCATCAAGCTCGAGGTGATCGGCGATCAGGAGACTCTGCTCCCGGATGTCCAAGGCCTGCTGGTCGCAGCCCGCACGCTCGTCGCGGAGGGATTCAAGGTCCTCGCCTACACGAACGAGGACCTCGTGACCGCGCTGCGCCTCGAAGACGCGGGCTGTGCCGCCGTGATGCCGCTCGCCTCACCGATTGGGAGCGGGCTCGGGCTCCTGAACCCGTTCGGCGTGCGTACGATCAAGCGACGGCTCAAGGTGCCGGTGGTAGTCGACGCCGGCGTCGGAACCGCATCGGACGCGTGTCTCACCATGGAGCAGGGCGTGGACGGGATCCTGATGAACACGGCGCTCGCCGCGGCGCGGGATCCCGTGGCGATGGCGCGCGCCATGCGATGGGCCGTCGAGGCCGGGCGCACGGCGTACCTCGCCGGCCGCATGCCCAAACGCGAGGTGGCGATGCCGTCCTCGCCGCTCGAAGGGATGCTGGATTAGGAGCGCCACTGCCGCCCGGCGCGCGGCACTGCAGATGCTCGACGCAGTGCGCGGGGGTGCCACCCTCCAGGGCGCCCGCGATGGGGCGCTCGCCGACCTGGTCGAGCGCGACCGCCGACTCGCGTACGAGCTCGCGGCCGGCGTGCTGCGGCGCCGCGCCCAGCTCGATCGGATGCTCGAGCTCGCGACCGCCAATCCTCGCCTCCACGACGTGCTCCGGCTCGGGGCCTACCAGCTCCGTGCGCTGGCGCGCGTGCCGGCCTACGCGGCGGTGTCGACCAGCGTCGAGCTGGCGCGGGAGGTCGCCGGCGAGCAGGCGGCCCGGTATGTGAATCAAGCCTTGCGTCGGTTGGCACGGGATGCGGGATGCGGGATGCGGGATGCGGTGGAGACGCACCCGCTCTGGCTCGTCAAGCGCTGGAAGGTGCAGTTTGGACGCAGCGAGACCGAGCGTCTGATGGAGTGGAACGACGCTCGGGCACCCCTGACCCTGCAGCCTGCTCGGTGGGACGCCACGACGCTCCGAGCCCGGCTCTCGGAGGCTGGTTTCGGGGTACGAGAAGCGCCATTCGGTGCCGGGGTAGTCGTGCAAGCGGGGGCCACTCATCCCGCATCCCGTATCCCGCCTCCCGCGCAGTTACCCGGGTTCAGGGAAGGCGGGTTTGTCGTTCAAGACCCCGCCCACGCGCTCGTGTGTCGTTACGCGGCGTTCCCGCCCGGGGCGATGGTCTACGACGCCTGCGCCGCTCCCGGGGGCAAGTCCGTTGCGCTCGAGCGAGGTGGGGCGCGGCTGCTGGCCGGCGACGGACGGCGTGAGCGGGTCGGCCGACTGGCGGAGACGGCGCGGCGCGCCGGAGTGGCGATTCAGGTCGCGGTCGCCGATCTTCTGGCGGCCCCGTTCCGGTCCGAGGCGCTCGCAGCCGTGCTCGTGGACGCCCCCTGCTCCGCCACCGGCACGATGGCCCGGCACCCGGACGCCCGCTGGCGGGTGACCCAGCGGACGATCGCGCGAGCCGCGGCACGCCAACGGGCCCTGCTCGCCGCGGGGGCGGCGCTGGTCCGACCGGGCGGATTGCTCGTCTACGCAACGTGCTCACTCGAGCCGGAGGAGAACAGCGACATCGTGACCGAGTTCCTGGCGCGCCACCCCCAATTCGCCCGCGTACCGGCGGCGGGCGCGGTGCCGGCCGCGCTGCTCACGCCCTCCGGCGACTTCCAGTCGCTACCGCAGCGCCACGGCATGGACGGCGCGTACGCGGCGCGACTCGGCCGAGTGCGCTGATGCGGTTCCGACGGCATATCCCTCCGGTCCGGGAATGGCAGCTCCCGGCGTTCGACAGGCTCGGTGCACGCCGCTGGGGACTCGCGCTGCTCGGCGCCCTGCTCGGCGGTTACCTGACGGCGTACCTGCTCTTGTTCCCCGCGCCGTTGTTGCACGGACACGGCGTGGTGCCGAGCGTGTTGGGCCTGTCGCTGCAGGAGGCGTCGGACCAGCTCCGGAAGGCCGGTCTCCAGCCGCAAGACGGGGGCAGCGAGCCGCACCCCACGGCGCCCCAGGGCACGATCGTGTGGCAGGACCCGCCGCCGGGCGTGAGCGCTCCGGCAGGGCTGCGAGTCACCCTGGTGTCGAGCGAAGGCCCGCCCAAGATTCCGGTACCGGATGTGGCGGGGCTGGACGGCGACTTGGCCCGGCGCCTCATCGCGGCGGCGGGGCTCACGGTGGCGCAGGTCGAGTCGGTGCAGGCGGCCGCGCCGCCGGGCGTAGCGATGCTCACGCGCCCGGCCGCGACTTCGGTGCTCAGTCCGGGGGCACCGGTGACGGTGGTCGTCAGCCGTGGAGCGCCAACGATCGCGGTCGCCGACCTGCTGGGCCTGTCGCAGGCAGACGCCCGCACCCGGCTCGAGCTGGACGGTCTCTCGCTGGGGACCGTGACCCGACGCCGGACGAGCGACGCGAACCCCGGGACAGTCGTGGGGCAGAAGCCGGGGGCGGGCACCTTGGCCGCACCCGGCACGGTCGTGGACATCGTCGTGGCCCGGAGCCCATGATGACCAACGGCGGAGGAGGGGGGATTCGTATCTCGGCCAGCGTCCTGTCGGCGGACCTGACCCGGCTAGCGGAGCAGGTGGAGCAGGTGCTGGCCGGGGGCGCCGACTGGCTGCACGTGGACGTGATGGACGGGCGTTTCGTGCCGAACCTCACGTTCGGGGCCAACATGATCACGGCGCTGCGGGGGCTCACCGACAAACCCATCGACGTGCATCTGATGGTGGTCGAGCCCGAGCGCTACCTCGAGTCGTTCGTGGCCGCCGGGGCATCGGTCTTCACCTTCCATCCGGAGGCGACGGTCCACGTGCAGCGACTGCTCGCGGCGGCGCGGCGTCAGGGCGCGCTCGCCGGGCTCGCGCTGAACCCCGGGTCGCCGCTGCAGCTCGCGGAAGAAGTCGTGGCCGACTTGGACCTGCTGCTCATCATGACCGTGAACCCCGGGTTCGGTGGGCAAACCTACCTCCCCGCGTCGAACGACAAGATCCGCCGGGCGCGGGAGCTGCTCACGGCGCATGGCTCCCGCGCGTTCCTGGAAGTGGATGGCGGGATCTCATCGCACACCATTGCGACCGCCCACGCGGCGGGGGCCGACACCTTCGTGGCGGGCAACGCGATCTTCGCGAGCAGCGACCCCGCCCGTGAAGTCCAGGACCTGCGGCGGCGCTGCCTGGTGACGGTATGACGGCACCGCGGCAATGGACCGTGGGGATCGGCGTGGTGATGGCGCTGGTGTTCGGCACCGCCCTGGTCATCAAGATTCGACCGCAGATCGATCTGCTCGGCGTCGGCTCCACGGCTCCCACGTTTCACGCCACCGACCTGCGGACCGGGCGCCCCGCCACCCTCGCCGATTACCGCGGCAAAGTCGTGCTGCTCAACATCTGGGCGACGTGGTGCGAGCCGTGCCGCGTGGAGATGCCCTCGATGGAGCGGATCTACCGCCGGCTGGGGGAGGGCGGCGACTTCAGGATAGCGGCGGTGAGCATCGACGAGCAGGACGATTCCGTGGTCATGTCGTTCGCGCGGGCGCTGGGGCTGAGCTTCGACATCCTGCACGACCAGCCGGCAGCCATCAAGGAGGCGTATCAGACCACCGGCGTGCCCGAGAGCTTCTTGATCAATCGCGACGGCGTCATCATCAAGAAGGTGATCGGCCCCTCGGAGTGGGACGGTCCCGTGAACGAAACTCTGATCCGGCGGCTGATCGATGACCGTCCGCGCTAGCCTCGGGCAGCTGTTCATGCGCAACTGGCCGATCAAGCTGGCGGCTCTGTTCTTCGCGGTCATGCTGTACGTGGCGGTCGCGGCGCAGCAACCCTTGTCGCAGAGCTTCGCCATGCGCCTCGCGATCGCCATCCCGCCGGGCCGGACGGTGCGGCAACAACCCGCCGGCGTGACAGTCGTGATCGCCGGGACGGGTAGCGAAATCCTCAAGCTGCGCTCCTTCCCGCGCGTGATTCGCAAGGTCATCCCCGACACGTTCTCCACCTCGCTGTGGCGGATCCAGCTCCAGGCCGCCGACGTGGAGTTGCCCAAGGGGATCGGCGTGACAGTGGCCGATATTCGGCCGCGCGATATCGAGATCCTGCTGGACTCCGTAGCCCACAAGGACGTCCGGATCGTGCCGCGGGTGAAAGTCGAAGCCGAGTCGGGCTACGTACTCCGCGGTCTGTCGATCACGCCCAGCCTCGCCCGTCTGGTGGGACCGGAGCAGAGCCTCACCAAGCTCGACTCGGTGACGACGCTGCCGACCGTGATTTCCAGCGTGAGCGGTCCCTTCTTCCAGACCGTCCCGATCGACACCGCCCCCCTGGGCGTCGTCCGGATCTCACCTAAGACGGTGCGCATGGCGGGCGAAGTGACCGCGATCATCGAACGCTCGATCGGCGGCGTCCCGATAACGACGGCAGCCTCGGGCTTCACCGGCTTCCTTGTGTCCCCGGAACGAGTGTCGGTGACGGTGCGGGGCCCAGCGTCGCGGGTGAACACCCTCACGCGGGACAGCGTGCGAGTCGTGGCGCACTTGGTCGGCAAGGCCGGGCCCGGCGGGTACGCCCGGCTCACCGTGAGCGGGCCCCCCGGCCTCGTGGCGCGCGCGGTACCCGACTCCGTGTCCCTCAAGCGGAAGGCCGGGCGTGGCTGACGTCGTTCTGGGAATCGAGACGTCCTGCGACGAAACGTCGGCCGCCGTCCTCGTGGGCGAGCGCCGACGCCCCGAGCTCGCCGGCCTCGTCATCCTCTCGCAGGACGTGCACCAGGTGTTCGGTGGCGTGGTGCCGGAGCTCGCCAGCCGGGCGCACCTGTCCGCCCTGCCGGCGGTGGTGGACCGCGCGCTCGCCGAGGCGGGACTCGCCTGGAGCGCCGTGGACGCGGTGGCGGTGACGCAGGGGCCGGGCCTCGTCGGCGCGCTGCTCGTGGGTGTCGTGTTCGCCAAGGCCCTGGCGTACGCGGGGGACCGGGAGCTGATCGGCGTGCATCACATGGAGGGCCACCTGTTCGCGCCCGCGTTGGAGGATCCGGAGCTCGCGCCGCCCTTCGTCGCGCTCCTCGTGTCGGGCGGCCACACCCTCTTGCTCGATGTGCCCGCCTGGGGCCGCTACCGCCTGCTCGGCGCGACCCGCGATGATGCCGCCGGGGAGGCCTTCGACAAGGTGGCCGCGCTGCTCGGCTTGGGCTATCCAGGCGGACCCGCGATCGAGCGGCTCGCGAGCCAGGGCGATCCCCGTCGCTTCTCGTTTCCGCGCCCGATGCGGGACGAGGGCTACGAGTTCTCGTTCTCGGGTCTGAAGACTGCGGTGCTGCGCGCCGTGCGGGCGAGCGACGATCTGGACCGCGACCGGCCCCATCTCGCCCGTGCCTTCCAGGACGCGGTGCTCGAGGTGCTCGTCACCAAACTGGAGCGCGCGGTGCGAGCCACCGGCTATCGCACGGCGGTGCTGGGCGGCGGGGTGGCGTGCAACCGCACGCTCGCGGAGCTCGCGGCGCAGCGGCTGTCCGGGCTCGCGCGGGTCGCGGTCGCGAGCCCCCGCCTGAACACCGACAACGCGGCCATGATTGCCCGCGCGGGCTGGCACCGCCTCGCGTTGGGCGAGCGCAGCGACTGGACCCTCGACGCCAGAGCGGACCTTCCGCTTCCTGGCCTGGAGCCTGCGGACAATCCGCAATCCACAATCCGAAATCCGCAATCCCGATGACCATCTACCCGCTGATGTTCCGGCTTGGCCCGCTCACCATCACCGGCTACGGCATCATGATGATGGTCGCCTTCCTCATGGCCGGCTGGGCAATCCAGGTCGATCTGCGGCGCCGCGGCATGAACGAAGACTACGCCGCCGATATCGTGTTCGCGGCCGTGGTCGGAGGGATCGTCGGGGCGAAGATCTGGTACGTGCTGCTCACGGGGGAGTGGGACGCGTTGTTGCGGCGCGGCGGGTTCGTGTGGTACGGCGGGTTTCTCGGAGGCGTGGCGGCGGTCCTCGGGCTCGGCTGGTGGCGGCGTGTGCCCGGGCGCTGGGCGATGGAGCTCACCGCCGCGCCGCTCGCGCTCGGCTACGCGCTGGGGCGCGTCGGCTGTTTCCTCGTCAACGACGACTACGGCATCCCGTCCACGCTGCCCTGGGCGATGACGTTTCCCGCCGGGCTGCCCGCCACGACCGTGGGGAACCTGACGCAGATGCACGTCCGCTTCCCCCCGGGGGCCGATCCCGCGCAGCTGGTGGCGGTCCATCCTACGCAGATCTACGAGACCGTGCTGATGCTGCTCGCGTTCTGGTGGCTGTGGCGGCTGCGCGAGCACTCGCACGCCGTCGGCTGGCGGTTCGGCGTCTACCTCGTATTGGCGGGCGCGGAGCGGTTTCTGGTGGAGTTCGTGCGCGCGAAGGACGACCGGCTGCTGGGGCCGTTCACGCTGGCGCAGCTGACCAGTGTCCTCATGATGGTCGCAGGCATGTGGGTGGTCGCGTGGCTGCGCGAGCCAGCGGCCGCCCCGGCGGTGCCGCCTGGGCTCACGGGAACGACGGCCGCCGACGATCTGGCTCGGCGCCATTGAGCCGGTTGCGGTGGAGCCACACGACCGCGACGAGCAGCAGAACGATCAAGAGGAACTGGAGCGACAGCGACTGGACGGTGGGGTAGATGCCGAGCACCGGAATGCGCGGCGCCCACTCGACCACGCTCGTGCCCAGGATCCCCGACTCCTGAAGGTCCGCGATCCCCTTGCCCGCGAACACGAAGGCCATGTAGTAGAGCATCGCGCTCGTCACGGCGAAAAACGGCTTGAGCGGTACCTTCATCCCGAAGCGGCTGATCGCGACGTAGACGATCACGAGCGCCACCCCCCCGAGGAGAATGCCCGCCGCCACTGGCCCGGCCGCCGACGCGCCGCGCGCCGATCCCGCTGACGTCAGGAGTGCCTTGTAGAACAGGATCGTCTCGAAGCCCTCACGATACACGGCGAGAAACGCCACCGAGGCGAGGGCGAACCCGGAGCCGGTCGAGAGCGCCTCTTCCATCCGGCCCTTCACGAACGCGTTCCACTTCGCCACTTCGATCTTCGACAGCAGCCAGTAGCTCACGTAGAACAGCACCGCGGTGGCGAGCAGCATGGTGACACCCTCGAGCGCTTCGCGCTGGCCGGGCGTGATCTCGAACAGCAGCTCGACCACCGCGGCGGTGACGAGGCTCGCGCCCACCGCGGCCCAGGCGCCCTGCGCCACATGGCGCCGGCGCTCGACCGCGCCGGCCTTCGCGAGGAACGCCATCAACGCCGCAACGATCAGGATGGCCTCGAACCCCTCACGCAGCAGCAGCACGAACGATTGCATGAGGAGATTCGCGCCTGAGCTCCGATCGGCGACCAGCCGCTCGGCCCGCTCGAGCCCCGCCAGCAGCCGGGCATGAATCGCATCGAGCTCCTCTGGTCCCGCACCCGCGCCGGTCCGGGCGCGCAGGCTGGCGAACGCGTCCTCGAGCTCGCCCGCGAGCGCGGCGTTCCGGGCGCGGACGTCCGTCTCCACCTGCTCGAAGGTGAGGTACGCATCGAACGCGATCTTGTCGGAGCGCAGCACCACCGCCGAGTCCAACTGGCGCCGCAGGGTGGAGAACGTCGCGGCCGCAGGCGAGGTCTCGTGCCGCTGTCGCTCTGCCGTCGGCATGACGCGGAGCAATGCGACGAGGCCCGCCACCTGCCCCGAGTCGAGGGTGCGGGCAGAGCCCGGCATGGGCGTCCCCGGGCGGCCCTGCAAAATGAGCCGCGTGAGCTCCTGGTCGGTGAAGCGCCCGAGCACCGCAAGGTCGGCGAGTGCCGGCGGTCGCACGGAAAGGGACTTCGCGAGCGGGCCGTCTCCACCCCCGGTGGCGCCATGGCACGATGCGCACTGCGCGGCGTACAGCCCCTCGCCTTCGCGCACCATCGCGTCGTCGGCGCGGAGCGTCGCGACATAGCTCGCGACCGCCCACCGGTCCTCCGGAGAGAGCGTCTCCTCGAACTGCGGCATCGCCGTGCCAGCGACCCCGATTGTGAGCTTCCGATACACGTCCACGGGGGACACGGCGCTCATGGCCGCTCGGTCGGCGAGGCTCGCGGGCGCCGGTCCCTGAAGCCGGCGCGCCTTGGGCCCGTCACCCCGGCCCGTCGCGCCGTGGCAGGGCACGCACTGCTCCTGAAACACCGCAGCGCCGCGGGTGAGCGACGCCGGCCGCTGCGGATACAGATCGAGCGCGCCCCCCGCGGCAGCGGCGATCCGCTGGATCAGCGTTCCCGCCCGCTGGGACACGGAGTCGGGCGGTGCTACGCGATCGATCATCGCCTCCAGGCGGGCGAGGTCCGAGTCGGCCACGGCCTGGACGGCGCTGGGCAACGACCCCACGTCCAGGCGCGCCTGCTCCAGGAACTGTCTCGCCTCTGAGACCTCCTCGGGCGCGGTCACCCGACCGCCGCGCGGGGTGACCCCGATCGCGTACTCCTTCGCGGCGAGCGAGGCCGCCGCCACGATCCGCCGGGACACCGACAACGAATCCGTCGCTTGGCCCGCCGCGGGGGCGACCACGCAGGCGCTCAACAGCAAGCCAAAGAGGGGTTTACAGTAGATGGGAATGATTCTCAATAAGGAGGTTTCAAATACTAGAGTAAACTAGTCGGGAATTCAAGCTGACGGATCACCCCCGCTCGAGCACAACCACGGCCACGGCCGCCTGATGGGTATGTGAGAGGGACAGGAGCACCCGCTCCACCCCGAGTTGCCCGGCCCGGGCCGCAGCGAACCCGGTGAGACGAACGTCGGGGCGGCCGTCGGGGGCGCGGATGACCTCGATTTCCCGCCAGCCGATTCCGCGGGCCGCCTCGCTTCCCTGCAGCGCCTTGTAGACCGCCTCCTTGGCGGCGAGCCGCACCGCCACGTGGGTGGCCGGGTCCGGACGGCTCTCACAGTAGGCGCGCTCGGTCGGCGTGAGCAGGCGCTGGAAGACGCGCGATCCCTTGTCGGCGATGATTGCGGCAACGCGGGACACCTCGACCAGATCGACACCGACCCCGATCGCGGTCACGGCCCGCCGCTCAGAAGCCGAGGCGCGCCGCGAGCCATGCGGGGGCGGGCAGGTAGCCGCCCAGCACCAGTCCGAGCCATACCAGCGCCACGCCGAGCGGCGTCCACAACGTGACCAGGGGCCAAAGCGACGGCCGCCAGCGCGCAACCGCGTCGATCTCGTCGGCCCAGCGACGGTGCTCGTCGACAACCTGCGTCTCGAGCGCGAGCCACGCGGCCTCGAGACGGCGCGCGGCGGTGCGGAGCGCCTCCTGCCACTCGGCGTGCGCCGCCTTGTCGAGAACGCTGGCCTCGCGCACGCGCGTGGCGACCCCATCGAGCGTATCGAGCGCAGCCACGAGCGGTTCGCCGCCGGCGGCCAACCGGGCGGCGATCGCCCGCTTCTCGGGGCCCGTGAGGAGGCGGCGGCGGCGCAATCGTCGCGGCATGCGCACGCGGCGCGCGGCCCGCTCGATCTCCCCGCCGAGCGCGGCGGTCACGCGCTCGCCGGCCCGGCGCACCGCGGCTTCCCACGCGCCAAGCCAGGCGCGCCGGCTCACCGCGTCCAGCACGCGGTCGCGATCCTCGCGCCCGGCGGCGGCCCGGGCTTCGCCGCCCAGCTCTATCACGCGCGTCGCGAGCTCTTCGCGAATGTCGTCGAGCGGTATCCACAGCTCCTCCAGGCGGCGGGGCACGAGTACCCGGCCGAGCGACGGCGCGAGCTCGGGAACGCGCAGCGGCATGGGGATCTTCACGGACGCGCTCATCGCGCGAGGAGGGCGGCCTGACCCGTACGGGCTTCGAACTGGGCCACGAAATACGGCAGCGACTCGGGAAGAAAGCGGTCCCGGGCGAGGCCCGTCGCCGCGATCGCGTGCTCGATCTCGGACGGCTCGCCTTCGACCTCGAGCAGCACATCCATCGCCGGATACCACTCGAGGCGTAGCACGGCCTGGCCGAGCCGATACACCTCCACGCGACGGTCGATGCGCACCGACACCGCATACCCCAGCTGCTCGAGGATGGTCACCACGGAGTCGGGGGCCGCAACGCGCGCCTCCGCTTCGGCGCGGTGGCGGTACCTCCCGCGTTGCGAGGGTGGCCCCTTCCACCCCAACACGCCATAGGCCGGACTGCCGTCGGCCGGTCGAAACTCTCGCAGCCGCAGCACCTGATCGCGCTTCGTGAGCGTACGGCCCCGATCGAACCGTCGGTCGATCATGTCGCCCCGAAAGTCGAGCGTCGCGCCCGCGCGCGCCAGGGCGGCGCGCAGCCCATCGGGATCGTCGATCCGCGCCTTGACTTCGAGCTCGTCCGCCGGCGAGGCCGAGAGCTGGCTCACGCGAAGATGGCGTCGAGCACGGCGGCGGTGTCGGCCAGGGTCTCGAATACATACGTCGCCCCGGTCGCGCGGAGGGCGGCGACGTCGTAGGAGCCCGTGGCGACCGCGAGGCTGCGAGCGCCGATCGGCCGGCCGCAGGCCACATCGTCCGGGGTGTCGCCCACGATGATCACGTCCGATCCCGTGAAGGTCGCGCCCGTGAGCGCTGCCGCGCGGCCGGCGGCGACGGCGGGGAGCTCGGCGCGCCGGGCGGAGTCCGAGCCGTACGCCCCGACGCGAAAGCGTGCGGGGTCCAGTCCGGCCGATCGGAGCTTCAGGGCGGCTCCCGGCGCGACGTTGCCCGTGAGCAAGCCGACGAGCGCGCGGCCCTGGGTCTCGTGCGGCTCGAGCGCCGCGAGCAGGTCGGCGATCCCCACCATCAGCCGCGTCGCTTGGGTCGGCCGCTCGAGCTCGGTGCGGAGATGCTCGACGTATCGTCGGCAAACCGCTTGGATCACGGTGGGATTCTCGGCTCCCGAATGCCCCGCGAGCGACAGGAGATCCCGCACGATCTGCGGATCGGTCTTCCCGTCGAACCGGTAGGTCTCGATGGGCCCGGCGGTACCGGCCTCGTCGACGAGCGCGCGCTGGATCGCCCGGCGCCCGGCGCCGTCGGTCCAGAGGAGCGTCCCATCGATGTCGAACAGGACGAGCTTCATGCCGAAAACATAATCGACCAATGGCTCGACGAGGTGGCGGGCTGACCGGTGTGGTAGGGGCGCAGCATGCTGCGCCCCTACACAGATCGACCTATCGTCGGACGTTCAGGCGCCGCACCGCCACCAACATGTCACGCAGCCGCCTCGCGCCGGGCGTCTCGCCGAGCAGGTCGTCCGATCCGACGCCGCCGCGCGCCAGCGCGGAGTGCACGATCCGACCCGCCCCCGCCCAAAGGGCGACATGGGAAACCCGGTGCCCATCCGCGAAGCACAACAGATCGCCCGCCTCGTAGCCCGAGCCCGCGGCGTCGATCTTCACCTCCCGGCCCACGAGCAACTGCAGGTCCGAGTCTCGCGGGAGCGCGATTCCCCGGGCCGCGTAGGTTCCCTGGACTAGGCCGGAGCAATCGATGCCCCACTCGGTGCGGCCGCCCCACAGATAGGGCGCGCCCGAGAACCAGCGCAGCGCCCACTCCGGCGGTGCGAGGAGCCGCGCCTCCGCTCGGAGCTCCGATTCCGGCCGGACGACACCGGCGCTCACACTCGCCGCCCGTCCGTCCGCAGTCTCGACCTGCCCGTTGCGGCGCAGCGCGACGCGCGCCCCCACCGCGAGCCGGAGACGCTGATCCTCGAACTTGACCTCGGCCCCGAGCGAGCGCCCGGTGGCTCGCGTGGTCCAGTCCTCCGCCCATGCAGTCGAACCCGCGGCCAGATACCCGGCGTGCGTCCAGGCGTGGTACCCGTCGCCCGCGCGCACGCGCAGCCACACCCCTCCCTCCTCGCGCCGCTCGAGCAGGGCGAGGGGCTCGCCGTGCAGCGCCTCGCTCACCCGGTCGGCCGCGATTCGCGGCTCGCGCAGGAGCGGCGCTACCGCCGCCGTGACCACCGCCGCCGGCTCGTCACGGACGGAGGCGTCGGGGAGCAGTCGAATGTCCGCCGCGCGGCCGGCGTCCGCCGCGATGCGCCGGAGCGCAGCCAAGGCTTCGCGGCTGGTGGTGCACCCGGCCAGGCGCTGCGGCTCGACCGACACCTCGAGCACGCCGAGCCGCGGATCGGGCACCCACTTGCGCGCGACATCCGCGACATCGCGGTCGAGACGCTCGGTCACCGGCCACCCTTGTCAGCGAGGCCCGGGATGTCCCGGAGTCCCCGCGCGAGCCGCACGGCACGCTCCACCGCCATTGGCACCGCCAGGGCCGCAAGGGCCTCGGTCTGCAGCGGTGTCGCGGGCGCCGCGGTGGCGGTGCTCACCGCGAACACGACATCGCCGTCGAACAGCGTGCCGTAAGGCACGATGCGCCGCGCCAGCGCGTCGCCCGCCGCGTGGGCCAGGGCCTCGAGGGCGATGCGGTCGAGCGTCGCGTTGGTCGCGACCACGGCGAGCGTCGTATTGCGCCCCTTCCCTACTGCGCCGAACGGGGCGCCCCCCCGGGCGAAATGCGTCAGCGCGTCGGCGAATGTGCCGTCCGCCGCGCGCGCCCCCGCGAGGACCGCCCCCGCGCCGTCGAGGATGTTGCCGACCGCATTGAGCACCACCAGCGCGCCGACGACGATGTCCCCGCCGCTCGCGGCCCAGCTTCCTACGCCGCCCTTCATGGCGGCGCGCGGTCCGAGCGCCTTCCCGACGGTGGCTCCCGTGCCCGCGCCGACCGACCCTTCGACGACGTCGGCCGAGGCGGCCGTGCAGGCGCGGTAGGCGTCGTCCGCCGTCGGCCAGCGGTCCGCCTTGCCCCCGGGCGCCAGGTCGAAGTCGAAGATCACCGCGGTCGGTACGATCGGCACGATGCCGGCGGACCCCACCGGCAGGCCGCGCCCGCGCTCCTTGAGCCAGCGCATCACGCCATCCGCGGCGCCGAGTCCGAAGGCGGAGCCGCCGGTGAGCAGAACGGCGTCGATGCGGTCGACCACATGGCGGGGGTTCAGCGCGTCGAGCTCGCGGGTTCCGGTGGCACGGCCACGCACCGCGCAGGCGGCGCGCATCCCACTTTCCGGTCCGAGTACCACGCTGCAACCCGTGGCCCGCTCGAGGTCGGTCCAATGCCCTACCGAAATACCTCGGACGGCGGTGAGACTGGCGGGAGCGGAGGACGCCATGGGAGCGCGAAGCATAGCTCGGCTTGCTCGGGTTGTGGAGGGCACATACGTTAGCGCCATGCCCAACCCCGACCCGCAGAGCCCCCCGACCACCGTGCTCGTGGTCGACGACGAAGACGGCATCCGCCAGGCACTCGATCGGTTTCTCACGCGGCTCGGCTACCGGGTGCTGCAGGCCGCGAGCGGCGCCGAGGCGCTCGATCGCCAGGCCGCGGAGCAGCCGCAGGTGATGCTCTCCGACATCCGCATGCCGAACATGAGCGGCGTGGAGCTCGTCCCCAAGGCGCTCGCGGCCGATTCGGACCTCGCCATCATCATGCTCACGGCGATCGACGAGCCCCGCACGGCCATCGAGTGCCTCAAGCTCGGCGCGTACGACTACCTCATTAAACCGGTCGACCTGGACGAGCTGGAGATGTCGCTCCAGAGCGGGCTGCGGCAGCGGCAGCTCGAGATCGACCGCCGCGAGCTGGAGCAGTGGCTCGCGCGCGAGGTCGCCGTGCGCACGCGCGATCTGGAGGAGCGGACGACCGTGGTCGAGGACGTCGCGCTCACGGCGTTGGCGGCCGCGGGAGACTGGCCGGGGGCGAACGACGCGATCGAGAAACTAGCGAAGGAGCTGGGCACCTCGCCCGACGACGTGACGCGCGAGGTCCGGAAGCGGCAGTCGAAAAGTTAGGCTTTCTGGGACGCTTTGGCTTTCTCTTCACACGCTTTACAGCGTGTGACACCGCGGAATGAGCAGATCAGGCATATGAAGGTGCCGCAGTCGGCGCAGGGATAGCCTTCGGAGGCACGCTCTTCATTGCCGCAGGAGCGACACACCATCGCGTCGTGCTCCATCAGTTTCGGCTTCTCGGTCATGATCCACCTCACCTCAGATGTCGAGCCCGTAGGCTTTAATCTTATTGATCAGCGTCGCGCGGGAAATGCCAAGCTCCTTGGCCGCCCGCGTGCGGTTGCCGCCGTGGAACCGAAGCGTCTTCTCGATGTGCACCCGCTCCACCTCGGCGAGCGCCTGGGGCTGGTGGCGCCGTCCCCCCCCACCCCCCCCACCCCCCCCACCCCCATCTCCGCCACCCCCGCCCCTGCGCAAGTCCGCCGGCAGGTGCTCCACGGCTTTCCATATCTCACGCACCTTCCCGGGCCGCGGCGTAGACAGGAGCTGCTCCAGCGCTTCCCGCAACAGCACGTTCTGACGCATCAACCGGACCTTGTCGCATACGCGCGCCGTGACGACGGCCAGGTGATTCAGGTCCAGGGGCTTCGTGACGACGTGCTCGGCGCCAAGCTGCATGGCGCGCGCCCCCGTCGCAATGTCTCCCTGATCGGTGAGGAGAATGACGGTGCCCTCCCGGGACCGTAGACGCTCGAGGACATCCAGGCCATCGAGGTCCGGGAGGTGTCGGTCGAGGATGACCACATCGGGTCGGAGCCGATCGAACGCCTCGAGGCCGGCCTCGGCGGCACCGGCGCGCTCCACTGCGTAGCCGATCCCGTCGAAGTAGTCGCCCACGGTACGCAACTCATCGGCGTCGTGACCGATCAAGAGCACGCTGTCAGCCACGGCGCGACGCGCCGAGCGGCGCGGTGGCAGGATCCACGATGACGGGGAGCGCGGCCGGGAGGAGACGGGCCTCGAACGGCGCGTCACCCCACGGCTCCCCGTCGAGCTGCATCGGCCGCGGCGGCCCTTCGAGCACGTCGACGCGTACGGTGCGGCCGCGGGCGAACCACAAGCGCCGCGCGCCGTTCGCCGGCCGGCGCACCAGCTCGAAGAACGCGCTCAGACTCTGAAACACCCCTTCGGCCCGCAGCACGAGCACGTCCAACCAACCGTCGTCCGGCGCGATGTCATGGCGCAACCGCAGGAAGGGCGGCACCAGCTCGCCGCAGTTCGCGACCAGCACCATGGCGGCCGGCAGCTCATGCGCGACGCCGTCCACGGTCACGCGATGGAGTGGGCTCGTCACGGAGGGGAGCGCGGCGAACGCCCGCATCACGTACGCCGCCATCTTCCAACGCCGCTTCTCGGCCGCCCCCGTGCCGGCCATCAGCCGGGCATCGAAGCCCGTGCCTCCACAGACGGCGAAATAATGCGTACCGTCGGCGCGCTCCACACTGCCCAGGTCGATGGCCGCCGTCCGGCCGGTCAGGATCACGCGCGCCGCCGCCGCCGGATCCCGTGGTAGCCGCAGGTTACCGACGAGGAGGTTCCCGGTGCCGCCCGGTACCAGTCCGAGTGGGATGCCGCTCCCCACCGCGCCGGCGGCGATCTCCATGGCCGTGCCGTCGCCCCCATAGCAGACGAGGGCATCGAACCCCTGGGCCTTCGCTTCGCGGGCGAAGCGCCGCGCGTCGCCCGCACGAGCCGTGGCGAGCACCTCGACCGTCCAGCCGCCGCGCTTCAGGGCGTCGCGCACCGTCGTGACCGCGCGTGCCTCGGTGCGGGCCGCCGCCGGGTTAGCGATCAACAGGGCCCGCGTCACTAGTAGCGGCGCTCCCAGAAGAGGTCGAGACCGACCTGCCGCGGCGGCTGGTTCACGACCGTGGCGGTCGCATCGCTGCATGTCTGCACCGGCGCGAAGCTGGCTTCCGTGCGCCATTCGGGGCTGATCCGGAACTGCAGCGACAGACCGAGCATGTTCTGCACCCCCACCGGCCCTCCCGCGCAGAACCCCGCGTTCACCACGATGAACGTCTTGGGTCCAAGCTGGCGCCCAACGGCGACATTCCAGGGCGAGAGCACGGCCCCCTGCCCGCCACCGCCGGGGCGGATCTCGACGTAGTCCACCGGCACGCCTCCCGAGACGATCGTCTGCTCGATTTCTCCCGACAGGATCGCGAGGGCGCTCTGTACTACGGCACGCTGGTCGGCGATCCCGCCCTGATCGCCCGCCAAGTCGACGGTGCGCTTCCCGAACAGTAGCAGCGAGATGATTTCGGTCTGTGAGTAGTCGTACTTCTCCGCCTCGAGCGTGACCTTCGGCACCAGCAAGGTGCCGCCGATATGGGCCACCACCGAGATGTCATTCGGAAGACCGGGGGTTGGCACGGTATGCACGACGTGCGTCGCCTTGATGTCGAGCGCCGCGTCCTGATCGGGGGTACCGAAGTAGCGCACCGTCCCGTCGGTGACGACGAACTCGCGCGACACCGGCCCCACCTTGAGGCGGTATGTCCCCCGCACGGCCTGCAGCGTGCCGCTCACGAGGTACTGGTTGCGCTGCTTGGTGAGCCGCGCGGAGCCGGCGAGCTGGATGTTCGCTTCGTCCGAGCGGAGCCACACGTCGCTTCCCATTTCGAGCTCGAGGTCCTCGATCCGCAGGCTGTCGAGAAACACGTTCTGGAACTCGGGGCCGAGCTGCTGCTGCTGGATGAGCGCGGCGAGTGACGTGTCGGCGAGCTCGTCCAGGTTCACGATCCGCTTCTGCACCAGGTCGGCGAAGTACAGGACGCCCGACGTCACGTTGCCCTGACCGGTGAGCGTGGCGCCAAACACCGGCCCCTTGAGCGAGAGCCGGCCGCTCGCGGTGATCGCCACGTTGTTCCTCAGGTCCAAGGCCTTGAACTGGTCCGCGGCGATCTGCAAGTCGAGCACGGGATGCGTCAGCTGCTCGAGCCGCACGATGCCGGTGAAGTCGGCCCGGCCGCGCTCGCTTCGGGCGGACAGCGACTGGATGGCGATCGTGTCGCCCGAAAGCGCGAGCCGCCCGTTGACCTCCTCGTAGCGCACGTTGAGGGTCGGGATGGTCGCGGCGGCGTTGGCGATCTGCAGCTCGCCCCGCAGGCGCGGCGCGTCCCACGTCCCCGCGATCCCCAGGTCCGCCGAGAACACGCCGGTCACACGCTGCAGGGCGGGCGTGAGCGCCTCGAGGACCGAGAGGTCCACGCTGTCCGCCGTTGCCCCGACCGACAGGGTGTCGGGGAGCTGGCGGCGCGGCACCGGCACGAGTGCCAGGTCCAGGGGCAAATACGCCTGGACCCCGAGGATCTGCTGGCCCGAGCGCCACAGGTGCACCGCGCCCAGCAGGCGCCGGTCGTGGTAGTCGTACGTCCCGTCCACGAACGGCGCGCGAAACTCTCCGAGTGCGCCGTTCGAGAGCGAGAACGAGCCGCTCGAGACCGGGCTGGCCCGGGTGCCCGACAGCCCGGCGGTGACGGTGACCGTCCCGCCCACGCCCGCGGTGTCCCGCTCGAGTAGCGCGTACACCCCCACGAGCGGGAAGCCCTCCAGCTGGAGGTGGGCGTCCGCCCGACCGCGGGTCGGCAGAGCCCCCTGGAGCACCAGCTTGCCCGTCCCGTATGCGCTCTGGAGGACCAGCCCGGTCACCGTCGCCGCGGAGTCGGTCACGGTCAGCTCGGTGGGCCGCTCCAGCACCCACGCATCGCCGGGGAACTGGACGGCCAGTGAATCCAGGCCGACCGCGAGCGCGCCGCCTCCCGGTTGAGCGGCTCGGCGGGCGAACCGTCCACCGGCGAGGAAGGCGGCGCCCTCCCCGAGACGCGAGCGCGCCAGCCACGTGAGCGAGTCCGGCGTCCCACGCGCAGCGGCGAACGCACCGGAGAATCCGAAGGCGCCCTGGGCGATCGAGTCCAGGGTCGCCTCGAGCGCGAACGCGGGGGTGGGACCCGGTTGCCAGGTGAAGTGGCCCCGCCCGGCGGGGACCCGCCACGCCCGCCACTCGAGCCGCTCCACGGTGGCGCGCGCGTCGAGGCCCAGCGAGTCGAGCGAGCCCTGGAGCCTGAGGAGGACGTGCGCCGAGCCAGCCAGCGGCGCGGTCCCCTCGACCTCTCCCCCGGGGTCGGCGGGCGCGTCCGGTGCACCGCCCGCGAGCCACCGGACGAGCGGGTCGAGCACGTTGAGGCTGTCAGCGTCGAAATCGAGCGCCAGCTGCCCCCGCGTCCCGCGAGTCCACCCCAGGGATCCCGACCCCGTGGTGGTGAGGCCAGCCTGCGCGACGCGCAACGAGTCCACGTACAACCGCCGGTCGGCGAACCGCACGGCTACGGCACCCGAGTCCAGGCCGGCGCCGGCGAACAGCGATGGCTCGAGGATCGCCTGCACCGCTCCGAGCGGCGGCACCGCGCTGTCGCCCGCAAACTCTGCGTGGACGGTGAAGCTCAGGCGTGACGAAGGAGCCGCACGACCGAGCCAGTTTGCGACGTTCAAGTCGCGGGCCGTGACCTGCAGGTCCTGCGCGCCGTAGTGCGGCAGGTCGAGCATCAGCGTGCCGTCGCCGCGCACATCGCCGCCGCGCGAGTGCAGATCGACGTGCGTCTCGAGCGCGCCCAGCGGGCCGGCCAGCTTCACAGGCCCGGTTACGGCGCCCTGGAGCGGGAGGGTCGGGAAGCTACCGCGCAACCCCTCGAACGACAGCGAATCCGCCGTGACGTCGGCGTAGATGCGGAGCGCCTCACCGCGGGTGTCGAGACGCACGCTCCCGGTCAGCACGCTCGGAGGCCGCGCGCTGTCCCGGTGCTCGAGCCTGCCGGCGAATTGCGCGTCGCGCAGCGGCCCGTTGAGGATCCCCTGGGCGTCCAGGGTGCCATGCAGTCGCACCGCGGGGACGAGCTGCGCGATCGTGCCCAGGTCGATGCTCGACGCCTCCACCGCAAACGGCTGAAAATGGATACCGCCGGCGGCTTTGAGGTTCACTTCGCCCTTCCCGCGGATGCGGGTTTCGGGCCATCCTGGAACGAGCGAGTCGCGGAACGACCAATCGGTCTCGAGCGCGAGCGCCGCGAGCGGCCCGGTGGCGAGGGTGTGCCCTGTGAGCCGTCCCGCGAACGGCAGCGCATCGAGAAAGGGCCGCGCGAACTCGAGGTCGAACTCGCGGGCGTCCAGGTCGGCGTCGCGCAAGGCGACGAGCCCCGAGTCCGCGACGCTGAGCGCCGTGAGCCGGCCGGCGACCGTGCCGCCGTGGTACGCCAGACGCAGCGGGTCGAGCCCGACCTCGAGCACCCGTTCGCCGTGGGAGCGCAGTCGCACGTCGCCCGACACCACGCCGGCGCCGGGAACGCCGGCGAAGCGCCGGTCGATGAATCGGAAATCATCGAGCGTCGCCGAGTCCGCGCGCAGCCGCAGATCGAACAGCAGCGGGCCATGGGGCCAGCGGAGCGTGCCGCGCGCGTCGCGCAGGGCCGAATGTGGCAGCCGCACGCGCGCGAGCTGCACATCCATCGAATCACCGATCACCCGCAGCCGTCCCGCCGCGTCCTCGACTCGCACCGCGGGGTCCGAGCTCTCCATGGCCAGCCGGGAGATGTCGATGCGGATGCCCCGCTCTCGCGGGGAGGACACCTGCAGGGCGGAGAGCCGGGCATCGAGGTGCTCGAAGCGACGGACGCGCAGCCGCCCGTTGGGGTCGTCGCTCGCGATCTCGAGGCTCGAGTCGCCCGGCTCGGGGCGCCTCGCCTGCAGTCGCAAGGTCACCGTCCCGTCCGTGATGCGGACGTTCCGGAACAAGATGAGGGCGGCCGGCCCGTGCGGGCCCTTGTTGGGACCCCCGAGGCGCAACAGCTCTTCGATGTTGAGCCGGCCGTTCGGGTGCTGCACGATGTTGATCACCGGCCGGCGCAGGTCGAATTCGAAGAGCACGACCCGGCCGGCCGCGAAGTCGAACGGGTTGTAGCTCACATTGACTTCCGGTAGCCAGGCGACGAGCGTCGTGTCCGCATCGAACAACCGGACTCGAGAGAGGGTCAGCCCGGTGAGGAGCGACCCGTGCACGTCGCCGATCTCCATCGTCCCGGTGAAGACTTGATGCAGCGCCCCCTCGCTGACGCGCGCCAGCAGCGCGCGCCCGGCTCCCGTCCCGACCAGCGACGACAGGGCCCCCAGGAAGCCGGCGAGCAGCCCCACCAGCGTCCACAGTGCGGCCCCGAGCGAGCGGCGGATCATCTAAAACGCCTGCCCCACGGCGAACTGCACCACGACCCGCCGCCAGAAGCCACGTGGCAATCGGGGACGGAGCAACAACTGCTTCCCCGTCGGGTCGAGCACGGCGGTGAGGCTCTTGTTCGTGTTGTCGAGGAGGTACAGCGGACCGGGCTCCTGCGGGTAGCCGTTATACGCCGCGTCGAGCCGCACCGGGCCGAGCGGCGTGATGAACCGCAACCCGAGGCCCGGAGTGACCCGCAGACCGCTGACCGCAGTCAGCGTGTCTCCGCGCTCCCACACCTGCCCCACGTCCACGAACAGGCCCAAGCGCACGCGGTCCGGAAAAATTGGTGTCGGAACGCGCAGCTCCAGGTTGGCCGTGACGACCGTGTTACCGCCGGTGGGTGATGCGTGGAGATTTCTTAAGGTCGTATCGGTCCCCTGCACGATTATGCTGTCCGTGACGTACACGCGGGGCCCGAGCTCGTTGCGCGCGTAGCCCCGCACCGAATTCGGGCCGCCGGCATAAAAGCGCTGGTCGGGGGGAACGAACTGGGTGCTCTGGCCCAACAGGCTGAGGCGTTGCGGCAAGATCGTGCCGCCCCGGATCCGCCAGGCGAACGCGCTGCGGCGCGACAGGGGGTAGTACTTCGCGACCTCGAGCTCCCCACGGTTGAACTCGTACAAGGTATCCGAGAGCACGTAGCGCGACGCGTGGACCAGGGTCACCTGCATTACGCTCCCCGCCGAGGGATCGAGCACCGAGTTCACTCGCGCGCGCACGCCGGAGATCGTGATCGCCCCGAACGGCCGCGTGTTGAGGAGGAACGCCTGGTCGGACGCGTTGCACAGGAGGAACCGCTCGCACAACACGACCGGGTCCGCGGTCGTGCGGCCCACCGAATAGCCGTACCCCACCGTGACGGGAACGTCGCGCCGCGCGTTGAACGTCACCGCGAGGTTCGCGCCCACGGCCTGGCGCGTATACGCCTTGAACTCGGAGCGCCGCTCGGCGAAGACGGCGAAGCTCGCGGTGTGGCGGGGTGACAGGAATGCCGGCTGGCGCAGCGTCAATGTGGCGTTGTAATTCGCAGTATCGGATGTCGGGTCGTCGTGCAGCGGGTGACACACGTTCTGCTTGAACCCGGAATTCGCGGGAACGCCGACGCCGAGCTTGGAGAGCTGCCCGGTGAGATCGAGCGAGCGGGCCCCTCCCAGGAAGTCGTATGCCGTCCACCCGCTTTGCACCCGGAAGCAATCCAGCGACCCGTACCCCGCCCCGGCCCGAATGCGGTGCCGCGGCGCCTCGGACACGCGCACCACCACCCGCACCGTCGAATCGCCGGCCGGGGGTGTGGTATCCGCGAGCACCACGTTGACCGAGCGGAACATGCCTAGCCCGTACAGGTCGCGCTGTGTCAGGTACAGCTGATCCTGGCGGAACCAGTCCCCCGCCCTCACCGAGAGCATGCGACGCAGGGTTCCCGTGTCCACTTTCTCAGGGCCGGTGATCAGCACCTGCCCCACCCGCATGCGCGCGCCGGGAAGCGCCTCGAGCGTCGCCACGGCCCGGAGCGCCGCGACGTCCACGTCGTAGTTGCGGAGGATGTCGGCATACGGATACCCGAGGTTCTTGAGGCGGCTCACGACGGTGTCGGCGGAGGCTTGGAACAACGCACGATTGAAGGGATCGCCTTCCTGCAGCGGCAGGTCGCGCTTCAAGCGCCGCACGTCGAGGATGGAATCGACACCCATCATGTCGAGCCTCGCGAGCCGCACCGGATCACCCTCGTAGATCCGGAACTTGAGGTACACGTCCCGGCCCTCGCGACGCACCAGCGTGTCGATCACGGCGTTCATGTATCCGCTTTGGCGGTACAGCAGCAGCAGCCGGATGACGTCGCGACGGAACTCGAGCTCGTTGAAAGAGCGCTTTTCGCCGAGGCCGAGCAGGCGGATCGGGAAGGCACGCGCGAACCAGCTGGAATTGGACGTCCCGATCGCCGTGCTCAGGGTGTAGTCGTCGATGGCGTGATTGCCCTCGAAGGAAAGCCCGCGGACTACCCGCTGCTGCTCTTGCTGCGCGGCGAGGGGAGCCGCCGCGAACACGGCGACGAGCAGGGTCAAACGGAGCGCGCGCAATTGACGCAGTCGGGCTGCATCCCTATGTTGGCTACCTCCCCCCGCACTGTCAACCTTTTCGACACCTGACCACATGCGCGCACTCCTCGGTCTTGCCCTCGTCGGCCTCACCGCAGCCACGGCCTGTGGGGGGAAACGCGCGGGCGCCGGGGGTCGAGGCCTCACCTATTACGAATCCTACGACCCACGCTCGCTCGATCCCGCCCTCTCGACCGACGTGCCGACGGGTGAAATGGTGACGCTCGCGTTCGATGGGCTCACACAGTTCGACGCAGATGGCCGCCTCCTCCCGGCGCTCGCCGATCGTTGGACGACGGGACAGGATGGGAGCGGCAGCCGGTACGTGTTTCACCTGCGACCAGGTGTCAAGTTCCACGACGGGACACCGCTCACGGCTGCCGCCGTGCGCGCGAGCCTGCTACGGGTCCTGTCCCCCGCCACCAAGGGCGGCCGGCCCTGGCCGCTCTACCCCATCGCCGGGGCTGAAGCGTACGCTGCCGGGCGCGCGGCCGACGTGAGCGGCATTACCGTCCTCGGGGACTCTAGTATCGGGTTCACCCTCACCGAGCCGCTCGCCATCTTTCCCAAGTTCCTCGCGATGCCCGTGGCGAGCGTCGTGCCGGCGCCGCCTCCCGGCGACCTGACGCAGGGCCCGGTGGGCACGGGACCGTGGCGCTTCGTGGCATGGCAGCACGACGACTACCTGCTATTCGCGCGAAATCCGAGCTATTGGGGTGGCGCGCCGGCCGGCGATACGCTCACGGTGCGGATCATCCCGGAGCCGCTCACCCGCGCGGCGGAGTTCGAGGCCGGTCGGCTGAGCGTGATCGAAGTTCCGTTCGGGGAGACGGCGCGCTGGCGCGCGGAGCGGCCCGGCCAGCTGGTCGAGAAGCCGGCGCTGCGCGTGGTGTACGTGGCGCTGAACAACCGGCGCGGCCCGCTGCGCGATGCCCGCGTGCGGCGGGCGATCAACCATGCCGTGAACCTGCCGGAGATCCTCGCCATGGTGTACGGCGGTCGTGGCGTGCTCGCGCATGGCGCCATCCCGCCGGGGCTCGCCGGGAGCGACACCACGCGGCGGGGGTACGGGTACGACCCGGCGGCGGCGCGCTCGCTCCTAGCCGAGGCGGGGTATTCGGAAGGAATCGATGTGCGGCTGTGGCGCACGGGGACGAACGTGGAATTGTCGCGGGTGGCACAGGCGATCCAGGCGCAGCTGGCGGGGGTAGGGGTGCGAGTGGAGCTGGTCGAGCGGGACGCGTCGAGCCAGCGGGAGGCGGCGCGCAAGGGTGAAGCCGACATGGTCATCCTGGATTGGTGGGCCGACTACCCCGACGCCGACAACTTCCTTTACCCACTGTTCTACTCCGGGAGCGCCGGCCCCGGAGGCAACTATGCGTTTTATGCCGACCCGGGCACGGACTCGCTGATCCTCCGCGCGCGCCGCACCACGAACGACACCGCGCGTACGACCTTGTACCGCCGGATCGACGAGCGCGTGTATCGCGCTGCGCCCTGGCTGTACCTCTGGTTTCCCACCGACCTGTGGGCGCGGCGGCCGGAGCTCGTGGGTTGGGATCTGCCGGTAATCTTCAATGGCCAGCGCTGGACGCTCGCACGGGTCGCACCGCGGTGATGCACCTGGTCGGACGCCGGCTGCTGATGACGCTGCCGACGCTGTTCGGCGTGCTGGTGGTCGCATTCCTCCTGTTGAACGTCGCGCCGGGCGATCCGGTGGCGGCCATGGTGGGGGAGCGCGCCGACAGCGCCACCATCGCCCGACTGCGGGCTGAGCTGCATCTCGACGACCCGATCCCCGCCCAGTTCGGGCGGTATGTGTGGGCGGTGATGCACGGCGATCTCGGCCGCTCCTACATCACCCAGCGGCCGATCGCGCAGGACCTGGCCGCGCGCTTCCCCAAGACCGTCCAGCTGGCGCTCGCCGCCATGGCGCTCGCCGCGCTGTGCGGGATCACACTGGGCGTGCTCTCGGCGATCCGCCCGGGGGAAGCCGTCGACCATATCGCCATGCTGGTTTCGTATGTTGGCGTATCATTCCCGGTGTATTGGGTGGGACTGCTCCTCATTCTATTGTTCGCGGTGGCACTCCGCTGGCTCCCGCCGTCGGGCTCCGGCGGGCTCGCGTATCTCGTGCTGCCGGCGCTGACCCTCGGCATGCGCTCCATCGCGTTTCTGGCACGGATGACCCGTGCCGCGATGCTGGACGTGTTGTCCAGCGACTTCGTCCGCACCGCGCGAGCGAAGGGCTTGAGCGAAGCCGCCGTGATCCTGCGTCACGGTTTCCGCAACGCGCTGATCCCGGTGATCACCGTGATCGGGCTCGACACCGGGAGCTACCTCACCGGCAGTATCCTCACCGAGACGATTTTCGGATGGCCGGGTCTTGGCCGCTACGTGCTGAGCGCGATCGAGAAACGGGATCTCCCCGCGATCCAGGGGAGCATTCTCTTCATGTCCCTGGTGTTCCTGCTCGTCAACCTCGTGACGGACCTGGTTTATGCGAAAGCTGATCCTCGCATCGCTTACGATTAGCTCCTCGGTCGCGGCCCAGACACCGGCCGCGCGTCCCCGCACCGCGCCGCTCAAGGGATCGCTCGAGCAACGGCTCGCGCAGTTGATCGACGCACCCCCCTTCAACCGCGCCACCTGGGGGATCTACGTCGTAGACGACCGCGGCCGCGTGCTGTATCAGCGCAACGCGGATCGCTTCTCGGTGCCCGCCAGCAACACCAAGCTGGTCGTCACGGCGGCGGCGGCCGTGCTGCTTCCGGCGGACTATCGCGTGACGACCAGCCTGTACGTGAACGGCCGCATGGACGCGGGGGTGCTGCAGGGAGACCTGATCTTGTACGGACGCGGCGATCCCACGTGGTCCGCGCGCTGCTACGCCGTGGACACGCTGGCTCCGGGCGTGTGCGATTCGACTTTCACCGCCATCGACGCGATCGCCGACTCGGTGCGGGCCAAGGGAATTCGACGGATCACCGGAAAGCTCGTGGGCGACGGCTCCTATTTCGAGCCCACCATGATTCATTACGCGTGGAACGCCTGGGACCTCACCTGGTGGTATGCGGCTCCCGTGTCGGGACTCGGCTTCCACGACAACAGCGTGGACTTCCGCATCGACCCCGGTTCCGGCGTCGACGCGCCACCGGTAATCACCTGGTCCCCGGACCTCGGCATGATCACGTTCGAGAACCGCGCTCGCACGGTCGCCTCCGAGTCGACCTCCACGATCGGCGACAATTTCTTCCGGACGGGGGGCGGCTGGAGCATCCGAGCGGAGGGGACCGTGGCGCTCGGCAGGAAGACCCGTGTGGAGAGCGTGGCCCTCCCCGACCCGAATTTGTACGCCGCGCGGGCGCTCGTGGCGTCGCTCGCGCGCCGCGGTGTGGCCGTCGAGGGAGGAGCGGTGGGCACGACCGATTCGCTCGCCTATCGGACGGTACGCTGCTGTGCCTCGCCGCTCGTCGACTTCCGGGGCCGGCCGCTCCCCGACATCATCTTCCCGATTCTCAACTCGAGCCAGAACTGGTTCGCCGAGATGCTGCTCAAGATTCTGGGCCGGGAGCTGAAGGGTGAAGGCTCGTGGTCTGCGGGCCTGGGCGTCGAGCGCGGGTTCCTGACCGACTCCGTGAAGATCGACTCGACCGCGTTCGCGCTCGAGGACGGCTCGGGGCTCGCGGCGGGCAACCTCGTCACGCCACTAGCGTTCGCGAAGCTGCTCGCATACATGCATCGCCACCCGAAGGGCGGGCCGTTCGTGGCGGGCCTGCCCCACGCGGGGCAGCCGGGCTCCCTGCTCAAGCGCTTCGTGGGCACCCCGCTCGAGGGCCGGGTGATCGCCAAGACGGGGAGCATCGACCGGGTCAACAGCCTGTCAGGCTACATCGAGCCCGCGAACGGGGGGGGCCGGACCATCACGTTCAGCGTCCAGGCGAATGGGCACGCCGTACCATATCAGCAGATGCTCAACCAGATCGATTCGGTTGTGGTGCAGATCGGGCGGAAATAGCCCTAGTCTTCCGTCTGCCCGAAGAGCGCCATGTTCGAGGAATGCCCCGGCTCGACCTTGGCGGCGGGATTGATGAAGTGGACTGCATGGTTCACGGCGACCGCGGCCTCCGCGGCGCCGGTGGCGATCAGCTTGAGCTTGCCGGCGTAGGTCGTGATGTCGCCCGCGGCGAACACACCGGGGATGTTGGTCTCCATGGTCTGGGATACCTTGATCTCGCCCTTCTCGATGTCCAGGCCCCACTGGGCAATCGCCCCGAGCGAGGAGATGAAGCCCAGCTGCGGAATCACACAGTCGACGGCGACGCGGTCCTCTTCCTTAGTTTTGTTGTTGCAGATGGTCACGGCCTCAATCGTGTCGCCGCCGTGGATGGCCTTCAGCTCCCAGAAGGTGCGGAGCTCCATTTTTCCCGCCGCGCACAACTCGTGCACCTGGCGCACCGTGGCCGCGTGAGCCCGGAAACCGTCGCGCCGATGGATCATGAGGATGAACCGGGCGATCCCCTGGAGGTTCACCGCCCAATCGAAAGCCGAATCCCCGCCGCCCACTAGTAACACGCGCTTCCCGGTGAACACCTTGGGGTCGAGGATGCGATCGTGCAGGCCCTTCCCGTACCAGCGATCCGCGTCCTTGAGGGGCAGCTTCCGAGGCGTGAACGCGCCGATCCCGCCCGCGATGAGCACGCTGCGCGACGGGTACTCGTCCCGCTCGGTGACGATCGTGAAGCGCGGCTGGCCGTCCGGTGAGTCGTGCTTCAGATCCATCACCTTCTCTCCCAAGTGGACGGGCTGCTTGAACTGGAAGGCTTGCTCGGCCATCCCCTTCACCAGGTCCTTGGCGAGGACCTTTGGGAAGCCCGCGACGTCGAAGATGTACTTCTCCGGGTACAGCGCCGTGAGCTGGCCGCCCACCTGGTCGAGGTTGTCGATCAGACGGCAGGAGGCCCCGCGCATTCCCGCATAAAAGGCGCCGAACAACCCGGTCGGGCCGGCGCCGATAATCGTGATATCTTTGACGTCCTGCATGGGCTTCAATCGTAACGGAACCCCCGGGGAGAAGGGAGAGGGGAGCGGTTGAAGATCTACACCAAGACGGGGGACGACGGAGAAACCGGTCTTTTCGGCGCCGGTCGCGTGTCCAAGGATCACCTCCGGGTCGATGCCTACGGACAGGTGGACGAGCTCAACGCCGCGATCGGCCTTGCCATGGCGCTCGACCCCCGGACCTTCTGCCGCGAGCTGCTGGAGACGGTCCAACGAGACTTGTTCACGATTGGAGCCGAGCTCGCCACTCCAGACGCGGCGAAGCTCGCGAAGGCGCTGCGAGGGCCGCCGGTCGGCGTTGAGCAGGTCAACGCGCTCGAGCACGCGATCGATCGCTACGAGACACAGGTCCCCCCGCTGAAGCAGTTCGTCCTGCCCGGGGGCGTCCCGAAGGCGGCCGCGCTGCACCTGGCCCGTACCGTCTGTCGTCGGGCCGAGCGCGCTGTGGTCCGGTTTCAGCGAGAGCACCAGACCGGTGGCCTATCATCGGTGCTCCCGTACCTGAACCGCCTGTCTGACCTGCTGTTCGTACTCGCCCGAGTCGCAAATCATGCAGCGGGGGCGTCCGAGATCGTATGGTGAAGCTCCGGGTCGCCGTCTCGGAGCAGCGCGACGCCTCGTACGACATCGTGATCGGCCGCGGCCTGCTCGCCGATCTGCCGGCCTTCGTGAAAGCGGCCTGCCCGGCCAGCCGTTATGTCGTGATCACCGACTCGCACGTGGCGAACCTGTACGGCAAACAGGTCATGGCACGATTTCACGACGCCAAGCTGCAAGTGGAGTTGCTGGAGTTTCCCGCTGGAGAATGGAACAAGACGCGGGAAACGTGGGCGCTGCTCTCCGACCGCATGCTCGCGGCCCGGATCGGACGCGACTCCGCGGTGATCGCGCTGGGCGGCGGCGTGGTCGGCGACGTGGCAGGCTTCGTGGCGGCGACCTACCTGCGCGGCATCCCCTGCGTCCAGGTGCCCACCACGCTGCTCGCCATGATCGACTCCTCGATCGGTGGCAAAACGGGCGTGGACGTCCCGGCCGGGAAGAACCTGCTCGGCGCATTCCACCAGCCCCGGCTGGTGGTGGCCGACCTGGACGTGCTCGGCTCCCTGCCTCCGCCCCAGCTTGCGGCCGGCATGGCCGAGGCGGTGAAGCACGGCGTGATCGCCGATCGACAGTACTTCGACGTCCTCGAGCAGGAGCACGCGGCGGTGACGACACGGGATGTGGGAGCGCTCGAGCGCGTGGTGCGGCGTTCCGTCGAGATCAAGGCGGAGGTCGTGGCAGCGGATGAACGGGAGGCGGGGCGCCGGGCGATCTTGAACTTCGGCCATACCGTCGCCCACGCGATCGAGGCGACCACCAAATTCGCCACGCTGCACGGTGAGGCGGTCGCCATTGGCATGGCGTACGAGACGCGTCTGGCGGAAGCGCTGGGGATCGCGGAGGCAGGCACCGCGGACCGCGTGCAGCGGCTGCTGGAGCGCTACAACTTGCCGCTCGATCTACCCGAGTCGGCAACGGTGGACGCGCTCGTCGCCGCGATGCAACTCGACAAGAAAGTGCGTGACGGCTCGGTGCGGTTCGCCCTGCCGCAGACGATCGGGCGCATGTACGCGGACGGGAAGAGCTGGACCGTCGCGGCACCGGAGAACGTCGTGCGAGATGTGCTGGGAGAACCGCAGGGCGGGCCGGTGTAAACACGTAGGGGCGCAGCATGCTGCGCCCCTACAGATCGTGTGTACGACGTGCGGCCTACTGCGCTTGCGGCTGCGCGCGCTGTTTCCGGACGCGATAGATCCCCCGGCCCACGAGCAACACGCCCACCACCGCGAGTGCGATTCCGCTGTTGGTGCCGACGAGCGCGAGCGTGCCCGACAGACCGCCCGCGATGAAGATGAGCCCGATGACGATGCTGCTCATGTGCCCTCCGAGAGGACAGTGGGGAGGGGCCACGATAGGGAACTGGTTCAGCGCCGGGCTAGGTCGTCCATCACTTCCTGACATAATCACATACCCATCAACAACTTCCCACACAGGTGTGCACGTCTCCACATGCGGAGGGGGAAAGAATCAACGTTGGATCAACATCAATTTCTCCACACGCCATGTGGATAGTGGACAAACGCCGGAGTTATGCACCAATGTCACTATTTGTGATGTGGAAAAATGTATAGATTTGCACCATTGACGGGCGGTTCCTATATTGAGCGCCGTTCGGGGATTTCCCGACGAGCCCTCAACCCGTCCATGTTGGAGCCCTAGCTATGGCGCGGTCGAACGGAGGCAAGGCGAAGGCGTTCTTTCGAGCCAATCCTTCCGGTGCCTTCGACCAGTATCTGCAGGACATCCAGAAGCTCCCACTGATCAAAGATCCCGCTGAAGAACGCCGCCTGGCGCGACGCGTGCAGCGGGGCGACGAAAAAGCCGCCGAGCGACTCGTCACCGCCAACCTCCGATTCGTCATCTCCTACGTCAAGAAGTATCAAGGTCACGGCCTCGACCTCTCCGAGCTGGTCGCCATCGGGAACGAGGGGTTGCTCAAGGCGGTGAAGAAGTTCGATCCCGATCAGGGCGTGAAGTTCATCTCGTATGCGGTATGGTGGGTGCGTCAAGCGGTCCTGAAGGCGCTCGCCGAGCAGACGCGCAGTGTCCGCATCCCGCTGAATCAGAACTCGCAGCTCATCCGCATGAGCCGCACCGAGACGTACTTGTCGCAGGAGCTCGGCCGGGAGCCGACCGACGACGAGATCGCGATGGCGCTCCAGGACACCGTCGAGAACGTGCGCACCGCGCGCCGCATGACGGCAGCCGAGCTGTCGCTGGACGCGCCGGTGGACCGGAGCGACAAGGACGCAGCGACGCTGGGCGAGCGCTTCGCGGGCCAGGAGGGCGGGGAGATCGAGGAGAAGACGGACGGCAAGCTGATGCGCGAGTTCATCGACCGCATCTTCCAGAAGTATCTCACCCCGCGTGAGCGCAAGATCCTCTATCTGTACTACGGCCTCGAAGAAGGCAGCGAGGCCATGACGCTCGAGAAGATCGGGGCGCTGATGGGCGTCACCCGGGAAAGAATCCGGCAAATCAGGGAACGGGCGTTCGAAAAGCTCCGTGAATCCCCCGATGGCCGGGCCCTGAAAGGGTTCTGGAGAGCGGCGTAGGATAGACGGCTAGACGTCGAGACGGCTAGCGGCTCGTAGGAATGAGGGGTTAGGAAGACGCCTTCCTAGCCCCTCGTCGCTATACCCCGCTAGCCGTCTGACCGTCTAGCCGCCTGCCTGTATACTATGTACCCATGGCGCGCGAGCTCCCCATCTTCCCGTTGCCGATTGTCCTGTTTCCCGGGGCCCCCCAGCCCTTGCACATCTTCGAGCCTCGCTACCGCCAGCTGCTCCAGGACTGTCTCGCCGGTGACCGGCGGTTCGGGATCGCCTACGTGGCGCCCGACCCCGCGCCGGACGCCGATCCCGTACCGAATCCGGGCGACGTCGGCTGCGTCGCCCTCATCCAGTCGAACCAGCCGCTCCCCGACGGGCGTTCCAATGTCCTCACCGTTGGCGAGCGTCGTTTCGTACTACGGGACTGGATCTCGAGCACGCGCCCGTACCGGGTCGCCGAGATCGAGGAATTCGACGACGATCCGAGCGATGCCACCGAGGTGACCACGCTCGCCGCAGACGTGCGGGACGGCTTCGGGCGCCTCGCACGCGCGCTCGGGGTCCTCACCGAGCGAGAGGACGAGGAGATCGAGCTGGCGACCGATCCCCAGCTCCTCTCGTTCCAGGTCGCGGCGTCGCTCGAGCTCGAGGCGCCGGCGAAGCAGGCGCTGCAGGCGATCCGGAGCACCAGCGCCCGGCTGCGCCAGCTCGCGAGCCTGCTTGGTCCGGTCGCGGCTGACGCTGAGCGCCGGGCGGCGGTGCGCCAACAGGCGCGGGGCAACGGGCGTGGCGGGCGCCACCCGGAGATCGAGCGCGCCACGTGACCGCGACCGCCGGAGGGAGAGGGGAGCGGGGGGAATCGCTGGCCGCGGCGCTCAGTGAGATCGTGGGCGCGCGCCACGTGCGCACCGCGCTCCCCGAACGGGTCACGTACGCGCGCGACGGATTGCCGACCCATCGGCGCGTTCCCGGCGTGGTGGTGCTGCCCGGAAGCCGGGACGAGGTGGTCGCGGTCGTGCGCTTGCTCGCCGCGCTGGGCGTGCCGTTCGTACCCCGGGGCGCGGGCACCGGTCTGTCCGGAGGCGCGCTCGCGGACGCCGACGCGGTGCTGCTGGTGCTCACGCGGCTGAACCGCATCCTGGCGATCGACCCCAAGAACCGGATCGCGGTGGTGGAGCCCGGTGTGGTGAACGTGCGCCTCTCGGCTGCGGCGGCGCCCCACGGGCTGTACTACAGCCCCGATCCGTCGAGTCAGACCGCCTGCACCATCGGCGGGAACGTGGCCGAGAACGCCGGCGGGCCGCACTGCCTCAAGTACGGCGTGACGGCGACCCACGTGCTCGGACTCGAGGTCGTGCTCGCCGACGGACAGGTCGTGGAGCTCGGCAGCTCGGGGGGTGAGCCGTGGGGGCCCGACCTGGTAGGCCTGTTCGTCGGCTCGGAGGGCAACTTCGGGATCGCGACCCGCATCAGGGTGCGCCTGCTGCCCGTGCCGCGCGCCATCCGCACGCTGCTCGCCGACTTCAACGCACTGCGGACGGCGGGCGAGGCCGTGTCCGCCGTGATCGCGAGCGGCATCGTGCCCGCCGCGCTCGAGATGATGGACCAGTCGTGCATCAATGCCGTGGAAGATTCGGTATACGCGGCGGGCTACCCACGTGATGCCGCGGCGGTGCTGCTGGTCGAGCTCGACGGCTGCCGCGAGGAAGCCGTGGCGGCGGACGCGGACACGATCGCGGACATCCTCCGCGCGCACGGGGCGCGCAGCGTGCTCAGCGCCGCGGACGCGAAGCAGCGGGAGCGGCTGTGGCAGGGCCGCAAGAAGGCGTTCGGCGCTATGGGCCGCCTGTCCCGTGACCTCGTCGTGCAGGACGCGGTGGTCCCCCGCTCCTCACTCCCTGACGTGCTGGAGGCAATCGGCCGGATCGCCGCGGCCTACGGGCTCACCGTCAGCAACGTGTTTCACGCGGGAGACGGCAACCTGCACCCCAACATCTCGTTCGACGGGCGCGTGCCGGGCCTCAAGGCGCGCGTGGACCAGGCGAGCGGGGAGATCATGGCGGTGTGCATCGCCGCCGGCGGCACCATCACGGGAGAGCACGGCATCGGGCTCGACAAGCTGCGCTACATGCCCCTGATCTTCGACGGCGACGCGCTTGCCGCGATGCGGGCGGTGCGGCGCGTGTTCGATCCGCTCGAGCGGGTGAACCCTGGAAAAGTGGTTCCGGTCCATGCCTGTCGTGAGTGGTCGGGAGTGCGGAGTGCGGAGTGGGGAATGCGGAGTAGAGGTTCGCCTGCCGATTCCGCACTCCGCATTCCGCACTCCGCACCGGACACGGAGGCTGGCGTTCGATGAGTCTCGTTGACCGTGTCCGCGCGCTGCTCGGCGACGACGCCGTGGACGTCGCCGCGACGCCCGACGGCGTGCCACGCGTCGCTCCCGGATCGCCGGACGCCGTGGGGCTGCTGCTCGGCACGGCGCGCGAGGAGGGGTGGCGCGTCCGGGTCGAAGGAGCCGGCACGTGGCTGCCCGCCGACGCGCCCGCCGACTTGGCGCTCACCACGCGCCGGCTCGACAAGATCCCGGCGATCGAGCCGCAGGATCTCTCAGCGACCGCCGAGGCGGGCATCGGCTGCGACCTGCTGCGCCAGCAGCTCGCCGACCGCGGCACGTGGCTCGCCCTCGATCCACCGGGGCTCGCCGGCCGCACCCTCGGGTCGGTGGTCGCGACCGCGACGGCGGGCCCGTTGCGTCATGGGTTCGGAGCGGTGCGCGACCACCTGCTCGGCGTCACCTTCGTCACCGGCGATGGGCGCCTGGTGCAGAGCGGCGGGCGTGTGATGAAGAACGTCGCGGGCTACGATCTGACCAAGCTGGCGGCGGGCGGGTTCGGGGCGTTCGGCGTGATCGTGCTGGTGCACCTGCGGCTCCGCGCCCTGCCACGGGCCGACCAGACGCTCGTGCTCGAGGGGTCGCGCGAGGACCTGACCCAGGTGGCCGATGACATCGCCGCGGCGGCCGTGCAGCCGGCGGCCCATGAGCTCATGTCGCCGGCCCTTGCGCGACGCGAGCGTTGGTTGCTGGCGGTCCGCTTCGCCGGCTCGGCGGCCCTCGTCTCGGCCGAAGAAGCGGCGCTCCGCGCCGCCACCGGCGGTCGCTTCACCCCGCTGCGCGCGGACGAAGCGCACGCCCTGTGGATGCGCGCCGCGGAGAGCTTCGCCACGCGGCCCGTGACGTTCCGTGTGGGCGGACTGCCCGACTCGAGTGACGAGCTCATGGACCTGTTGCAGCATCAGGTGGGAGACGAGTGGATCTCGGCCAGCCCCGGCATCGGCGCGATCCGCTGGGGCGGCGAGACCACCGTGGACCGCCTGCGACGGCTGCGCCGCACGCTGGCCGGGCTCGAAGTGCCGCTGACGCTCGAGCGGGCCCCCTGGCCGGTGCGCGCCGCCGTCGGTCACTTCGGGGCCTACCGCGAAGGCGTGGGCCCGCTCGTCGCCGGGCTGCGGCGCACGTTCGATCCGGGCGAAGCGTTCGTGGTGGCCGTCGAAGGTACGGAATGACGGATCGGGGCGGCTTCGAAGGGTTGGATTCCTGTGTTCATTGCGGCTTCTGTCTCCAGGCGTGCCCCACCTTCCTCGCTACCGGTGACGAATCCGACAGCCCGCGCGGCCGTATCGAGCTGATGCGCGCGCTCGAGGCGGGCGAGCTCGCTCCTACCGATCCCGGCGTCGCCCTGCACCTCGACCGCTGTCTCGGCTGCCGGGGATGCGAGCCAGTCTGTCCGTCGGGCGTGGGCTACGGTCGCGGGCTCGAGGCGGCCCGTGCGCTGCTGACGCAGCGCCGCGGCGTGCCCTCGCTGGTGCGCGCGGCACTCGGGGCCCTCACGGGCGCGGAGGCGTCCCGCGTCGTGTACGCCCTCGCGCGGCTGGTGAGAGCGACGGGGATCCCGCGGCGCCTCGCCGGGTGGAGTCGACTGGGCTTCGCCATGGGGATGCTCGCGGCGACGGCGCCGAAGGTTGGTGGAGGTCGGTGGAGGTCGGTGAAGGGGAGTGGAGGTACCTCCCCCAACCTCCCCCAACCTCCACGAACCTCCCCCGCCCTGCTTTTTAGAGGTTGCGTAATGGAAGGCCTCTTCTCCCACGTGCATGACGCCACGATCCGCACGCTGCAGGTGAACGGCTACGCGGTGGGCGAAGCCCCGGCGCAGGTTTGCTGTGGCGCGCTGCACGCGCACGCCGGTCTGCGGGACGAGGCGCGAGGGCTCGCGCGCACCAACCTCGCCGCCTTCGGCAACGACGATACGCCCATCGTCGTCAACAGCGCAGGGTGCGGGGCGATGCTGAAGGAGTACGGCCACCTGGTCGACGTCCCGGAGGAGGGGCAGCGATTCGCGGCCCGCGTGCGGGACGTAAGTGAGCTGTTGGCCGAGCGGGGCCCGCGGCCCGGCGCACCGCTCGACGTGACCGTCGCGTACGATCCTCCCTGCCATCTGCTCCACGCCCAGCGGATCGCCGAGCCGCCGGAGCGAATGCTGCGCGCGATCCCGGTGCTGCGCCTGATCTCGATGCCCGACGCCGCACAGTGCTGTGGCAGCGCGGGACTGTTCACGCTGGTGGAGCCCATGATGTCGCGCGCGGTGCTCGCGCCCAAGCTCGCCTCTCTGGCAGAGGCCCGGCCCCAGGTGGTGGCGACCGGCAATCCGGGGTGTCTCATGCAGCTCGGCGCCGGGCTCGCCGCCGCGGGTGTTCCTGCGGCGGTGCGCCACCCGGTCGAGCTGCTCGACGAGTCGTACCAGGCCGCGGGCTATTATGCTTGAGGGATGACGGAAGGGCCGCCACAGATCGCGCGCGTCGAGCCTGGTGACGTCACGCCGACGCTCGTCACCGCGCTGTATACCGGCGCGTTGGTCTCGCGGGTCGAGGCCGGAGTGGTGGCGCTCACGGGCCCCGGGGCCGTCACGTCCTTCCAGGGACTGCTCACGAACGACGTCGAGCTCCCCGGTGACGGCTCGTTCGTGTATGGCGCCCTGCTGACCCCCAAGGGGATGATCGTGGTGGACGGCTGGGCGGCCCGGCTGGGTGCCACGGTGAGCTACACCGTCCCGGCGCACGGCGGGGGGCGCGAGCGCGCCCTGGCGATTTTCACGCGCTCGGTGCCCCCGCGCCTCGCCCGCGTCAGCGACCGCACCTCCGACGTAGCCGTCTATCGCCTGGCCGGTCCGGGCGCGCTCGCGGTGGCGGTCGCGGCGGGCCTCGAGGTGCCACCCACCGCCGGCCACGTACTCCCGCGACCCGACGGCGGGGAAACCGCGCGGGCCACCGAAGGGGCGCCGTTCGTCCTCCAGGTAACAGTCCCGTCGGCAGCGGCCGCCCTGCTCGCCGCCCGCTTGGAGGCCGCCGGCGCGGTCGCGGCCGGCCCCGCGACACTGGAGCTGAGCCGCATCCTCGCGGGCTGGCCGCGCCTCGGCGCCGAGGTGGACGACCGAACCATCCCCCAGGAAGCCCGCCTCGACCAGATCGGGGGCGTGTCGTATACAAAGGGCTGCTACACCGGCCAGGAGACGGTCGCGCGGCTGCATTTCCGCGGCCACGTGAACCGCCAGATCCGCGGCCTGTTGTTCGATCCCGAGCCGCCGGCCGCCCCCGCCGATGGCTGGAGCGTGGTCACGTACGTCGATCGCGACGTTGGCCGGGTGACGAGCCTCGCGTTCGTGCCGGAAACCGGGGTCGCCGGCGCGGGGCGCTGGATCGGTCTGGCGTTGATCCGGCGGGAGGTGGAGCCCGGCTCCGTGGTACGCGCCGCCGGCCGTGATGCGCGCGTGGTCGACCTCCCCTTCGCCTTCCCGATCGCCGCGCCCGCATGAGCGTGCTCGTCACCGGCGCGAGCGGCCTCGTGGGCAGCCACGTGGTCGAGGCGCTCGTCACACGCGGCGAGCCGGTGCGCGCGCTGGTACGGCCGGCGAGTCGCGCCGCCGTGCTGCGGCTCGGGGCAGAGGCGGTCACGGGCGACGTCACCGACCCGGCGGCGTGGCAGGCTGCGGCGCGCGGCGTCCGCGCCATCGTGCACTCCGCCGCGATCGTGCAGCGCCGGGCTTCGTGGGATCAGTACGTCGCGGTCAACGTCGACGGGACCCGACTCGCGGTGGACGCCGCCCGAACGGCGGGCGCGCGGCTGATCCACATTTCGTCCGTGGCGGTGTACGCCGGCTCAGCGGCCTATCCCGCGACACCCGAGCGGCGGGATGAGGACTTCCCCTTCCAGCCGATCGCGGCGCCGGACTTCTACGCTCGCAGCAAGCGAATGGCCGAGGACGTGGTGCGCGAAGCGGCGACGCATCGCGACTTCGCAGTCGCGGCGCTGCGCCCGACTGTCATCTATGGCGAGCGGGACCGTCTGTTCACGCCCCGCGTGCTCCGCGCGGCACGGCTGCGGTTCGTGCCCCGGATCGGCCCCGGCACAAACCGCTTGTCGTGCGTGTACGCGGGCAACGTGGCGTCCGCCGCCGTCGCCGCGCTCGACGCACCGCTCCAGGGCTTTCGGGCGTACAACGTGACGAGCGACGGGCCGCCCGCGCTGTCACAGCGCGAGTTCTTTGCCGCGTTTGCGGCCGCGCTGGGCCGGCGCACCTGGTCGATTCCGATTCCCACGCCGCTCGCCGGCCTCGTGATCGGCCTGTTCACCGCCCGTCGGCTGGCGCGCGCCGCGGTGTCCTTCGCCTCGGGCGACAACCCGTACACCGACGAGCGCATCCGCGGCGAGCTGGGGTGGCGCCCGCCGACCCAGGCCCGAGCGGCGATTGGGCGCACGGTCGCCTGGTTTCTCGAAAACGAAAAGCCCGGGCACTAGTCCCGGGCATCGTCACTGTCCTGCGGTACTTGCTTACGCCCGCTTCTTCTTCTTCGCAGGCGCGGCTGGCTTGGCCGGGGCCATCTTCTTCGCGGTATCGGCCGCCATCTTGTGAGACGTGTCGGCCATCATCATGTGCGACGTATCGGACATCATCATCTTGGACGTGTCGGCTGCCGGAGTCTGCGTCTGCTGCTGCTCGGCCTTTTGACACGCGCCCATCGCCACGAGGGCGAGGACCATTGCGAGACGCTTCATGCGGGCTCCTCTAGAGAAAAGAGTAGCGGTGCGGGGTTCGGCCGGGGGAAAACCTAGCGGCGGGCCCCCCGGAGTCAAGGCCGCGGCGCCCTGCCCGGTGTATTAGCCCGCCATGACCGACCGCCGCAGCTTCGTCGCCTGGCTCGGCAGCCTGCCGCTCGTCGGCCGGCCCCGCCCCCTGGGCGCCGCGCCTCCGATCGTCATCGATGCGACGCCGACGGCGCTGTACCAGCAACCCGACGGCCGCAACAACCTCGTGCGGGTCGCCGTGATGGGCGTCGACGCCCCCGCGGCGCGCGCCCGCGTGACCGACCGCCGCGGTACGCTCGTGGGGACCGCGGGACTGCTGCCGACCGGTGCGAGCCTCGCGGGCGAGCTCTGGGTACCCCTGTCGCGCCCGGTCGGGGCCGAGTTCCAGATCGACGTCGAGGTGGGGAAGCAGCGCGTCGGGAGTCGACGCGTCCGGCTGGCTCCGCCGCGGCGCTGGACGCTCTATTGGATCGCCTCGAGCCACACCGACGTCGGCCTCACCGAGCGGCACGAGGAGTGTCTCGAAGTACACCGCCGGAACCTGGATGCGGCGCTGGCCCGGCTGCCGGCACATCCCGAGTTCCGCTGGACGGCGGAGTGCGGGCTGCAGCTGATCTCGTACGTCGAGAACCGGCCCGCCGCCGCAGGTGAGGCGCTCGCACGGGCGATCCGCGACGGCAAGCTCGGCGTTTCCGCGGTGTTCGCACAGGCGTTGACGGGAATCCTCGACCACGAGACCTTCGCGCGCGTCCTTTGGCCCACCGGTCTGTTCGCGCGCGAGCATGGACTGGGCTACCAGGCGGCGCAGCTGGCCGACGTGCCGGGACACCCATTCACCCTCCCCACCCTGCTCGCCGCCAGTGGTGTGCGCTATCTCGCAAGCGGCGTCAACCCGGAGCGGGCGGCGCCACTGCTCTCTCCCGCCGACGCCGCACGCGCCCAGCTCGCGGGGGGCGACTGGACGACCTACCCGCAGCTGTACTGGTGGGAGGGACCGGACGGGAGCCGCGTGCTGCACTGGCGGGCCGGGCAATACGCCGACGGCCCGCGCTTCGGATTCGACGTGGATCCGGCCGAGATGGGCCGACGCCTCTCCGACTGGCTGCTCACCCATCCGGTGTTCCTGTCCCCCGCCTATCCCTACGACGTGGCGCTGCTCTGCGGCGCTACGGGCGACAACGCCCTCCTGGACGAGCGCGTGGTTGCGAACGTCGAGGAGTTCTCCCGTCGCTTCGCCTATCCCCGTCTCGTGGCGGCGCGACCGGAGGACTTCTTCCGCGAGGTGGAGCGGCGCTGGGGCGCGAAGCTGCCAGTTCGGCGTGGCGACACCGGGTGCTATCGCGAGGACGGCGCGGCGTCCACCGCGGCGGAGCTCGGGCGCTACCGCGCCGCGCAGCTCGCGGCCCGGGCCGCGGAGCTGCTCGCGCTGTGGGACGAGAAGACCGAGCCGCCGGGTGGCGGCGCGACCGAACGCATCGAGCAACGGGCCGCGGCGCGCCGGCGAATGTGGCGGGATCTGCTGCTGTTCGGCGAGCACACGTGGGGATCGCCGGCCAGCGGATCGGACCCCGACGGCGCGGACACCGTCGCGCAGTGGCAGTACAAGCGGCGGTTCCTGGACGGCGCGGCAGCCGCGGCCGACGCCCAAGTCGCGGCCGCGCTCCTGCGGATCGGCCTCAGCATTGGCGGGAGCGGGGGCGCGGGCCGCGTCGTATTCAACGCTTCGAGCTGGGCGCGGAGCGACGTGGGGCGAGTGCCGAACGGCGCGGCGCGGCGGCTCGTCCACGAGGGTCGAGAATGGCCCACGGTGGATCTCCCCGACGGCTCCGCGCTGGTGGTGGCGCGAGACGTCCCCGCGCTGGGCTACCTGGCGCTCACGGAAAGTGAGCGAGCCGCGAATCCGCCCCGGGACGAGGGGGCCACGCTCGAGGCGCAAGCCGGTGGCTTCCACGTGGTGCTCGATCCCGCGAGTGGCGCGATCCGCTCGCTGACGACGGGTGACGGCGCGGAGCGCGTCCGGCCCGCTCAATGGTCGGGGCTGAACCAGCTCGTGTACGTGCAGGGTGGTGCGCACAGCGCCCTCTGGACGGGTCGCGCGCGCGACGAGCTGCGCACCGCTCCCGACCTCACGGTGAGCCAGGCGGAGCTCGTGTCGGCGCGCCGCGAGCGGCTGCCGGGAATCGGCGCCCGGCTCATGGTCGAGCGCAAGCTCGAGGGCTGCACCAGCGTCGCGACCGTGGTGACGCTGTACGACGAGCTGCCGTGGATGGACATCGCGAACCGGATCACCAAGCCCGCCACGCTCGACAAGGAAGCGCTGTACGTCGCGTTCCCGTTCGCGCTCACCAAGCCCACGGTCGAGGTCGAAGTGCCGCTCGGGCGGATGACGGTGGAGCGCGACCAGCAACCCGGGAGCTGTCGGGACTGGTACTGCCACGCGCATTGGGTGTGGCTGCACGACGCCGCGGGCGGGATGCTCTGGAGCGGACCCGACACGCCGCTGTTCACGCTCAACGACATCTTCCGGGGCCAGTGGCGCCGGAAGATGGAGCCCGACGGCACGCTGTTCGCGTATGTCCTCCACAACTACTGGCCCACGAACTTCGCGCCCAGCCAGGGGGGAGAGCTCTCGTTCCGCTACCGCCTCTCGGCGCTGGCGCGGGGTGGCGAGCGCGCCGAGACCGTGCGGCGCGGCTGGGCCGCGTGCGACCCGCTGTACGTGAGCGCTCCGTATGCGAGTGTCGGCTCGGGCGCACTTCCCCGCAAGGACTCAGGGCTGTTCATCGCGGATCCAGGCGTCGCGGTCGTGGGCGTGAAGCCGGCAGACGATCGCACCGGCGCGGTGGTGAAGCTCGTCGACCTGACGGGGGTGCCGCGCGCCGTGGCCGTCTGGCCGGGGGCCTACGGGTTTCGCGGCGCCCGTCGTACGAACTTCGTCGAGATGAACGGCGACCGCGTCCCTGTCGCGCCGGATGGTCACGTCACGATCGACCTTCCCGCGTGGGGTGCCGCGGCACTGCGACTCTTTACACCACGGGCGGGGGCCGATTAACTATCGCCCTATGACGAAGCCGACCACGCTGGGCGAGCTGAAACAAACCGAGTGGGCGAGTCCCGCCCGGATCCACCGCACCGTCAAGGACGAGCTGCGCGAGAATCTGATCTGTCTGCTCGAGAACGGCTCGCCGCTGTTCCCGGGGATCGTCGGCTACGAGGACTCCGTCATCCCGCAACTCGTGAACGCCGTCTTGTCCCGCCACAATTTCATCCTGCTGGGCCTGCGGGGACAGGCGAAGAGCCGCATCCTGCGCCAGCTCGTCACGTTGCTCGACGAAGAAATACCGATTCTCGCTGGGAGCGAGGTGAACGACAACCCATTCGCGCCGATCTCGAAGTACGGACGCGAGCGCGTGACCGAGCAGGGCGCCGACACGCCGATCGCCTGGCTGCCGCGCGAGTCCCGCTTCGTGGAGAAGCTCGCCACACCCGACGTCACCATCGCCGACATCATCGGCGACGTGGACCCCATCAAGGCCGCGCGCGGCGGCCACCTCTTGTCCGACGAGCTCACCATGCACTTCGGACTCCTGCCCCGGGCGAATCGCGGGATCTTCGCGATCAACGAACTCCCCGATCTCGCCGGCAAGATCCAGGTGGGCCTGTTCAACATCATGCAGGAGGGGGACGTCCAGGTCAAAGGCTACCCGGTTCGCCTGAATCTGGACGTGGCGCTCGTGTTCACGGCCAACCCCGAGGACTATACAGCCCGCGGCAAGATCATCACGCCGCTCAAGGACCGCATCGGTTCGGAGGTCGTCACCCATTACCCCTACACGGTCGAGCTGGGCACCGCGATCACGCGCCAGGAAGCCTGGCTCGAGCGCAGCGGGCGACCGCTCAAGCTGCCGGACTTCGTGGCCGAGCTGATCGAGCGGGTCGCCTTCGAGGCACGCGAGGACAAGCGGGTGGACCGCCGTTCGGGTGTATCGCAGCGGCTCCCGATCAGCGTGCTCGAGAACGTGGTGTCGAACGCCGAGCGACGCACCGTCACGACCAAGGAAAAGACGGTGGTCCCCCGCATCTCGGACATCTACGCCGCGCTGCCCGCCATCACGGGTAAGCTCGAGCTCGAGTACGAGGGCGAGCTGCAGGGCCCGGAATCGATCGCCAAGGACCTGATCCGGCGCGCCGCCGGCAAGACGTTCGAGTCCCGCGTGGGCGGCGCCAACGTGGACGACATCGTTCACTGGTTCGACGAAGGCGGGGCGCTCAAGATCTCCATGGACGAGCGCTCCGAGACCTGCCTCAAGGGCTTCAGCGTCGTCCCCGGCCTGCTCGACCTGGTGGACCAGGTGGGCCTCGCGGCCAAGAAGGACCCGGGCACCATGGTCGCGGCATGCGAGCTGGTGCTCGAGGGGCTGGTGGCCGAGAAGCGGATCTCGCGCAACGAGGAGCTGGGCTACGTGCGCGCGCGCGCGGAGCCGAAGGGGCCGGGGTTCGGAAAGACGGGAGGCGGAGGGCCGAACCTGTTCCAGTAAACAGCAGTATCTTCCTCCGGTCCCTCCTCCGGAGCGTCCATGGGCAAGCTCGTCGCCGCCGCCGTCCTGCTCGTCATCGCATTCTCCGTCCTGCTCGCCGCGGCTACCGTCCGCTCCCAGCGCCCGGGCCCGATCGCCAATCTGCTCCGCCTCGCTGGCCTCGGCGCCGCGGCGGTGGCCCTGCTGCTCGCGATCGGCTCCGGCATGGTGGTGATCGACCCGGGCGAGGTCGGTGTGCGGCACGCCTTCGGGTACGTGGATCCCGCGCCGCTGCTCGCGGGGATCCGCCTCGTGGTGCCGTGGTCAGTCATCGAGCGGTACTCGACGCGCGAAGAGCAGTGGCCGACGCACGGAGAGCAGATCGAAGCCATCGAGGCCCTGTCGAGCGAGCAGATGGGGATGCACGTTGAAGTGTCGATCCGCTGGCAGATCGACCCGATGCAGTCGCCCAAGATCTTCACGGAGATCGGCAACGAAGACCAGATCCGCGGCGCCGTGCTCAACGCCATCCGCAAGGGCGTGCGCGACGGCATGGTGCAGTACTCGATCAACGACATCTCCAAGCGCACCCAAATCGCGAACACGATGGAGGGGCTGGTCGACTCCGCCCTCGTGACGAGGCCCCGCGCCGGCGGCGGGAACTTCCGGATCGCGACGGTGACGGCCTTCTTTCTCCGTGACCTGCAGCCCCCGCCCCAGGTGGTGCAGGCGATCAACAACAAGATCGCGCAGGAGCAGCAGATCGAGACGGAGCGCCACCGGGTCGAGGTCGCCCGCCTCCAAACCGAGCAGCAGCGGCTCCTCAACCAAACGCTCTCCCCCGAAGCGCTCACCAAGCAATGGATCGAAGTGCTGCACGACATGAAGGGCTCGAGCAACTTGATCATCTTCGTCCCCACCGAGGGCGGGCTGCCGCTACTCAACATCGGCGACCTGCGCAAGAACCTGAAGCCCTGAGATGGCGCCGCCGGTCATCACGATCACTCGGCAGTACGCCTCGGGTGGCTCGGAGGTCGCGCGCCTCGTGGCGGCAGAGCTCGGGTGGGACGTGATCGACAACGAGTTCGTGGACGAAGTCGCGCGCCGGGCGGGACTGCCCCCCGACGCGGTGGCGCAGCGCGAGGAGCGGGCGCCGGGGCTGTTGGAGCGTCTCGCGCGCACCCTCGCGGCAGGATCCCCTGAAATGTTCATCGCGACCGCCGGCGTCCCGCGCGTCGAACCGGACGAAGCGGCGATCGTCCAGCTGACCGAGCGGGTGATCGCGGAAGCGGCGGCGCAGGGCCGAATCGTCCTGGTGGGTCGGGGCGCGCAGGCCGTCCTCGCCCAGCGACCCGCCGCGCTACACGTGTACGTCGTCGCCCCGAAGCCATGGCGCATGAAGCACGCGGTCGAACGCCTGGGGGTGAACCCGGCGGACGTGGAGAAGGTCGTGGACGAAACGGACCGGCAGCGCGATCACTACGTGAAGACCTACTATGGGCGGCATCGCCAAGACGTCGTGAACTACGACATGGTGGTCAACACCGGGAAGCTGGGAATCGACGGGGCGGCCGCGCTGGTCGTGGCCGAAGCGCGCAGACGCAATTGGCGTTGAGGATCGCAGCCCCCTCCCGGTCGGCGGCGCTCGCGGCCTATCTGTCGCTGGCCTGCTGGCACCGTCCGACACCCACCCCGGTCTCCCCGGTGGCGGTGGTTCCGTTCGACGCCTACGGGGGCGCTATCTACGTGCCCGCGGTGATCAACGGCGATTCCGCCTGGCTGATGCTCGACACCGGCCTCTCCCGCACCGGGCTCGACCGGGACTGGGCCCGGAATGCCGGGATCGTTCCCGGCCCGGAACCGGGCGAACCAGACGCGCCGGCCGCGTCGACCGCCGTCGTGGACAGGATTCGCCTCGGGGAGCTCGCGCTGGTGCACTACCGGGTGGCGCTGTACCCCCTCACCGGCCTGAGCGAGGCGAGCGGGCGGCTCCAAGTGGGCCTGGTGGGGCACGACGTGCTGCAACACTACGCTGTGGAGATCGACTACCGGCAGCGGCGCGTGCGGTTGTTCGACGCCCTGGCGTACCGCTACACGGGCACGGGCGCGACGGTGCCATTCAGTGCGGACGCCGACCTCCCGCTGCTGCGCGCACAGCTCGAGGTCCGGGGCCGCCGCCCCATCCCCGCCCGCCTGCTGCTCGATACGGGCGCGTCGGGTCTGTGCCTGATCCTCACCACTCCATTCGCAGAACGGCACGGTCTGGGCAGCGTGGCGCCGGCCATCGAGGCGCCCATCGGTACAGGTCTGGTCGGCGATCTCCACGGGACCATCGTCCGTCTGCAGCAGCTCCGGCTCGGCGGCATGAAGGTCCGGTCACCTACGACAGGATTGGGTGGTGAGTACAAGGGCTTCCTGGCGCGAACCGACATCGACGGCGTCATCGGCAACTCGGTGTTCGAGGGATCGCGTCTGATCGTCGACTACGTCGGCCGCCGCGCCATCGTCGAGCCCGGACCCGGCGACGGCTCGCTGTGCGACTTCGACATGAGCGGGCTACGGCTCGCCGCCCGGGGACCGGGGCTCGCGCACATCGTGGTCGATTATGTCATCCCGGGGAGCCCGAGCGCGGAGGCGGGGATCGCCGTGGGCGACGAGCTGCTGCTGATCGACGGACGCGGGGTCGCCCAGGGAAACCTGAGCGACGCTCGGAAGGCCCTACGCGCCGACGGCGCGGTGCACCGGCTCGTGCTGCGACGCGACGCGGACACGATCCGCGTGACGCTGAAACTGAGAAGACTGCTCTGAAAGCAGGTTGGTGGAGGATGGTGGAGGTTCGGGAGGATGGTGGAGGTCGAACACGGATCAACCTCCTCCAACCTCCACCAACCTCCCCAACCTCCGCTACGCCGTACGGCGTAGCGCGGGCACCTGCCACGCGGCCAACCCCACGGCGATGAGACATCCCGCTCCGCCCAAGGCGATCGCGATGGGCGCGCCCGTGTGCTCCGCGATGAGGCCCGCCTGGAAGGCGCCCAGCGGCGCCATCCCCACGAACACGAAGGCGTAGAACGCCATCACCCGACCCCGCAGCTCGTCGGGCACGAGGGTCTGCAGCATGGTGTTGGCGAGCGCGGTGGTGACGATCATCGCGCAGCCGGCCAGCGCCTGGAGCGCGAGCGCCACGCCGATGGTGCGCACGGCCGCGAACAGCACCAGGAGCAACCCGAACGCCGCGCCGCCGCCCAGCAGGACGACACCCTTCCGGACCCGTGGCCCTTGGACGGCGAGTCCCAGAGCTCCGAGCATGGCTCCGATGCCGACCGCCGCCATCAGCAGGCCGTAGCCGCGCGCGTCGGTGTGCAGTACGTCCCGAGCGATCACCGGCATCAGCACGATGAACGGGAACCCCAGCACGCTGAACACCGCCACCAACGCCACCAGCGCCCACACTCGGGCGTCGCCCTGGATGAACGCCACGGCCTGACGGACGCCCTCCCAGGCCGAGGATGGCATGGGGCGCCTCACGAACGGCGGGAGCCGCATGGTGAGGAGGCAGGCGATCACGGCGACGTAGCTCACGCCGTTCAGGAAGAAGCACATGCCGACGCCGGCGACCCCGATCAACACTCCCGCGACCGCCGGGCCGACGATCCGGGCGGCGTTGAACATGGACGAGTTGAGCGCGATCGCGTTCATGAGATCCTCTTTGCCGACGAGCTCCACGATGAACGCCTGGCGGGCGGGAATGTCGAACGCATTGACGACGCCGAAGAACACCGCCAGCACCATGACCTGCCACGTCGTGACCCTGCCGGTCCACACGAGCACGGCCAGGGCCAGCGCCTCGAGCATCTGCAGAGCCTGTGTCCACACGATGAGGCGACGCTTGTCCACGCGATCCACGACGACACCCGCGTACAGCGTGAACAGCAGCACGCCCAGGGAGCGGAGCGCTTGCGTCAGCCCGACGGCGAACGGCGAGTTGGTGATGTCGAGCACCAGCCACCCGAGCGCGACCGACTGCATCCAGGTCCCGATGAGCGAGATGCCCTGACCGAAGAGGAAGAGCCGGAAGTTGCGGTGGGAAAGCGCTCCGAGGCGAAACGCGCGCGCGGCGGGGGCTTCGTCCATTGCGGGAAAGCTCGCCGTCGCCCGATATTTCGGGTAGGGAGCCCGATGAAATACACGACGTACAGCCGCTACCTCCCCGAGCTGGCCGATACGGTGAACCTCCAGGCCCTGCTCGATCAGCTCGCCGACTTCCTCCTCCAGTCCGGCTTCGCCGGAGGCGCGTACTCCCATCCGTTCTGGGGCGAGTTCGGCGAGGAAGAATCCGATCGCTCGCTCGACGCCCTGCGGCAGGCGATCCTCCAGGCGCTCATGGATTCGGGCCAGCTCACGCCCGAAATGCTCAAGCTGTTGCGCGGCGAATCCACCGGCGATGCGGCGCGCGACGCCGATCTCGAGCGCCAGCTGGGGGAGCTGCTCGACAAGATCGTCCAGAAGCTCATCGACGAGGGCTACTTGAACGTGACCGAGGCGCCCAAGGTGCCCGCGGGCCAGCAGCCATTGTTCGGTCCGGGTGGGATGGCCAAGGAAGCGGCTCAGCAGGTGCAGTTCAACCTCACCGAGAAGGGCATCGATTTTCTCGGCTACCGCACCTTGAAACACCTGCTGGGAAGCATCGGCAAGTCGAGCTTCGGGGCGCACGAGACCGAGCACCTCGCGACCGGTGTCGAGGCCGAGGCGGTCAGCAAGCCCTACCAGTACGGTGACACGCTCAACCTCGACGTGAACGCCACGCTCACGAACGCGCTGCAGCGCGAGGGCCTGGGCGTGCCGATCAACCTCGAGTACGACGATCTCATGGTGCACCAAGCCGAGTACCGCTCGTCGTCGGCCACGGTGCTGATGCTCGACTGCTCGCACTCCATGATCCTGTACGGCGAGGACCGCTTCACGCCGGCCAAGAAGGTGGCGCTGGCCCTCACGCACCTGATCCGCACGCAATTCCCGGGCGACACGCTGCGCGTGGTGCTGTTCCACGACACGGCCGAGGAGATCCCGCTCGCCCAGCTCGCCCGCGCCCAGGTGGGGCCGTACCACACGAACACCGCGGAGGGGCTCAAGCTGTCGCGCCGCATGCTGCTGTCGCAGCGCAAGGACATGCGCCAGATCATCATGATCACCGACGGGAAGCCGTCCGCGCTCACCCTTCCCGACGGCCGGATCTACGTCAACTCCATGGGTCTCGATCCCCAGATCCTGCAAGCCACCTACCGCGAGGTGGCGCTGTGCCGGCGCTCCGGGATCATGATCAACACCTTCATGCTCGCGCGGGACCGGAGTCTCGTGGAATTCGTGAAGAAGGTATCGGCGATCTGCCGCGGGAAGGCCTACTTCACGAACACGATGACGCTGGGGCAGTTCATCCTGATGGACTTCATGCGACGGAAGACGCGGCGGGTTTCCTAATCACGCGGTCGAGGCCTTGACCGGCGCGGTCCGCCGGGACAAGGCATACTTCACGAATGGAGCCCCTTCCAGCGCCATCCGCCAAGCGCAGCTGGCCGTTGCTGGTGCTGGGCGCGTGCGCCTTCGTTCCTGGTTTCGGGATCTTCTTCGGGGCTGCAGCCGTCACCTGGGGCCTCGTCTCCGATCGACCCCGGGCCAAGTTGGGGGTGATTCTCGGAGGAGCGGGTGCGCTCCTCAACCTTGTGGGTGGCGCTATGCTGATCCGGCGCTTCGAGCACACGCCCGTGGTCGAGCGATCACGCATCGAGATGACGCGGCGCGACCTCGGGGCCGTGGTGCTGGAACTGGAGCGCTACCGCGACCGAACTGGCAGGTACCCCGCCACGTTGCAGCAGCTGGTAGGCCGGCCGATTCCCCTCCGCCTGCTCAACATCTACGACCAGACGGCGGGCATCTTCGTGTTCCCTCGCGTCTACGAGTATCACCTGGCGGCGGACGGGAGCAGTTACGATCTCTTCGCGCTCGGACCCGACGGCAAGCCGGGCACCGCTGACGACGTCCGCCCCGCACTTCCCGATTCCCTGTTGCGAGGCACCGGGTACGGCCCGGTGCGCTGAGCCTGCCCCCAGCACGCGTAAGTATTTCATGACGCTCGATATAGGCTTGATTACATTTCCTTAGTGAGCGAGTTCGTCTTCGGCACGCACAACGCCGCGTTCGTGCAGGTCATGTATGAGCAATACCTGCGCGACCCCGCCTCGGTTGGAGAAGAGTGGCGGCAGTTGTTCGACAACGGAAAACTCGCCGAGCTTCCCGTGATTCCGACGAACCGCTCAGAAGTGATCGGGAGCGGGGAGCAGGGAGCGGTACCCTCCGCTGCACCGACAGGAACCGCTCCCCGCTCCCTGCTCCCTGCATCTCCGGGCCTCACTCCCATCACCGGTCCGGCTGCGCGGTTGGTTCAGAACATGACCGACAGTCTGTCGGTGCCGACTGCGACCTCGTTCCGCGAGATCACGGTCGACGTGCTGGACGCGCGGCGGCGAGAGCTGAACGCGCAGCTCGCGGCCGCGGGCAAGAAGGTCTCCTACACGCACCTGATCGGATACGCGATCACCCGGGCGGCGCGCGAGCTCCCCGTCATGACGCACGCGTTCCAGGACGTCGACGGGAAGCCGCACCGCTTCGATCCGCGCGCAGTGAACCTCGGCCTCGCGGTGGACGTGGAGAAGAAGGACGGCAGCCACGCCTTGGTCGTCCCGGTCATCAAGCACGCCGAGGGGATGGACTTCGCGACGTTCCACGCCACGTACGAGACACTGGTCGATAAGGCGCGCATCAACAAGCTCGTCCCCGACGACTTCGCGGGCGCCACGATCACCTTGACGAACCCGGGGACCATCGGAACGGTCGCCTCGGTGCCGCGCCTCATGAAGGGCCAGGGCTCGATCATCGCGACCGGCGCGATCCGCACCATCGGGGGCGCGAAGGTCATGACGATCACTTCGACCTACGATCACCGCATCATCCAGGGAGCCGAATCGGGAAACTTCCTGAGACGGCTCGAAGGCCTGCTTCAGGGTGACGACAACTTCTACGGGGCGGTGTTTGAGAGTCTGGGTGTGGGAGCAGGGAGCGGGGAGCAGGGAGCGGTTCGTGCAGCGGCACCTCCTGCTCCCAGCTCCCGGCTCCCTGCTCCCGATGAGTTGAAGCATGTCGCCGCCGCGATGGCCCTCGTCAAAGCTATCCGCAACTTCGGTCACCTCGCCGCTCGCCTCGATCCGCTCGGCTCCGAGCCGCCGGGCGACCCGGCGCTCGATCCCGGCCCGCTCGGGCTCACCCCCGAGATCATGGCCCGCATCCCGGCCGACCTGCTGCGGATCTACGTGCCCGGGCGCACCCTCGCCGAGGCATACCCGAAGCTGCAGGAGACGTATTGCGGCACGATCGCGTACGAGGTCGAGCACATCGGCAGCCATCAGGAGCGCGTGTGGCTGCGCCAGGTGATCGAATCGGGGGACCACAAGAAACCGCTCGCGCCGGAGATGAAGCGCAAGCTGCTCGCGCGGCTCACGGCGGTCGAGACGCTCGAGCGCTTCCTGCACAAGGCGTATCTCGGGCAGAAGCGCTTCTCCATCGAAGGACTCGACGCGCTCGTGCCGATGCTCGACCAGACGGTCGAGCTCGCCGGGACGAACGGAGCCCGCCGCGTGGTGCTGGGCATGGCGCACCGCGGCCGGTTGAACGTGCTGGCCCACATCGTAGGACTTCCTTACGAGACCATCTTTGCGGAGTTCGAAGGCGGGCGGCACGTGGAGGGGACGCTCACACCCGAAGGTGGCACCGGCGACGTGAAGTATCACCACGGCGCGGACGGCGTGTACCAGACCGCCGCCGGCAAACCGGTCAACATCACGCTCACCCCGAACCCGAGCCATCTCGAAGCGGTGAACCCGGTGGTGGAAGGGCGGGCCCGCGCCAATCAGACCAATCGCCGCGGCAAGGACGCGATCCACGACGGGACGGTGGCGCTTCCCCTGTTGATCCATGGCGACGCATCGTTCGCCGCGCAGGGCGTCGTGGCCGAGACGTTCAACCTGGCGCGCCTCAAGGGCTACACCACCGGGGGCACCATCCATCTGATCGGGAACAACCAGCTCGGCTTCACCACCGATCCGAAGGAAGGACGCTCCACCGACTACTCGAGCGACCTCGCCAAGGGCTTCGATGCGCCGATCATCCACGTCAACGCGGACGACGTGGAGGCGTGCCTCGCCGCGGCGCGGCTCGCGATGCTGTATCGCGACAAGTTCCACGGCGACGTGGTGATCGATGTCGTAGGCTACCGGCGCTGGGGTCACAACGAAGGCGACGAGCCGGCCTACACGCAGCCCGTGATGTATGAGCGGATCAAGCAGACGCCCACGGCGCGCCAGCGCTACGCCGACCAGCTGGCGCGCGAGGGGGTGGTGGACGCCGCGCAGGCGGCCACGGAGGCGGAGCAGGTCTATCAACGGCTCACCGAGATCCAGCAATCGCTCAAGGCGCACCTGCGCGAGGCGGGAGCGGGGGAAGAGCCGCAACGAATCTCCGGTGCGCAAACCGCCCTATCAGAGCCCGACACCAACGTGTCCGCCCCGCTGCTCACAACGCTGAACGAGCAACTACTGCTCGTGCCCGAGGGCTTCACCATCAATCCCAAGCTCCAGAAGCAGCTGGAGCGGCGCCGCCCCGCCCTGACCGAGGGACAGATCGAGTGGGCGCACGCGGAGGCGCTGGCCTTCGCATCGCTCGTCGCCGAGGGAACGGCAATCCGGCTCACGGGCCAGGACACGGAGCGCGGCACGTTCAGCCAGCGACACCTCGTGCTGCACGACGCGCGGGACGGCCGCCGCCATGCACCGATCCAGAATCTCCCCGGGGCGCGGGCGCCGTTCGAGCTGCACAACAGCCCGCTCTCCGAGTTCGCGTGTCTGGGCTTCGAGTACGGCTACGCCGCCGCGGCGCCCGAGACCCTGGTCCTGTGGGAGGCCCAGTTCGGCGACTTCACCAACGGCGGCGAAGTGATCATCGATCAGTTCATCATCGCCGGGCTCGCCAAGTGGGGGCAGACGTCCCGCCTCACGCTGCTCTTACCGCACGGCTACGAGGGTCAGGGACCCGAGCACTCGAGCGCCCGGATCGAGCGCTTCCTCGCACTCGGTGCCGATGGCAACATCCGCATCGCCAACTGCACGACGCCGGCGCAGTACTTCCATCTGTTGCGGCGCCAGGCGCGCCACGCCGAGCTGCGGCCGCTGGTGTTGTTCACACCCAAGAGCCTGCTGCGCCTGCCGCAGGCGAGCTCGCGGCTCGAAGACCTCACGACTGGGCGGTTCAGCCCCGTGCTCGACGACGCGACGGCGGGGGACCGTCGCGACGCCGTGCGCCGGCTCATCCTGTGCAGCGGCAAGGTGTATTACGATCTCACGCTCGCACCCGCGCGGGTCCAGGCCACCCAGGTGGCGATCGGTCGGGTGGAGCTCTTGTATCCGTTCCCGAGCGAGGAGCTGGCGACGCTCGTCCGCGGGTATCCCAACCTGCGGGAGATCGTGTGGGTGCAGGAGGAGCCGCGCAATATGGGACCGCAGAAGTTCATGTTGCCGCAGCTCCGCGAGCTCGTTGGCTCTGACGTGACCGTACGCGACATCGGGCGCCCGGAGCGCTCGAGCCCGGCCGAAGGGTATCCCGCGGCGCACCAAGCCGAGCAGGCGAGGATCGTGGCGGCCGCATTGAGCGTGTGACGGCTCCGGCCGGCCACTCTACCTTCCGGCCGCACCCACGCTAGTTTCTTGACACATGGCAACCACCACGCCACCGCGGACCCGGCAAACACGCGAGTCGGTCGTCATCCGCTTCGCTGGAGATTCGGGCGACGGCATGCAGGTCACCGGCTCGCGCTTTACGGTGGAAGCAGCCCTTGCCGGAAACGACCTCACCACCTTCCCTGATTTCCCCGCCGAGATCCGCGCGCCCGCCGGAACGACGTACGGTGTATCGGCCTTCCAGATCCACTTCGGTGGCGTGGACGTCACGACCCCGGGTGACGAAGTAGACGTGCTCGTGGCCATGAACCCCGCCGCGCTCAAGGTGGACCTGAAGGATCTGCGCCGCGGGGGCACGATCGTCGTCGACACCGGCGCGTTCACCGAGCGCAACCTCGCCAAGGCGGGGTTCCCGGCCAACCCGATCGAGGACGGCTCGCTCGCGCAATATCAGATGCTCACCGTCGATATCACGCGGCTCACGGCCGAGGCCGTCAAGGCGTTCGGCCTCTCGACCCGGGAGGCGCACCGCTGCCGCAACATGTGGGCGCTCGGTCTGATGCTGTGGATGTATGGCCGCGATCGACAGGTGACGACCGATTGGCTCCGGCGCAAGTTCGCCGACCGTCCCGAGCTCGCTCAGGCCAACGTGGCGGCCCTGAACGCCGGCCACGCGTTCGGCGAGACGGCCGAGATGTCGGAGCACCTCGTGGGCTATACGGTGGCGAGGGCACCGGTCGAGCCGGGACGCTACCGCGCCGTGAGTGGGACGGAGGCGATCGCCTGGGGATTGATCGCCGGCATGCGCGCGGCGGGGCTTCAGAAGATGATCTTTGCGGGCTACCCGATCACGCCCGCCTCCCTGCTGCTCCACACGCTGGCGAACCTCAAGGCGCACGGCGTGATCACGTTCCAGGCAGAGGACGAGATCGCCGCGATCGGCGCCGTGATCGGCGCCGCCTATGCGGGAGCGCTCGGCGTGACGTCGAGCTCCGGCCCCGGAATGGCGCTCAAGACCGAAATGCTCGGCCTCGCGATCGCCACCGAGCTTCCGCTCGTGGTGGTCAACTCCCAGCGCGCCGGCCCCTCCACCGGCATGCCCACCAAGGCCGAGCAGTCCGATCTGTTCCAGGCCGTGCACGGGCGCAATGCAGACGCGCCGCTTGCGGTGATCGCCCCTGCGACGGCAAGCGACTGCTTCGAGGTCGCGATCGAAGCGGTGCGCATCGCCACGAAGTACATGACTCCCGTGATCCTGCTTTCGGACGCTTACCTGGCTCATGCCGCCGAACCGTGGCGCCTCCCCGACCCGTCGACGCTGCCCCGGTTCCCCGTCCACTTCCGCACCGACCCCGCGGGCTTCCACCCGTTCGTCCGCGACCCGGTGACCCTGGCGCGTGCGTGGGCCGTGCCAGGCACATCCGGCCTCGAGCACCGCATCGGCGGGCTCGAGAAGGACTACGATACGGGGCACATTTCCTACGATCCGGAGAACCACGCCCGGATGACCCGCACCCGCGGGGCGAAGATCGCCGGGATCGCGAACGACATCCCACCGCAACGGGCGGCGCTGGGCGCCGATCACGGCGCCGTCGCCGTGGTGGGCTGGGGCTCGACGTACGGCGCGATTCAACAAGCGGTCCGCGAAGCGCGGGAGGACGGGATCGACGTCTCGCACGTCCACCTTCGCTATCTGAACCCGTTCCCGTCGAACCTGGGAGACCTGCTCAAGCGGTTCGACCGTGTGCTCGTGCCGGAGATGAATAGCGGGCAGCTCGTGCAACTCCTGCGGGCGGCCTACCTCGTGCCCGCCGAGGGGCTGAGCAAAGTGGAAGGGAAACCGTTCAAAGTGGCGGAGATCGTGCAAGCGATCGGGGCCAGGGGGTGAGGTCGAGCCTATGACGGTCACGACGATCACCGACGCGGAGCTCGCCCCCAAGGACTACGCGTCGGATCAGGAGGTCCGGTGGTGCCCCGGTTGTGGGGACTACGCGATCCTCAAGGCGGTCCAGAAAGCGCTGGCGGAGCTTGGCGCCCGGCGCGAGCGCACCGTGTTCGTTTCGGGAATCGGCTGTGCGGCCCGGTTCCCGTATTACTTGTCGACGTACGGCTTCCACACCATCCACGGCCGGGCCCCGGCGATCGCCACCGGAATCAAGCTCGCCAATCCCGAGCTCGACGTGTGGGTCATCACCGGGGACGGCGACGGCCTCTCGATCGGCGGGAACCACATGCTGCACGTGCTGCGCCGCAACGTGGATCTCCAGATCGTCCTCTTCAACAACGAGATCTACGGGCTCACCAAGGGGCAGTACTCGCCCACCTCGCGGCGCGGGACGCGTTCACCTTCCACACCCCAGGGCTCGATCGAGAACCCCGTATCGCCCTGCGCGTTCGCTTTGGGCGCCGGGGCGCGGTTCGTCGGACGTGCGGTGGACACGCAGCAGGCCGACGTCGTGACGCTGCTGAAGCGCGCTCATGCGCACAAAGGGGCGTCGTTCGTCGAGGTGTTCCAGAACTGCGTCGTCTTCAACGACGGGGTGTTCGACAGCTTCACCGCGAAAACCGCGGCGCCCGACGCGCAGCTGCACCTGGAGCACGGCAAGCCACTGCTCTTCGGACCCAATAAGGAGCGGGGCCTGCGCCTCACGCCCGGGACACTCGCGCTCGAGGTCGTCCCGGTCGGTGCTGGCGGCGTGCCGTCGCACGACATCCTGGTGCACGACGAGACCAACCGCACGCTGGCGCAGCTGCTGGTCGGGCTCGAGCCCCCGGAGTTCCCCATGGCGCTCGGCGTGCTCTACTGCTCTCCGGCGACGTCGTACGAGGCGGACGTGTACGCACAGGCGCGGGCTGCCGGCTTCGGACGCGACGTCGCCGACCTCGGGGCACTGCTCACCCGCGACGGGACGTGGACGGTCGAGTAACCCTCATCGACGAGCAGGTGATCGTGGCGGCGTTCGCCGCCTGATGCGACTCCTCCCGTTACTGCTCGGTCTTTCTGTCCTCGAGGGCGACGGCGGCTGGTCGGCTGCCGCGCCGCTTCCTGAGCCGATCCAGGAGCTGTCCGCCGCCGTCTTGCACGGTAAGATCTACGTCGCCGGAGGGATCGACCGCACCGGCCAGGCCAGCGCGGCCGCGTTCCGCTACGATCCCGCGGCGAACCGCTGGGAGCGCATCGCCGACCTCCCTGCCCCGCGCCACCACATGCCGCTCGCCGTCGTGGGCGACACGCTCTATGCCGTGGGTGGGCTCGCGGAGCCAGGCTTCGTGCCCGAGAGCACCCTGTGGCTGTATCGGGAGGATCGAAACCAGTGGGAGCCGCGCGCCCCGCTCCCGGCTCCGCGTGGGGCCTCGGGCGTGGGCGTCGTGAGCGGCAAGCTCGTGGTTGTGGGGGGATGGGGCGCGGGCCGACGCCTGATCGCGGCGTCCGCGATCTACGACCCGGCAACCGATCGCTGGCACGGTGCCGCGCCGATCCCGACGCCCAGGGACCATTTGGCCGCCGCGGCTGCCCGCGGTCTTGTGTACGCCATCGGCGGGCGACCGCTCAACCCTGACCGCAACTACGATATCGTGGAAGCCTACGATCCGGCGTCCGACCGCTGGACCCAGCGGTCAGCGATGCCGAGCCGGCGTGGCGGCCTGGCCGCCGCGGTGCTCGACGGTGCGATCCACGTGATCGGCGGCGAAACGCGCGGCTCCGTATTCGCGAACCACGAGGTGTACGACCCCGCGACCGATCGCTGGACCACCGCTTCCGCGCTGCCGGTGGCGCGCCACGGGCTCGCGGCGGCCGTGGTCGGGCGAAAGCTCTACGTGATCGGGGGTGGACCCAAGGCTGGGTTTTCACAAACGGACGCCGTGGACGTCTTCGCGCCCTGAGAGGGCGGCGCCGCTGAAGGATGCGGCGCATGGCGCTAGACTTAAGGCATGCCGGAGCTCCAGCTCGCCCTGCGCTACGTCGTGTTCGCGACGTTCGCCGCGAGCGTGCTCGTGGCGCTCGCGTCCTGGCTGGTGCGCACCCGGCGCATCTCGCCCTTCGGCGCGCTCGGCCGGACGCTCCGCGCCGCCAGCGACCCACTAATCCGTCCCATCGAAGCGCGCCTCGTGCGGGCCGGCGGCAACCCGGTGCACGCGGGATGGTGGCTCGCCGTCGGGGTGGCGGTCGCCGGGGTCGTGTTCATCACGCTTTGGAACTTGCTGGTGGACACCGCTTACAGCGTGGCGGCCGCGTACACCGAGGGGCCGCGCGGGGCGATGGTGCTCGCCGTCGTCGTGGCGTACAGAATCCTCGTCGCCGCGCTCGTCGTGCGGGTCATCGCGGGGTGGTTCGGCTACTTCCGCTACACGCGGTGGATCCGGCCGGCCTATGCCCTGACGGACTGGCTCGTCGAGCCGATACGCCGCGTGCTCCCGATAGCGGGAGGGTTCGACTGGAGCCCGCTCGCCGCCTGGCTCGTGCTGATGGTGCTGAAGTGGGTACTGCTCAGCATCCTCGTGGGATGAAGGGGACCAGCGTGAAAGACGCGATCATCAGACGATTCGACCGGCCCGACGAGACGCGCAGCTTCGAGAAGGGAAGGTTCGATCTCGTGAGGATCGGTGCCCTCGCCGTCGGGCGCGCCAGCTATGACCCGGGGTGGAAGTGGTCCACGCACGTCGGCCCTATCGCGGGGACCAAGAGCTGTCAGGTCGAGCACGTCGGGCTCGTGGTCTCGGGACGGTGCCGGGTCGTCATGGACGACGGCAAGGCCTTCTCCCTCGGGCCCGGCGACCTGTTCCACATCGCGCCGGGTCACGACAGCTGGGTCGAGGGCACCGAGCCGTACGTGTCGCTGCATTTCCTCGGTGCAGACCAGTATGCTAAGTAGCTCTGACTGAGCTCTTGAACACCCGGAACAAATAGTAGAGCGACGGCAGCAACACCACTGCGCCCAACGCCAGTGCGCCCAGCACGAGCCGCAGCGTAGCCGCGGGGGCGGCGGCGCCCGCGATCGAGAGATCGGGCGGCAGGATGTAGGGATACTGGCTCAGCGCCCAGCCCCACAGAATGAGCGACACCTGCGTCACGGCCGCCACGCGCGCCACGCGCCAGCGGCGAACCCACAGCGCGGCGAGCGCCGTGATGGCCGCCGCCGCGGTGAGCAAGTGCAGCGGGAGCGCCCAGGCGGCGAAGATGAGCCCGTCGCGCACCCGGGGCGCGCCGGTGAGCGAGAAAATCAGCGCCATCACCGCCGCCAGAAACAGCCCCACGCCCGCCGCCAGCGCGCGGCGGCGGAAGTCCTCCTGCAGCTCCCGCTCGTGGGCTTCGAGCGTCAGGTACACGGCCCCGAGGAATGCAAACGTGATGAGCGCGAACAGTCCGACCGAGAGCGGGAACGGGTTGAGCCAAGGTGCCACGTACATTGTGTAGAAACCGTCCCCCTTCGCCCCTCCGGCCTCGCCGAGAGCTCCCGACGCGATCGTTCCCGCGGTGGTGCCGAGCAGGAAAGGAGTGATGAGGCTCGCGATCGCAAATACCACGCCCCAATGGCGTTGCTCTTCGTCGGCCCCGTAGCGCCAGAACGTGAACGCGGACCCGCGCAGCACGACGCCGATCAACACGAGCGAGAGCGGGATGTGCAGCAGCGTGCCGAGCCGCGCGAACGCCGGCGGGAAGCAGGTAAAGAGCAGCACGATCGCGAGGATGAGCCATACATGATTGGCCTCCCACACCGGGCCGATCGCCTCGGCGATGAGCTCGCGCTGACGCTCCCGACGAGGGCCTAGCGCGAGGAGGTCCCACACACCACCGCCGAAATCGGCGCCGCCGAGCACCGCATAGGCGTTGAGCGCGACGAATACGATCCCGGCCAGGATGTCTGCCAGCGTCACGTGCTGCTCCCCGCTCCCCGCTCCCCGCTCCCTGGTGCCATGTAGAATCCTCGCCACTCCGGCACCGCCGGACTGCGGATGATGTGTCGGTACAGGAGCCAGACGACAATCACGCCGAGGAAGCAATAGAGCAGAGTGAAGGTGACAAACGGCACGACCAACCCCGGCATCGGCGTGACGGCGTCCCGGGTCTTCAAGACGCCGTAAATCACCCACGGCTGGCGACCCAGCTCGGTGACCATCCACCCCGCCTCGACGGCCACGAAGCCCATCGGCGTGGCGAGCGCGACTGCCCGCAGGAGCCAGCGATTGTGCGCTAGGTCCGCGCGCCGCCAGGCAAGCCATGCGGCCCACAGCGCCACGAGCGCGAGATAGGTGCCGACCGCGACCATGACTCGAAACGAGACATAAACCGCTGGGACGTTCGGCCACTCGGCCCGTGGCACCGCGTCGAGCCCCTGGACCACCGCGTGTGGGTCGTGGAAGGCGAGCAGCGAGAGGGCGTACGGAATCTCGACCGCGAATCGTGTCTCCTGCATAGCGACGTCGGGCCAGCCGACGAGCGTGAGAGGCGCGCCGGGTTGTGTGCGGAACAGCGCCTCCGCCGCGGCGAGCTTCACGGGCTGGTGGACGGCGATGTGGCGGGCGGACAGGTCGCCGGAGAGCGGCTGGAGCACGGCCGCCGGGGCACCGACGAGCAGCGCGATCTCGAGCGCCCGGCGATGGAACGCGTTGGCCGGATCCTTGAGGAGCAGGAACGCGTGGATGCCGGCCACCGCGAACCCGGTGGCGGCGTACGCCGCGAGCGTCATGTGCAGCGTTTGCGACACCGCCGCCGCGTTGGCCATCGCCGCGATCGGGTCGACGTTCACTGCCTGCCCGTTCACCAGCTCGAACCCCGTGGGCGCGTTCATCCAGGCGTTCGCGATGACGACGAATACGCCCGACGCGGTCCCGCTCACCGCCACGGCCACCCCGGCCCAGAGGTGCGCCCGCGACGAGATCCGGTCCCACCCGTATAGATAAATGCCCAGGAAGATCGCTTCGGTGAAGAACGCGAACCCCTCGAGCGAGAATGGCATCCCGATGATCGGACCGGCGAACTCCATGAACCGAGGCCATAGGAGCCCCAGCTCGAACGACAGCACCGTTCCGGACACGGCGCCGACCGCGAACAGGATCGCCGTCCCCTTCGCCCAGCGCTTGGCGAGATCGAGATAGATGGCGTGTCCCGTCACCTGCCAGCGCCGCTCCGCCAGCACCATCATGAGCGGCATGGCAATCCCGATGACGGCGAACACGATGTGGAAGGCGAGGGACACGCCCATCTGCGAGCGGGCGGCCAGCAAGTCGGGCATCGGTAGCAAGATAGCGACGGTCAGAGATGGTGGAGGACGGTGGAGGTTGTGGAGGTTGGTGGAAGTGACCCACGAACCAACCTCCACCATCCTTCACCAACCTCCACCATCCTCCACAATCTGCGGGTCCTTCGTTACCTTTCTTCCGACAACCGATACTCGTGGCGATTTGCGGCCTATTGCAGCCACGTTAAACAACTCGCTAAAACGCCAGGATGACCATCACCCTCCGCGACCTCTTGACTGACGGCAAGGTCCACGTCCTCGACGGGGCGATGGGCACCATGCTGTACGCCAAGGGCTTCTTCCTCAACGTCTGCTATGACGAGCTGAACCTGAAGCAGCCGAAGCTCGTGCAGGAAGTGCACGAGGCCTACGTCCGGGCCGGCGCGGAAATCCTCGAGACCAACACCTTCGGCGCGAACCCGGTGAAGCTGGGCAGCTACGGGCTCGCCGACGACACCGAGAAGATCAACCAGGCCGCGGCCGAGCTGGCCCGTCGGGCGGCCGCGGGACGGGCGAGTGTCACGGGCGCGATCGGGCCCCTGGGCGTGCGCATCGAGCCGTTCGGCCCGACCTCGCGCGAGGAGGCGTTCGCGCACTTCCAGCGCCAGGTCCGAGGCCTCCTCGCAGGCGGGGTGGACGGGTTCATCCTGGAGACGTTCTCCGACGTGGACGAGATCCACGAGGCGCTGCGCGCGGTGCGGAGCCTGTCCGACTTGCCCGTGATCGCTCAGATGACCATCGGCGACGACGGGCTCACGCATTACGGCACCGGCCCCGAGACGTTCGCGAAGCAGCTCACGGCGTGGGGCGCGGATGCCGTGGGCGTGAACTGCTCCGTCGGTCCCGCCGGCGTGCTGGAAGCGGTCGAGAAGCTGGTGAAGGCAACCGACCGCCCGATCTCCGCGGTCCCCAACGCCGGCCTCCCCAAGGACGTCGGCGACCGCAAGATCTACCTCGCGTCGCCGGAGTATATGGCGAGCTACGCGCGGCGTATGATCGAGGCGGGCGCGCGCATCGTGGGGGGTTGCTGCGGCACCACGCCCGAGCACATCAAGAAGATCCGCGACTACGTCGCGAGCGTCGTGCCGCGACACCAGCCCGCGGTGGTGTCGCGCGAGACGGTCACGGCGCCCGCGGGCGTGGAAGAGGTGCCGCTGTCGGCCCGCTCGTGCTGGGGCGCGAAGCTCGCCAGGGGTGAGCTCGTGACGAGCGTCGAGATCGTCCCGCCCAGAGGCGTGGACCCTACGCCGATGCTCGAGCAGTGCCGGGCGCTCAAGGCAGCGGGCGTGGACGCGGTGAATGTCCCCGACGGGCCGCGGGCCCAGAGCCGCATGGGCGTGCTCCCCTCCGCGATCCTGATCCAAAAGGAAGTGGGTATCGAGACCGTCATCCACTACTGCTGTCGGGACCGCAACCTGCTCGGGATGCTGTCGGACATCCTCGGCGCGCACGCCGCCGGGTTGCGCAACATCCTGATCATCACCGGCGATCCGCCCAAGATGGGCCCCTACCCCGAGGCCACCGCGGTCTTCGACATCGACTCGATCGGCCTCACGAACCTGGTATATCGCCTGAATCACGGGCTCGACCCGGGCAACAACCCGATCGGGACGCCGACCCAATGGGCCATCGGCGTCGGCGTGAACCCCGGCGCCGTGGACCTGGACCGCGAGCTGTCGCGCTTCGCCTGGAAGGTGGATGCGGGGGCGGAGTTCGCGGTGACACAGCCGGTGTTCGATCCCAGCCAGCTCGAGGCGTTTCTCGCGCGCGTGGGGCAGTTCAAGATTCCGATCGTCGCCGGGATCTGGCCGCTCATCTCGCTGCGGAACGCCGAGTTCCTCGCCAATGAGGTGCCGGGGGTCTCGGTGCCGGAGTCGGTGCTCGCAAGAATGCGGAAGGCTCAGGACAAGGGCAAAGAGGCGGCGCTCGCCGAAGGCGTGAAGATCGCGCGGGAGATGTTTCAGCAGGTGAGGGGCACGGTGCAGGGGGTGCAGGTGAGCGCCCCGTTCGGGCGCGTGGAGGTGGCGCTAGAGGTGTTCGGGTAAACTCATGTTCGTCGGCCATTATGGCGTGAGCTTCGCCGCGAAGCGCGGCGACCGGAGCATCCCGGTGTGGGCGCTGTTCGTCGCGGCCTGAGGTTGTTGATCAGAATTGTTGCGCAGACGCAGCATTGCCGCCGCGCCTCAGTCGCTCCACATTGAAAATTCCCTAGCATGCTCATGCCGTCGCGCATTGCTCTTACTTGGCTGCAGGTATTCGCTCTGACGCTGCCCGGCTTCCCCACTCCCGTGCGCGCGCAGCAGTCCCCCCTCGCCCGCGTCATCCATCGAACCACGCTCGACAACGGGCTCGAGATCGTCGTGGCCGAGAACCACGCCGTGCCCCTCGCGACCGTACTCGTCGCCGTGCGGAACGGGGCGTTCACCCAGGAGCCTGCCGAGCGGGGGCTCGCGCACCTATACGAGCACGTCCTGTTCCGCTCGTACAAGGGCGACCCGAACGCGTTTGGGAGAGCAGCCGGCCGGCTCAATGCGGCGTTCAACGGTTTCACCTCCAGTGAAGTAGTGTCCTACTTCCTGATGGTCCCGTCGCAGAACGTAGACGGCGCGATCGACCTGATGGCGGGTTTGTTCCAAGATGCCCGCTTTTCGAATCAGGACCTCAAAGAAGAGCGCCCCATCGTCCTCAACGAGCTGCAGCGTCACGCGTCGGACCCCGAAGATCGGCTCGGACGGCAGGTTGCACAGGCGCTGTGGGGAAGTTCGTGGAGCCGCAAGGACGCAAGCGGCGACAGCGTGACCCTCGCCGGCATCACCCTCGATCACCTGAAGGCGACGTACAGCCGCTACTACGTCCCCAACAACGCAGCGCTCATCGTGACCGGCGACGTCGTGACTGAGCGGGTGTTCGAACAGGCTCGAGAACGGTTCCGAGACTGGAAGCGCGGACCCGACCCGTTCGCGGATCGGCCAATCCCCCCCATCGCCCCGCGCGCGACGAACGGCGTGGTGATGCTGGCCTTGGATGTCCGGGACGTCACGATCCGCATCGCGCTGCAGGGACCGAGCGTCGGGCAGGATACCGGGGCGACCTACGCGGCCGACGCCCTGTTCGACCTGCTCAACGACCCCGAGTCCGGCTTTCAGCAACGGCTCGTCACGAATGGACCGTTCGAATCGGTAACCGGCACCTACTACACCTTGAGTCATAGCGGACCGATCGAGATCGTGGGCAAGACGTCACCCGAGCGTGCCCAGGACGCTCTGGTCCGGCTGCTGAACGAGCTCGAGACGCTCGATGTGCTGGAAGGGGTGAGCGACGAGGACCTCGCGATCGCGAAGAAGCACCGTGAGGTGCAGTCGGGGCTCACGCGCGAGCGGATCGCGGGACTCGCACCCGCGCTCGCCCAATGGTGGAGCAGTGCCGGGCTCGACTATCACCTGGCCTACGACGCCCGCATAGCCGCCCAGACCATCGCTGATCTGCGGCGGTTTGCCGGCACGTACGTGGTAGACCGGCCGCGCGTGATCGGCGTGCTGGCGCCGCTGGAGACCACGGATCGGCTCGCCGCCTGGCTGCGCCACCCCGCGGCGCGGAGCGGCCCGTGAACGTCGCCCGCCGACCGCGCGCCGCGTGCCTCCTCGCGCTGGTTCCGCTGATGCTCGCCGGTGCCCGGGGTCCGGGGCACGCGCCGTCCGGCAGCGTGGCAGACACGCTGACCACCGCCTACGACGTCGCGGGCATTCGGGTCCTCCAGCGCCGCACGGAGAGCAGCGACATCGTCGCGGTGCGCCTCTACCTGCTTGGCGGGACGCGCCAGATTACGGAGCGCACCGCCGGCATCGAGCCCCTGATGTTGCGTGCCGCGGCATACCACGGCGGGCGCGCGTTGGACCGCACGGGAAGCGTCGTCGCGCTCAAGCCGGAGGCAGACTGGACTGTGTACGGGTTCACCGGCCTGGTTGAGGATCTCGACGCGACCTGGCGTGCATTCGTCGATCGGCTGGTGCAGCCCGAGCTTTCCGACGAGGCCGTCGCAGGCGCCCGCCGCCGGCTCCTCACCCAGGCCCGTCGCCGCTATACCGAGCCCGATCAACGACTGCACGTGATCGCCATGCGAGCGCTGTTCCGCGACCACCCATACGCACTCGATCCCGAGGGAACCGAAGCCTCTCTTGCCGCGCTCACCGCCGAGGACGTCCGGGCCTACGCCCGCGACCAGCTCATCACGTCGCGCATGTTGCTCGCCGTCGTCGGCGCCGTGACGCGCGCCCACGTCGAGTCGCTCGTGACCGCCACGTTGGGCCGCCTGCCGCGCGGCGACTACCGCTGGACCTTACCCCCGGCGCCGCGCAAGCACACCCCGGGATGGCTGATCGAGAACCGGGATCTGCCGACCGCGTACATTCTCGGCCTGTTCCCCGGCCCGCCGCCGACGGCGGGCCAGGCGTACTGGGCGTTTCGCGTCGCCACCGCGGTGCTCTCCGGTCAGATCGGCTACCACATTCGTGCCGAGCACAGCCTGTCCTACGCCGCGTTCGCGCCGTTTTACGACCAGGCGATCCCCGTGGGCGGCGCGTACGTCAGCACACCCAAGCCTGACGAGGCACTCGCGCTCATCCATCAGGCGATCCGCGAAATCGCCACGCTGCGGTTCAGTGGGTACTCGCTCGGGAGATTCATCGACGGTTATCGCTTCGACTATCTGGTGAACAATGCCACGGCTGAGGCGCAGGCGGACTTTCTCGCCCGCGCCGAGCTCTACCTCGGCAGCTTCCGCAAGGGTGAGGAGTCCCTGCAGCTCCTGCACCGCGTTCTCCCCGAAGACCTCGCGCCGGTCGTGTATGCGCACATGGGGAACATCCACTACGCCTACCTGGGCGACACGGCCCGAATGCACGGGCAGTGGTGAGCCGGCTCTTCGGCGCTTCCTTGTGTCGAGGCGTCCGAGCGCTCATACTCCATCCTCGATACATACCGGAGGCGGCACATGCGGACATTGCTTTGCACCGCCATCGTCTTGGCTGCGTGCGCACCGGGTGATGGGTCGCGCGCCTCCACGTCCGCCGGGCCGGCGCACAAGTATGCCGGGACCTGGGAAGGCCGGTCGTTCCGGAGCGCGTCGGACACCGGGACGCCGTGGCGCATCGTGACCGCCGTCGCGCCGGATGGCTCGCTGCGCGGAACGCTGACGTACACCTCCGTCGCCGCACCCCCGGTGCCGATCCGCGCGCGGGACGTCAGCGACAGCGCGGTCGTCAACGAGATCGGGCCCTACCACAGCATCATCGCGAACGCGGACGTCGTGACGACCACCACCGGCAAGGTGCGGGGTGATTCGCTCAACGGCATCTTCGAGATGCGGCCCGCGGGCGGCGGGAACGTGATCATGAGCGGCAACTTCCGCTCCAAGCGGGTCGTACCGTAACGGAGCGACGCGCGCGCCTCGCCCTCACCGGCGTGCTCGCGGTGTACGGCGGGTTCCTGATTCTCAATCCCGGCCACTACGGCTGGCTCGACAGCCTCGACCTCGCGATCCACGAGTTCGGGCATCCCCTGTTCGGTGTGTTCGGAGAGTTCATCGGCTTCCTCGGCGGCACGCTGATGCAGCTTCTCATGCCGGCGATCTTCGTGGCGTACTTCTGGCGGCAGGGCGACCGGCATGCCTCGATGGTCGCGCTCTGGTGGGTGGCCCAGAACCTCTGGAACGTCTCGGTCTACGTGCAGGACGCCCGCGCCGAGCAGCTGCCGCTGGTGGGCGGCGGCGAGCACGACTGGAACTACCTGCTCGGCACCCTCGGACTCCTGAGCCAGGATCAGCTCATCGGCGGTGCCGTGCGATTGGCCGGCGTGCTGGTGTATGCGTGGTCCTGCCTGCGAGGCTGGACCTACGCTGGCGAGCGGGCCGAGCCATCGTAGCTTAGCCCCGACCTCAAGGAGCGCTCATGCCGACCGCCAACATCAACATTCTCGCCGTCCTCGTCGCCGCGGTCCTGACCTTCGTCCTCGGCGCCGTCTGGTACTCCCCCGTCCTGTTCGCCAAGCAATGGATGGCGGCTCAGGGGTACACGCCCGAGAAGCTGGAAGAGATGAAGCGCCGGGGAGTGACCCGGGCCTACGCCGTCTCGGTGCTGTGCTATTTGGTGACCGCCTATGTCATGGCGCTGCTCGCCTCGTACACGAATTCGACCACTCTGGCGCAAGGGCTGTGGCTCGGCTTTCTCTCGTGGCTCGGGTTCGCCGCCACGGTCGGGCTCACCGCGAACATGTTCTCGGAGAAGCCGATCGCTGCCTGGGTGCTCGACGCGGGCTACCAGCTGTCGTATCTCGTGCTCATGGGCGTGCTGCTGTCGGTGTGGCGCTGAGCAGGTGGCCCAAACCCCTGGCCCCACCCCCACTGCCTCCCGTACGGCGCTCGTCGCCGGCGCGTCGGGGCTGGTCGGCAGTCGGGTGCTGCGGCTGCTGCTCGAGGATGCGGCGTACGCGCGCGTGACGGTGCTCGCCCGTCGCGAGCTGCCGCTCTCGCACAAGAAGCTTGAGCAGCGCGTGGTGAGCTTCGATCGCCTGGCCCAGATCGCCGATTTCCCGCGCGTGCATGACGTTTTCTGTTGCCTGGGCACGACCATGAAGCAGGCGGGCTCGCCGGATGCGTTCCGCAAGGTTGACTTCACCTACGTCGTCGAGCTCGCGCGGGTCGCCGTCCGGCACCGCGCCTCGCAGTTCCTCGTGGTGACGGCGGTCGGCGCTGATCCTCAGTCGCGGATTCTCTACAGCCGGGTGAAGGGGGAAGCGGAGGAAGCGGTGCGTCGGTTGCAGTTCGAGCGCATCCAGATCTTCCGGCCGTCGCTGCTGGTCGGTGCACGGACCCAGAGCCGCCCGGCCGAGCGCGTAGCCGGGCTGCTCAGCATGCTCGTCGCCTGGGCGTTTGTAGGACCGCTGGCCCGGTATCGCCCGATCAAGGCCGAGACCGTGGCGCGCGCCATGGTACGGGTCGCTCGCGAGGCGCCCGGCGGTACACACGTGTACGACTCCCAAGATATTCGCCGCCGCGCCGCCAAGCCGTGAAGTTCCCCCACCCCCTGACGTTGCTGTGCGGCTGCGTGCTGCTCGCCGCCGCGGCCAGCCACGTGCTCCCGCCCGGTCAGTACGACCGCCGGGACGATCCGGCTACGGGCCGCAAGGTAGTGGTCGCGGGTACCTATCACGCCGTGGCGGCCCGCCCCGTGGGGCCGTTCCAGGCGCTCGTCGCCATCCCGCGCGGCATGGCCGACGCGGCCGCGGTGATTTTCTTCGTGTTCCTGATCGGCGGGGCGTTCACCGTGGTCGACGAGACCGGGGCGCTGCGGCAGGGCGTGGACTGGCTGGTGCGCCGCTTCGGGCATTCGGAGGCGCTCGTTGTTCCCGCAGCCTCGCTTGCATTCGCCCTGGGCGGGGTGCTCGACAACATGAAGGAAGAGATCATCGCCCTTGTGCCTGTGATGCTGCTCTTGGCGCGCCGCCTCGGCTACCGGCCGGTGGTCGCCGTCGCCATGAGCCTCGGCGCGGCCGCCGTGGGTGCCGCCTTCAGCCCGATCAACCCGTTCCAGGTAGGAATCGCGCAGCAGCTGGCGCAATTGCCGCTGCTCTCAGGCTGGCCGTTTCGGATCGCCTTCCTAGCGGCCGCGCTCGGCATCTGGATCTGGGGCACGTGGCGCTACGCCGCCCGCACCCGCACCACGCCGGGCACGGACCCCGGTTCCACCGCGGGCACGTTGGATGGGCGTCGCGGCGCGGTCCTCATCCTGGTGCTGGTCGCGTTCGCCGCGCTCGTGGTCGGGGTGCTCCGTTTCGGCTGGGGGTTCAACGAGATGGCGGCGCTGTTCTTCGCGATGGGCGTGGTCGCGGGGCTCGTGGGCGGGCTGGGCGTGGGCGGCACGGCGGACGCGCTCGTCGCAGGATTCCGGTCCATGGCCTACGCCGCACTGCTCATCGGGTTCGCGCGAGCGATCTTCGTCACCCTCGAGGAAGGGCGCATCGTGGACACGATCGTGCACGGTCTGTTCACGCCGCTCGCCCAGCTGCCGCTGGCGCTCGCCGCACTCGGGATGATGGCCGTGCACGGCCTGGTCCACGTACCGGTGCCCAGTCCCAGCGGTCACGCCGTGCTCACCCTGCCGATCCTCGTGCCCCTCGCGGACCTGCTCGGGCTGTCGCGCCAGGTCACGGTGCTCGCGTATCAATACGGAGGCGGCCTGTGCGAGCTGTTCACACCTACGAACGGCGCGCTCCTCGCGATCCTCGCGGCCGCGCAGGTCCGCTATGAGGACTGGCTCCGGTTCGCCCTCCCGCTGCTCCTGACCCTGCTGGCGCTGGGAGCCGGCGCGATCGGACTGGGCGTGGCGATCGGGCTCCAGTAGGTTAGGAACACCCTTCCATCCGATCCGGAGAACGCATGTCTCGACGCCAGCCGATTCGCTTCCTGTCCGTCGCGCTCCTCCTTCCCGTCGCGCTCGGCGCCCAGACGCCTGCGCGCCGGCACGTGGACGTCCCGGCGGTCGCGCCCCGCGCCGCCGACGTGGCCACGGTGGACGGTATCGTCAGGGCGTATTACGACGTGATCACCGGCCCCGCCGGCCAGCCGCGGCAATGGTCGCGCGATCGCTCGCTCTACATCTCCGACCTCCGGTTCGTGGCGACGGGGGTCGGAAAACAGGGGCCCTACGCCCGTGTGATGGATCACCAGGAGTTCGTGGACGGCTCCGATTCGAGCATGGTGCACGACGGGTTCTTCGAGCGGGAAGTCCACCGCGTCACCCGGTCGTACGGGAATATCGTGCAGGTGTTCAGCACGTACGAGGAGCGGCGCACGGCGGACGGGCCGGTGGAAGGGCGCGGCATCAACGCGCTGCAGCTCTTCTGGGACGGGAAGCGGTGGTGGGTCGCGTCGGCGATCTGGTGCGACGAAGATCGGGCGCACCCGATCCCGGCGGAGTATCTCCCCTAGTGACGATGTACCGTCGCCTCGATGGCGCCCGTATCGTGGAGACGCTCGAGCGGCTGCGGCAGCGCGTCGAGGCCGGTTCCCCGGCTCGGGGCTCGAGCATGTGTCGCGCGACCTGCTCAGCGCCGCGAGCGAGTCCATGGCCCGCCTTCGGGACCTCCGCCGGCCCAACGTGCTCCTGCGCATCGCCACCGGGGCACTGATCGCGATCATTGTGTTCGTCGCCGTGGAGGCGCTGCTCCACCTGCGACTCGCACCACGCTGGGAGGAGTTCGCCACGTTCCTGCAGTCGTCCCAGGCCATTCAGAATGTGGTGTTCCTCGGGCTCGCGGTGCTGTTCCTCGCGACCGTCGAGACGCGCATCAAACGGCGCCGGGCGCTGGCCGCGCTCCACGAGCTGCGGAGCATCGCGCATATCGTGGACATGCACCAGCTGACCAAGGACCCGGATCAGTTCCTGGCGCAGGGCACCATGACGCGGTTCGATCTGTCCCGGTACCTCGATTACTGCTCGGAGCTCTTGTCGCTGACGAGCAAGGTGGCCGCGCTGTACGTGCAGGATTCACAGGATCCCGTGCTGCTCGATGCCGTGAACGACGTGGAGACGCTGACTACCGGGCTGTCGCGCAAGATCTGGCAGAAGATCATGATCATCGACACCCTGGAGCCCTCGCGGAGGCTCACGTGACCGGCCGGCCCAGCGGCGTGATCGCGCTCGCGGCCGGGATCGCGGGCCTCGCATGGTGCCTGCGCGACTTCGCCCTGGTGGGTCGCGGCACGCCCGCCCCGTTCGATCCACCGCAGCAGTTGGTCGCCACCGGCCTGTATCGTTCGGTTCGCAACCCGATGTATCTCAGCGCTCTGTCGCTGCTCGTGGGTGAAGCGACGCGGAGGCCACCGTGAGCACCGACCGGCGCATCGCGCTGCTGCTCGACATCTTCGACCAGGCCTTCGATCGCAAAGCGTGGCACGGCACCGCGCTGTGGGGGTCCGTCCGCGGCCTCACGCCGCGGGAGGCGTTGTGGCGCCCGGGCCGCCGCCGCCACAACATCTGGGAGATCGTGCTGCACACGGCCTATTGGAAGTACATCGTGCGCCGCCGACTGATGCGCGACGCCGAGCTCGAATTCCCTCGCCCCGGGAGCAACTGGCCGGCGCTTCCCGCGAAGCCCGACGCGGCCGCGTGGCGGCGCGACGTCGCGCTCCTCAAGGAGCAGCACGGGCTATTGCGGGCGGCCATCGCTCGCTTTCCCGTGACGCGGCTCAACGCCAAGGGGTGGCGCTCCACCTGGACGAACGCGCAGCACGTGTATGGCATCGCCTCGCACGATTTGTATCACACCGGACAGATTCAGCTGCTGAAAGTCATCCGTTAGCGGCGCTTGGGCTGCTCACTCACCTCTGAGCTGGTCGATCTCCCGTCGCTCCTTTTTGGTCGGCCGACCCTTCCCTTCGTACCGGAGCGACGGGGCCACCCGCAGCTGCTCGGCGAGACGCTCGCGTAGCCGTTTCCCCTCGGCGTCCTCCACGTAGAGTGCCGCCGCTGCCGCCGGGGGGCCGCGGTGCTCGGACAGGGCGCGCACCACCACGTGGTATTCCAACGGGCCGCGCCGGATCCGCAGCCGGTCGCCCACCGCGAGGAGTTTCGCGCGCTTCGCCCGCGCGCTGCCTACCAGCACCTTGCCGCCGCCGATGGCCGCGGCCGCGAGCGCGCGGGTCTTGAAGAAACGCGCTGCCCACAGCCACCGATCGAGCCGCACGCGTGACCCGTCCGACATGGCGCCTCTCCTCCCGGCAGGGTATGGTCCACGAGCGGCGCGGGGTGTGCGTATAATGGGAACCGCGGCCCCGCCCTAACCCTTTCGCGCAGAGTACAATGCTCGCTCGGTACGCGACTCGTCCGCCAGACGTCCCAGGCCGCAGCGTCCCGGCCTCACGGGCGTTGCTGCCTGTAACCCTGGGTGTCGCTGCCTCGGGACTGCTGCTCGGCTGCGGGACGCCGGGCGTGCGCGGCGTCGCGGGCACGGCGCCGGCCCCGAACGTGTTGTGGACGCCCCCCCCTCCCCGACAAGCTGCCGCCGCGCGCGCCGCGGCGCCCCCGGAGCTGCCGCCGGACCTGGCCGGGCGGATCGCGCAGCTCAAGCTCACGGACGTCATCGACATCGCGCTGCGGAACAACACCGCCACGAGCGCCGCCTGGGCGGATGCTCGGGCTGCGGCCGCGACATATGGCGCGGCCAAGGGGCAATACTACCCCACCATCGCGCTCGGCGGGACGGTACAGGCCATCAAGCGGATCGCCTCGGGCGGCGTGGGTGCCGCGAAGCAGCAATCCTACGGGCCCAGCGTCACCGTCTCGTGGCTCCTCCTCGACTTCGGCGGCCGCTCGGGCACCATCGGCGCGACCCGTGAAGCGCTGCTCGCGGCGGACTGGACACACAACGCGACCCTCCAGAGCGTCGTCCTGGCGGTCGAGCAGGCGTACTTCCTGTACGTGGGCACCAAAGGACTGCTCGTCGCACAGCAAACGACGCTCACCGAGGCGCAGACCAATCTCGGGGCCGCGGAGCAGCGGCATCGGGTGGGCCTCGCCACGATCGCCGACGTGTTACAGGCGAGGACCGCGCTGTCACAGGCCCGGCTGGCGCTCGAGTCGACGCAAGGTGACCTGCAAACCACGCGCGGCGCCTTGGCGCTGTCCATGGGCCTGCCGGCCAATATCCCCTATGACCTCGAGGTGCTGCCCGACACCACCCTCCCGCTCGACATCATCGAGGGCGTGGACACGCTGATCGCGCGGGCGCTGCGCGAGCGACCCGACCTCGCGGCCCAACGCGCGCAAGTCGAGCAGGCCCGCGCCCGGGTGAGCGTCGTGCGCTCCCAGGCCCTGCCGTCACTCTCGGTCGGCGGGACCGGTAGCCAGACCTACTTCATCCAGCATCCGGGCACCCTGACTCCTCCCGCCGGCAACAGCTACAACGCGACCCTGACGCTCGCGTTCCCGCTTTTCTCGGGGTGGTCGCAGATCTACAACGTGAAGGCGGCGACCGCCGCCGCCGAGGCGGCTGCCCGGCGGGCGCAGGGGTTCGAGCAGCAGGTGGTTTACCAGGTGTTCAACGCCTACTACGGGCTCCGCACCGCCACGCAGCAGGTTCGGACCAGCCGGGACCTGCTCGCCAGTGCTACGGAATCCGAGCAGGTGGCGCTGGGGCGTTACAAGGCGGGGGCCGGGAGCCTGCTCGACCTGCTCACCGCGCAGGCCGCCCTCGCCTCCGCGCGGGCGCAGGCGATCCAGGCGCGGCTCTCCTGGAATACGGCGCTCGCTCAGCTCGCGCACGACGTGGGGATCCTGGGGCTCGACGGATCGAGCCCACTCCAGCTGCAAACCGACACGACGGGAACGCCCAAATAAATGAAGCTCACCATCGCCGTCGCGGCGCTCTCGCTGTTCTTCGCCCTCGGCTGTTCCAAGAAGGCCGGCGGCGGCGCATCTCGAGTGCCGGTCACGATAGCCCGTGCCGAGCAGCGACCCGTCCCCTATGAGCTGTCAGGCACGGGCACGGTCGAGCCGCGCCAGACGGCGTCGGTCCAGGCGCAGGTGACGGGGATACTGACGCGTGTGGCGTTCCACGAGGGCGACGACGTCGCGGCCGGACAGCTGCTGTTCCAGATCGATCCCCGCCCGTTCCAGGCCTCGCTCGACCAGGCGCAGGCGATGCTCCAGCGCGACCAGGCGCAGGCGCGGAGTGCCGCGGCCGATGCGGAGCGGTACGCGGAGCTGGTGAAGCAGGACTACGTGACGAAGTCGGATTACGAGGCAAGACGAGCCGCGGCCGAAGCACTCCAAGCCGCTGTGCGTGCGGACTCCGCCGCCGTCGCCAACGCCCGGCTCAACCTCGAGTGGGCGGCGATCCGCGCGCCGATCGCGGGCCGAACGGGGCGCTTGCTGGTGCGGGAAGGCAACCTGGTGCGGGCGAACTCACCAGATCCCCTGGTGGTGATCAACCAGATCCGCCCGATCCTCGTGCGCTTCGCCGTGCCGCAGGAACACCTCGGCGACATCCAGCGCTACCGTCAGCACCGGCTGCCGGTGTTCGCGAGCCCGTCGCAAGCCGACACGGTGTTCAGCGAAGGCGTCCTGACGTTCGTGGACAACAACGTCGACACGACCACCGGCACGGTGCTCTTGAAGGGAGAATTCCAGAACCGGGACAACGTCCTGTGGCCGGGCCAGTTCCTGAACGTGCGGCTGCAGCTGTACATCGACGACAAGGCGCTGGTCGTGCCGGCGCAGGCGGTGATGACCGGCCAGCAGGGGACCTACGTGTTCGTGCTGAACCAGGACGGGACCGCGCGCTCGCAGCCGGTCACGGTCGAGCGCCCGGCCGGGGCCTATGCGGTGATCGCCCAGGGCGTGCGGCCGGGTGACGAGGTCGTCACCGACGGCCAGGTCCGGCTGGTGAACGGCGCGCCCGTCGAGGTGAAGGGCTCGGCCGACCCCGCGCGCGCCATGGAGGGGGACAAATGAGCATCTCCGGGCTGTTCATCAGGCGGCCGGTCATGACGACACTCGTCATGCTGGGCATCCTCATGTTCGGGGTGATGGCCTATCGGCTCTTGCCGGTGAGCAATCTCCCGAACGTCGACTTCCCCACGATCCAGGTGAACGCCAGCCTCCCGGGCGCGAGCCCCGAGACCATGGCGTCCGCCGTGGCGACGCCGCTCGAAAAGCAGTTCTCGACGATCGCCGGGGTGGACCAGATGACCTCCTCGTCCAGCCTCGGCAGCACCAACATCACGCTCCAGTTCACCCTGGACCGCAACATCGACGCCGCCGCACAAGACGTCCAGGCGGCGATCTCCAAGACGCTGCGGCAGCTGCCCACCGGGATCGTGCCACCCTCGTACCAGAAGGTGAACCCGGCCGACCAGCCGATCATCTACTACGCGATGAGCTCGAGCACGCTGTCGCTGCCGGAGTTGGACGAGTACGCCGAGACCTTCATTGCGCAACGCCTATCCACGGTGTCGGGCGTCGCGCAGGTCAACGTGTACGGCGCCGCCAAGTACGCCGTGCGGATCCAACTCGACCCCAAGGCGCTGGCGACGCGCGCTATCGGGATCGACGAGGTCGCGAACGGCATCGCCGCCGGCAACGTCAACCTGCCGACGGGCATCCTGTGGGGCCCGCACCGCGCCTACACGGTGCAGGCGAACGGCCAGCTCCAGAGCGCGGCCGAGTTCGGGCCGCTCGTCGTGACCTACCGCAACGGCGCGCCCGTGCGCCTGCAGGACCTGGGGCGGGTGCTGGACGACGTGCAGGACAACAAGAGCGCCGCCTGGTTCAACGGCAGCCGCGCCATCGTGCTCGCCGTTCAGCGGCAGCCGGGCGCGAACACGGTTGAGGTCGCGGGCCGGGTGCGGACGGTCATGGCGAGCCTCAAGCAGCTGCTCCCCGCGTCCGTCGATCTGCAGCTCCGCTCCGACCGCTCGGAGTCGATTCGCGCCTCGCTCGCCGACGTGCAGTTCACGCTCTCCCTGACGTTGGCGCTCGTCGTCCTGGTCATTTTCCTCTTCCTCCGCAACCTGTCGGCGACGATCATCCCCAGCCTGGCGCTGCCATTCTCGCTCGTGGGCACGTTCGCGGTCATGTACGCGCTCGACTACAGCCTCGACAACCTCTCGATGATGGCGCTCACGCTGTCGGTCGGGTTCGTGGTGGACGACGCCATCGTGATGCTCGAAAACATCGTGCGGCACATGGAGAAGGGGACGCCGCCCATGGAGGCCGCGTTCGCGGGGTCGCGCGAAGTCGGGTTCACGATCCTCTCCATGACCCTGTCACTCGCCGCGGTGTTCATCCCGGTGCTGTTCATGGGCGGGATCGTCGGGCGGCTGTTCCACGAGTTCGCCGTGACCATCGGGGCCTCGATCCTCGTGTCCGGAGTCGTGTCGCTCACTCTGACCCCGATGCTGTGCAGTCGGTTCTTGAAGCCCCCGCGCGAGGCGCACCACGGGCGGTTCTACGAGGCCTCGGAGCGGGTGTATGAGCGGGTGTTGGGCGCGTACGAGCACAGCCTCGGCTGGGTGATGCAGCGCCGGCCCGCGGCGCTCGCCCTCTCCGCCGCGATCCTCGTCGCGACGGTGGTGTTGTTCCTGGTGGTTCCCAAGGGATTCCTGCCGAGCGAGGACAACTCGCAGATCTTCGGGACGACGGAGACGGTGCAGGGCACGTCGTTCGACGACCTGGTGCGACATCAGTTGCAGGTCATGGCGATGCTCCAGCAGGATCCCAACGTGGACGCGACGATGTCGTTCCTGGGCGGCGGCCAGATCAATCAGGGGCGCGTCTTCATGCAGCTCAAGCCCCGCTCCCAGCGCGACATGAGCGTGGACCAACTGATCCGCTATTTCAATCGCAAGCTCGCCGGCATCCCGGGCATCCAGGTGTTTCTCCAGAACCCGCCTCCCATCCAGATCGGCGGCCGTCGTACCAAGAGCCTGTATCAGTTCACGCTCCAGAGCCCGGACCCCGCGTTGTACGACTATTCGACGCGGTTCTTGACGGAGCTCCAGAAGCTGCCGAACCTGATCAATGTCACGAGCGATCTCCAGATCTCGAATCCGCAGGCCACGGTGACCATCAACCGGGACCGGGCCGCGGCGCTCGGCGTCACCGCCGAGCAAATCGAGGAGGCGCTCTACAACGCATACGGGTCGCGCCAGGTCTCGACGATCTACACGTCCACCAACCAGTATTGGGTCGTGATGGAGCTCCTGCCCGACTACCAGCGGGACCTGTCGGCGCTCAGCCTCCTGTACATCCGCTCGCAGAACGGCCCGCTCGTGCCGCTCGCATCGCTCGCCACGCTGAGCTCGAGCGCGGGCCCGCTGACGGTGAACCACGCGGGGCAGCTCCCGGCGGTCACGATATCGTTCGACCTGCGCGAGGGCGTCGCCATCGGCACCGCCGTCGCCGAAGTGCAGCGGGTGGCGCGGCAGCTCCTGCCCGCCAGCATCACGACGAGCTTCGCCGGCACCGCACAGGCGTTCCAATCGAGCCAGGCAGGCCTCCTGGCCCTGCTGATCCTCGCCGTGCTCGTGATCTACATGGTGCTCGGCATCTTGTACGAGAGCTTTATCCACCCGCTTACGATTCTCTCGGCGCTACCCTTCGCCGGGTTCGGCGCGCTGCTGACGCTCCTGATCTTCCGCGTGGATCTGAGCGTGTACGCGTTCGTGGGCGTGATCATGCTGGTGGGACTCGTGAAGAAGAACGGTATCATGATGATCGATTTCGCGATCGAGGCGCAGCGCACCGAGGGGAAATCCGCGCACGATGCCATTCTCGAGGCCTGCCGCATCCGGTTCCGGCCCATCATGATGACCACGATGGCGGCGCTCATGGGCACCCTCCCCATTGCGCTCGGCGTGGGCGTCGGCTCGGAATCGCGCCGCCCGCTCGGGATCGCGGTGGTCGGCGGCCTGGCGTTCTCGCAGTTCATCACCCTGTACGTGACGCCTGTGATCTACACGTACCTGGATGCGTTGCAGCAGCGGCTGGGCCGGACGTCGCTCGGGCGGGCCGCGGCTGGGGCAAGCGGGCAACCGGTGCCCGAGGCGGCGCCCGCTGATTGACGGCAACATGGCGGCGCCGAGTGGCGGTCCC
>Ga0209577_10000024_pt1 | contig 123093 bp, 106 predicted proteins | sample GraSoiAngelo_109_FD_185874 | JGI IMG/M metagenome (GOLD analysis project Ga0209577, IMG submission 185874) | Grasslands soil microbial communities from the Angelo Coastal Reserve, California, USA - 14_0903_12_20cm (SPAdes) (version 2) | ecosystem: Environmental > Terrestrial > Soil >... | reverse complement strand
GCTCCAGGTCCGCGGAAGCAGGTAGGGATTCGACATTTTCGTCCGGGAACTGTTCGGCAAGGAGCTGGCTCCAGCCGCGCGCGGAATTCTTCACACGACAGCTGGCGGGCGTCACGTTCAAATTCCCGGCGCACAAATTCCAGCCGGTCCGGCTTGGCACGGTCGAAACGTTCGACAGCCAGGACCATTCGTTCCTGGGAATGATCCGTGATAGCCAGCACACGTCGCGTCAGGTTGAATTGTTCTGACCAGAGATGCAAAAGCGGCTTTTCCGCCGCCTCGCACTTCCCACGACGGGTCCGCGCCAAACCAAGTGCGGGCGCCGTTCTCATGCAGGTCCACGAGGCCGGAGGCCAAGAATCCTTTCAGGCTGGCTTCTAGTTCACATAGCTTATTATGACTAAAGTACGTACCTGAAAACTATAGAGGAGCGGGAAAGCGCCGAACTATCGGCCGACCGCCAATCGTTGGACCAAAGGCTCCGGAAGGTGGGCCGATCGCATACGCTTTTGAACCGCCTGAATGTCGTAGGGAACGCGCCAAAATTCCACCACGTTGTGCTGTAAATCCGCAATTGCAAAGGCAGCTCGTGGGTCCCCGTCGCGCGGCTGGCCAATCGAACCGGGATTCAATAGATAGCGCCGAGTTGGCTCGATGCGCAGAGCGGCAAACGATTCCGCCGAGCGTGGCCGAATCTGCAGTACTTCAAGATCCGCGTCTTCGTAGGAAAACCCACCCTGGTGATGCGTGTGGCCGAAAAAAGTGACCTTGGCATTGGAATCGAGGAGGCCGTCGAGAGCTTGTTGCGGCGTGAACACATATTCGTCTTCGTCTTGAAGCGCTCCGTGAACGAGCACGATGCCGTCGGTTTCGAGCGGCCCCTTCGGCAAAGCCGAAAGCCAGGCCATGTGCTCCGGATTCAATTCTGACCGTGTCCAATCCACCGCCGCTTTCGCTACAGGATTGAAATCTTCCGTATCCATCAAGCCGGTTACGGCTTTGTCGTGGTTCCCTCGGATCGTCTTCGTGCCCAACTCGCGCAGCCGTGCCGTGACCTCATTGGGATCCGGGCCGTACCCGACTACGTCGCCTAGGCAAACGGAAAAATCCCAGCGATCCTTCGCCGCATCAAGAACGGCATTCAGAGCAGTAGCATTCGAATGTAAATCGCTGAGAATCAGAATCCGCATCCGTGATCCCCGGAAAAATGACCTAGAGTATAGATGAACAAGCTAGCCGATGCACGAAACGGCGCGGCAGTGCGGCAGTGGCAAAGACCAATATTACGGTCTGTCTTTGAGAACCTCATCGGTGGGTTTCAAGTATTTTTAGGAACGATTTATCTCGCAAAAGAGCCAGCGGGTTTCGCTTAAGCAGAAATAAAGGTGTCTCGCCGCAATTTTTCTACAACTACGAAAATTTTATCACTGGACCGCGAAACATTCCCCGCTGCGATTTCGTCTATACGAGGGCAGCCGCTCGTAGCGCTGTGCAAGGCGAGATTCAGAAAAAAAACCCGCGGTGGCAGCCGCGGGGTGGTGACACGCAGTTTTTCCGGCCGTTAGTCCTGGAAGAAGAGGTGTCTTCACCGGCGAGACTACTCGTCCTCCCTTTGCGTGTCAACTCTATCTTGCCCGCCGCAGCCTTCTGTCCCGGCTGACTCGATCCTGTCCGAAAGGAAATTGACACGCATGAAAAACAGCTCCATTTTCCGCTCTCTCGCTCTGTTGGCTGCTCTTGCGCTGGCAGTGCCCCTTTTCGCCAAGCCTTTCTCCAAAAACATCAACCTTGCCCAGACCAGCAAGATCGGCAAAGCTGAATTGCAGGCCGGCGAGTACCGCCTCTTGATCGACGGCAACAAGGCCACCGTGCAAAAGAACGGCAAGGTAATCACCGAAACCGAAGGCCGCTGGGAAGACCGCAACACGAAGTCGAGCTACGATTCTGTCCTCATCGGCGAAAATGGCCAAGTGAAGGAAGTGCGCTTCTCCGGCCAGGCCCGTGTATTTGTTTTCAGCGAATAAGACAGACCGCTTCGCAATTGTTTTCTTCTGGACACAAGAGGGAGGTTGCAGCCAGCCGCAGCCTCCCGACTTTTCCAATGGACCTATGCAGATGCTCCCACAAATCCGCTTCGACGCGGAACCATCAGCCCGTTCCGTTTGCCGGTCGTGGCGTGCCGCGCCCGGGTCAACGAATCAGCATGCAATCCCCGTAGCTGTAGAAACGATACCCCGCTTCGACCGCGTGACGATAAGCGCGGAGCACGGTTTCACGTCCCGCAAAAGCACACACTAGCGCCAGCAGCGTCGAGCGCGGCAAGTGAAAGTTGGTTAGCAAAGCGTTCACGACGCGGAACGGAAATCCCGGGATGATGAACAGTTGAGCCTGCGCTTTGCCCGCTGTCACCGCGTTTGTAGCCCCGGCCTGTGCCGTACGCTGGGCCGCGTCTTCCAGAGCTCGCACCACGGTTGTCCCGATGGCCAAAATGGGGCGCCCCGCCGCATGCGCCGCGTTAATGCGTTCGGCGGTTTCGCCGGGAATTTCATAAGATTCGGAATGCATCGCGTGTTCTTCGAGCGTTGCACTGCGGACGGGCTGAAACGTACCGAGCCCCACGTCGAGCGTTAGTTCACAGATCTCCACTCCTCGCTCGCGAATTTGCTTGAGTATCTGCTCCGAGAAGTGCAGACCCGCAGTGGGCGCGGCAATCGCACCAGGCCGCTTGGCAAAGACGGTTTGATAGCGCTCGCGATCGGTTGATTCATCGGGCCGTTCAATATACGGAGGCAGCGGCACGTGCCCCAATCGCTCGAAGTGCTCGTTCACCGAGCGCTGGTCACGAGAGACAAACCGCAGAGTGCGCAAGCCAAATTCGCCGCGCCCCGTTATTTCAGCCTCCAACTCTCCTTCCCCGAAAAGCACGCGCTCCCTTAAGCGCATTTTGCGTCCTGGGCGCACCAAAGCTTCCCACGTATCGCCCGCGACTCGGCGCGTCAATAGCACCTCCACTTTCCCGGTCAAGTGCTCGGCTCGTGTGGCTCGTGAAGGCTTCTGCGAACCGACCCCGGCGCGGCGCCCGAAAAGCCGCGCGGGTATCACACGTGCATTGTTCAGAACGAGCAACTCGTTGCCGGTGAGGAGGCCCGGAAATTCTGCGAAAAGCCGATCTTCGAAGGCCCCCGAAGAGCGGTTCAGAAGCAAAAGACGTGAGGCGTCACGGCGTTCGGGGGGCCGTTGCGCGATTTGCTCGGGAGGGAGGTGGTAGTCAAGCTCGTCCAGGCGCATGAGAAGCGGTAGTGTAGCAAGAACCCGCTTTAGGCTTTCTGAAGCGGAACCACGGGGCGCATTCCCAACCAATTGCCTCGACCCTCCTGCCGCCGGAAGACGCAGAGCCGCTTAACTTCGCAGCACAAAGTAGTTTGTTTTACGGTATGGTCCGACCGTCTACCTGGTGCTGCCGGCTTGTGAAACCGTGGGAGGGCAACGTCAAGGTCCTTAAGCCGAGATGCGTCAACCCGCCATTAGAATGGAAGAATGGAATTCATAGCTATGCTTTTGATTCTTAAGATGTTATCATATTTTCGTAGGCCCTTAAGTTTTTCTTGACAATCACACGCTCATATTTTATTATGCGTGTGAAGTCACCTATGGAGGTGCTTACAACAATGAGAACGATTGCTCGATGGGAACCTTTTCGTAACGTAACGACCCTGCAGGACCAGATCAACCGCCTGTTCAATGATGCTTTCGATCGAACGGGCGAGGACTCAAACCTCAGCGCGTGGGCCCCGGCCGTAGACATCTACGAGACCGAGCAGGAACTCATGGTGAAGGCGGACCTCCCCGACGTCGATCCCAAGGATTTGGACATCCGCGTGGAGAACAACATCCTGACGATCCGCGGGGAGCGCAAGTTCGACAAGAAGGTGAATGAAGAGAACTACCTGCGCGTGGAGCGCTCCTTTGGCTCCTTTGCTCGCAGCTTCACGCTCTCGAACACGGTGGACTCGGACGGCATCAAAGCCGAGTATCAGGACGGCGTGCTGACCCTCACCATTCCCAAGCGCGAGGAAGCTAAGCCGAAGCAAATCAAGGTCAACGTTTCGGCTCCGGGCGTGGCAGCGGCTGCCTCTGGGAAGTAAGCAGTCCGGCGCAGCAAAAGGGCTTCTAGTGAAGTTGAAAACTGTAAAAATAGGGGGCTGGCGATGAGCCAGCCCCTTTGTTCGACGAGCGAGATCGGAACTCCGTATGAGGGCCTATGTTGCGATTTGAAAAAATGACCGTGAAGGCGCAAGAAGCCGTCCAGAGCGCCCAGGAAGTAGCTGCCCAGCACGAAAATCAGCAGATTGAGCCGATTCACTTGCTGGCCGCACTCGTGGTGCAAACCGATGGCGTGGTGCCTCCGTTGCTTGCTCGCTTGGGCATTCACACGGAAGCCTTAAACCAGGAAATCGAGCGGGAGATTGGCCGGCTCCCCAAAGTGCAAGGCTTTGCGCAGCAGCATATGGGACGGGCGCTCAACGATGTCCTTGAGGAGGCATTCAAAGAGGCGGATAGGTTTAAGGATGAGTTTGTCTCTACCGAGCACCTCTTTCTGGCCATTGCCGGGGGCGACCGGGATCCAGCCGGTCAATTGCTGAAACGCCAGGGCGCCTCCCATGGAGCGATTCTGCAGGCTCTCGCCGGAGTACGGGGCAGCCAGCGTGTGACTTCCCAGAATCCCGAAGCGACATACGCGGCATTGGAAAAGTACGCGCGCGATCTGACCGAACTCGCGCGAAAGCAGAAGCTTGATCCTGTCATCGGCCGCGATGAAGAGATTCGCCGTGTAATGCAGATTCTCGCGCGGCGCACCAAGAACAATCCCGTGCTCATCGGCGAACCCGGCGTTGGCAAAACGGCCATCGTCGAAGGTCTGGCCCAGCGTATCGTTTCGGGAGATGTGCCGGACGTGTTGAAGACCAAGCGCATCGTCGCTTTGGATCTTGCTGCACTCGTAGCGGGGGCAAAATTCCGCGGCGAATTTGAGGACCGTCTCAAAGCCGTTCTTAAGGAAATCACGGAAGCCGAAGGGCAGATCATTTTGTTCATCGATGAGCTGCACACACTGGTAGGAGCCGGCGCCGCAGAAGGATCGATGGATGCCTCCAACATGCTCAAGCCGGCGCTGGCCCGCGGTGAACTGCGGGCGATTGGCGCGACCACGCTCAACGAATACAAGAAACACATTGAAAAAGATCCTGCCCTTGAACGCCGCTTCCAACCCGTGCTCGTTGCCGAGCCCACGGTTGAAGATACGATTGCTATCCTGCGCGGCCTGAAGGAACGCTATGAAGTGCACCACGGCGTGCGCATCAAGGATTCCGCCATTATCGCGGCGGCCACGCTCTCCAATCGTTATATCTCGGACCGGTTCCTGCCGGACAAGGCTATCGACTTGATTGACGAATGTGCGGCCAGCCTGCGTATGCAGATCGACTCTTTGCCTGTAGAGATTGATGAAATCGAGCGGCGCATCATGCAGCTCGAAATCGAACGCCAGGCGCTGCTGAAGGAATCCGACGCGCACTCCAAGGAACGCCGCAGCCAGATTGAAAAGGAACTCGCGAAACTGAAAGAGGAATCGAGCGGCAAGAAAGCGCGGTGGCAAGCAGAAAAGGAAGCCATTGGGAAGATCCGCAAGCTAAAAGAACAAATTGAGCAGCTTAAGGCCGAAGAGCAGCGGTACGAGCGCGCCGGCGAACTGGCCAAGGTGGCGGAAATCCGTTATGGAAAAAGCGCCGCCGCGGAGCGCGAACTGAAGCAGGCTCAGGAGCGCTTTGCTTCCGTGCAAAAAGACGCTCCTATGCTGAAAGAAGAGGTTGACGAAGAAGACGTCGCCAAACTCGTCAGCAAGTGGACCGGCATTCCCGCGGGCCGTTTACTCGAAGGCGAAGCGCAAAAGCTGGTGCACATGGAAGAGCGCTTGCGCCAGCGCGTAGTTGGCCAGGAGGACGCGCTGGCGCGCGTGGCGAACGCCGTGCGCCGCAGCCGCGCTGGGGTTTCAGACGCTAAGCGCCCGATCGGCTCGTTCATCTTCCTGGGGCCGACCGGCGTGGGCAAAACGGAGCTGGCGCGCGCGCTGGCGGAATTTCTCTTCGACGACGAGAAATTGATGATTCGCATCGACATGAGCGAGTATATGGAGAAACACAGCGTCGCCCGGCTCATTGGTGCCCCGCCGGGGTACGTGGGCTACGAAGAAGGCGGCCAGCTTACCGAGCAGGTACGCCGTCATCTGTATTCCGTCATCCTGTTTGACGAGATCGAAAAAGCGCATCCGGACGTGTTCAACGTCCTGCTGCAGATTCTCGAGGATGGGCGTCTCACCGACGGCAAGGGCCGCACCGTAGATTTTCGGAATACCGTTTTGGTCATGACCAGCAACGTTGGCTCGGCGGCCATTTCGGAATTGGCCGGTAAGGATCTGGAGCGCGCACGAAGGGAAGCGTTGGAAGCGTTGCGCGCATTGTTCCGGCCGGAGTTCCTCAACCGCATCGACGAAATTGTGATTTTCAATCCGCTGGGCAAGGAGCAATTGGGACAAATTGTGGGCTTGCTCATGAAGAGTGTGGAGAAACGACTGGCCGAGCGGCAGATCACCTTGGAGCTCAAACCAGCGGCGCAAGAATTGCTGCTGCGCGAAGGCTACGACCCGGCTTACGGCGCACGGCCGCTCCGCCGAACCATTCAACGGCTGATTCAGGACCCCCTGGCGATGCAGATCCTGGAAGGCAAGGTGTTGCCCGGCGATCACGTGATCGTGGACCGAGACGGGCAGAAAGACACGATGCGCTTCGAGCGCAAGCCTGCGAAACAACCTGCCGCCGCGGCACGTATCTAATACAAAGGAAGTCTTGTGGAAGCACGGGTTCACATGGTTACGTCCCAAAGGACCGAGATGGGCACTTTGTGGCGCGGTTGGTGTGCGTAGAATAGAAGGAAAATTATGAGAATCTTTCGAACCACTTTCTTGCTGGTAGCTCTTACGCTTCTGTTGATGCTGATCGGGCAGGGCTTCGGTGGCCGCGGCGGCATGACCATCGCCCTCGGGTTCGCCGTAATCATGAATGCGTTCGCTTACTTCTTTTCGGACAAAATCGCGCTATGGTCTAGCGGCGCAAAACCGGTGACGCGCGAACAGTTGCCGCGACTGTACCAGGTGATGGAGCGACTCGCCGCAAAAGCCAATCTGCCAATGCCGAAGTTGTATGTCGTTCCTGAGCAAGCGCCCAACGCCTTCGCCACGGGAAGAAATCCGCGCCACGCCTCGGTGGCCGTGACGCAGGGTTTGCTCGAACTGATGAATGATGAAGAACTTGAGGGAGTCATTGCTCACGAACTGTCGCACGTACGCAACTACGACATTCTGATCAGTTCGATCGCCGCAACCATTGCCGGCGCCGTTGTGCATTTAGCGACCATGGGTCGCTGGGCCATGATTTTTGGCGGATGGGGAGGCGGGGACCGCGACGACCAAAAAGGCGGGGGAATGGCCGCAATCCTGATGCTGTTTCTGGCACCTTTTGCCGCCATGCTGTTGCAGCTGGGGCTGTCCCGCCAGCGCGAGTATTCCGCCGATGCGACCGGCGCGCGCATGGTAGGGAACCCTTACGGCTTGATCAGCGCTCTTCAGAAGCTCGGGACATATAACAACCGTATCCCCACAACCGCCATTTCGCCTTCGACTGCCTCGCTGTGCATCGTGAAACCGCTTTTTGGGGGCGGCTCTTTCGGGACACTTTTCAGTACCCATCCGGCCATTCCTGATCGCATTGCCGCGCTCAAGGAAATGACCGTCCTTCCGCAGCGATAAGCGGGGCGCCAGAGATAAACTGCTTGCCCCCTGCGTCGATGCAGTGCTCAAATTGTCCACCTGGGGTGTAAACTTTTCAGAATAGAACGCGCGTCTTGACCGACAACGAACCGATCACAAGTTGAATAAGCCTTTATTTGTCATTCATTTACAACTTGTACGGTGGCCCTGACCCTTTTTGGCGCTGCAAGTGCACTACAGTATTCACCTAGTCCATGGCTGTGGGGAATTGCAGGGGACAGGCGCATGAGCTGCCGAGACACTATTCATTTGATTTGCTGGTATCTGGAGGGACGACTCTCGTCTCCGGTAGAGAGGGAGATCGAGCGTCACCTTGAAGGCTGCTCCGATTGTCGCTCGGTCCTGGAAGCTGCAATGAATACCCTAGACCGCTATTTCAACTCCGAGCGTGCGGAAGCGGGCGCGGACACCTTCCGTGCCGCCTGACTCCTTTGTTCGTAAATAGTTGGCCACAAGTAGCTTAGCAGCTTCTTCCGTGGTGTAGGCCTGTTCCGAGCTCTTTTTTCGCAAGTGATCTTGAGTCGCTTCTACGCATCAGGGTAATCCTTACAAGTACTAGTACTCTTAGTATTTATCGAGTGGCCTTTTGTCGCGAGTCCAACTTGTTGATTCCTCGTGCCTTCTCTAGTACTAGTGGCGATCCGGCCTTTTGGCTCGGCGGGTGCTCCTTCTTCCCATACAGGGCAAAGTAAGCCTCAAAGGAGAGACAAACCCCTATGATGGAATTCCAAGAGTATTCCCCCAGTGCTACCCCGGGCACGCCTCGTTGGGTCGGATTGGCGCTGGGCGTCCTAAGTGGTCTTTCTCTTTTCGGGCTGGGCCTCGGATGGAGCGCCCTCAATCAGGCCAAGAGCCTGGAGCAAACGGCCGTGGCCTCCAAGCAGGCCAGCGAAGCGCTCACTCAGCGTCTAGCCAAGGAAGACGAAATCAATCAGCAAATGCAAAGCGACCTGAAGGTCATCGCCAACAAGCTGAACGTCACGCAGGGCGAATTGCTCAACGCGCGCAAGCAAACTAAAAGCGCCACGCACGCTGTAGATCAGAAAGTGGACAGCTTGGCCACCTCCATGAAGGCGGAACTGGCCACCAAGGCGAGCGCGGATGACCTCAACAAACTGAACGGCGACATCACCGGAGTCAAGGGCGACCTGGACGCCACCAAGAACAGCATTCAGATGGCCCGCAGTGAAATGGGCACCTTGATTGCGCGTAACCACGATGAAATCGATCAGCTTCGCCATATGGGCCAGCGCGATTATTTTGAATTCACTGTGCAGCGCAAGGGCGGCGCCACAAAAGTGGGCGGCATCCAGATTGTGCTGAAAGATACTAATCCCAAAAAGAACCAGTACACCATCAACGTGCTGGCCGACGACAACAACTTTGAGAAGAAGAACCGCTCGGTCAACGAACCGATCTTCTTCTACACCGGCGGCAGCCGCTCCGCGCTGGAGCTGGTGGTCAACAAAGTCACCAAGAGCAGCGCTACCGGCTACTTAAGCACGCCGAAGAGCACGCCGACAGCCTCGGCCAGCGCGGCAACTTCCGGCCAATAGGGCGGTCCCTGGTAAGCACCCGCGGCTTACGGCGGCAATCGAACATCATCCGGGGAGGATTCGAGAGAATCTTCCCCTTTTCTTGCTTGCGATGGGAATAAAATTCGCCGCCAGTACGGTTTAGGAAGTGACTGGACACGGGAGCCGGGGCTATGCGAAGCTAGCAACACGGCCCGGCAACTCAACCACGACAAAAGGACTTCTGGAGGGGGAACGATGAAACTGAGACTCACAACCGCAATCGCAGCAACGCTGTTTGCGGGGACTCTTGCGTTGGCGGCAGATAGCTCCATGACCGGCTGGATTTCCGACAGCCAGTGCGGAGTGAAGGGCGCAAACGCGAAGGCCGGCGAGTGCACGACCAAGTGCGTCAAGGAACATGGCGCGAAATATGTGTTCGTGAACGACGCCGACAAGAAAGTGTACGTTGTCGATGCGCAGGACAAGGTAGCCGAGCATGCGGGCCATCACGTGACCGTCAAGGGCACTGTGGAAGGCGACACGCTCAAGCTGGACAGCATCGAAATGGCTGGCAAGTAAAACGCAATCACTGTTTATCTTGGCAAGCGGGCGGACTGGTTATCTTTGAGTTCGCCCGTTTCGTTTTATCCCGCCCGGCATTTCCGTTACGATGTTGTACGACGATGCCAACTACCCTCATCCATGCCGGGCGTGCTTTAACCCCCACCTCGGAAATCAAGGACGCAGGGATTTTGCTCCGCGACGACGTCATTGAGGCGGTCGGACCGCGGAGCGGCCTGAGCCTGCCCGCGGGCGCTGCCGAAATTGACGCCAGCGGGAAAACCGCGGTCCCCGGATTCATTGATATTCACATCCACGGCGCAGGCGGGCGCGATGTCATGGAAGCGACTACGGATGCTCTGTGCGTCGTTACCCGAAAGGTGGCCGAGTTCGGAACCACCTCGCTGCTTGCCACTACAGTTACTGCAGCTCCCGACGACACCTGCCGGGCGGCAGAAGGAATCTCGCTCTACATCACACAGCAGCACGCGGCAAAGGAATCTCGTGCTGAAGTTTTGGGCCTCCACTTTGAGGGGCCGTTCATCAGCAAAGAACGCCGAGGCGTACATCCGGTCGAATGGATCCAGTCGCCTTCGGAGGGCTTGCTCAAACGCTTTTTGCAGGCAGCGGGGGGAAACGCGCGGCTCATCACCATTGCCCCGGAGGTGCTTGGTGCGGCTCCGTGCATGGAAGCGGCACGCAAAGCCGGCTTGGTTGTTTCGATTGGCCATACCGATGCCAATTACGAGCAAGCGCGGTTTGCCATTGCCCACGGAGCGCGCAGCGCTACGCACACCTACAACGCCATGCGGCCGTTCACCCATCGCGATCCGGGTGTGATTGGCGCGGTGCTCACTTCACCGGAAATCAACGCGGAATTGATCGCGGACGGCGTGCACGTCGAAGAAGCTGCCATGAAGCTGCTGCTGAAGGCCAAAGGTCATGAACAGGTGACTTTGGTGAGCGACGGGCTCTCCGCCACCGGCATGCCCGACGGCAAGTACCTGCTCGGCGGTTTCGAAGTGACCGTGACCAATGGCGTCTGCCGCAATGCCGCAGGAATTCTTGCCGGCAGCACGCTCACGCTCGACCGCGCGCTACGGAACATCGTGAACCTCGGGGTTCCCTCAGCGGATGCTGTGCGCATGCTGACACTCAACCCCGCGACGCTGCTGGGAATCGAGTTCAAGAAAGGATCCTTGCGGGTTGGCGCGGATGCCGACGTGTTGCTGCTCGATGAGTCGTTGCACGTGACCGAGGTCTGGGCGCGGGGCCGTCCGGTCCATTAATTAAGCCACCCGAGAATCTGCTGCGGATTACGGATTCAACGGAATATTCAATTCCTCAGCGAGTTCTTCGGGATCGAACGGGCTGCAGGCAAAATAGCGCCCGGCAACTTCGAGCGTCGGCACTTTGCGCAAGCCATTGTTTGCCTTGAGAACGATTTCTTCGGCGGCTTCGTCTTCTTCAATGTTGACTTCGCGGTAGGTGACGCCTCGCTCCCGCAGGAAAGCCTTGGTATAGCGGCAATCCGGGCACCAAGCCGTCGTGTAGATGGTGATCGGTTCCATTGGTTCTATCCACAATCAGGTTAGATGAACGGTCAGGGCTTCAGGTCACCAAAGCGCGACGGCTCCGTGAAGGTAAGCCTTTAGTGAGAATTCGCCGGCACGCTGCGATATTTGCGCGCCACTTGAATGCGAATAAGGGCACGCTGCAGAGCCACACCGGCGCGGTCCCAATCAATATTGGGGTCGCCAGCAGCAAGCCGCTTTTGAGCGCGGGCTTTTGCGGCTTCGGCGCGCTCTAGATCGATTTCGGCGGCCAGTTCCGCGGTTTCCGCGAGAACGGTCACGCGGTCGGGCAGAACTTCAGCAAAGCCACGAATCACCGAGAGCTCCGTCTGTCCCGTGCCCCGAAAGGTCAATTCGCCGATACCAAGTTCGGTCATCAATGGCGCGTGTCCTGGCAAGATCCCGAGGTAGCCATTCGCGCCCGGCAAAGTTACTTCCCGGGCGCCGGTCCGCACCAACTGCCGCGTCGGCGTGACGATGATGAGTTCCATGGATTCGGGAAGCATTTATCCTTACGCGCCTGCCTTCATCTTCTCTGCTTTTTGCAAGGCCTCTTCGATGGTGCCGACCATGTAGAACGCCTGCTCCGGGATATCGTCGTACTTGCCTTCGACGATTTCCTTGAAGCTGCGCACGGTGTCCTCGATCTTGACGTACTTGCCTTCCAAGCCCGTGAATTGCGCGGCTACGAACATCGGTTGCGAGAGGAATTTTTCGATTTTGCGCGCGCGCGCCACCGTGCGCTTGTCTTCGTCGGAAAGCTCTTCGATGCCGAGAATGGCGATAATGTCCTGCAAATCCTTGTATCGCTGAAGAATCAACTTCACGGCGCGCGCCACGGTGTAATGCTCCTGGCCCACGATGCGCGGGTCGAGAATGCGCGAGAAACTCGCGAGCGGGTCGACGGCAGGATAAATCCCGCGCTCCACGATTTGCCGGCTCAGGTTCGTAGAAGCGTCCAGATGCGTAAACGTCGCGGCCGGGGCCGGATCGGTGTAATCGTCAGCGGGGACGTAAATTGCCTGCACGGAGGTGATCGAACCGGTCTTCGTCGAAGTGATGCGCTCCTGCAATTCGCCGATTTCGGTGTTGAGGTTCGGCTGATAACCTACCGCCGATGGCATACGTCCGAGCAGCGCGGAGACTTCCGAGCCCGCCTGCACGAACCGGAAAATGTTATCTATGAAGAGCAGCACGTCGAGATGTTCCTGATCGCGGAAGTATTCGGCTACCGTCAGGCCGGTCAGGCCGACGCGCAGGCGCGCTCCGGGCGGCTCGGTCATTTGGCCGTAAATCAGCGCCGCGCGCGACTTCTCGGAATTCCCCGGCACGACCACGCCGGATTCCTGGAATTCCAGCCACAGATCGTTCCCCTCGCGCGTGCGCTCGCCCACGCCGGAGAACACGGAAACGCCGCCGTGCTGCATAGCCACGTTGTGAATCAATTCCTGAATGAGAACGGTTTTGCCGACGCCCGCCCCGCCGAACAATCCGATTTTTCCGCCCTTTAAGAACGGCTGAATCAGATCCACCACTTTGATGCCCGTCTCGAACATTTCCAGCGTTGTCGATTGCTGGTCGAGCAGCGGCGCTGGCCTGTGGATTTGGTAGTGCGTCTTGCTCTCGATCGGCCCAAGTTGATCCACTGGTTTGCCGAGTACGTTCATTACGCGGCCGAGCGTCGAACGCCCTACAGGCACGCTGATGCCCTCGCCCAGATCGTACGCCTTCATCCCGCGCACCAAACCTTCAGTGGACTCCATCGCCACCGCGCGAACGCGTCCTTCGCCCAAGTGCTGCTGCACTTCCGCAGTCACGTCAATAGGCTCGGGAACGTTGTACCCGTCGCTGGTGATGCGGACCGCGTTGTAGATAGCAGGCAGGTGTCCGCCCTCGAACTGAACGTCGAGCACGGGCCCGATGATCTGCACGATGCGTCCCACGGCGGCATACTTCTCTGGCATAAGATGCGCTCCCTTACTCCGGCAATCATGGGTGACGAGTCACCGGTCACTCATACGGTAGTCGATGCACCGCTCACAATTTCAATAATCTCTTTGGTAATGGCTGCCTGGCGGACTTTGTTCATGTGCAGCGTCAACGTCTCGATCACGTCGCCCGCGTTTGTCGTCGCCGATTCCATCGCGGTCATGCGCGCCGCGTGTTCTGCCGCCGAGGATTCCAGCATGGCGCGCTGTACCTGCGATTCGACGTAGCGCGGCAAAAGCCTGTCGAGCAGTTGTTCTTCCGTTTGCTCGTAAATGTAGTCCACGTGAGCGCTCGATGGCTCTTCGGAGCCTTCCCTTACCCGCGCGGGATCCACCGGCAGAAGTTTTTCTACTGTTAGGTTCGCGGACATCACCGTCTTGAACTCGCTGAAAATGACGTACACGGAATCGACCTGGCCCTGGGAGTACAAATCGCTTACCAGATTCGAAATTTCGCGCACCGTCGCAAATTCCACGCGCGACAGCACGTTAATGTATTCCGCGATGAGGTTGAACCCGGCTTTTCTCAAAGCATCGCGTCCCTTTTTTCCGAGGGGAATGATCGAGAGTTCCCGGCCCTTGTTGGCGCGGAAGAATTCGTTCGCCCTGCGCAGCAGGTTGGTATTGAACGCTCCTGCCAGTCCGCGCTCTCCGGTCAGTACCAAGGCGAGAACTTTCTCTTCCGGCCGACGCGCCAGCAGCGGATGATGCGGCTCCGCGATCCGGCTGATTGTCGAGCGCAGCACGCGCATCAGTTCTTTGGCGTAGGGCCGCGCCGCCAGCGCTGCTTCCTGCGCGCGCCGCAGCCGCGCCGCCGCCACAAACTTCATGGCGCGGGTAATCTGCTGGGTGTTTTTTACCGAGCGGATGTGTCGCCGGAAATCGAGAAGTGTAGGCATGGCAGCTGGTCAGTCAAAATCCTTAATTCGCGGCGACGGCAGAGGCCACCGTGAAGCGCTCCTTGAACGCGTCCACGGCTTTCTTGATTTCCGCTTTGATGCCGTCGTCAAGCGCTTTTTTCGTGGCGATATTCTTCAGCAGGGAAGGATAATTCGTCTCTGCGAACTGCAAAAACTCGCGTTCGAATCGCCGCACTTCCGGCACGGGCAAGGTGTCGAGCGCGCCGCTGGTTCCCACCTGGATGATCAGCACCTGTTTCTCGGCCGGGAGCGGCACGAATTGATCCTGCTTCAGAATTTCCGTCAGCCGTTGCCCGCGCGCCAGCTGCCCCTGGGTCACCTTGTCCAATTGGTCGGCGCCAAACTGCGCGAACGCCGCCAGATCGCGATACTGCGCCATGTCCAGCCGCAGCGAACCCGCCACTTGGCGCATGGCTTTGATCTGCGCGTTGCCGCCCACGCGGCTCACGCTGATGCCCACGTTGATCGCGGGGCGAATGCCGGCGTTGAAAAGATCCGCCTCCAGGTAAATCTGCCCGTCGGTAATCGAGATCACGTTTGTGGGAATGTACGCGGAGACGTCGCCGGCCTGCGTTTCAATTACCGGCAATGCCGTCAACGAGCCCCCGCCCAGCTTGTCGCTCAATTTTGCGGCGCGCTCCAGCAAGCGCGAGTGCAGGTAGAACACGTCCCCGGGAAACGCTTCGCGTCCCGGAGGCCGCCGCAGCAACAAGGAAATTTCGCGATAAGCCTGGGCATGCTTCGAAAGGTCGTCGTAAAACGCCACCGCGTGCCGCTTGTTGTCGCGAAAATATTCGCCCATAGCGCATGCGGCGTACGGCGCGATGTATTGCAGGGAAGCCGGTTCAGCAGCCGAGGAGGCCACCACAACCGTGTAGTCCATCGCGCCTGCATCGGACAGGATCTTCACCACTTGCGCGATGGTCGAGCGTTTCTGCCCAATCCCGCAGTAGATGCAAATGACGTCGCCGCCCTTTTGATTGATAATGGTGTCGAGGATAACCGCGGTTTTCCCGGTCTGGCGGTCTCCAATAATCAGCTCGCGCTGGCCCCGCCCGATGGGAATCATGCTGTCTATCGCTTTGATCCCCGTTTGCAACGGCTCGCGCACCGGTTGACGATCGATCACGCCAGGTGCGAGACGCTCCAGCGCATTGCGCAGCTTGGTGACAATCGGACCTTTGCCGTCCAGGGGCTGCCCCAGCGGATTCACGACTCGTCCCACGAGCGCGTCGCCCACGGGCACAGACATAATGGCGTTCGTGCGCTTTACGACGTCGCCTTCTTTCAGCTCCGTCGTCTCGCCGAGCAGCACGACGCCGACTTGTTCTTCCTCGAGGTTCAACGCGATTCCGTAAACGTCATGCGGAAACGCCAGCATCTCGCCGGCCATCACTTTTTCCAGGCCATGCACGCGGGCAATGCCATCGCCGACGCTGATAATCGCGCCCACCTCGTCGACCGCAACGGCTTGTTCGTAGTTTTCAATCTGCTCACGCAGAATCTTGCTAATCTCATCTGCCTTGATGTTTGCCATGCCTGCTCCGTCGCTTCCCAACCCTTTCTCGCCACTCGGTGGCCGAAACTCTAATCCCTAAATCCTTTTTACTCGGCCGCAAGCCGGGCGCGCATCTCGTTGAGCCGGCTCCGCAACGAACCATCGTAAATCGTATCTCCGATGCGCACCACCGCGCCGCCCAGCAGCGCCGGATCGAGTGAATACTTCGGCTCGATCTTTTTCCCGGTGAGCCGCGCCAGCGTCAAGGCCAGGTCCTTCTTCTGTGCAGCGGTTAATTCCACGGCCGAAGAAATCTCCGCTTCCGCCACGCCTTGGCGCTCGCGCAACACCTGTTGAAACGCCGAGATAATTTCAGGAATCCGTTGCGTGCGCCGGTGATCTGCAATCACAAACAAGAAGTTCCGGATAATCTTGCTCGCGCCGATGCGCGCCGCAATCTTTTCAATGACTGCGTGCTTTGCTTCAAGGCTGACGGCCGGGCTTGCTAAAAACGTGCGCAACTCCGCCGATTGTGCGTAAGCTGCGCCAAAACTTTCCAATTGCTTCCCCGCGGGTTCCGCCGCGCCCTGCTCGAGCGCGATGTCCGCCAGAGCGTTTGCGTATTGCAGGCTCGCGGATTTCAATTCGGCATCCCTTCCAGGCTCTTCACAAAGTTGCCGATAAGCCCCGCCTGCGCCTGCGCGGTAAGCTGCTTCGCCAGCAGCGATTCCGCGCCTTCCACCGCCAATTTCGCTGCCAAGGCCTTCAACTCCAGCCGCGACGCGCGCTCAGCGGCCTCGATTTCTGCATTCGCTGCCGCGGCGATTTTTTCCAGGTCAGACCGCGTCGCGATTCGAATGCGCGTGACTTCCGCGGCGGCTTCCTGCTCCGCCAACGCCCGCAATTCGGCGACTTCTTTTTCCAAATTCGCGAGTTTCATCTCTGCTTCGCGCAATTGCGCGGCGGCGGCCGCTTTTGCGTTTCCCGCTTTTGTGATCGCGCAGCTGATGGCCTCCGCGCGCCCACGGAACCATCCCGGCGCTTTCTTCAGGCACAACCACAAAAGCGCGCCTGCCCAGATCGCGAAGTTCATCCACTTGAAAATTTCCTCGGCGGGACCGGCGCTTGCCGCGCCGCCTTGTTCTGCCCCGTGCGCGGTCAAAGTTAAGAAAAGCGCCGCAGTCACGGCGCCGGAGAGGGCCAGGATGTAGCGCTTTCCTTTCATCGAGCCTCCCTCGCGGGAGTGCCTGGACGTGGCGGCGTAGGCAAGAGGCGCCGCGCAATTTCCGCAGAGAGCTGCGCTACCGAGGCTTCCACTTCCCGCCGCGCGGCAGTGAACTCCTTGGCCACGCGCTGTTTTGCCGCGACGACTTCCTCAGAAGCTTTGGTTCGCGCGTCCTTCAACTGCGCCGCGCGCTCGTCGAGCAGTTTCTTTCGCGCGGCTTCTTGCTCCGCGTAGACTTTGCCGCGCGCCTGCTTTAGCGCTTGCTGGTATTGCGTGACCTTTTCGGCAGCGGCCGCTTGTGCGGCCTCGGCGGCCTTCTGCGCTCCCGCGGTGCGCGCCTCGCGCTCAACCATTACTCGCAGCAACGGTTGGAAGAAAAGCGGCCGTAAGATGAAGTAAAAAAGCAGGATAATCAGGACCGTGGGCGCAGCCCCAAGGAACAGTTCGCCAAGTTGGTGACCGATGGAAGGCATCGAGTTGTTGCGCCTAAATTTCCGTCGCCTCTGACCCAGATCCGCGCGGGGCAGATAGGTTGGCCGCCGCACACTGCCCCACCCCGAGGAGCGCACAGTGGGCTTCAAGCCGCCGCTTCAAAACGTACTTTATAGCATCGGTCGCGCCTCCCGTCAACGCGACCGCTGGGTGCTCTGGGGGCTACCCCTGGGTGCTATACTCTACTGGTTTTGCGGTAGGGTCATGTCTCTCTCCCATCGCCCAGTTGTTCTCCTCGGCGCCCTCATCACTGCGGGTCTTTTCCTGTTCCTCGCCTTACAAGTCGTTGCTCTGATGCTTCCCTTCGTTTTGTCTGGTCCCTACAAATGGATCTTGGTGCCACTCGCTATTGTCTTGATCGCTCTTGCTGGTTTCCTGCGCGTCCGGAAAAGGCCAAAGGAATCCTTACAGCTTCACTGACCGTCCCGCTGACGGTTTCCTTAGAAGTGTGATGTCCAATCAGACGGTTGACCCAGCAGGAAGCTAGTCTGTATTTCCACAGCTGCGTTGCCAGGCATGTCGCAGGAAGCGACTTCGGCAAGAATGTCGTACACGTAGTGCACATCCAGCGGACGGTTATTTGGTCCGCTGCTCTCGATATGCAGGTTTTCGTACAATTCCCGCCCGTCCGGAGAAAGCTCGAAGGTGCGGCTCATCTTGCCACCGCGCGGGCTCTTCTCATCGGTCACCAGTCGGTTGCCGTCCCATTTCGCGGCGATCTCCTGGTAATTGTCGTTCCTGGATTTTTGCAGCTTGCGCCCGTCGGTCATGAACGCGCGCTTGCGGTCGCGGTCATCCATCAAATCCACTTCCGCGCCGGTCATCGAGAAGGTCATCGTAGTTGGCGGCCTCGGCAGTTCGTGCATTTTCTGCCGTTCTTGCTCGCTTTCCCCGCCGCCCATGCCGCCGCGACGCCCGCCGTATCCTCCGCCTCCCGGCCAACCGCCCGGACGTCTCCCGCCGTAGCCCCCGCCGCCATTCGAACCGCGCGATTCTTCCATCCGTTTCTCGGGATCATCGCTTTCGTCGCGGTTCAGCTTCCATGCGCCCAGGATGCTCTGCCGCGGGGGAGACAGCGGCGGCGCTTCCTGCGCCTTGGCCGCCGGCGCAGTCCCGGGCGGCGCGGTTACCGGCCCCGCCGGCGCTTGCGCCGAAGCTTTTCCGCAAAACGTCACGGTCAGAAAACTCCCAAAAACCACAAAAGCGAATGCCACGATTGTTCGTGCGATTTTCATGCCTTCCCCCGATAGCGACACACCCCCAATTCCAGTTCCCACCTTACCGGGAAATAGTTCCCAATGGATTGGGCGCTTCAATCATTCGCTAGTACCTCCTCAAGCTCCGTGATTCGCGGCAGCAGTGCGAGCGCGCCCAGCTCGCCGAATCGCGCGGCCCGTTCACCGTAGCGGTGCTCGTCGCGCGCCAGAATCGCCAAGAAGGGAACCCCCGCTTCCCGCGCCGCTAGTGCGTCATCAATGTTATCGCCGACGTACAGCGCCGTCCTCGGATCGCGCGCGCCAAGAATCATCTGCAATCCGTCCGGATGCGGCTTTTTTCGCGCGTCGTCCATCGTGATGATGGTCCGAAAGTATTTCGTGGCGGGCCAGCGTTCGAACGTGTACGAGAACTCTTGCCGCGTGCGCCCGGTGAACAAGTTCAGCTCGTATCGCTGCGCCCACTTCTCGATTTGCCGCGCGCTCACCAGAATCTTCTCGTTGCGAACGTTTCCCGGCTTTCCGTCGCTGCCCCAATAAAATTTCTCGAACGCAACGCGCGCCTCTTCGTAGGAAAGCGGTTTTCCGAGCGCCGTGACCCAGGCCGCCACCATGCTCCAGTCGTCATTGAACCCCGGTTTGCTCTTCCATTGGTGCAGCTCAGCGTACGTCACGCGCTTTCCGGTCAGGTAGTGCACGGTGTCGAGCGCCGACCGCCAATAGGTGCCGCGCACATCCACCAGCACGCCATCTACGTCAAAAATCAGGATTTTCGGCCGCGTTGGAAGCGCCTTGCGCAATGCCCGCCTTTTGCTCTCTTGCGAGGTCGGCTTCCGCGTCGGGGAAGATTTTTTCGGCACGTTTCCTTATTCCTTCGAATGGCACTCAGGTAAACAGAAAGTCTCCGCGCTCGAGAACTCCGCGTCAAGCCAGCTGTCCCGCCTCCGGAGCAACGTTGCTGGCCAATCCGGCGCGTTGCTACACTCTAGGGACGCGCAACAAGGACGCCACGCATGGCCAAATTTGGCGGAGTGGATTTTATCGATTTCGATTCGCAATTGAACGACGAGGAAAAACTCGTCCGCCAAACCGCGCGCGAATTTGTCGAAAACGAAGTCATTCCCATCATTGAGAAGCACAGCCGCGAAGCCACTTTCCCCATGCACTTGATTCCGCAGCTCGGCGAGCTCGGCTTTTTTGGCGCCAATCTCCACGGCTACGGCTGCGCGGGTATGTCGAACGTTGCTTACGGTTTGATGACGCAAGAACTCGAGCGGGGTGACTCCGGGCTGCGCAGTTTTGTTTCCGTTCAGGGCGCGTTAGTGATGTATCCGATTTATTCCTACGGTAGCGACACGCAGAAAAACAAATGGCTGCCGCTCCTGCAGCAGGGCAAAGCCATCGGTTGCTTCGGGCTCACCGAGCCGCAGTTCGGTTCGAATCCTGGCGGCATGCTCACGCGCGCGGTGAAAAAAGGCTCGAAGTACCTTCTAAACGGCGAAAAAATGTGGATCACCAACGGCTCCATCGCCGATGTGGCGGTTGTCTGGGCCAAGGGCGAAGACGACAAAGTCCGCGGTTTCCTCGTAGAAAAGGGCACGCGCGGCTACAAAGCCTGGGATGTGCACGGCAAATGGTCATTGCGCGCGTCAATCACCTCCGGCTTATCCTTCAGCGACTGCGAAATCCCCGAAGAGAATTTGCTCCCCGGCGTCGTAGGCCTGAAAGGTCCGCTGAGCTGCTTGAACCAGGCGCGCTACGGCATCGGCTGGGGCGCTCTGGGCGCAGCGATGGCCTGTTATGACACCGCGCTGCAATATGCGAAGACGCGCAAACAATTTGCCAACAAGCCCATCGCTTCACACCAGCTCGTCCAGGAGAAGCTCGCCTGGATGATTACCGAAATCGTGAAAGGCCAATTGCTCGCACTGCACGTCGGCCGTCTCAAAGACGAAAATAAAGTCGATCCTTCGCACATTTCCATGCTGAAAATGAACAACGTCGCGACGGCGCTCGAAACCGCGCGCAAAGCCCGCGATATTCTTGGTGCCAACGGCATCGTCGACGACTACTGCATCATGCGCCACATGAACAACCTTGAAAGCGTGTACACCTACGAAGGCACCAACGACATTCACAAACTGGTGATCGGCGAGCGCGTTACGGGCATCTCCGCCTTTGTGTGAGGCCTCCTTCGTTAGCTTCCACCCCACACGACATTCACATCGTATTTTTCAAATTCGCGGTCCGCGGTCAGGATAGTCATCCCCTCGGCTTGCGCTTGCGCGATCAACAGGCGATCAAATGGGTCCTGATGATGCCACGGCAGAGAGTGAACTTTTAGGGCGTGATGCTGAAAAATGGGCAGTGCCTGAATGGCTTGCTCCGAAAGGCGCTTGGGGATATAGGTTTCCGGGGCATCGGGTAATCGCAATTTCCCGAGGGAGGCCTTGATGCTGATTTCCCAGGCGCTGGCTGCGGAAAAATAAACTTCCTGACTGCTATCAACCAGCAACTCACGTCCTTTGCGGCTTAACCGCTCGACTCGCCCGACGCTCCATAACCACACCGCCGTATCCAGTAAGTATTTCATGTGCGACGTTTCGGCGCCTTCTTTGCACGGGACCGTTTTGCTGTTCCGCCGCCAAGGAAGCCCGCGAGTACATCTGCGGGTAACGGAGCGTCAAAATCATCAGCGATGTAAATGGAATCGCGATCCATCCCGAGTGGCCTCGGCGAACCTTCCGCTCGCGCCGGTACTAAGCGCGCCACGGGCACGCCGGCACGGGCGATGGTAATCTCTTCTCCCTGCGCGACGCGGCGAAGGATGCGGGAGAGGTGTGTTTTGGCCTGATGGATGTTGACTTTCATAGTCTAAGGATGGACTAAGTCCATGGACTAAGTCAATGTGACCTCGTGCATCGATCCCTTCGGAAAGGCACGGCGCTGAACCGCGAATCATCATTTCGCTGGCGAATCTTGTAAGCCGGTTCCGCGCGATGTATCGTGCCTTCCGGGAGAATTTGCATGCCACCTCGAACTGGATTGCGATTTCTTGCTTTTCTGGCGCTTTTCGTTCTGGCCGTAGGCGCTTCACGGCGCACCACGCATGCGCAGCCGAACCCTACGCCCGCACAGCTGAGAAACACCTCCATCAATCCCGCGAATCCAAAGATTCGCGCCGTCACCGCGTTCGTCAATCTGGACTGGCGCGACTACCAGCGGCAAATCGCCGAGGCCCTGAAAATGCTGCATCGCGCACAAGTCATCTTCGAGTCTCGCGGCTACCAGGTGCAGACCATCCGCATTGCCACGCAGCCCTTTCCGGAATACATCCAGGGCATGAACACGCAGCAGGCCGTGGACTTTTTCAAACTGGCGGACGCGCTCGCCGAACAGCAAAAATTTGCCATGTCCATTGGCCCGGCGATGTTGAACGCCAACGATCCCGCTTCGCAAGCCGATATGCTCGGGGACATTCTTGCCAACACGAAAAGTCTGAACGGCACGGTTGTCGTAGCCGGCGAAGACGGCGTGCGCTGGGGCGCCATCGCCGCCGCCGCGCGCGTCATGAAAAAACTCGAAACCTCCACAGAACACAGCCAAGGGAACTTTCGCTTTGCTGCGATCGCCAATGTGCCGCCCCTAGTGCCGTTTTTCCCAGCCGCGTATCAGAACGGCTTCGGCCATCAGTTTGCCATTGCCATTGAGTCTGCTCCCGTGGTGGCTGCTGCAGTCAAAGACGTGCCAGACCTCGCCTCAGCCCGCCAGCGCATTACCGATGCACTCGCTGCTGTCGCCTTCGACATCGAGCATCACGCAGGACGCGTCGACTCTGAAACCGGCTGGACCTACATGGGCATCGACCTTTCGCCGGCGCCTTCGCCGGCGTCAAACGCCTCGATTGGCGCGGCCATCGAGGAAATGACCAAGCAGTCCTTCGGCATGAGCGGTACCCTGACTGCGGCAGCCACGATTACCGCCGCCATCAAAGACGTCAAAGTGAAGCAGACCGGCTACAACGGGCTGATGCTGCCCATCCTCGAAGATGCGCGGCTCGCGCAGCGCTGGAGCGAAGGCCGCATTTCCGTGGACGCGCTGCTCGCCTACTCCGCCGTGTGCGGCACCGGCTTGGACACCATTCCGCTGCCGGGCGACACCACCGTCGATCAGCTCTCCCTGACCATCGCGGACATGGCCAGCCTCTCGGTGAAGTGGCACAAGCCGCTCTCCGCGCGGCTGATGCCCGTTGTCGGCAAGGGCGGGGGCGAAACTACAGACTTCAATAGCCCTTTCATCGTCAACGTGACGCTCCAGCAATTTGGCCAGAAATAGGTATGGCGTAACCGCCGCTCTGGGTCGCGTAGGAGCAGTCTACTCGAGGCCACCTGCTCGTCGATTCTACCTGGGGGCAACCTCAGCTCTTCCGGTATAACAGGAATGCTTACTTACTGCGGTCTCACGCCGTGCTCCAGTCGGTCGTGCGCGATAGAAACTTGATGCCAGTGTAACGGCTGCGCCAGGCTCGATAGCAGCACTTGGAGCCGCTGGGAGCTCCGTTTTTCTTTCCGGCCTTCCATCAATCTGCAACCTGTCAGGCAGAATTACCGGCCGGCTGCCCCCGCACAGCAAGGCTGGAAGTTGCTTTGCACCCGTTTGATTAGGCCCGCGAGGCGTTGAAGGTCCTGGTCATTAATCGCGATGAATTTCAAGCCCAGGCCCTTGCCTCCTTCTACGTGACGCACCACCGCGTTTGCACGAATCTGCCCCTCGTCCGCAAGGAAGTGGAGCTTTACGGGAGCGTCAAGGTTTTCCTCGAAGGGGCATTCGATGAACACTCCGCCCAGGCCAAGATCCCGCACTCGCGAGAGGTTTTCCCGGCCGTCACAGCTCCAGAAAGCATAGACGCTTTCGCCTACTCTAGCCCGCGACGTGCGCCTGCGAAAATAGGACGCCCTTTGCCGTTCTCTTTCTCCTGACACTCCACCCCCCGCATATCAAACTTGCCAATGGACACACGCTTGAGAAGGACCTTGCAACGAAAGGGATAATCGGGAGCCCAAAGAAAAGCAATTCGGTCGAATCCTTAAAGCTCAATCGGGTAAAGACCCATGCGGCAGCCTGCTAGAGCGGCCGCTTTTCGGTCACAGCAGTGCCAACTTTCGTGCATGCCTACGATTAAGGTTTCCCGAGAGTCGGGGCAGAGCCTGGAAGCGTCTTCTGACGGTCTCGAGCCTACCTCGGCGCTGCAATGGTGAAGGCCAGCACCAGCTGTGTCAGGCGGTACTGATAAGTAGCGTCAGCGTCGGCGATGTCCGCTTCGGTTTTTTGGAGCTCGGCTTGAGTAAGTTCCACAATAGAGGCGAGGCCGACATTGTAACGGCCTTGCGCGAGGTCGAGAGCGAGAGCGGCCTGCTCGCGAAGCTGCTGGGTGACGGACAGGCGCTCGTAGGCACGATTGATGTCTTGCCAGGAAACGCGGACGTCGCGAGAAATCCTGTCTTGAAGATCGCGGAGCCTCTGGCGATCGGCCTCGGTTTGGAGGTCCGCAGCTTTAGCCCGGGCGTTGTAGAGGAAGCCGTTAAACACGGGGATGTTGACGTTGACGCCCACGGCGCCGTAGCAGTTGGGGGTAATGTGATTGTCGCGCACGGGTGTGTCACCGGCGACGCCCAGGGCGTTGACCGAGGGCATCCAAAGATCGTGTTCGGCCCTGCCTAATTTTTCCGCGGATGACGGTTCAAATTGCAACGCTTTGATTTCGGGGCGCTGCTCGAGGGCTTGCTGGATCAGCGGCTGCACGTCGGCAGCGGGAGGCGTGAGCGCGCCGGTTTCCTCCACGAGTTGGAAATTTTGCTCCGTGGGATAGCCGAGAACCGACGAAAGACCGGCAAGGGCAGCCTGGTAGTTATTCCGTGCTTCCAGCAAAAGAAGTTTGGCGCGGTCCAGCTCGACTTTGGAGAAGCGCAAATCGATTTCCGACTTGAGCTTCGCGGCGACTAAGGCCTGCACTTGATCCACCAGAGTTTGCCGGGCATGCACGGTGTCTTCCGCGACGCGGACCAAGGCCTGGGTGTCCAGCGAATTGTAAAAAGCCTGATCGACTGCCAAAAGAATGTCTGCGCGCGTGGCGGCAGCATTTCTTGGCCTTCCTTCACATGTGAGCCGACGTCCACGTAAATCGCCTTGATGTAACCGGCAACTTTGGCGTGCACATCCACGTCTTGAAACGGCTTGAACTCTCCCGAGATTTTCAGAGTGTTAGCGATGGTGCGACGCTCGACACGCACCACGGCGGCGGGAGGATCCGCCGACGATACCGAGGGGTCATGGTCATCCGCCTTTGTAGGCGTGTGTCCATACCATCGCCACGCAAGCAACACGCCTGCGACAACAATGGCGACAAACAACCAATTCTTTTTTCCGTCATATCCACATCCGTCGCAGGCATCCGGCCCGGAAAGCAAGCCCTTGCGGGTTCCTGACACCGGCAGAATTTTGCAGGGCCTAAACGACCGAGTTACACCGGTCTCATTCCAGAACCGAAAAAGAACCCAATCAGGTCAGCGCAGGAAAAACAGTCAGCGAACGGGCGGCGGCCGGAACCACCGGCCGGGACCGAAAAACTGCTGCGAGAAGTGGGGGGGTGGAAGGCACAACCAAGAAAAACTTGGCTGTAAGATCGGGCAGTGGCAAAGCGATCGCCGCTTCGGCGGAGATTACTGCCGGGAAAAGGTTGCACCCATCCGTAGGAGAGAATGCTGCATTTCGGAAGCGCCCACAGTCGCACGATGACTAGCTGGATGGCAGACTTCCAGGTTGTGCCCAGAGCGCGGAGCAGCGAAGAAAGGGTTAAAGAGCAGAAGAGTTGCGAGGACCAGACAGACCCAGCGGTATCGTCCTAAAAGCACAATTGTTCCCGGACAATAAAGAGAAATTTCCATCCTGAACTCTTCTAGAACGATAGTAGGACGGCCCCGCGGGGTCAAGAGGTTGCCAGAATCGAGTTTCTTTCTCGTTGACGGGGGAAGGGGGACCGGGGCCAGGGGTGCACCGATCCCCCCAGGTAGGACATTTAGGTGAAGATCAGGTGGTCAGTATGGCCGCCGGGAGTCACATCTGAATGAAGCACTCGTGAATTCTTCGTGACGTTCGACTCTCGAAGGCCGCCCACACCGCGGCCGTGACGCACGTCAAGGCCGCGAACCCAGAAAATGATGTCCTCCGCAATGTTGGTCGCATGGTCGGCAATGCGTTCCAGATGGCGAGTCGCCAGAACAAACTGAAGATTTGGGCTGACGGATTTCGGCTCGCCAGTCATGTCCTGAAGCAGATGTTCAAAAATACGATCGCGATACTTATCGACGACGTCGTCACTTTCCAAAACGGTGGTTGCCATTTCAACATTGCGAGAAATCAGCGCACCGAGGCTCTGAGCGACCATGACGCGCACGGCGGAGGCCATGGGGGAAAGCTCTTCCGGGATTTGCGCGCCGGGCATATCCCGAAGAGAAACAACTCTCTCGGCCAAGTTTACCGCGAGGTCTCCGATGCGCTCGAGATCGTTGTTCAGCTTTAATGCAGCCACAATCAAGCGCAAATCCTCTTCGGGAAGCGAGCCTTGGCGAAGCAGGCGGATGGCGTGCTCATCGATGATAACTTCCATTTCGTTGATGCGCGGCTCAAGAAGGAACACCTGACCAGGGAGAGCGGCAGTCTGGGGACTGTCAAGGCCGACAATAGCGTCCAGCGCGCGGTTCATGGTGCTTTCGACGGTGCGCGCCATGGAAACCAGATAATTCATGAGCGTGTCGAGCATAATCGGTTCAGTGAGTCGCGTGGTAGTGGCCATCGATCTCCTTTGAATGGCACTGCCGCTTCTACACTGCCTTTCTCAGGCACATTTTGAGCAGGGAATGGTTACAGTTTGTTGACTCGATTGTGAAAAAATTGAAAAGGGCGGTGGACCATGCGGGCGCTTGTTTCTTGTTCGATTGCGGCTATCGAGCGAGGCGCGGCGTGGCCTGCTGCGGCGGAAACACCGGGACGGTGAAATGGAATTGCGAACCCTGCCCCACTTCGCTCTCGACCCAGATGCGGCCCCCGTGCGCTTCGACAAGATGCTTGGCGATAGAAAGCCCGAGGCCCGTGCCGCCGACTTCGCGGGAGCGCGCGACATCGACCCGGTAGAAGCGCTCAAAAATGCGGGGTTGATCGACTTGGGGGATGCCGATTCCGGTGTCGGAGACGGTGAAAGTGACTTCGTTTCCGTCGGAGGAAGCGGAAACCGCAATCTTGCCGCCGGATGGCGTGTATTGAATGGCGTTATCCAGCAGGTTCTGCAAAACCTCGGCGAGCCGGCGCCGATCGGCGGCAATATCCGGAAGAGATTCCTGCAAATTAGCGGAAACCTGGAGGTGTTTATCGGCAGCAGAGCCTTGCGTCGTCTCGAGGCAGCTTTGCACAAATTGCCGGACGCTGAGCCGGTCGACTTCCAGGTCGAGGCGGTCCGCATCCATCTTGGAAAGTTCGAGCAGATCATCGGTGAGGCGCGCGAGACGGCGCGAGTGCTCGAGAATAATCTGCAGGAAACGAATACGATTCTGCGGATCGTCCATGGCGCCGGCAAGCAGTGTTTCCGCGAAGCCCTGAATGGCAGTAAGGGGCGTTTTAAATTCGTGCGACACGTTGGCGACGAAGTCGCGGCGGACGCGTTCGAGTTTGCGCAGATCGCTGATGTCATGCAGCACGACGACCGCGCCCGAATTTTCGGTGGCCATGACGGAGGCAACCGTTGCGGCAAAGAAACGCTGGCGAAGCGTCCCGGTAGTGATTTCCGCTTGCACACGCGACGCGCCTTTTAGAACCGCGCGAACGGCTTCGAGAAGTTCCGTTTGTCTTACGATTTCGACGAGGGACCTGCCGGGCTGTGGCGGGGCATCGAGCTCCAGGATTTCCGCAAAACCTTTGTTGGCAAAAAGCAGGCGCTCCTCGGAATTGACCACCGCTACGCCTTCCACCATGCTGTCGAGGATGGCCCTGGACAGGTTGCGCTCCTCGGTGAGCGTGCGAATCGCGTGGTCGAGACGAGCGGCAGAATCGTTCAAGGAAACAGCGAGCGCTTCGAGGACATCTCCGGAACGGTCTGCATCGATCGGGCGAAAGTCTCCTTCCGCCACCCGGCGGGAAAAAGACTGAAGGCGCTCGACCCGGCGCGAAAATGAGCGCGAGATAAGCAGCGAAACCAGTCCCGTAACAGAGAGCATCGCCAGCGACGAAAGCCAAAGCCGCCGCCGGAATGCCCACACCTCGTCATCCACGGTGCGAAGAGGCAGGGCAAAACGCAAAATGACCGGAGGACCAGAGGGCATGGACAACCGGGTGGCGTAATACATCAGATCGCGATTGATCGTGACGCTGTGGCGGACAGAAAGGCCGTCGCCCTTTGCCAAGGCTTCGCGAACCTCCGGGCGCTCGGCGTGATTCTCCATGGTTTGCGGATCGGACTGCGAATCCGCCAGAACCAAACCCTGGGCAGTAATCACCGTAACGCGGACATCGCTGGCGGCCATCCGCTTGAGCCATTCGCGGAGCGCTGGAGAAGGGGTTCGAGAAGTTGTGGAGAGCGAGGACGCAAGGGGCGGGCTGGCCATTGCGATTCGCGCGATGGCGGAGAGTTTCTCAAAACCGGCGCGCTCGTAGTCGCGGCGCAAGGTGCGCTCGGCGTAGTAATCAACGGGCAGCAGGACTGCGATTAGCAGCGCGAAAAAAGCCAAGCCGAGTTTCCAGAAAAGGTTAAGCCGCACGTGTCTCGAAAAGATACCCGGCGCCGCGTACAGTTTTCAAGTGCGTCGGGTTTTCGGGGTCGGACTCGATTTTTTCCCGGAGCCTACGCACGTAGACGTCCACGCTGCGCGGCGTGACAAAGCGGTCCGTGCCCCAGACGGCATCCAGCAACTGATCGCGCGTGAACACGCGATTCGGGCGCGAAGCCAGGTAATAGAGCAGGCGAAACTCCAAGGTGCTGAGCACGACGGGTTTGCCAGAATGCGAAACACGATAGGAGGCCGGGTCGATGGTGAGTTTACCGATCTCGACCGCGTGCGGCACATCTGCTGCTGGTTCGGTGCGACGGAGTAGCGCCTTCACGCGAGCGATGAGTTCGCGCGGGCTGAAAGGCTTGGTCACGTAATCGTCGGCTCCCATCTCGAGCCCAACGACGCGGTCGGCTTCCTCGCCGCGGGCGGTAAGCATCAGGATGGGCAGGCGATTCAGCGATTCGTCCCGGCGAATCTCGCGGCAAATCTCAAGTCCGGAAAGTTTGGGCAGCATGAGGTCAAGAAGCAGGAGGTCCGGAGGAGTTCTCTTGAGCGTGGCGAGACCTGTGACGCCATCGTGAGCGGCGGTAACTTGAAAGCCTTCGTTGGCAAGGTTATAGCGAACCAATTCTACGATGTCGCGATCGTCTTCGATGATGAATATGCGTTTCATACCGAAGGAACGCCTGGTACGCCCGCCTGAAAAAAGTGTATCGTAGCCCGGCGACCGGCGATAGGAATTCGAATAATAAGGCTCACTCGAGGTTTTCTGCTGCACAACCCATTATGGCAGAAGCCGCCTTTCTCCGGATAACGTGGCGTTTACATTTATGTGAATGGAGTGTTAAAGCGGCAAACCTAAGTGTTGCTTGCCGTTGTAAAGGCCAGAGACAGAAGCGTCTTCTGCTCCAGTTCGTGCGCTTTGGCAGAGCCTGTGGCCGGGCTGGCGCTCGGAGAACGCTTTACGGAGCGCAAAACCACGCCTGCCGCTTTGGCAATCCGTTCGAGCCGCGGAAGCACGAAACCGGCGGCCCCCATGTTTCCCGGCTCTTCTTGCACCCAAACGATCTCGCGCGCACGGGGATGTCCGGCGATGGCGGCGGAGATTTCCGCGCGGGGCATAGGATAAAGCTGATCGAGGAAGAAGATGGCTGTGCTCGTATCTTTACGGCGGCGGCGTTCAACCCGCAATTCGTGCCCGACTTTGCCGCTGGCGATGAGAATGCGCGACGCGTCGCGTATTTCGTGATCGGGAACCAGAGGCAGGAAGCGAGGACGCGTGAATTCTTCGATGTTGGAGCTAGCGTCGGGATGGCGCAGCATGCTTTTGGGGGTAAAGACAATGAGCGGCTTGCGCCACGGGCGGCGCGCCTGGCGGCGCAGCAGGTGAAAATACTGCGCGGCTGTCGAGGGCTGGCAAATCTGCATGTTGTCTTCGGCGGCTAGTTGAAGAAAGCGTTCCAGGCGCGCGCTGGAATGCTCCGGGCCCTGGCCCTCATAACCGTGTGGTAGCAGCATCACAATTCCGGCAGGAAGGTTCCACTTATCCTCACCCGCGCTGATGAACTGATCGATGATCACCTGTGCGCCATTGGCGAAATCGCCGAACTGTGCTTCCCAAAGCACGAGCGCTTCGGGGTAGTCGCGGCTGAAACCGTATTCGAAACCCAGACAGCCCGCCTCGGAGAGCGAGGAATTGTAAATTTCACAAAACGCCTGATCCGGAGAGAGGTGACAAAGGGGTAGATAGTCGCCCTCGGTTTCCGTATCGACCAGCACGGCGTGGCGTTGATTGAAGGTGCCGCGCTCTGAGTCTTGGCCTGTCAGGCGCACGGGCGTGCCCTCAAGGAGCAAAGAACCGAAGGCCAGCGCTTCGGCAAAGCCATAATCGACGGGACGCTTTCCGTGGCCCATTTCGGCGCGTTGCTCGAGCAGTTTGGCGATTTTCGGATGAACGTGAAAACCGCCCGGCACGCGCACCAAACCGTCCGTAATTTCGGCGAGCCTCTCCCGGGTTAGCCCGGTATCCACTTCATACTCCGGTTTGTAGCGACCGTGGGAATAGGGCGCCCAATAGTCCGGCAGCTGGCGCAGCCGCGGGATTTTCTTAAGCGCGCGCGCTTTGGTTTGCTCGTCTTCGTATTCTTTGCGAACTGCTTCAGCGAGCCCGGTAGCGTCAATGCCGGAGGCCTGGGCATAAATCTTCCAAAGCGGCGCATGAGTCTTGATGCGTTCGTAAAGCTTGGGCTGCGTGATGGTGGGGTCGTCGACTTCGCTATGCCCGTGCCGGCGATAGCCGATGATGTCAACGACCACGTCGCTGCCGAACGTAGCGCGATACTCCGTAGCCATTTTCCCGATGCGCACGACAGCGTCGGGATCTTCGCCGTTCACGTGAAAGATGGGCACGGATTGCCGCTTGGCAATGTCGGAAGCGAAGCGGGCAGAATGTTCCTGATGCGGCAGGGTGGTGAAGCCAATGAGATTGTTCACGATGATGTGGATGGTGCCGCCGATGGTGTAGGCGCGCAGGTCGGCGAAATTGAGCGTCTCCGCCCAAATACCTTGCCCGGCGAAGGCGGCGTCGCCATGCATCACGATGGGAACAACTTTGTTGAGCGTTTCGCGCGAGCGGTCAACGTAAGCGCCACGCAAGCCGTAACGCGTCTGCTTGGCGCGCGCGCGCCCAACCGCAACGGGGTCGACCGCCTCGAGATGGCTGGGATTTGAGACCAGATGGATGGCAATTTCCTTGCCCGAACTCGTGACATAAACGCCGGTCGCGCCAATGTGGTATTTCACGTCGCCCGCGCCCAGTACGCTGCGCGGGTCCACATCCTCGAATCCCGCCACGACTTCCTGTGGGCTTTTGCACGCCGCGTGCACCATCACGTTCAGCCGGCCACGATGGCTCATGGCCATGATGGAAGATTCCGCGCCATATTCTGCGGCCGCTTCCAGGATGGAGTCGAGCAAGGGAATTAGCGCTGTGACCCCTTCCAGAGAAAACCGTTTTGAACCGAGATAGCGCGCCTGCAACACCTGTTCGAAGAGGTCCGCGCGAATCAGGCGCTCCAGGATTTTGTGCTGGTCGGTTTGTTCGGCCGGGGCTTCCAGACGTTCGACGATCCAGCGGCGACGTTCCGGTTCGACCAAATGCATGAAGTCGGCGCCCATCGTGCCGCAGTAGATGCGACGAGCTTGTTTGGCAGCCTCGCCGGTTAATCCCTCAAGGTCCGGATGTTTCAGCGGCTGAAAGATCCCCAGGGGATCAAGGTTCGCTTCGAAATAGCCCCAGCGGCGAAAAGCGTCGAAGATGCGCTCTCGTTCCGGGTCGGCTTCCTTCGCGTCCGGACGAGGCCGTTCTTGCGCAAGTGTCGTACGGTGTGCCATCAATGGTGTTCTCTGAACTTTCTATTTTGCCACAGGAGCTGAATCCATGCCGGTCGAGAAAGCCTTTTGTCTGTCGTTCTACTATTAGATGCAGTCGCTCTCATTGACATTACAAGGGTTCCTGAGCCGAGCGAATCGCTACAGGGACTTGACGATCGTCTCGAGTTGGCGGGCGATTTCTTCGGCAGCAGTGCCAGGCGCAAAAGTGACGGGGGCGCCAATTCGAACAACGATCTCGCCGAAGCGGGCGAGCCGGCGGCGCTCGCGCTTCATTTGCCAGACGCCGTCGAGCCGCATGGGTACAATGGGAATCCGCAGATTTTCCGCGAGCAAGCCGATGCCGGACTGAAACGGCGCCATGCTGCCGTCCTCGGAGTTGTTCACCAGGCCTTCGGGAAAAACCAAAATGCTATAGCCGCGGCCCACGGACTCGCCCGCAAAGCGGAAGCTTTCCCGGAAGCCGGAGAATTGCGGGAGCGGAAAAACGTTGAAGAGCGCGATGACCAGCCAGTAGCCAAGCTGGTAGGCCCAGCGTTTTGCGAGAAACCAGTCGCTTGGGGGATGGCGCATGTTTTGCAGCGTTTCGCCGCCCATCGCCGTGGCGAGACGGTGGCGGAATCGATGGGGAAGCGCGGCAAGGATCAGTCCGATGTCGGCGCGGCGCGTGATGTGATTGGAAACCACGAGGAGCGGCCCAGGAATGCCGCGGAGGTTTTTGCGGCCCACGATTTTGGGATGGCCCAAAATCTGCGTTGCAGGCCAAACCAGCGCATAATAAACCGCCAGCCGGAACCAACGGACGAGCTCCCGCTGCGCCCACCGCGGATAAGCGTAGCCAGTCCGGCGCGCCGCCGGCTTTTGCAAGAGCTGCTGGACCTCAGCGACGGTTTTGGCTTCGGCAAAAGCCGTTTCGTCGAGTTCCACGTGAAACGTTTCTTCAAGGGCGCTCATCAGCTCGACGCGGTCGAGGGATGAGAGACTTAACTCCTTGTCGAGTTGAGCTGGACCTGAGCCCGGTTGAGTGAATTTGGCGAGCAGGGCGTCCAGGGGGCGCGCATGTGCTTCGAGTGGGCCGCCGGTTTCATGTCCGTCCAGGATTTGCGCGGCTCGGGCGGCAAGAAGTGCAAGGCGCGGTTTCCCTGTCGAGGTGCGCGGGAAATCTACGTCGGGCCAGAGGAGCCATCGCCGAATGCGCTGATATTCCGCGAGCGAGGAATTGGCGGCTTCGATAACCCCTCGCACAGAAGTTTCGCTTGAATCTTTCATCAGCAGAATTGCGCAAGGTTCGGCGTTGCCATCGCGTTCGAACGGAATAACCACGCAATCGCGCACGCCGGGTTGGCGGTCGAGCGCTTTCTCCAAATCCTCGGGATAAACATTCAGGCCTGCGGGCGTGACAATGACACTTTTCTTGCGTCCGCGAAAGCGCAGGTTGCCCGCGGCATCCACTTCCCCCAGGTCACCGGTGCGCAGCCAGCCCTGTTCGCCCGGTGGCTCGAGAACGCCACTTTTCCAGTAACCTGCCGCGACGTTTTCTCCGCGGACCAGGATTTCCCCGCCTTCGGCCAGCTTGAATTCAAGCCCTGGAAGGATCTTGCCTACGGAACCTTCGGTTGCGCGAAACGGATGATTCAGGCTGATCAGCGAAGCCGTTTCCGTCATGCCATATCCCTGGACTACGGCGTAGCCCATGCGCTTGAAGAAACTCTCGGTGTCGCTGGCGAGCGCTGCTCCGCCACAGATAAAGGCCCAGAATTTCCAGCCAAACCGGCCGTGGATGCGGCGAAATATCCAGGCGCGTCGCAGGAATTTCTTTCCCTCGGCTGTTTCGTGCTTGCGCTGCAACCACTCGAATCTTCCGCGGGATTCGAATTCGCGTTCCAGGCCTGCTTTTAGCAGGTCGAGCTGCCTTGGCACGGCGATGAGCGCAGTGGCACGTTCGCGCTTCACGTTTCGAATGATTTCTCCGGGCTTCTTGGATGGCTCCAAGACAATGACGGCGCCAAGTAAGGGCGGCAGAAAAAGCGCCATGAATTGCCCGAACACGTGACTCAAGGGAACGAGCGTCACAAAGCGCAAAGGATGAAACCAGCGCTCGTATTTTCGGTATTCGGCGATGCCGCGCTCGAGCGGCTCGAGATTCGCGAGGAAGTTGCCGTGCGTGAGAACCACGCCGTGCGGCTCGGCGGTTGTTCCAGAAGTATAAAGAACTTCTGCGATTGTGCTGCGCGTAGATGCACAGCCAGGATTGACTTCAGGATTCATATCCCGCTTCGTAGGCGTAGAAACAGCTTTGGAATCGTTGATGAGCAATGTGGGAGGTGAGCCGGGAAGCTCGCCGAGCCGACGTTCGCGCAAGACCAGCTTGACGCCCGCATCTTTGATGGCCCGCTCGACGAAATCAGGAGTCGCAGCGGGATCCATGGGCACAGCGACGGCGCCCCGTAATAGAATTCCCCACAAGCACGCGATCCACTCAGCAGAATTGGCTCCCCACAGAAGGACGCGATCCCCAGGGCCGATCCCGCGCTCGGCGAGGGCCTGACTCCAGAAATGCGCCCAAGCGGACAACTCCCCATAGGTCGCCTTTTCCCGGCGGTACCCGCGCGTTTGGACGACGGCCACGTCGCTCGAGAACCGTGCAAAATCGTCAAAGAGCGTAAGCAGATTTCGTCGGGGCATAAACGTCTTGGTTTCTATGCCTTGCCCAGGTGTTGATTTTACCTCGGAAGCTCCGGCAGAAAGGTCCGGCGGAGTTCGAGATTCTATTTGAACGGCTGGCAGCACCTTATGAGAGGTGCACTTCCTTTGCCAGTTCGGGAAGTGCTTGCCGAACCAAGGCAAAAGGAGGCGCGTGGATTTCAGGTGTTCTCAGGTACAATGGGACTTCGTTCTACCGGAGAGACTCTGGGGGCTCTCGGTGCGCCCCCATTTATGTTTCAGGATTAGGTTGGGAAAATGTCCGTACCTGTCTCGCAAATGTGGACCGTTGCGACGTACGTCCTGAAGCAGAAGCTGAAAGGACGCAAGCGCTACCCATTTGTGCTGATGCTCGAGCCCTTGTTCCGCTGCAACCTGGCCTGCGCGGGCTGCGGGAAGATTCAATATCCGGCGCACATCCTGAAAAAGGAATTGTCGCCGGAGGAATGCTTCAAAGCGGTGGAAGAGTGCGGCACGCCGATGGTGTCCATTCCCGGCGGCGAGCCGCTGATGCATTCGCAAATTGCCAAGATTGTGGAAGGCCTGGTCGCGCGGAAAAAGTACATCTACCTCTGCACCAATGCCCTGCTGCTGAAAGAAAAACTCCATCTTTTCAAGCCCAGCAAGTACCTGACGTTTTCCGTTCACGTGGATGGCCAGAAAGAGCACCACGATTTCTCCGTTTGCCGCGAGGGCGGCTACGATATGGCCATTGCAGGGATCAAGGAAGCGCTAAAGCGCGGTTTCCGCGTAACCACTAATACCACGCTGTTCGACGGCGCAGATCCCAACAGCGTGCGCGCCTTTTTTGACGAAATGATGGAAATTGGTGTCGAGGGCATGATGCTTTCGCCCGGCTACTCCTACGATAAGGCGCCAGACCAAAAGCACTTCCTGGGCCGAGCGCGGACGCGGCGCCTCTTCCGCGCCATCCTCGCAAACCGCAAGAAAAGTTGGAAATTTAACCAATCGCCTCTTTTTCTGGAATTCCTGATGGGCGAGCGCAATTATGCCTGTACGCCTTGGGGGATGCCCACGTACAACGTGTTTGGCTGGCAGAAACCCTGCTATCTGCTTCAGGACGGCTATACGGATACGTTTCAAGAGTTGTTGGATTCTACCGCATGGGGAAACTATGGCACGGAGTCCGGCAATGCAAAGTGCGCAAACTGCATGGTGCACAGTGGCTACGAGGCCTCCGCAGTGGACCACACGTTCAGTGGCTGGCGCGGGCTGTGGGCGACCGTGAAGGCAAGCCTTTCGACAACGTACAGCGATCCCGATGCTCTGGCCATGTTGAATGAGCCGGTGAAGCCGGTGCACTCCTACAACCCGCTGGTTCAAATCGAGCCGGGTAAGGGGCAGTTGGAGGAGACCCCCGTATGAGCGGTCCCCGGCACGCCGACCGGCCCAGCCACACCGAGGGGTCTTCGCTCGACCCAGACGCGTTGGAGGTTGCGCCGGGAACGCAGCACGAAACCGTCGAGGGTTGGGTCCCTCAACTGGCTAGCGAAGAAGAATTGCATATCGCCTTGGAAAAAGCCTTTGATTATCGCGGCGATGTGACCTTGACACTCAAGGACAATTCTAAAATCGAAGGGTATATCTTTGATCGGACTGTAGGGAAATCCCTCAATGACAGCTTCGTGCGGGTGATCCCCAAGGACACCAACCAAAAATTAAGAATTGCTTACGCCAATATTGCGGCACTCTCTTTCAGCGGCAAGGACACTGCGGCTGGAAAGAGCTGGGAAGCCTGGGTGCGCAAGTATTGGGAAAAGAAGGCCTCCGGCGAAGGGGCTTTGAGCCTAGAGCCGGAATCCCTGGAATAAGCCTTGCGTAACGAGTCCAACACCATTCCGCAAAGCGGGAATTACGCCTAACCCTCGCATTTTGCTAGACTTAGTGGGTGTATAAAAACTGCACGATCCTGCAGTTCCATGTGGACAAATCCTCCATTTTCTGGTAATGTATTTCCCGCATTTGTTGCTCTTGTATTACCTTTTGACTCGTTCGAGGGGGTTGCGAGGACAACCTTTGCGGCCTTTTTTACGGGCTGGAGGCAGTCACGGCACTTGGGAAGCCGGAGCGTGAACCGCTTTGCGCAACACCAGGGACGGACCAAGAGAGGCAAAGCAATTCCAACAACGAGGTAGTGTAAGTGAAGGAACAAGGCACAGTGAAGTGGTTCAATGCTTCGAAGGGTTACGGGTTCATCCAGCGTCAGACTGGCGAAGATGTCTTCGTGCATTTCTCCGCCATTCAAATGGACGGCTACAAATCCCTCAACGAGGGTCAGACGGTGGAATTTGAGGTGAAGAAGGGCCCGAAGGGCCTTCAGGCGGAGAACGTTACAAGCCTCTAGCCTGTTTTATGGGAGTCCTGGCTGCGGCCAGGGCTCCCGCTCCAAAAAGGTTCGAATCAAGAGTTCAAAGCAAAGTGGTCAAGGAGGATGTTGTGCAAGTAATGCAGGAAGGCCAGACGATCAAACATGAAGTATATGGCTTGGGAATCGTGACCGCTTCCGATACGGAGCGCACTGCCGTGGATTTTGACGATCATGGCCCCAAGCTGTTTGTTACCAGCATCATGACCGCCGAATTGATCGGCGAAGCCCCCGCCACTCCACCCAAAACGAAGCGCCGCCGCAAAGCCTCCGCTGCTGCCAAGGCTGCCAAGAAAGCGGCAGCGGCTGCTGCCGCCAGCCGTTCCTGAATTTCTCACCTCGAAGTTGCAACACTTCCTTGCGCGAATTCAGCGCAGAGGTGTGTTCTGACAGCGTTTATTCCAAAAGCCGCGTTGCTGTGGTAGGTTTTGGAGCCGCATGAAGCGCTTGGTGATGGTCCTCGGCATCCTCTTGCTGGTCTGTGGTGTTGTGGGCTTGGTGCACCCTCGCTTCAGCTATCACAGGCAAGAAGAAGTGGCCAAGGTCGGACCATTTAAGGCCACCATGGATGAAGAAAAGATCGTGCAAATTCCCGCCATGCTTTCCATTGCCTTTCTCGTTTCCGGGATAGGCCTGGTTCTGATCGGTCCGCAGATCAAGTAGAAAAAGAGGGTTTTGACAGCGTGATTCCAACTGTCGTGCGCAGCGGCCGCGCCGTGCCGTTCACGGAGTGGTCCACCGCCGCACCAAAATGAACTGGGCCCATGCCACCCGCAGTGCGCATGTTGCTTTTTGATAATCCGCAATCGGCCACGAAGCCACCAACGGCGTTTTCTCAAGCTTTGATTCGCAGGGGTCATAGGATCAGAGGGCTTGGTATTTCTCAAAGCCGCTGAACGCGCAAAGCAGGGGAGGAATCCAAGTGCTATTTTATTGCAGCTTCCGCTTGGTCGAAGGCGTGATAGGAAGAGCGGACCAGTGGGCCGGACTCCACGTGCTTGAAGCCCATAGCTTCGCCGAGGGTTTTATACTCCGCGAACTCGTCGGGATGAACGTAGCGCACGACCGGCAGATGTTCGCGGGTGGGCTGGAGGTATTGCCCCAGCGTCAGGATGTTGGTGCCCTGCGCCGCGAGCTCTTCCATGGTAGCCAGCACTTCCTCTTTCTTCTCGCCCAAACCCAGCATCATTCCGGTTTTCGTGGGAATCTCAGGATGCGTTTCCTTCGAGCGCCGCAATAGTTCCAAGGACCTCTCGTAAACGGCACCTTTGCGCACACGGCGGTAGAGGCGGGGCACCGTCTCGGTATTGTGGTTCAGAACATCCGGCTTGGCCTCGAGCACGATATCGAGCGCGTTCCGATCACCCCGGAAATCCGGAATCAAGACTTCCACCTTGCAGCCGGGCACGCGATTGCGAATCTCTTCGATGGTGCGGGCGAAAATGTGCGCGCCCCCGTCGGGCTGATCGTCGCGATTGACGCTGGTGACGACGGCATAGCGCAAGCCCATCTTGGCCACGGCGTCCGCCACGCGGTAGGGCTCATCTTCGTCAGGCGGGCCGACAGGCCTGCCTGAGGGCACCGCACAAAAGCCGCACGCCCGGGTGCAAATATCTCCCAGAATCATGAAGGTAGCCGCGCCATGTTCCCAGCATTCGCCCATGTTCGGGCAGCGCGCACTTTCGCACACGGTATGCAGATCGAGCGTCCGCATCAGGCGCTTCAGGTCGTGGAAACGCTCTCCGCCAAAGAACTTCACGCGCAGCCAGGCGGGCCGTGGATGAACCTCTGGCGGCGGCACCGCTGGCACCACGGAATTGGACAGGATGTGAAAGGGGGAGGCCATGGAGTCCTTATGAACTTCGTATTTTACGCGTATCTAAAGCAGGCTACAAACCGCAGAGCGGAGTGCGACAATGACTCAGTCTCCTTAAACTTGTCTCCGTAGCTGATAACCGCCGGGCGAATTCGGTCGATTTTGGGCCTATTGGGGTTCACGAGAGAAAGATGGATCGAGAAGATATCTGCAAGCGGGATGTTATATAATATTCTCCCACCCCCGAGGCAGCTGCGAGGTTGCCTCTACGCAACCGCGCGACTCTTCGGAACCGCCGAATCAATCAGGGCAGGACTCTACCTCGCTACACGGCGACAAATGCCAACATCGCATGGCAATCAGTGATTTCGGGCTTCGCTCGTTTCCGAGGCTTCGAATCGGCGTGGCATAAGGGGGAATGCGATGAGCAAGCGTGAATGCAAAGAAGACCCAGCGACTCTGAATTCTTTCTTCAATAAAATCCTGCTCTTACTATGTCTGTTTCCGTTTGCGCTTACTGCTACGGCGCAAACGTTGACGACTGGGCAAGTTCTCGGCAGGCTGGAAGACCCGACCGGTGCCTCCGTCCCGAAGGCGAAAATCGAGCTCCGTGACACGGCCACCGGATCTGTGCGTGTTACCACGACCGACGACGACGGTGAGTACGCCTTTTTACAAGTCACACCGGGGACGTACTCGGTGACCGCGACTGCCGCAGGGTTCGCACAGGCGGTTGTCTCGCCGGTGACGGTTGTGGTCGGCAAGAGCACCACAATCAATCTCGACTTGAAGCTCGGGAAATCCACAGAGGTAGTCGAGGTGCACTCGACGCCGGGGGCCGACCTGCAGACGGTGGACTCCACGGTCGGAAATGTCGTAGTCAGTAACGAGCTTCTGGCGTTGCCGACCATCGAGCGGAGCACCACTAGCCTACTGCTTCTGCAACCGTTAGCCATGCCGGAACAATCCACATCGCAAGCCAGCCGCTTCGGCGGCCAGGTAGCTGGCGCCCGTAGCGACCAGAATTCTTTTCTCCTGGATGGCGGGGAGATCACCGACCCAACTTCCGGAAACACCGATTACTGGAAGGCGTTTAGTGGGAGCCCGGAAGGTGCCATTCCGACACCGGTAGAAAGCATCCAGGAGTTCAACTTAGAAACCAACAACCCCAGCGGCCCATTGAGCCTGGGGGGCGGGGCGCACGTCGTGCTTGTTACCAAGCGTGGTACGGACACCTACCACGGTTCCCTCTACGAGTATTACCGCGGGGCGGCGCTGAACGCCAATCGCTGGGACGCCAATCGCATCGGCCAAGCGCGCCCCAACATCGTGGACAACCGCTTCGGCTTCAGCTTTGGCGGGCACGCCTTACCGCACGCAGGGAAATCGTACTTCTATGTGAATTATGAGGGGCGTCGCCGACGCGATGCCGTGCTCATAAGCCGATTGGTACCCACGTCGACAATGCGCCAGGGCATGCTCCGTTTCAAAGACCTCGCTGGAAACACGGTCAGCTATTCCCTGCAGCCTGGCAATGTTTCCAGCCTTTGCGGTGCGACAGGCACAGCTTCCTGCGATCCACGCAACCTGGGCATGGCGCCAGCCATTGGCCAGCTATGGGCCATGATGCCGCCAGGGAACGACACCGCGCAGGGGGATGGCTTGAATACCATTGGGTTTTCCGGTTTCGCGAAGTTCCCGCTCAACACAGACCTGGGCGTGATCCGTGTGGACCACACCTTCAATCCAAAGTTGCAATGGACGGCGAGCTACCGCCATTACACCGAAGACGCCGGAATCCCTCGCCAAGTAGACATTGGAGGAATTGTTGGAAATGATGTGCCTGGCATCCCGAAGATTCTTTCCACCATCCCGCGCCAACCACGCTATCTCGTGACCGGCGTGACATCGAACTTTACCCAGGCCCTCACCAATGATGTCCATCTGAGCTGGCTGAGAGATTACTGGCAATGGATCGACTTACCCCCCTTTGCCCAATTACCTTCCGTCACTCCGGCCGCCTTGGTGCCGGGTGGGGACAACGTGAACACGCAGCTGATCCCCGTGAACTTCGATACGCAGAATGCCCGCACGCGTTTGTGGAACTCCCACGGCTTGGACCTGCGCGACGACGCCAGCTGGATCGTCAGTAAGCACCTGCTGCGCTTTGGTGGGTCCTTCAAACATACCTGGGCCTACTTCCAGCGCAACGACGGGCAGCAGAACAACCAGACCACGCTGCAATACTTCCTGGGGACCGTGAGCAACCTCGGCGGCCTCACCATCCCGGCCTCGTCCCGCCCGCCAACCTGCACCGCAGCCGTCACGACGAACTGCTTGCCCACCAATCAGACGGCGAACTGGAACAACCTCTACGCGCAGGTTCTGGGCTTGGTGGATTCGGCGAGTATCCTACGCGCGCGCGATGCAGGACTTAATCTTCTGCCCACCGGTACCGACTTGAAGGAAACCGTCCGCTATGATCAGTCGACCCTTTACGTGGACGACAGCTGGCGTCTCGGCTCTGCATTTACCCTGAGCTACGGCCTTGCTTGGGAGGCGAGCATCCCTCCCGTGGAGGACAGCGGGAAATTCATGATGGCGGTGGACTCGAGCGGTAACCTCATTTCCCCAAGAGCTTACCTGGAACAGCGCCGCCAGGCAGCTCTGGCTGGGCAGATTTTCAATCCGCCAGTTGGATTTGTCCCCATCGGTAAGACCGGGCGAAAATATCCCTTCGATTTTGTTAAAGAGAATTTCTCGCCGCGCGTTTCTGTGGCTTGGCAGCCTAATTTCGATTCCGGAATCTTGGGAATGCTTTTTGGAAAGGGCAAAACGGTATTTCGCGGCGGCTATAGGCACTTCTATGATCGCCTCAATGGCGTGCAGACCGCGGTCGATCCCCTGCAAGCGGTGGGCTTTGGCCAGGCGCTCTTGTGTCAGGGGCCGGGGCTAAACGCGGCGACCAGTGTAGATTGCCGAGGGAGTGGTGGCGTCAATCCCTCCACCGCCTTCCGTATCGGCATCGATGGAGGCACCATTACCCTGCCGGCGCTGGCCCCCGCGCTTGCCACACCAGTAGTGCCAGGTACTACGAGCAGCGTCCCTCCAGCCGGCGCCAACACACCCTTCGTGCCCAACTCTTTCTTGCAAGATCCGCAGTGGCGGCCCGGCGCCCACGATCAATGGGATTTCACAATGCAACGGGAAGTGCCGGGTAACGGCAGAGTGGAGGTCGGGTATGTGGGTCATACGGCACACAACATCTACATGGGCATCGACCTTAACCAGGTACCGTTCTTCATGACGGCCGGGGGACAGACTTTTGCGGCGGCCTTCGATGCTGTGGCACAGGCGCTGAGAACAGGGTCTAACGTCACGCCCCAACCCTTCTTTGAAACTGCGCTGGCCGGGAGCACCAAGTTCTGCGGGGGAACCTTCACCAGTTGTACCGCCGGAGTGGTGAACAGTTTCTCGTCCGCCTTTACGAACCAGCAAGTGCGAACCGTGTTCAATGGTATTCAATCAGCATTTCAGCTCGGTCCGGCCACGCAGGCGGCGACGCAGTTCACGAACTTCTTCTTTTGGTCAAGTCTGGCCCGGTCGAACTACAACGCTGGGTTTGTGTCCTACCGAGTCCGCGCGTATCACGGTCTCACGCTAGACGCGAACCTTACCTACGGACATAGCCTCGACAATACGGGCGTCAATCAGGATACGGACCGGGCATTCTCCAACAGCTACAATCCGAATTACGACTATGGCACGTCCGTGTTTGACCGCAAATTCGTGTTTACCGCGCTCGGCGTCTGGGAAGTTCCGTGGCATTCGCGGACGGGATGGCTCAACCGGGTAGTCGGGGGTTGGCAGTTGGCGCCTATCGTCAGCATCAACAGCGGATTGCCGCTGCGCGTGCTGGATGGTTCGGGACAGGAATTCGGTCAAACCAGCTTGGGCGAAGTTTCGGAAGCCATCCGCACGGGTTCCGGATACACGGCGGCTGGCCGCAACAATGTGACCACGACTACTGGCTGCGGTTCCAGCGCCAACCCGGCCACAGGCGGGACTGGCCTTAACATCTTTGCTAATCCAGCGGCTGTTTGCGCCCTCTTTCGTCCCATCCAACTCAGCATAGACACGACTTCGCGTGGCGGCACGCTGCGAGGTCTCGGGTCGTGGAACGTGGATTTGAGCTTCATGAAGAAAATCCAACTAACAGAGAAGTTCAGGTTTACGTTCTCCTCAGAGTTCTTCAACCTGTTTAACCACGTGAATTTCCTGGATCCCGCGGCGAACCTGCAGAACCCGCAAACGTTTGGCGTGCTCACGACCCAAGCAAACGATCCTCGTCAAATCCAGCTCGGCTTACGTGTCGACTTCTAGGAAACGGCGAGTTCCACGAACCGGTTACCAAAGGGCGACCAAAGGCGCCGGGGAATTGGATAGGATGTGAAAGGGCGAGGACATGGAGTCCGGTGCTCTGAGGGTGGGTCACTTTCCGGGCAGGCGGCTATTCGGGTAATTGCTCTTGTACAAGCTGGGGATTATGAATGCAACGTGACGGGTTGCTCGTTCCGCCTCGTGCGGAGGCGGATTGCTCGGAAGAGCAAATAGGTGAGAAGGGCGATAGATGCGCAGATCAGCGTGATGATCCATGGATTGCTGAATGTCGAGTCTGTCGGGAATTGCCACCCGGGAGAGTGCCACCCGGGCGATTGCGTCTTCGGCGGGTTCAGCTGATGGGCTCTCGAGTTTGCGATTTTTATTTCAATTGTTGATGAATCGCCAAGTCGCGCATGCTAACCGGAAAATGCCCCGTCGCCGCAAGGGGCTAGGGTTCTTTCGCCAGGTCCAGAGAATCTCCAGTCTGGTGATCGGAAGTCTGGAAGCGCAGGAACTCATGCACGGCGCGCAACGCTTCTGGGTTCTTCGTGGTGATGCGAATACGCGCCCCTTTTCCGGTAGTCTCCAGCTTGTATTGGATTACCTCCCGCAGGCGCTTCATCGCTTCTGTTCCCGGCGGATTCTGCGCGTGAATGAGCATCGGCGCTGAAAAATTCCCAGCCGCGAACATCGTCACAATGTGCTGGAAGTGCGAACGGATTTGCTCCCGGCTGGTCGCGTCTTGCGCAGCGTTGGCTTCCGCTTCGATGACCCCACCATGTGAATCAAGCCTGAAATGATGCGTGGTTTTCTCATGAGAAAATCCCATCACCTCATCCCCGCGCTGCACCACGCCCTGGTGATGCTCCTCCGCCGAAGGCGTCTTCTGCAAGTGCATCGCGCAAATGGGTCTTGCCTGCGCTGCCGGTTTTTCTTGCGCCAAACAGGGGAATGCCGCCAAGGCCACAACCAGGATTGCCGGCAGAGTGTTCATCTTTGTGGTGCCTCTTTTCCCGCGGAATGCTTTACCCATGCTTCGCGCGCGCTCACCGTGTTGGACGAGCCAGATGGCGATTCGGCGCTTGCCTACCGGATCTTGGCGACGCGGCCTTCAGTGGGAAACTTCTGAAATTGCAACATGTCGTGACCCGGCACGACGCGGTCTGCCGAGCCCGCCAGTTCGATCATGCGCGCTTGGTTCTTGATGTTCGCTGCCTCATCGGCCTTGGAGAACGTGGCGCTGGCCTTGTGCTCCGCAAGGTTGCGATAGAGATAGCAGTTGTCGGAAGCCAGCACCAACGGGTGATCCCCCTCCACGCGCAGGTATTGTGAGGCATAAGTGTGCCGCGCCCCGGTGTACGCGCGGATCCCCGGAAAGATCTCGACGTTGTCGCCATCCACGAAGCGCACGCGCCCTTCCGTATTCAGCTTGACCAGTTGCTGCACATCCTCGGGATCAATGCCGCCGTGATGCCCGCCCGGCTGCCACGCCTCGCCGGTGTAATACCGAAATTCCTCCTTCTGAATCCAAACCGTTGCTTTGGGAAAGAGATCGATACCGCCCATGTGGTCCCAATGCGCGTGGCTGATGATGATGTCGGTGATTTCCTCGGGCTGGACGCCGGCGAGTTTCACGGCTTCATCCGGGCGAATGTATTCCGTGGAGGGAAAATATTTGAGGAAAGTTTCGCGGTGATAGCCGCTGTCAAAGAGGATGTTCCGCCCGCCGCCTCGAATCAGCCACACGACCATGGCGATGTTGATTTTTTCGCCTTTAGGCACGCCCATGACCAAGCCCGCCACTTCGTCTTCGGCGGAAGCGTAGCGAATGGCTTGGATGGAATACTCCGTCGCCGTGGCTGCGGGCAAAGCCGCGGCAACAATCCCCAATATCGCTAAGAGGAATTTTTTCATTTTGCGGCTCCAAGGGAAAGAGCCGCTATTCTAATCTGCGAGGACCAAAGAGCTTAAGTGAAAAGTACGCAGGGGGAGCGGTAAGCCGGCAAGGAAATTTACAGCGGCCGCCGCGAGGAGCGTACGAAATCGCGCAGCACCGTGACGTTCGGGCCGTAAGTGCCGATTCGGCTCGCATCCACAGTAAGTCCCAGCCGTTCGGCAAGTTCCAGGTTCACGCCCGCGTCGTCCAGTTCGGAAAGGCTAAAACCCTGTGCCGGCAACACGCGATTCAAACCCGTCGGATACACCGGGCGAGGCGGACGGTGATGTCGCCAGGGGCGACGCGCCACCTCGTAGAATTGCTTCCAATCGGCTTTGCTCCATGTCGTCATACTATTTCGTTATACGCTTTACTCATGCGATTGGATGCGGCCCGTGTCCAGAAGGTTCACCGAGGGTTGCATCGGTGCCTTCTTGTCGGTCACCCTCCAACGTCCGAGCTATTCATATACATCACTGAATCCCCGGTGGAGCATTTTCCTCACCTCCTGTATCAAACACGTTACGGGGGCATCTGTTTCGTGGGTTGTTTTCTGAAGCTTCCGACGACCATGCAGCGTGTACGCTACATTGTGTGCGAACTGGCATCGTGCGAGCGGTATCTGCCAGCGCGAGGGAATAAAGAGCACGGGGGAGTAGAACGACGAAGTGTGGATTTGCGCAGACTTGCGCCTCAGAGTTCTCTAAAGGGAAATGAGGGGCCCGCTGGGTGAGCCTGCTCTCTCAGAAGCGAACAGATTGCCTACAAGCGATGCGGGTAGCTCAGACGGAAGCTTGCGGTTTACCAGCGATTGCTACGGTCGCCGCGATCTCCGCCGCGCCCCCCGCCGTGGCCGCGTCCGCCACCGCCACCTCGGCCGCCGCCATAACCGCCCCGCCCGCCGCCGCTGCGTTCCGCCTGAGGACGCGCTTCGTTGACCACCAGGTTTCGGCCCCCGAAGTTTTGGCCGTTCAAAGAATTAATCGCCCGGTCCGCGTCTTCGTCACTGTTGATTTCGACGAACGCGAACCCGCGTGATTGACCGGTAAAACGGTCGCGAATGAGATTGACACCTGAAGGGGATACTCCTACTTGAGAAAACCAGTCCTGAAGCTGATCCTCCGTTGCCGAAAACGGAAGATTGCCGATATAAAGCTTCTTCACCTATTGCTCCTTCTGCCCGGAACCTGACTTGCCAGTCGCGGAGCGCGCCGAAGAAACCGCTATCGTTCACCGGGGAGGCGAACCTGCGCTGCCGCCGAGGGAGCGAGACCGTAACTTCAGCGGTCTGCTGCATCCTCTCGGAATTTGACATTATTTGCAACTAAATAAAATGCCCGCATCGTTTCGGGCGTACCCCTGTTGGCCCGCCTGCTCCCTCTCGCTAAGAATTCGTGCTAGCATGCGCTCAATTTGTCCTTCCGTTTGGGAGGCCCCATGCGTGGCACAATGATGAATTTTCCGTTGACGCTCCCCACCATTCTGGAGCGTTCCGGGAAGATCTTCCCCCGCGTGGAAATTGTTTCGCGAAGACCGGACAAGTCTACTGTGCGCAGCTGTTACGGAGAGTTTTATCAACGGGCGCGTGGTCTTGCCGCGGCCTTCTTGAAACTCGGATTACGGCCGGGCGACCGCGTCGCTTCCATGATGTGGAACCATTCGGAACACCTGGAGGCCTTCTTCGGGGTTCCGTGCGCCGGAGGCATCCTGCACACGCTGAATCTTCGTCTCCACCCCCATGAAATTGCCACCATTGCCAAACATGCCGGGGACCGTTTTTTGCTGATTGACGATGTTCTGTATCCCGTCTATGAGAAATTCCGCGAAGACGTTTCCTTTGAGAAAGTGATCGTCGTTCCCTACGCCTTCAATACCGTTCCGGAAGGCTTTCTGAATTATGAAGAGCTGCTCGCTGATGCCGCTGACGACTTCCGCTATCCGGCGATTGACGAAAACGATGGCGCCGCGATGTGCTTCACCTCCGGCACGACCGGCTTTTCCAAAGGCGTGGTCTACTCGCACCGCGCCATCGTGCTGCACTCTTTCTGCTGTGGTCTGGTCGAGGTGTTTGGCATGAACCAGGCGGACACGGTAATGCTGGTGGCGCCGATGTTCCATGCTAATGCCTGGGGGATTCCGTTTGCGGCGACGATGCTCGGCGCGCGTCTCGTTCTTCCTGGGCCGCAGGTGGATCCGGAGAGCCTCCTGGAATTGATGGTGAGCGAGCGCGTGACCATCGCTTGCGGAGTACCCACGGTTTGGATCGCCGTTCTCGACGCGCTCGAAAAAAATCCCACGAAATGGAAGTTCGAGTCTCCCATTCGGGTGGTTTGCGGAGGCACGGCTCCTCCGGTCGAACTCATCCGCCGGCTGGACCGTTTCGGCCTGCACATCCAGCATCTCTGGGGCATGACGGAAACCACGCCCATTGGCACTTCCGGCGGGCTGCGCGCTCATATGTGTGATTGGCCGGATGACAAAAAGTACGAGGTTCGCGCCAAGCAGGGCTGGCCCGCTCCGTTTGTGGAGATTCGCCTGATGCGGCCGGAAGGAGAAGCCCCGTGGGATGGCGTCACCTCGGGCGAAATCGAGATTCGCGGGCCGTGGGTGGCGGCGAGTTACTACGAATCGCCCGACCAGGCGCACCGCTGGACCGAAGACGGCTGGTTCCGTACCGGCGATGTCGCCACCATGGACGAAGAGGGCTACGTCAAGATCGTTGACCGGGCAAAAGATCTGGTGAAGTCCGGCGGGGAATGGATCAGTTCGGTGGACCTGGAAAATGCGCTGATGGGTCACCCCGCAGTGAAAGAGGCTTGTGTCGTGGGCATCCCGCATCCTAAATGGCAGGAGCGCCCGCTTGCCGCTGTCGTCCTGAAAGATGGCGCGCGCGCTACTCCCGAGGAGCTGCGCGCCTTTCTCGGCGCATCGTTTGCCAAGTGGCAGCTTCCGGACGCGTTCGTCTTCCTCGACTCTATCCCGCGGACTTCCGTAGGCAAATTCAAGAAAATCGCCCTCCGCGAGCAGTTCGCCAACTGGAAGTGGGATGCCTAGCCGCAGACTCCCAAGCAAGGTGTCGTCATCTCTTCTTCATTGACGTTGGCAATTTTCCGGTCTTCTTGGAAGCTCAGGCCCGTGCACTCAGTCCCGGCTCCGCAACCCAGCCAAAGGACCGCGTTACGGCCTTTTTCCATTCCGAGTAGAGCCGCTCTCGCGTGGCGCTTTCCATGTGGGGCTTCCATACTTGGTCCGCACTCCAATGTCTGCGCAATTCTCCCAAATCTTTATAGAAGCCGACGGCCAGGCCTGCGGCGTAACTGGCGCCCAGCGCTCTGGTTTCTTTGATCAATGGCCGGATGACGTCGCGATTCAGAATGTCCGCCTGAAATTGCATCAGCAGATCGTTTTCAACCATACCGCCGTGGGCTCTCAGGGAGTCCACTCTTTTGCCGGAATCCAGTTCCATAGCCTCGAGCACTTCGCGGGTTTGATACGCGGTAGCTTCCAGAACCGCGCGTGCCAGATGACCCTTATTCGAGTAGCGCGTAAGCCCGGCGATAACGCCTCGAGCGTCGGATTTCCAGTAAGGAGCGAAAAGCCCCGAGAACGCTGGCACAAAGTAAACGCCTCCGTTGTCCTTGACGGTGCGCGCCAGGGGCTCAATATCCGAGCTCTTTTGAATCAGCCCCAAGTTGTCGCGCATCCACTGCACGAGCGCTCCGGTAATAGCCATACTGCCTTCGAGGGCGTAGGGGATGACGCGAGCCCCGGCGAATGGTCATATTTGCGTCACTGTACTATCTGCGCGCGTATCGGAAGGTCGTAGTACTTACACCCAGAAAGTCTTAGTACCTATAAAACCCCAAGGAATTTGCAAAGATTTCTTGACTGTAGCCCCGGAATTGATTACAAGAAGCCAGCGACCTTTCAGGGTGCGTTCTGAAATACGGCCAATCCATGTGATAATGAAGCAGGGGCGGTGCCCAACATTACCGGCTGCAGCAGCGTCAGCGGCGAGCGGCTCCGCAAGTTTCCAATCCTAACCGGATTGGGGGTGAATTGATAAAGTGGCGGAAGTCATCATCCAGGAAAACGAATCTCTGGAAAACGCACTGCGGCGCTTCAAGCGCAAAGTGCAACAGGAAGACATCATCAAGGAGATCAAGAAGCATAGCTTCTACATGAAGCCCGGCGAGAAGCGCCGGGCGAAAGAAGCGCTTTCGCGGAAGCGACTGCGCAAGAAGCAGCGGCGGGAATCGGAGTAATTTGCCGAGGGCGGTCCTTTCCGGAGGGCCGCCCTTGCGTTATCCGTCGCGGCGAGGCGCTGAACTTCCGAGAGTTAGGCCCCCGTTAGGCAGAACGTTTGGGTGTTTTTCGCAGCTTCGTACCCGCAGGCCCAAGGGATCCGCGCCCGGCGTCCCCGGATACTGGTCTCCTCAAGCATCTTGGCTCTCAGGTGCAAAGTCCTCCCAAACCCCTGCCGGCGGGACCAGGGGAGAGCGCCTCATGGAATACCACGACAAGGTGTTGAAGTGTTCGGAATGCGGAGCGGAGTTCGTGTTCACTGCCGGCGAACAGATGTTTTTCGCCGACAAAGGATTCAAGAACGAACCGAAGCGCTGCAAGGCCTGCAAAGCGAAAAGGGCCGAAAGCGGCGCGCACGCCGCTCCAGCACGCGCGGAAACCAAGACCAATTGCTCGCAGTGCGGGAAAGAAACCACGGTTCCCTTCCGGCCCACGCAGGGACGGCCGGTATATTGCCGTGAATGCTTCCAGCAGCGGCGGGCCATAGGCGCGGCGTAGTTCAGAAGTTGGAAGTTAGAAACTAAAGGTCAGAAGCAGGGCTCGCAGAGGAGAACGTTTCCGGTGGGGCGGGTCGGTTTTCGTCCGCTTGTTGTTTCGCCCATCCTTTCTTCCTTCCCGCCTTATGCTTTATTTGATATTTTGTTCTAATTTCTCCCTTCTTGCCGAGCAATCTGCGGCGCTGCCAAATTCAAGAATGGGCGTCGAGGTAGGCGCCGAACTGAGCAAGCGCTTCGGGCATGTTCTTGCGGCCGTAGCCGAAGCGAATGTGGCGTGGCTGATCGTAGACGGTGCCTGGCAGGAGCAAGACTCCCGCTTTGTTCACCGCTTCCTCACAAAACGAAAGCACGTCGCACTGCGGCTTGAAGCGGACAAAGCCGATGGGGCTGGCGTTGGGCTTGACCCATTCGAAGAGATTCGAGCGCTGCCGCAAGAAAGAAGCTAGCAGAGGCAGGTTGCGTAATACGATTTCGCGATTGCGCTGGACCAGGACTTCGCGGTGGCGCAACGCCAGCGCCGAGAGAAATTCGCTCGGAGCGCTGCTGCAGATCGACGTGTAGTACTTGAATTCGAGGCAGCGGTCGAGAATCCCTGCATCTTTGGAGGCGAGCCAGCCAAGCCGAAGGCCGGGCAAGCCGTAAGTCTTGCTCATGGAGCCAAGACTGACGGCGCGTTCGTAAATTTCACAGGCCGCTGGGAGACGCGTGGCGGGATCGTGCTCGAGTTCGCGGTAGACTTCGTCGCAAAAGACGATAATTCCGCGCGCGGAGGCAAGTTTCATGACTTGCTGGAAGACGTTTGCAGACATCAAAAGCCCCGTCGGATTGTGAGGCGTGTTGATGTAGATGATTTTCGTGTTAGGCTGAATCAATTTTTCAAGCGCGGCGAGGTCATGCGCCCAGCCGTTTTCAAAGCAGCGACGCCATTCGCTAATTTGTGCTCCCGTGCTGCGCGCGACTTCGAGCGCGCTCTCATAGCAAGGCGTTTCGACGATGACGTGATCGTCCGGCGAAAGCAACGCGTGATACAAAACAAAAATGCCTTCCTCGGTTGCTGCCGTGACCAGGACATCTCGAGGAGGGATTCCCCGATACATCGCCGAGACGACTTCGCGCAGCACCGGCGCTCCCGGCGATTCCGTGTACCCGCACCAATGCTTCAGGAAGCGATCATGAGAACCGGGCTCGAGGTCGAGCAGCTCCTGGATGGTGCGGGACTCCGCGTCGGAACTGGAAAGCAGATATTTGGCGGTGAATTCGTATTTGCCGAAATACTGTTCAATGCGAAAGGGCTTGATTTGCATGGCACAAGAGTCTGGCAAGGTCCACGTCCGGCAGTCTAGCGCCAAAATGACTCGCACACCGGTGCGGCATTGCGCTTGGCCAACAGAGCGAATACGCACTCCGGCCTGGCACGTCAGGCTCCTCGACTCGGACCCGGCCATCGGCTGGCAGGTCCTGAGGACTTCACGGGTGAGGCCACTGACGCGATTGCAGCCGAGCGGTCCCGCGTCGCTGCGGAGGGCTGGGGAGCCCGACTGACGGGCTTATTCGCAATAACCGACTTAGGAATTCTTTGCAGCGTGGGAAAGGAAACGGTACGGCTTCTGTCAGCCGGTTCCCGATTTCAAATGATGTCCTCTCTCTCGGCGTCCCATTGGACGGTGCGCCCCTGGCGCAGTGAAGCGATAGCCATTTGGCAGGCGATCGCGGAACTGTAGCCTAGCTCGAAGGGGCAGTTCGGTTCCATGCGGCTGCGGACACAATCGAAGAAATTGCGCATGTGGGCTTCGGTATCATTTTCATCCGAGCCGACAATGTTGGCCTCGCCTCCGACCGATGAGGAGGTGGGGGCTTTTTGTTCGGCGTGATGATGGGTCTGCGGCAGATAGCTCACGTTGTCCACCACGCGCAGGACGGTTCCTTTGTTCCCCAGAGCCAGGTCGCTTCCGTCTTCCCCGTAGTAATTGTTGCCGAACATCGAATTCCAGGTGAACATCAGCTTTTCCGGCTGCTCCATGCAGACATTCATGGTGTCGGGAACTTCCATCTCGGGAGAAAGATAGTTATAGCCAGCCATGGTGACGCGGTGCGGAACCTTGAGCCCAAGCACTTTGTACCAAAAGCCTACCTGGTGGACCATATTCTCAAAAACGTTTCCGCCGGAATAATCCCAGAAAAACCGCCAATTGATGAAGCGCTGCGGATCGAAGTCGTGCGGCGGCGCTTCGCCTTCGAACTCTTTCCAAGCGACGTTTTCCAGATTGCAGTCAGGGGGAATGTTCCGTTTCCATCCGCCATAGGGAGCGTTGCGATAATGATGGGTATGAATCGCGGTGATATTTCCCAGGCGGTCCGGGGTCGCAAGTTCGCGCGCGCGCTCGAAAGCTTTTCCGCTCACGGACTGGATGCCGACCTGAACCACACGATTCGATCCTTCGACCGCGCGGCGCATCCGACGCGCATGGTCGGGATTAAAGGCCATGGTCTTTTCCTGGTAGACGTCTTTGCCCGCTCGGATCGCGGGGACGAAGTTGAGGGCATGCTGATGCTGTGGAGTGGCGATGAGCACGGCGTCGACGGACTTGTCGTCGAGCAAGCGGCGGAAGTCGGTGTAGGTCTGAATCGATGGAACCAGGTGCTTGATCGCGTCCAGACGGCGCGAATAGACGTCGGCAACCGCGACGGCTTGCGTGTTGGGCGCCTTCAGAGCGGCTTTGAAGATAGCCGTTCCCCGGCCGCCTGCGCCGATAAGGCCGAAGCGGACGCGGTCGTTGGCGCCAAGGACGCGAGCCGGCGGGAACATCGACGAGCCTGCCAGGGCGGCGGCACCTCCGGTAAGTTGATGGATGAAAATGCGGCGGTTTAGCATGGCTTTCGCTCCTATTGGTCAAACTGAGGAATATTTCCTGCAAAGGGTTTTGATCTTGGCGACCAGCTTGGGCACACCCGTGGTGGCGTCCTCTTTTCCTTCATATTCCGCGGACATGAAACCTTTGTAATTGGCGCGTGCAAAAATTTGCCAAACGCGGTCGAGGTCCACGGCTTCTCCGTTTTGGAAGTGGTCGCGGATGTGCGTATGCGTGGCGTAAGGGGCGGTGGCTTCGATTTGCGAGTAAGCGTCGGCTTTTGCGATGGGGATGAAATTGGTTATGTCGAGATTGATTCCAAAAAAAGGTGAGTCGACGCGATGGACGATCTCAAGACAGGTATCCGAGTTCTGCGTAATTCCTTGGTGGTCTTCCATTCCAAGAGTGATGCCTTTCTTGCTCGAGTATTCACAAGCCGCCTTCAGCGTTTCCACCGTCCATCCCACCGCTTGCTGAACAGTGGCTCCCGCTGGGAGCTGGCCCGCGAAAACACGCAGGTGCGGCGCGCCAAGCGATTCGGTAACATCCACCCATTTCTTGATTTCCTCCAAGACCTCGGCGCGTTTGCCCGGTTCAGCTTGCACGGTGCTGGCTCCGATGGCGGCGCCCGAAAAACATACGCCGTTTTTGAAGGCCAGATGCCGCAGCGAAGCCAGGTAGGCAGGGTCGGCGGACTTGAACCAATATCCGGTCATATCCACGCCATCAATGCCCAGCGCGACGGCGTTTCGAATGACGTCTTCCATGGTCATTTTGCCGGCGCCGAGAAGTTTGCTGTAAGAGTAAGCGCAGCAACCCGTGAGCAGCCGCGGCGCTGCTGCACTTGCCGGCTCCGTGTTTGGCGTCGCAGCCCAAGGCCGGGCTGCTCGGACAAGTTCCGCGCCAGCGATGACCCCTGGCCCCGCAGCTCGCAAAAAGTCTCTGCGGTCAATCGGCTTTGGCGTCATGGATTGAACTCTCCCTTATCATGGAACGGAAATCTCGCCGGAACAAGCCCGAAGCTGCTAAAGGCGCGATTCGCAGGCTATTGGTCTGTTTCCGCTTGAAGCGTGCAAATTCTAACCCTGGCGGAGTATGATACGAAGCGCAAAAGTCCCGGTCAGCTCGTGCTCCTCGGAGGGCCAGCCCATGGCTCACCGCTTCACTATTGGCGTCGAAGAAGAATTCCAAATCATCGATCCTGCGACTTGCGAACTGCGTTCGCACGTCAGCCAGCTCATTTCCCAGGCCTCGGCGGACATCGTCGAACAAGTCAAGCCCGAGTTGCACCAATCCATCGTCGAAACGGGCACGCGGATTTGCGACAGCGTCAGCGATTTGCGCATTGAAATGCACCGCACGCGGGGAGAATTGGTAGCCGCGGCAGAACGCGCGGGCCTGCAAGTCGCCGCGGCGGGAACACACCCGTTTTCGAGCTGGATCGACCAAGTCATCTCCCCTGGGGAGCGTTACCAGCATATCGTCGACGAAATGGGCCAACTGGCGAGGTCGCTGCTGATCTTCGGCATGCACGTGCACGTGGCCATGCCGGACAAGCAGACGACGATTGATTTGATGAACGGTGTGCGTTATTTCCTGCCGCATCTGCTGGCGCTTTCCACCAGTTCGCCTTTCTGGATGGGCCGGAACACGGGGCTGAAATCGTTCCGCACTACCGTGTTTCGCCGTTTTCCGCGAACGGGCGTCCCGGAACAGTTCGAATCCTGGAGCGCCTACGAAAATTTTGTGAATTTGCTGGTGAAGCTGCACTGCATCGATAACGGCAAGAAAATCTGGTGGGACGTGCGGCCGCATCCGATGTTCCGCACGCTGGAGTTCCGGATGTTCGATGTGTGCACCAAGGTCGAGGAAGCGGTGGCCATTGCGGCGTTGGCCCAAGCGATTATTGTGAAGCTGCACCGGCTGTACACCTTGAATCAGAGCTGGCGGCTGTACCGCCGGGCGCTCATCGAAGAGAACAAATGGCGCGCGGCGCGTTACGGCATCGACGGCAACCTCATCGACTTCGGCAAAGAAGCGGAAGTGGATATGCGGCAATTGATTCCGGAATTGCTGGAGCTGGTGGACGACGTGGTCGACGACCTGGGAAGCCGCGGCGCTGTCGAGTATGTCCACACGATCCTAAAAGAAGGCACGAGCGCAGACCGCCAACTGCGCGTTTATCAGGAAGCAGGAGATTTGAAAGAGGTGGTGCGCCATCTGGTTGCGGAAACCCGCGCTGGCGTGACCGAGCCGCGAACTTCTTCGGCGCACGCCGTGAATTGAGCCGTCCGTTGTCAGCGGTTGTTTCTCAGTTTCCAGCGGAAGAAGCGATTGGACGTTCAATGAAATTGGTTGAGGAACGTTGTTTCGCCCATTGAGAACTGATCCCTGAAAGTGGAAACTCCATCAGTCGTACGTCGCAGGAGCAACAATGAAAAAGATTGGCCTTCTCTGCGGACGGGAATACAGCTTTCCTCCGGCGTTTATCGTGAAAGTGAACGAGCTAGGGAAGAAAGACGGCGTGGCCGCGGAATTCGTGAAGCTGGGCGGCACGCCCATGGGCGAGCCGGCGAAGTACAGCGTGATTGTCGATCGCATCTCGCACGAGGTCGCATATTACCGCGGGTTTTTGAAGCACGCCGTCCTAGAAGGCACGTACGTCATCAACAACCCCTTCTGGTGGTCGGCCGACGACAAATATTTCAACTACTCGGTCGCGACAAAGCTGGGCATCGCGATTCCAAAGACCATCTTGCTCCCGCAAAAGGGTTATCCCGCGGATGTCGACATCACTTCCGAGTCGCTCCACAACCTGGAATATCCTCTGGATTGGGAAGGCATGTTGGATTACGTCGGGCGGCCGGCAATCCTCAAGCCGTTTTCCGGCGGAGGCTGGAAACACGTCTACAAGGTCCACAACAAGCTGGAGTTGCTGGCCGCGTATGACCAGACCTCGCCGTACTGCATGACGCTGCAGCAGTTCATTGATTTCTCGCAATACGTGCGCTGCTTCAGCTTCGGCAAGACGGATATTATTCCCGTTCATTACGATCCAAAGGAACGGAAATATTTGGTTGACCATGCGTATTTAGCGTCAGAACTGGGCGTGCGCATCGTGAAGGATGCGCAGATCATCAATCAGGCGCTCGGCTATGAGATGAATACCATCGAATTTGCCATCCAGGATGGCGTACCCTATGCCATTGATTTTTTGAATCCTGCGCCGGATTTCGAACGCGATCGCATCACGGAATTCTATTTCGAGCTCGTGGTGGAAAAAATGGCGCGCCTGGTCATCGACCGCGCTCTTCATGGTCAGGCTTATAATTCCTGGCCCCGCTGGGAAGAAATGCTGGGAATGGGCGCCGCCGGAGGATTTACGGGAGCGCCCAAGAGTGCGGCGTCGGGACAAAAATCGGGCGCGGTTCCGGCATGGAGTTCGCCGCCAGCGCAAGGATCGTAACCCGTGACCACGGCTCCCACACCTTTACCTCCTTGTTCGCCGGCGGAGGATTGGCATGAAATCTTGAAGCCGATGCTCTTGCGCATGCCGGAGCTTCCCGAGGATTTGTTCCGACGCATGCGCGGGGCCAAATTGACTTTTGGCCAGCGCGTCCACTGCCCTTTCCTGCGGCCGTTTTTTCTCTCTCCCGAAGACGAAGAGCACGTCCGAACCGTGGCGGAGACCATTGCCGAACTTGGCGAACGCGTGGTGCTTGCGGCCTTGGAGGACAAGCACGTTTTCGCGCAACTGCATTTGCGCGAGGAGGAGGAACGGCTCGCGCGTATCCCCGTCGGCCTTGGCCCGGCCAGCACAGCAGCACGGCTTGATGCGTTCTTGCTCCCTGATTCCTTGAGATTTGCCGAATACAACGCGGAATCGCCGGCAGGTCCCGGCTATGCGGAAGCACTCGCGGAAATTTTCAACGACCTTCCGATGATGGGGCAGTTTGCCCGAAAATATCAAGTGCATCGGTATTCGCTGACTGCCAGATTGCTTGAGGCGCTGCTCCAGAGCTACCGGGATTCGGGGGGCTCGGCGGAAAAACCGCAAATCGCCATTGTGGATTGGGAAGAGGTTCCCACATGGAGCGAATTTGAGATTCTCCAGGCGCGCTTCGAGAAGATGGGGATTCCTACGCTGCTTGCCGATCCGCGTCAGCTCGAATGGGATGGAAAGCACCTGGTCGTGGCGGGCAAAAGAATTGATCTGGCGTACCGGCGCGTGCTAATCAATGACATCGTGGCTAAGCCGGTGGAGTGTGCGGCGCTAGTAAAAGCCTACACGGCTGGCGCCGTGTGCGTGGCGAATAGTTTTCGCTGCAAAATCCCGCATGTGAAAACGTTCTTTGCTGTTCTCACCGACGAGCAAAACGGGAACCTCTTCTCGCTCAGCGAGCGCGAGATCATTCGCAAGCACATCCCGTGGACGCGCGTGGTTGCGGATGTTCAGACCGCCCATTACGGCGAGCATGTGGAACTGCTGGACTTTATCCGCAAGGAGCGCGAGAAGCTAGTGTTGAAGCCCAGCGATGAATACGGCGGCTCAGGCGTGACCCTCGGATGGGAAACCGGAGAAGCGGCCTGGGAGGAAGCCATCGAACGCGCGCTGACAGCAAAGAATGGCGTGTGGATTGTGCAGGAGCGGATCCCCGTTCGCCGCGAATTCTTCCCTTACATTGCTGATGTAGGCACAGTCGATTACCGCGAAATGCTGGTGGATTTTGCGCCGTACTTATTCCGCGGAAAACTGTGCGGCTTTCTCACGCGGCTAAGTTCGACGGGACTCGCTAACGTCACCAGCGGCGGCGGACAGGTGCCGGCGTTCCGGGTTTCTCTCAGAAACACCGCCAACTAACTCTCAATCAAGCGGGAGGTTTTGCCCGTCCCTTCGACCGGTGGAATAAACGCCCGAGCAAAACGACCTTGCCAGAAATTCGGCCGTTTCAAGTACACTTTTGAAATGGACTTCGGGACTCCCGACGCAGAGTTGATGCCAGGCGCGCGCAACGCCGTCGAGACCTGTCTCGGTGTGCGCCGCGACGAACAGGTCGCGCTGATTGCCGACGAAGCAAGCAGGGCGGTTGCGGCTAGCATTGCCGCTGCAGTGGACGAACGCGACGCGCGGTGCAGGAAGCTGTTGCTGGAGTCTTTTGGCCCGCGCCCAATGGCGGCTGCTCCGAAAGGAGTTTTGAGCGCGCTCGAGACGGCCGACGTGGGCGTCCTGTGCATGACGGCGGAGCCGGGCGAACTTGCTGCACGCATGGCCATCGTGAAAGTGGTCGAGCGCTGCCAGATTCGCTACGCACACATGGTGGGCGTGACGCCGCAGATCATGCAGCAGGGCATGCGCGCGGATTACCGCATGGTGGATCGCTTGAGCGACAAGCTGCGCCAACGCATGCTGCGCGCCAAAACTCTAACAGTGAAGACCGAAGCAGGCACAAAGTTTGACGCGCACTTTGACGGGCAGCTCGATTGGGTGAAGACCAGCGGGCTGATCAACCCGCGCTACTGGTCGAATCTTCCAGCGGGCGAAGTTTTTACGACACCCGCAACGGTGGACGGCACATTCGTTTGCGATGCGACGGCAGGCGACCACTTCAACGGAAAGTACGGGGACCTGCAGTCCACACCGCTCACGCTGACGATCAAAAGCGCGCGATTGGTGAATGTTGCGTGCGCGCGCAAGGATTTGAAGCAGGAGTTTTGGGATTATTGCCACACCGATGAAAACAGTGACCGCGTCGGAGAGCTGGCATTTGGAACAAATCTTGGATTAACCGAAATGATTGGCGTGCTGCTCCAGGACGAAAAGTTTCCCGGCGTACATCTCGCGTTCGGCGATCCGTATGGCAGCCAGACGCACGCCGACTGGAAATCCACTACGCACGTCGACGTGCTGACCCGCAATTGCGACGCCTGGATCGACGATGACCTGGTTATTGAAAAGGGCCGCTACCAACTCGGCCACCTCGGCTTAGCCTAATTTAACCACACCGGGGAATTATTCCCATCGAACATCGTCCCTTGTATGCTTAAGGGGATTTGTGCAATGCCGCGCTATTTCACTTGTTCTTTCAAGTAGCGCCGAAATTCCCGGAAGGAGTCCATGATGCGAAGCCAAATTGTAGGCACGACGATGCCAGTCCTGGAGTTTGTGCTGGATCCGAATGATTCCATCATTTCCGAAGCGGGCCAGCTTTCCTGGATGGGCAGCTCGATTCAGATGACCACACACACGCAATTTGGCGGCGGGGGAGGCGTTTGGGGGGCCATAAAGCGCGTTGCGGGCGGCGGAACGCTTTTCATGACGGAATATCGGGCGGTGGGAGTCCCGGGCGAACTGGCATTTGCCACGAAGCTTCCCGGGCATATTGTGCCCGTCGAGGTCGCAGCGGGGCGCGAATACATGATTCACCGCCACGGGTTTATTTGCTCGACTCCGCAGGTGCAAATTGGCGTGGGATTCCAACAATCGCTGGGCGCAGGAATTTTTGGGGGCAGCGGCTTCGTATTGCAGCGCGTCAGCGGTCAAGGAAGCGCGTGGATCGAACTTTCTGGGGAATTGGTTGTTAGAGATTTGCAGGCAGGAGAAACGCTGCGCGTCCATCCGGGGCACGTCGGCGCGTTCCAGACCAGCGTGAATTTCGAGATCACCACGGTTCCTGGAATCAAGAACATGATCTTTGGTGGCGATGGAATTTTTCTGGCGTCTTTGACCGGCCCCGGCCGCATTTGGCTGCAGACTCTGCCCATCGCCAAACTTGCCCACGAGCTGATGGAATATATGCCCATCCAGTCCAGTAAAGCTGCGGAAGGCGGCGTGATCGGAGGAATCGTGGGCTCCATTCTGCAAGGGTCAGACTAGCGTCGAGAAAAGTCTCGGCGAACGCCAGCAAGCGACGGAACAGCACGTAAACTCCGTTTTGCAATTCTCAAGCTTCCGGAGGATTGACGAATCGCGTGAGATAAGTAGGTGGTTAGGGCGCCCTTCTGCCACCATCTTTAGAAAAGCCTCGAAACATATTCCCGCATCTGGTGCTTCCAGTAGCGCCAGTCGTGGCCGCCTTGCGGGCCCCAATTGTCGAGCGCATGGCGAATGCCTTTGCCGGAAAGCACTTCGGAGAGACGATAGGTAGGCGCGCTATTCTCCCACGGGCCGGTGCCGGTCGTGAGGTGAATGTCACAGCCCGCGACCTGCTCGTAAAACCAAGGGTCGCTCATGTTCGCGAGATAATCCACGGGATTGTTGAAATAGAAATTGTCGTCGTACAGGCCGTCCATGAAATTGCGCAGATCGTAGATCCCGGACATGGCGAAGCAGCGCTTGATCACGTCGGGATGCTTGAAGAGCGAGTTCGCCGCGTGGTACGCGCCGAAAGAAGCGCCCATCGTGGAAATGACGATGCCCTGCGTCTGGCAATTATTCCAGATGAAGGGCACGACCTCCTCCCGCAGATACGAGTCGAACATCGCCTGCATGTGGCTGCGATGAAAAGGATGCGCGGATTTGTTGTAGAAGCTGTGAGCGTTGATGGAGTTCACCGCGTAGAGCTTGATTTTGCCGCCATCGATGAATTCGCCGAGCGCCTCGACCATGCCCTGGTTTTCGAGTTCCCATTCGTCGCCGCCGCTGGTCGGGAATCCAAGCAGAGGCGCGCCCCAGTGGCCGTACACCACGACCCCAAGCTCCAAACTAACGCGCTGGGAATACCAGCGCTGATATTCGCGCCTCATTGTTGCCTCTTGCTTGCCGCGGGGAGAGAAAGTATGCCAGCATGGGCGGGTTCCAGGCAATGACGCGGCGCGATTGCTCGCCCGACGAGACATTTCGCGGCGGCCGGCATCTATTAGCTAAGGAAGTCAAATTCAAGAAGCAGGGAGCCAGCGTTCAATGGCTGCATCGACGCACTCGTGCAAACCAAGCCCGGAACGTATTTTCAATACTATGACCGCCTTTCAGGAAACCGAAGCGCTGAAAGCGGCGATTGAACTGGACATTTTCACGGCTATCGCGGAAGGAGTGCACACCGCTGAATTGCTGGCGGCAAAAACGGGAGCGTCAGAACGAGGAATGCGCATTCTGTGCGACTACTTCACGAGCAAAGAATTTCTAACCAAAAAGGGCGATCAATATGCGCTTACTCAGGAGTCCGCTACTTTTTTGAATCGCCACTCGCCGGCGTGCCTGGCCACGATGGTCAATTTTCTGGCTAGCCCCTGGAGCCGAAGAAATTTTGCGGCCCTGGCAGAAGCCGTACGCAAGGGCGGGACGGCGAATGGAACAGGAGATCACACCAAATCGCACGAAGAGATATGGGTCAATTTTGCGCGTTCGATGGCGCCGCTGACGATATCGGCTGCTGAATTCATCGCGGGATTGCTTCGGGCCGAGGCGGGGCGGCCGTGCAGGGTGCTGGACATTGCTGCCGGACACGGAATGTATGGAATCACGGTGGCGAAGCGCAATCCCAACGCGCAGGTCGTCGCTGTGGATTGGCCCGCTGTGCTGGAAGTGACCAAGGAAAACGCCAGGAAATTCGGCGTTGCCGACCGTCACACGACGCGCCCGGGCAGCGCGTTTGAGGTTGCATTTGGCAATGGGTATGACCTCGCACTGCTCACGAACATCTTCCATCATTTCGATGTGCCCACTTGCGAAAAACTGATGCGCCGGGTCCACGCTGCCTTACAGCCCGGCGGCAAGGCTATCACTCTGGAATTTGTGCCGAATGAAGACCGCGTCTCGCCGCCGCACGCCGCCGCGTTTAGCCTGGTGATGCTGGCGGGCACGGACGCGGGAGACGCCTATACGTTTTCGCAATATGAGAAGATGTTCGGCAACGCCGGATTTTCGAAAACGACTTTGCATCCCATTCCCGATATGCCGCAACAAGTTCTGATTTCAGAAAAATAGGAATCCCCATGAAGAAAAATGCCAAACCAGTGCCTAAGAAGCAGGCTGCTTCGGGCAACAACGATCGGGTGTTGCGCGAACACCTCGTCTACCTTTTGAAAGGCGGCGGGGCGCACGTGCATTTCACGGATGCGGTCGAAGGCTTCCCTGAAGCGAAGCGCGGTGCGTTTATCGCGGGACTGCCGCACACCGGCTGGCAGCTTCTGGAGCATGCGCGCATCGCGCAATGGGATATCCTAGAATTCAGCCGTAATCCGAAGCACGTCTCACCGGGATTTCCTGAAGGCTACTGGCCGAAGACGCCGGGACCTCCGGAGCCGGCGGCCTGGGACAAATCTGTAGAACAGTTCGAGAGAGACCTGCAGGAACTGATCGGCCTGGTGAAAGACCCAAAGACGGACTTGTACGCGAAAATTCCGCACGGCGACGACCAGACGATTCTGCACGAGGCACTGCTGGTGGCGGACCACAACGCTTATCATCTCGGCCAGCTCGTCGATCTGCGGCGCGCGCTCGGGGAATGGCCCACGCCCCACTGAACTATTGACCTTGCAGGAATGCAAAATGGCGGTAGCATGGTGCGTAGCGGAATTTGGCTTTGGGCCTCATTCCATCGATTTTTCTTTGCGAGGACCTATGATTCATATCGAGAACATTTCCGGGGCCGCGCAAGAATTTGCAGGCAGCCGGCGCGGATTTCTGAAGGGCATGTTCGGCGCAGGCGCGTTTGTGTTGAGCGTACGCTGGATGCCAGAGCCATTGTTGGCCGCCTCCGCCTCGGTCGGTGCCAACCCCGCCGACGCCATGGGCAAAGCCGTGTTGCACCCCAGCGTTTACCTGGCGATTGACACAGCCGGCACCGCGTACGTCGTTGCGCATCGCTCGGAAATGGGGAACGGCGTGCGAACGTCCTTGCCGCGCATTGTTGCGGACGAGCTGGACGCGGATTGGGCCCGCGTAAAAGTCGTGCAAGCCCCCGCCGATGAAAAATATGGCGACCAGGACACCGACGGCTCGCATTCCGTAGTGAGCTTCTTTGTGCCATTGCGCGAAGCCGGCGCCACGGCCAGGCTCATGCTGGTCCGTGCAGCCGCGCAGCGGTGGAACGTGCCGGAAGCAGAATGCTCCATGGAATTGCACACGGTGGTGCACAAAAAGTCTGGGAAGAAGCTGGGATACGGCGAACTCGCGGCCGCAGCGGCAAAACTAGAAGTCCCGAAGAAGGAAGAATTGAAACTCAAGCCGCGCAGCGAGTGGCGGTACATCGGAAAAGATTCTGCGAGCTATGACTTGAAGGATCTGTGCACCGGCAAAGCGACGTTCGGCCAAGACACCCACATGGACGGCCTGTTGTATGCCAGCGTGCTGCATCCTCCGGTGATGGGTAGCACGATAAAATCCGTTGACGATAAGGCCGCTCTGGCCGTTCCTGGCGTGAAGCAAACCGCGACGATCGACACGTTCAAACCGCCGGTTTTGTTCCAAGCGCTGGGTGGAGTGGCCGTGCTCGCCGACAACACGTGGGCTGCAATGCAAGGCCGGAAGAAGCTGAAGGTGGATTGGGAAGAAAGCTCGCACCGCGTTTTCAATTCCGCCCCGTATCGGAAGGAGTTGGAAGAGATGGCGCGGAAGCCGGGAAAACTTGTGCGCGAAGTCGGCAACGTCGAGGCGGCCTTTGCGCAAGGCGGAAAAATCGTCGAGGCGGAATATTACGCCCCGCTGCTGGCGCATGCTTCGATGGAGCCGCCTGCGGCGCTGGCGGTTTATCGCGACGGAAAAGTGGAAGCGTGGGCGCCGACGCAAAGCCCCGTGGGCGCGCGCGATGCCATCGCTGCGGCGGTGGGCGCGAAAAAGGAAGACGTGACCGTGCACGTCACCTTGCTCGGTGGCGCGTTTGGCCGGAAGTCGTTCCCGGACTATGCCGTGGAAGCCGCGGTGCTTTCGAAGAAAACAGGCAAGCCGGTGAAAGTGGTCTGGAGCCGCGAAGACGACATCAAGTTCGACACCTACCACTCCGTTTCGGCGATGTACATGAAAGCGGCGCTGGACGCGGATGGCAAGCCCGCGGCTTGGCTGCAGCGCACCGTGTTTCCTCCCATCGGCTCGACGTTCAATGTGGACGCGGTGTATTCCGACGCCGGCGAATTGGGGCTGGGTTTCTCCGATCTGCCATTCGCCATTCCGAATCATCGCTCGGAAAACGGACCAGCTACCGCGCACGTGCGAATCGGCTGGTTCCGGTCGGTGGCTAACATCTATCACGCGTTCGCCATTCAATCGTTTGCCGACGAGCTGGCCAACGCCGCCGGAACAGACCCGCTCGAGTACCAGCTGCAACTTCTCGGCCCGGACCGCATCATTCCGAAAAGCGAATTGCCAAAGGACTACGAGAATTACGGGCAGCCTTACGAGCAATACCCCATCGACACGGCGCGTTTCCGCCGCGTGTTGCAGTCGGTCGCGGAGAAATCCGGCTGGGGCAGAAAGAAACAAGGCCACGGATTTGGCATGGGCTTGGCCATGCACCGCAGCTTTCTCACCTACGCAGCCTCGGTCGTGCAACTGCATGTTGACGACGCGGGCAAAGCGCACATTCAGCGCGTGGATACGGCGCTGGACGCCGGTACGGTGGTGAATCCGGAAATGGTGCGCAATCAATTTGAAGGCGCAGCGGTGATGGGGACGAGCATCGCCTTTTTTGGAGAAATTACCGCGACAAATGGCGCGATTGACCAGTCGAACTTCAATGATTATCCCGTAGCGCGCATGAATACGGCGCCGCGCGAAATTCACGTGCACATTGCCGAAAACGACGCGCCTCCGGGCGGAATCGGCGAACCAGGGCTTCCCGCGATTGCTCCGGCAATCTGCAACGCGGTCTTTGCCGCGACGGGAAAGCGCATCCGCGAGTTGCCGCTATCCAAAGCCGGCCTGGCTTAGCAACTGTCAAGAATCATCTTTGAGCGTGAGCCCGAGCCTGCCGGTGGTGCGCCGCCGAAGTGCTGGATATGCTTTTCGAAAGACTCAGGGAAAAGCAGATTCCACCCCACAACAAATCTATTCGACCAATTGCAGGTTGAGGGCGATGCGCACGCCGTTGACAAGCACGATGCTCTGATCGAGCAACTGCTGGTTGGTGATCTCCGCATCGACGAATTTCTTAAGGGCGACGCGCGGGCAAATGAATTCGATGGCTTCGGAACTCTCTTTCGTCGGCGGCGAGAGCCTGTTCAGCACGCAAAAATCGTAGAGCTGAAACTCCACGTCGGGAGAAATACGCTCGGAAATATCCTTCAGCAAGGGTGCGAGAAAAAGGTCGAAACTCTGCGCCGCCCGCTTGTAAATCGAACCTTTGGCTGCCCCGAATTGCAGCGAATTCTTCAGCGTCATTTGCAGCGCGATTTGCTCGTGAAATAGCACAAACGTGGGCGGCGCGTAGGCCACGAAATGGAATTTCGCCGCGCCTTCTTTTGCCAGCGCGCCCAATTGCGACTGATACTTTTCATCCAGGCGATCCGCATCGGCCTCTGTCGCTGGCGGCGGGTCAGCGGCCGGAAGTGAGGCGGGCTCCGCACTGGCTTCAGCCGCGGGTCGCGGCTCCGCTCGAGCCGAAGCCGGCGCGGGCGCGGAAGGAGCTGCGGAAGGCGCAGCAACGGGAGCCGGATTCACAGGTTTCAGCAACACAGAATGCGAGGTCAAGGTTGACGAACGCGCCGTGGAAGTGGCGTCCGGCTTGGCCGGAATGGATCGCGGAAGCGTTTGGACGTTCAAGGGATCGCGCTCGGTTAAGGAAAGGCCAAAATCCACGCCGCTGACAAACACTTTCGAGCGGTTCAAGATTTCCTGCCGCGTCGCATCGCTCGACGCGCGCGACATCGCCCAAGCATCCGCGCGGTCGAATACCACGACAAGCGTTTCCTTCCCTTCAAACTCGTAACTGTTCCTGTCACTGCGCGTGTGGTGAGCGATTTCGAAGCCCATGCCGTCGCACGCTATATCCTCCGGCAAAGCGGCCGCGACCGCCTGTAAAATCGGAACAATCACTGCGCGAAACGTAGTGGCGGCGCGCTCATTCTGCGTCAAGCGAAGCGGGTTATACGCTGCGTTGTAATTCCCCGAGACCTTCAAGATCACGCGGTCTTGGAAACGCACGAATTCCAAGCCGCGCGAATCCGCCTCCGCTTGCTTTGCGGGGTCCAGACCGACGTAGCGGCTCGGATAAAAAGGAAAAGGAAACTTGATTTTAGCGATGGATTGGTTGATTCCAATCAACTGCTGGAAATAAGTTTGCTCCAGGGCTTTTAGGTCGGGATTCAGAATTTCGTTGGGGCTTACCTGCGCCGCGGCGGGCATCGCGCAAACCGCGAGCAAAAACGTCAATGCGAGCGGGCCTCTCTTGCAGTGGAAACCTAGTGAGCGTTCGGATTTCATGAGCAGAAAAAAGTATCTCCTATTTGGCGGAATATTGCGATCCTGGCCGGCCGGGAGGCTGGTAGGGCGGTTGTGCGATCGCGCGAGTGAAAGCAATCACGGAACGAATTTCCTCCGCTGAAAGCGCACGCCCGTAGGGCGGCATCATCGCGGATTTTCCCATAGCGCTGCCGCCCAGCGTGATGATGTTCTGCAGGTATTCGTCGCTCTCGGCGTTGAGCGTGGCGCCGTCATTCAGCAGCGGCGGCACCGGCGTGAGATTCGAGCGATTCGACGGGCCGGCGGGCGTCGCGTCTGCGTGGCACCAAACGCAGTATTGATAGAAGACGCGCTTGCCCTGCGCTTGCTGGTAACTCAGCGGAATCATTTTCGCCGAATCGTTCCAGTCTGGTTCGGAATCGTAAGCGGCCAGCAGCGGATCGCTTTTTGCAGTTTCAGCATGCTTGCGGCAGCCCGTCACGCCGCAGATAGCTGCGGCCACCAGAGCAGCGATAGCAAAGTTATGCGTTCTCATTTGCCTGCTCCGTGCCCCCAAGCCAGCGCCCGGGTGTTGGAGGCGGTCTTCTGCGGCTGGATTCCCGCCCGCAAGGTCATCAAATAAGCGGTCAGGGCCTTAATCTCCTCATCCGTGAAGTTCCGCCGCGGCTCCATGGAATCCGGGACCAGCGCCTGCGGATTCTTCAGCCACGCTTCAATCCAGGCGGGTGTGAGCCAGCCCCCGGCATTATTCAGATTGGGACCGACGTATCCGCCGCTGCCGCCGATGGTGTGGCACGACTGGCACTGATATTTTACTTCATAAAGCTGCTTGCCGAGGGTGGCCATCGCAGGCGTGAACTGCTTAGCATCGACTCCCGCAGGATTCACCGCCGGATGCTGCATGACCATTGAGAGGTAATCGGCGAGCGTCGCCGCGTCCTTGTCGCTCATGTTGAATTGCGGCATGCGCAAGATGAGCGTCGGCCGCAACGTTTGCGGGCTCTTGAGAAATTCCACCAGCCACTGGCGCTGCGCACGGCTGCCTTCATAGGTGAGGTCAGGCGCCAGATCGCCGCCGTAACCGTTGAACTTGTGGCAGGTGTAGCACTTGTACCGCTCGTAGACTTCCGCAAAAGACCCTGTCGCGCGGAAAGACGCTTCCTTTCGCGGCACGACCAGATTTTGCAACGCGCTCGTTGCGGGCGCTCCTTTCATGCTGAGCAGCGCGGTTGTAACAGCATCAAGGTCCGCTTGATTCCAGGTGTACTGCGGCATGCGCGCCGCAGGATTCACCGAAACCGGATCCTCAAGCTTCGCTTGAATGTAGGAAACAAGATTGTGCGGAATTTTCGCGGTGCCGAATTCCAGTTCCGAGGCGTTTTTGCCGCCCAGCGCGCTCAGGTCCGGCCCAAAATCCTTCTGCGGATTCAGACCTTCGATGACGTGGCAGCTCGCGCAGCCTTTCTCGGCAAAAAGCCGGTGGCCGAGCTGGATTTCGGCGTCCGCCGGCGCATCGAGTTTTGGAACGCCGCTAAGCAAGTCGGAATCGACCAGCTTTGTCGTGACGTATTGCGTGACTTTGTAGAGGTCCTCATCCGACCAGCCGTAGCGCGGCATCCGCGTGTGCGGCAAATAGGCTTGCGGGTCGCGCAGCCAGGCGATGAGCCAACCCGGATTCACCTTGCTGCCAACTTTGGTCAACTCGGGCGCAATGTCGCCGCCAATCAGCTTCGTTTCCCCCCCGCGCGTAACCGCCAGCGAATGGCAGGTCGAGCAGAACATCTGCCGGAAACGCAGTTCCCCTTGCGAAATCAGCTCCGGATTCTTACTCCAAGTCGCAACCACGGCAGGAGAAATCTTGTACGGTGCGAAAGGCCTCGCCTTTTGGACGCTGAGAAAAGCCGTGAGCGCGCGGATTTCCGTCTCCGTGAGCCGGAACTTCGGCATGCGCGGCTCTTCTTGCGTTTCGTAGCCGTTGACGGTAACGTTGCCGTCCTTGTCCACGATGGTCCGCGGCTCTTTCAGCCATTTGTAAATCCACTCGCGGCTGACTTTCGTTCCGATGCTGGAGAGGTCCGGACCAAGCATCGCGGGCCGATCAATTCCTTGCATCTTGTGGCAACCCTGGCAATTTAATTCGGCCAGGAGCTGGCGGCCGCGTGCGAGCTGCGGCGTTTGCGGAAGGTCGGATTGATGACAGGTTCCGCAGGAAGCCTGAATAAAATGGGTGGGCAACACCGGCTGCTCCCAGGCCAGCGTGGACTCGTGCGCTTCGGCAACTTCCGTGGCCGGCCCCTGCCCGCGATGACAAATCGTGCAGCCCCACTCGCGCACATTGTGCGGGATCGGCGGATGCACGCGAAAAGGCTCGGGAACCGACTTATCTGCGAGGCTGGCTTGTGTGATTCCCTGATGGCAGGTTGTGCAGCGATCCACCAGGTTCATTCCAGGGAGCCAGATCTGATCGATGTCCGGGCTGTAGTCCGCGGTCAGCCGCTTGGTATCCGGGCGGCCCTGTGCAAAACGCAGGTACGAACGTTTATATTGCTTCCATTCGCGGCGGTAGTCCTTGAACGGCGAAATCGCCAGCACCGCCAGGAAGATCAAGCTGGAAACCGCAAACACGAACCGCATGCGGTCGGTTACCTTGCCCATCTCTTCAGCCGGCATGACTCCCCCAAGGCCACACCCAAGACCAGCCCGGGCCACGGAAGAAGGTGCCCACGGCAGTCAGACAAACGGAAACAGCAATGAACCAGGTCATGATCCACCAGGAAAGCGGCTTGCTTCCCAAGGACTTCAGCCATCCTCTCTCTGCTTGCCTGCCGGTATAAGAGAGGACCAGGAGGGTGGCCACTAGCGCGGTTGGCGCGAAAATCGTCCAGGCGTGGAACACGGCGAGAAACGCTAGCAGAATCAGAACGATGATCAGCATGGTTCGCAGATGTTGCGCGGGGTGATAGGCCCAGAGCGCCCGGCCTTCGATGTTCACGTTGAAGTACGGAATGACAATCAGCGCGATGACCACTAGCGTCGGAATCAGAATGCCGGCCACAAACGGCGGGAAGAAGTGCAGCAGTTCCTGGAGGCCAAGGAAATACCACGGGGCCTTGGCCGGATTAGGCGTGAGCAGCGGATTGGCGAGTTGCTCGAGCGGCGCGTCCCAGAACAGGGCCACGACCACCATCGCGATCACCAGCACCTGAAATGCAATGGCTTCGCGGATCAGCAGGTGCGGAAAGGTCATCAATTGCGGGCCGCGCTCGCCCACGACTTTGGCGGAAGTCTTCTTCGTAACAAAGACAACGCGGCGCGGCTCTTTCTTGGCGTCCGAGCTGAACGCGGTCTCGATTTTATTCTTTTCCATCTTCGTCCTTGGGCTTGACCGTCAAACCGCCATCCTTTTGCACGCGCCAGAAATGAATGCCGATTAACACGAAAGCGAACAACGGGAGAATCACGATGTGGAGCACGTAAAAGCGAAGCAGCGCGTTCTCTCCCACGATGTTTCCGCCAAGCAGCAAGAAGCGCACTTTGTGTCCAATGAACGGCATGGCGGAAATGATGTTGGTGCCGACGGTGACCGCCCAGAACGCAAGCTGGTCCCATGGCAATAGATAGCCCGTGTAGCTAAGAAACAGCGTCACCAGCAGAAGCAGCACTCCGACAACCCAGTTGAATTCATGTGGAGGTTTGTAGCCGCCACGATAGAACACGTGAAACATGTGCCAGAAAACAGCGAAGACCATCAAGTGCGCGGCCAGGCGGTGCAGATTGCGCAGGAAAACGCCGTTCGAAACGACAAACTGGAGGTCTTTCATGTCGCGATAGGCGTTTGGCGCGGCCGGATGGTAATAAAACATCAGAAAAATCCCGGTCACGAACAGCACAATGAAGAGAATGAACGAAATCGAACCGAGATAATAAGAAGCGCGCATGCGAAGCGACTTTTCGCGAACTTTGACCGGCATCCAGTGGAGAAACAGATTCCCGAAGATCGCCAGGCTGCGCGTGCGATTAGTATTGGCCGGGCCGCGTCGGAAGATGGACTTCCACACTTTCGTTTCGCGGAGGTTCTGCAGCGCGGATTGAAAAGACGTAGCCATCGTTTCCCTCAGACTTTCAAAACCTCCGAAGGCTTGATGATTTGCAGCTTATCCACAAGCAGCTCCCCATCAGCCGTCAACGAAATGGCAAAGTGAGGCAGCGGGCGCGGTGCGGGCCCTGCGATCTTTACGCCGCTGGGACGGAACTTGCTGCCGTGGCACGGGCAGGCAATCACGTCCGCGTCGGGTTTCCACTGCGTGATGCAGCCGAGGTGCGTGCAGACAGCAGACACGGCGTAAAAACCTTCCGGCATGCGCACGATGTAAACCTGCTGGTCCTGCAGGAACGTGACGGAATGCACGGGGTAAAGATCGGAATTGCCTGCGCGAAAAGTTGTGGAAGGCTCAAACAAAACATTGGGCGAGAAATATTGATATGTCACTGCGACCGAGCCGAGCCCGGCGATCCCGAGAGCGCCCATGGTAATTTCGTTAAGGAAATCGCGCCGCGTGACTCCATTGCTGCCCGGAACGGCGTGCGGCGAGCCGGTAACCGAAGCCTTTTTATCGTCACTCATGACTCGAGAACTGTCTCCTCGATTTGGACTAAACTCGGATGGTGATCGAAAACCTCGAAAGCTTCCATGGTGATGGTGTTCACCGGGCAGCGTTCGGCGCACAACCCGCAGCGAATGCAGATCGTTTCGTCCTTGACCATCACCGAGCCTTCCGAAGTTCCGAGCTCCGCTGGAGAAAGGTGAAGCAGCTCGTTTGCCCGCCCTTCAGAAGTCGCCGCGAGTTGCTGCCGCGTGTCGTCCGAAAATTCAAATTGGCGTAGCGGGACAAGCTGCAGACAATTCTCCGGGCAAACATCCACGCACCCCCCGCAAAGAATGCATTCGCTGCCGTTGGCTTCCGTACCTTCAAAGATCGTGTTGATCCAGCATTGCAAGCAACGGGAAGCTTCCAGCCGCGCTTGCTCCTCGGTAAATCCCGTTTCGACTTCGGAAACGCCCGTACGCCGCTCGAGCGGAATCGTCGGAACCGCCAAGCGCGAATACTCGTCGTATTCCTCCGCCATTTTGTGATGGTCGAGAACCGTGATTTGCACGAACTTCGGTTTCGGCTGCCATTGCGGGCCGCGCAAGAACTTGTCAATTTGCTCGGCTGCTTTTTTGCCGTCCGCCACGGCGTTGATGATGAGCCGCGGGCCGAAGGCAATGTCGCCCGCCGCAAAAATCCCCGGCGCTGTGGTCATCAGCGTTTCCGGATCAATTTTCAGCGTGCCTTGGCGCGTAGTCTCGATGCCATCGGAAGGTTTGAGGAAAGCAAGGTCCGAGGCCTGTCCGATGGCGAGAATCACGGTGTCGCACGGAATGACAGTCTCTGTGCCCTCGGCAAACTTCGGGTTGAAGCGCCTCTGCTCGTCAAAAACGGAGATGCAGCGAATCACTTCGAGCCCCGTGAGCCTGCCGTTCTTGCCAATGAATTGCTTTGGACCGAGAGAGGGATGGACCTTGATGCCTTCCATCAAGCCCTCTTCGATCTCTTCTTCCGCGGCGGGCATTTCTTCGCGGGATTCCAGGCACACTAGGTGCACCTCGCGTGCGCCCATGCGCAAGGCCTGCCTGGAAACATCCATGAATTCCTTCATCACCACGTCCATTTCGTTGGAGGTCAGTTGATCGGGAAGCACCACGCCGGCGATGTCGGTCATGAATTTTTGCTGCTGCTCGCGCATCGCGGAACGCGCCACGTCAATAGCGACGTTCCCTCCGCCGATGACTACGACTTGCTTGCCGATCCGGAAGCGATAGCCCAGATTGACGTTTAGTAGAAAGTCAATGCCCTTCACCACGCCGTCCAGGTCGTTTCCGGGAAGATTGAGGTCGCGGCTGCGGTGCAAGCCGAACGCCATCAAAATCGCTTTGTAGTCCTGGTGGCGGAGGTCTTCGAGAGAGAAGTCTTTCCCGAGCCGCATGTTGAGGCGAAGCTCCGGGCCCAGGTCCAGGATTTCGCGAATTTGAGCCTGCAAAACGTCGCGCGGCAGGCGGTATTCCGGAATGCCGAGGTGCATCATGCCGCCGGGCACCGCAGCAGCGTCAAAAACGGTTACAGGATACCCCAGCAACGCTAGGTCATGCGCAGCCGACATGCCCGCCGGCCCGGAGCCGATAATCGCGACTTTCTCAGGACGAGTGATGCGCGGGCGCTCGGAAAAGACGTCGATGGGGTTGCGCGACTCCGGCCCATAGCGCTCGGTGACAAAGCGCTTCAAAGCGCGGATGGAGATCGGGGCGTCAAACTGCCCGCGGCGGCAGGCTGGTTCGCAAGGATGGCCGCAAACGCGGCCGCAAATCGAAGCAAAAGGATTAGGGACCCGGGCGTAGCGATACGCCTCCTCGTACCTCCCCTGTGCTATGAGGGAGACATAGCGGCCGGCCTGCGTATGCACCGGGCAGGCCTGCATGCACGGGAAGTTAGACTCAAGCCAGTCGAGGTCAACAAGTTTGCTTCGACTCTTCATGACGAGCGATTTCGGGTCTCTATAGGAGTTGTTACTTTTTGACTGTCAGTTCGACGGTAGCCGTGGCGCCACTGACGTCCACCGCCTGCGTCGTTGGCTTTCCGTCTTCGCTCCAGGTCTTCAGGGTGTATTTGCCTGCAGGGACGTTTTTGATTTCAAAGTTGCCTTCCTTGTCGGTCACGGCGAAATAGGGAGTGGGAACAACGACGACATAGCCCGACATCTCTGGATGAACGTTGCAGAGCAGGGATGCTACACCCAGGTCCTTGAACTGAAAAGGCTTCTTTTCGCCCTTCGGCCACGTGCCCAGGTTGTGCGCCAGCTTCTTGTTGCCGCTGACCGAGGGCCAGTAGACGTTGTGGCCCACGGCATCGCTGTTCAGAAATTCGACCGTAGTGCCTTGCTGCACCGCGGCGACGTGCGGAATGAACGCCATCTTGCGCTGGTCAACGACCACGGGATCGTTCGGCGCGTCGAATTTCTTGTCTGGGATGAGATCGACATATACGGCGATGTTCTCTGCGGACTTGATGCCCTGCACACTGACCTTCCCTTTGATTTCATTGGCTTTCACTGCGCTGACCAATGCCAAGGTAAGACCCGCTGCTACTGCTACTTTTGCTGCGATTTTGATGAGACTCATGACCTTCCTTTCGTTTTGTAAAGTTTTCTTGCGGTTCAAATTGTTGGAACCGGAAATCGGTTAGAACACGTAGTCGATACCCGCCTGGAACGTGTTGGGACGGAAGAACAGAGGTCCAGTTGGGCCAGCGTATGGGGTTGCAAAGGTGTATTGGTATTCGCCAACGATCTTGATGTTGGCGCGCGCCAGCACCTGGAATCCGGGGCTGAAGCGATTGCGCGTTTGGTGTTGCGACGCTGGCGTGGCGTTAATGAAATCCGTATGGGAATTCACGGCGTCGTAGTGGAACGTGCCGATGAGCCAGGGATAAAACCAATAATTGGCGCCTGCGAATCCGCCCGAAAATTTCAGCGCTGGCGCAGCGACAATGGTCGCAGGCGTTCCCGCCGTTGCCTCGGTGAACAGATGGTTGTCATCATGCCCGAACATCCCCAGTCCAAATACTTCCAAATGCCGGTACTTGAAGCGGAGGTCGCCACCCACACGATAAAAAGGTTCCTCGACGGTGGCCACGCCCTGGAAAAGCGTTCCATCCTGGTTCTGCTGGTTTTTGCCGTAGTAATAATAGAACCCAAAGCGGACCGAGGTGTGATCGCGCGGCCCGGTGGGACCGGCCGCCTGGATGGCGTTGCGGCTTTCCGGGTGGCGCTCGAGGTTGAATCTCTGCGAAAGGCGGATGTAAACGTCTTTGGAACTACGGACGGCGTCTCCCGCATTGCTTCCGTTGACGACGGCCACGGACCAGTCGAAGTTTCCGTTGTTGGGTGTCCCGCCAAATTCGATGCCGCGCTGCGGCGAACCGAAGATCACCGGATTGTTGGTCGTGTTCGGTAGAACCGTGACGCCGGCCTCACTGTAAATGTCATAGGGCGACAAATAGATGGATTTCGCCTGAGTGAAGGGTACGTCCAGTTCAAACTGGCCGAACCGTACGTTGAAGGCGTTCTTTGGAAGCCCGAGTCCGTGACCTAGATCGCTGTATTTCAGCCAGCCATCTCCCATGGCGCCGTTGGCATTGGCGGCATCCACGGAAATGTCGTCATCAATCCAGAACGAAAGGTTCTGGCCGAAGCTTCCGGCGCTGATGATCGTGAAGGTGTTGGGGGCGAACAGGTCGGTACGGGGAGTGAATCCACTCTGGGCGATGACACCCGCGGGCTGCTTGCGATTCAATGTGAAATTGCCCTCGTACCGAAACGCAATGGGTAGGAACCCTGGAATCTCGCCAGGGAACACCGCACCCGGAAACGCTTCCTTCTGGGCTTTCGAGCCGAGGAGAACCGGGGGCTCCTTCACGAAGGTCTCGTCGTCCTTCGGGAATTTGAAACCGTTCTTTTTGAACGCCTCCCCGAAGTCGTTCAATTCAGGGTAGTTGTTATGGCAGGTGGTGCAGGCCGTCTGATACTTTCTTGAAAATGCAGGAATCGCCGAACTTTTGGGCGCGGAGGCCAGAATCGCCCCTACGACAGCGATAGCGGCGGTTGCAGCAAAGAGAAGAACATCCCGCAAGCGGTATTTCATTACAATCAGCCCTCCTCAATAAGGTCGGAAGCAAAGGTCCCTTCCGTTCGCAACGCAAACTGCAAGGTTTGCAGGTCACAAGCCTGAGCGCATAGGCCCGATGGCGCAGTGTCAAAGGTCACGCCCGTTTGTGACCGTCGTCACATATAGCACATGCTGGTCATTCGACAACAGCTAAGTCCAACCCGGGATACGTAAGGAGTTCTGTAAATATCTTTCTAGTTTCAAAGAGCCACAGTGACGTATGTCACACCCTGGAGTGACACCAGTCATATCCGTCGGGCAAGGGATGCAATACCAATAGTTAATGACGGAGAGGCAGGCGTAGCCGCCCGTCGCCAATGCAAGTTTGGCCGGCACGCACGCTGTCGAAGTTCACGTACGAAAAGGCAGCGTCCATCTGCCAGGCTAAGAAATCCGCGGGGAACTGCCGGAGCGTTCTTGAAGCGGATCGAGCAGGCATGTCGGGGATTTCGTACCCAGCCAATCCTGTAGGTGGACCGAACGGCTTTTCAAGCGGTCCCTCGCTCCTATGCGGTGCACGGAGGCGTTATGGAGACGATCAAAGTTGATGCCGAGCAAGAGGAAGAGGATTTGACACGAGGCGCTATGGGGAACCGCTTCTGGTTTGTTCCGAAAGATAAGGCCGGTATAGTCCGCCGTGGATCTACGATGCGTGCCCCTTATGGGTTAGAAATCATTGAGAGCTGCCTCAACTGCCCCCACCGCGAGGATCGCCTGTTCTGCAATCTTTCCCCCGCCGCGTTGAAGCATCTGGAGACCATCACGGCAGCTGCCAGCTATCCGAAAGGGGCCACACTCTTTGTGGAAGGGCAGAAGCCCCGCGGCGTGTTCATTCTTTGCAATGGACGCGTAAAGCTGTCAACTTCCTCGGCCGACGGCAAGACGCTGATTCTGCGCGTGCCGGAGAAAGGCGAGATTCTCGGGCTTGCTGCAACGCTATCCGGCCAGCCCTATCAGGCTTCGGCGGAAGTGCTCGAACCCGCGCAAGCAAATTTCATTGCCCGCAACGATTTCCTCGACTTTCTGAAGATCCACGGGGAAGCTGCTCTGCGCGTGGCGCAGCAACTCAGCGAGAACTATCACCTGGCGATCGGCGAAATGCGAACCATTGGCCTTTCGCATTCCGCAGCGGAGAAATTTGCGCGGTTCCTCTTCGAGCAGGTTTCGGAAGGCGAGAAAGAAGATGGTGAGGTGCGCGCGACCCTCACTTTGACGCATGAAGAAATCGCCCAGATGATTGGCTCCTCCCGCGAAACGGTGACGCGGCTTTTTTCGGACTTTAAGAAGAGGGGACTCCTTCAAGTGAAAGGTTCTACCGTAGTCATTCGGGACGTGGCCACACTACGCAAACTCGCAGAGGGTTAGCCTGGCGCTACGCGCCTGTCTTTTCAAATACCTCTCAAAAGCGCCGACTTCAGCGCGAGGCAAACTTCTAGCCTGCAAAACAGCAGGCGAGCTCCAACCTAGATTACAGACCAGCGTGGGCCCGACAGGATTCGAACCTACGACCAACGGATTATGAGTCCGCTAGTTAGTTGACAAATCGTAACATGCCGGCCGCGTGCCGGAGAGACTTAAAAGTGAAATGCGAAGGCGGATGGATGTTCTGCGGCGAGCAAGGCGGGCCGCTGAAATCTTGATAACGTCTCACGACGGGATATTCCAGTGCATATCAACGGCGCGTGGTTCGGCTGGCACGCTTTCCGCCGTGGACTTGGAACCCGATTAAACGAAGCTGGCGTTGATGACAAAACAATTCAATCCATTCTTCGCCGCGCCGACGTTTCTGCAACGATGGCTTACTACGTCCAACCTGATCGAACAGCAGGCGAGCGCGGTCCAGGGAAGCTGAGCCGAGAGCTGCAAAAGCGTTATAAGATCAAGGTATGATGAACAGTGAGGGCCTGTAGCTCAATGGTTAGAGCAGTCGGCTCATAATCGATTGGTTGGAGGTTCGAGTCCTCCCAGGCCCACCACCCTACGCAGCTTTCTTTCGTCTCTTCATCCCTGGCTCATGACTTTCAACCCAGCGAACTGCTTCGCTCCAACGAAAATCACTTCCGAACCCATTACCAGCCTAAAAAACGGAAGTCGAGTGGCAAAAGATGGCACCGATCTCACGGCATGGATTCAAATCTTTTACCGCAAGCGACGGCTTGGCGAATCTATTTGTCGGCTGAGGAGTTGGTCGGCTCTGTCGATCTGTTGCCTCAGGGTGATGAGCAGAGCTTTCGCTCCTTAGGTTCAGAAGTGCCGAAGTGCGCGTGAGAGCCTGCGATGTCTGCTCCATGCTGGCAAATAGCCGCTGGAGTCCATCGTGCATCATGACGCGCATATTACCATCCCTCCCCGAAAAACGTTGCCAACGCAATAATCAGATTGATTCGCCGCTTTTGAGTCCCGACTGTTGAGGTTTACCTATCCACGGTCAATCTGGTAAACACCCTAACCCCTCAGCTGAACACCCGCTCGCAGTAAGGCATAGCGAAACCGTTCTTACCGTTCAGTTTGATTTCCGTCCTGAATGGCAGCGATGCTTTCCTTCGCTTGTTGAAGCCACTTCACAAGCACACGCAAGGATTCCGTACTTTCGTTGTGGAACATCAGACCCATGCCATCCTCTGCGGAATGCGCTACGTTAGCGGGGGCTTCAAAGTAGGCCTTGTCTCTTCGAATCCTGACCGTTACTCGTGTACCAACGGAGAACTGGGTACTACTAACCAACCGGCATCCTCCCGCGCCGATGTTGACTACCTGGGCAGGTATCTCCACACTGGAATCATCCGCTACTGTGGCGGAAGCCGAAAAGGGATACCTGGTGTAAAGACGCTTCTGGGACTGGGGAGTGCTCGGCACTTGCTTTTTGCGGTGTCCTTTCGTCAGCTCGCTCCAGCAGCCTTCGGTTTGACTTGCTCGTCCCACATCTTCGCGCATTTGGCGCACAGTCTCACGACTTTGGACGGGCCGGTTATCTTCCGCCTGGTCACAGCCTGCCTCGGGCAATCGCTGAATTGCGGCTGTTGAGCTGGATCGTCAGGGAAGAACACTTTGGATTCACACTGGGCCATCGGCTACCCTTTCGTGGGGCAGTGCAAGAAGTTATACCTTCACCCGGTTCTTCGATCTGGCACTTGCGTTTTTGTTCGGTTTACCGAGCACCGCGACCCGAATCGGCGAAGGCGAGGCGGGGTGATTGGAGACAATTCCCCCGGTAATTAGCGGGTTTCACCTAACTTTGCACCACGCATGCTTTATAGTAAATGATGAAGCCATCACGACACCCTAGGGGTGAGCTCTTTGGTCGAAGGCTTGACTGAGGAATCTCACCCCTGCCAGTCTCGCCTTTCGAAGTTACTACAACGGCTAGGGTGACCTACTAAACGCCGGTGTTACAGTCCCACGCCAATGCACACCGGACAGGATTGGCAACAGATCGGGCGCTTCTGTGAAAAGCGCTGTGCCGTCGCGGAATGGAAAACAGAATCCGAAGTGTCGGCAGTGCGGCGCCGACCTCGTCGCCGCCGACTCGCACGCTAAAACGCCTCCGAAAGAGCCAGGTGAACCTCGCAAGCCACCGAGCACCTGAGGACACCAACAGGTAACGAATCGAATTCAGCTGCTTGTTTGATTGTCTCTGACGCCAAATTCTCGCTAGCATCGAAGCTACTAGCAACACAAAGACGATCACCGGGCGGGTTCCTTTGGGCCACACGGTTAGGAGCCAAGGAAGCCACCCCTTCGATCAGATTCCCGCTATCATCCACGCTGCGTCACTTTTGCGGTTTGAACTTACCAAGAGAGGCAGCCATGACGCCTGCTAATTCAGGATGAGGACTGTTCGCTTCCGCAACGAAGGCTGGCCGGATGGCAGGACGGACGGAAGGAAGAAGTTACTTCTTCGAAAGCCGCTTTGACTGCATCAGCGTAGGCGGCGACTTGTTCCAGGTCGCGGTAGCCCGCATCGCACGATTTCAGGAACTGCGTGGAGTGACGGAGGGCCTTGTGGGCGCGTTCGAGCTGGCGCTGCACGGGATGGCTGGATAGAATAGCGGCAGTGTGACAAAAGGCAACGGTTGCCGCAGCGCCGTCCGAAGGCCGGTGCCTCATGGAAGCGGAGAAGGATTGGAAGCTCACGACGCGCTATAGGTGTCCGCAGTGTGGTAAGCACTACATCATCCCGGGACTGCAAGGAGAATCCGAAATGCCGACTGTGCGGCGTCGAACTTTGCGTCGATGACCAACAAGTCGAACCGCCGCCATCAGCCCAAGGGCGAGCAGCTTGATTTGAGCTTATCGGTGACAACAACGTTCGCCGCGTGCGCTCGTTGCACGATCTCATAATCAACCAAATCTCAGCCCTTGAGCGTGCGGCAGCCTTCGCCTGCGATGTCCGAATAATGAACGAACAAGTCAGACCCACCAACCTGCCCGATAAGACCATAGCCCCTGGAATCGCTGAACCACCTGGCTTTGCCACTTATTTTCTGTGCTACTCCATTCCCAGTTTGCCAATCAGGAAACCAGACTGTATTCGTTAGTTAGAATCCGGTCACACACGGGGCATTTCCATAACCGAAAGCTGCGATTCTCCGGCTTGACCTCAGCAAGATACATCGGAATCCCGTCACTGGGACATGTGACGTGTGGTAGGATTTGCGTTTCGTTTTGCAATGCGCTGAGGCTGAGGACGTAGCCCCTGCCGCGTGTGTAGCTTATCGTGCAGCCGGGAACCTGACAGAAGAATAGGCGTCGGTCGGAATTCCCGTCCACCACCATCTCACCGTGATGCTCGAAGCAGAGCGGTCGAAGTTCTTTTTCTTTCAATGGCATTTCGACACTCCTTGGGAAGAGGGGGGCAGGCGAGTTTATCTCTGTTCCTTTGAGGTATCAGGTTCGCTCCGCGGATTCGGGCCAATTGTTTGAGACAGGAAATTCAGCCCAACGACAAATAGGTTGGCGCTGACGGGTTTACAATAGACCACTCGCGCCCTCATCGTCACTCCACGAACGCGGAGCCGGACATCGACATGGGAGCCAGGCTCGAAAAACCGTTCCGTAGTAACACGCGCACCACGAGGACTGAGGTTTTCTGCGGAAGCCAGGGCCACGCGGGGATTACGCGCGGCAGAGATTTGCACGAGGAATCGTTCGGGAGTACGCGGTTGCTTCCTGCCTTCCCGCAGCATAACTGCCTCCTCAACAGCGGGCCGGAAAACAGGGCCCCTTAGGATTACGGAATAACCCTGCTTCGGTCAATCAGGTAAAGACCGGACTGGCCTACAAGTTGACCCAATCTAAAATCGGCCTGCGTTACGTTATCGATACAGGAAAAAATTGCCTGCTAACAAGCCGGTATCGTGGTCCGAAATGCGGCAAGCGTTACGCTGTAGCGGAATGGAAGCAGAATCCGAAGTGTCGGCAGTGCGGGGCCGAACTTCATGCCGATAACGAACAAGGCGCGTTGTCGTCGCAAAGCCAACGTGCAGGGCAGTTGATCATCGGCGACGTTCACTCTGTCGTTGTGTAGCAATGCTCACAGCGGGTCTTCACCGCCTCGCACGGCTGTCGTGTAGTGGGATAGTGGACATTGCTTGAAGATGATCACCGGGGTGAACCTAGTCCTCTGCGGAATTCACCCACCCAGCCCCGCGCCCCCGCTTTCATTCTTCATCGATGACCTTGACGTTCGCCGCGTGCGGCCCTTGTGGCCCTTGTACGGTTTCGAACTCGACGTGATCTCCCTGCTTTCTTTAATGTTCGGTAGCCTTCACCTGCAATATCGGTGTAATGAACGAAAACATCGGGGCCGTCATCTCTCCCAATGAAACCGTAACCCTTGGAATCACTACCTTGCCGCGCATGCCGCGCAGGAAACGCTACTCCTGTCCGGCTTTCAAAAATCAAACCAATTCATCTTCGTTAGTGTGAGCGCGGCCACACACGGGGCATTTCCATAAACGAAAGCTCGGAGTCTCCTGTTTGACCCTGGCAAGGTACATGAGCATTCCATCTTACCGACAAATGACATGCGGCAGGATTTGTGCCTCGCTCTGCATCGACCTGAGGCTGAAAAGATAGCCTCTGGAGCTTGTGTAACTTATCGTGCAGCCAGAAACGCCACAGAAGAAAAGGTGCGACCGTACGTCGATGCCACGCCTCATCTCAGCGTGGTGCTCAAAGCAGAGGGGTCGAATTTCTTTACGTCTGGGTGTTGCAGGCATTTTCGCGGGAAGCCTCCTCAACATGAGGGGCGCGCCTGAAGGCAGCCAAGTCTACGTCAAAACAAAATTCTAACGCGGTCTATGAGGACTTTTCTGGGGGAGCCGGTTCGCTCCCTTCTCCGTCCCATCTGCCTGCGTCAAGAAGTTCAGTCCAATAACAAATCCTTTGGGGCTTCTCGCGTGACAATAGACTATTTGCGCTCTTACCGTCAGTTCACGAATGCTGGACTTAACATCCACAGGGGAGCCAGGCTCCCAAAATCGCTCCGTCGCAGCACGCTCACCACCAAGACTGGTCTGGCCCGCGTGAATACCCCGAAAGATTGGCTAATCACGAGGTGCTATCGCTATCCGGAATGCGGCAAACGCTACTACATCCCGGGTTGGAAACAGAAACCGAAGTGCCGAGTCTGCGACGCGGAGCTTCGTGCCGTTGACGAACAAGGCGAATCATCGCCACGAGCCAAAAGTCAACGTGCGGCTGGCTAATCCCGATCATCGGTGACAACAGGGTGCGTCGTATGCGGAACCAAGTGGAATGACCAGAGCCACGAATAAGAAGCAACGTGGCTCTGGTCTCTTGACCATCAATGAAGGGAGTTTGTTACGAGCAAGTGATATCGGACTGCGCGGAAGCCACCACTATATCGAGGCTTGGCCCGGTGACGTGTATCGCATTCACCGTGATTGATCCGCTCGATCCACCAGACGAACTCGTCTGCTGATTGATGACGACGGTGATTCCACCCGGCAAGGAGATCGAAAGGTTTGGATTGGAGACAAGGATCGATTGCCCTGCCACGGTCAAGCCCACCAGCTGGGCATTTCCACTGGTGCTCGCCGTGCTGCCGCTGCACGTCGCGCTTGAGGTTGACTTCACAGCCGTGGCTGCTACCAGGCCATTTTGCACGTTCACCTCCGCGAGCGAGGATTGCGACTGACTCGTCGAGCCACTCCCCGAGGCGGAACTGCTCAGCGCGTGAGCGGACGCTATCCCGGCCACATTGACGCTCGCGAGCGATGTGCCCAGGCTCCCGCCGCTTGACGGCAGTGCTCCCGTATCGGCCAGGTCGAGCGAGACCCCCAGAGCACTTGCTTTCAGTCCCACAGCTTCACCGCTGAACGATGTTGCGTTCTGTGCGAAGCTGCTTGCCGGGCTCAAAGCCAGCAGGCCCGTCAGATAGATTGCGATCATCGACGTTCTCGTCCTCTTCTCGTTCATGTACATTCTCCTCGAGGTATTGGAAACAGAATGACCGACTCGTGCACGCGACGTATGCAGCGGACAAGGGGTAGCAGCACACTCGACTGGGGGTCACTTGCGTAGAATTCGGCTGCAGCACATTAGGTTGTAAACCGCATAGGCGCAATCAGGGCTTTCCGTGCATCGCGTTACAAAATTCCCCGATACGGCGTTTTACTAGAAATACTTGAGCCGTGTGCAAAAGAGACATTTCTTCCACGGAATCTTTTGCGATTGGATAGGAGTTGGCCGTTCGGAAAAAGCCCGCTGCTGCCACATTAGGCTTGATGATGAGTGGCGCAGTAGATTAATTGGCGTCAAAGGACTTGACGTGTCCAACTGCGAGGTCTGCGGTTTCGGCCAATCGACGGTGCCCACATCCGCCGCAGTTAGGTAGCCGCCTTTCCTTGTGGCGGGGATTTGCCCGGCTCATCATCGGCGCGAAGCTCGGCTCCGCGTTGTCGGCATTTCGGATTCTTCTTCCATTCCACAACAGCGTAACGCTTGCCGCATTGCGGGCAGCGATAAGGTTTCGTGAGCTTCCAATCTTTTCCGTTATCCATGACCTGGCTACACAACACGCAACAATCTCGTCATCAACTTTTTCAGCAAGATTTTGTCTCCTATGGCCATCCGTGTGAACTCGACACCAAAACCTTCTGCGGGGGCAATGCTTCGCACGATTGCATCGGCCCGTACGTTGCCACCAGGTACTTCAAACGCCAGCCTGAGTTTGGTGCCTACGGTCGGCGGATTTGGCGCGGAGATGAACAATCCCCCCATGCCGAGCGTCTCGACGCGGGAAAACAGTTGAAGGTCTGCGCCATGCCAGCTCACGGACATTCCCTTCGGCAAGGAAATGCGCGGGTATCGGCGCGTCTTGCGACCGGACTCCTCAGTAGCACCCTGCAAGGAGACCTCCTGGATCGTCGCTCGCTCTCAGGACAGGCGTACTGGGAAGATAGGCCCATTTCGTGGAGGAGGTGAATGGGGCCGCAGTACTATCGAACAAGTACCTTGGTTTTGGAGTTTTGCAGCTACGAGAATGGGAAGAGCCACGCGCTACCCTCTTTCGAAAAGCATTCTCAATTTGCTCTTTCGCGTTTCATCTCGCCGTGTCCTTCCCTGTGATTTAATCCATCCGAGCATATTCCCGACAGCAACGCGATGAACGGTAGGCTCCCCGTAAACTTCCAAAACCACCCATCCGATACGCTCAAGTTTTTGCGTAGCGTCGCGCAGTCGCCTTGGCGATTTTGAGCGGATCTGAGGGCCGAAGAGCCGCTCTGATTGCCTATTATCGTTCTAGCTTAAGCTAGTGTATAAAATCGAGGGCAAATTCAGGCTTCTACCTCTTAAACCACTAATGTCTTTAACACAAAGCAATTCCAGAATTCCACGTATTGAACATACCTTGACGTTCAACTAGACCAGCACATGTAGGACACGCAACTCCGCCAAATCAGTTTCAACGCCCGGCCTACAAGATTCGGCTTTCAAGATTCAGTAGCACGTAAGTGTCTGGTTCATATTTCGAGGGATTCTCAAAGCTAGCGCAAGGAGGCTGGGCCGTGGTTACTACCAACATTAGTTCCCCTCGGTTGGTTCTTTCTTTACTCGCTTTCGCCTGGCTTCTGGCGTCTTCCACGCCGGGTTATGCGCAGACGTCTCTCCAGTCCATCGGAGTCCCGAGCTTCACGAGGGCACTGCCAGTCGAAAACGGATGGATAGACACATCGAACGGTGGTCTTCATCTGGCGGAGACAAACCCAAAAGCGGTCGCCCCGCGTGCCTGTGTAAGTGCAGATCTGTCTTCTGAAGCGCCCGCCGAAGCCCTAATCCTAAATTCCTATCCACCTCCCAGAGATTCCGAGGCGGCCGCCCGATCCTTGTCCCCGCGATCTGGGTTGCCGGGTCGTTCTGCAGAGTCTCATCGCCGCAAGTGGCTCGCCCTCACTATTGCGCAGCATGGCGCCGCAATGTTTGACGCTTGGTCCACACGCCGAGACATCTCCACCGGCTATTACCACGAGGTAAATCCGTCCTTGCGGCCTTTCGCCGGAAACACATCGTTTTATGCCGCCATTCAGGTGGGTCCGCTTGTATTCGATTACCTTGGCAGACGCATGATGACCAGCCAACACGGCTGGCTGAAGCGCACTTGGTGGATTCCACAAGCACTAAGTGCTGCGATGTCCGTTAGGAGCGGTGCCCACAACTTGATTGTTCGCTGAGCCCTCGCTCACGTTGCGGATCGCAATCGGACGACCTCGTCAGGCCATCGAGGGCCATGAGGCAGCCAACAAAGGTTCTTTGTTATCTTGCGATAGCCGCCGTTGCCGTCCCTGTGGTGCCATCATTCGGTTCCCTCGGCAGGTTCGATTGCAAACCTTTCAACGCTGCTTCGTAAACCGATTGCCGCCTCAGCAAGAAAATTGAGAGAAAGCCAGCAGCAACACCAGGAAAGCCGCCCGGACCACCTGGGTTGTGGACATGATCACACCTCCAACAAATTGGAGCTCCTGACGTGGTGTTAACTAACCCCCAGATGCCTCCGGTCTGGACGTTCGGCGCGCAGGGAAGGAAGAAAGGGACCTCGAATTCGCCATTGGCCGGGCGCAGTAAACAGTCCGCCTTTAAAGACAATGCTGGTGGTCGGGCCGCGCGTATCTTTGCACTGTGGCAAATAAGCATACGTTTGCCAAGCCCGCGTCGAAGGTGGCCAGGCTGCGCTGGGAAAAGTTGGCCTTTCCGTTCCACATTGGCGTGGACGTGAAGGCCATGGCGTTGCGGAGCATCAAGAACGATTTGCGGAGCGTGGGCGACTCCGGCTTCCGCTGTTACAGGACAGTAGCGGTGCGCAGTGCAAGCAATATAGATTGCTGCAAACTCCTCATCCTGTGCAAACAGGCCCGCCAAGCGCCTCGCGCACCTTTTGTGTAAGCACTTGCGGCGTGAAAGGCTTCTGCAAAAAAGAACGTCCTTCTGCAAGCGTCTCATTTTCCGGAATCACGTTGTACGTATATCCGGACATGTAGAGAACGCGAAGGTTGGTGTGAAGTGCCGTCAGATGTTTCGCCAGGTCATGTCCGCTCATTCCCGGCATCACCACATCGGTCAGCAGCAGATGAATTTCCGAACCGTGTTTTCCCGCCAACCGTACGGCATCCTCGGAATTTTGCGCCTCAATCACCTTGTATCCCTGTTCGGAAAGTACCAGGCGCGCGAGCTCACGTACCGCGGGCTCATCCTCAACGAGCAGGATCGTCTCCTTGCCCCTGCCATCGGTTGCTCCGGTTGATTCCGCTTCTTGGGGCGCCTGGACGGGTTCTTCCACACGAGGCAAATACACCTTGAACGTCGTGCCTTTCCCTACCTCGCTGTTGACCTGGATATGCCCGCCGCTCTGTTTGATGATGCCGTATACCGTAGAAAGACCCAGGCCCGTGCCCCGGCTGCTTTCCTTTGTTGTATAGAAAGGCTCGAAAATATGCGGCAGCGTGTCCGGGCTGATCCCCACTCCGGTATCGGTCACGCTGAGCATCACATACTGCCCCGGTTTGATCGAGGACTGATCGTTGGCAAAAGAACCGTCGAGCTCGACGTTTTTTGTTTCAATCCACAGCTTGCCCCCGTCGGGCATCGCGTCGCGCGCATTCACGATCAAATTCAGGATGACTTGTTCGATTTGACCGGGATCAGCTTTCACGGCGCCCAAATTCTTTTCCACCCGCGTTCGCATCTCGATCGTTTGGCTCACCAGGCGCCGCACCATCTTGTCCATGCTCAGGACGATCGCGTTCAGGTCGAGCAACTTGGGTTTTAACACTTGTTTGCGGCTGAACGCCAGCAGTTGCCGCACCAGCGCAACCGCCCGCTCCGCGGCGTCGGCGATCTGCTGGATGTTTCCACGAAGTTCGGAATGGCCCCCCGCGCGGCCCAACGCTAGCTCCACGTAGCCCTTGATGATGGTCAGCAGGTTATTGAAATCGTGCGCGACTCCTCCCGCGAGCCGGCCCACGGCCTCCATTCGGCGCGCCTGCTGCAACTGATTTTCCAGCGCTCGCCTTTCGGTGATATCGACGATGATGCCTTCCATCAGCGGGTGACTTTCGCTTCCGGGCACAAAAACGGCGTTGTCGCTCACCCAGATGGTCCGGCCATCTTTGCGCTTCAAGCGGTACTCCGCCTGATAGCGCTTGGATTTCCTGAAGCTCTGTTCGGCAGTCTCGAGGATCGGATAATCTTCTTCAGGGACGTGAAGAATCCAGTTCTCGGCGTCGGCCAGCCATTCTTCCTGCGTGTAACCCAAAATCGCTTCTACCTGCGGGCTCACGTAATGCCATTTCGCGTGCGGGCCCACTTCAGAGATATAGCTGACTGCGGCCACCTGTTCGACGAACATCTGGTACTTGGCTTCGGTTTCTGAGTAAGCCCTCTCGGCCTGCAGGCGCTCGCTGATGTCCCGGGCCACGCATATAACGCCCCCTTCCGGCATCGCCGTGATGGTCATCTCGACCGGAATTCGCGAACCGTCGCGTCGGCTGAGCGACACTTGTCCCGACCACTTGCCTGCCTGCTCCAGCGAATCTCGAATATGTTCTTCGAGCAGCGCCATGTCTTTTTCATCATAAATGTCACGCCAGCTTTTCCCGGCCATCGTCGACGCCTGCTCAAGGCGCATCATTTTGGCAAATGCCGCATTCACATAGAGAAGCTTGTCTTTCTTCCCCACGATCGAGATTCCATCGGCCGCGGAATCCATCGCCAGCGCATGGGTCATTGCTTCATTCGCGCTCTTGGCCTCGCGATGCTGGCTGATCGCCAAGCGCGCCGCATAACAGAGAATGGAAATGCCCAGCAGCGAAAAGCGAAGCAGTCGCCATTCCGCTTCGAGTTGCGCAACCTGGAACAGAATGACCAAAGGCGCTAACGCAAGCGTGCCGTTGGTTACCAGCAACTCGCCCAGAGCTTTCCGACGCGCCTGGGGCCCGCTTCCTTCCACGGGGCTCGGATTCCATTGGGCCGCCCACAACGCCCCGTAAAGAAGGGGCAACGTCCAAAGGAGATCCCGTAGCGTTCCGGTTGGCGCTGGCCGCACGATTTGCAAATACTGTGCGGTCGCTGAGAACACCGTCAGCGCCACGAGGAATAGCGCCAAACCCCCGTAAAGTTCGCGAATATGCTGCTTCCGTGCGGTCAACGCCCGGAATCCGGCTAGTGTCGCCACTAGCGCGTCCTCTAAATTCTCAACGCGCATTTCCCGGAGAAATGCCGTGTGTTCGTCCAGCCGGCGCGCGGGCAAGAAATAAAATTCCACGAAAATGAAGAAGAAAACTATGCCGATTTGAATGAAATCGAGAAGCGCTTCCACGTCGATCCGCCGCGAATCTTTGTCCTGGTCCAGGAACAGGGTCATAGCAATGAACATATCTTCGAAGCCAAAAAGGAATCTCACGGCGGACGTCAGCGGCGGTTCACTGTGCAGCACTACCTCGTAGTACAGCCAGCCGAGATTGGCTATGCCCCAGGTGGCGATGCCTGTGCCCATCAACAGCCATAGAAAACGGCTCAAGCCGCGTCCCCGGCGGGACGCCCCAAACACCATCACCGCGGCAAAGCCGCAGGCAGTGATTTGTAGAAAGTTGGCAAGGAGGGATCCCGTCGTCGAAGTTCCGAGCGTCGCTGCTTCCAGAAGATGCAGCGCGACAATAACGGCGGCAAAGATCAGGGGCTTCCGAGGCATTCCTGCTCGTACGTTCGCGTTCTGTCGGAATGTTCTAGCTTAGATTTATTTTATTGAGGGTTCCGCCGGGGCATGATGCACACGTTTTGCGCGTGTGCTCTGCGCGATACGGGTCATAAATCAGTTTAAGCGCAGAACCTCGCCGTCAACTCGCGCCCGACAACTCTTCGCGAATGACTGGTCGCACAGTTTTCTCAAAAAATTCGTCGGAACGCGGGATGGGTTGCCGCAAGGCTTCGTTGATTAAGGTCTGGTAGTTGCCCCCGCCGGCACGTTCCACAATTCCGCGGAACCAGTCAAGAATGTCGTCATCAACTCGGATTGTGATGCGCGTTTTCCCTTTGGGGTCGCGACCACCGGCGGTGGCCCTTCGAAAATCCTATTCACGCTTCATTCTTCCAACCAACCGAAGTTGGAGGGCGCTTCGGAGTATGATGCGGGCAGGGGCCTTATCGCCCTTCGAACGGATAGCGGTCCTGCGCTTGCACAGCCGCGGCAACTTTCCGTCGCAGCGCAATCGTGTTCACTGGCGCGCGCTTGGCAAAACGCTTCAACACCGCCATTTGCGTAGTCAGCATGTCGCCTTCATGCACGGCGGCGATAGCCCGCCGCGCTTCGCGTTCCACGCGTTCCGCCGCGTCATTGATGAACACGCTCGCGGCATCGATCATTGTTTGCGAAGGGGATTCGCCCCTGGTTGCGGCCGCTTTTTGTGCACGCAGCAGGCAGGACTCCATCGCGTAAATCTCCAGCACCACGTTTGAAAGCGCGCCGATCAATTCCTGCTCGTCCGCCAGCTTCTCGCGGAACTTCTGCACCGCGCCGCCTGCTGCCTGCAAAAACATTTTCTTCGCGTTGGCTACGACACGCGCCTCGTCCGCGAGCACTCCTTCCGGTGGTTCTTCAAACGAAGGTCCGGCAAGAATTTCATCCGCCAGCTTCATCGCCGCCGGAATCAGCGGCAACTGCCCGCCCATCGCTCGCTTCATCAGCATCTGGATAATCAGCATGCGATTGATTTCGTTGGTGCCTTCGAAGATGCGGTTAATGCGCGAGTCGCGGTACGCGCGGCACACCGGATACTCTTCATGGAAGCCGTAGCCGCCAAAAATCTGCACCGCTTCATCCACCACGAAGTCGAGCATCTCGCTGCCGTACACCTTGGCAATCGAGCTTTCAATCGCGTATTCTTCGAGCACCTTCATCGTGTTCTGGATTTTGTCGCCCGAACCTGCCGCTGCGTGCATCGCGCCTTCGATATTCCCCGCCGAGCGGTACACCATCGACTCCACCGCCAGAATCTGTATGGCCATCTCCGCCAGCTTTTCCTTCATCATTCCGAAATCGCCGATTTGTTTGCCAAACGCTTTGCGCTCTTTCGTGTACTTCGAAGCGGTCGCCAGCACGTTTTTCGCTCCGCCCACACACGACGCGCCTAGCGTAAATCGCCCCGCGTTCAAAATGTTGAATGCCACGATGTGCCCGCGCCCGATTTCGTGCAGCACGTTTTCCTTTGGCACCTTGCAGTTTTCCAGGAAAATCGGCGTCGTCGAACTACCGTGAATCCCCATCTTGTGCTCTTCGTTACCGGGCTTGAATCCCGGAAACGTCCGCTCCACGATGAACGCCGTGAACTTCTCGCCGTTGACCTTCGCGAACACGATGTACACGTCCGCGAAACCGCCGTTGGTGATCCACATCTTCTGCCCATTCAAGATGAAGTGCGTGCCCTGTTGGTTGAGTTCCGCGCGCGTCAGCGAATTTTGCGCGTCCGAACCGGCCTGCGGCTCCGAGAGGCAATACGCCCCGATCCACTCGCCCGTCGCCAGCTTCGGCAAATACTTTTTCTTCTGCGCTTCCGTCCCGAAATACACGATCGGCAGCGTCCCAATTCCTGCGTGTGCGCCGTGCGTCACCGCGAATCCGCCGTAAATCGAAAGCTTTTCCGTCAACACGGTCGTGGCGATTTTGTCGAGCCCCGCGCCGCCGAATTCTTCCGGCACGCCTCCGCCCAGCAGGCCCACTTCGCCGGCCTTTTTCACCAACGAGGGCATCAAGCCGGGCTTTTTGTTCTCCAGGTCTTTCACCAGCGGCAAGACTTCCTTCACCACAAATTCTTCCGCCGTCTGCCCCATCAGTTTTTGGTCGTCGCTCAGATCGGCAGGCGTGAACACATCGCTCGCCTGCGGCGATTCCAACAGGAAGCTGCCTCCCTTTGCTGCAGGCTTGGTCAAAGTCGCGGTGGCCATGGTGATTTCTCCTAGCTGGGGATCCGTATTTTTGGGTTTTTACTCAAAAGGCGAGTCGCAATGCACACTAAAATTCTCTTGCAGCAGAACAAAATCTGATACTGCTATTCTACCTCGACCCTCCCGTCCAGTAAACACCGTTAAGTTGTCAGTGTCGCAAAGGCAGCGAATCGGCATTTTTCAAGAATGCTGTCATGGGCATCGGTTGATTTTGACGGTTACCGGGTGACTCTGCGCCTCCGACCCTGCTATCCTCATATCCCCATTTTCGTTCTGAGGTGAATTTCATGCGCAGAGTTGTTTTTCTGGCAGTTCTTTTTGTACTTGCCCTTCCCGACTCCGCCCAGCAAACCTCCATTGCGCAAGGCGACCGCCATGTGTCATCGCCGGCGTCGCACTTCGACGGCAACTCTTGGTGGGCACACGTTAAATTTCTTGCTGATGATTCCCTCGAAGGCCGCAACACCGGCAGCGCAGGCCTGAAAAAAGCCGAAGCCTATGCCGTCGAACAACTCCAGAAGGCCGGCCTCGAGCCCGCCGACGTCAACGGTTTCTATCAGCCTGTGCGTTTCAATCAATTCCAGGTGGACGAATTGAAATCCTCTCTCGCCCTCGTCTCCAAGGGCAAAGCCGAACCTCTGTCTTTTGCTGACGACGCTTTCATCAGCTCGCGTTCCACGCATACCACCGTATATCTCGAAGCGCCCATGGTCTTCGTCGGCTACGGTCTGAAAATTCCTGAAAAAAATCTCGATGAACTCGCCGGCCTCGACTTGGTCGGCAAGGTCGCTGTCTATCTTGCCGGCTCGCCCGCCGACATCCCTTCCGCTTTGGCTTCGCACTATCAGACCGCCGACGAGCGTTGGAAAGCTCTGCATGCGGCCGGGGCGATTGGCACGATCACGATTCCAAATCCCGCCTCGATGGACATTCCCTGGTCGCGCATTTCCGCGAACCGCGATCAGCCCACGATGGATCTCGCTGGCTCCGAGTTCAACGAAACTCCCGGCCTGCAGCTTGGCGCTACCTTTAATCCTGCCTCCGCGGAAAAGCTTTTCGCCGGCTCCGGCCACACTTTCGCGGAAATCGCCGAACTTGGTAAAGAACGCAAGCCGCTTCCGCATTTTCCCTTGGCCGTTTCACTCCGTGCCGATGCCACCATCCAAACCACTCCCGTCGAATCCGCGAATATTGTCGCCAAGCTTCCCGGCTCCGATGCCAAGCTGAAAGACGAATTCGTCGTCCTTTCCGCGCACATCGATCACGTCGGCATCGGCGCGCCCATCAACGGCGATCGCATTTACAATGGCGCGATGGACGACGGCTCCGGGAGCGCCGCCGTTCTGGATGTGGCGGCAAGCCTAAAGGCACACCCGGAAGAAACGAAGCGCTCGATTCTCTTCCTTCTCGTCACCGCCGAAGAAAAAGGCCTTCTTGGCTCCAAATATTTCGCCGCGCATCCCACGGTTCGGTTGAAGTCCATCGTTGCGGACATCAACATGGACATGTTCCTTCCCATCGTTCCGCTGAAAATCCTTACCATCCAGGGCATCGACGAGTCGGACCTCGGCGCGCGCGCCGCGGCCATCGCGCAATCCATGGGCCTCAAGCCCATCGCCGATCCCGAGCCGCTCCGTAACCGCTTCATCCGCAGCGATCAGTACAGCTTTATCAGAAAGGGCGTTCCTTCCGTGAAGGTCGATGTTGGCTTCGAACTCGGTACGCCGGAGCAAAACATTTTCAAGGACTGGCTCACCAATCGCTATCACGCGCCTTCAGACGACGTCAACCAGCCGGTCGATCTGCAAACCGCCGCGGGCTACGAGGAATTCACCCGCCGCCTGCTGCTCGAAACGGCAAATGCCGACGCGCGCCCGCAATGGAATAAAGATTCTTTCTTCCGCCGCTACGCCGCCGATTAACCAAACGCATGAACCCACGTTTTCATCCCCGACCGAGCTCAGTAAAAACTCGCACGGTGTCATTCCGAGGAGCGAAGCGCGCTTGGCGCTTACCCCGACCTGGTCGGGGCACTCCGGTACGTTCTGCGGGCGACGAGGAGTCTTGGCTTAGTCCCGAGGTTGCCCAGCTTGATCAAAGCACCGCAAGCGTTCTTCAGACTTTAATAGCAAAAGCTCGCGAAACCTCCGCTTTCAAGCAAAACTGCCCTGATTGGCTTATAATTTGCCTTCCGTCCAGTTATCTCTATGAGTGCAAGCGCCTCTCCAACCCCAGGTGTCTCTTCTTCGGTTCCTGCCGGCGCTGCGAACCGAGCGCGCCAATTCTGGCAGCGCGTCAGCGAAGGGCGCCAACTCGACGAACTTTGGTCGCAATTCACGGCGGATGCGCGCGCCAGCTACGGCTTCTACGGAAAGGACGTCGACTGGGAGGAAATCCAGAAGCTGCCGCGTTGGCACCGGCCGTTTCACGTCGCCAAAGACATTTTCTGGGCCATGCTGATGAAGATGACGCCCGCGCGGCGCGTGCTGCTGCTACTCGCTCTGGTTTTGCTGGTACTGTCAGGGATGGGATTTACGTTTCAAACGGGCCACACTACGGTAGCGGTTGATTTCAAGTTCGAGCTTATCGCCGCGCTGATCTTCCTGCTGCTGCTTTCGCTGGAGCTGGCGGACAAAATCACCATGAAGCGCGACTTGGAAATCGCGCGCGAAATTCAAACTTGGCTTGTGCCTTCGCAAGCGCCGGCAGTTGCGGGCGCGGACATTGCCTTTGCGACGCGGCCGCAAAATTCGGTCGCTGGTGACTATTACGACGCGTTCTATCCGGACCCCGAAAATCGCGGAAGACTAGTGGTGGTGATTGCGGACGTGGCCGGGAAAAGCGTGCCTGCGGCGCTGCTGATGGCCACGCTTCAAGCAAGTCTTCGCACGATTGCGGGCGAAGGCGTTCCCGTCGCGGAATTGACGACGCGGCTAAACCGTTATGCTTCCGCCTATAGCTTGGATGGGAGGCGATTCACAACGGCAGTTCTGGCCGAATATGATCCCGAAGCGCGCCGCCTGACCTATGTAAACGCGGGGCACAATGCTCCGATTCTGCGCCGCGCGAACGGAACACTGGAAACGTTGGAGACCGGCGGCTTGCCGCTGGGCATCAAAACGGACGCGAGCTACGAAACAGCGTCGTTGGAGTTGAAACCGGGCGACGCACTGATTTTCTTTACCGATGGAGTTGTTGAAGCATTCAACGAATCGGGAGAAGAATTCGGCAACGGCCGCTGGCGCGGCGCGATTCGCGGCCTACCGGACTGGAATGCGCAAGAAACGCTGCAATTCCTGATGAAGCTCGTGGATGAATTCGTGGGCGCCACACGACAAGCGGACGATATTACCTGCCTGGTGTTTCGCAGCAAATAAAGAATCAGCCCTAAGTCCTAGGTAAAGACAAAAGCGAGTGGGAGTTCTTTTGGTGCGCTCTGGCTCATCGTTCCGGGGCCGGGACTCTGCGGACGAACTGGCGCATAATCAGCGTATGAAGGTGCGCGAGCTAGCCAATTCGATCTGCGAGAGGTTGCAGCGCCACAAATATCAGGCGCTGCTGGTGGGCGGATGTGTGCGCGACTTGCTGCTGGGACGCGAACCGGCAGATTACGATGTCGCCACGGATGCGACGCCCGTGGAGGTCGCCGGGCTGTTTCCAGAGAGTGTGCCGGTGGGCGCGCAATTCGGCGTCATGTTGATTCCGAAGGATGCCTTGAAAGTGGAAGTCGCGACGTTCCGATCGGACGTGGGTTACCGCGATGGCCGACATCCGGACCGCGTGGTTTATTCAAAGACGCCGCAACAAGACGTGCAGCGCCGGGACTTTACGATCAACGGGCTGCTGATGCGGCACGACACCGGCGAAGTGCGCGATTTTGTGGGCGGGCGGGAAGATCTACGCGCCGGAATCATTCGCGCCATTGGCGAGCCCCAGTGCCGTTTTGGGGAAGACAAGCTGCGCATGATGCGGGCCGTGCGCTTTGCTGCGCGGTTGGCATTCAAAATCGAGCCGGCGACGTTCCGCGCTATCGAGCGCCACTCCGTGGAGATACGGGAAACCTCGGCGGAGCGCCTGCGCGAGGAACTGACCAAGATGCTGACTGAAGGAGCAGCGAGGCGGGCTTTTGAGTTGATGGAGGAAACCGGATTGCTTGCGCAAGTGCTACCGGAAATCGCGGCTATGAAGGGCGTGGAGCAGCCGCCGGAGTTTCATCCGGAAGGCGACGTATGGATTCATACGCGGCTGATGCTCGAAAAACTGGAAAAAGGCGCTTCCCCGACGCTGGCTTGGGGTGTACTGTTGCACGACGTCGGGAAGCCGCCCACGTACCAATCGGCCGAAGAAACGGGCGATCGCATCCGCTTTAATCATCATGTGGACGTGGGCGTAAAGATGGCGGAAGCAATTTGCCGGCAGCTGCGCTTCTCGAACGATGAGACCGAACAGATCGTGGCGCTGGTAGCCAATCACATGCGGTTTGGCGCCGTGGAGTCGATGAAGAAGGCTACGCTCAAGCGGTTTTTACGGCTGCCGCGGTTTGACGAGCACATGGAGTTGCACCGGCTGGACTGTCTGTCTAGCCATCGCAACCTGGACTCCTATGAGTTCATCCAGCGCTTCCTGGACGAAACGCCGCCCGAGCAGGTACGGCCGGAACGGCTGCTAACCGGGGACGACCTTCTGGCAATGGGTTATTCCCCGGGCCCCCAATTTGCTCGCATTCTGAGGGAGGTCGAAGACGCACAGCTCGAAGGAAAAATCAGAACAAAGGAACAAGCTAGGGAGTACACTCTGAAGCATTTCGAGCAGAAGCAAGCGAGGGTGGGTTGAATGGCAGGTCTTAGCTGTTTATAAGTAGCAGAAAAATAAGACATTACATGCGGTTATGGCGATCACGCACCGTACTTTCGTAAAAGGTGAGCGTAGTAGACTAAGATTTAGTGCTAGCGGTTATCTCATATGGCGCAACATTTGCACTTAGGCCGCATCTAAACTGCAATAGGGGGGAACATCGTAGCCCCCTTGCTAGACTGGGGAAAATATGGCTGAGAAAAAGTTTCTAATGCCAGAGGTTCTGCCGATCCTGCCGGTTCGTGATACGGTGCTCTTTCCGGGCGCCATGCTGCCGCTGACGGTAGGGCGGGAGAGCTCCCTGGCCCTTGTTGGATCCTTGCAAGGCGAGGAAAAAGTTCTGGGTGTGGTGGCCCAGCTGGACCCGCGGATTGAAGACCCCGCTGCCGCTGACTTGCATAAAGTAGGTACGCTCGCCCGGGTGCATAAAACGGTGAAGATGCCCAATGGCAACGTCGTGGTCTTCCTCGAAGGCCTCGAGCGGATTCAAATTGTTGAGCTGTTGAACCTCAGGCCGTTCCTGAAGGCGCAAGTCAAGCCCGAGCCGGACATTATCGGTGAAGTGGACGCAGAACTGGAAGCGCTGCAACGCAACGCGCTCGACCTGTTCCGAGAGGTGGTGAGCCACTCGCCGCAGCTTTCCGATGACCTGCAAGCGAAGGCCATGAGCATCGAGGATCCCGGCGAGCTGTCGGATTTTATCGCCGGCATGCTGCCGTCGCTTTCGACGCTTTTGCGTCAAGAACTGATCGAAACGCCGAGCGTGCGGAAGCGCCTGGAAATTCTGATCCGTGAATTGTCGAAAGAGCTGGAAGTTCTCGAGCTGCGATCGAAAATTCACGAGCAGGTGCAAGAGCAGGTCAGCCAGAACCAGCGCGAATATTTACTGCGCGAGCAGATGAAGGCGATCCAGAAGGAACTGGGTGAATCGGACGATTCCACGCAGGAAATCGACGAACTGCGCAAAAAAGTCGAAGAGTCCGGAATGCCGGCCGAAGCCAAGAAAGAATGCGAGCGCGAGTTGAAACGCCTGGCGAAAATGACGCCGGCTTCGGCGGAGTACATGGTTTCGCGCACGTATCTCGAGTGGATGACTTCGCTGCCTTGGAGCAAATCCTCGGGAACCGCAGAAATCGACATCCCCAAGGCCCGCGACATTCTCGACGAAGATCACTACGATTTGCAAAAAGTGAAGGAGCGCATCCTGGATTACCTGGCGGTCAAGAAACTACAGCCCGGTATGAAAGGACCGATCCTGTGTTTTGTCGGTCCCCCAGGTGTGGGCAAAACTTCATTGGGCAAGTCCATTGCACGGTCGCTCGGACGCAAGTTCGTGCGTATTGCCTTAGGCGGCATGCACGATGAAGCGGAGATTCGCGGGCACCGCCGGACCTACATTGGCGCGCTGCCAGGCCAGATCATTCAAGGCCTGAAGCGGGCAGAGACCAACGATCCGGTGATGATGCTGGACGAAGTCGATAAACTGGGGCGCGACTTCCGCGGCGATCCATCTTCCGCGCTAATGGAAGTGCTCGACCCCGAGCAAAACAACACATTCCGCGACCATTACCTGGATGTGCCCTTTGACTTGTCCAAGGTGCTGTTCATCGCCACGGCCAACTGGATGGATCCCATTCCCGAACCCCTGCGGGACAGAATGGAGATCATCGAGCTTCCCGGGTACACCGGCGAAGAAAAACTGCATATTGCGCACAAATACCTGATTCCCAAGCAGGCGACCGAACATGGGTTGAAGGTAGACGAACAAATTCACTTCACCGACGAGGGCTTGCAGGAAATCATCCACAGCTACACGCGCGAGGCAGGCGTGCGCAACCTGGAACGCGAAATTGCCACCATCACGCGGAAGCAGGCACGCAAAATTGCCGAAGGCAAAACGGACAAGATGACTGTGACGCCGGAAGTTGTGCGCGAAATCCTGGGCGTGCCGAAGTTCCGCACGGAAAAAGAAGTCGAGGAGCGCGTCAAGCGCCCGGGCGTTGCCGTGGGGCTGGTGTGGACGCCGGTGGGCGGAGACATCATTTTCATCGAAGCAACGCGGATGCGCGGCGGGAAGCAGTTCACAATGACCGGGCATCTCGGCGAGGTGATGCAGGAGTCCATGACTGCTGCCTTGACCTGGACGCGTGCCAATGCGGAGCGCTACGGCATCGATCCGGACTTCTTCCGCAAACAGGATATTCACATCCACGTGCCGTCAGGCGCGGTACCCAAGGACGGTCCGTCGGCTGGCGCGGCGATGGTGACGGCGCTGGTCAGCTTGCTCAGCGGGCGGCCGGTGAAAGATCGCTTGGCGATGACTGGCGAGATGACGCTCTCCGGTGTGGTGCTGCCCATCGGCGGCGTCAAAGAAAAAGTGCTGGGCGCCAAGCGTGCGGGGATCAAGGAAGTGCTGCTGCCGGCGGACAACGAACCGAACGTGGTGGCGGACTTGACGCCGGAAATTCTTGGCGACATCAAGATCATCTACGTGCGCACGCTTGACGAGGTGCTCGACCAGGCATTGCAAAAGGAGCCGGTAGCCCAGCCACTCACGCCCGCGCCGGAACCGAAGACCAAGCGGCTTGGCCCGGAGAGCCCGCGGGCGATCCATTGAAGCAAGTTTAAGCAAGTTATGTGCTGGCGCCAATGATCAAGCCCCATTCAACGACCTGGCGCGGAAGTATCGTTGTGGATACCAAGAGCTTGAGAATGGCGTGCTCGTCGGCCAGATCACTTCGACGGGTTGCGCAAGGAAATTGCGCTGCATCTGGTAAATCGCTCTCCCCAGCCAAATCATGCTGGTCACCGGTTTAGAGCCCGGCGAGTTTGCCGGGCTTTCTTTTTGGACCACACGCCGCAAGCCAACAAGCCAACTCCTGCTACCATGTACCGCAAAGTCATGGCCACAGGAAGCCCATCGAAAACCAGTGCTGCAGCCGAGCTTGCGCAGAAACTCCATGAGGCGCTTTTGCGCGAGCGCATCGTGCCGCGCTTTGTGGATTCGTACGTCGTGGAGAATAGCCGTGAAGCGCTACAGGTTCACGCTGTGATGTATCGCGACCTGCTTACGCTGTTGCAACGCGAAGCGCTGCTAGCGTTGAGCGCGCGAGCCCTTGAAATTGTCTACAATGAGCCGCGGGCACAGGGACGGTCGAAGCCGCGGCCCATGCGGCGACGCGAAGCCGCCTTGTTTCGCAAGAAGTTTCTAACGGCGCTGGTGCGCCAGCTGGGCTGGACGGCAGGGGACGCCCTCGATTTTCAAAGGGACTTGCAGTGGTACGAAGACCTGCTGGCGAGGACTGTGCCAACGCACCGCATCCGCAAACCGTTCGAAGCCGCGGACCATCCGTTTGTCGACCGCTGCGCGTTTCTGCTCGATTCCTCGTTTCTCGAAAAAGCGCGCCTGGCCGCCAGCAAAGCGCTGACAAGTCTCGAAGAATTAGCCACGCAGATTGTCCATCCGGCCAGCAAAGACCCGCACGACATCAAGATGCGACCGACGAAGAACTAACATTGACAGGTGCGATTCGAACCGCATGACCGCCACCCCGCGAAGAATCTTCCTCTGCTATTCTCTGAGAAGTGGAAACTCTTTTTTACTTACTGGCCATTGTCCAGATCCTGCTGAGCGCGTATCTCATCTGGCAGGGCACGCAGTGGCTCGCTTACGTGCGGCGTCGGCTGTACTCCGATCCCGGATTTTATGCGCCGCGCACGGCCGTGTTGTGCCCGTGCAAAGGAATCGAGCCGGCGCTCGAACGCAATCTGGTTTCACTGACGGAATTCGACCAACAGAACTACGAGGTTTTTTTCATCCTGGCTTCGGAGCGGGATCCCGCGCGCAGTGTCATCGAACGGGTGACTAAAAGCTCGCGCATCAAGGTAAACATGGTGATCGCCGGGAAGCCCCTGAATTGTGGCGAGAAAGTGAACAACCTGCGAGTAGCCATCGAACAACTGCCCGAAGAATTTGAAGTGCTGGTATTCGCGGATTCCGACGGACGTCCGGGGAAACACTGGTTGCGCCATCTCGTCGCGCCGCTCGCGGACACGCGGGTCGGAGCCACGACCACCATGCGCTGGATGGTTCCGAATAGCGGAAATCTGCCAACCTTGCTTCTTGCCGCGTGGAACGCGCCGATTGTCACCATGTTGGCGGAGAAGGCCAAGAATTTTTGCTGGGGCGGCGGCACAGCGATTCGCCGCAGCACGTTCGAGCAGTCCGGGGTACTGGACGAATGGAAAGGTTCGGTCAGCGATGACTACTCGTTAACGCGCGCGCTGGAAAGAACCGCCCGGCCGATTCAATTCATCCCCGAGTGCTTGACGCTTTCTTACGTGGAGACCGACTTTGCGGGATTGCTGGAATTCACCAACCGGCAAATCCTGATCACGCGCGTCTATGCAAGCCAAATGTGGAGAAGGGCGGGCCTCACTCATCTGCTTTATTGCCTGACATTCATCCTGGGCGCCTATTTGATACTTACCACGTTGCTCGCGGGAAGGCCGGTTTTTCACCTTATGACTCTGACTTTTCTCCCGTTGTTGCTTTCCTCCATCCGCGGCGCGCTGCGCCTCACCGGCGTAGCCGAAGCCTTGCCAGTCGCGCGGGCACAAATCCTGGGGCAGGCGTCCGTCTATGTCCTACTGTCCCTCCTCGTCCCTTTCTTTTACCTGGTGAACTTCGCAAACTCCGTGCTCACCCACAAAATCCGGTGGCGCGGCGTAAGATATGAGCTCATCAGCCCGCAGCAAACGCGAATTCTTTGATTCTAAGCGATTTCCATGGATTCCACTGAGTTTCCTCAGCACCTAGAGAAGGCCAGTGCCGCCGAGAAAAACGCTTATTTACCGCCCATTTCAAGCCATTTCGAAAGGCCGAACTTGTAAGAAACCTGTAAATTTTCGTGGAAAAAATTCCGGGTTCCATGAAATTCCTACCCTCACATTAGGGATAGTACCTGATGTGGTTGGGGTCTAAACCTCAGTTCTTGAGTCACTTGCACATCCCGCTCAACGGAAGAATGCTTGCAGGATAGAACTAGGTCGGCACGGCGGACCAGTCAACTGACGGACTTTTAGGGAGTTCATGCGCAAGTTTGTTTGCCTGCCGTTCATTGGGTAACGGGTACCCGTTCTAACCACTGTGTCCGTTCACCTTCGGGGCTTTACCCAATTGGGCCCTGCCTCGTCGAGGGGCAAAGAATTAAAACTCATTGGCTTCGCTTCGATCGCGAGCCTGCATTCTGGGGGGGTGCATGTGAAGGTGATCCACAGAGGTGAACATCCGCATCAATTATTAGCCGCTCGTCCCATTTCCCGTGGCAGCACGTTCTTCTTTTACGAAAAAAATTCTGGAGTGGCACATTTTCATGTACAGGCAGGCCCTGACGGCCGTTTTCCCATAGACCAAGCCGCCGGGCTTCTCGCCATGCATTGTCTGGTTCGGGGCCAAAATCCCGGCGACTACGCCGTTTTAGTTCAGGCCGAAGACAACGTTTTGGAAAACCTCCTGGAGAAGGCCGATCAGCTGCTGGAGGCCGGGAAATCCGTTCATGGCCAAGTGCGTCTCACCCGTAGGGAAGAAGAAGTTCTCGCCGGTGTTTCCGAGAGTCTGTCCAACAAGGAAATCGCTTCCAATCTCAACCTCTCGGAACGGACCGTAAAATTCCACGTTTCCTCATTGCTTGCAAAATTCCAAGTCCGCGGGCGCATGGAGCTTGTTCGCGAGGCCGGGCGACATGCGATGGGCGTTGTGCCCAACGCCTTGCCGCCAGCCACAAGAGACGCTCGTTCTTTTGCTCCTCCGATAAAGAATTACCCTGCGCCTCACCGAACCGCCGCCGTTGTTCCCTTGGCCAAGCGGCAGTCGGCTTGAACGCACAACCGCTACAATTTTGCACGAAACAAAAAGGCCCTCGACGTTGAGGGCCTTTTTCCTAGTTGGGCTCTTCGAATCGGTGCTTATTTCTTCGCGGCGGCAAAAAGTTCAGCGGCGCGGTCCCAGTTCACCACATTCCACCACGCCTTGATGTAGTCGCCGCGCAGGTTCTGATACTTCAAGTAGTACGCGTGTTCCCAAACGTCCAAGCCTAGGACCGCTTTGACGCTTGCACCAAGCATATATGGCGTGTCCTGATTGGGAGTCGAGTCAATCGCCAGTTTTCCATCCTTCACAATGAGCCACGCCCAGCCGGAGCCGAAACGGCCCATGCCCGCCGCGGTGAACTTTTCCTGGAAACCGGCAAACGATCCGAAAGAGGATTTGATGGCTGCGGCCAGGTCTCCTCTGGGTTCGCCTCCCGCACCCTTTTTCATCAGCGGCCAGAACAACGAGTGGTTCCAATGACCGCCCCCGTTGTTGCGTACGGCCGTGCGGATATTCTCGGGCACGGAATCGAGTCCTTTCAGCAAGTCATCGATCGACTTGGCCTGGAGCGCCGAGTTGCCCTCCAGAGCTTTATTCAGATTCGTAACATAACCGCCATGGTGTTTGTCGTGATGGATCTCCATCGTTTTCGCGTCGATGTAAGGTTCCAGCGCGTCAAAGGAGTAAGGAAGTGGGGGCACGCTAAATGCCACGGGTTTTTCCTCCAGAGTGAGATTTGAGTCCGAAGTGGTCACGCAGCCGGCGCGCAGAAGATCCGGTAAAGCCCTTCCTGTCCCGAACATCCTGCGCTGGCTCTATTCGTCTGGAACAAGAATTCGCGGCGATTCATGGAACTTCAGTAGCGCGGGGAGCTAGCTGGCCAGCGGCTGCGATTATACCTCTAGGGCCATGGGGATTGGCAATGCAGCCTTTGAGAAATCGCTCGAAGCCAGCCTGCCGCCGCATCCGGGCCTGCGCATGGCCTCTTCCATCGGTCCTATCGCAGCGCATTTCATTGGATGCGCGAGAGCGCCCATTGGGCAGATTCGGCAACAACCGCATCGTTGCAGGCGGCTAGCGTCTTTAGAAAGGCACAGATGCGCGCGTGACTGGCGCTCCCAGCCTGCACATTGGAATTTCCCGCCGCAATGCAGGCGTTACGTAACAAACCGCGCCACTTCGCTCTTTTGACGGAACTTTCCCGAAAAATGCTTCGAAACTCCGCCTCGCTGAGCTTCAAAAGCCATGCGAGTCTCGGCAAGAAGAGCGACTCGTCCTGAGCTCTGGAAGCCATTTCGGGCGGAAATACTTCCTCCTGAAGCAGCGAAAAATCTCTCGGCTGAAATTCTGTAAGCGTAGATACGGGCGCGCGACGGTTCCATGGGCAAACGTCCTGGCAGATGTCGCAGCCAAACACATGATTGCCCATAAGCTCGCGGAGCTCCTCGGGAATGTTGCCGCGCAATTCGATGGTCAGGTAAGAAATGCACTTGCGCGCGTCCATCACATAAGGCTCGACAAACGCTTGCGTGGGACAAGCCTCTAGGCACCGCCGGCAACTGCCGCACAGATCCGGCGGCGGCAATTCGGCTTCACCGAGCGACGGTTCCAAGTCCAGAGTGGTGAGAATTACACCAAGAAAAAAGTATGAACCGAGCGTTTGATTGAGCAGCAGCGTATTTTTCCCCAGCCAGCCCAGTCCCGCGTACTTCGCGAGCACGCGTTCCTGTACCGGCCCCGTATCCACATACCCGCGGGCCTCAAAAGGTTGCGGAAACCTTTCGCGAAGACGCGCCACCAACACTCCCAACCGCTCGCCCAGGACCTCATGATAGTCGTCGCCCCAAGCGTAGCGGGAAATCCAGCCTCTTGGATCGTCCTGTTGGCCCGCAAGTTTGGCGTTTGTCGAAAGAGGGTGTTCGGTGTTGTAGTTCAGCATGCAGACGATGACGCTGCGTATTCCCGGCATAGCCCTGCGTGGATCTTCGCGGCGCGGATCGGAAAGATACTTCATTTCGCCAGCGTAACCGCGCGCGAGCCAATCTGGAGTGTTTGCGAGTTCGGGAAATTTCTCAGCGCGCACCACGCCGCACAGCTCGAAACCGGCAGCTTTCGCCTGCTCTACAATCCAAACGGTGTCAGCTATGTGCGCCATCCCGAAGATTGTGCCGCAGCGGAGCTTTGGAGGCGAGTGATCAACCAAAACTGCGAATTGCGGCGCTTTCGTCGCTGTAAACATCAAACACGGTATAGAGTTTTGTGATTTGCAGAAGGTCGCGCACTTTTTTCGTCAGTTGTAGCAGCTTCAATTCGCCGCCCTGGTTCTTCACGGCCGTGAAGCCGCTGACGAGTTCACCGATTCCGGAGCTGTCGATGTAATCCACGTCCGCAAGGTTGAGCAGGATTTTCTTCCGCTGGTCCTCCAAGAGCCCGCGAATCGTCTTGCGCAGAAGCGCGCTGCCATCACCCAGGGTGATGCGCCCGCTCAAATCGACAACCGTGACTGGCCCGGCATCGCGGTAGGTAGCTCGTAGTGCCATGGTCTTTCCTTAGTTAAGCTTCTTGCCGCGGGTTTGATTGTTGTCCGCCCTGCCCATTCGACGAATTGGCGGATGGATCGGGCAATTTCTTCGACATCACAATTTCCGCGCCGCCCGTCCGGCCTGTCACGACGTCGAACTCATCCATAAACGCGCGCATCAGAAAAATCCCGCGGCCCGAAGTGCTTAGCAGGTTCTCTTCGGCGAGGGGGTCTGGGACGTCAGCAAGAGTAAACCCGGTTCCCTCATCCAGTACGCGAATGATTAGTTTCTCCGAGGTGATGTCCACCGCCAGATGGATTTTCTTCTCCGGCCGCTCTTGATTTCCATAATGAAACGCATTGATCACGCCTTCCCTGACACTCATGCCAATGCGATAACAGTCGTCTTCGCCGAAGCCCGCCGCTTCCGCAACGCGCAAACACATCTCCTCCGCGAGATTGACGCTCTCCACCTGCGTCTCCAGCGTGATTTCGAGATGTTTGTCGCCCGCAGCCATTCTTTCGCGTTGTGGCCACCCTCGAGCCACAAGGGGAACGCATTTATGGGTAACATAGCCGATGAAAGGGAGTCAATGGACGGCAGTACCCTACTCTGGTTGGATGCCGTATTTCGCTTGAGTCGCGATAACGAATGATACATAGCTGCATGCCACGCCATGCAAGAAGCCGCGACGAACTTCGCCGGATCTAGTCGTCGGTCCGGTTTCGTGTTCCAGCGGCGGGTTCGCTGCCCCTTGTTCCATCACCGAGGGCCAATCTTCCCGCAGCTGGAGTGGATGTGGCAGAATCACACTCCCGTTTCCGAGAGGGAGATGAAAAAATCGCCCGTCCGCGTCCTCCTAAGTTCTGCTGTTGCCTGCGCCGCTGCCATCGCTGTCGCGCGTGCCCAACAACAAACGCCGCTCACTCCCGCCCAAAAAGAACAGCGCATCCAAACCGAGAAGGAGCTCGAATCCCTGGCCATCATCGATCGCAAAGTGATGATGCCGATGCGTGACGGCGTCCACCTTGCTACAGACATCTATCGCCCCAAAAACGCTACCGGCAAAGTCCCCACCATCTGGGTTCGCACTCCTTACGATTTCAATTTCTGGGATGTGCGCAACGGCGTGCCCGCGGAGATGACCAACATTCTCGCGGCTATCAAACGCGGCTACGCCTATGTGATTCAGAATGAGCGCGGCCACTTCTTCTCCGAGGGCAATTACGACATTCTCGGGGCCCCCCGCACGGACGGCGACGATGCGCTCACCTGGATGTCCTCACAACCGTGGTCAAACGGAAAAGTCGGCACCACAGGCTGCTCTTCGACCGCCGAATACCAGATGGGCATCGCCGCGATTGGAAATCCGGCGTACGCCGCGATGAACGTTCAAGGGTTCGGGGCGGGTGTTGGCCGCGTCGCGCCGTATTACGAACAGGGCAATTGGTATCGCGGCGGCGCCGTCCAGATGCTCTTCATTGCTTGGCTCTACGGCGAGCAAAACCAGGTGCGGCCCATGTTTCCGCCCAACACCGCGCAGGCCGCTCTCATCCGCGAGTCCAAATCCTTCGACCTTGCGCAACAACTCCCTCCTGTCGAATGGTCGAAAGCTCTCTGGCATCTGCCCGAACAAGACATCTTGAAAGCCGTCGATGGGCCTCCGGGAATTTTTGCCGACGCCATGCCCGTCCCCACCGGCGGTCGCATGATTCAACGCACACCCAACGATCCTGTCTGGTACAAGGGCGGTTTGTATCACGATGACATGCCGCTCAGCGTTCCCGGTCTCTGGTTTATGTCCTGGTACGACGTCTCGATTGGCCCGACGCTCCCGTTACCCATTGCGCTTACACGCGCGCGAGCGAAGACACCATCGTCGGCGAACGCAGCATGGGCGATGCCCGTCTCGATTATCAGGAAATCATCTACAGTTTTTTTGATCGCTTCTTGAAGGGCGAGAACAGCCCGCGGCTTGATGCGCTGCCGAAAGTCACCTACTTCACGATGGGCCTCAACAAGTGGCAGTCTACCGACACTTGGCCGCCTAGCGGCGCGCATCCGCTGACCATGTATCTGTCGAGCGGGGGCCACGCGAACTCTTTGACCGGCGACGGCGTTCTCGTCACGTCGCCGCCGGATGCTGATAAGCCCGACGCGTTCGCCTACGATCCCCTGAATCCTGTGCTTTCTTACGGCGGCAACGTCTGCTGTACCGGCGACGCTGTTCAGGCCGGTGCGTTCGATCAGCGAAGGATGGAAGCGCGCGATGACATCCTGATTTACACCTCCGAACCTTTCAAGGAAGGCACGGGAGTGACCGGCCCGATCGCGCCCACGCTCTACGTTTCCTCCGACGCCAAGGATACCGATTTCACCGTGAAGGTCCTGGATGTATATCCCGACGGCCGCGCCTACAACCTCGACGAATCGATTCAACGCATGCGCTATCATGACGGCTATGACAAGCCGTTGGTCTGGATGGAACCTGGCAAAGTCTATAAAGTCACGCTGCAACCACTCAACACCAGCAACTACTTCGCGGCAGGCCACCAGCTTCGCATGGAAGTTTCCAGCAGCAATTTCCCGCGCTTTGACCGCAACTTGAACACCGGTGGCAACAACTACGACGAATCTAAAGGTGTGGTGGCCCCATAACGCGGTCCATCACTCGAAGCAGTATCCTTCTCAGGTCACCCTCACCGTCGTCCCGACGCACGCCCCCGGCTCGTCAGTTGCTAAGCCCCACTGATCGAGGGGCCCTGAGGGGCCAGGACGCTTTCTTGGCTACACACACCCTCGGGCACAATTGAATTGGCGACCGTTGTCCGCGTAGAATGGAGAATATCGCATTACGATATATTGTGCCTGTGGGGTACAAAGATACAGGTGACCAATCTAGGCAGGGCGCGTGTCTTCTGACGTGACGTAACGAGGCCTTTCTTTAATGCAAGATGTACGAAGGGCGGAACTAGACGGCATAGTCGACGAGCTAAGAAGATAGGGGCTGTCCGCCCGAAGCGGATGCTGGCAACTTCCAGATTAAGGTTCACGAGGAGATTGGGTGTCGACGGAGGCAAAAACAGCTGAGGCAGGTTCGTATCTCGCGAGCCGGCCCGTGACGCTGGCCTTGCTTTCGGCCTTGGCAGTCGTGTCCTTTCTTCTGGTGACGGGTCTGTCACGGGTATATCGCGGACAGCAGCACTCCCTGGCCGCGACTTGGTATGCTCGTGGAGTCTCAGACCTCCAAGCCAACCGGTTCGCACCGGCTGCTAGCGAATTTCGAACCGCGCTCCGCTACTCTCCTGACGAGTATTCCTACCAGCTTCGTCTTGCTGAAGCCCTTCTTGGCCTCAAGCGCATCCCTGAGGCTTATGCGTACCTGAGCACGCTCTGGGAGCGGCAGCCAGACAATGGGACGGTAAGCCTCCTGTTGGCGCGTATTGCGGTGGCAAACGGAAAAAAGGACGAAGCCCTCCGCTTTTACCACAACGCGATCTACGCCACTTGGCCCCGCGATGAGGAAGTGCGACGGCGGGAAACTCGCTTGGATTTGATCGAATACCTCCTGCGTGTTAACTCGAGAACGCAAGCTCAGTCCGAATTGCTCGCCCTGGCTGCGAATCTCCATGACCAGCCAGATCAGCAGACCCATCTCGGACAACTTTTACTGAAAGCGCAAGACTATGAACATGCCTTGGCCGCCTTTCGGGTCAGTCTAAAGTCTCCGTACCGCAGTCAGGCCGATGCCGCCGGGGCGGGAGCTGCGGCATTCAAGCTCGGCCGCTACCCGCTGGCTCAGCGGTACCTGCAAGAGGCCGTCGCTGCCAATCCGAAGGATACAGAGAGCGCCGCGATGCTCAAGATGACGGGACTAGTACTGCAAATGGATCCATTCCGCAGCCAAACATCTTTGACTCAGCGCAACCGCCTCGTTGCTCAGGCCTTCAGCGCGGCCGGGGCGCGATTGACGGCTTGCGCCGCTCGCGGATTAGCATCCTCGGGTCCGTTGCAGCCTCTGATCGAAAAATGGACGAAGCTCAAGCCACAGATTACGCAATACCGTCTCCTGCGGAATCCTGATTTGGTGGAAGAAGCGATGGACCTAGCTTTTAGTGTCGAGAACCAAACCAGCGGCTGGTGTGCGGCACCGACAGAATCGGACGCTGCATTGCTTCTGATCGCAAGACTGCACGAGGGGAGTTGATGTGGGCACGGCGCCTGATCCGCCAACAACGCTGCCGGTGCAGCCAGAAGAGAGCGTCCTTCTGACCTCTAGCGCCGCTCGCACGTCCTCTGCGGTTCTGAAATTAGTTTTTCAAGAGGAACGGTTTTTTCTTATCCTGTCCGTATTTATCGGGGTGTTCGCCGGCCTCGCGGTCGTTTGCTTCCGATTCGCCATCGACTGGTGCCGCATCTACCTTCTGGGCTCTGCCGCAGTGGTTTCCCCTTTGCGATTGCTCCTTGCGCCGACAATCGCCGGCCTGGTAATTGCTGTCCTGGTGATTCATGTCTTCCCGTTGGTTCGGGGAAGTGGAGTCAATCAAACGAAAGCGGCGCTGTATATCTATAATGGCTATATCCCGCTACGCACCGCGGTCGGCAAGTTCATCACGGCCGCGCTGGCAATCGGCTCAGGTCAATCGCTCGGGCCGGAAGATCCATCCTTGCAAATTGGCGCCAGCCTGGCATCTGTGCTCGGGCGTCGCATGCGCTTGTCCCGTGAGCGCATGCGTCTGATCGCACCGGTCGGCGCTGCGGCTGGATTGGCTGCTGCGTTCAATGCTCCGATCTCGGCAGTCCTTTTTGTGATCGAGGAAGTCATTGGACGTTGGTCTGCCGGAATTCTCGGCTCGGTGGTGCTTTCCGCAGTGTCTAGCGTCGTGGTTATGCGCTGGTTTCTTGGTTCGGAGCCGCTGTTTCGAATTCCCGTAGTGCAACTGCACCGGCCTTCGGAATTGATCGCCTATTTCATTCTTGGAATCGTGGGCGCCTTGGCTTCCGTGGCCTTTGCAAGTGGCGTAACTACACTACGACCGCGCTTGAGAGATCTACCCGAGTGGACGCAATACCTGCAACCGCCGCTCGCTGGCTTGCTGATTGGTTTCATTGGTTTGCTTGGCGCCCCCCAGGTGATGGGAGCCGGGTACGAATACATCGACCAAGCCATGCACGGACAGTTTACCTGGCAGTTTTTGGGCATCCTCGCGGGCCTGAAGATTATCACCACCTTGCTCTCGTTTGTCTCTGGAACGCCAGGCGGAATGTTTGCACCGACATTATTTATCGGCGCGATGCTGGGAGCGGCGGTCGGCGGGGTCGAACATGCTCTTCTGCCCAGTCTGAACTGGTCACCCGGCACCTATGCGCTCGTGGGCATGGGAGTCTTGTTTGCCGGGTTTCTCAGGGCGCCGATGACTTCGGTGTTCATGGCGCTGGAGGTCAGTGGGAACTACTCGATTATCGTCCCGGTGCTGGTGGCGAATACATTTGCATACTTAATCTGCCGGGGACTGCAACCGAGCGCCATCTTTGACGTGCTCAGCCGGCAGGACGGCGTGGATTTGCCCTCCATGGAAGAGCAACGAGAGGAGAGCATTCTGCGCGTTGAGGATGCCATGGAACCACCCCCTGCGGTCGTTCCGGATGACCATGACCTGCTGGCAAAGGCCGCGCAGGTCGTCGACGAAGCTCCGGGAAATGTCTGTCTAATACGCCTGAATCCCGTCGGCTGGGGCGCTATTACGAAGCAAGAGATTGCCAGCTTGATGGAACAAGGCAAAGGTGGTTTGAGCTTGGGTTCTCGGCTGGCCTCTGGCCCTATACCCTACCTGCATCCGGATCACTCCCTGGACATGGCTCTCCGCTATATCGATCGCTGGCCTGTGCTGCCGGTAGTGAGTCGCGCGGACTTCAGCCGGCTCGAAGGCGTCATTACACGGCAGAAAGTTCTCAAGAAATACGGCCATTTTACGAGCTAACTAAAAGAGGTCTGTTTCTTTCGCTAGATTGTGGATTGAAAAGGAGAGGCTCCAGCAATTTCACGAGGCCGTGCGGTCTTGCTCCTCCGTGGCCTCCTGCCCCCCGCCTCCGGGCAGGAAAAATCGCAGGCTCAAGACTTGTTCTCGCCGTTTCTCTTCCTCCAAATGGCGCGCGCGTGCTTTGAGCAGATCATCGAGCGCAATCAAGCCTACGAATTTTCGCGTATCTGCTTCAATGACCGGCATTCGCGTTACCTGTTTCTCCGCCATTCGGTAAACCACGGATCGCAATGGTTCGCCCGGGAAAGCCTCCACCGTTTCCTGGCGGACCAACTTGCAAAGCGGCTGGCGCAGCGCGCCCTCGCCTTCTTGCTCCACGCGCTTGTGAAGATCGCCGCGCGTCACGACTCCGACGAGAAACCCGTCACCGTCCACCACGGGCAAAAGCCGCTGGCTTTGCCTGTGGTTTATCAAGTTCTGATATTCGCCCAAGGTGCTTTCCGCCGGCAACACTGCCACTTTCGTGCGCATCACATCGCGCGCGAAGAGAATCTCCAGCGGATCCACCGCATATTCCGAACTTAGATGGTAACCGCGCCGCGCCACCTTTTCCGTCATGATCGATCGCTTCAATGTCAAGACCGTGAACGTATGCGAAACCATGCATCCGATCAACAGCGGCAGAAGGATACTTGAGTCGTGCGTCAGCTCAAACGCGAAAACGACGCTTGTAAACGGCGCCCGTATCGTGCCGCCCAGCGTCGCGCCCATACTGATCAACGGCCAAAAGCCTGCGCCTTCGTGAGGCAGGAACATGGCCTCGAGCCCGCCGAGCGCCCCGCCCATCATCAGCAACGGCGCTAACACCCCCCCCGATGTGCCCGAACCGAGCGACACCGCCCAGATAAACCATTTCACCAAAAGCACCCCGAGGATGACTTTGCCGGTCACCGATCCTTGCAGCATCGCCCCGATCGTGTCATACCCAACGCCCAGCGCTTGCGGGAAGATCATGCCTCCCAAACCAACCGCCAACCCGCCAATCACCGGCCACCACATCCAATGAAGCGGCAGCTTCTGAAACCCGTCTTCCACCTTGTAGATCGACAGCGTGAGGAGCGCCGAGAGACAACCGGCAAGCAAACCGCAGAGCACACACCCCAGGACACTTAGGGCGCCGATGTGCAGAGAATGCGCCGGCACTGGGAACATTGGCCCATATCCCAGAATATAGCCGCCACGATGCTGGCCAGCGCCACGGGAATTAAGCTGCGCGGCTTCCACTCAAACAGCAACAGCTCAACGGCGAGCAACACGGACGCCACCGGCGCGGCAAACGTTGCCGACATTCCCCCCGCTGCCCCGGCCACCAGCAGCGTTTTCCGTTCTGCGTTGGTCAAATGAAAAAGCTGCGCGATCATTGAGCCGAACGCGCCGCCAGTCATGATGATCGGGCCTTCGGCGCCAAACGGTCCGCCTGAACCGATGGCAATGGCCGAAGAAACGGGCTTGAGGACGGCCACCTTCGGCTCGACCCGGCTACCGTTAATCAGAATTGCTTCAATGGCTTCCGGAATGCCGTGCCCGCGGATGCGCTCGGACCCATACCGGGCCATCAACCCGACGATAAGCCCGCCGCCGACGGGAACCAGAACGCTGTACCACCCTAGATGATTTCCTGCCGGCGAGATTAGCTTCGAGCCCCACTGGCCGTAATAAAACAAGTTGGTGAAAAAACCGATTAAGCGCAAAAGCGCCAGCGCGACATACGCGCAAAGGACGCCGATTCCAATAGCCAGCGCCGAGATCGGCAGCATGCGCGGCGTGGCAGTAAAATCCCCCAGCTCTTCGTGATGGCACCGCCCGGTGTATCCGTTTTCGGGGTCGTGCGAAGAATGATTCTGCTCGGAGTTATCCACGCCTCTTTTCCAATCCTTTCCGGGGACGAGCCATAGAAATCCTTCTGCCGTGAAACGCACGGCCGTTTTTCAAGAGAGCCGCGATGGCGTTGGCCAGCGCGGCGCCTGACGCACGCAATTCGCTGACGCGGTGCTGCGCCACCTGTTCCAGCAATTTTTCGCCGCGCGGCAGTAGCGATACTAGGACGCTCCGCCGGTCCTCACGGCTGCGGCTGCGGCGCACATAGCTGTGAGCTTCCATGCGGTCGATCAGCTCCACCACGCTGTGATGCTTCAGCACGAGGCGCTCCGCCAGGTTGCTCACCGTAGCCTCCTGGCCGTTGGGAATCCCGCGAATCATCAGCAGGAGCAGGTATTGTTGTGGTTCGAGCCCCGTTTCGCTGGCCACGGTGTCGCCTTCACGGAGAAACTTGCGAATGCGGTAGCGCAGTTCCGCTAACGCTTGATACTCAGCCGTAGAAAGTTCTTTGGGCATGCTGCTAGTATATCGTGGCACGATATAAATATTGATCAAAATGCGGCGGCTGCTTTCCAAAAAGGAATTGGCGCTCTGCCCGAGCCCCTGCCGGAGTCTACAGGGCCTTCCGGAAGGATTTCTGCGTTTTGTAGTGTTCGTAACCGTTGCGCTCGTAGAACTTGTGGGCGCGCTCGCGAATCACGTTCGAACGGACGGACATGCTCTCGCATCCGTGCTTGCGGGCCCAATCCTCGGCGGCCATCAGCAGCCGTGCGCCCGCGCCCAAGCTGCGGTGTCCTTGCTTCACGACAAGGCCGTTTATCTCGGCGCGTATGTCGCTTTCGAGCAACGCCTGCTTGCTCACGTGTAGCCAGCCCACGACTCCGGTACCCTTGGCCTCCGCCACAAAGACGGCGTTCTGCGATGCAGGGCTGATCCGATGCAATCTTTCTCGGAGTTGTGCCGGCGTAGACGGGTAGCCAAGCTGCGTGGCGAGTTCCGCGAGCGACGGCGCATCCGCGCTTTTCGCGCGGCGAATTCTCATCCCTTGGCCTTTTCCAATCATGGTCATGGGCTCGAGCGTGCCTTTCGACGCAATCGAGCCTGGATGGCGTCACTTTGAAGTTCGCGTAGCGCATCCGCGGCAATCCATCGAGCCGATCGCGTGTCGTGCCGGCGAATGCTTTCGGCTGCCCGGATCGCTTCGCGATTCAATCGAAGATTGCGCTTCCCGATATTCCGCAAAGCCCAGTTGACCGCTTTCCTCACGAAGTTGCGCTCATCGCAAGCTTGGCGCTCGATCTGCGGGAGCAGTCTGCGAAATCGTGAATCCGCAGCCCGTTTGTCGTGACAAGCGAGGTACGCCATCAACGCAAAGCCGCCTCGCTTTACGAATTCCGGCTCGCGTCGGCTCCAGGAGACTGCTTTCTTCCAAGCCGGGGCGGCAAACACCGAAAGATGGCAGCACGTGCCGTCGCAAACATCCCAATTGTCGAAATCACGTACCCACTTTTCCATTTGTTCCGCGGAAACCTGCTCCGGCAAATCAATCATCCCCGCCAGGATGCGTGCATCGTGCACACCGCTGGCCCACAATTCCAGAGCCAATTTGTGGTCTTTGCGGATGCGGCGCGCCAGCTCGTCCATTTGGGGTTTGGCTACGCCGTACACAATCTTTGCGTAAATTCCGAATTGCGCCATCCCATCGACGTTTCGCTGCTCGCCTAGAGCGCGCAATTCCTGTAGCGCACGGGCGCAAGTCCAGCCGTCGCCGACGGCGGTGTTGCGCGCACGGCGGCTAAAACGCGTTGTCCGAATCGAGGAGGATGGTGACCGGGCCTTCATTGACCAGCTCCACGGACATCATGGCTTGAAAAATCCCCGTGGCCACATTAACCCCGAGCTTGCCTAGCGCCTCGCAAAATTCCTCATAAAGCGTTTTTGCGAGTTCCGGCGGCGCCGCAGTGATGAAACTCGGCCGACGCTGCCCGCGCGTGTCGCCATACAGCGTAAATTGTGAGACGGCGAGGACGCTCGCTTTCACGTCCAGCAGCGAGCGATTCATTTTCCCTTGTTCGTCTTCGAAGATGCGCAGGTTCGCGCATCGTTCCGCCATCCGCGTCGCGACTGCGGACGTATCGCTGCGGCCAACGCCAAGCAAGATCATCAGGCCAGCGCCAATCTCCCCCGTGACACGGCCGTCGACTGTGACTTTCGCTCGGCTGACCCGCTGGACGACGGCACGCATGTTGCTAACGAGCGCGCGAACCCGTTCCGCTCATTCCGATTCCGCCTCTGCCAGTTCTTCGCGCTTTTCGCATTCTTTCTGCCGACACACGGGCCACTCGCGGCGGCAACGGCAAAACGGCGAATCCCCGCGGCGCCGGCTGGCATTGCGGGCAAAAATAGCTGCTCCGCCCCGCCACAATCCCCCGCCGGATCGCGGTGCTGCAGCGCTGACATGCTTTTCCTTCGCGGCCGTAAGCCCGATGGCGCCGCTGATATTCTCCCGGCTCGCCTTCGGCGTCAAGAAAATCGGAGATCGAAGAGCCACGCAGTACGATGGCCTTGCGCAAGATTTCCTGCAATGCCCGCCACAGACTCTCCGCTTGCTTCGGCGCCAACTTCGCGCCGAGTTGCGCCGGATGAATTTTCGCTCGCCACAAGCTTTCGTCCGCGTAAATATTCCCCACTCCGCGCAGCACGCTTTGGTCCAGAAGCAATGCCTTCACACGGGCGCGCCGCTCCCGGATTCTTTTCACGAATTCCTCTTTGCTGACTTCCAGCGGGTCGGCGCCAAACCGCGTCAATTCCTCCGCAAGCGGCGCTTCCGTCAAGTAGGCCATGCGCCCAAAGCGCCGCGCGTCCGTATAGCGTAGTTCGCGGCCGTCATCGAGCAGCAGGCAGACGTGCGTATGCTTCTCTCGAGGCTTTTCCGCGGGACTTGGCGCCATCTGCCCGGTCATTCCCAAGTGCACAAGTAGCGACGCCTGCTTAGCGTCATCCCCATGGAAACGGCCATTTGTTCCGTTTGGCGCAGACAGACGCAACAACATGAATTTTCCATAGCGCTCTATGGCTTCAATCCGTCGCCCCGGCAAGTTCTGTTCCAGAGCCACGGGATCATCAATGAAATCGGTTTTGCCCAAGGTGACCGATAGAATGCGACGTCCAAGGATAGCTTGGCGCAATCCGCGCGCTACTGTTTCGACTTCAGGAAGTTCCGGCATGAGAAAGAGTCGTTTTCAAAATACCACAGGCCAACGTGTAATGCTCCGGGCAGACCGCCAGTGACTTTTTCTGGCCGGACACCGTCTGAACTTCGTAGAATTCGTGTTACAGTTTCGCGCTTGGAGGTGAGTCGTGCGCCTTGCCCAAAAACGCCCACAGTATCTCTTTCTTTTGGCGGTGGTTGCCGCTTCTTTGATCAGTACGCCGGCGGAGGCCAAGAAAACTGAAACCGGCTTTCTCGATCGCACCGTCACGGTAGCAGGCACGCAGTACAAATACCAGGTATTCGTTCCGGACAATTGGACAAAAAAGAAAAAGTGGCCAGTCATCTTGTTTCTTCACGGCGCCGGTGAACGCGCTGATGACGGCTTGCTCCAGACCCAAGTCGGTATCGGCTCGGCGATTCGGCGGTATCGAGACCGCTTCCCCGCCATTGTGGTGATGCCGCAGTGCCGCAAAGACGTCTTTTGGGCGAATACCATGGCAGACGTCGCCATGGCCGCGCTGGAGCACGCACAAAAGGAGTTTCATGGCGATGCCACGCGAACTTATCTGACGGGCCTTTCCATGGGCGGCTACGGAACCTGGTATCTTGGGGGAAAGTATCCCGGAAAATTCGCGGCCCTCGTACCCATCTGCGGGGGAATCTTGGTGCCTGACAAGGCTCGCGCGCAATCTGCCGACGACAATTCGCCTTATACGGAAGCCGCCGAGAAAATCGGCAAAACGCCAGTATGGATTTTTCATGGCGGGGATGACCCGGTTGTTCCCGTCACCGAATCGCGCCGCATGAACGAAGCCATGAAAGCGCTCGGTGGCGAAGTCCATTACACCGAATACCCGGGCGTGGATCACAACTCCTGGGACAAAGCGTACGCGGAACCGGAACTTCTCCCCTGGATGCTCTCAAAAACAACAACCGTAAATTCAAGCAAGTAGAGGCGGCCGCACACCAGACCGCAACATGTCCCTTCCGCGGCGCGAGCAAGAGCGCTTGCTTACTTCTTGTGATAAACCGGATACGGCGGATGGTCCGGAATCACGACCGGATTCTTCTTCAGCGCTTCCATCGTGACTTCCACGGCCTTCTCGAGTTGGCGGTCGTGCCCCGCGGCAACGGATGCGGGATCATTCTCCACTTCAATATCTGGCGGGATGCCTTTGTTCTCGACTTCCCACTCCCCGTGCAGTCCGTAAATCGCCACGCGAGGCGCCGTGACAAAGCCGCCGTCCAGCAGCGGCGGATAACCATAAATGCCGACCAGCCCGCCCCACGTTTTCATTCCGACCAGCGGGCCGACTTTGTCCTGGCGGAACATCCACGGCAGCGCGTCGCCGCCGGAACCTGACATTTCGTTGATGATCATCGCCTTGGGCCCGTAAATTTGCGCCAGCGGCGAGCAGAATCTCTCGCCTTCGCGCGAAATCGCGCAATTCCGCAGCGGCCGCTTCAGCATATCGATGATGTAATCCGCCACCTCGCCGCCGTGGTTGTAGCGCTCGTCAATTACCGCGCCCTGCTTGCCGACTTGCGCAAAATAGAAGCGGTTGAAATTCAGCCAGCCGCCCACGGCCGTGTCCGGAACATGAACATACGCAAGTTTACCGCCACTGAGTTCGTCCACTTTGCGCCGGTTATCCTCTTCCCACGCGCGGTTACGCAGAGCAAATTCGCTCGGCAGCGGCACGACGGTCAGCTCGCGGGAATCCTTGCTGTCGGGATTCGGTCCCACTTTGATTTGGATTTGCTTGCCCGCGGTATTCTCGAAGAAGCTGTGGAGCTCCGCGGGGGGGTGCACGTCGCGGCCTTCCACTTCGAGCAAATAATCGCCGACCCTTACTTCCACACCCGGCTGCGTCAGCGGCGCCCGCAGTTCGGGGTTCCAATTCTCGCCATTGTAAATGCGCGCGAAGCGGTAGCGCCCGTTTTCGATTTTGTAATCCGCGCCGAGCAGCCCGCCCTTCACCTGATTTGGTTTTGGGATGTCCCCACCGGCAATAAACATGTGGCCGATGGTGATTTCGCCGAGCATTTCGTCGAACAAATAGTTGAGATCGGCGCGCCCGCCCAAGCCCTTCAGATACACGGAGTATTTCTTCTCAGCGGCGGGAATGTTCAATCCGTGATGATTCGGGTCGTAGAGGAAGTCCCGCTCGATGCGCCATACCTCGTGGTACATCTGGTTCCACTCAGCGCGTGGGTCGACATAAGTTTCCATGCCGTCCAGCTTCAGTGCGCCATCGCCGGGTTTAGGTGCCCCGTCCGTCTTGACTACGAACCAGCCCTGCCCCTGGCGATAGAGAGCTTTCTCGCCGTTAGCTGACACACCGAATCCATTGACACCGCTGAGAAACGGCTCGGTCTTGCGCGTCGTGAAATCAAATTTCGAAACCGTGAGCGGAGTAGGTTCGAAGCGGGGCACATCCACAATTTCCGAAAGGAAGAGCGTGCCTGCTTTGCCGGTGTCTAAGCCTTCATAGCGTGCGGCCTTGATCGGTAGCGACACGATGCGCTGCCCGATTCCGTCCAGGTCAATGACCACCTTGACGGCTTCTTTCTTTTCGTCCTTTTTCTCGCCTTCTTTTTCTTTTTCTTTTTCTTTTTCTCCTGCTTTCGTTTGGTCCGCTTCCTTGGCCTTGTCTCCGCTCGCGTCTTTCTTTTCATCGGTTGCTTTTTCTTCGTCACTCTGCGGTTCGACCGGAGACGGATCTCTCTTCTTCAGGACCGCCGCATAAATGTTTCTTAGGACCGGGTGCTGGAAACTCGACAAGTCGAGCCAGCCCAAAGACAGGCCCACATCGGTGCTGGCTGCAAAGATCAGCCACTTGCCGCCCTTGTCGAAGACCGGATAGCGCGCGTCGCTGATGCCGTCGGTGATTTGCGATTCCTTGCCGCTCTCCAACGAATACACAAACACTGCGCGAAGATGATTTGCGAGGAATTTCGAGTAAGTCAGCCATTTGCTGTCCGGCGACCACGATTCATTCATGGACGAAGTCGGATCATCGAAGCGGTCGGTCGTCACTTTCACCGGAACGCCTTTCTCCACATCCACGCACCAGAGGCTCAATCGCTTGTCCGTGTACGCAATTTTCTTGCTGTCCGGTGACCACAGCGGCCCGTAGAAAAACGATGGCGGATTGCCCAGATTGATTTTCTTCACCGAACCCAACCCCGATTGATCCACGATGTGCAGCTCGTATTCACCGGACTCGTCGGAAAAGAACGCAATCGACTTTCCGTCAGGTGACCATGCGGGATCGCGCTCCGCCACTGCAGGTGTGTGCGTCAAATTGCGAACGTCGCCTTTTTCTGCCGGCACGGTGAATATTTCGCCGCGTGCTTCAAACACTGCTCGTGCGCCAGACGGAGAAATTCCCGCGTTCTGAATGCGGTCGGCCACTTTTTCGTAGTGTCCCCGCGTCGCGGGCAGGTCTCCGGCGATGCGAATGTCCACTTTCGTGGATTTGCCGCTCGATGGATTGAAAACATAGATGCCGCCAAACTGCTCGTAAACCAAGGCGTCCGGCCCGGCGGAAAGCGACTTGAAATCCAGCCCCTTGTTGTCGATGAGTTGCTTCACGGTTTTTGATTTCGTGTCGTAAGCGAACAGCGTCACCGGCCCGTTGCGGTCGGAAAGAAAATAAACCGTGTCTCCGAACCAAACCGGGTCCTTATCATTCGAACTTTCACGCGGCACTTTTTCGAGCGCCAGGTCGCTCAGGCTTACGATGTAGATCGGGGTGGTCTGCCCACCGCGATAGCGCTTCCAGGACGTTTGCCAGATCTCATTCGGCACATAGGCGATGCGCGTTCCGTCCGGTGAAAACCATGCCGCTTCTCCGCGCCACATCGGCAAAACTTCCGCCGGGCCGCCTTCCACAGGCCCCGTATAGAGACGGTCGAAGTCCGCATACGATTCGCGATTAGAATGAAACAGCACCTTCTTTCCGTCCGGCGTCCAGCCGTCGGCGATGTCCACGCCCGGATGCCAGGTCAGCCGCTTGGGCTCGCCGCCTTCCGCCGGAATCACGAACACGTCGATGTTCCCATCGTACTGTCCGGTGAACGCGATCCACTTTCCGTCGGGAGAAAATACCGGCGCGCCTTCGTGGCCCCCGGTAGTGAGTTGCCGCGCATCGCCACCTTCCCGCGGCACGCTCCACAAATATCCGCCGTAGGCAAAAACTACTTGTGTCTTGCTGAGGGTGGGCGCGTGCGCCAGCAGCGGCGTTTCCTCCGCGGTTCGCGTTACTCCCGGGCACATCAACGCCAGCAAAGCACCGCTTATCACCGCCATTCGAACGCACATGTCCCCTCCAAAGAAATCGTACCAATCCGAATTTGTTTACCGAATCCGAAAAAATATTGCGGCCAAGCCTCTTGGAGTGCGGCAGCCCTGCTGCCGCCTTTCCTGGCAATCCACGGCTGTACATTTCCTAGGACTCAACATTTGTCAGCTAGGAAGAAAAAGACTGCCCGTTCCGATCCGCTACACCGCTTCACTCGATAGACGTAAAACCTGAAACAAATGTTTCAGAAAAGCGCCTTCCCTCGCGGCAGCAACGCAAAAACCCGCACCGGCCCGCCAGATCCGCCCTCCAATTTAATTGGCGCCACCACCAGGAACGCTCCCGTTTCAGGCAGCGTGCTCAAGTCCGCAAGATTTTCGAGATGATATAGCCCCGAGCCCAGCGCCAACCGATGCACTGCAAAATCCACCGAAGCCCCATAATCCACGCTCATCGTATCGCAGCCCAGGCCGCTGGCTTTTCTTTTGATCACTAGCTTCACGGCTTCCAAGGAAAATCCCGGAAAATGCATTCTTCCCTGGGCGTCCTGATTCCGGTATTTCCGCGCATCTGGCCAGCGCGCGGCCCAACCCGTTCGCAGCAGTACGATCGCGCCTGAAGGGATGCGCCCATGCCGTTTCTCCCACTCTTCCACTCGTGCCCGGGGAAGCTGGTAATCGGCGTCTTTTGCGCCTTCGGCCCGCGCATCCAAGACAACCGCGGACCCAAAGAGCTGCTTCACCGGAATTTGATCGACGGTGGTCTTCTCCGGCGGAAAATGTACCGGCGCATCCAGATGCGTCCCGTAATGCTCCAGCATCCAGAAGCTCCGCGTAAAATACCCATCCTTCTCGACCGAAGCGTTGACTTTCGCCTCAAAAACTTTTTCGTCGCCCGGCCAACGCGCCAGTTTGTCGTTGATCGCATAGCTCAGATCAAGAACACGCGTTTTGCCGCTGGCGATTTCATCAAGCATGGAATCCCGCCACCCCATCTTGGCAAGCCTGCCCACCTAGCGCCCATGCTCCGGGAGCCGCCCATTCGTTGACCCCATTCGCCCGAGCGCATTTCGCGGGGGGAGCAACCAAGCGCGTCACGCGAACGCGGATCCGCGTCAGGGCAAAGGAATACCCGGCGTGGGCACAATCCCGGCCATGCGTAAGATTTCCTGGTACTCCGCGTCGCTGATCGGCGAAATGACCAGCCTCACGTTCTTGAGCAGCTTGATTTTTCTCAACGCCGTGTTTCCGCGCATTTCACCCAACGTTACTTGCCGCGGCAGCTTTTCAAACGCTCGCAGATCCGCCACCAGGCTCTTGCCTTTATGGTCGTGCGGATCGGGATACGGATCGCGCGTAACCTCGGCGATCGAATACAGCGCGCGCTCCGGCGCCGAGTGGTAGCACAGCACGCGATCGCCCTTGCGCACCTGTTTGAGGGCCCGGATGGCGTCCGGCTTGGCCCCCGCCCCGTCCCACATCTCTTTGCCTTTTACGAAAAGCGTGTCCCAGTGATAGTGGTGAGGGTCCGCGGTGAAGATCCAGTAGCGTCGTTGAGCAGTTGTTGTTGCCATCGCGGCCGGGAATCCGCTGAACTATACACGGTGGAGTCCAAAAAGCGAAACAAAATGTGAAAATTAGGCGGGGACAAACCGATTTGGCCGTGGAGGGGAGCGCGTGTCAAGGCAATGCCTCAAAATCTTGATATCTGCTTTGTTTTCTATTAGATAGACCTTCTCACGCGGCGTCCACGAAGATGTCTTCTCCCCGCACCTCCACTTTATAGCAATCCACGCCTACCGCCGCGTTCTGCTTCACCTTTCCCGTGGTTACGTCGTATTCCCAGCCGTGCCACGGGCAGGTCACGATGTTCCCGTGCAAGACGCCTTGCCCGAGCGGTCCGCCCCGATGTAGGCACGTATTGTTGATGGCGTAGTATTTGCCCCCGACATTCGCGAGGGCCACCGCTTTGCCTTCCACCTGGAACTCCCGGATCGTTCCCGGCGTAATTTCATTTGTCTTCGCAGCTCGCGCAAACGCCATTGGTGCTTGGCTCTCCTCTTCTCTGGTCTCCCCAGAAGTGGGCGTAAGTCATCTGTAATCAACAGGCCGCTGTCAAGGCGGAAGCCGAATTTCTGGGTCACATAACCGCCCGAACGGCGCGGCTCGCGCTCCGATCTCCGTTCTCTACTTCGGCTCCGGCGTCTGCGCCACCATCACGCCCTTCTTGAAATCCTCTACCATTTCCGGCTTCAGACGGATTTCTGTCGGGCGCTTCGCCAGCGTCATCTGGTCAATCTTGTCCTGGAGCTTCATCAATCCAAAGAAAAGCCCCTCCGGCCGCGGCGGGCATCCCACGATGTAGACGTCCACGGGGACGATACGGTCCACGCCCTGCAACACCGAATACGTGTTGAACGGTCCGCCCACGCTCGAGCACGCTCCCATCGAAATGCACCACTTCGGGTCCGGCATCTGCGCCCACACGCGCTCGATCACCGGAGCCATCTTCAGCGTGACCGTCCCCGAAACGATCATCAAGTCCGCCTGCCGCGGCGACGGCCGGAATACTTCCGCGCCAAACCGCGCCATGTCAAACCGCGACGTGGTCGACGCAATCATTTCGATCGCGCAGCATGCCAAACCAAACGTCAGTGGCCAGAGTGCGCTCTTTCGCGCCCAGTTGAACACATAGTCCACCGACGTAATCATGAAGTTCTTTTCAAATCGTTGGTCCAAAACACCCATAGGTGAGCACCTTTTTGAGAAGCCATCCGCACGTAGCGCCGGGCTTTAGCCGGCATCCTGCCCACTGCTGCGGCAAAAACCTCTCGCCTTCGGGGAGTATATATGCACACGCTAGGTCAGTCAAAAGCTCTCGGTGCACTGGGGTATACTGCTGGCGGAACGCGCTCCGGGCGGCTTTTTCCAATACCTGCCTGCGCTATGGCTTCCGCGTTGCTGTCCAACGACCGTCCGCGCGGCCTTCGACTTTCATGCGCCCGCCAGCCGAATCCCCATCAATCCAACCGGCGAGCGTCGCGACGGCGGGAGTCACCGCACCTTTGTCGTCGACGGGCCATTCCCCCTCGAAGCTCAGCTCGATGTAACCCTCGCGCCAAGTCCCCGTAACGGGGCGGTCTTTGCCCAGGTCGCCGGTCCACGTCCCCGCTACTTTACTGCCATCCCTTTCGAGCTGCAAAGCACCGTTATACGCTCCATAATCACTCGCGAACCTTACCTGCCATGTCCCGCCGGCGTCCGAGCCATATTTCACCGGCAGCGGGGTCGCGTTGGTGACGCGGACGTTGGAGAAATACGCCTCCTCGCCTTGATAACCCCACAATGCCACGCCTCCTCGCAAATCTTGGCCCTTCAGTCCCTCCACGACTAGCGTCGGATTTTCGGATGCGTTCAGAAAAAGTTTGGCCAAGCGGCCCTTGACCTCAATCCGGACCTTCGTCCAAGTCTCCGTCTGCAACTCCGCATACGTCTCGTAGACCGAAGGCCACTCCCGGCGCAATCGATACCAGTTGAATTCCGGCTCCGACGTGTATTGCACCGAATGATTCCGCATCGCTTGGTCCTCTGCGTGCGAGTTCCCGGGCCGCAGATAGAACAGCTCGTAACGCGAAGCGTCCGGCCGCGCCCGGAACGCAATGCCCACAAAGCCAGGCATTCTCACTCCCGGCGGGGCCGTAATCTTCAAAGCCATGTCCGCCTCGATGGTGCCATCCTGAAAGTCCGTCCCCCGCAGCAGCGCGAACCCGTCCTTTGGCACGTCCTTTGTCAGGCGCACCGCTTTACGTCCTTTGTATTCCGTGGCTTCGGCCTTGACGTTCAGCAGCACCAAATCCTTCGTGTCATTCAGCGCAAACGTTTGCGCGTTCGACGCTGCCGGACCGACACACGCCCATGCTGCCACGATCGCGAAAACTTTTGAAGCTCTGCTTGCCAGCTGC
>Ga0209577_10000023_pt1 | contig 124157 bp, 112 predicted proteins | sample GraSoiAngelo_109_FD_185874 | JGI IMG/M metagenome (GOLD analysis project Ga0209577, IMG submission 185874) | Grasslands soil microbial communities from the Angelo Coastal Reserve, California, USA - 14_0903_12_20cm (SPAdes) (version 2) | ecosystem: Environmental > Terrestrial > Soil >... | reverse complement strand
GGGGGGGCGCGGTGGCCGGGCTGCTGGTGGTGGGGCTTGCGCTCCTGGGCGTGTCCGCCTACTACGGCGTGCTGACCGCGATCTTCGACGACAGCCAGAAGACGGCGGTCGAGGCCCTGATCGGGCTGGGCTTCGGCGGGTCGCTGATCTCGGTCTTCGCTCGTCTGGGGGGCGGCATCTTCACCAAGGCGGCCGACGTGGGCGCCGACCTGGTGGGCAAGGTGGAGGCGGGCATCCCCGAGGACGACCCGCGCAACCCGGCGGTGATCGCCGACAACGTGGGCGACAACGTGGGCGACTGCGCCGGCATGGCAGCCGACCTGTTCGAGACCTACGCCGTGACCGCCGTCGCGGTGATGCTGCTCGGCGTGCTGACCTTCAACAACGCGACCGCGCTGGCGATGTACCCGATCGTGCTCGGTGCGGTGGCGATCGTGGCCTCGGTCATCGGGACCTTCGCCGTGCGCTCGCGCGTGGGCAACGTCGAGCGCGCCCTCTACCAGGGGCTGATCCTGTCCGGGGTGCTGGCCGCCGCCGCCTTCTACCCGGTCACGCGCTGGCTGTGGCATCCCAACGGTACGGTCGGCCTGTCCGGAGACGTGCCCAGCGTGGGTGAGATCTACCTCTGCTCGCTGATCGGGATCGTGGTCACCGCCTGCCTGTTCCGGCTCACCGACTACTACACCTCGACGCGCTTCTCCCCGGTCAAGAAGATTGCCGAGGCCTCGCGCACGGGGCACGCCACCAACATCATCCAGGGCTTCGCCTCGGGGCTGCAGGCCACCGCCCTGCCGGCGATCGTGCTCGTGCTCGGCATCTTCGTCTCGTGGAAGCTGGGCGGCATCTACGGGATCGGCGTGGCGGTGATGGGACAGCTGTCGCTGACCGGCCTGATCGTCGCGCTCGATGCGTTCGGGCCGATCACCGACAACGCCGGGGGGATCGCCGAGATGGCCGACCTGCCCGAAGAGGTCCGCAACGTCACCGACCCGCTCGACGCGGTGGGCAACACGACCAAGGCGGTCACCAAGGGGTACGCGATCGGCTCGGCCGTCCTGGCCGCGATCGTGCTGTTCGCCGGCTTCAAGCAGGAGCTCCTGGACAAGGGACACCTGAGCAGCATCAGCTTTGGCCTCGACGACCCCCCGGTGCTGATCGGGCTGATCCTGGGCGGGCTCATGGTCGCGCTGTTCGCATCGCTGTCGATCGAGGCCGTGGGCCGCGCCGGCGGGGCGGTGGTGGAAGAGGTGCGCCGGCAGTTCCGCGAGAAGCCGGGGATCATGGAGGGCACCGAGCTGCCCGACTACGCGACCACCGTGGACATCGTCACCCGGACCGCGCAGCGGGAGATGATCCTGCCCTCGCTGCTCCCGATCGGGCTCACGACGATCGTGGGCATAATCGACGTCAAGGCGCTCGGAGGGCTGCTGATCGGCGTGATCGTGGTCGGCTTCTTCTTCGCCGTGCTGATGACCGCGGGCGGCGGGGCGTGGGACAACGCCAAGAAGCTGATCGAGGACGGAGCGCTGGGGGGCAAGGGCACCGATGCGCACGCCGCCTCGGTGACCGGCGACACGGTGGGAGACCCGTTCAAGGACACCGCCGGGCCGGCGATCAACCCCATGATCAAGGTGGCCAACATCGTGGCCATCCTGATCATTCCGCTGATCACCTAGGCGTCGGGGCGCGGCGGCCCGGGCGCCTAAGCTTGTCCCGTGCTGCCTCGCCAGGCGCACCGCACGATCCTCATCTGGCTGTCGCTGGTGATGGCCGCGCTCGGCGTGGTGCTGATCGTGCAGACCCTGATCGGCGGGGGCGGGGTGCTCTCCGCCCGCCTGCTGATCGGGGCGATCTTCGTGGCGGGGGGCGTGGTGCGGGCGTGGGTGCTGGCGAGGCGGGCGCGTGCCTGAGACGTCGGGCGGGCGCGATGCCGGCCGCGCCCTGAGCCGAGCGCGGCGGCCGGCGGACGCCGCGCGCGGCGAGCTCTCGGAGGCGGCCGCGCGCGGTCGGGTGATCCTGCGCCGGGGGCTGGGGTCCCCGTCGCTGTTCGCGATCGTGTGGAGCTCGCTGGCGAGCGCGATCTACTTCGCCCTCGGGGTGGTCTCCAACCGGGCGCTTGGCCTGACGCCGGTGGTCTTCCTGGCGGCGGGGTTGATGTTCGTGCTCACCGGCATGACCTACGTCGAGGGGGCCTCGCTTCACCAGGACCGGGCGGGCTCGACCGTATTCGCCCGCTACGCCTTCAACGAGCTCGTGAGCTTCATCGCCGGCTGGGCGGTGGTGCTCGACTACATCATCCTGATCGCGGTCACCGCCCTGTCGGCGACCCACTACGCCGCGGCCTACTGGCACCCCCTCGGTCGGGGGGCCACCGAGCGGGTGATGGCGATCGCCGTGATCGCCTACGTGGCGCTGCGCACGGTGCGGGGCTTTTCCACCTCGCGGGCGCCCAGGATCGTGGCGCTGGTGGTGGTGGACCTGTTCCTGCAGCTGCTGGTGGTCGTCGTCGGGCTGGTGCTGTTCTTCAACGTGCACAAGCTGACGTCGACGATCCACTTGGGCAGCGAGCCGCACTGGGCGGACGTGATCTTCGCCCTCACGCTGGCCACGGTGGCGTTCACCAGCGTCGAGTCGGCCTCGGGCGTGGCGGGCGAGGTCGCGGTGGGCCGCCGGGGGCTGGGACGGCTGATCACCGCCGCGGCCGCCTCGGTACTGGTGGTCTACGTGGGGATGGGCCTGGTGTCCGCCACCGCCCTGCCCGCGGTGGGGGGGATGAGCCCGCTCGGGGCGCACTGGCTCGGGGCTCCCGTGCTCGGGGTGGTCGATCGCTTCCACCCGGCCTGGCTCTCGGACGCGTTCACCTACGTGATCGCGGCGGCGGCCGTGGCCACGCTGGTGGCGGCGGCCAACTCGGCCATGCTGGGGCTATCGCGCCTGACCTACTCGCTGGCCACCAACCGGCAGATCCCCAGCCTGGTCGGCCAGCTCCATCCCCGCCGCTCCACGCCGTGGGTGGCGATCACCATCGCCGCTCTGCTGGCGGTCGGGCTGGTGATACCCGCCGACCTGGAGGCGCTGATCGGCATCTATGCCTTTGGGGCGCTGCTGGCGTTCACAATCGCGCACCTGTCGGTGATCGTCTTGCGCTATCGCGAGCCGGACCGCGACCGCCCGTACCGGGCGCCGTTCTCGGTGGCCTTCCGCGGCGGCCAGCTGCCGCTGACCGCGGTGCTGGGGGCGGTTCTATCGGCCGGCGCCTGGGTGAGCGTGGTGATCCTGCACTCTGGCGCCCGCTGGGTGGGCCTCGGCTGGATGGCCTTCGGGCTGGGCCTTTACCTGATCTACCGCACCAGCGAGGAGAAGCCGCTGCTCAGACGGGTCACGGTGCCCCCCGAGGCCCTGCGCCGGGAGCCCGTCGAGCCCCACCAGGGCGAGTACGGATCGGTGCTCGTGCCGGTGATGGGGCGCCCGCTGGATGATGACATCGTGCAGACCGCGGCGCGGCTCGTGGGTCCCGAGCAGGCGGACGAGGCGTCGATCGACACCGCCACGATCGAGGCGCTGTACGTGTTCGAGGTGCCGATGTCGCTGCCGATCGACGCCCGGCTTCCCGACTCCCAGCTGCAGCACGCCCGGGTGGCGCTCCACCGGGCTAAGGAGGTGGGGGAGGAGTACACCGGGGTAGAGGTGGCCACGGCTACCGTGCGGGCGCGCCGCGCGGGGGCGGCGATCGTCGACGAGGCCAAGCGCCGAGGGGTGGAGGCGATCGTGCTGGCCGCCGAGGAGCCCTCGCGCATCCGGGGCGGAGGCCTGTTGGGCGGCCGCGGCGGTCCCCTGGAAAACTTTGTGGGTGACGTCACCAAGTACGTGGTGAGCAAGGCCCAGTGCCGGGTGATCCTGACCGCTCCGCCCGAGGATGGGCGCGACGAGCAGGGCGGCGATGGCCAGCGGGCTTCGCCGGGCACGGGCCAGGAGGTCGCGGGCGACGGGAGGGGTGTCGGTGCGGGCGGCGCGAGCGGCGGTCAGGGTGACCGAGAAGGCGCCGGTGAGAAAGGGCCTGCGGCCGACGCGTCCTGAATGACCGGCGGCTAGAGTCCCGCCAATGTTCGTGCTCATCGTGGGCGCCGGGCGCGTGGGCTCGGCGGTGGCCAAGAGCGCGATGGCGGCGGGGCACGAGGTGTCGGTGCTCGACGAGGACCCGCTCTCCCACGAGCGACTCGATCAGGGGCAGCAGGAGAGCTGGGAGGATATGGGGGGGATGTTCGCGGTGGGGACGGCGCTGGAGACCGACGCGCTCACGGCCGCGGGCATCGAGCGCGCGGACATGTTCATTGCCTCCACCGATGGGGACAACACGAACCTGACGGTGGCGCAAATCGCCCAGCGGCGATTTGGGATATCGAGGGTCGTGGTCCGCGTCATGGACCCCGCGCGGGCCAACTGGTACCGGGAGCAGGGGCTGCAGACGATCTCGCCCACCGAGCAGGCGATCGAAATGTTCCAGGCGGTGCTCGAGGAGGCGGGCTAGGCGTGTACGTGATCATCGTCGGGGCCGGGAAGGTGGGGTGGAACCTGGCCCGAGAGCTGATCGAGAAGGGCAACGAGGTCACGTTGATCGAGGGGGACCGGGGTAGGTACCTGGTCGTCGAGGAGGAGCTCGAGCACGCCGCCCAGTACGGGGACGGGACAGAGCTGTGGGTGCTCGAGCGGGCGGGCATCCAGCGAGCGGACCTGGTGATCGCGGTCACCGGCGACGACGAGGACAACATGCTCGTCTGCCAGGTGGCCAAGGAGAAGTACCTCTGCGATCGGACCATCGCCCGGGTCAACAACCCGCGCAACCTGCAGCACTTCAAGCTCCTGGGCATCCAGCCGGTGGTCTCGGCGACCGATCTGATCCTGCGGCTGATCGAGCACGAGGTGCCCCGCTACGGGCTCGTGCATCTGCTGGCGCTCGAGGAAGAGCGGCTGGAGATCATCGAGCTCGAGGTCTCCGAGGATTCGGCGGCGGCGGGCAAGTCGGTGGCCCAGGTGCAGCTGCCGGATGGGAGCCTGATCATCTCGGTGCTGCGCGACGGGCGCGGGTTCGTGCCCAACACCGAGACCGTCATCGAGGCCGGCGATCAGGTGCTGCTCGTGCTCGACCCCGGGCTGGAGGAGTCGATCACGCCCTACTTCCAGCCCGACGGGCGCGGGGAGTAGGCCGCCCGCGCTTGAGCATCTGGAGGTGCCTGCCGGGTCGTTGAGGCTTCAAGCCGCTTTCTTCGCGCTGGGCGAGAGGACGGAGTCCGCGGGAGACGTGTCCTTGTTGGCGCCACGCCGCGGGTTGCGACCTGCGTAGGTGTCCGTCTGGCTATGACAGTTCGGACATAAAAGCTCAATGTTCTCGAGGCGGTTGTCGTGCCGCTTCCCGTTGACATGATGGAGGGCAAGGGACAACGGCCGTCCGCGCCATTCACCGATGCCGCACTCCTCGCATGTACCCGCCTTGAGACCCGCGGCTAGCAGCCGCTTCTTGAGGTGGCTGCGGTTACGCGCCCCGGCGAGCAGCGCCTCGATCGGCATGCTCTTCGGTCTCGGCACGATCGCGTCGCGCTTGACGGCGTCGTGCCATGAGTGTCGAGCGAAGCCGAAGCGTTCGATGCACTCGCTCAGGCTGTGACCGGCGTCGTAGTAACGCTGGATGACAGACCAGTCATAGCGCCGGGCACACCGGGCATCGACTGGCTCTCCAAGGCGACGCGCATGGTAGGAGACCGTTCCCTTTCCGATGCCGAGCCGGCGGGCGATCTCAGCGCGAGACAGGCCAGTCTTCAAGAGCTCGAACACCTGCGAACGCGTCGAAACGTAGCGCCGGGCCTGTATGTCATTCGTGTCCAACTTCTGCTCGACGGGCCTAATGCGCCGTTCCGCGCAGCGCAGGCGGCTCACGTGGTAGTCGACCGTTGGCCCCGCGAGTTCCAACTCCCGAGCAATCTCACTCGGCCGGAGCCCATCCGACAAGAGCTTGGCGACTTGAGCTCGAATGCCCTCGGACACGAACATATGTTCGCACGGGGATCAGACGGAAACCGGTGGAAAGCGGCACCGACGCTCGTGGCTCAGTGGCTATGCTCATCCTTCCTTGGGGGGTCGAATAATCGGAAATTCGCCAGACTCTGGATCTGGAGATCGGGGTTCAATTCCCTGCCCCCCAGTCGCCCCCCTGCGGCCGTGAGTGTTCGAGCGTCCCCCTACGCCGCCGCCTGCTCGGCCCAGTCGCGGTACAGCGCCCAGTAGGCGCCCTCGGCGCCCAGCAGCTCCTCGTGGGTGCCCTGCTCGACGATGCGCCCGTGCTCGAGCACCACGATCCGCCCCGCCCGGCGGATCGTCGACAGCCGGTGGGCGATGACGATCGCCGTGCGCCCGGCCAGCAGCCGCCGCAGCCCGTCCTCGATCCGCGCCTCGGTGTGCAGGTCCACGCTCGCCGTGGCCTCGTCGAGGATCAGGATCCGGGGATCGGCGATCAGCGCCCGGGCGAAGGCGATCAGCTGACGCTGGCCGGCCGACAGCTGCGCGCCGCGCTCGCCCACCTGCGTGTCGTATCCCCGCTCGAGCCGCCCCACGAACTCGTCCGCCCCCACCGCCGCCGCCGCCGCCCGGATCTCCCCGGTCGAGGCCCCCGGGCGCCCGAACGCGATGTTCTCGGCCACCGTCCCCGAGAACAGGAAGCCCTCTTGGGGCACGATCCCCAGCTGCGAGCGCAGCGAGCGCGAGCTCACCCCGCGCAGGTCGTGCCCGTCCACCAGCACCCGCCCCGCAACCGGGTCATAGAAGCGCGCGACCAGCTTGGCGAGGGTCGACTTCCCCGCCCCGGTCGCCCCCACCAGCGCGACCGTCTGCCCCGGCGGGATCACCAGGTCCACACCGGACAGGGCCAGCACCGCCTCATCCCCCGACCCATAGGCGAAGGACACTCCCTCGAAGGCGATCTCCCCCCGCAGGCGCCCCAGCTCGACCGCGTCGGGCCGATCGACCAGGTCGGGCTCCTCGTCGAGCAGCTCGAAGATCTTGTCCAGCGCCGCCATCCCCGACTGATACGTGGTGTACAGGTTGGACAGCTGCTGGATGGGGTCAAAGAACCCGTTCAGGGCGGCGATGAACCCCACGATCACCCCGATCGTGATCTGGCCCTCGATCGCCTGGATGCCTCCATAGGCCACGATCCCCACCGTGGCCAGCGCCGAGACCATCTCGATCCCCGGGAAGTAGACCGCGTTGAGCTTGACCGTGGTCATGTTCGCCCCCCGGTTCTCCTCGTTTAGCCCAGCGAACCGCCGCAGATGCGCCGGCTCCTGTCCGAACGACCGCACCACCCGGATCCCCGACAGGCTCTCCTGCAGGTAGGCGGTGATCGCCCCGATCGTCTCCCGCGTGCGCCGGTAGGCGTCGGCCGAGGCGATCCGAAACGCCAGCGACGCCACGGCCAGCAGGGGGAAGATGGCAAACGTGATCAGGGCCAGCTTGACATCCAGGCTGAGCAGGATCACCACCGTCCCGATCAGGGTCAGCGACGCCTGAAACAGGGTGACCACGCTGTCGGTGACCAGGCTGTCGAGCGCCTCCACGTCGTTGGTCATCCGTGAGATCAGCACCCCCGCCGGCCGGCGCTCGTAGAAGCCCACCGGCATCCGCTGCAGGTGGGAGAAGATCTGCATCCGCAGGTCGGCCAGCGCCCGCTGGCCCACCCACCCGACCAGATACGTCTGAAAATAAGTGGCCACCCACACCACCAGCGCCGACACCACGAAGGCCAGCACGATCCAGTTCAATCGATCCAGCCGGCCGGGCACGATCCCCTTGTCGATCGCCAACCGCGCCAGCGGCGGCGGCGCCAGCGACGCCGCCGTCCCGGCCACCAGCGCCACGAACATCGCCGCCACCCGCCAGCGGTAGGGCCGCAGCAGCCGGATCAGCCCACGCAGCCGCCGCCCCCGGCCCCGCCCCGTGGCCAGCCGCCGGCGAACCTCGGCCCGCCGCGTCGGCCCACGCTCCTCGGCCCGCCGCGTCGGCCGCCGCCCGTCGCCAAGCCCAGGGAGCCTCACAGGCCCGCCACCTCGCGCTCCAGCGGCTTGCGGGTCAGGAACACCTGGTCGGGCAGGCCGCGCTCGACGATCTCCCGGTACAGGTCGGACAGCTCCAGCAGCTCCTCGTGGGACCCGTGCGCCACCACCCGCCCCTCCTCGAGCACCACGATCTCGTCGGCCAGCGCGATCGTCGACAGGCGGTGGGCGATGATCAGCGTCGTCCGCCCGGCCATCACCTCGCGCAGCGCCACCTTGACCTCCCGCTCGGTCGACGCGTCCAGCGAGGAGGTGGCGTCGTCGAGCACCAGGATGCGGGGGTCGGCCACCAGCGCCCGGGCGATCGCCAGCCGCTGGCGCTGGCCGCCCGACAGCGTCAGGCCCCGTTCGCCGATCCGCGTCTCATATCCGTCGGGCAGCGCGGTCACGAACCCGTGCGCCTGCGCGCGCCGCGCCGCCTCCTCTACCTCGTGGCGACTGGCCTCGGGCCGGGCGTAGGCGATGTTCTCCGCCACACTGGCCGAAAACAAGAACGGCTCGCTGTCCACCACCGCGATCGAGCGTCGCAGCGAGCGCACGTCGACCTCGCGCACGTCGGCCCCGTCGACCAACACCGACCCGTTCTCCACGTCATACAGCCGCGCCACCGCCGCCACCAGGCTGGTCTTGCCCGAGCCGGTGGCCCCCACCAGCGCCACCGTCCTCCCCGGCGCGATCTCCAGATCGACCCCGCGCAGTGCCGGCTCGCCCGCCCCCTCGTAGCGCAGCGAGACCCCGCGCAGCGAGATCTCTCCCCGCCCGTCGGGCAGCGGCGGCGCCCCCGGCGCCGACACCAGCCGCGGCTCGCGGTCCAGCAGCTGGAAGATCCGCGCCCCCGAGGCGGTCGCCCGCTGGGACATCCCCAGCGCCATCCCCAGCGTGCGCATGGGTGAGAGCAGCATCAGCAGATACGTGTAGAAGGCGGTGAACTGGCCCAGGGTGAGCGAGTGATGGACCACCCGCCGCCCTCCGAAGAACAGGATCGCCGCCAGCCCCAGCTGGGGCAGGAAGCCGATCAGCGGGCTGAAGAAGGCCTGCAGCCGGGTGGAGATCATCGCCTGCTCGAACACCCGGCCCACCGCCCGCCCGAACCGCTCGCGCTGCTGGTCCTCGCGCGCGAACGCCTTGACCACTCTCACCCCGGAGATGCTCTCCTCGGCGTCCGCCGTCAGCTCGGCGATCCGCTGCTGGACCTCCTGGATCGCCGGCCGCGCCGCCCGCCCGTAGCGCTGGGCGACGAAGACCACGATCGGCACGGGAATCAGCGACAGCGCCGCCAGACCGGGCGAGAGCTCGAGCATCGCGGCGGCGGTGAACAGGATCGTCAGCGCCGACTGCATGATGAAGATCAGCCCGTAGCCGAGAAAGAACCGCACCGCCTGCAGGTCCACTGTCACCCGCGACATCAGCTGCCCCGTCTGCTGGCGGTCGAAGAACCCCAGCTCCAGCGATTGCAGGTGCCCATAGAGCCGGCTGCGCAGGTCGTACTCCACCCCCAGCGAGACCCGCCCGGCCACCATCCGCCGCGAGACGGTGAGCACCAGCCGCAACAGCCCCGCCACCCCGATCGCGATCGCCAGCATGGCCAGCGTGTGGCGCTGCCCGTGGCGGATCGCGTCGACCGCCCGCCCGGTCAGATAGGGGATCAGCACCGTCGCCCCCATCGCCAATCCCGCCAGCCCGGCGGAGAAGGTCACCGCCCTCCGGTAGGGGCGCAGAAACCGCAGCAGCCGCCAGAACGTGCGCATGAAGGAAAATATTAGTTGCCCGGTCAACGAACTTGCCGGCCCAGCGTCCCGGACGGGGCTCCGGCCATACTGGGCCCGTGCCTGCCTCACCCGGGCCCGTGCCGCCGACGCCCGCCCGCCGACCCATCGCCGGCCTGTGCGACAGCTGCCGCCACCAGCGCCTGGTGCCCACCACCCGGGGCTCGGTCTTCTCGTTGTGCGAGCGCTCGCGCTCGCAGCCCGAGTACCCCCGCTACCCGCGCCTACCCGTCACGAGCTGCGCCGGGCACGAGCCGCGATCGCCGAACGCCGAGCCAGGCACGGTCCCAGACGTAGAGCCGCGGGGGGCTGAGTAGGCTTGCTGGCCCCGCCAGGGCACGGCGGATCGCTCGGTACGCGGCCAGCGCGCCGGCCGCCTACACCGCGGCAGTCCTCGGCTCCATGTCTTGCCCCTGCGACGCAGCCACCAGTCGCCAGAACAGCAACCGCGAGTGTCGCGTATTCCCGCAGCCATCGCCTCCATCCGAGGCCAATCACGGTCATTGAGCACAGGCCAGCCACCCGACCGGCGTTCAGTTGATTTGCCCGTCACAAGTTGGGGCCTCCGGGTGTTCTTACGCTTCAGGAGACGTCATACGGTCAGGGGCCGAGGGCGTCTCGGGGGTTCCCGCCACACGCGGCAGGACACCACGGTGAAAATCGCGCCCGAGGGGCGTGGCCCATTCCCAAAGGGGGACAGGTGCGTTTCGGATCTGGTCGGGCTCGTTGGGCGCTTCTGGCAGCAATTAGCGCCACGGCGATCTACTTCGCTTCGGTGCCTGCCTCGGCTAATGCCACCTGCGACACGCTCGTGCAGTGCGAGGTGGATCAGGTCCAACAGACGGTCAACGACACCGTCACGACCGTGAACAACGACGTGCAGCAGGCCGAGCAGACGGCCAACGACACACTCACGACCGTCCAGAACGATGTGCAGCAGGCCGAGGACCTTGCGGGCCGGACGCTCACGCAAGTACAGGGACAGATCCCCACCGATACCTATTACTGCGTGCTGCAGGGGCGCTCTACCTCATGGACCCCCAGTACCGGCGACCCCACCTCGGGCACATATGGCTTCTCTGGAGTCTCCGACTGCGCCCACGTCGACAACAACACCGCCGTGGACGGACACAACGATACGGGTGTGCGGTCGGGGACCTTCACGCTGACCGGCACCTATCAGCGGATCCAGGGCTCGGTCGGAGCCTGTACCTGGCATCTCGACGGCACCGGTCAGTACTCCACGATCACCGAACCCGGCGATGCTGCCGGCAACCTCAGCTTCAAGCACGAGATGTATCTAGCCGGCGGCCAGGGCGTCATCTCGGTACCGCAGGATCCGACTAATGGGATCCTCGAGGGAGGCGGGGGGATGAGCCTGGTTTCCGCCCAGACAGCACTGAACCCGATCGGTGCGCTCACCGCGCCGGGCGGCCCACAAATCGGCTGCGCGACCGTCGAGCCCAACGATTTCTTCATCGACGGCGCTGTGATCATTGCGACCGGCTACCCGGCCGTGCCGACGAACACCACCCCACCGTCGATCTCCGGCACCGCTCAGTCCGGACACACCGTCACGGCATCGAACGGGGCTTGGACGAGCAATCCGACGTCCTATGGCTACCAGTGGCAGCGCTGCGACTCGACCGGCGCCAATTGCGTGAACCTCGCTGGTGCCACCAGCCAAAGCTATGCCGTCCAAGGCGCCGACGTCGGTGACACCCTGCGAGTTGTCGTGACCGCGACCAACGCAGGCGGCTCGGGCTCAGCCACCTCGGCCCCGACGGCCCAAGTGCTCCCGGCACCGCCGACGAACACGACGGCGCCGTCGATCTCCGGCACCGCCCAGTCCGGTCAGACCGTGACGGCCTCAAACGGGGCTTGGACGAATAGCCCAACCTCGTATAGGTATCAATGGCGGCGCTGCGATTCGGGTGGCGGCAGCTGCTCCGACATCAGCGGGGCCTCAAGCCAAAATTACGCGGTCCAGGACGCCGATGTCGGTGACACGCTGCGCGTCGTCGTGACCGCCGTGAACTCAGGCGGATCGGGCTCGGCCACCTCGGCACAGACCGCGCAGGTGCTTCCGGCTCCCCCCACCAATGTGACGCCTCCCACGATCTCTGGTTCGGGTACCGCGGGCAGTACGGAAACCGCGTCGAACGGCACCTGGACGGGCAATCCCACGTCGTATGCCTATCAGTGGAAGCTTTGTGACACGGCCGGTAACAACTGCTCAAACATCGCGGGCGCAACCAGCCAAACGTATGTCGTTCAGATCTCTGATACCGGCCATGATCTCCGAGTGGTGGTCACCGCGTCGAACGCTGCTGGATCAGCCTCGGCGACCTCACCACCGGTGTTGGTAGGCGACTGAGAGCAGAGTAGAAGACGGCTTCAGACGGCCCCGCCCCGCCCAGTGGTCTGCCGCTGGACCGGCTGTAGGCTCGGGGGCGGTCGGCCGGGGCGCCCCCACAGAGCCTCTGACAGCACTAGCTCGCGCAGATCGCGATCACGCGCATGGTGCTGGGCGTCACGCTGGCGTTGACGGCGGCCCCGCGCCATTGTCCGCCGAGGGTCGAGGTCGCATCGGTGGGTACCGCGCCTGCCGAGTTGAGCGCGTGCGACTCGGTGATCGTGCCCGTGGTTCCCCCGGGGTCGCTGTCGTTGGCCGATCCGCCCACGAGGCGTTCGTTTGCCAGACAGGGCACGTTCTGCGTGATCGGTGTCGCCGGGGGCGTGTTAGCGGGCACCGCTACGTCGATCCTGCGAAACGTCACGCTGCCGAAGGTACCCGTGTTGCCCTGCGTCCCCTGCGTCCCCTGCGGGCCCTGGGTTCCCGTGGGCCCCGTCGGACCCACCGTGCCCGCCGTGCCCGGGGTTCCGGGCCGGCCCAGGGTGCCCGCCACGCCCTTCTGGTTCCAGGCCAGCGGTCGCTCCTTCCTCCTGCGGCACCGTTGCCGCCCCCTCAGTGCGCGCACCACGCCGGTCCTCTTGTTGACACAGGCGCGGATGACGCTGCTCGACGCTGCGAGCTCACCCGTCGCCGCGTACGCGCCGCCGCCAGCGGCGGCGACGAGCGCGATCAGGGCAATGACGTGCGCTGAGCTAAGCCGATGGCTGAACCCGCTGACAAAGCCCCTCATGCTGACCTCCTCATCTGCTCCCTCGCCGCCGGCACCCTGCCGGCGTGTGGCCTAGGCCATCCTCTACCTAGGTGATGGCGGTGTCAATCCCTAGGTGATCCGTTCGAAGGTGGCCGGGCATTCGGCGGCCGCCCTGGTGTCGTGTTCCTCGGCGTGGTCCGCGTGCCCGCTGGCGGAGGGCGGCGCGGGACAGCGACGGTCCTCGCCGGCGCCGTCGCGGTCACCGAGACGGTCCTCCCCGGCGCCGTCACCGTCCGTGTCGCGGACGTGGTGCTCGATCCGCAGGCGGCGAGAGCCGCCGCGGACAGGAGCGCGGCGAGGATCGAGACCCACACGCGGGGGCGGCTGAGCAGCGCCAAGTCAGCGCACGGTGACCGTACACGGTCCGGCGTCTGCGGCCGTATGGGTGCCGTCCCCGGCGTAGTGCGATTTGATCGTCCAATTGCCGACGTCGCTCCTGCTGGGCGTGACGGTATCGGTCCAGTTGCCGCTGGCGTCGGTCTTCACCTGATCGACGAAGCTGGTGCTGTTCGGTCTCGTGTAGGTGACCGAAATCGTCGCGCCGGTCTGCGCCGGTGACAGCGTGCCCGAGACCGTCATCGGCTGCAGCACCGTCCCGGACGATGGGCAGCTCTGGGTCAGCGTCGACGTGGTGGGCGAGGGTGGGGGCGGAGGCGCAGGGGGCGGCGCGCCCGCGACCGGCTTGGAGCCGGCCACGTAGTTGTCCTGGTCGATCGAGACGGTGAGGTTGCTGGTGTCTGCGCTGCCGTCGTCCGGAGACACCAGCGCCTGGCCGCCGCTGACGATCCCCCGCCCCACGGGCACGCCCTGGCGCATGAGCGTCACCGCGGCGCCCTCGAGCCCCGGGTCGCCGGGGTTGACCATGACCCGGAACGGGGGATCTCCCGGGTTGATGGGAACCACGGCCTGGTAGGCGGCGGCCACCTTGGAGAGGTTGATGCGCAGCGGCAGCGAGGTGAATCCGCCGAAGATCTGCATCGACGGGTCGCCGAAGTAGTGGTAGGCGTAGTGCTCGAACTGGCGGTTGGTGTCGCCCGCCGCATACTGGGTATCGAGGTAGGCCTTGCCCGCGTTGAGCACGTCGCCCATCCGCCGGATCGAGGTGCTGGACCCGTAGGAGGGCAGCACCGAGGGGAAGATCGCGTCGAAGAAGCCGAGGGTCAGCGTGCTGTTGTGCGCCGAGGGGCTGACTCGCGTATCGCCGATCGCCCCCACGGCGCCGCCGCCCGACTTGTTGACGATCTGCTCGACGAAGCTGGGGGAGGGGTCGTCGAACTCGGCGCTCTGGCAGTTGATGCTGAACACCACCGGCAGCAGCGCCCCGTTGGTGAGGTTGGCGATCTGGCTCTGGTCATAGGACGGGTTGCCCCAGCCGCCGGGGTAGCCGTGGTCGCGGTGCAGGATGAAGAAGCGCCCCGCGTTCCAGTTGTTGGTGATGTCGTTCGTGCAGCACGAGCCGTTCCAGTTGAACGACGGCTTGCGCAGGTTGCTGGGGATGGCGCTGCCGTCGTCGTAGGTCTGCGGATTGACCGAGGCCGAGTCATCGTCGTAGACGCGGTCGACCACGTTTCGAGTGAACAAGAGGCCCCCGAGCTTCTGGAGCGCGTTGCGAATGGTCTCGCTCGTGCGCAGGAACGTGCGCTGATCCTGGGGTCCGGGCCCCTGGAAGTAGGAGGCGATCATCCCGTGCTTGAAGAAGTCGGGGGAGGTGGGCGGGCTGTCCTCGTAGGTGACGATCTTGTTGACCACCGTGTTGGCCGTCGTGAGATCGGGCGCCGGGATGCGCCCGAGCGCCACGTCGGCGGTGATGTGGGAGTCGTCCGTGGTCGAGTAGGGGAGGTCGGAGGCGACCGTGCTCATCGGGTTGTTCGGGTCGGGTGACTCGAACGTCGGCAGCTGGCTGGCGCTTCCCATGAGCACGACGTACGACGGCCGCACTAGGCAGAACGTGCTGGTCAGCTCGCCGCGGATGTAGCTCTGGATCTGGGAATTGGTCGTGCCGATCTGGCCCGGTGCACTGCCGGTCTGGACCACGCTGGTGCGGAAGCCGTCGGCCTGGCGTGCGCTGGCCAGCGTCTGGGCCGCCGGCGCCAGCGCCGGGGGGGTGACGATCAGCAGGTCCTCGCCGCAGAGCAGGTACTTGCGCAGGTGGGTGAGATGGGAGGCGACCGCGGTGAAGTTGGTGATCGAGTCCTTGTAGAGCTTTTGGGCGGGGAGGTTCCACGGGCTGAGCAGGCGATCGTCGGCGAAGAACCCGCGGTTGTCCCCGCCGAAGGTGACCGTCACATCCATGCGGGTGAAGATGCGAAGCCGGCGCAGCCCGGGCTGGTACTGGGCGCCGGTGAGGTTGAGCTCTCCCAACCGCAGGTCGCGCATCGTGTGCTGGGTCCCCATCTGGGCGGGAAGGCGAGGGAACGTCGTCCTCGACCGGTAGGCGGCGGGATCGAACCTGAACGGGCGATCGGCGAACTTCGGATTGAGCGTGTCCACCGGCTGGGGCTGGAGCGGGGCGACGTCGACGGCGCCGAGGGTGTAGCTCGAGGTCGAGCCGATCCGCACGGATGCCGTGGCGCCCTGGGGGATCGCGAACAGCTCGTTCATGCCGGGCAGCTCGGGACCGCCCACGCCGCCCGGATCGCCGACGCCGTCCATCAGGACGCGGGCGAACGTCCTGCCCGCGCCCGAGCGCCCCACGAACCTGGCGGCGGGGAAGCTCACCCGTAGCGTTAGGTGCCTCGCGTCGCTGGCCAGGATCCGGGCCTGCGGCCGAGCGCTGGGCGCGACCGCGGCGCCGCCGCAACGGCGAGTCCTACCGGAGCTCAGCAGCGCCGCGGAGGCGGCGGCGGCATCCGACTGCAGCGTGGCGGCGCTGACGCCACGGAGCTTTGCGCGCTTGCGGACCTTGCCCAGGCTGCGCCGATACGCCGCGAGCCGCGACAGCGCCACGCACGGCCGGCGCTTGGAGAGCGTCCGCGCGCGCTTGGCCGAGCGCAGGAGAGCCCGCCGCAGCTTCTTGCCCGCGAGCCCGCGGGGCAGATGACCGGTGTCCCGGACCAGGGGGCCGAACGCGCCGGGCACCGACGGAGGCCGGCTCGCCGCACTGGCGGAGGCGACGGGCAGCGCCAAGACAAGGACGAGGGCGGCTACGAGCGCGATTGCCGCGCCGGTCATACGACCGCTCCCCGGAGGCGCCATCATGGCGCCCCGAGCCTACCCGGCGGTGCCCAGCGGCCGCAAGACCAGGTAGACGCTGGTGTCCGAGTTGGCCTGGGTGAGGCTGAAGTTGTAGGCCATCGGGCCGGTGATCCTGGCCACCAACGGTGCGTCGGGGGAGCGCGCGACCGCGTCCACCGACGGCGTGTGCGGACTCAGCGTGTCCGACAGCGGCCGGTCGATCACCGGCGCCAGGTCGCCGGAGCGGAAGAACAGCGCCTCGCTCGGGTCCTTGCCCGGAGCGGGCGGCATGAACACCACTACCTGCGAGAGACCGTCTATGTACCGGAAGCTGTACAGGGCCAGCTCGAGCGCCTCGCGCTGGAGCAGCAGGTGGCGGGCGGTGGAGGCCTTGCCCTGGTCAAGCGCGCACTTCGTACCCAGCCCGCACATCCGATAGAGCACGCCCTTGCCGCTAAACACCGACACGTTGCCCCCGTTGGCGGGATCGCTGCGCAGCGCCACCTGCATCGGCAGGTTGGCCACCTCCAGCGGACCGCCGTTCACCAATACCAGCTCATCGCCATTCGGCAGCCGGTACTCGGGGCCCACGTGGTCGGCGATCTCCTGGGCCGCCTTGGACCCCGAGGTGCTCGGGTGCCACGCCGACCACTGTGACTCCTCCTGGCGGCCCGAGCCCCCTGCCACCACCGCGGCCGCCGCGGCGATCGCCGCGACTCCGAGCGCGATCAGCATCCCGAGTAGGAATTGAAACCGCGGCGCGTGCGGGGTCTCGACCGCGCCCCCGGCGGCCAGTTTGCCACCCGGCGGCACGCGCGCGGGCAGGCGCTCGCCGGCGCCCTCGACCACGTCGGCGTCGATGATCTCCCCAGCGGGGGTCGGGCCGGCCGCGCCAGCGTGATCTACGGTGCCCCGCCGCGCGGGGAGCAGCGAGCCCGGGTCGACCTTTGGCTGGGTGCCGGCAGGGTCGGGCGGACGCGAACGGGGATCCGGTCGCACCGGCATCGCCTTGGCGTCGGCCCGGCCGTTGTCCTTGCCGGCGGCCGTTTCCTCGGCGGCGCCCGGTTCGGTCTCGCTCACGCCGTTCTCGACACCCTCCCCGGTCAGCCGCCCGCGGTCCTCGGATTCGCTCACAGCTTGGGCCAGATCGACTCGTCGTTGACATCGATGCGGGGAGCTTCCAGGCGCGCCGCATCGAGCACGTCGACGACCTCGTCGCCGTGCAGCTCCTTGCGCTGGATGAGGATTTCGGCGATCTCCAGCACGCTCTCGCGGTTGTGCTGCACCAGGCAAAGGGCCGTGATGTAGGCCTGGCCCAGGATCCGCGCCGCCGCGGCCTTCTTGACCGGATCGGCCAGGATCGCCGCGACCGGGTCTCCCTGCTCGCGCATGCCGCGCGCACGATTCATGATCTGGACACCGATCCGCTCGAAGCGCTGCATGACCGCCTCTTCGGCCGCCAGTTGCTCCTCCTGGCTGGCGAAGCGGGCGCCGTTGAGGTCGATCGGCTCCGGGCCCATCCCGTAGATGCCGACCATGTATGCCGCCCGACCCGTGGCGCTGTCTACGTCCCCGCTGACGCCCCCCGCGTTCTCGCCGTAGAAGGCGTGCTCCGCGGCCATTGCGCCCAGGGCCCAGACCAGCTTGCCCACCTCCTCGTGGCGCCAGCTCGAGAAGCGCTCCTCCTTCTCGATCGCCTGGTGGTGCCCAAGCGAGCCCCCGCGCTTGCGAATCGACAGCCGGGTCGACAGCACGTCGTGCATGTACACGTGGCTCGCGGCGGCATGCCCAGCCTCGTGGATCGCGGTGGCCCTGGTCTCCTCGGGGATGTACTCGATCCTCTGGGCGGTGCCCGACTCGATCGTCGTCATCGCCTCGACGATGTCGGGCCACTCGAACTCGTTGCGCTCGTCGCTGTGGGCCAGGGTCAGGGCCATCGAGCACACCTGCTCGATCATCGCCGGCGAGTACCCGTTGGTGATACGCGCCAGCTCGTCGCGGCGGCGGTCGGTGTCGAGGTCGGGGTCGTGTGCGACCTTGGCCAGATAGAGGTCGAAGATGTCGGCCCGGTCGTCCTTGGTAGGTGTGCGGAACCAGATGTGGCGCCCCATCCGGCCCGGACGAACCAAGGCCGGGTCGAGGCGATCGATGGGCACGTTGGTCGCCCCTATGAAGTAGATCTGCTCAGCGCGAGGCTTGGGGGTGGATAGCCTCAGCGACGCGCCGCCGATCTTGCGCGGAATCAGGTAGGTGGCGTCCAGCCAGGTGTTGATCCGGTTGGTGAAGAACTTGCGCATCATCGGAGGCTCGTCGACGCCGTCCATCTGCACCAGCAGTTGGTTGAGTGCCATGCCACCGCCCATGCCCATGCCGCCCATCCCGCCCGGGAAGATGAAGCTCTCGATGCGGCCGTAGGCCGCGGCGAGGCCCGGGGGGAGCATCGGCCCGCGAACCTCGGCGCGGCGGGCGAACATTTTCTCCCGCCAGGCGCGCGTCTCGAGGATCAGATCCTCCGTGGCGTTGATCGCGCCGAATGTGCCGTAGAAGGCGTAGTCCTCGAACGTTTGGGGCGGTGCCGTGCGTCCAAAGTCCCCGGCCACCCCACCCCCGCCCAGGGCCTGGCGACGAAGGCCTACGGCGTCGATCTCGTCGATGAAGATGATGCACTGGTTGCCCCACTTGCGGGCCAGCTTGCGCGCCTTACGGATGAGGAACTGGACGATGATCACGTCCATCCCGATGAACGTCTGGGCGAACGCCGATCCCGGCATCAGCACGATCGGAGAGTTGAAGCTGGTGGCGAGCGCCTTGGAGAGCATCGTCTTGCCCGTGCCCGGCGCGCCGATGAACAGCAACCCGCGCTCAGGCTTGCCGCCCGCCTTGCGGAACTCCTCGCCCGATTGCCAGAGTGAGATGACGCGAGTGACGTCCGCCTTGGGCTCGGTCTGGCCGCGCACGTCGTCGAGCCGGACCCCCCAGTCCGCGTCGCCGGGCTCGTACCCCTTCATCTGGCGCAGGCCGAAGAACAGCAGCGGCCCGAACAGGATGAACAGGTTGATGAAGAACAGCATCGGCAGCTGCAGGCCCAGGATCAGGATCGTCGTCAGCGTGTTCGGATCCGAGAGGCCGCTGCCAATGTCCGACAGCACCTGGCCAATGGACTCGCCGGCCAGCGTCGCTATCACCAGCAGCAGTGCCAGCACAACGCCGCCGACCCAAACCAGCAGCCGGAACTTTCCCCGCCAAAACCAGATGCGCCGTCGTGCCACGGCGTCGTCGAGCAGGCTCTCGCGGTCCGCGCCGTACAGGCTGGGTCGGGGGATCAGCCGGTGGGCGATGACGTCAATCAGCCCGCGGAAGGCGATGATTCCTGCGAATGTCCCGGCCAACGCGCCCAGCAGGCTCCAACCGTCCTGTATGTAGAGCAGCCCGAACAGGGCCGGGCTGGTCAGGATGGCCACGAACGTGGCCGACCGCGACAGCCGACGCCACTCGCGACCCAGGCGCGCGTGGTCCTCGCGCATGCCGCCGAACCCGGCGGCCTTCTTGTCGGCTGGCGCCATCGTGTGCAGGGTACTCGCCCGCGGCCCTCGATTCGGCAGCCTTTGGCGCCGGCGGGAGGGCTAGCGCCCTGCGCGGTCCTGTCGGTTAGCGCCGCGCGGCGGCCCAGTGGCTAGCGCCGCGCGGCGGGTGCTCTAGGCCCCCTCCTGCTGTGCGGAGCGCTCCTCTTCTTGCTGGGAGTCGCCCTCCTCCTCGGGCTGCTCGTTGCCGCGCTCTTTCGCCTGGGCGCGCGCGGCGCGGTTGGCGGGTAGGTCGCTGGCGCCGGGGTCGGTCGGTCCGCCGGGGATCGGCTCGCCCTTGTACTTCTCCGGGTCGTCGACCTTCTCGCCCCGAACGATCACGCTGCCGTCGGGCTGATGGTGTACGTCGGAGGGTCCGAGCTTGCCCGTGATGTCGTCGCCGTAGGGCTCGTTGCTCTGGTCCTCGCCACCGCCGTACGTGAAGTACTTCGCCTTTCCGCCCGGCCACTCGCGCGGATCGGAGGGAACCTCGTCGGCTTGCTCGAGGGCTTCCATCTCCTCGCGGCCCTCTTGATTTTCTCGCTGCTGGGACGACTCCATATCGTTCGCCTCCTGGTATCGGGACTGCGCGCGCCATAAAGGCCCGTAGGAGTGGCATACCCGCCGCCCAACCAGGCGAACCGCGCTCGGGAAGACGGGCCGCGAGGTCCGCTCCCACGAAGCCCCGAGAGGTCCGCTCCCCGACGCCGAGAGCGGCTTGCGCCGTCGCCGTGTCCGGTTCCCGACCCTGACGGCCCCCGCAGAGGGGCTTTTCGCTTGCCGCGAGCTCGATACGGGAACCCTGTCAACAGAGAAAAAGATGAAACCTTGCTGTCCACCCGGGGAAGGGTGCAACAGCCCGCACGGCGACGAGCCTTGCTCGCTTGAACGGCTGCGCCGATCAAGGGATCCCGAGGCCCGTCGCGCTCTCGGTCTGTGGGAGCGCTATCTGGTCGTACGCAGCCGCTCCTCATATCGCCGCCTCGGCGGCCCGGCGTCAAGTCGGCGCCGGGGCCGGCGGGCCGCGCGGCGCGCCTACACCCGCGTGCGCGATCGCGCCCTGGGCCCGTGGACGCCCTGGAAGACGGTGGGGTAGCTACCGGGCCCGGTCGCGGATCTGCACGGTAGATCCGAGGCCCGCCCGCGAAGTGCCGAGGCGAGGAGGCGGATCCCCAGAACTGGGGATCGTGCGAGCACGCCCAACATCCGATGATCATCGTGTAGTGCCCCTCACCAGGCGATCGATCGAGCAGGGCTCCGATCACGCAGCGCGTGTACGTCTGCCCGCCCGCTCGCGCGAGGAGCGCGCCGCGTCGGGCACCGTGCGCGTCTTCCTGTGCGACGACGTGCCCGAGTTTCGCTCCCTGATGCGGTTTGCCCTCGAGGAGGACGAGTCCATCGAAGTCGTCGGCGAGGCGGGCAACGGGGCGGCGGGGGTCGAGGGCGTCCGCGCCACCCGGCCGGACGTGGTTCTGCTCGACCTGTCGATGCCCTTGTGTGACGGGCTGGAGGCGATCCCGCAGATCAGGCGCGCGGCCCCCGACTGCGCGATCGTCGTGCTCTCCGGGCTGCGTGCCGAACCGATCGCTCCCACCGTGCTCGCGCAGGGAGCGCACGCCTACATCGGCAAGGGCGAGTCCTTCGCCGGCATTCGTCGCGTGGTCCGCCAGAGCGCCACCTCCGCGCCCTAGCGCGATCGCCGAGCGAGCCGTCGCGCGCGGCCCACGCGCCCGCGTACCTTAGGGTCGTGAACGAGACCCCCGCGGCCACCGCGCGCCGTCCGCGCAGCGCTTCGCGCCCCGCGCCGGCCGACCCGACCGCGCCGGCCGACGCCACCGCACCGGCCGACGCCACCGCGCCGGCGGGGGTGCCCGGCGCCCGCCGCGCCTTGCTCGCGGTGCTCGCCCTGACCGCTCTGGCGGGCGCCCTGCGCTTTGCCACGCTCGACCAGCAGAGCCTGTGGGAGGACGAGACCGTCACCTCCTGGCTGCTCAAGGGCGGTCTGGGCCACGTCCTGCACCAGCTCCCCCATACCGAATCCAGCCCGCCCCTGTTCTACGTGCTCGAGTCGGGCGTTCGCGCGCTGTTCGGGCGCTCGGAGCTCGCCCTGCGCGCGCTCTCTGCGCTGGCGGGAACGGCGACCGTCCCGCTGGTCTTCGCCTTCGCGCGGCGTGTGGTCGGCGCGCGGGCGGGGCTGGTGGCTGCCGCGCTGGTCGCCGTCAGCCCCGACCTGGTGTGGTACTCACAGGAGGCGCGGGCCTACGCGCTCATGGTCGCCCTGGTGGCCGGCGCGCTGTACTGCCTGGCGCTGGCCACCGACGTCGGGGAGCCCAAGCGCCGGCGGGGATGGGCGCTGGTGGGCTGGGGAGCGTGCGCGGCGCTGGCGCTGGCCACGCACTACTTCGCCCTCTTCGTCGTGGCCCCCCAGGCGCTGTGGCTGATCGCGCGCGCCGGAGCTAGCCGGCGGGTGCTCGGCGCCTGCGCGCTTCCGGCCGCCGCCGGGGGCGCGCTGCTGCCGCTGGCGATCACCCAGCACGCCGGCGGTGGCGCGGCCTACCTGGCCGACATCCCGCTCGGCGAGCGCCTGGGCCAGCTGCCGACCGAGTGGGCGGCGGGACCCCCGGCGCCCGTCTCCTACGGCCTCGCCTACGGGCTGGTCGGGGCCGGCGTGCTGGCCGCCCTGGTGCTGCTGGTCACGCGGGCGAGCGCGCGCGAGCGTCGCCTGGCGGCGGGGATGGCCGCGCTCGTGGTCGCCGGACTGGTGGGGCCGCTGGTGGCCGAGGCCTTCGGACTGCGCATCCTCGACGAGCGAAACGCGATGGCGCTACTGCTCGCCGTCATCCTGGCGCTCGCCTGCGGCCTGGGGGCGCGCCGCGCGCCGCGCCTGGGCACCCTGGCCGCGGCGCTGCTGTGCGTCGGGCTGGTCGCCGTGGACGCCTGGCGGTGGTTCGACCCCGACGTCCAGCGCGAGAACTGGCGCGACGCCGCGCGGGCCCTGGGGCCCGCGTCGCGGCCGCGCGCCCTGGTGATCGCTCCCGTGACCGACAACCCGGCCCCGGTCCCGCACATAGTCGCCCTCACCGGCGACTACCTCCCCGACGTGCAGGTCATGCACTCGCCGGAGGTGGCGGTGGCCGAGGTCGACGTGCTCGATATCCGCGGTGTGCCCTACTTCGACGACGTCAGCGCCGTCGCCTCACCGGTCTCGCCGGGCCTCGGCTTCGAGCTCGCGGGGCGCGTGGACGGCGCTGGCTTTCGCCTGTTTCGCTTCCGGCGCCCCACGCCCGCCCTGGTCACCCCGGGGATGCTGCGCCGCGCGCCGCTGCTGCCCCGGTCCCCCGACGTGATGGTCGGGGTCCAGGCGCCGTCGGCCAACTTGCCGGCGGCCAGCCGGCATTAATCCTCCAGCCGTTCCAGCTCGCGCCGCAGCACCAGGGCGTTGCGGGGCGCGAAGGTCTCCCAGTCGTTGTTGAAGTAGGCCAGGACCTCGACCCGCGCGCGCCAGCGGTGAATGCGCTCGGCCCAGTCGCGCAGCTCGGCGGCCGAGTAGTTGCCTCGCCGCCCGCGTCGCCCCTGGTGAAAGCGGACAAGCGTCCAGTCCGTGGTCAGCTCGTGGCTTTGAAACGGCCGCTCGGGCGCGTCGCCGATGACCAGGGCCGCGCCGTGCTGGCGCAGGATCTCGTAGACCTCGTCGGCGAACCAGCTGGCATGACGGAACTCCACGCAGTGCCGGCCGGACGGAAGGCCGGCCAGGGCCGAGGCCAGCCGCTCGTCGTCGCGGTGAAAGTTCTCGGGCAGCTGCCAGAGGACGGGACCCAGCTTGGAGCTCTTCACCAGGGGCCGGACGGCGTCGTAGAAGCGCCCGACCCCCGCGCCCAGCTCGGTCAGGCGCTTGTAGTGCGTCAGGTAGCGGCTGGCCTTCAGCGTGAACAGGAAGCGCTCGGGCGTCTGCTCCACCCACCGGGCCACCGCCTGGGGCGACGCCAGCCGATAGAAGGTCGAGTTGACCTCGACGGTGTCAAACCGGGTGGCGTAGTGCGCGAGCCAGCGGGCCGTGCCCAGCCCCGGCGGGTAGAACGTCCCCCGCCAGGATTGGTAGTTCCATCCCGAGCATCCCACGCGCACCGATCGGACCATGCCCAGCCTGCTCGGTCGCGCGCCGCCGCGCAACGCTCCGTGTTCTAGCGGCTTCCCTGCTCGCGCGGGGCCGTCGGCTCGTCGGCGGCCTGCCCGCGCTCGGGGGAGGAGGGCTCCTCCTTCCTCGACGGCTCGGGGGAGACCGCGCCGGGGATCGAGGGATCAGCCTGCTTGGCTTCCCAGTCGCGGCGCGCGGCATCGATCTCGTGCCCCAGGCGCTCGGTGTGGCGCTCGAGCTGGTCCACGTCGGCCTCCCCGCGATCGGCGACCTCCCTTGCCTTCGCGTCGGCGCGGGCAGCCGCCGAATCCTGCTTGTCCTCGGTCATCTGCTCACCTCCTGGGCGGGCACGGATGGTGCTACCCGCTGGGCGCCCGCCCGACTCGCGGCGCCGGCGACTCCCGCCCGATTCAGGACCACTGAGTCTGCGGCCGAGCGAGGAGCTCGCCGTCGACCTCCAGGTCCACCCGCTCGTTAAAGAAGCAGAGCAGGCCCTTGACCTGGGGCAGGCCCGGCTCGGGGTCGGGGTAGCTCCAGACCACGTCGGGCGTCACCCCGGCGGGGGTGCGCACCGACCAGTAGCTGGCGATCCCCTTGTACGGACACGCGGTACGAAGCTGGCTGGACTCGAGCAGATCGGTGCGCACGTCGTCGGGGGGCAGGTAGTAGCGCGCGGGCAGGCCGGTCTCGAACAGCAGCCGGGGACGCCGGCTGTCGGCCACCAGCGTGCCGTCGAGCGACACCCGCACGTGGCGAGAGCTGGTGCGCACGTCCACCCGGTGGTAGGGGTCGCGCACGTGGGCGAACAGCCGCTCTTCCTCCTCCCACCACTCGTCGGCGGCGTCCCAGCGCAGGGCCAGGTACTCGGAGAGGTCGGGGTCGGCGTAGCTCCACGCCGCACCCTCGCCGGCCTGGCCGGCGTGGCGCAGGTCCCACACCCGCTCGCGCACGCCGTCGGTGGCCGGGCGCCCCTCGGCCTCGAGCAGCGAGCGATCGACGTCCACGGCGGGGAAGCAGTAGTGGGGGATGGCCTGGCCCGGCTCCCACACCACCAGGGGCCGCCGCGTGTCGGCCAGGAGGCGCCCGCCCACGCGCACCCGCACCCACCGCTCGCTGTGGGCGAAGCGCAGCTCGTCCGGGATCCCGCCGTCCAGCCGTTGGGCCACCACCCGGATTCTCCCGCAGCAAGCCTTGCGGCGGGTGCGTCGCGGACCCGCGGCTGCCAACCTTTGCCTCCATGAGCGCACCCAGAGGCCTTCGTCTACCGGCCGCGCTGGCTTGCGCGACGTTCGCGCTCGCAGCCGCGGGCGTCGCCGCGGCGTCGGCGCAGGGAACCGGGGGGACGGGCGGCTCGTCCAGTCCGCCACCCGGCACCGGCGGGTCGAGCACCGGCCCCGCCCCGGCGCCCCCTCCGCCCCCGCCGCCGCTGAGGCCCAGCGCGGATCCGCTGCTCGGGGCGGTCGATCGGGCCCAGATCACCGGGGTGCTCGACGCCACCCGCGCCGCCAGCTACCGCTCGATCTACCACTCGGCGCTGTCCACCGCGGCGCGGGTCAGGGGCAGCCGGCGCACCGAGATGACCGCGGTGATCCGGATCACGCGCTCGATCGCCATCCGTGGCCTGCTCACCCCCTCGCGCCTGGCCCTGATCTATCTCACCCTGCAGCGCAACGCGCAGTGGTGGTCGCGCCGGGGGTCACCGGCGCCGGGCGACGACTCCACCATCGTCGCGCGCGGGTCGGCGCTGACCGGCGGGGGCACCGACGTGCCGACGGCGATCGCGGCGGGCGAGCCCGACACGGCCGGGCGCCACTGCCGGGCCCTGGGCGCGCGCATCTCCCGCGTCGTGTTTACGGGCAGCGGGGTCGTCTTCGAGTACTACCCGGGCATGGGCCTGCAGCTCCAGGTCAACGGCACCTTCGGCGCCGCCGACGCGCTGGCGCACCAGGGGACCCCCAGCTCGCTCGAGCGCGCGCGTCGCCTGCTCGACGAGATGCTCCCGTTGATCTCGAGCCGCGACGGCCTGGCCACGTGGGAGTACGCGTTCCCGTTCGAGGCGGGCAAGCCGCCGTGGACGAGCGCGCTCTCCCAGGGCACCGCGATCGAGGCCTACACGACGGTGGCGGCCAAGCTGCACCGCCCCGACTACCTGGCGGTGGCCCGGCAGCTGGCGGGCATCCTGGGACGCCGCGCCCCGGGCGGGGTGGAGCTGGGGCTGGGCCGCGACGGCGACTGGTTCCTGCTCTACAGCTTCGCCCGCGACGAGGTCGTGCTCAACGCGCACCTGGACGCGATGGTGGGGCTCACCGATCTGGCCTCGGCCACCCACGATCCGAAGGTGGCGGCGCTGGCGGCGAAGGGGATGCGCGCCACCCGCCGGCGCATCCACCTGTTCGACACCGGCAGCTGGTCGCGCTACCAGCTCGGTGGGCCGCCCGCCGACCTCAACTACCACGTGCTCAACCGCGACCTGGCCGGTGCACTGTGCCAGCGAACCCGCGACAACGTGGTGTGCGGGGCCTGGCGTCGGTTCACGCGCGAGCTCGACGCTCGGTGCCCGCGCACCGGCTCGTCGGGGTCCACGGCGCGGTCGGGCGCCGGCGCCCGCGCTCGGCGCCCGCGGCGGTTGCCCGCTCCCGGGCGGGCGGCTCGGGCGGCGTAACCGACCTCCGGCGGCCGGGTATCATGGGCGCCTCGACGGAGAAGGCATGGCCTCGCGGGCGCACCAGGGGCGACGGGGAACCGCGAGCACCGTGTTTCGCCCACCCGCACCGGGTGGGCCCCGCCATTCCGGCGTAGACAGGGCAGATCGGACTCACCGGCTGCATGACCCACACCGACGCGCATGCGATGAGCGCCTCCACCGTCGGCTCTGATCCGGTCGGCGCCGGGGCCCCGGTCTACGCGCCCACGGCGGCCACCGGCCGCGAGCGCCGGCGCGGTCTGAGCGACCCGGCGGCGCGTCGCGTGACCCTGGGTCTGCTCGTGCTGATGGTGATCGGTACGGCGCTGATCGTCGTCGACGGCGCCTCGGGCAAGTCGGCGTTGATCCCGCCCTCGCCCCACATCGCCAACTACCTGCGGGATATCGGCGCCAAGCTCGACTACCACACCTTCCTGATCGACATGCTGGTGCTGATCGGCTGCTACGCGGGGGTGGTGCTGCTGGCCCGCCGGGTTCCGATCCGCTGGACGCTCGGCGCCGTCGTCGTGCTTCACCTCGTCGTCCTGGCCGGACCGGTGCTCCTCTCGCAGGACATCTTCAGCTACGTCGCCTACGGGCGCATGGGGACGCTGCACGGCCTCAACCCCTACGTGCACGGGCCCGCGGCGGCCATCCACGATCCCATCTACCGCTTCATCGGCCACCCGTGGAAGCACGTCCCCACCGCCTATGGCCCGGTGTTCACGCTGGCCAGCTATCCGATCGCCCTGCTCGGCCTGACCGGCGCGCTGTGGGGCATGAAGGTGCTGGCCGTCGCCGCCAGTCTGGGAACCGTGTGGATGGTGTGGCGCTGCGCCGAGCTGCTGGGCCGCGACCCCCGCGTGCCGTCGCTCCTGTTCGGGCTGAACCCGCTGGTGGTGATCTACGACGTCGGGGGGGCCCACAACGACCTGATCATGGGCTTCTTGATGATGGTCGGGATCTGGCTGGCGCTGCGCGAGCACGACTTCCGAGGCTCGGCGACGATCGTGCTCGGCGCGGCGGTGAAGGCCACCTCGGTCGCGGTGCTCCCGTTCATGGCGCTGGGCCGACGCCGGGTGAGCGTGGTCACCGGCACCGTCGCGGGGATCGCCGCGATCGCCCTGATCGCCTTCGTGGGCTTTGGCGCCCACGCGCTGGACTTCATCTCGGTGCTGCGCCGCCAGCAGTCCTTCGTCTCCACCGACAGCTTCCCCAACGAGGTCGCCCACCTGTTCGGGCTGCCGGGGGTGTTTCCGTTTGACCGCGCGCTGTTGCGGGGCGCGCTGGGGCTGGTGGTGGTCTACCTGCTGGTGCGGGTGTGGCGTGGCTATGACTGGCTGTCGGCGTCGACGGTGACGATGCTGGCGATCGCCGTGACCACCACCTGGCTGCTGGCCTGGTACACGGTCTGGGCCCTTCCCCTCGCCGTGCTCTCGCGCGACCGTCGCGTCCTGTGGGCCACCCTCGGCGTCCAGGGTCTGTTCTTCGCCCACCAGCTCGCCCCGTTGTTCACGTGAACTCGACCGCCGCTCCCCCGGCCTCTGTCCCCGCCCCCGCCGAGCCCGGGCCCGGCGGCCTGCGCCGCTTCTGGCGTCCGGGCCGCCGCCTCCACGCGGTCGAAGGGATCGTCCTGATCGTGGTGGGGCTGCTGCTGGGCGCCGCGGTGATCCGCGACGTCGCGCGCCACGTCGGAATCGAGAAGCGCGCGATCGTCGACCGTCACACGTTCCGCGCCTACGTGCATCGGCCCAAGCTCAAGAAGATCGCCATCGCTCCGCCCAAGCGGGGCACCGTCGACAAGGTCTGCGGCCAGTCGGCCTCGGGCGCCCACCAGCGGCTGTGCCTGTTCATGGGAGGTCCCGCGCACGTCCGCCTGCGCCAGGTGCGGGGCGGCTACTACCTGCCGCTGCTCAAGCCCGACCGCTATCGCTTCCGCTGGGGCTGCTTCGGCAGTGCGCTGGCACACCACCTGTGCGGCGCCCCCGCCGGGCGGCCGTGAGGATCCGCGGGCCCGCCGCCCTCGGCTGGGCCGCCGCCTCGACCGCGGCCGCGCCCCCCACCTCCGAGTCCCCGCCCGAGGCGGCGGGCGTCCAGCGCGTGTGGAGCTCGACCGGGCTGGTGCTCGGCGCCCTGCTGGTCGCCGCCGCGGCCCTGCGCTTCTCGACCCTGGGCCTGCAGAGCCTGTGGTACGACGAGGCGTTCACCCCCGTGCACGTGCTCCACGGCGGGCTGGGAGCGACGTTACGGGCGGTGAGCCACACCGAGAACACGCCCCCCCTGTACTACATCCTCCTGTGGGGGATCACCAAGGCGTTCGGGACCGGAGCGGTGGCGTTGCGCTTCGTCTCGGCCCTGGTGGGGACGGCCACGGTGGCGGTCGCGTGGGCGGTCGGCCGTGAGCTCGGCACGCGCCGCACCGCGATCGTGTTCGCCGCGCTGGCGTGCTTTAACCCCCTGTTCGTCTGGTACTCCCAGGAGGCCCGCGCCTACGAGCTGGTGCTCGCGTTCGCCGCGCTGGCGTTCCTGTTCTTTCTACGGGCTCGGCGACGCCCGGCGCCGGCATCGCTCGCCGCCTGGGCCGTCGCCTCCGCGCTCGCCCTGCTGACCCACTACTTCGCGATCTTCCTGATCGTCCCCCAGGCCCTGCTGCTGCTTCGGCCCCCCGACCGGCGGCTGGCCCGCACCCTGGCCGTCGCCTCGGTGGCCGTGGTCACCGGTGCGCTGATCCCGCTGGTGGTCGCCCAGTCGGGTCACGGGACGCAGTGGATCGGGCACTGGGCGTTCTCCAGCCGACTGATCGCCATCCCCCAGTACTGGGTCCTCGGCGCGTCCGGTAACACGTTGGGCAAGGGCCTGCTCCTGCTGGCCCTGCTGCCGTTCGCCGCCGCGCTGGCGCTGGTCGGGCGACTGGAGCCGCGCGAGCGAGACGCGGCGTTCCTGTCCGCCGGGCTCGGGGTCGTGGCCATCGCCGCCCCGCTGGTCCTGGCGGTGGTGGGCCTGGACTACCTGGCTCCCCGCAACCTGATCGCCGCCTTCTTTCCCCTCACCGCGGCCTTCGCCGTGGCGCTGGCCGCCCGCCGCGCGGGTGGCCTGGGCGCGGCGCTGGCCCTCATCATCTGCGCCGCCGGCCTGGCGGCGGTGGTGGCGGTCGACCTCCGGCCCCGGCTCCAGCGCGGGGACTGGCGCGGCGTGGCCCGCGCCCTGAACGGCTCGCCCGCCCAGCGGGCGGTGGTGACGGTCGGGCTGGGCACCGCTCCGCTTCAATACTACGTCCGCGACCTGCACAAGCTGCCCCCCGGCGACGCCGCCGCCGTCCAAGAGGTTGACCTGGTCGGCTACCGCCCGATCGTGCACCGAGCGCTGCGCCCCGCCGCCCCCGGGCTGATCCCGCTCGGGCGCCGCGACGTGCACGGCCTGCTCGTGTACCGCTACCGGGCCGGGGGCCCCGTCCTGCTCTCCGAGGAGCAGCTGCTGGGCCACCGGCTCGACCGCGTGCACAGCGAGGTGCTCGTCTCCCCCCAGGCGACGGCGGTCGGGTCGGGAGCCCCCGTGGGGGCGCCCGGCCGCCCCGCGCACCGCGGCGCGCGCGCCACGCGCCGGACGGGCTAGCGGCGGCGGCCCCCGCGCGGGCCCGGGCGCGCGCTCGGACCTTGGCCCGGTCGCCGCGCCCCGACCCTGGCGTGCCGGCGCCGACGCGCCGGCGCCTTGTCACAATCTGGGTGACCATGGGCGCAGGTGCGGGCTGGGACCGAGTCGCACGGCCGCTGGCGATCGCGGCGGCCGCCGCCGGCGCGATCCTGGGCGCGGCGGGCGCGGAAGCGGCCCGCGCCGACACGCCCAGCGGGGTGGACATCACCTGCGAGCTGGGGCTGTCCAAGTTTGACCCCGACACGGTCAACGTCGCGTTCCCCGACGACTCGGCCGAATACTTCTCCGGCGCCTACCAGGCGGCCCCCGGCACACGCATCCGCATCGACGGCCAGTACCCCCACGTGCGCTACACCTCCTACAACGTCTACGACGTGCTCCAGCGCCCGCTCGACGCCCTGGCCGACATCGAGCTCGCACCCGACCCCGGCTCGCTGAACCCCTTCGCGATCGGCGCCGACCGCACGAGCCCCAACCGCCACTACACGGCCTACATCAACTTCGGCCCGATCCCCAGCCAGCGCGCCGCCAACACGCTCTACACCGGCACGGGTCAGAACGGGCTGCCCAACTATGCCGGCACCTTCATCTACCGCATCTACATCCCGGACAAGGGACGCGACCAGTTCGGCGATGTCGGCGCTCCCACCCTGACCCTCCAGGCCGCCGACGGGGGCCCCGCCCCGCCCTCGGCGTGCGCCAACTTCGGGCGTCCCGGGATCACCGGCGTAAACCAGGGCGTGGCGAGCCTCAACGGCTTCGGCTCGCAAGGCCAGACGGTGTTCGATCGCAACCCCCCGGTGTGGCGCAAGTTCACCAACCTGTTCCAGGCGGTGGCCGACAGCCTCACCGACTCCAACATCACCGACCCGCTCTTTGAGCTCCAGCGCCAGCTCGACCTGGCTGACCGCGGCGGCAGCGGCGGCTTTCTGTCCAATATTCACAACGCCTACCTGTCGGCGAACCTGAGCAAGGCCTACGGCGACGTCGTGGTCACACGCTTCCGGGCACCCACCTTCCCCAACACCCGGCCCGGCACCTCGCCCATGCCCGGCGGGCAGCTGCGCTACTGGTCGCTGTGCGAGAACGATCCGGCAACCCAGCGCTTCATCCAGTGCACCAACGACGACCGCGCGGTGCTGGGAGACAACCGCCTCGCCACCTACGTGGTCTCCACGCCGGGCAATCGCCCGGCCAACGCCACCGCCGCCTGCGCGATCAACTGGCTGCCGTTCGGGCCCAACGGCCGGGGCGTGCTGATCTACCGGCACATGCTGCCCGACCCCGGCTTCGCCCAGTCGATCCAGCGCGCCAAGTTCGGGCAGGAGGGCGCGACGATGGGCGACTACTTTCCGGTCTCCCGCTACGTGAGCACGGCGGCCGACTTCGAGCGGCTGGGATGCTCGCCGCCGGGCGGCGGGGGAGTGGTCCTGCCCTCGCCGGGCCGCCGCGGCGGCGGCCGGGGCCAACCTGGCTCCCGGGCGGCGCGCCGGACGGCGTGCGTGAGCCGCCGCCGCTTTCGGATCCGTCTGCCGCGTGGCGCCCGGGTCCTGAGCGCCACCGTGCACGGGCGCCACCTCAGGCTCCGGCGCGTCCGGGGCCGCCCGCGCGGAACCGTCGACCTGCGCGGCCTGCCGCACGGGCGCTTCACGCTGCGCCTCGTCGTACGGCTGGGCACGGGACGGCGAGTGGTGCTGAGGCGGACCTACCACACCTGCGTGCCGCGCCGGCCCTCCAAGCGCCCCCGCTCGGGCGCCAAGCCGCCCCGGCGGCGGCCCGGACGCCGGCGCTGAGACGTCGCCCGGTGCCCGGCGCCCCAGTCGCCTAGCCGGGAGCGGGCAGGAAGCGGGGGTCGTCCTGGTGGTCGCGAAAGAAGCGCACGATCGCCGGGGCGTAGTCGACGAACCGGGGGCAGCGCAGGCCATGGCGGGCGAGCAGATCGTCGGCCCCCCGGGTGTCGAAGCGAACCGGATGGTTGAGATAGCGCACCGACTCGCGCGGCGTGCCGGCGAACATCCGCCGCACGAAGGCCAGTCGCAGGGTGGTCTCCAGCAGCGACGCCGGCATGCGGCCCCACGGCTCGCGCCCGGCGTACTCGCGGCTGAGCGTGGCGGCCAGCTCGCGCGCCGACAACGGATCGGGGTCCACCAGGTGAAGCGTCTTGCCCGTGGCCCGCTCGTCGCCGGCGGCCGCCACCATCGTCTGCACCACGAAATCGACCGGGACCACGTTGAACGGGGCCTGGGCGCGACCGAAGTTCGGGATCGCCCGGCCGTAGCGGTCGAGCACGGCGATGGTGCGCAGCAGGTAGTAGGGCCCGTCGAACTTCTGCGTCTCGCCGGTGCGCGAGTCGCCGACTACGATCGCCGGACGCATGATCACCGACGGCACCCGGTCCATCGCCGCCCGCACCCACACCTCGGCCTGGAACTTCGTGGACTCGTAGTTGTTCTTGAACGCCTGGCCCAGCGCCAGCTCGTGCTCGTAGACCACGCCTCGGCGCAGCCCGGCCACGTAGGCGGTGCTGACGTAGTTGAGCCGCTCCAGCCGCTCGGCCGACGCGCAGAAGTCGAGCACGTTTCCGGTGCCGTCGACGTTGACCCGCTGGGCCACCTCCAGCGGCACGGCGAGGTCGTAGATCGCCGCCAGGTGAAAGACCACGCTCGCCTCGGCCCGCAGGCGCTCGTAGGCGTCGTCATCGAGGCCCAGCCGGCGGTCGGTGATGTCTGCGCCGAGGACCTCCACCCGCTCGCCGGCCCCGAGCTCGGCCACGGCCTGATCCGCGGCGGCCTGCATACGGGGCTCGACGAGGGCGACGACCCGGCGCTGGGGATCCTCGAGCAGGCGGGCGACCAGGCGCCGGCCGATGAAGCCGGGGAAGCCGGTGAGCACGCTCAGCCCGTCGGGCACGGGCGCAAGACTAGGGTGTCTGTATGGCGCGGGACGAGGGCATGACCATCGACCAGCTGGCCCACAGCGTGGGCATGACGGTGCGCAACGTGCGCGCCCACCAGGCGCGGGGCCTGCTCGCCCCGCCCACCATCCGGGGGCGCACCGGCTACTACGGCCCCGAGCACGTCGCCCGCCTGGAGCTGATCAAGGACCTCCAGAGCGAGGGCTTCAACCTGGAGTCGATCCGGCGCATTGTCGATCGCACCCCGGCCGGCTCGACCGCGGAGGTGCTCGACTTCACCCGGGCGCTGACCGCTCCGTTCACCGACGAGCAGCCCCAGGTGGTCAGCCTCGATGAGCTGCGCGAGCGCTGGGGCGAGCAGTTGACGCCCGAGCTGGCACGGCGCATTCTCGAGCTGGGCTTCGTGCGGTCGCTCGGCGACGAGCGCTTCGAGGTGCTCAGCCCGCGCCTGGAGCGCGGCGCCGAGGAGCTGGTCAAGCTCGGGCTGCCTCTGGAGGCGGCGGTCGAGGTCACCGGCCGGGTGGGGCGCCACGTCGAGGCGGTTGCCCGCGTGTACGTAAACCTGTTCCTGGAGTACGTGTGGCGGCCGTTCGAACGCGCGGGCGAGCCCGAGGAGGAGTGGCCCCGTGTGCGAGAGACGCTGGACCGCCTGCGCCCGCTCGCCGCCGAGGCGGTCCTGGCCATCTTTGGCCTGACCATGACCCGCGAGGTGGAGCAGGCGCTGGAACGCGAGCTCGCGCAGCTCGGTCGTCCCGAGCGCCCCCAGCGCGCCACTGCCCGGCGGGCCGGCGCCGGCCGCCCGGGGTCGGGACGGCCGCGCCCCGGACGCCCGCGTCGGCGCCCCTCCCGGCGGCGCAGCTCTCGCTAGGGCGGGTTTTCTCGAGAGGGGCCTCCGGCCCCCAGGCCCCGAGCCGGCGCCCAGCTGCCGGCCGGGCCGGTCGCCGTCTGCGCTCAGGCGCGATCGGCGAGGAACGCGGCCACCCGCGCGGCCGCCGCGTCGGCGCGCTCGTCGTAGATGAAGTGACCGCCGCCCTCGATCACCGCCAGCTCGGCGCCGGGGATCTCGCCCGCCAGCCGCTGGGCGCCGGCCAGCGGGGCGAAGTCGTCGCTCTCGCCCCACACCACCAGGGTCGGCACCTCCAGTTCGGCCAGGCGGCCCTGGTAGGGCTCGAGCTTGGCGAAGTCGCCCGACCGGTAGAGCTCGAGCACGCTGGCCTGGCGCTCGCCGTCGGCCAGGCACTTGTAGTACTCATCGCGCGCCGCCTCATCCATGCCCGGGCTGGTTTGGCGCATGACCTCGGCAAAGCCCTCGCCGGTCAGGCTCTGCAGCAGCTGCTCGCCCTGGCCCTCGGTGCGCAATCCGCGGGCCAGGCCGTGCCACTTGCCGTCGGCAAAGAACCCGCTGCTCGAGATCACCAGGGCGCTCACTGCCCCGGGGTGATCGCAGGCCCACCGCAGCCCGATCAGGCCGCCCCAGTCGTGGACGACGAGCGCGGCGCGCTCGACGTCCGCCTCCTGGCGAAACTCCTCCAGGGCCTCGATATGGCTCTCCCACGTGCCCGGCCGCCGGGGTGGCGAGTCGCCGAAGCCGGCGAGGTCGGGCGCCACTGCCCGAAACCCCGCGCGGGCCAACGCCTCCAGCGCCGGGCGCCACATGTACGAGGACGAGGGAAAGCCGTGCACGAGCAGGGCCTCACCGCGCGCCGCTTTCGCGGGCAGCGCCTCCCGGTAAGCGAGACCGGCGAGGGTGGGTAGAGCGGACACCGCCCGGACGCTACCCGTTCCCCGCCTGGGGCAGTGCGGGCGGGCCCACCACCCACAGCGAGCGCGGGACGCCGCTCACGCAGGGACTCAGACGCGCTGGATCGTGCTGGGCGCCGTGCCCCGCGACCGGTGTGAGCGATGCGAGTGACGGCTCGCCGACACCGCCGCGGGGCGCCCGGGGTGGGCGCTGGGGGCGGCGGAGGAGCCGGTCACGCCGGCCAGCGCAGCGGCCGGCCAGCACGTGGCGACGACGAGCGCCGCCACGCCCGAGGCGCGTGCCACCGAGCCGATAGGCCGGGGGACAGAGGGCTCACGAGCAACGTTCATGCCACCAGCATCGGCGGCCCAGCGTTAGCCCGTGTTGGGTTGGCGTGAGCCCTCGGGTAGCTCCGATGAGGTCTAGCGGCGCTGCTGGCGGCGCTGGCCCCCAGGGGCGAGGCGCGATAGGGCGCTCGTTGGCCGGGTAATCGACGGGTGAGCGACAGAGGAGGAACCATGCCCCCTCGCGGAGTCAAGAAGGGCACCAAGCGTGCCCGCCAGTACGAGCACATCAAGCAGTCGCAGAGGGAACGCGGCACCTCTACCGGCCGCGCGGAAGAGATCGCCGCCCGCACGGTCAACAAGGAGCGTGCCCGTTCCGGGAGCGCCCGCACGAGGTCGCGCACCTCGGTACGCGACATCTCCTCCGGTCGGCGCGGGGGTCTGCGTTCGGGCACCCGCAGCCCGCGCGGGCGCACCCGCGAACAGCTCTACAACGAGGCGCGCAAGCTCGGCGTATCGGGCCGCTCGCACATGAACAAGCGCCAGCTGCAGCGCGCGGTCGACGCCAAGAAGCGCTAGCCGCTCACCGAACGTCGCACAGCCGAGGGTTGGGGCGGTAGCCCCGCCCCACCTTCGCGCACGGCCGGTCGTCGACCATCACCACGTCGGCGGTGAAGTCGTTGGAGCCTCGGAGCAGCGAGGACCCCACGCCGTAGGCGTCCACGGCCGCGCCGACCGCTTCGAAGGCGGCGATGCGCTCGGCGTCGAAGCCTCCCGAGGCGACGATTCGCACGTGGTGATGTCCGGCGCCGTCGAGCGCCTCGCGGACCTGCGCCACGAGCTCCGGGTTTACCCCGCGCGGGTCAAACTCCCCCATCGCCTCCCACAGCCCGCGGTCGACGAGCGCGCGCGAGGTGTCCAAGCGCACGCCCCACAGCCCGTCGCCCAGGGCATCGGCGACCTCGACCGAGGTGCGCACCGAGTCGTTTTCCCAATCGACGAGCACGACCACGTTGACCCGGCCGGCGAAGCGGCGCGCAAACGCCCTGGCCGCGGCGACGGTATCTCCGTCGTAGGCGGCGATCAGCGAGTGGGGGACGGTCCCTACCCCGCGTCCGCCCCACCAGGACGCCTGGGCGTCGGTCGAGACTCCCACCGCTCCCGCCACGTGGGCGGCCCACCCGTCCCCCGTCTGCATGCGCCAGTGATCGTGGCGGGCGGGGAAGAACACGATCGGCTTGCCGTGGGCGGCCGCGGTCACCGCCGAGACGTTGCGCATGACGAGACTACGCCGGGCCATGACGCCGAGGTACACCGTCTCCAGCACCGCGAACAGCGAGTAGTCGCCCTCGATCGTCATCACCGTCTCATACGGCGCGACCTCGTCGCCCTCGTGCAGCGCGGCGACCCGGAGGCGGGAAAAGCCCTCCTCCCACTCGCCGCCGACCTCGCGCCCGGCGCAGAGCTTGAGCACCGCCACCGCCTCGTCGACTCCCCCGAGCACCGACTGCTCGCGCTGGAAGACCTGCATGAGCACGTGCGGGTGGCGATGCTCGGCCTCCAATAGCTCGCGCGCGTAGTTGAAGTAGACGTCCGAGTAGTAGCCCGCCCGGATGCGCTCGACCGCGAGGTCGAAGATCTCGGGCTCGAGCCGGGTGCGCTCTGGCGAGGCCTGGGCCATGGTGGGGCTATTGTCGCCACTAGCTCCCGCCGCCGGCTCCCCGGTCCCGACGGGTGCCGCCAGGTCTGAGGACCGATCGAGGACTAGCGCCGCGCTACCAGAGCGGCGGCCTCGGCGCCCATACCCGCGGCCAGGCGCTCGACGTCGTCGACCAGGGTGGGATCCGCGCACAGACCGAACGTGAGGCGGTCGGCCAGCGACACCACCGAGACCCGCAGCGCGTGGCGCTCGCGGATCTCGGCGAGCGAGTGCAGCGCGCGCACGGGCGACCCCAGGACGCGCACCGGGTTTCGCGGTCCGGGCACGTTGGAGACGTTGAGGGCAAAGGAACGGGGGTGCGACAGAGCGTGCTCGGCGAACCGCCGCAGCCGCGGGGAGGCCCGTCCCAGCTCGCGCATGAGCGCGTCCAGGCGCTGGGCGTCGTGTCCCTGCTTGCGCACGCGGGTGGCGCGATGGATGCTGGCCAGGCGCTCGAGCGGGTCGCCGGACTCCAGCGGTAGGTCCAGACAGAAGAACGAGTCGCGGTTGCCCGGCTCGCTCGCCTCGGCGTTCTCGTGCGCGCCGCTCGCCGGACCGTGCAGGCTGACGGGGACCTTTACCCGCACCGCGCCGAGGTGCCCGTGGCGGTCCTCCAGCCACCGGCGCAAGCCCCCCGCCACCACGGTCAGCACGGCGTCATTGACCGTGGCGCCGTCGGCCGCGGCTGCCGCGCGGTGCAGGCCGGCGAGCTCGACGTCGGCAAACGCCACCGAGCGGCGCGCGCTGATGTGGCCGTCAAACGGCGAGCGCCGCCAAGCTTGGGGCGCCTCGCGGGCCATCGCCGCCAGGCCGGCGCCCAGGCGCCCGGCGTCGTTTCGGCTCGCCCTGCGCTCGGCTCGTGGCCGACGGGCGCCCGCCTTTGCGGCGGGGGCGGCCGGGGGCTGCTCCTCCCACAGCACCGCGCGCGCCAGCCGCATGGCCGTCGCGCCGTCGGCCAGCGCGTGATGGATGCGCCAGATGATTGCGCCGGTGCCGTTTGCCAGCTCGGGTAGCACGTCCATGCGCCACAGGGGGCGCGAGCGGTCGAGCCGCTGCTCGAATAGGCCAGCCACCGTCGTCCGCAGCCCTGCCTCGTCGAGGGCGGGACCTGCGTCCTGGGCCACGACGTGAGCCTCGAGGTCGAGATCGGGATCCTCGACCCAGCACGGCGTGCCGTCTACCTCCTCCAGGCGGACGCCCAGCTCGGGCGCCTCGGCCAGGTGGGCGCCCACCTGCTCTCGCAGCCGGACCGGGTCCATCGGATCCTCGACCACGACGACCTTGCAGGTGTGCCCGGCGACCGTCGCGTTCTCCAGGGCGAGGATGCTGAGATCCTCGGCGGACAGCGCCCGCGCGTCGCGCCCGCGCGGCGCCTCATCGCTCGGCTGGGACGGGACGCCCGAGGACACGGGCCGCACGCTAGGCGGCGGGGACGCCGCCCGCAATCCCGACATCCGTCCAGGTGCCCCGCTAGCTGCGCGCCAGCGCCTTGACCGGTCGCATGCGCGTCACCCGCCACGCCGGGTACAGGCCCCCGAGCACGCCGATGGCGATGCCGACCAGCAGGCCGCGACCGAGGCCCCATGCGGTGACCGATGCGCTCACATAGCTCGAGATGCCGAGTAGGTGCACGAGCGCGCCGCTGCCCACCACGCCGAGCAGCAGTCCCGTCCCCGCGCCCAGGAGGCTGACCGCCACGCCTTCGCCCAGGATCAGCGCGGCGACGCGCGACGGGCTCCAGCCCACCGTGCTCAGCAGGCCGAGCTCTCCCTGGCGCTCGATCACCGCCATCGCCATCGTGTTCATGACGCTGAACCCCCCGATCAGCAGGGCGACGACGGCGATCGCCAACACGGCCTTGGAGATCAGGGTGGCGTTGGCGCCGGCCCGCGCCGCCTCCTCGGGGTCGCTTATCACCTGCGTGCCCGGAAACGCGCGCTGGATGGCGCGCGCGGTTGGCCCCGGGCGGGCCCTGGGGGCGAGCTGCACGGCGATCGCCGTCTCCTCGCCCGCGCGCCCCACCAACCCCTGGGCTTGGTTGAGGGCCATCACCGCGCCCGAGTCCTCGAAGTAGATCCCCGAGTGGTAGATCCCGGCGATGCGCAGCCCGCGACCCTCGATCGTCAGCCGGGCCCCGGGGCGCAGGTGACGCGTCTGGGCGAGCCGGTCGCCGACCAGGACGGCGGCTCCCTGGGCGCGAGAGCCCTGGACCATCACCAGACGCTGGGTGAAGAACCCGGTCGGGTCGGCGCCGAAGGCCACCGCGCCGGGGTCCCCCTTGATCGCGTCGACCACGAGCAGCAGCGGCGTCGCGCGGGCGACGTCGCGGCGAGCGGCCAGGCGACCGACGAGCGAGGCGGGCAGCACCGAGGCGGTGGGATCCGAGACGTTGCTCTGGAAGACGCCCAGATCCGAGCCCCCGAGGTGGACCAGGCCCGCGGCGCTTTCCTTGAGGCCCTGGGTGAGGGCCAGCAGCCCCACGATCATCGCCACGCCGATGCCCACCCCGAGCGCGGTGAGCGCGGCCCGACCCCACCTGCGGGCCAGGTTGGCGGCGATCAGCCCGAGCACCGCGGCGTCTCCGGGCGAAAATCCGGCGCCGGGGTCATGTCACTCCCGCCGTCACCGCGCCCGATTCCAGGCGACCGTCGGTCATGGTCAGCGTGCGGTCGGCGCGGCTTCCCACCGTCGGGTCATAGCTCACCAGCAGCATCGTCATGCGCCGGCGCCGGCGCACCTCCAGCAGCAGGTCGAGCACGCGCTTCGAGGTGACCGAGTCCAGTGCGCCGGTGGGCTCGTCGGCCAGCAGCAGGCGCGGGTCGTTGGCCAGGGCGCGGGCGACCGCGACGCGCTGGCGCTCGCCCCCCGACAGCTCAGATGGGACGTGGTGGGCCCGATCGGCCAGCCCGACCTCGTCGAGCAGCTGGGCCGCGCGCCGGCGCCGTTCGGTCCGCCGCGCGCCGGCCCCGACGAGCGGTACCTCGACGTTCGCTTGCGCGGTGAGGGTGGGGAGGAGCAGGTGCTGCTGAAAGACGAACCCCACCAGGCCGCGGCGCATGCGCGCGTCGCGCCTGCGCTCCCAGGTGGCGTCGCCGTCGAGTAGCACCCGGCCGGTCTCCGGCCGGTCCAATCCGCCGATGACGTTCAGCAGCGTGCTCTTGCCCGAGCCCGAGTGTCCGGTGATGGCCACCACCTCTCCGGCAGCGACGCACAGGCTTACGTCGTCGAGCGCTGTGATCGGGCCGAAGCGCTTGCCTACGTGCGCCAGGGCGACCTCGGCGCCGATCTCATCGCTCACCTGATGACCTGGACGGCGTAGTCGAGGTAGACCGTCGCCCCGTGGGACCCCTGCACCACGGCGCGCAGGGTGAGCGCGTATCCCACCGATTGAACGGGCCAGTAGAAGGTGTCCTTGAAGTGTCCGCGGAAGCGGTAGTGCGATCGGTGTGCCACCACCTTGCCGCCGTAGAGGAACTCATAGCCCACCGAGGCGCGGGCCGGTCGCCCGTTGCGGGTGGCGGTGAAGGTCACGATCCATTTGCGGCCCGCTCGCGGATGGTGGGTGCCTGCGTGCATGGACGCCCGGAAGGCGCCCGAGGAGCCGCTCACGGTGCCGGCTTGGGCGGGAGCCGCGAGGCCGAGCACGGCGCCCACCAGCAGGGTGGCGGTGGGGGAAGCTCTCCTCACGCAAGCACCCTTCGCTCGTCTCGCACGATCCACCAACCCCATTTCGCGGTCTGCGCAGGCAAAAGGTATCCCACGCCTGAGCGCTTGAACACAACCGCGGACACAGGGGCTCGGTGAGGTCAGGGGATGGGCGCACCTCCGGGTAACCGCTCGCTCACACGGGCGCCTGCGAGCTGATGTAGGCTCGTCGCCACCGTGGCAGAACGCACGAAATACGCACCGGGCACCTTTTCCTGGGCCGATCTGGCCACCACCGATCTGGAGGCGGCCAAGCGCTTCTACGGCGGCCTGTTCGGATGGCAGGCCGAGGACATGCCCGTCCCCGGCGGCGCCTACTACTCGATGCAGCGAGTGGACGGCAAGGATGTGGCCGCCATCGCTCCCCAACCCCCCGCCCAGCGCGACGCCGGCGTCCCGCCGACGTGGCAGTCCTACATCACCGTGGAGAGCGCCGACGCGGCCGCCCAGCGTGCCGGCGAGCTCGGGGGGACGGTGCACGCGGAGCCCTTTGACGTGATGGAAGCTGGGCGCATGGCGGTCATCCAGGACCCCCAGGGCGCGTTCTTCATGGTGTGGCAAGCCAACAACCACATCGGCGCTTCGCTGGTCAACGCCCCCGGCGCGCTGTGCTGGAACGAGCTGGCGTCGCCGGACCTCGATGCCGCCCCCGACTTCTACGGAAAGCTCTTCGGTTGGAGCACCGAGCCGTTCGAGGGCGGTCCGATGCGCTACCTGACGATCAAGAACGGGGACGCGACCAACGGCGGCATGCGCGAAAAGCAACCGCAGGAGCCGCCGTATTGGCTCGTCTACTTCGCCGTCGAGGACGTCGAGGCGAGCATGGCCAGGGCCAGCGAGCTCGGGGGCAACACGATCGCCGGGCCGTTTGAGATGGCGATGGGCAAGATCGGCGTCGTCCAGGACCCGCAGGGGGCGGTCTTCGCCCTCTACACCGGACGGCTCGAGCCCTAGCCCTAGCCACCCAGCAGGGCCCGCGGCTAGCCTCGGGGGCGGGATGAGAGCCCGACCGCGGAGCCGGCTGGTGGCGCTGTGCGCTGGCGGTGCGCTGGCGGTGGCCGTGGGTGCCCTCGGCCCGCCCGGGGCATGGGCGGCCCACCGGCACTGCCGGGTTCCGCGGGGATCGCGAGCCTGGGCGCAGAGCGCCAAGGCGATCGTCTATGCCGATGGGCCGTTTGCCAATCCCGACACCCACAACACCCGCGTGGTCGCCTGCTGGCGCCCCAGCGGGCGACGTACACCGGTCGGCTACGACTACCGCTTCGACGAGGACGACCCCACCAGCAGATTCGCCATCGTGCGTCTCGCCGGACGGTGGCTGGCGGTCGACCGAGTGCGCGTCAACCTGTTCGCCGCCACCGGGAGCTCACCGATTCCGCAGATCGCGGTGCTCGATCTGCGCCGGGGCAAGACCCGGTACTGCGTGGCGCCCCCCGTGGGCGATTTCCTGAGCGCGCTCGCCGTCGACCCGGACGGCAGCGCCGCGTGGATATCGAATAGCGGCGCGGCGGGTGCGGCGCCGCCCGCCGCCGTCCAGGCCTATGACCGCGATGGCCTGCGCACGCTGTACTGGGGGCTCCGGGGCCGGCTCTCGACGCTGTCGCTAGCGGCGCGGCGGGCCAGCTGGCGCGACGGCCAGACCCCGGGATCGGCGAGCGTGCTCGGCCCGCCCCGCCCGGGGTCCTGCCCCTCGCCGTAGGGTCGGGGAGCTAAGGTTTCCGCGCGGCTCGGACGCCGCCCGCGCCTTGTTCCATCGCCGTTCCCATCCCGTTCGCAGCGTCGAGATCCGGACGCTGCTCGACACGTTCTTCGTCGCTTCGGTGACGATGATCCTGGTCATCCGCCTGCAGCTGTGGGCCACGCACTATCCGAAGCTCGGTGGCGGCAAGCTGCACATCGCCCATCTGTTGTGGGGCGGCCTGGCGATGATGGCCGTGATCGTCGTCTTGCTCGCCTACCTCGGTCGCGCGCGGCGGCACGTGGGCGCGTTCGTGGGGGGCATCGGCTTCGGATTCTTCATCGACGAGATCGGCAAGTTCGTCACCGCCGACAACGACTACTTCTTCAAGCCGGCGGCGGCGATGATCTACATCGTCTTCGTTCTCCTGTTCCTGGCCATCCGGTCGATCGGATGGCACCGGGCGTGGTCGCCCGAGGAGTGCTTGATGAACGCGATGGAGCTGCTGGCCGAGGGCGCCCGACACGATCTCCACGAGCACGACCGGCTGATCATCCGCAAGCTGCTCGAACGGGCCGACCCCTCCGAGCCACTGGTGCAGCCGCTCAGGGCGCTCCTCGATGAGATCGAGTGCGCCCCGCAGCGACCGCCGAGCCGGTGGCGCCGGCGGGTGCATCGAGCCCGGGAGCTCTACCTCCGCCTGATTCAACGGCCGTGGTTTCCCACCGCCTTGATCGCCGTGTTCGTGGCCTCTGCGCTCGTGACCGTCGGACAGGTCGCGCTCGACGCCCGCGACATCCTCAACGGCGACCAGCCGCTGCGGGCCATCACCATCGCCGGGCTGGTCTCGTCGCTCGTGGCCAGCGCCCTGGTCGCCGTCGGAGTGTTCAAGCTGCGCGAGTCGCGCCTGGCCGCCTATCGGTACTTCGACCACGCGCTGCTGGTCGAGGTGTTCTTCACCCAGGTCTTCGCCTTCCTGGAGAGCCAGTTCGGGGCGGTGTTCACCCTCCTGGCCAACCTCGCCCTGCTCGTCACCCTGCGCATGATGATCCGGGCCGAGTGCCACCTGCAGCTCGCCGGCACCGATGACCCGCTCACCGAGCTCGGACCAAGACCGGTGACCGAAGCGCCGGTCGAGGCGACCGCGCACTGACCAGCGGCCCGGGACAGGCCTTGCGCGCTGCTCCTCCCACCGAGCTAGTAACGCGCGCGGCAGCGGCTATCCGGGCCGCTCGCCGAGGGTGACGGTCAGGTTGTGGCGGACGCCGTGGCGCAGGACGGTGACGGTGACCCGTGAGCCCGGGCGCCTGGCGCTAATCATGGTTACCAGCCCCGGCTGGGAGACGACCGGCTTGCCGTCTATGGCGAGGACCAGGTCGCCGGGGCGGATGCCGGCGTTGGCCGCCGGCTGACCGGGGATCGGCTCGCCGGCCAGGACGCCGCCGGAGGCGTCGGTGCCGCCCAGCCCGATGTATCCCTGCCGCCCCTCCGGCTTGAACGCCAGCCGCAGCGGGGCGAAGAGCCGGGCCTCGCCGCGGGCGATCTCGTTGTGGTCAAACGCGACGTAGGGGCGCTCACTTGGCCGCCCTCCCAACAGGCGCCCGACAGGGCTGCTCGGTGCCGTCAGCACCCCCGAGTCCTTGCAGTCGCCGCAACCGCGATCGGTGGCCCGGTAGAAGCGGATCTCCAGCTGCGAGGTGCCATCGCGACCGTCGTGCCAGTAGGAGTTGTCGTGGTCGTGGGGAGCCTCGTTGCCTGCGCCGTGAACGCGCAGCTCATAGGCGCCCGAGGGCCACGGCACGGCCACGCTTGCCACGCGGGCGCGCGAGAACTGAATGCCCGGCACCCAATCGGCGGGGAGCCCCACGCCGAGCAGCGCCGTGACCAGCGCGCGATCGTCGCTGTGCGCGAGCAGCAGATAATGATCGAACGTCGCCGGCGCGGAGGGCATCTCGGGCTTCACCGGAGATCTGATCTGAGCGCCGACCAGGCTCAGGATCCCGCGCTGGGGCGGTTGCGCGCCGACCCGTATCGAGCCGCAGGCGATTACCCAGAAGGCAAGCGTGCCCTTGCCCTGCCCGGCATAGACCCCGAGCTGGTAGCGCGCCGGCACGAGCCCCAAAAGCCGCGCCCGAGGCGTGGCGAAGACCTCGACGGTCATGTAGCAGCCGGTCAGCTGCACCGCCGCCTGAGGACCAACCGCACCGGGTCCAGCAGTGTCCGGTCGAGCGCGACCGCCGCATCCGGCGGCGATCGCAACCGCCAGCGCCACGCAGACCGGCCCGAGCGAGATCCCCCTCACGTCCCAACGAGGCTAGTGGGCAAAGCCAGTTCATGCTGGCGTCTCCAGTGCCCGAAGACGGAACCCGGAGACCGAAGGAGCGTTGCTCGCAGCAGTCGCGGGTGTAAGAGCGGCGGAGCCTATGGCGAGGCTTTGAAAGCGTCCTGAGGCTTGCGGAGTCCGCGGGGCAGCCCGCTCTCACCCCTACGCGATCAGTCCGGGTACTCGTCCTTGCGCCAGGCGCGGGGCTCCTCGGACCCAGCCCTCGGGGTTCGCTTGAGCAGGAACGAGTGGTACGGCGCGACGAACGGATCGGGCGCCATCACCGTATAGGTGTGGTACACGCTTCCGTTCTCGCGCGCGAAGGCGATGAAGCTCGGACCCTCGCGCAGACCATCCTCCAGCTTGGCTCCGACCTGCCGCCCCCACTCCTCGAGCCACTCGGGAGGGCTGTCGATCATCGCCTTGACCTCGGGGATCTCCCGCGCCTGCTCCGGCGTCAGGGCGAGCCCGAAGTCGAACGGAAACTCCGTCTCATACGTCGAGACGTAGGGAAACTGCCAACCCATCCGTTCCTTGTACGCGATCAGTCGATCGATCGGCGCGCGCGAGAAGCAGATCAGCGTCACGTCGCGATGGCTCAGATGCACGCGGGTGGCGTCGAGCTCATCCCCCAGGTTCGAGCACCCGGGGCAGGCGCCGAGCTCGTAGTCGGGCCCGAACATGATGTTGTAGGCGAGCAGCTGCGAGCGCCCGTCGAACAGCTCGGCGAGTGTCTTCTTCCCGTCCTCGGCGTCGAACTGGTACTCCTTCTCCACCGGCACCCAGGGAAGCTGGCGACGCTGCTCGGTCACCTCCTGGCCCAGCTTGGCGTGCTCGGCCTCGAGCTTCGCAAGCTCATCGCGAGCCGCCTGCCACTCCTCGCGGGTTCCAATCTTGTAGTCGAGCATCGTTACCTCCTTTGGCGTTCGTCGGTCGGCGTGGACGGCAGTCGTCAAATCGGCGGCCGCCTTCGACGCCGTACGTTATGACCGGCGCGCCACGCCGAACTCATCGCGGCGCCACGCGCAGGCGCTGGTCCCGCTTTGCTCCGGCCGCGGTATCCACCTGCCTCCAAGCGAGTGCTCAGAAGGCGCGGAAAGGGAGCCTCGGGCTGCCCACGCCAACCGCTGAGCCGCTTCCGCTCCGAAACCAAAAGCGGCACACACCGCCGGCCCGGACCGTGCGCATTGCATCGGTGGGATTGGAGTACGGACTGCCTTCCTTCCGGTTTGGCGGAGGGCAGCAGTGGCTCGGTTAGCGCCGACGGTAGATGTCGCGCCGGTGGCGAATGGCGCTCACGCGGACGATGGGCTTCGTGCCATCCAGTTCGTAGAAGCCACCTGCGCTCTCCAGTGCCGGAGGAGGGACTCGAACCCCCGACACGCGGATTATGATTCCGCTGCTCTAACCGACTGAGCTACTCCGGCCGGGCGCCGAGCATAGCGAGCCGTCGGGCGGGGTCACCGGGCCGCCAGCGGGCCCGCTCAGGGCTTGGGACAGGGCGGGGCGTTCTTGTGGATGGCCCGCCCCGAGGGGTCGACCAGCAGCCAGGTCCCGCCGAACTCGGTGGCGTTCTGGCAGTTGATGTCGCCGCGGCTGCGGTCGCCGAGAAAGTAGTAGAGCGGGTGCCCCGCGTAGGTGACCTGGGTGGTGCCATCGGCGCGCCGGGCGCGCCCGAGCAGCGATGCCCGCGCGCCCCCGGTAGCCCGGGGCGCGGCGCTCGTCACCGCCGGAGGCCACGCCCGCGCGCACGCACCCGCGCACTGGCTCGCCGGACCGCTGTCGCGGGTGAACAGGTAGAGGGTTCGCCGCCGGGCGTCGACCAGGATCTGCCCGAACGGCGCCGTGCGCCGGACCGCGATCTCGAGCCCGGCCCCCGCCCCGGCCGAAGGCGAGACCGGCTGCCCGTGCGCCGTCCCGCCGGTGGAGGCGGTCGGGGACTTCGAGGCGCTCCCACAGCCCGCCGCCGTCGCCCCGACCAGGGCGACGGCCAGCCAAGCTCTCACTTCCGGGCGCCTCACACCAGCGGCTTGAACGTGCGGGCGATCACCGCATAGCCGTCGCGGTTGGCGTGGATGTTGGGGCCCACCGGCGCCGGCACGCACATCCAGGTCAGGGTGCAGATGCGCTCGACGTCGCGGGGCACCGACTGGCCCTTGTAGCTCACCATCGTCTGGTCGGCGCTCTGGAAGGCGCCGAACACGTCGGCGATGGCGTTGGCGCCGCTGTGCAGCGACGCGTCCCTGATCGTGCCGTTGACCTGGCCGGCCAGGGCCAGGGAGGCGGTGGCGATCGGCCGGGTGGAGGGGTCCAGGTAGTCGGCCAGGAAGGGGTCATAGAGGTTCATGGCCACGATCCGCACCTTCTTGCCCGCCGCCCGGCGCAGGCGCTTGATGATCTTCGGCGTGTCGGCCTTGATCCCGGCGACGCCCTTGTTGATGCAGGCCAGGTCCACGCTTCCGGCCTTGGCGCAGGTGTCGACGTTGTTGGCGCCGATGTCGATGGTCACAAAGGCGATGTGGCCCCGGTGCTCGCGCAGGAAGTGCTCGGCCGCGGACAGCTGGCTTCCCTTGCGCTTTGAGCTGTAGCGGATGCGAAAGTCCTTTCCGTACTGGCACTTGCCGCCGACCATCATGGTGTCGGTCCGCTCGCCGCCGCAGCCCAGCTTGATCAGCTTGAGCTTGTTGCGCTTGGTGCGCTTGAGCTTGGCCAGCTGATCGGCGTAGCCCTGTCCCGTCTCCACGCTCGCCCCGGAGGAGTTCGGCTGCACCCCGACCGACAGCGAGTCGCCCAGCGATACGTAGTAGCTGGGCCCGCCCTTCTTCTTGGCGCCTGGCTTGGCGGCGGAGACGGCGGGCATCGCCAGCGCGGCGATGGCGGCGAGGGCGAGGGCGAGGGCGGGACGACTACGCATCAGACCTCCTGGCGGTGGCTCGGGCCCCCGCCCGAGAAAGAGTCTATTTGGGGGTGGTGTCGCCGCGCCGTGAGACGGGCGACGGTGGACGGGGCTCCGGCGCAGGCGAACGCGGGGGCGTCCTTCGATCTGCTCTGATCCCTGCATCCTGCTGGCGGTACCCAACATCTCCGAGGGTCGTAACACCGAGACGATCGAGACGGTGCGCAGCGCGTTTTCGGCGGCGGGCGCGCGCGTGCTCGACGTGCACGCCGATCCCGACCACGATCGGGCGGTGTTCTCGCTCGCCGGCCGCGAGGGAAGGCTGGCGGCGGTGCTGCTGGCCGGCGCCCGGGCGGCGCTCGAGCGCATCGACCTCGGCGCCGCCGAGCATGACCCCGACCGACCCCGGGTGCACCCCCACGTGGGGGCCGTCGACGTGGTCCCGGTCGTCTACCTCGACGACGGGGCCCGCGGCGCCGCCTGCGCCGAGGCCCTGGTCGCCGGCGACCTGATCGGGGCCGAGCTGGAGGTCCCGGTCTTCCTCTACGGCGCGCTCGCCGGCGGGCGACCGCGGGCCGAGCTTCGCGGCGAGGGGCGCCGGGGGCTGGGGGCGCGCCTGGCCGCAGGGGAGGCCACGCCCGATTTCGGCCCGGCGCGGCTTCACCCGAGCGCCGGCGCGACCCTGGTCGGCGCCCGCCCGCCGCTGGTGGCCTTCAACCTGGAGCTGGCGCCCCCGGCCACGCTTCACACCGCGCGCGCGATCGCCGCCCGGGTGCGCGAGTCGGGTGCCGAGGGCCTCCCCGGCCTGCGGGCGCTGGGCGTCGAGCTGGCCAGCCGCGCCGGCGCCGCCCAGCTGACCATGAACGTCGAGGATCCGGCGCGGCTGACGCTGGCCGAGGTCGTCTCCGCGGTGCGCCGCCACGCCGAGGTGACGGTCGCCGAGCTGGTCGGCCTGGTCCCGGCGGTCGCGCTGGAGGGCTTCCCCAAAGACGTCCCCTGGCGCGGAGGGGACCCCTCCCGGCAGGTGCTGGAGAACGCTTTAGGCTTGTGAACGCCATGGCCCAAACCAAGCGCCGGCGTCGGAGCAAGCACCGCGGCAACGCCGTCGGCGTGGTCGAGGCGCGGGGGCGCACCGGACGCAAGCCGACGTCGTCGGAGAAGAAGGCCAGCGGGCCCTCGGCCAGAGCCTCCCGCCCGAACCGCCTCGATCAGCTCCCCACCTGGAAGTCGGCCACGCAGCGCGCACTGATCGCGGCGGCGATCATGTTCGGCGTCGGCATCGCCATCCTTCGCTTCAAGCCCGCGCAGGCGATCGTGCTGTTGCCGATCGTGGTGCTGATCTACATCCCCATGGGCTATTACACCGACCTCTTTCTCTACCGCCGCCGCCAGCGGCGAAAGATGGCGCGATGACCGAGGAGACGACAAAGGGCCAGGGGCCGATCGAGGTCCGCATGTTCACGGTGGGCATGGTCCAGGAGAACTGCTACCTGGTCCGCCGCCAGGACGCCACCGCGGCGATCGTCATCGATCCCGGCGACGAGCCGGCCAAGCTCCTGGGCGCGATCGACACGTTGGGGCTCGAGATCGCGGCGATCCTGATCACCCACACCCATTTCGATCACATCGGCGCGGTGACGCCGCTGGCCCGGGCGACGGGCGCCGAGGTCTGGTGTCCCGAGCTCGAGCTGCCGGTGCTCGCCGACATCATGAGCTACGTGCCCTGGCCGGGCTTCGGGCCGTTTGAGAGCTATCAGGCCGACCACTCGGTGTCCGGAGGCGAGGCACTCGAGCTGGCGGGCTTTGACATCGACGTGCTGTTCACCCCGGGCCACAGCCCGGGGCACGTGAGCTACTCGATCGCCTCCGAGCAGGCGCTGTTCTCCGGCGATGTGCTCTTCCAGGGCTCGGTCGGACGCACCGACCTGCCCGGGGGGGACGGACCCAAGCTGCTGGAGTCCATCGGCCGCCTGGTCCGGGACCTGCCCGGAGAGACGACCGTCTATCCCGGACATATGGGCATCACCACGCTCGCCGCCGAGCGGGCCACCAACCCCTTCCTCACCGAGCTAGCGGCCGATCGGTGAGCGAGCGGCTGCAGGCGCCGCGCGGCACCTTCGACGTGCTGCCCGACCAGGCGGCGGCGCGCGATGCCGTGGCCCACCAGGCCCAGGAGCTGCTCGAGGCCGCCGGCTACCGTCGCATCGAGACGCCCGCTTTCGAGCCCACCGAGCTGTTCGCGCGGGGGGTGGGGGAGGCCACCGACATCGTCTCCAAGGAGATGTACTCGTTCGACGATGGCGGCGGACGCTCGCTGACGCTGCGTCCCGAAGGCACCGCGCCCGTATGCCGCGCCTATGCCCAACACGGGATGCACAAGGAGCCCCAGCCGGTGAAGCTGTGGTACTGGTCGCCGTTCTTTCGCCGCGAGCGCGCGCAGGCCGGGCGTTACCGCCAGTTCTGGCAGGTCGGCGCCGAAGCGCTGGGCTCCGAGGACCCCGCCTCCGACGCCGAGCTGATCGTGCTCCTGCACACGCTGCTCGAGCAGATCGGCGCGCGCGAGCTGCGCCTGCGCCTCTCGAGCCTGGGCAGCCCGACCACCCGCGCCGAGTACCGGGGCGAGCTGCAGGCTCATCTGCGCGCCCACGCCGACCGCCTGGCACAGGACGTGCGCGAGCGCATCGAGGTCAACCCCCTGCGCGCGTTCGACTCCGACCACCCGGGCACGCGCGAGGTGATGGCCGACGCCCCCCGCCTGGTGGACCGCTTGGGCGACCAGGACGCCGAGCACTTCGCCCAGGTGCGCCGGCTGCTCGACGTCGCCGGCGTCGCCTACGAGGTCGACGGCACCCTGGTGCGCGGCCTGGACTACTACACGCGCACCGTGTTCGAGTTCACCAGCGACGCGCTCGGGGCCCAGAGCGGCGTGGGCGGAGGGGGTCGCTACGACGGCCTCGTCGAGGCCCTGGGCGGGCCGGCCACGCCCGGGGTGGGGTTCGCGGCCGGCGTGGAGCGCATGCTGCTCGCCGCCTCCGAGCAGCCCGCCGCCGCGGCGCCGATCGAGCTGTTCGTGGCCCTGGACGAGGGGGCCGTGCGCGAGCGGGCGTTCGAAGTCCTGCTCGAGGCCCGCCGGGCCGGCCTGCGGGCCGAGATGGAGCTGGCGGGACGCTCGCTCAAGGGCCAGCTCAAGCAGGCCGACCGTCTGGGCGCCCGCCTGGTGGCGATCCTCGGCGCCGATGGGGCCCAGCTGCGCGACATGGCCAGCTCCGAGCAGGAGCCGGTGGAGGCCAGGACGCTGGCGGCCGCCGCCCTGCGACGACTGCGCGAGGGCGCCTAGCGCCCAACGAGCGCGATGCGCGTCCGAGCACGAATGGCCCCGCGAGCATGAAGCCCCCGCGCGCAAACGGCTACCGCGACGCCTGGTGCGGCGGGTTTAGCGCCGGCGACACCGATGCCCCCGCCCGCGTGGCGGGCTGGGTGCACCGGCGCCGCGACCACGGCGGCGTCGTGTTCATCGACCTGCGCGACCGCTCGGGGCTGCTCCAGCTCGTCTTTCACCCCGACCGGGCCCCCGAGGCCCACCAGCTGGCCCACCGCTTGCGCCCCGAGGACGTGCTCAGCGCGGCGGGCACGATCGTGCGCCGCGACCCCGAGAACGTCAACCCCCAGCTGCCCACCGGCGAGGTCGAGCTCGCGGTCTCGGACGTGGAGATCCTCTCCGACGCCGATACGCCCCCGTTTCCCATCGACGAGGAGGTCGCCGTCGACGAGGTCCTGCGCCTGCGCCACCGCGCCCTGGACCTGCGCCGCGAGGGAATGGCCGAGATGCTGGCCCTGCGCCACCGAGTGATCGCCGCCATGCGCGCCTACCTCGACGAGCGCGACTTCCTCGAGGTCGAGACGCCGATTCTCACCCGCTCGACCCCCGAGGGAGCGCGCGACTTCCTCGTGCCCGCGCGCATCTCTCCGGGCACCTTCTTCGCCCTGCCCCAGTCGCCCCAGCTGTTCAAGCAGCTGCTGATGATCGCGGGGGCCGAGCGCTACTACCAGATTGCGCGCTGCTTTCGCGACGAGGACTCGCGCGCCGACCGCCAGCCCGAGTTCACCCAGCTCGACATCGAGATGTCGTTCGTCGAGGAGGACGACGTGATCGAGCTCATCGAGGGGCTGATGCACCGCGTGCTGAGCGTCGGTGGGCTAGGGCTTCCCGCGCCCCCCTGGCCGCGGCTGCCCCACGCCGAGGCGATGGAGCGCTACGGCTCAGACCGCCCCGACCTGCGCTTCGGCATGGAGATCCACGACGTATCCGAGCTCGTGCAAGGGAGCGACTTCAAGGTCTTCGAGAACGTGCTCGGGTCCGGCGCCGGGGTGGTGCGCGCGCTGAACGCCGGCCCGCAGGGGGCGGCGATGTCGCGTCACGAGCTCGATGAGCTCAACGAGTTCGTCCAGGCCTACGGGGCTAGGGCCACCGCGCCCATGCCGGTCACCGAAGAGGGCTGGGGCTCGAACCTGGCCAAGTTCTTCTCGCCCGAGCAGGTCGCCGCCGTCAATCAGCGGCTCGGGGCCTCGCCCGGGGACCTGCTGCTGTTCGTCGCCGACCGCGCCTCGGTGGCCGCCGCGGCGCTGGGGGCGCTGCGGCTCGAGCTCGGCCACCGCTTCGGGCTGGTGCCCGCGGGTCGCCATCAGGTCAGCTGGGTGGTCGACTTCCCCATGTTCGAGTACGACGAGGCCGAGGGCCGGTGGGATCCCCTGCACCACCCGTTCACCCAGCCCACCGGCGACCTCGCCGATCCCGGCGCCTTGCGCGCCCGCGCGTATGACCTGACGATCGACGGCTGGGAGATGGGCGGGGGCTCGATCCGTATCCACTCGCCCGAGGTCCAGCGCGAGGTGTTCAGGGCGATCGGGATCTCCGACCAGGAGGCCCAGGAGCGCTTCGGCTTCCTGCTCGACGCGCTCCGCTACGGCGCCCCGCCCCACGGCGGGATCGCCTTCGGCATCGACCGCATCGTCGCGCTGCTGGGCGGACGGGAGTCGATCCGCGACGCGATCGCCTTCCCCAAGACGGCCAGCGGGCTTGACCCGCTCACCGGCGCCCCGGCGGCGGTTGACGAGCGCCAGCTCAGGGAGCTGGGGGTGCGCCTCGCCGGCGGGGCCCCGCGGACCGGCGACGCGGGCACACGCTAGCGCGAGGTCGGCGGCCTGCCACCATGGTGGGCGATGAGCACTTTCGCCGAGCACCTCGACCACCCGCTGGCCCGCGGGCACACCCCGGCCGACGCCTTCACCGGCGCCGCCGGCGGAGCCGCCTGCGGCGACCTCATTCGCCTATCCCTGGCCACCGACGGCCGGCGGATCACCGACGCCGGCTTTGACGCCTCGGGCTGCGCTGCGGCGCTGGCCGCGGCCAGCGCGACGGTGGAGCTCGCGATCGGCCGCGGGCTGCTCGAGGCGGCCCGGCTCGGCGCGCAGGACGTCTCCGAGGCCCTCGACGGCCTGTCGCCGGCCAAGCGCCACGCCGCCGAGCTGGCCGCCGACGCCCTGCACCGAGCCCTGGGCGCCGCGGTGCGCGAGCGCGGCGCGCTGGTCCCCCGGCCCGACCGCCTGCTGGTGGCGATGAGCGGCGGCGTGGACAGCGCCGTAGCGGCCTTGCTCTGCGCGCGCGCAGGCCAGACGGTGGGCGTCACCCTCGAGCTGTGGTCTGACCCCGAAAACGACGGCGAGCTCTCCTGCTGCTCGCCCCAGGCAGTGCGCGCGGCGCGGGCGCTGGCGCACGGAATGGGGCTCGCCCACCTGTCCATAGATCTGCGGGCCGAGTTTCGCGCCGGCGTCGTCGAGCCCTGGCTGGCCGAGCACGCCGCCGGCCTGACCCCCAACCCGTGCGTGCGCTGCAACGGAGGAGTGCGGCTGGAGGCGATGGTGGCGCTGGCCGACCGCGTCGGCGCCGCCGCGCTGGCCACCGGTCACTACGCGCGCGTGAAGCGCGGCCCCCACGGCCCGCTGTTGCGCCGTGCCGCCGACCCGGCCAAGGACCAGAGCTACATGCTCGCCGCGCTGGCGCCGGCCACGCTCGAGCGGCTGCGCTTTCCCCTCGGCGAGCGGTCCAAGCCCGAGGTACGCGCGCTCGCCGCCGACGCCGCTCTGCCGGTGGCGGACAAGCCCGACTCCCAGGACCTGTGCTTCCTGGCCGGCACCGGCCGGTCGGCGTTCCTGGCCCGCCACGGCCGCCTCGGCGAGCGCCCGGGAGCGATCGTCGACCGCCGCGGCCGGACCCTTGGGCGCCACCGCGGCGCCCACGGCTTCACGGTCGGCCAGCGCCGGGGCCTGCGCGTCGGCGGGGCCGGCGAGGCGCTCTACGTCCTGGCCACCGACGCCGACGCCAACACGGTGACCGTCGGCACCCGCGAGCAGCTGCGCACGAGCACGGTGTCGGCGCGCGACGTGACGCTTTACCGCCCTGGTGCGGTGATCGACGGCGTCAAGCTCCGCTACCGCTCGGCCGCCCTGGCCTGCGAGCCCCTGTCCGGCCTGCCGTCCGGGACCCACGAGCGCGTGGAGCTCTATCTGCGCGAGCCGATCCACGGCGCGGCCCCGGGCCAGCTCGCCTGCCTGCTCGCGGGCGACGTGGTCGTCGGACACGGCACGATCGATCGTTCCGTCGCGACGTAGCGCCTCACACTCCCCCGGTGCGAAGGTCGACCGGGCGAACACGATCGAGCGCTGACCCTCGACGTCGGCTAGGGCCCGAGCAGCATCACCTCTACCCGCGCGTGCGTGGTCGCGGCGCGTGCTCACCCGTCCTCCAGGCGTCGCTTCACTGAGTCCACCTTGTCGGCCAGCGTCTGGTCGGGGCGGTCGCGGCGCTCGTCGAGCTTGAGCACCGTGTACACGCGCGGTACCCCCAGCTCGAACGGGACGGCGTGCAGCTCGCCGACGATCGCCAGCACGTCGGCGGTCGCCCCCTCCAGCGACGTGCCCATCGCGTGCATCTGGTAGCGCACCCGGTCCTGGGCGGCCAGGCGGCGCTGGATCTCGGCGATGTAGGCGCTCGCGCTCGGATCGGGGCGCCCAAGGGCTATGACGGTCAGGTCGGCCGTGGCCACGCCCATAAACTCAATCGCAATGGAGTCCTTGACGTCCGATCAGGTCCGCGAGCGCTTTCTCTCCTTCTTCGAGGAGCGCGATCACCGCCGCCTGCCCTCGGCGTCGCTGGTGCCGGCCGCGTTCGACCCGTCGGTCCTGCTCACCACCGCCGGCATGCACCCGCTCAAGCCCTACTTCCTCGGCCAGGAGGACCCTCCGCACCCGCGGCTGACCAGCTGCCAGCGCTGTTTTCGCACGCCCGACATCGACGAGGTGGGCACCACCGCCCGGCACCTGACGTTCTTCGAGATGCTGGGCAACTTCTCGATCGGGGACTACTTCAAGCAGCGGGCGGTGGAGTTGGCGTGGGAGCTCTCGGTCCAGGGCTTCGGCCTGCCGACCGAGCGCATCTGGATCACCGTGTTCGAAGGCGACTCCGAGCTCGACCTCGGGCCCGACGAGGAAGCGATCGAGGCCTGGCTGTCGGTCGGGGTCCCGCGCGAGCGGATCGTCCCATGTCCCCGCTCGGAGAACTTCTGGCAGGCGGGGACCACCGGCCCCTGCGGCCCGTGCTCGGAGCTGTACCTGGACCGCGGGGTGCAGTTCGGCTCAGACGATGACCTGCCGGGCGGCGACAACGACCGCTTCCTGGAGTACTGGAACCTGGTCTTCATGCAGTTCGACCAGGACCCGCCCAATCGGCTGGAGCCGCTGCCCGCCCGCAACATCGACACCGGGCTGGGGCTAAACCGCCTGGCGGCGATCCTCCAGGACAAGCCGTCGGTGTTCGAGACCGACCAGTTCTGGCCGCTGATCGAGTTGGGGCAGGAGCTGTCGGGGCGCCGCTACCACGAGGATGCGGCGGTCACGCGCGCGCTGCGGATCCTGGCCGACCACTCGCGCGGCATGACCTTCCTGGTGGCCGACGGCGTCGTGCCCTCCAACGAGGACCGCGGTTACGTGCTGCGCCGGGTGATGCGCCGCGCGATCCAGCAGGGCCGCACGCTGGGCATGGCTCCGGGCTTCCTCGTCCGCTACGCCCGGCGCGTCGAGGAGCTGATGGGCGGCGCCTACCCCGAGCTCTCCGAGCAGCGCGAGGCGGTCCACAAGTGGCTGGCCTCCGAGGAGGAGAACTTTGGGCGCACGCTCGAGCAGGGCACGCGCCTGCTCCAGGACGTGATTGAGCGCGCGCGCGCCCAGGACCGCGAGGGCATCCCCGCCGAGGACGCCTTCGTCCTGCACGACACCTACGGCTTTCCCATCGATTTGACCAGAGAGCTGGCGGCCGAGCAGGGCCTCGGCGTCGACGAGGACGGCTTTGAGGAATTGATGGAGCAGCAGCGCGCCCGCGCCCGCGCGGGCGCCGCGGTCGGGGGCCCAGCCGATGGCGCCGGGGCCCGCGAGCGCGCGCGGGAGTTCGCCGGCGCGGCGGGCTTTGCCACCGAGTTCACCGGCTATGAGACCGCGGAGCAGGAGACCACCGTGGGCGCGGTCACGCGCGCCAACGGGCACCTGCTGGTCAAGCTCGCCCAATCCCCCTTCTACGCCCAGGGAGGAGGCCAGGTCTCCGACTCCGGCGTGATCGAATGCGAGCACGGCGACTGCCGCGCCCGGGTGGCCGACGTTTTTCGCCTGGGCGACGACCAGGCGGTCGAGGTGGTGGTCGAGCAGGGCGAGCTCGAGCCGGGGGAGCGCGTGCGCGCGCGCGTGGACCGCACGGCCCGCCACGCCACCGAGGCCAACCACACCGCCACCCATCTGCTGCACGCCGCGCTGCGCCGGCGCCTCGGGTCTCACGTGCGCCAGGCCGGCTCCTATGTGGGACCGGACAAGCTGCGCTTCGACTTCTCCCACTCCTCGGCGCTCAGCGCCGAGGAGCTCTCGGACGTGGTCGAGCAGGTCAACGCCTGGATCCTGGAGAACCACCCCGTGCGCCCGCTGATCACCACCCTGGAGGAGGCCAAGCGCCTGGGGGCGATGGCCCTGTTCGGCGAGAAGTACGGCGACATCGTGCGCATGGTCGAGGTCGGCGGCGATGGCGGGCTCTCGCGCGAGCTGTGCGGGGGCACCCACGTGCGCTCCACCGCCGAGATCGGCCTGTTCCGCGTGCTCTCAGAGACCTCCAGCGCGGCCAACGTGCGCCGCATCGAGGCGGTCACCGGCCCCGACGCCATGGCGCTCGTGCGCCACCACGACGAGCTCCTCGAACAGGTCGCATCCCGTCTGCGCACCCGGCCCGAGGGCGTGCTCGCGGCGCTCGCGGCGCGCGAGGAGAGGCTCGAGGAGCTCGAGCGGCAGGTGCGCGAGGGCGGACCCGAGCCCAAGGGCCCCGACGTGGACGCGCTCGCCCGGCGCGCCGAGGAGGTGGGCGGCGCCACCGTGCTGACCGCGGCGGTCGAGGCGCCCGACGCCCGCGCGTTGCTCGAGCTGGCCGACCGGCTCAAGGGCCGCCTCGGCGACGCGGCGATCGTGCTCGGCTGTGCGGTGGATGGCCGTGTGCACCTGGTGGCCAGCGTCTCGCCGGTGCTCGTGCAGGGCGGCGTCAGGGCCGGCGAGGTGGTCAGGGTCGCCGCCCAGGTAGTCGGCGGGGGCGGCGGCGGTCGCGACACCATGGCCCAGGCCGGCGGCCGCGATCCCGACAAGCTCCCCGACGCGCTGGCCGCGGCTCGCACGGCGATCGAAGCCGCGCTGTCCGGCTAGCCCGGTGGCTTCGGACGAGCGCTCAGCAGACGGCGACGGCGGGCCGGGCCGTGTGCTCGCGCTCGACTTCGGCAGCGCGCGCTGCGGCTGTGCGGTGAGCGATCCGGGTGGGACGCTCGCCACCCCGATCGACCTGGTGCCCCGGCCGGGGACCCGGCGCGGTCTTAGCGCGTTGGCGGACCTGGTCGCGCGCTGGGAGGTGGGCCGGGTGGTGGTGGGCCTGCCGCGGTCGCTTTCGGGCGAGGACTCCGAGCAGACCCGCGAAGCGCGCGACTTTGCCCACCGCCTGGCCGAGCGTCTCGGGCCGCGAGTGCCGATCGAGCTCTACGACGAGCGCTTCACCACGCGCCTGGCCGGCCGCGACCCCGATCCGCGCGCGGCGGAGGATTCGCGCGCGGCCGCCCACCTGCTCCAGGATTGGCTGACCGCGCGCGACCGGCGGGACAGCTAGTCTGGGCCGCCGCAGCATGCCGCTGTTCCGCCGCTCACAACCGCCCCCCGAGCGCAGGCCCGAGGAGCGGGAGCGCGAGCGCGCCAAACGCGCCGGACGTCGCGCCACCGCCTACCAGCGGCTGCGCGCGGCGACCCAGCGCGTGCGCCCCGATCCACAGGGCGCGCCCGCCCCGCCCCCGGCGCCCGTCGACCCTCCCTACGACACGGGCGCCGCTCCGGGCGCCTCGCCGCGCGTGCGGGTCATCCGCCGCCAGCCCGTTCACCAGCGCGCGGCGCCGCCGTCGGCCTCCGATGGCCAGGAGGGCGATCCCCGTCCCGCGCCGCCCGGGGTCGACGGACCTCCGGCGGACGAGCCCGCCGCGTTCTCCGATCCCGTCGCAGGCGCCGATGACCCGGTGGAGCGCTACGACGCCCCGCCCGCACCGCCCGCCGGCCCGGCGGGTCGCGCCCCCCTGCGCCCCGGCGAGGCCGGCGGCCGGGGGGAGTCACTTCCCCCCGCCCCGGGGCTGCGGTCACCGGCGGGCGCTCGGCGCTTTGGCCGATCCGGGCGACGCGGAGCCGGACCCGGCGGTCGCCCGGGCGGACCCGCCGGCGGACGCGCCCGGCGCCGGCTGCTCGCCGTCATCCCGCTGCTGCTCGCCTTGGCGGCGATCTGGTTTGCCTGGTCGGTGTTTGAGCCGCTCAAGGGCCACGGACACGGGCGCGTGGACGTGACGATCCCCGCCCGCTCCAGCGTCAGCGCGGTGGGGCGGATCCTCGAGCGCCAGCACGTCGTCTCCTCGGGGTTCTTCTTCTCCGTGCGGGCGTTCGTGTCGGGCCGGCGCGGCGACATCCGCCCCGGGCACTTCGTGCTCGCCCGCGACATGAGCTATGGCGCCGCGCTCAAGATTCTCACCGCCAAGCCGGTGCCGGTGCGCGCGGTGAGCGTGGTCGTCCCCGAGGGCGACTCACGCCGCGAGATCGCCCAGCTGGCTCACCGGGATGGCCTGAGCGGCGACTACCTGAGGGCGACGGTGCGCTCCCCGACGCTGGACCCCCGGCACTACGGCGCTCGCCATTCGCGCAACCTCGAAGGCTTCCTGTTCCCCGCCACCTACGAGCTGCCGGTGGGCACCTCGGTCTCCCAGCTGGTGGCCGACCAGCTCCAGTCCTTCACCCGCCGCTTTAAGGGTGTGGATCTGTCCTACGCCCGGCGCAAGCACCTGAGCGCCTACGACGTGCTGACCATCGCCTCGATGGTCGAGCGCGAGGCGGGGGTGGCCCGCGATCGGCCGCTGGTGGCGGCGGTCATCTACAACCGGCTCAAGAACCGCATGCCGCTGGGGATCGACGCCACCATTCGCTATGTCGATGAGAACTGGACCCGACCCCTGAGCTCGCGCGAGCTGCGCTCCCGCTCGCGCTATAACACCCGGCTTCACCGCGGGCTGCCGCCCACCCCGATCGGCAACCCGGGGCTAGCCTCGATCCAAGCGGCGTCGCACCCCGCGCGCGTGCCCTACCTGTACTTCGTGGTAAAACCCGGCGGGCGCGGCGAGCACCTGTTCTCAAAGACCTACGCGGAGTTCAAGCGCGACGCCTCCCGTTACCGGGGCGCGCGGACCCGCAACGGCGGGCACTCGCCGACGCGCTAGCGGCGTGGCCCGCCTCGGCGTCCTGGGCTGGCCGGTGGCTCACAGCCGCTCGCCGCAGATGCAGGCCGCCGCGCTGGCCGCCATCGGGCTCGGCGACTGGCGCTATCAGCCACTGCCCGTGCCCCCCGAGCTGTTCGAGGAGACCGTGTGTGCGCTCGGGCCAGCCGGGCTGCTGGGTGCCAACGTCACCGTCCCCCACAAGCGGGCGGCGCTGGCGGTCGCCACCGAGGCCACCGCCAGGGCGCGGGCGATCGGCGCCGCCAACACCCTGACCTTCGGCCCGGACGGGGCGATCGAGGCCGAGAACACCGACGCGCCCGGGCTGATCGCCTCGCTGCCGCGGTCCCCCGCGGGCGCCAACGCGCTGGTGCTGGGCGCGGGCGGCAGCGCCCGGGCGGCGGTGTGGGCCCTGCTCGACGCCGGCGCCGGGCAGGTCTCGGTGTGGAACCGGACCCCAGCCCGCGCCCAGGCGCTGGCGCAAGAGCTCGGCGCCCGCGCGGTGGCCCGGGCGGCGCCGGCCGACCTGCTGGTCAACTGCACCTCGGTCGGTCGTGGAGATCCGGCCGAGACGTTCAAGGCGCTGCCGCTGGCTGCCGATTCGCTCGATGAATACCAGTGCGTGGTCGACTTGGTCTACCGCGACGGCGAGACCGCCCTGCTGGCGGAGGCCCGCCTGCGAGGCGCGCAGGTGGTCGACGGCATCGAGATCCTCGTGCGGCAAGGAGCGCTCAGCCTGGAGCGGTGGACCGGCCGGCCGGCCCCCCTGGACGTGATGCGCGCCGCGGCGCGCGGATGAGGCGGGCCCTCGGCGCCCGTCACCGAGCACCCGCGACCCCCCTCACCCAGCCCTCCACCCGGCCATGAGCGACGACCAGACACCGCGCCTGCGCGCGATCCCCGGAGGGCCGGAGGGCGAGTCCGAGGGCGCCCTGGCCCGCCACCCGGCCGAGGACTGGGACGGGATCACGGCGCCGTCGCAGCGCAGCCCCAGCTCTCGTTTTCTCACCGATGTGATCGTCGACCTGGGGCTGGTCGCGCGCGAGCGCGTCGACGAAGCGGTCAAGGTGGCCCGCAACTCGGGCTCCACCCCCGAGCAGGTCCTGCTCGCCTCCGGCGAGCTGAGCCCGGAGGGCCACGCGCGGGCACTGGCCGAGCGCTACGGCCTGGACTATCTCGACCTGACCGTCTTTGAGGTCGACATGGCGGCCGCCAACCTGGTCTCCGCGGCGGTGGCCCGGCGCTACGTCGCGGTCCCCGTCTCGCTCATCGACAACAGCACGCTACTGGTGGCGATGGCCGACCCGGCCAACGTGCTGGCCGTCGACGACATGGCGATCATGACCGGGCTGGAGGTGCGCACCGCGGTCGCCTCCACCGAGGACATCGCCGCGGTCCTCAACCGGCTGGCCCACCTGGGGGACGTGGTCGCCGACGAAGAAGAGGCCGAGGAGGAGGCGCCCGAGGTCGTCGACCTGCGCGACTCGCCCGACGACGCGCCGATCATCAAGCTGGTCAACCAGCTCATCGCGCGGGCGGTGGAAGAGGGCGCCTCTGACCTTCACCTGGCGCCCGACGGGCGCGAGCTGCGCGTGCGCATGCGGGTGGACGGCGTGCTGCACGACGCCAGCACGATTCCTCGCCGGATGGTCTCCGGCGTCATCTCGCGCGTCAAGATCATGTCCGAGCTCAACATCGCCGAGCGGCGAGTGCCCCAGGACGGGCGCGCGGGCATGCTCGTCGACGGCCACCGCGTCGACCTGCGCGTGGTCACCCTGCCCAGCGTTCACGGGGAGTCGGTGGTCCTGCGCATCCTCGACAAGGACTCGGTGGTCATGGACCTCGACAAGCTGGGGATGGCCGATCACGAGCACTCGCACTTCCAGCGGGCGTTCGAGAAGTCGCACGGGGCGATCCTGGCCACCGGCCCCACCGGCTCGGGTAAGTCGACCACCCTGTACGCGGCCCTGGGCGTGCTCAACACCCCGGACAAGAACATCATCACGATCGAGGACCCCGTCGAGTACGAGCTCGAGGGGATCACCCAGGTGCCGATCAACCCCAAGGCGGGGCTGACCTTCGCCAACGGCCTGCGCTCGATGATGCGCGCCGACCCCGACATCATCATGGTCGGGGAGATCCGCGACCGGGAGACCGCCCAGATCGCGGTGGAGGCGGCGCTCACCGGGCACCTCGTCCTGTCCACCATGCACACCAACGACGCGCCCACGGCGGTGACCCGGCTGATCGAGATGGGGATCGAGCCGTTCCTGGTCGCCTCGGCCATCGACTGCGTGGTCGCCCAGCGGCTGGCGCGGACGCTGTGCGGTCACTGCAAGCAGCGCACGATCATCCCGGCGGGCGCCCTGCGCGCCAACGGCTTTCCCGCCACCCTGGACCTCGAGGCCTACGAGCCGGTGGGCTGTCGGCGCTGCTCGGGCTCGGGCTACCGGGGCCGCGTCGGGCTCTACGAGGTTATGGAGATCTCGCCCGAGATCCGCGACCTGGCGCTCGAGCGTCGCTCGGCCGACGAGATCGCCCAGGTCGCCGTGCGCCAGGGCATGCGGCGCATGGCCGAGGACGGCCTGGACAAGGTCAAGCAGGGCCGCACCTCGATCTCCGAGATCGCCCGGGTGACCGGGGGCAGCAGCGTCGAGGAGTAGGACGCTCGTCCAGGGGCCGGGGCCAGGGTGCAGCTCTGGCCGGCGCCTGCCGATGCGTCGCTGCGATGAGGTTTGACTTCGCCGATCTGCTGATCGAGGTCATCGGCCGGCGGGCCTCCGACCTGCACGTCACGGCGGGGGCTCCCCCGATGGTGCGCGTGCGCGGCCGCCTGGCCCCGCTCGAGGAGTTCCCCGAGCTCACCCCCGCCGAGACGCGGGAGATCGTCTATTCGATCCTCACCAACGACCAGCGCCAGCGCTTGGAGACCGACTGGCAGCTCGACTTCGCCTACCAGATCCCCAACCGCGCTCGCTTCCGGGTCAACGCCTACTTCCAGCGCTCGGCGCTGGGGGCGGCGTTTCGCCTCATCCCGGAGGAGATCGTGGGCATCGACTCCCTGGGGCTGCCGGCCACGGCGCACGAATTCACGCGCAAGCCGCGCGGGCTGGTGCTGGTCACCGGCCCTACCGGGTCGGGCAAGAGCACCTCGCTCGCGGCCATGATCGACGAGATCAACCAGGCCCGCGAGGAGCACATCATGACCATCGAGGACCCGATCGAGTTCCTGCACTCGCACAAGAGCTGCATCGTCAACCAGCGCGAGCTAGGTACCGACGCGTCCAGCTTCGCCGCGGCGCTCAAGTCGGCGCTGCGCCAGGACCCCGACGTGATCCTGGTCGGCGAGATGCGCGATCTGGAGACGATCTCTACCGCGCTGACCGCCGCCGAGACCGGGCACCTGGTATTCGCCACCCTGCACACCCAGGACGCGCCGCAGACCATCGACCGCGTGATCGACGTGTTCCCCGCCCACCAGCAGGGACAGGTGCGCGTGCAGCTGTCGGTCGCCCTGCAGGGCGTGATGACCCAGCAGTTGGTGCCCACCGCCGACGGTGCCGGACGCGCGGTGGCGTGCGAGATCCTGGTGCCCACCCCAGCGGTGCGCAACCTGATTCGCGAGGGCAAGACCTTCCAGATCCCCTCGGCCATGCAGACCGGCATGGGCGTCGGGATGCAGACGATGGACGCGGCGCTGGCCACGCTGGTGCGCGAGGGCAAGATCAGCCAGCAGCTGGCCGAGGCCCGCTCCTCCACTCCCGACGAGCTGCGGCGCCTGCTCGGCGCCCCGCCACTGGCCGCTTGAGGGCCCCCTCCAGGCGATGAGCACGTACGTCTTCAAGGCGATCGATCTGGCCGGCGCCAGGGCCGGCGGCGAGGTCGAGGCCGAGTCCAAGCAGTCGGTGGCCGACCAGCTCAAGGCCCGTGGGCTGATCGTGCTCGACATCGCCGACAAGCACTCCTCGCGGGAGATCAACCTCGACATCCTGCAGCGGATCAAGGCCCACGACGTGGCGGTCATGACCCGCCAGCTGGCGACGATGGTCGGTTCGGGCATGACCATCCTGCGCGCGCTGTACGTGCTCGAGGAGCAGACCAAGAACAAGCTGCTGATCAAGACGCTGGTCGGGGCGCGTAAGGACGTGGAGGCGGGCCTGCCCCTGTCCGATGCGTTGGAGCGCCACCCCAAGGTGTTCGGCCCGCTGTATGTGGCCATGGTCCGCGCCGGCGAGACGGGCGGCATGCTCGACTCGGCGCTGCTGCGCACCGCCGATCAGCTGGAGAAGGACGACTCCCTGCGCCGCCAGGTGCGCTCGGCGATGGTCTACCCGGCCGTGGTCCTGAGCTTTGCCCTGATCGTGCTGCTCGCCCTGGTGGCGTTTGTGGTGCCGGTGTTCGTCAAGGTGTTCAAGCAGTTCGGCGGGCACCTGCCGGCGATCACCCAGGTCACCGTTGGGATGTCCAAGGCGGTCACCAGCTACTGGTACCTGCTGATCCTGGGGGTGGTGGGCGCAGTGTGGTCGTTCCTGCGCTGGAAGCGCTCCGAGCACGGACGGGCCGCGTGGGACGCCTTCAAGCTGCGCATCCCGTTCAAGATCGGCGACATTTGCCAGAAGGTGGCCCTGGCGCGCTGGTCGCGCACGCTGTCGGCGCTCGTCGGGGCCGGCGTGCCGCTGCTTCAGTCGCTCGACATCACCGGCAAGACAGCCGGCAACATGGTTATCGAGCGGGCGATGGGCGGCGTGATCGACTCGGTCAAGCAGGGCGGGACGATCTCCGATCCCCTCAAGGAGAGCGCGGCGTTCCCGTCGATGGTCGCCCACATGGTCGGCGTGGGGGAGGAGACCGGCTCCCTGGACACCATGCTCTCCAAGATCGCCGACTTCTACGAGGACGAGGTGGCCGCCGCGGTCAAGGCACTGACCTCGATCCTCGAGCCGGTGATGATCGTGGTCGTCGGCGGCATGGTCGGGTTCATCGTGATCTCGATGTACATGCCCCTGTTCAAGGTCTACGACTCGATCAAGTAGTGGGGGACTTGATCTGTCCACGTTGATCTTGCTATTTCCACGCGATATTGCACAAAGGCGCCCCGGCGGTAGCGGGACGCTACTAACTACTTAGCCCTTTGCGCAGTCCTTGAGTCCGAGCGCGGTGGCCTTGGCATTGTCTTGTCTGACTTGGGTCGACAGCTGCTCGGCAAACGGAGCCGCCCGTCTGGCGTCCCCCGACCTTTGTGCGGAGCTGGCCCCTTCGAGCAGTGTTACCTCGTGATCGGCGCCGGCCAGGTAATCCTGGTAGGCGGTGCGCTTGTCGGTTGGCGGTGCGACTGACCTCAGCCTGGCGATGAATGCCCGCGCGAGCGGCAGCACCCGATCTGCGTACGCCGGGATCGCAGAGAGGGTTGTCGGCTTCCGGATCGCTTTGGTCCTGGCCTGGTACGTGTTGCAGGCTGCGTTGGCTTTGGAGGCAAAGTCGCTTGCACCGCAGCCAGCTGCGCCGATCGCCCCCGACAAACCGACAATCAAGGCGAGCCGGGCGTGGAACGCGCCCCAGGTGCACGACATGGCGATCTCCTTCCCGTTGCGTGGCTGATCTGTCCAATCTCGCATTTCGACGCGATATTGCCCAAAAGCGTCTGGGCCAGTACGGGACGCGATCCAGCGCATCGCTCCCGCCATCGGATACGGGAGCGATCGTGCGGCGACCGGGGGATGCCTGCTCGTGTCCGCCACAAGGGGGCACCGCTGATAGCCCCGGTTCTGGCGATTTGCGAGACCAGCTGAGCAGGTGCCGCTCTGCCCTGCGCTTGGCGCCACGACGCGCGTGTCGGCGCTTCCGCTCGCGCCGCGAGCGGCCTGAGCGGTCTGCGGGATCGGACGCTCCCTCCTCGTCCATCGCAGCAGCAAAGCCCTGGGCAAAGGAAACGCGCTCCATCAGGCGATAGCGGAGGCGGCCGCGTTGCGAGAGCCGACGCCGCTTGACATGGGGACCGCAGCGCTGGATCGCCGCCGCTCGTGGGGCGATGAGTTGCGTGGGGTGCGATGGTCCTAGGGACATGGCCGAGCGAGATCCCGTGCTTGCGCCCTTGGACGCGTTGATCGGCACCTGGGCCACCGAGGCGACCCATCCGCTGGTCGAGGAGGTCGTGGCGGGCAGCGTCACGTTCGAGTGGTTGGAGGGCGGCCGTTTCGTCATTCAGCGCTCCCGCAACGAGCACGAGTTGTTCCCCGACGCGATCTCTGTCATCGGCGCTGCCGAGGCCGGCGACGGGCTGGTCATGGAGTACTTTGACTCGCGCGGCGTGCGCCGGACGTACGGCGTCTCGCTCGACGACGGCGTGCTGCGCATGTGGCGCGACCACGCGGGGTTTGACCAGCGCTTCTCGGCCACGCTCGGGCCTGACGCCTTCGAGGGCCGATGGCAGCTCGCGCGAACGCCGGGCGACTGGCAGGACGACCTGAAGGTGACCTACCGGCGCCGCGACTAGGTCTTGGCAGCTCGTCGAGTCGCCGAGCTCAAGCGCGCTGCCTTCGTGGCGGTGTGACCTTGGGCTCGCGGTGTCTCGGTCTCACCGAGCGCGGTTCGTCGCCTGGTAGCGGCGCAAGAACGCGGTGTCGACGCGTCCGCGGCCGCTGCTCCGGTTAGCGTCGGGCGGTGCAGGAACCCCACAGATCGGGTGTTCGCAGGCCTAAGGTCGCTGGGCAGCCGCGATCGTCTGCTCCAGCCAGCTCCGGATCCCCGACAGCCGAGAGTAGAAGCCGGGCATGCCGTGCCGGCTGGGACAGTGGGCGCTTCCCCAGCTGATGACCCCGGCCAGCTCTAATCGACCGCGCGCTCGCACGAACGCCGGCCCCCCGCTGTCGCCGTCACACGCGTCTCGCGGAAGGTCCGAGGCGCACATGTCCCACGACGTGCGATAGACGTCGTCGTAGCGCCGGCAGTAGCCGTCGCGGCGCACGCGCAACGTGGTCTGCAGCAGGCGGTCGCTGAGCTGGCGGCTGCCGGCCGTCAGTCCCCACCCGGCAATGGTCAGCCTGGTGCCCGCGCGAAGGCGACTGAGGTCCAGCCGGACCGCGGGTTCGGGAAGGGCCCGGGCCAGGGTCAGCACGGCCACGTCGCCGTGGTCGATATTCGCCACCCACCCGGGGTAGGCCCGGCTGCGGGCGACCGGCACCCGCTGTTGACCGGATCGCGAAAGCCACACCGTGCCCGCGACCACGTCGAATGCATCGGCTGACTGGTTGGCCACGCAATGGGCGGCGGTGACCACGACCGTAGGCGCGACGACGGTGGCGCCGCACTGCAGCCCTTGCCCGGGGGCCCGGCCGTGCGCCACCAGTGCGACGACGAAGGGCATCGCGCCGGCCGGGGTGCCATGGGCGATCGCGCCGGTGGCGCGCGGAGGGTGGACCGGGCGTCCGGTCGCGCTCCCGACGGCGGTGGGCATCGCCGCCACGGCCAGCACCGGCCCGATCGCCGAGGCCGCCCGCGCCTTCATCCGCCGCTGCTTCGTCGGTAGGGCGAGGCGTGACACCGAGATGAGCGTACGCCAGGCGGATAATGGGGCTGCCTACGTATAACCAAACGGTTGGCTATGCTTTCCCCGTGACCGTCCCGGTGATCGCCCCCCGTGCCCGCCATCCCGGCGGTCGCGGGCGGCCGCGGGTCGAACCCGACCTCGACCCGCCCGCGGCGGCGGAGCTGGCGGCGGTGGCCAAGGCGCTCGGAGACCCGACGCGCCTGCGGATCGTGGACGCGGTGCGCAAGGCCGCGCCCGATGCCTTGTGCCAGTGCGAGCTCCTGCCCCTGTTCGAGATGTCCCAGCCCGCGCTCGCCAAGCACCTGAGGACGCTCGTCGACGCCGGGATCCTGGCTACCGAGCGGCGCGGGTTGTGGGCGTACTACTTTCTCGCCGAGGAGCACAGCGTGGAAAGGTTGCGGGCGTGGCTGGCGAGCTGACCCCGATCGGCGAATCGACTTGAGCGCCGCCGACCTCCAGCTCAAGGGGCCCCAGGCGCTGTATGAGGACTGGGAGCGCGGCCAGTGGTCGCCCTTTGGGATCGATCTCGGACCAGACAGAGCCGACTGGGACGGGCTGAGCGAGGAGGAGCGCTCGCTCATCCTGTTCGCCCTGTCGTCGCTGATGGTCGCCGAGGAGCGCATCACGACCCAGTTCACGGGCCTGGTCATGGCCTACGACTCAGAGGAGGAGGCGACCTTTCTGGCCACCCAGCAGGTCGACGAGGCGCGCCACATGCAGCACTACGCGCGGGTCCAGAACGAGGTCATCGCCGATCCGGGCGCGATCGTCGCCCACGTGGCGCGCTCGCGGGCGCAGCTCTCGGACGCGTTTAACGTCATCTTCGACGACAAGCTCGTAGCGGCGCACCTCGCCCTGGTGGCCGAGCCGCGCAACCGCAGCGCAAAGGTCGGCTTCGTCACCATCTACCACGTGGTGATCGAGGGCACGCTCGGCCTGACCTCGTTTCACTTCATCACCCGCCTTCTCAACCAACGCCATCTGCTGCCGGGCTTCGTCGAGGGCTACACCAAGATCCACCACGACGAGCAGCGGCACATCGCCTACGGAACTTGGTTCTGCGCGAGGCGGTCCGCGCCGAACCGGGGCTGGCGGACGACGTGCGTCGCGCTCTGCGCGAGCTGCTTCCCGTCGTCGCGCAGGCGCTCGACCCGCCGGGAACGGCGGACCCGTCGGTACTCGGGGCGAGCCCCGAGGAGATCCGTGAGTTTGCCCTCGACGGGCTCTCGCGCCGCCTGAACGTGATCGGCGTGCCCCTGGCCACGCTCTGATGGCCAACGTCCTGTTCGTATGCCTTCACAACGCCGGGCGCTCGCAGATGAGCCAGGCGCTGTTTCAGCGCGCCGCCGACGGACGCCACCGCGCCCAGTCGGCGGGAACGACCCCGGCCCACGCCGTACACCCCGAGGTCGTGGAGGTGATGCGCGAGGTGGCGCTTGACCTTTCTGACCGACGGCCCCGCAAGCTGACCGCCGAGCTCGCCGCCGGGGCCGACGTCATGGTCACCATGGGCTGCGGCGACGAGTGCCCATACTTCCCGGGCAAGCGCTACATCGACTGGGACCTCCCCGATCCGCGGGGTGGGCCGCTCGACGATGTCCGCGAGCTGCGCGATGAGATCGAGGCGCGGGTGACGGCGCTAGTCGACGAGCTCGACCGCCAGCAGGCCGCGGTGCGCGGTCACCCGTCGATATGACCGCCTAGGACTCAAGGCCGCCAGGCCGGCGCCGAAACCACTCCCGTGGACGCCCGACCCGTCGCGGTTCCCGCTTCGCTAACGGAGGTCCCGCCGGCCGGCGCCGAGGTTGCCGGCGCTCGGTCGCGTGCAGCGCTGGCTCGCCTGGCCGCCGCCGCGGTCGGCGAGCGGCGGTCCGGATGGCCGGCGCATTGGGAGCTCGCGGTCTTCCTCTGGCCGCTGGGCGTCGGACTGATGGGAGCTCCGGTGGGGGGGCTGGCCGCGCTGGCCAGCGGCACTGCCTCGGCCCCGGCGCTTACCGCCCTGGGCGGTCTGGCGGTCGCGCTGGTCGCGCTCGCCGCCGAGGTCGAGCGCCGCCTGGCCGCCGGCGATCCCGGCGAGCGCAGCTCGCCCTGGATGTGGTTCGGGGTGACCGCCCTGCAGTCCAGCGTCTCCAGCGTGTTTGGCATCGCCGCCGGCTGGACGGCGATCTCGTCGCCCGTGCTGGCGGTCGGCGCCGGCCTCGTGGCGGCGAGCACGGGTCTGGTCTTCGCGCTGGCGCACGCCGGGTGTCGCCGCGTCTATCTCGTCGCCCTGGTCGGCGCCAACGTGGTCGCCGTCGTCCACGGGACGGTCCTGGTGCTGCTGGCGTTGGCGCGGTGGGCCCCAGCGGTCCTGCGCGTCTTCTCCTGAGCGTCGGCCCGGGCCGCAGTGGCGCGTAGGGTTGATCTCCGTGCCCACTGCCTCGGGACCTACGCCGAGCGCCTGGCCGCAGGGGCGCGCGCCGCGCGCGGTGCTGCTCGATCTCGATGGCGTCCTCTACGTAGAGGAGAAGGCGGTACCGGGCGCCCGCGAGGCGGTGGGGCGCCTGCGCGAGCGCGGGCTGGGCCTGAGATTCGTCACCAACACCACGGCTCATGCCCGCGCCGCCACGCTCGAGAAGCTCGAGCGCCTGGGCTTTGCCGTCGAGGAACCCGAGCTGGTCACGCCCGCTGCCCTGGCCCTGCGCCGCTGCCGCGAGCGCGGACACGTGCGGGTGTCCCTGCTCATGGGCGAGGAGGTCAAGGCCGACTTCCCCGGGCTGCGCTCCGACGACGAGAACCCCAGCGCGGTGATCGTGGGAGACCTGGGCGACCGCTTTGACTATGCGGTGCTCAATCGCGCGTTCCGGCACGTACTCGCGGGCGCCGAGCTGATCGCCCTGCAGAAGAACCGCTACTGGCGCCGCTCGGATGGGCTGTCCCTCGACGTCGGTCCGTTCGTAGCCGCGCTGGAATACGCCACGGGCCACGACGCCTACGTGGTGGGAAAGCCCGCGCCCGAGTTTTTCGCCCAGATTCTCGAGGACCTCGGCGTCACCGCATCCGAGGCGTTGATGGTGGGAGACGACATCGAGTCAGACATCGGCGGAGCTTTGCGCTCCGGGCTCGCTGCCGTGCTCGTACGCACCGGCAAGTACCGGGCCGAGGCGGTCAGCGCGTCGGGCATAGAACCGACGGCGACGGTCGACTCCGTTGCCGACCTGCCCGCCCTGGTCGGGGTCTGACCGGTAACCCGGTCGGCGATGGCTTCCGGGGGTCGTAAAGTCAAAGCGATGCCCGAGGGAAAGGTCGGCGCCGAGCAGACGGGGGCACGTTGGCTTGGCGCACGCGAATACCCGCGCGATCCGGCGGCCACGGCCGGGGCCGCCGCGGCCCACTCGCGCTCGCTGCGCAACGGCTTGATCGCGCTGGCGCTGGTCACCGGCGCGGTCATCGCGCTCGTAATGGCCGTGCCCAAGGTCGATCAGGTCGGCCGGCGGCTGAGCGAGGGGAGCGCTCCCTGGCTCGCGCTGGCCGGGTTATGCGAGCTGGGGTCGTGCCTGGGCTACGTGATCGTCTTTCAGCTCGTCTTCTATCGGGGGCCGTCGCGCATGGTCACCCGCCTGGCCTGGTCGGAGCTCGCCGCCAACTCGATCGTCCCCGCCGGCGGCCTGGGTGGCCTGGGCCTGGGGGCCTGGGTCTTGAGCACCCGAGGTGTGCCCCCGGGGCGCATCGCCGAGCGTTCGGCGGTGATGTTCATCCTTACCTCGGTCCCGAGCTTTGCCGCAGTGATCGTTGTTGGCGCCCTGCTGACCACCGGCGCGGTACCGGGCCGGGGGGACTTCGTCCGCTCCGCGCTGCCGGCATCACTGGCGCTGGCGGTGGTGGTCGCGGTAGCCGCCTTGCCGCGCGTCATCGGACGGCTGGACGCCCGGCTCGGACACCGGCGACGGGTGCGGGCGGGCCTGGGGGTGCTCGCCGACGCCACCCGGGCGGCGACATTTGAGCTGCGCCGGGGCGACTGGCGGCTGCTCGGCGCGGTCGCCTACATGGCGCTTGACCTCGCCACGTTGTGGGCCTGCTTTCACGCGGTCGGTGGCGCGCCGCCCTTGGCCGGCCTGATGATGGCCTACCTGCTGGGCCAGCTGGGCGGGCTGATCCCCTTGCCGGCGGGTGCGGGAGCGGTCGACGGGGGGCTGCTCGGCGCCCTCGTCGCCTATGGGGCCCACGTCGCGCCCGCTGCCGCGGCCGTCCTCGCCTATCGGGTGCTCTCGCTATGGCTGCCGGCCCTCCTGGGCACCGGCGCGTTCTTGGCCTTGCGTCGACATCTCAACGATCCTCTTGACCTCAAGCCCCCGCGGAGGGAGCGGTGAGCCATCGCGCCGCCTGCGTCTGCTCTGGCGCCGACGTGGGCGTCAGCGCACGTGCACCGCGACCAGTCGGCTTATGACTGGGTGACCGTCGGGCCGGCGCCAGGACAGCCGCAGGTATCCGCCGGCCCGGAGCGGCACCCCGACGTCGAGATAGCCGCTGGCGGTGGTGGTGAAGGACGCCAGGGTGGAGAACCGGGCTCCACCCCCCGCCGGGCGCAGCTGCACGGCCACCGTTTGCCGCAGACCGCCGGCGGCTCGCGCCAGCCCCCAGACCCGCAGGGCGCCGCCGCGGCGCACCGAGGTACGGGGCAGGTAGAGCGGGAGCCGGTAGGCGACAAGCGCGGGCTTGGGTCGGCCGCCGAGGAACTGCAGGCCGGTCTGGAAGGTGGCGTCCGAGCCCCGCGCCGGATTGCGCCCCGGGCGCGCGGCGTCGTCCTGGAGGAGAAACTGCGTCAACGACCGCACCCAGGGATTGGAATAGGCGAGGAACTCGCCCTCGTCGAGGTAGGCCGCCTGCTGGGAGAGGCCGACCCCCCGGGGGTTCGGCGGACGGCTCTGAAAGCCGAACTCGGTCAGGTACAGCGGCATGCCGCCCCGTCCACGCCCGTAGGCCTGGGTGGCGCGCGCCAGCGCGACGCTCAGCCGTGGCAGGCTGACGATCGTCACGTAGTCGCGGTCGGGCGAGGGACGGTCGGGCGAGCGGTAGAGCTGGTAGGGGTGATGGGCATACCCCGAGGCGTTGAACAGCGCCGGATGGGCATCGGGAAAGGCAGCGCGCGCGCTCGCCGTGGTCGGGCAGCGTCGCGCCCGGGCCGACTGGCCGGTCAGGGGTCGGTAGCGATCGTCCAGGCAGTACAGCCGGCGCAGGAACACGAGGAACCTGATGGCCCGCGTGGGACCCTTCTTGTGCACACCCTCGGGCGCGGTATCGCCAAAGGCAATCGTGTCGGCGCCGTGTCCGGTGGCCTGCAGCGCCGACCACGCAGCGTCGAGCAGGCCGCGGTACAGCGCGGGCGCCGTCTCGACCCAGCCGTGGCGGCTGGGGCTCCACTGCGGGTCAAGCCAACCCGGCTGGTTGGGCTCGTTCCACACGGTCCAGAAGTCCACCTTGGGGATGACCGACGCGGGTGGTGCGGTCGGCGTTGGGCCCGTGGGGGTCGGGGATGGACCGGGGGAGGGGCCGGGGCTCGGACATCCGATCCCGAAGAGACCGCAGTCGCGGGGGCTGGTGCGGGCCAAAGCGCTGCCGGCGGCCGGATAGGACCCGGTGTAGCGCGCGGCCACGGCGTGGACGAAGAGGCGGAACTCGTGCGCCGAGGGCGTGTAGACGTTGGCGATGTCCTTGCGTCGCGGCGAGCCCGTCGCCCACAGGGGCGCCGGACCGGTGATGTCGAAGTTGACCGTCATGCCTCGAAGGTGGGCGGCAGCGACCAGCAGGTCGTAGCGATCCCACGTCCCCGGCGGGTAGGCGGCGGGGTCGCTGGCGTCAAAGGCCGGCCGGCGCTTGGAGAGCGGTTGCGGCGCTACCCCGCGCCAAAACACCGAGACACGGATCTGCTGTACCCCGAGCCCCCGCAGGGTGTCCAGCGTGCGGGCCATCTTCTCGGGGCCGCTGTAGATGAGCAGCTGATCGTCCTGCAGGGCCGAGGTCTGCGCCGAGGAGGCGTGCGCGGGCCCGGCGCAGAGCAGCGTTGCCCCCAGGGCGATCAGCGCGCCGGCGGCCGGCATGAGCCGTCGAGGTGCAAGCGGTCGCGGCATCGGGCCGGAAAGCTAGCCGGTGATGTTCAGGCGGCGCTCCGCACCCACCGACAGCGTGCGCCGACCTTGCAGCAGCTCGACGAGCTCGGCGCCCGCCAGCTCGCGGCGCCAGCCCTGCAGCAGGCGGGCGCCGTCGGGTGATTGCCCGTCGCGCACCGCGGCGACCACCCGTTGCAGCTCGCTTCGGGTGGCGAGTAGCTCGTAGGCCAGTTGCTCCTCCAGCGCTCGGGCCCGGACCAGCGCCTCGGCCAGGGCAATCAGGGGCCCGTCCTCGTCGGCGACCGGGAGGCGGCGCTGGGGCTGGGCGGGGATCGGGGGGCGTTCCCGGCCGCGCCTGACCGCCGCTAGCAGCGCGCGCCCACGCCGATGCAGGGTGGCCGCGCCCACGCCGCGGATCTGCTCCAGGCGCTCGATGGAGTCCGGGCGCCGGCGCGCGGTCTCCACCAGGGCGCTGTCGTTGAGCACCGAGCCGACCGGGCGATCTTCTTGCCGGGCGGTCTCCTCGCGCCAGTGGACCAGTTCGAAGGCGATCGCCCGGATGGCCGGGTCCATACCCGCGATGCGCGGGAGACGCTCGAAGATCGCCTGAGGATCTCGTTCATCGCTGGCCTCCTCGAGCGCCCGACATTCCTCCAGAGCCCACTGGAGCCGGCCCCGGCCCTCCAGGCGCTGCCGCAGCTCGGCGGCGACGTCGAGCAGGTGAAGCACGTCGGCACGCGCGTATTGGATCTGCTCGGAGGTGAGCGGCCGCTTGTCCCATCGGGTGTAGCTCGCGCTCTTGCGCAGGCGTTGCCCGAGAACCTCGCCCAGCAACCAGTCGTATCCGGCCTGGGCGCGCAAGCCGGCAAACGCGGCCGCCACCTGGGTGTCGAAGATGCGGCAGATCTGAGCGTCCCACCGTCCGCGCAGCAGCGCCACGTCCTGGCGCCCGGCGTGAAAGACCACCTCCACGTTGGGGTCGGCCAGCACCCCGCGCAACGGCGCCACGTCGATGGTTTCGTCGAGGGCATCTATCACCGCCACCCGGGATCCGTTGCCATCCGGGACGGCGATTTGCACCAGGCACAGCAGCGTGCGGTAGCGCCCTTCACCGACGAACTCGGTGTCCACGGCCATGCTCCCGTGCTCGCTCGCCGCGTGGGCGAGCTCGGCGAGCTCGGCGCCGGCGGCCAGCCCGTGCGGGGCCGCGCTCGGACCACGCGAAGCCGAGCGGCGGCTCACGGCGTTGCGATCGGCGAGGTGATCTCGTCGGCAGCGAGGTGGAGCACGAAGCGGGCGCCCGGGCCGGAGGGGGCCAGCTCGAGCGAGCCCCCCATCCGCGTCGCCAGCTCGCGGCCGATGGCCAGCCCCAAGCCGAAGCCCTGGCCGATGGCCGTCTCGCCGCGCTGGAAGCGCTCGAAGATCAACTCGCGCTCGCGCTCGGGTACGCCGGGACCGCGATCGGAGACCGCCACCGTCGCGCGCCCGTCTTCGCCGGCGCCGACCTCGATCGTCACCCGTTCGCCCGCGGGCGACGCGCGCAAGGCGTTGTCGAGCAGGATGCGCACGATGCGCGCGATGCTCCCGGGGTCACCGGTGGCCCACACCGGCTCCGGGGGGGCGTCGAACTGCACCGGCCGGTCCTCGCGGACCGAGCGGTGATCGAACTCGGCGACTACCGCGCGCCCCAATTCGGCCAGCTCGACCGGCTCGCTGCGCAGTTCGATGGCCGCGTCGAGGCGGCTGAGGTCGAGCAGGTCGGCGGCCAGGTGGCCGAGGCGCAACGACTGCTCCTGGGCCTGTACCACGCGCTTGCGGGCGTCGTCGATGTCTACCGGTTGGCTGGAGATGTCGTCGCGCAGCAGTTCGAGCATCCCGTCCAGCGACGCCAGCGGGGTGCGCAGCTCGTGGGAGGCGGTCGCCACGAACGATCGCCGCGAGGCCTCCTCGCGTCGAAGCCGCGACTGCATGGCGGCGAAGGTGCGGGCCAGGGCCCCTACCTCGTCGCGGGAATGGTCGACCGGCGCGGGCGCCTCCAGACCGAGCTCCTCCATCTGCTGGGCGCTATCGCGCAGCTTGCGCACCCGGCGCACCAGTCCCGAGGACAGCCCGACGCCGAGCAGCAGGGCGGTGGCCAGGCCCACGCCCGCCGCGACCAGGAAGGCGTCGCGCACCACGCGGTTGGCGGAGGCGACCTCGTTTAGGCGCTTGCGCAACACCAGCGCGTAGCGGTGGCCGGCGATGCGCACGGTCGTGGCCACGCGCAGCCGTCCGAAGCGGTAATCGTGGACGGTGTGCCCCGAGGCCAGGGCCAGGCGCGCGTCGTCGAAGGGGTCGATGACCTCGGGGTCGGTGTCGGTGACCCGGTTGCCCGCGCCGTCGACGACCGCCACGCGCGCTCCGGTGCGGCGGGCGAGGGCCCGGGCGATGACACCGACCGCGCCAGGGTCGATGCGCCGCTTGGGCGTTACCGCGTCATCGAAGGCGGGGATCGCGCCCAGCACGGCCGTGATCACGTTGGAGCTGGCGTCGTGTCGCAGGCGCGTCTCCAGCGGGCCGAGCAGGGCCAGCGCCGCGACTCCCAACGTGACCGCGCCGGTGAGCACCATCGCGAGCAGGACCCGCGGGCGCAAGCCAACGCCCAGCCGCGCCACCTCAGGGCTCCTGGAAGCGGTAGCCCGCGCCGCGAACGGTGAGGATCAGCTTGGGGTCCTCGGGCCTCTGTTCGAGCTTTTCTCGCAGGTGGCGGATGTGGACGTCGATCGCCCGCGGGTCGCGGTAGGCGCTGTCGCCCCAGATCGCGCGCAGGAGCTCCTGGCGATTGAGCAGCCGTCCCGGCTCGGACATCAGCCGGGCCAGCAGCTCGAACTCCGAGAAGGTGAGCCGCACGGGCTCGCCGCCAACGGTCACCTCGCGGTGGCTGCGATCGACCTTGACCGGGCCCACGCTGAGGATCTCGTCCCCCAGGGCTCGGGGGCCCGAGCGGCGAAGCACGGCCCGGATGCGACTGCGCAGTTCGGCGAGCCCGAACGGCTTGGTGACGTAGTCGTCGGCGCCGGCCTCGAGGCCCTGGACGGCATCCGCCTCGCTGCCCAGGGCGGTGAGCATGATTATGGGCACCACGTTGCGCCGCGCGCGCAGCGTTCGGCAAACCTCGTGCCCGTTGGGTCCGGCGCCCAGCGCCACGTCGAGCAATATGACGTCGAACTCCTCGGTGCTGGCGCGGTCCACCGCGGCGCGGCCATCGGGCACCGCGGTCACCTGATGGCCCTCGCGAGAAAAGGAACGGGTGAGCATCTCCCGCAACGCGGACTCGTCATCGACGACCAAGATCCGGAGTGAGGGCGAGGATGCCTCCATCGTCCCCAAGCTACCGCGTACGCAGCCTCCACAGCAGCGATGAGCGCCGCAGGCCTACCTTGCGGGTGATGTTCGTGCCATGGGCGAGGATCCAACGGCCGGGCGAGGAGCATTGGGCGGCGGTGGTGGGATTGCCCGGGTGGCAGCGCCCGTTGAGCAGAGCGAAGCGCACCTGCCCCTGGGCTACCAGCTGGGCCAGGCGTTGGCCCGAGACCAGGGTGCGACCGTCATAGGTGGTGAGCACGAGCACCGGCTGGTGGTCGCGCACGATCAGCGCGCCCGCCTGGGTGGCCGAGGAGACCGCGACCTCATAACGGGCGCCGCGGCGATGGGCTTGCAGATAGGCGCTCATCTTCGCCACCTCATCCGTCGGCATGGCCCCCACCCGGCCGGCGTCGGTCTCGTGGTGGGCGACCAGGGCGAGCGTCGCCGCCACCGGGAGGGCGAGGATGGCCACACAGGCGAGGGCCGCCCCGGCCAGCGCCCGCCCGCGTCGGGGGGCGACCGCGGCGGCCCAGACGGCGCCCAGGCCGGCGAGCGCGGTCACCCACACCAGCGGGACGGGTCCCCCCTTCAGGTACCAGGCATACCCGGCCAAGCCGATGGCGGTGCCCGCCAGCAGCCGGTGGCGCGCGGCGCCTCCGCGCACCGCCCAGATCACCCCGACCCCGAGAGCGATCACCACCGCCGGGGTGTAGGCCTCGACGTAGCGCGGGTGCAGCCGGGCCATGGTGGTGAACAGGAGCGTCCCGTAGATCAGCCACAGGCCGATCCCCACCGCGGCGGCCCGCTGCAGGCGCTGGTTGCCCGCCAGGGCGCCCACCTGGCCCCCGCGCTCGGCGGCTACCGCCGGCGGGGCGCGTCGCCACCCGCCTGCCGCCTTTACGAGCGCGGGCAGGCCGAGCAGGAGCGCCGCCAGCAACACGAAGCCGAAGCGCCTTCCCGACAGTGGGCCGGCGCGGTCGAGCAGGCGCGTCGGCGACGGGCGAGCGATGGGCGCATGGTCAAGCGCCTGCTCGGTTCCGGATCGAAGGCGCCGACCCGTGGAGGAGAGCGGGGTCTTAGCGGGCGCGTTGGGCTCGGCGGCGTTGTCGGTGCGGGCGGGCTTGGCGATCCGGTCATAGCCGTTGAACACGAAGGCCGCGTTCCACGCGCTGCCGTTGGTCGAGCCGATGGCAAAGGGGCGCTCGTGGGCGGCAAACAGGAGGGTGGCGGTCAGCCACGACAGCGACACGGCGATCATCACGCCCACACCGGCCGCGACATGAGCGAGCCGGCGGGGCAGGGGGTGGGGGAGACCATGCAGCGCGATCACCCCCAGCGCGGGGAGCGGGATCAGCGCCTCCAGCAGCTTGATATTGAACGCCAGCCCGAGCGCGGCGGCCGCGGCGTAAAGCCAACGCACGCGGCCGGTGCGACACGCCGCCAGCACCCCGGCGAGCGCCAACACGACCAGGGTCATCATCACGGCGTCCATGGTGTCGCTGCGCGCGGTGAGCACCGACACGGGCAGGACGGCGAGCGCCAGCGCCGCGATCAGCGCGGGCCCGGCGCCGAACACCCGGCGCGCGGCGACGAACACCAGAGGTACGGCGGCCGCTCCCGCGAGGGCCTGGGGAAGCTTGAGCGCCGTCGAGCCGAAACCGAAGACGCCGGTGGAAATCACCTGCAGCCATAGGTCCAGCGGCGGCTTGTCGATCGAGACGCTGCCGGCGGGCTCGAAGGCGCCGAAGAAGAAGTTGTGCCAGGACAGTCCCATGCTGCGCACCGCGGCGTCATAGAACGGGTCGTTGGGGACCTGACCGAGCGCGACCAGGCGCAGCACGGCGGCGAGCGCGGCGACGCCCACCAGGGCCAGCAGCAGCGCCCGGCGATCGCGTTGGACGGGCGCGATCTCGTGGTCGCGACGGCCGGGCTGTGCGGGTAGGCGATGAGCGGCGCGCGCCGGTGCTTCGGCGCGCGCGGGTGCCCCGACCACGGACATCAGGCGGTCCCGGGCAGCCTGGGCCGCGTGTCGCGCAGAGCCGTCAGCTCACGTAGCGCCCGGACCAGCGCCGAGAGGCGGCGGGGGCGCCCGCCCGCCCGTCGCGCGCGCTGGAGCACGTCGACCTCGGTCACCCGCGCACCGCCCCGCAGGGCGCTCGCCAGCAGCTCGGCCCCGATGGCCGGACCATCGCAGGTGAGCTCGCGCGGATCGACCACGTCGCGGCGCAGCAGCTTTAGCGAGCACTCCGGGTCACGAACGGGCAGGGCGAGCAGTCGTCGGGCGAGGCGGTTCCAGATCGCTCGCTGCGCCCGGCGCGGCCAGGTTGCCTGGATGTGCACGCGCCGACCGACCACGACGTCGGCCGCGCCGCATACCTCCACCAAGGCTTCGAGGCGGCGCAGGTCGAACTGGCGGTCGCCGTCGGTGATCAGCACCCACGGCAGGCGGGCGGCGATCAGCCCGGTGCGGACCGCCGCGCCGTAGCCTCGATTGGCGGGATGCCTCACCACGCGCACGCCGGGGACGGCGGCGGCGATCACCGCAGTTGCGTCTCGGCTGCCGTCATCGACCACGATGATCTCGAATCGCCGCGCCACCCGTCGGGCGGCGGCACCGGCCTCGGCGATCGCGCGGGAGATGTTGTCTTCCTCATCCAGGCAGGGCAGCAGGACCGCCAGCCCGTCAAGGCGCGCGGGAGCCGCGGCGGCGGCGGGCCTCCCGTGTGCCCGCGAAGGTGGTGCTGGCAAGCCGGTCATGGCAAACGACCCGACACCCAGTTTGGCGGGCCGGCGATTAAGCGCAGTTAGGCCCGGATTTACCGTGCGCGCGCGCAACCGCTACCCTCGCCGCGCTGTGAGCGCGGAGACCCCCGCCGAGCAGTGCCGGCCCTGCCGGGGGACCGGCACCGTGATCTCGACGCTGGGAGGCGAGCGGCGGGAGGTCACCTGTCCGTGGTGCGAGGGCCGGGGGACGCTTATCGGCGGCCACGATGCGCAGGACCGGAAGGCGGGTGCCGAGGGCCATGGAGCCGGGCGAGCCCCGGACGGGGCGGGGGCCGAGGCGGGCGACGCGGAGCAGCCGCGCCCCTGATTCTGCGGGGTTTCGGGCGAGGAGAGGCCCGCTTCTAGGCCATGTGTCCAGGCGGCCCCTCACCGGCAAAGGGTCGGTGGCGGATGGTCGATGACAGGCGCACAAGGAGCCAGAGCCGAGGTGTCAAAGGCAATGTGCTCGCGAGGGCGCTGCGCAAAGCCACCGGTCTCGATCACACGCACTAGGCGGTGGGAGAGACAGCGGGGCTGCCGAACCGGCATGGACGACTGAGGGCCTGGCGCCAGTACAAACCAATTCGGATCCGAGGAGGATTCAATGTTGCGTACTCTGCGCCAGCGAGCGCGAGACGAGGAGCAGGGTTTCACCCTTATTGAGCTTCTTGTCGTCATTCTGATCATCGGCATCCTGGCCGCGATCGCCCTGCCGACCTTCCTGGGTCAGCAGAGCAAGGGCAAGGACGCCTCGGCCAAGTCGGATGCGCGAAACGCGGTCTCTCAGATGGAGTCGTGTTTCTCGAGCCTGCAGACCTACGTGGGCTGCCCGGCGGCCGACGACCCGTTCCCGAGCAACAAGGTCGTTGTGGGTCCCAACCCTGCCCCGAGCGCAACGCAGTATGCGGTTGTCGCGACCTCGGGGACGGGAACCACGTTCACGATCACCAAGCAGGCCGACGGCACCTACAGCCGCACCTGCTCAGCACCGAACACCGGTGGCTGCCAGAACGGCGGCACCTGGTAGTCGCAACTACTCGCGAGACGTAGTCGCGACTAGCTCAACGGCATCACAGGAGGCGGGCCCCCGGGCCCGCCTCCTTGCTGTGTCCACCCGATGATCAGCCAGCCTCGAAACCATCACATCGGGCCCACACGACATCGATACATGCCGCCGGAGTGGGCTGGACGGCTCTTCGACCCTGGCGTCGATGACTGCAGGAGCGTCGAGCGGTCGCCGATTCCCCTAGGGCGATGCGGATTGGGCGCATTAAAGGCAGGCTGCTCCGATATCGCTGGCTCCGGTTGGCCGGCGAGGAGGGCGGATTCTCGACCGTCGAGCTCTTGGTCGTGGCGGCGATGCTGCCGGTGGTCCTGATGGCGGTCCTGAAGCCGCTGGACACGGCCAGCAAGCTGTCTCCCCGGGCCGTCGAATACACCCATGCGGTAACGGACGGACGCGTCGGCCTCCAGCAGATGGTCCGCGAGATCCGCCAGGCCTACCAAATCCTCGGAACCACTCCCAACTCGATCTGGTTCCGGACGGCCATCAATGGCGACGACGAACAGATCTTCTACGAGTGCGACGAGCCCTACCCGGCGAGCCGCAGCAACCCCTACGCCTCCAGCTACCACCGCTGCCTGCGGGTAGCCGCGCCCAGCTCGGGCTCGCTTCCCTCGATCGCCGGCGGGGCGGTGGTAGTCGATCGCCTGGTGAACGGCACGAGCACCGATCCGGTGTTCACCTTCACCCCGGACGGGATCACACCCACCTACGTGGAGGCCCAAGTCAAGCTCCCTGCGCGCGGTGAGCTCGCGGTCGGGCTCACTCACACCATCACCCTGGACGATGGCGCCTACCTGCGCAACAACGCGCTGGGCTAAGGGCCCGCGAGCCGCCGGGGTCGCCCGCCGCGTCGCCGCGGCGGACGGGTTCACCCTGATCGAGCTGCTGGCGGCGATCGTGGTGTTGACCGTGGGCATTCTCGCCGTGGGAACGGTGATCGCCTCCTCGACGCGCGAGTCCGGGGTCTCCGAGCGCCAGCAGACCATGATCGACCGGGGCCAGAAGGAGATCGAGCGGATCGAGTCCTTGTCCTACGGCCAGATCGCCGACAAGGCCGTGCCCACCAGCAGCTCGAGCGACTCGAGCAACCCGCTCTTCTACTACTCGGTCTCGAGTGCCAAGTTCCAGTGGGATCAGAGCGCAAGCGCGGGCGCGATGAGCCCGAGCAACAGCGACGCACTGGTGGTGGACGCGGCCAACGGCGGAGTACAGGCGGGACCTACGCCGTGGAACGACGGACGCCTGAGCGGCAACGTCTATGACTTCGTGACCTGGGTCACCGATCCCCACTGTGGCCCGGGATGCCCGGCGAGCAACGACTACAAGCGCGTCACCGTCGAGGTGACGATCGACGGCGGCCGGCCCAAGAAGCCCATCCTGCTCTCCTCGCTGGTCTCCGATCCGAAGGCCACGCCGGCGGGCACAGTCCTCAACGGCAACGCCAACCCGCTCGACAACCCGACCATCAACTGCCAGGACGCCTCCGGCCACACGGTCCCCTGCACCAACAGCGTGGGCTCGGCCAGCATCAACAAGTGGTACATGACAGACACCGCTGCGCCCAACGCCTACGCCGCCCCAAGCGCAAACCACGCCACCCGTCCGACCGTCGCCTCGACCGGTACGTGCACGTCGACCACGACCACCGGCTGCCCGGTCCCCGACCTGCTCAACACCTCTCCGCCGCCCGCCCCCAGCCCGACGCCGCCGCTATACAACTACTCGAACGAACAGACCCAGCCGCCCGCGTACGTGGGCGGGCGGGTGCTGCACCGCGACGTCCCCTGCTCGCAGACCCCCACCAGCACCGACAACACCAAGGGCGAGCGGTGGGTCAGCGCCCCGCTCTCGGCCTCGCTAGTTCTCACGGGCAACGGAGGGATGACGCTCAACACCCAGACGCTGGGGGGGACTGCAGGCAGCGTCACCCTGTGCGTCGCCGTCTACGACGTCCCCAACTCGATCACCAACCTGATCTCCAGCCCCCCGACCTTGCTCGGCGTCGTCTCCTACACGCTCTCGCAGTGGCCGACCGCGGCCACCCCGATCTCGTTCACGTTCGGCTTCCTCAGCTCGGGCACGGTCACCCTCGCCTCGGGGCACCGCGTGGGACTGCGCATCTGGGACTCGTCGGTCTCGGGTAGCGACATCGCCGTCGTCTACGACCACCCCTCCTACGTGTCCGAACTGGAGCTGGAGAGCCAGTGAGAGGGCTCGTAGGCAGACTGCGTGGGGACGAGAGCGGCGTGGCCATGGTGGTGGCGATGGGCGTCATCCTGCTCCTGACGCTCATCACCGGCGTCGTCCTGGCCGCCTCGGTGCAGCTGAGCGCCACCTCCAACACCGACACATTGCGAAAGCGCGCCCTGGAGGTGGCCGAGGCCGGCCTCCAGGCGACCAACTACCGGCTCAACCTGCTCGCGCCCTCGTCTTCGAACTGCATCGGGGGCTCGAGCGAGACCGTCCAAGCTCCCGGCACCGGCAGCAGTGTCTGTCCGTCGTACACCGAGTCGGTCGGCAACAGCTCTTCGTATACGACATGGACCACGCCGGTGTTCAGCGGGGTGGGGACCTGCGCCGGCGTGTCGGTCGGCACCAGCTCCACCGTGCAGGAACGCTGCGTCACCTCCCAGGGCACCGTCAACGGGGTCTCGCGCCGGGTGCAGGTCAGGGTCGCCGCCTATGCCGCGGCGCCGATCTTCCCGGTCAACGGCGTGATCGGCCTGACCAGCGTCACCCTGGACAACTTCGCCGGCCTCGCCGGTACGGAGGCCAGCAACGGGCTGATCTCGCTCAACCACGGGGCGAGCGCGACCAGTACCACCCTGGGGCCCTCTGCTCCCGCTCCCAGCCTCAAGAACGGCGCCAGCGATGGCACCGTCACCCAGCGCACGGCGGCGCAGGGCAACTTCGTTTTGTCGCCGGTAAACCCGGGCAACTCTGCTACCAGCAACGACGACGGTCGCATCACCAACGGACTCCATTCGCCCCCGGTGTCGCCCTCTGACCCGGCCAGCGGTACCGTAAGCTTCGACGCCTCCACGCGCATCCTGTCCCTGAGCGGCGGCTCGACTGCCGGGAACCTGACGCTGGGCGGCGCGGTCTACAACTTCTGTAGCCTCACGCTAGGCAACGGCGCGACGCTCACTCTCGGATCCGGAGTTCGGACGGTCATCTTCATCGACTCGCCGGCGCGACCTGGCTCGGGTTGCCCGAGCGGCAGTGGCACCCTCACGGAGGCGAACGGGGCCAACATCACCAACAACTCGCCGGCCGCGCCGGGATCAAGCATCGCCCACGACACCACCGCGCTGCAGATCTACGTCTACGGATGGCCGAGCTCGTTCAGCAGCAGCGCCAACGTCGTGTCGCTGGGCAACAGCTCGTCCTTCTTCGGCACGGTCTACGCCCCGCAGTCGACGATCAGCGTCAACAACAGCGCCGCCTACTACGGGGCGATGGCGGGGAACGTCGTGAACTTCAACAACGGCGGTTCGTTCACCGGCGACAACAACGACCAGCTCATCTCGTCGGTCCCCTACGGCTTGTACTTCCGCACCGCCTGGCACGAATGCCTGCCGGCCCCGACGAGCAGCGATCCCCAGTCGGGGTGCTGAGGCTGGACGGATCGCCGAGCGAAAGCCCGCGCGCTGCAGCACTGATCCGCTCGGGCCGATGCTGGTGGCGATGGGTACATCAACTGTGTCTGCCCTCGCCGCGGTGCCGGTCCCCCCGGGCCCGCAGCGGCTAGCCACCATCGGGCGTCGCCTGGCGCTCGTCGCCGCGGTGACCTGCGCGTGGCTGGGCGTCATCGAGCCGGTCAGCGCCAACGCCGGCCCCCTGGCCGCGATCACCGCCATCGCCACACCGGCCGTCGGGCAGCCCGTGACCTTCGATGCCAGCGGCTCCACCCCCGCCGGCTCGATCGTCGATTACCGCTGGGACCTGGACGGCAGCGGGACGTTCGCCACCGACACCCACACCAGCCCGAAGGTGACCCACGCGTTCTCGGCGCCGGGACCGGTGGCGGTGTCGGTACGCGTCACCGACAACCTGGGAGCCACCTCGACGGCGACCGACAACCTGGTGGTCGGCGGCGGCTCGACGGGTTCGGGCGGCTCGACGGGTTCGGGCGGCTCGACGGGCACGGGGGGCTCGACGGGCTCGGGCGGCTCAACTTCATCCGGCGGCCCGAGTTCGGGTGACGGATCGAGCGGGTCAGGCTCGGGCTCCGACGGCGGCGGGGCAGGCGCGGTTACCCCGCTTGGCCCGAGCGAGCTAGCGCTCATCGTCCCCGGGAGCCGAAGCTTCTTCGCCGCCATCACGGGCAGCCCGCGGCGCCGGGCCGGGACGGTGGCTGCGCACGGGCTGTGGCTGAACGTGCTCGCCGACCGCCCGGCCCGCTTCGACCTCCGGCTGGTGGTGACGGCGGCGGTCGCCCGCCGGCTGCACCTCGCGCCCGGAAAGCGCGCCAAGGGGCGCGCGAGCAAGGGCCTGGTCGCACTCGCTACTGCGACCACCAGGCTGCCGGTGGCCGGCCAGCGTCCCTTCGATCTAAAGCTCAACGGGGCTGCTCGCTCGGCCCTGCGACGCCTCCGGGGTCGGGTATCGCTCGCGGTAACCGGGGTGGCCACGGACGCCGCCGGCCACAAGACCGCGCTTCGCCGCGGGTTCCTGCTCGCCCGCTAGCTCGCACTCACACCACCAGCCGGGGGACAGAGCGCCCCGAGGTCCGATCGTCCAGACGCCTCGGACTGCCTCAACTACTCGGCCGAATCCTCCGATATCGCCCGCGGGAGACGAAGGTGCACGCCAACTTTCTCGAACTCGTCTTCACCGCGATCGGCGGGCTGATCCTCGGCTCGTTCTTGAACGTGGTCATCCACCGCCTGCCGCGCGGTGAGTCGCTCGTGCGCCCGGGCTCGCACTGTCCCCACTGCGGGGTGTCCCTGCGGCCGTGGGACAACGTGCCGCTCGTGTCGTGGCTTGTATTGCGTGGACGCTGCCGGGAGTGCGGCGAGCCGATCGCCGCGCGCTATCCGCTCGTCGAGGTCGCCACCGCCCTGTTGTTCGTGGCCGTCGTCGCCCTGCGCGATTCGACGGTCGGCATCGTGCTGGGCCTGGCGCTGGTCGCCGTCCTGGTGCCGGCGGCGCTGATCGACCTCGACCACCGGATAATCCCCAACCGCCTGCTCCTGCCGGCGGCGGCGGTGGCCATCCTCGCCGGGACGGCGCTGGATCCGGCGGGGGAGCCCGAGCGGTTGATCGCCGCCGCGGCCGCCGGGGGGTTCCTCCTCTTGGCCGTGCTCGCCTATCCCCGGGGCATGGGCATGGGGGATGTGAAGCTCGCGGCCGTCATGGGCCTGTTCCTGGGCCGGGCGGTGGGTCCGGCGATGCTGGGCGCCCTGGTCGTGGGGGTGGCGGTGGGAGCCGTGGTGATCGCCCGCCACGGGGCGGTCCGGGGGCGAAAGACCGCCGTTCCGTTCGGGCCCATGCTCGGCCTCGGTGGCCTGGTCGGCCTGTTCGCCGGCGGGGCGATCGTCTCCTGGTATCTGGCCACATTCGCCTAGGAACTACGGGGGTTAAGGGCTAGGCGCCGGGCGCCTGGACGGATGGCCAATCAAGGCCATCCATCGCTTGAGTCAACGGCGACGCTGGGCGATACGGAGGGTGCCGGGCGGCAGTGGAGCGTTGCCCGTGAAGGCCTCCGAAATGCTCGAACGACTCAGCTCATCCGCGCGGGACCTGGGAGCCCGCCTGCACTCAACCGGGCCGAGCATCAGCCTGCCCAAGCGGGGTCCGCGACGGCCGCGCGGCGACCGCCGGGTGATCACCGGCCTGGATATCGAGCCCGGCCACTTGATCGTCGCTCGCGCGTCCGTCAACGGGCGGTTGGCGGTGGAGCGGGCCGCGGGGCTCCCGCTGGCGCCCGGGGTGGTGCGCGACGGCGAGGTGGGGGACTTCGACGCGCTGGTGAACGCGTTGCGCAGCCTGTTCGAGCAGCACGATTTCGATCGGCGGGTGCGGGTCGGGATCGCCAACCAGCGCGCCGTGGTTCGCACCCTGGAGCTTCCCCCGATCGCTGACCGCGGCGAGCTCGAGGCGGCCGTGCGCTTCCAGGCTCAGGACGCGATCCCGATGCCGCTCGACGACGTGGTCCTGGACTTCCAGGACGTCGGTGTGGTGGAGTCCGAGGCGGGCCCTCGCCAGCGAGTGGTGCTGGTGGCCGCGCGCCGAGACATGGTCGAGCGACTGCTCGACGCGCTGGGGGCGGCCGGGCTGCGCACAGAGGGCGTGGACCTGGCTGCGTTCGCGTTGCTTCGTGGTCTGGCTCCGCTCTCGGCTCAAACCGACGGCCGGGTGCTTTACATGTCGATGGCCGGGCTCACCAACCTGATCGTCGCCGAGGGCGGGGTTTGCGTGTTCACCCGACCGCTGTCGACCGGTCTGGAGGCCATCGCCGCCAGGGTCGCCGAGCGCCTGGGCGTAGCCGTGGAGCGGGCGCGCCAGCTCGTGCACGGCATCGGCCTGGCCCAGGAGGACACCGACCAGCCCGGCGCCCCGGATACGCGCGACGCTGGCCCCGCTGCGCCCGAGGCCGCCGCGCCCGAGGACGAGACCGGTCCTCCAGAGGCGCCCACTCTCGCGCCCGTCCAGGACGAGCCGCGAGCAGAGCCGGAGGGTGCTGGAGGGGAGGCCGCCGACCCGCAGACGGAGCCCGACCAGACGCCGGCAGAAACGGATCCGGCGCAACCCGCACCCGAGCAGCTCCTCCCCGCACCGGAGGCGGCGACGACCCAGCCGCCGCAGGCCAAGGCCGACCCCGAGCGCCAGGTCGTCGAAGCGGCGATCGCCGAGGGCCTGCGCCAGATCGCGGCGGAGACGCGCAACTCGCTCGACTACCACGCGAGCCTGGGCGGGGGGGCCCAGGTGGAGCGGATCGTGCTGTGCGGCCCCGCCGTGGATGTCCCCGGGGTTCCCGCCTACCTGCAGCAGGCGCTGGGTACGCCGCTCGAGGTCAATCGTGCGACCGAGGCCCAGCCGGGGGCGGCGGGGGGTCTCCCCGCCAGCTGCCTGAGCGTCGCCGCGGGCCTATCGGTATCCGAGGTCGGGCCGTGAGAGCGGTCAATCTCATACCGGCCGAGCGTCGCCGCGGCGGCGCTGGGAGCGCCGGCCGGTCGGGTGGAGGGGCCTACGTGGTGCTCGGCACCCTCGCCGGCCTGGTGCTGATGGCGGTCCTGTGGGCGGTGGCCCACCAGCAGGCCGCGGATCGCAGGACGCAGGCGGCGCAGGCGAGCGCGCAGGCCTCCAGCGCCGAGGCCCGCAGCTCGGCCCTGGCCGGCTATCGCCAGTTCGCGGACCTGCGTAACCGGCGGGAGCGGGCGATCGCCCAGCTCGTCGCGGGCCGATTCGACTGGGCGCTCGTCATGCGCGAGGTGGCGACCGCGCTGCCGGCGGATGTCCGGCTGCTCAGCTTCACCGGCAGCCTCACACCGGGCGCCGCCGCTTCGGGGGCGGGCGCGCCGCCGCCCCCAGTGCCCGCGAGCTCCGCGTCGGCCGCTGGTCAGGGTGTGGGCCCGTCCGTGCAGCTCACGGGATGCGCCAGCGGGCAGTCCAACGTGGCCGAGATCTTGCGCCGCCTGCGGGCCGTCCCCGCGGTTGCCGATGTGGCGTTGTCCTCGTCGGTCAAGGGCGGGTCGTCGGGCGGGTCCTCCTCGTCCGGGGCCTCCACCCCGTCGGGCCCGTCCTCATCGGGTCAGTGCCCTCCTAGTCGGCCCACGTTTGCGCTCGTGGTTTCTTTCACCACCGCCGCCGCCGCGACCGGCGGGCCGGCCACGGCGCCGCCGGCCTCCGGGCAGCCGACCGCGGGAGCCGGGCAGCAGGCCCCACCCACCCCGGCGGCGTCTTCGACTCCACCCGCCGGACGGGCAACCACGGTCACCAGCCCGACGCCAAATAAGCCGGCCGCGTCAGGAGCGCGCCCATGAGCCAGCGAGACCGTACGGCGCTGATGATCGTGGCGGCGGTCGCGCTGCTCGCCGCGCTGTGGTTCGTAGTGGTTTCGCCCGAGCGCAACAAGGCCTCGGCGGCGGGCGCCGCGCTGGGCTCCGCCAAGGCGCGGCTGGCCAGCGCCGCCGCCGACGAGCGCAATGCCCGGGTCGCCCAAGCGACGTTGAACACCAACGTCGGTGTCATCAGCGCGCTGACCACGGCGGTGCCCGCGAATCTCGGGGTCTCGCCCCTGCTCGATGAGCTGCAGAGCACCGCGCAGCGCCAGGGCGTGGACTTCACGGCGTTCAAGACCCAGGTAGCGGGGAGCGGGCCGTCCGGGGCGCCCGCCGCCGCCGCTGCCGCAGCAAACACTGCGTCTCGGCCCAACCCCACCACACCCGGCGCGAGCTCCCCCGCCGGAGGCGGAAGTCCCCCCGCCGGAGGCGCGAGCCCGGCCGGAGGCGCGAGCCCGGCCGGATCCGGGGCAAGTGCCCCCGCGGCCGCCGCGAGCCCGGCCGCCGCAAGCGGAAGCCCAGCCGGCGCCGGAGCCGCGGGCGGTGGCTCCAACTACCCGACCCTCCAGCTTTCGCTCACCTTCTCCGGCGACTACCTGCGTCTCGCCAGCTATCTCGACGCGTTGAACCGGTTCACCACGATGCACGGGCAGGACGTCCAGGCCACCGGCCGCCTGCTCAGCATCTCATCCGTTCAGCTCGGCTTCCAGGCCGGTCAGGGGGGGACCCCGCGGATGCAGGCCGCGGTGAACGCCACCGCCTACTCGCTGCCCACGGGCGAGCCCAACCCGGCCAGCCTGCTGGCATCCCTCTCCCCGGCTTCTGCCCAGTCGGGCGCGGTCCCCGCCAGCGCGCCGGGCCGCCCGCCGGACGCGCCACGGGCCGCCCCCGCGCCACCGGCCGCCCCGGTGCCCCCGACGGCGGCGACGAGGGCGGGGCCATGAGCTTCGTGCGCCTGATCGTGGCCGACCTGGTCGAGAAGCGGCTGTGGCCGGTCGCCGCCGTCCTGGCTGGCGCCACGGTGGTGGCGCCGGTGGCCATCTCGACGATGGCCAACCACACGGCCGCCCAGAGGCGGCTCTCGCACCCGCCTTCAAGCGTGCTTTCCAATCCGGTGTCGCCCGCGCTGCTCAGCCAGATTCGCAGCGGCTCGGGCGATCAGCCCCAGTCCGGGGCCGGCGCCCGGCTCCACGACCCCTTCGGCGCCGGCGCCGTGAGCGCCGCGCCGGGGGCCGCGGGCGCCTCGGCCTCGGGACAGGCGAGCAAGGTCTCGACCGGCGCGGGGTCTGCGGGCGGGACGGGGTCCTCGGGCAGCACGGCGGCGTCCGGATCGGGCTCGGGCGGGGCGAGCAGCAGCGGGTCCAGCGCCACCACGACGAAGGCCTCCTCCACGACGCCGTCGAAGAGCAGCTCGGGGCGCCCGCGGACGAGCACCCCCAAGGCCCGGGCGGTGAGGCTGGGAGCGCGCGGGGTGTTCCGGGTCTCGATCGGCTTCGGCCAGGCGGCGAGCTCGCGCGGCCGCAGCGACCTGCGCCGCTTGTCCCTTCTGCCCTCCCGCCAGGACCCGGCGGTGATGTACCTCGGGGTGCTCAAGGGCGGACGCCAGGCGGTGTTCCTGCTCAGCTCGCACGTCACCCCCAGCGGGGATGGCAAGGCGCTGCGGTGCGTTCCCACCGGCTGTCACTTCCTCTTCCTGCGGCCCGGCGACACCGAGTTCCTCGACGTCCACACCAGCGCCGGCCCGCTGGTGCAGTACGAGCTCGACCTCAACTCGATCGCGGTGCGCCGCACCCGCACCGCGAAGGCGGCGAAGAAGGCGCGTCGCGTCGAGGACGCCCAGGGCGCCGCGCTGGTGCACGCGTCGCGCCCGACCAGCTCGGCCGTACCCACCGCCAAGAGCACGGGCGAGAAGGCGGGCACCGTGCTGTCCAAGCTCACCTACGCGCCCAGCCTCGGCATCGTGGTGCCCCACCGCGAGGTGGTAAAGAGCGCCGGCCTGCGCGCCATGGCCGCCGCGGCGGAGCAAGAGGCGGCGGCGCCGGTCGCGGCCCCGCCACCCCCGGCCCAGACCCCGACCGGCCCCTAGCCCCGACCGCCGCGCCGGTCGCGCGCGGGCGGCGTCTTTCGGGCCGGAAAACGGCCCCCTCATAAGCTGTGAAGCCATGGCGCTTCGGCTCATCACCGCCGGCGAATCCCACGGACCGGGCCTGACCTGCGTCCTCGAGGGCCTGCCCGCGGGCCTGGAGCTCGCCCAGGAGGAGCTCGACCGCGACATGGCGCGGCGCCAGCTCGGGCACGGCCGCGGCGGGCGCATGAAGATCGAGAGCGACCACGCCGAGGTCAGCGGAGGCGTGCGCCACGGGCGCACGCTCGGCGGCCCCGTCGCCCTGCAGGTCGACAACCGCGACTATGAGAACTGGCGCGAGCGCATGAGCCCGTGGCCGGTGGACGGCGAGATCGACGAGGTCCACCTTCCCCGCCCCGGCCACGCCGACCTGGCCGGGGTGCAGAAGTTCAAGTTCACCGACGTGCGCAACGTGCTCGAGCGCGCCAGCGCGCGCGAGACCGCGGCGCGGGTGGCCGGCGGCGCGGTGTGCAAGGCGTTCCTGGGTGCCCTGGGCGTCGAGGTCTTCTCCCACGTGCTGCAGATCGGGACCGTGCACGCGCCCGCCCCGCGCGAGCCGCTGGCCCCCGCCGACTTCGCCGAGGTCGACGCCTCGCCGGTGCGCTGCCTGGACCCCGAGGCCACCCGGAGGATGGTGGCCCACATCGACGAGCAGCGCCGGGCCAACGAGTCGCTGGGCGGCGTCTTTGAGGTGCGGGCGTTCGGCCTGGTGCCCGGATTGGGCTCCCCCGTCTCCTGGGAGGAGCGCCTGGACGGCCGCCTGGCCGGCGCCCTGTGCTCGATCCAGGCGATCAAGGGCGTGGGTCTGGGGGAGGGGTTCGAGCTGGCCGCCAAGCCGGGCTCGGAGGCCCACGACGAGATCTTCTACACCGACGAGCGGGGCTTTCACCGCCACACCAACCACGCCGGGGGGCTCGAGGGCGGCATGACCACCGGCAATCCCCTGATCGCGCGCGCGGCGATGAAGCCGCTGCCCACCCTGACCAAGCCCCTGCGCTCGGTGGACATCGCCACCCACGCGCCGGCCGAGGCGCTGCGCGAGCGCACCGACTCGTGCACCGTGCCCGCCGCGGGCGTGGTGGGGGAGGCGATGGTCGCGCTGGTGCTCGCCGACGTGCACCGGGCCAAGTTCGGCGGCGACCACATGGACGACGTGCGCGCCTCTCTGGAGGCCTACCGTGAACGCATCGGCTGGCCCGTCGGCTGAGCCCGCCCCGGCCGGGGCGGGCGCCGGGGCGGGGGCAGGGCGCGGCGCCCTGGTGTTCGTCGGCTTCATGGGGGCCGGGAAGTCCTCGGCGGCGCGGATCGCCGCCGCCGCGGCGAGCGGCCGGGATCCGCTGGACTCCGACCGCCTGCTCGAGCAGCGCTTCGGCCATCCGATCGAGGTCGAGTTCGAGCGGGCGGGGGAGGCGGCGTTCAGGGCTGCCGAGGAGGAGCTCGTCTGCTCGCTGCTCGCGCGCGCCGGCCCGGGCGAGGCGATCTCGCTGGGCGGCGGCGCGGTGGGGTCCGAGCGGGTGCGCCAGGCGCTCGGCTCCCACACCACCGTCCTGCTCGAGGTGACCGTCGAGCTGGCCTGGGAGCGGGCGGGTCACAAGCGCCGTCCCCTGGCGCGCGATCGCTCCGAGTTCGAGCGCCTGTATGAGTCGCGGCGCGGCCTCTACGAGGACGTGGCCGACGCCATCGTCCCCGGGGGCGACCGCGAGGTGATCGCCCGCGCGCTGCCCGAGCTGCGGCGCCTGGCCGACGCGCGCCGCGCCGAAGGCCACGGCGCCCGCCTGGTGTGGGCCACCAGCGCCTCGGGCGACTACCCGGTCTACCTGGGGCCGGGCCTGCTCGGCCCGGGGGCGCCGTGGCCCGCGCTGCCGGCCGGCGGGGCCTCGCGCCGCTTTTTGGTCACCGACGAGCACGTGGGCCCGCTCTACGGCGATCGCGTCGGGCCGCTCGCCGCCCCGGCCGTCACCCTGCCCGCCGGCGAGCAGCACAAGAGCCTCGAGGGCGCCGGGCGCGTGTGGCGCGAGCTGGCCGGCGCCGGCATGACCGGCCACGATCACCTCGTCGCGCTGGGCGGGGGCGTGGTGGGCGATCTGGCCGGCTTCTGCGCCGCCACCTATCAGCGCGGGGTGGCGGTGGTGCACGTCCCCACCAGCCTGGTGGCCCAGGTCGACTCCGCCTACGGCGGCAAGACCGGCATCGACCTGCCCGAGGCCAAGAACTACGTGGGCGCCTATCACCAGCCCGCCGGGGTGATCGTCGACCCCGACCTGCTGGGGACGCTGCCCGCGCCCGAGCTGGCCGCCGGCTACGTCGAGGTGCTCAAGACGGCGCTGATCGCCGGCGGCCCGCTGTGGGAGCGCGTGGCCGAAGGCCAGCAACCCGACGAGCAGATGATCCTCGGCTGCGCGCGGACCAAGCTCCAGATCGTGGCCGCCGACGAGCGCGACGCCGGCCCGCGCCAGACGCTCAACCTCGGCCACACCGTGGGGCACGCGATCGAGACCGCCACCGGCTATGCCCGCTACCGCCACGGCGAGGCGGTGGGGCTGGGACTGCTCGCCGCCCTGCGCCTGTCGGGCCAGGACGAGCTGTGCGATCAGGTGCGGGCGCTGCTCGACGCGCGCGGCCTGCCAGTGGCGCTGCGCGGCGCCGACCCGGAGGACGTGCTGGCCGCCGTGGCCCGGGACAAGAAGCGCACCCCGGAGGGGGTGCCGTTCGTGCTCGTGGAGCGGCCGGGCGCGGTCTGTCCCGGAACGCTGGTGTCCGAGCGTGACCTGCGCGCCGCGGTGGACGAGCTGGCCGCCGGCGGGTAAGCATGGGCGTCGTGCGCAACCGGGTGGAGGTCATGCACGGGGTAAACCTCGACGCGCTGGGCCGCCGCGAGCCCCGGCACTACGGCGATCTCACCTACAAGCAGCTCGAGGTCCGGGTGGGGGAGTTCGGCCGCGCGCTCGACCTCGAGCTGCGCTTCTTTCAGAGCAACTCCGAAGGCGAGTTCGTCGAGCACCTCCATCGCCTGGAGGGGATGGCCGACGGGATCCTGATCAATCCGGGGGCCTGGACGCACTACTCGTGGGCGATCCACGACGCGCTGGAGATCGCCGGCCTGCCCTCGGTCGAGGTTCACCTCTCCGACGTCGAGCACCGCGAGCCGTGGCGGCGGGTCTCGGTGGTCTCCGATCTGTGCGTGGCCACGGTCTCGGGCCAGGGTCTGGAGGGGTATAGGGAGGCGCTGGCGCGCCTCCGGCAGGAGCTGACCCCCTGAGCGCGCCGCCCGCCTCGCCCCTCGAGCGTTGCGAGCGCATCGCCGGGTGGCTGAGCGAGCGCCAGCTCGACGCCCTGCTCGTCTCCGCGCCGGTCAACGTGCGCTACCTGACCGCCTTCACCGGCTCCAACGGGCTGGCCGTGGTGGGGTCGGGCGACCTCGAGCTGCGGACGTTCGTCACCGACTTTCGCTACCTCACCCAGGCCGCCGCCCAGGTCGACGCCAGCTTCGAGCGCCACAGCGCCTCCACCGAGCTGCTGGACGCCCTGCCCCGCCTGCTCTCGCCGCCGCGCCTGGGGCGCCAGGGGCTGCGGGTGGGATTCGACGACGCCCACCTGTCGGTCAAGCAGCACGAACGGCTGGCGGGATCGCTGCCCGAGGGGGTGGAGCTGGTGGAGGCCGGGGGCATGGTCGAGCGCATGCGCGAGGTCAAGGCCCCGGGCGAGCTGCAACGCATCGGCGCGGCGACCGCGCTGGCCGACGCCGTACTCGAGCGGGCGCTGGACGGGCGCCTGTCGGGGCGCAGCGAGCGCGAGGTGGCGCTGAGCCTGGAGTACGAGCTGCGCCGGGAGGGCGCCCAGGCGCCTAGCTTTCCCAGCATCGTGGCCAGCGGCGAGCACTCGGCGCTGCCCCACGCCGAGCCGCGCGACGTCGAGATCGCCCCGGGGGTGCTGGTGACGATCGACATGGGGGCCGAGCTCGACGGCTACTGTTCGGACTGCACGCGCACGGTGGCCACCGGGGACCCCGGCGCGGAGGCGCGCGAGGTCTACGAGCTCGTCCTGCGCGCTCAGCGGGCGGGGCTGGAGGCGGTCGGACCCGGGCCCACCGGGCGCGAGGTCGACGCGGTGGCCCGGGAGGTGATCGAGGACGCCGGCCACGGCGAGCACTTCGGCCACGGCCTGGGTCACGGGGTGGGGTTGGAGGTGCACGAGGGGCCCCGCCTGTCGCGCCAGCGAGCGGGCTCGGCCCTGGCGCCCGGAAACGTGGTCACCGTCGAGCCGGGCGTCTATCTGCCCGGGCGCTTCGGGGTGCGCATCGAGGACCTGGTCGCGGTGACCGAGGACGGCCGCGAGGTCCTCACCCGGCTGCCCAAGGAGCTGCGCCGGGTGGGGTGACGGCGGGGCGGCCGGGGGCGCCCGGGCGACGCCGGGCGGGCGGGCGACGCTGGCCGCGCCCGCGGAGGTAGATTCGCGCCGACAGGCGACGTCTAGGAGAGGAGCCGGATGGCGGTCAAGCTGCACCGCTGCAGCATCATGTGGCTGAAGTTTGGAGGGCACCCGTGCTGGCGGGTGCAGAAGGCGCTCGACGACGCCGGCGTGGAGTACGAGGTCGTGGCCGGTCCCCTGTCACGAGGCAAGCGCACGCGCCTGACCGAGCTCACCGGCCAGGAGAAATACCCGGCCATCGAGTTCGAGGACGGCACCGCCTACCGCGCCGAGTCCAAGGACATGGCGGCGACGATCCGCGAGGGCCGACTCGATCAGCGACGCGACCCGGGCGCCGGCGCGACCGCCCAGTAGCTCGGCCGGCGCCTCGTCGGCTCCCGCTCTGGGCGGCGACGGTCGCCGAGGGCCGTCAGCCGGCGCTCGGCAGGCCGGGCTCCTCCCCGGGCGAGTCGACGCCCAGGCCGTCCATGCGCGCCAGGAACGCGGCGATCCCGGCCAGGCCCCAGTGCCAGGATGGATCGCCGGGCAGGCTCCACCGGCCCCGGGTGCGGTTCTCGAACCACACCACGCCGCGGCGGTCGCGGCCGGCCACCGCCGACAGCCAGGTGACGGCGCCCTGGGCGGCGGTGGCGAAGCGGGCGTCGCCGGTCTCGCGGGCCAGGTCGTCCAGGAACCAGCCGATCCCCGGCGCGCCGTTGTCGAGACTGGTGTGGACGACGTCTGCGCCCAGGTCCTCGGGCCACGCCAGTCCACCCCGCTCGGGGAGGGCGCTGGCCAGCAGCCAGTTGCCGGCGCCGATCGCGGTCTGCAGGTCGACCGGGTCGTGGGTGAGGTGGTAGGCCTGCAGCTCGACCCAGCCGACCCCCGCCGCCCCCTCCTCGATCCCGGTGGCGTACTGGACGTCGGTCAACCCCGGGTCGGTGGGGTCGAAGGTGATGGGCCAGCGCAGCCCGCCGCGGTCGGGCTGGGCCCGGGAGCGCACGAAGGCCAGCAGCCGCTGGGCGTCGCGCAGCCAGCGCGGGTCGTGCGTGTGCTCATACAGGCGCAGGAACGTGTACGCGCATCCGGTGGAGCCGGCGAGAAAGCCCAGGAAGTAGTGCTCGCGCCCGGCGCCCCAGGGCATCGCCCCGATGCGGGCGATCAGGCGCTCGAGGTAGCGGGCGCCGGCCAACGCGTAGGTCTCATAGCGGCGGTCGCCGGTGCGCTGGGCAAAGACGTCGAGCGCGTAGATGGTGCCGGAGTTGCCTTCGCCGATGCCGGTGCGGTAGCCCGGGGCGGCGTCTCCGCTGTCGTCATAGGCCCAGCGGCAGCGCCCGGCCGGGCAGGAGGCGCCCGGGGGGGCGCTGGCCCGGTGCTCGAGCCAGCGCAGGGCGCCCCGCGCCGTTCGGCGGTAGCGGGCCGAGCCGGTGGCTTGCCCCAGGCGCCACAGGGCGTCGGCGATGCCGGCGGCGCCGTCGTCGAAGGAGGTGAAGTGGGTGCTCGAGACCTTGCCCCCCGGGTCATGGAAGTCGGGCCAGCGCAGCCCGTGACCGGTGCGCTGGGCCACCGCCAGCAGCCAGTCGCCGGCGGCGCGCGCCCCGGCCAGATAGCGAGGGTCCCGTCGGATGCCATAGAGGTCGAGCAGGCCGATGATGACGCTGGCCGCGCCCACGTCGCGGTCGGTCTGAAGGTCGGGCGCCTGGATCACGCTTCTCCACGCCCAGCCCCCGCCGGGCCCGCGCACGTGGTGGGCCAGCAGGGAGCGCCCGGCGGCGTCCATCAGCCGGGCGAGCGCCGGCGAGGCACTGGCCTTCGCCGGCCCGGGGAGCGCCGCGGGTGCGGGGCCGGCGGCCGCGAGCGCGCAGACGGCAGCCGCGAGCGTGCAGACGGCGGCGGCGGTGGCGCGGAGTCGCTTGCGCCGCATGCGGCCTGACGCTGGCAGAGCCAGCTAAGAGAACGATCAGCGCACGGGCGAAGCGCCGCGCTCGATGATCGAGCTAGCCGCTGTGTCTAGCGCGGGGCCTCGGACGGCTTGGCCGAGGCGCGATCGAACACGAGCATCAGGCGATCGGCCGGGTCTTCGTCTGGATCGGGCGGCTCAAACGGGAGACGCGTCAGCACCCGAACGGTGTCGAGCTCGGGGTACTCGACCACCTCGGGCACCCCCTTGGTGGAGAGCATCAGGTAGCGCGCGGGCGCGTCGGAGCGATTGGCGAGGGTATGGGCGCCGCGGCGCCCCCGGGGGAAGGAGACGACGTCGCCCGGAGCGAGGTCATACTCGCCGTCGAGCGTTCGCAGCGTAGGGGTCCCGGCCAGCACGACGACGAGCTCTTCCATGGCGTGATGGATGTGAAGCGGGATGACCTCCGCTCCCGGGGCGAGCTCGTACAGGGTTCCCCCGAGCAGCTCGGCGCCGGCCCGGCGGGCGACCTGCTCCCCGCGCATCCCCCCTCGCTCGACGCTGAACGTGTCGGCAAAGACATTGGGCCTGGGCTCCACGCGGAGATCATGGCAAAGGTCCGGGCGCCGCCGATGCGGCCTCGCGGGAGCCATCGGCCGCCCCAGGGCCGCTGGGCGCGTCGGAGCCGCGCTCTGGGACCCTCGGTCCTCGCCGAGGTGCGATTACCCTGATCGCTGGTGATAAGTACCAACCAGTTCCGCAACGGCAACCACATCGAGGTCGAGGGGACGGTGTTCAAGATCCTCGACTTTCAGCACGTAAAGCCCGGCAAGGGGGGGGCGTTCGTGCGCACCAAGCTCCGCCGTGCCTCCGATGGCGCGGTGATCGACAGGACGTTTCGCGCCGGAGAGAAGTTCCGTCCCGTCCGGACCGAGGCGCGAAAGATGCAGTTCCTGTACGCGGATGGCACCGACGCCCACTTCATGGATGCCGAGTCCTACGAGCAGCTCTCGGTGCCCCAGTCCGCCCTGGCCGACGCCCTGCGGTGGGCCAAGCCCTCCGACCAGGTCGATGTGCTGTTCATCGACGAGGCTCCCTCAGACGTGCAGCTACCGAGCGCGGTGGACCTCGAGGTGTCCGAGACCGATCCCGGGGTGCGCGGCGACACGGCCTCGGGCGGGGGCAGCAAGCCGGCCACGCTGGAGACCGGAGCGCGAATCCAGGTGCCGCTGTTCGTCAATGTCGGCGACCGGGTGCGCGTCGATACCCGCTCGGGCGAATACGTTTCCCGCGCGTGAGGCGCGGGCGCGGTTAGGCCACGGCTCGGAATCGGCATGCGTCGCAGCGAGCAACGACGAGCCGCGGTGGTCGCCCTCTACCAGCACGGCCTCACCGGCCAGAGCCTGGACGACGCCTTGGGCTCCGCCGCCCATCCGTTCACGCGGGCCCTGGCCCACGCCGCCCTCGAGCGCGGCCCCGAGCTCGACGCCCTGATCGAGCGCCACTCCGAGCATTGGGCCCTGGAGCGCATCGCCCCGCTGGAGCGGTCGATCATGCGGGTCGCCCTCGTGGAGATGCTCGACCCCCATGCGGTCCCCGCCGAGGTCGCGATCCCCCCCGAAGGGGCCATCGACGAGGCGGTACAGACAGCCAAGGTCTTCTGCTCGGCCGACGCCCCCGGGTTCGTCAACGGCATCCTCGCCGCCGTCCTGCGCGAGCTGCGCGACAATGGCGCCGAGCGGCGCGACTCGCCGGCCTCCGCCCGATGACCGACTCCCTCGACGAGCTGATCGACCGACTCGAGCGTGCCGCCGAGCAGCTGCGCTCCGGCGAGCTCTCGGCCGACGGTGCCGCCAGCCTGGTCGAGGACTGCGCCGGACTGGCCAGCGAGGCCGCCACCGAGCTCGAGCGCCTGGCCCAGGCCGGGGCCCACGATCCGCCTCCCGGCCAGGAGCCGCTGCTGTGAGCATGGAGCTGGGGGCTCGATCCCAGGGGGAGGCGGCGCCGTCGGTGGCCTATCCCGACGAGCTGCGCGCGCTCGTCGAGGGCCACCTGCGCGAGCTGCGCTTCTCCTCGGAGGCCGGCACCTCGGGTCTGGAGGAGGCGATGCGCTATTCGCTGCTGGCCGGTGGCAAGCGCATCCGCCCGGTGCTCGCCCTGGCCACCGCGCGGGCGATCGACTTTCCCCTCGACGCCGCCTTGCCCCTGGCCTGCGCCCTCGAGCTGATCCATACCTACTCGCTGATCCACGACGACCTGCCGGCGATGGACGACGATGAGCTACGGCGGGGCCGTCCCACCTGTCACGTCGCCTTCGGCGAGGACGTCGCCATCCTGGCCGGCGACGGCCTCTACGCCGAGGCCTTCCGGCACGTGCTCAGCCAGCCCGGCGGCTCGGCCCCGTGCACCCTGAGGGCGATGGCCGAGCTGGCCGCGGCCACCGGGGTGGGCGGCATGGTGGGCGGTCAGTATCTGGACGTCTCGGGAGCGGCGGCCACCGACGCCGCCGGGCTGCGCCATCTGCACGAGCTCAAGACCGGGCGACTGATCGCCGCGTCGGTCGACTGCGTATTACTCATGGCCGGCCGGCCCGAGCATGACAGAATGGGCTATCGCCGCTTTGCTGGCGAGCTCGGTGTCCTGTTTCAGATCGTCGACGACATCCTCGACGTGACCGGGACCGACGCTGCGCTGGGCAAGCCGCAGGGGAGCGACCAACGACATGGCAAACGCACCTACGTCAGCGAGTTCGGCCTCCCGCGGGCCCGTGAGCTGGCCGCCGAGTCCTACGCTGGGGCCGGCCAGGCGCTCCAGCGCGCCGCCCCGGCCGGGGCACCGGAGCTCCAGCAGATAACCGACTTCATCTACACCCGGACCTCATGAGCACCGAGCCACCCCGCGACGATCCCTCCCCACCCCCCCTGCTCGACCGCATCGCCCGTCCGCAGGACCTTCACGACCTGAGCGAGGAAGAGCTGACCCAGGTCGCGGGGGAGGTGCGCGAGCACATCATCGAGACGGTGGGCGAGGTCGGCGGGCACTTCGGCGCCAACCTCGGAACCTGTGAGCTGGCGGTGGTCCTGCACTCGTTGCTGGACTCGCCGCGCGACAAGCTGCTGTGGGACGTCGGGCATCAGGCCTATCCCCACAAGATCCTCACCGGCCGCCGCGACGAGCTGGCCACCATCCGCCAGTACGAGGGTCTGGCCCCGTTCTGCTCCATCGCCGAATCCGAGCACGACATCATGGGCGCCGGCCACGCCTCCACTTCGGTCGGCTACGCGGTGGGCATCAAGGAGGGCATGCGGGTCGCCGGCCAGCCCGACGCCGGCAAGGTGGTGGCGGTGATCGGAGACGGCGCCATGACCGGCGGCGTCGCCTTCGAGGCGATCCACCAGGCCGGAGGCCTGGGCACCCCGATCGTGGTCGTCCTCAACGACAACGGGATGTCGATCGCTCCCAATGTCGGCGCGCTCTCGCGCTACTTCAATCGCGTGCGTCTGAGCCCCCGGCTGTGGCACGCCCGCGAGGGCGTGGAGGGCGGATTGACCAAGCTGCCCGGCGGTATCGGCGCGGCGTTCGAGCGCCTCGGCCCCCAGCTCAAGGAGTCGATCAAGGCGTTCTGGGCGCCCGGGCTGTGGTGGGAGGAGCTCGACTGGGCCTACACCGGGGTGATCGACGGTCACGACGTCCACGCGCTGCGCGTGGCGCTGCGCGGGGCACTGGCCGCCGAGCGGCCGGTGGTCGTGCACATCGCCACCGTCAAAGGCAAGGGCTTTGCCCCCGCCGAGGAGGGCGGCCTCGAGGGCATGGAGAAGTGGCACGCGGCCAAGCCGCGGTCGATCTCCAACGGCGCCCCCACCGCCAGCCGCCCGTCGGCCGGCGCCAAGCCGCCGCCCCAGTACACGACCGTGTTCGGAGAGGCCCTGGTCGCCGAGTGCAAGCGCGACCCCCGCGTGGTGGGCATCACCGCCGCGATGAACTCCGGGACCGGGCTGAACATCCTCCAGCGCGAGCTGCCCGAGCGCTACTTCGACATCGGCATCGCCGAGCAGCAGGCGATCCTGTTCGCCTCCGGCCTGTCCCTTCAGGGGAGCAAGCCGGTGGCGGCCATCTACTCGACATTCCTGCAGCGGGCCTACGACCAGATCGTCCACGACGTCTGCCTGCAAAAGCTAAACGTGGTATTCGCCATGGACCGGGCCGGCCTGGTCGGAGACGACGGGCCCACCCACCACGGCGCGTTCGACATCGCCTATCTGCGCTGCCTGCCGAACATCGTGCTCATGGCCCCCCGCGACGAGGCCATGCTCGTGCACATGCTGCACACCGCGCTGCGCTACGACGATGGCCCGATCGCCCTGCGCTACCCGCGCGGCGAGGCGCTAGGCGTGCCGCTGCCGGGCGCCCCGTCGCCGATCTCCATCGGCACCGGCGAGATCCTTCGCGCCGCGCCAGCCGAGGCCCGGGCTCGGGTGGCGATCGTCGGATACGGCACCGGGGTGACCAAGGGGCTGGAGGCCGCCGACCTGCTCGCCGAGCACGACATCGCCGCCACCGTGGCCGACGCCCGTTTCGCCAAGCCGATCGACGCCGGCCTGATGGCCCAGCTATCGGCCGAGCACGAGCTGCTGGTCACCGTCGAGGAGGGCGTCCTGGCCGGCGGCTTCGGCAGCGCGGTCTGGGAGACGCTCTCCGAGGCCGGGGCGGCGCCCCGCATCCTGCGCGTCGGGCTGCCCGACCGCTACGTCACCCACGGCAAGCCCCAACTCCTGCACCGCGAGGTCGGCTACACCGGGGAGCGGATCGCCGAGCGGGTCAAGGCGGCGATGCTCGAGCCCCACTCGGCGCTGAGCCGCGCCTGAGCCGGCGCCGGACGTGAGACGGCCCGCGCGCTGCGCGGGCCGCTCGGGGAAGAAATAAAAAGAAACGACCCGCTCGAGGCGGGCCGTTTCAGGGGAGGGAGAGATGCATCTGTTGGCCCGGGTATGGTCGCCGCCCCGGCCGCCCGGCTGTGTGATGTGCATCACACAGACCAGATGCAGCGGCTCCCGCCATTTGCGAGCCTTGCCCGATGGAGCCCGACCCGGACATCCAGCGGCTGACCCAGGGCCTCAACCGGGCGGGGGTGAAGACCAAGTGCCCGGCGTGCGGCGCCAAGGAGTCGGTGCCCGCCGAGCGGCCGGTCCTGCTCCCCGCCGCGGGGACCGGGGAGGGGTTTTCCGCGCTAGCCGTCGTATGCAAGAACTGTGGTCACATCGGCCTGCACGCCGCGGGCGTGCTGGGCCGGCTCAGTGACTCGCAGGAGGCCTGACAGAACGCGGCGCCAGGCCGCGTCCGGGGCCCGACGCTACGGTTTCGGCCGTGGCCCGGCTCCGGCTCGATGCCCTGCTCGCCGAACGCGGCATCTTTCAGTCGCGCTCCCGCGCCGCCGCGTCGGTGCTCGCCGGCGAGGTCCATGTCGGCGCCGAGCGCCGGCTCGCCGACAAGCCCGGGCAGCTGGTCGACGACGACGAGATCGTCGCGGTCGCCGAGCCGCCTCGCTACGCGTCCCGGGGCGGCATCAAGCTGGCCAATGCGATTGCGGCGACCGGTCTGTCGGTCGCGGGCCGGCGGGCGCTGGACGTCGGCGCCTCCGCCGGGGGGTTCAGCGACTGTCTTCTCCAGCACGGTGCGCGGGACGTGATCGCGGTCGACGTCGGCTACGGCGAGCTGCACTGGCGGCTTCGCCAGGATCCCCGCGTACACGTGCTGGAGCGAACCAACGCCCGCCATCTGACGCCGGCCGATCTGCCCCACCGGCCCGATCTGGCCACCATCGACGTCTCGTTCATCTCGCTGGCCAAGGTGCTCCCGGCCGTGCTGGGCTGCCTGCCCGAGCGCTTCGACTGCCTGGCCCTGGTCAAACCCCAGTTCGAGGCCGGCCGTGAGCAGGTGGGCAAGGGCGGAGTGGTGCGCTCGGCCGACGTCCGCCGGCGCGTCCTGGCCGACGTCGGCGCCGCGGCGGCGGCGCTCGACGCCGGCGTGCTGGGCTTCGTCTCCTCCGGGCTACCGGGCCCCAAGGGCAACCGCGAGACGTTCGTGTGGCTGGCCGAGCCCGCACGCCCCGGCGCGCACCGCCGGGCCCGCGACCTCGAGCCTCTGGCCCAGGTCGCCGAGCCGCAGGTTGCGCCGGAGGGGAAAGGATGAGCCCGCGCGCGTTTCGGGTGCTGACCCACGGGCGGCCGTCCGAGGTCGCCGAGGGCCTGGAGCGCCTGGGGCGGGCCGCCGGGGAGCTGGACATCGAGCTGCGCTTCGACCACGAGGAGACCCGCAAGCACGGGCTCACCGCCCGCCCCGGGGTGGCCGTCGACGCCGACGGCGACGACGGTGTCGAGCTGGCGTTCGTGCTCGGGGGGGACGGCACGATCCTGCGCGCCCTTCGCCGGTTCAGCGGGACCGAGGTTGCGGTGCTGGCGGTCAACTTCGGCGAGGTCGGGTTCCTGGCCACCCTCGAGGCCGACCGGGTGGAGGAGGCGGTCCGGCGGGCCTGCGCGGGTGACTTCGAGCTCATGCGGCTGCCCGGCCTGCTCGTGGAGGGCGCCCAAGCCGGGAGGGACCTGGCCCTGAACGACGTCTCCTTTCACCGCCGGGCGGGAAAGCGCGTGGCCGAGCTGTCCTACTCGCTCGACGAAACCGAGGTGGGAAGCGTGCGCTGCGACGGCCTGGTGGTTTCCACCCCGGCCGGCTCCACCGGCTATAACCTGGCCAACGGCGGCCCAGTGCTGGCGTGGGGAGTGGAGGGGTTCGTGGTGTCGTTCATCGCCCCGCACGCCCTCACCGCCCGCCCGCTGGTGGCGGCGCCGGCGGACCTGGTCACCGTCTATAACCGATCGCGCTGCGCCGTCGACGTCTCCCTGGACGGCCGGCTGGTCGGCGAGCTGGCCCCCGGCGGCGAGAGCCGGGCCCGCTTCGTCCATGACGCCGGCCTGCTCGCCCAGCTGCCCGGCTCCTCCTTCTATCGCCGCCTGCGCGAGAAGTTCGGCGAGCTCTCTCGCTGACCGCCGGGCGGCGGCGACCGTGCCGCCGGGCGGCGGCGACCGTGCCGCCGGGCGGCGGCGACCGTGCCGCCGGGCGGCGGCGACCGTGGATCCGTCACCGCCCGCTGATACACCCCGGACCGTGCTGGCCGAGCTGCGGGTGGAGAACCTGGTGTTGATCGAGCGCGCCGAGCTGCGGCTGACGGCGGGTCTCAACGTGCTCACCGGCGAGACCGGGGCGGGCAAGACGGTGCTCGCCCACGCCATGGACCTGCTCCTGGGGGGCCGCGCCCGGCCGGGGATCGTACGACCGGGCGCCGCCGAGGCCTACGTGGAGGGCGCCTTCGAGCTACCCGACGGGCTGGCGGCGGGCGTCGCCGAGCGCTTGGCGCCCGACGCCCCCGAGCTCGTGCTCGCCCGGCGGGTGGCGGCCGACGGCCGCACGCGCGCCTACGTCAACGGCAGGTCGGCCACGGTGTCGGACCTGCGTCAGGTCGGCGGTGAGCTGCTCGCCTTCTACGGCCAACACGAGCACCGAAAGCTCACGCTCGCCTCGGCGCAGCTGGAGCTCCTGGACGGGTTCTGCGGGGACCAGCAGGCGGCCGACCGGGCGGGCTGCGCCGCCTCGCACGCCCTGGCCCGAGAGGCCCAGGAGGAACTCGATCGCCTGGCCGAGCTCGGCGGTGCCCGCGAACGCGAGCTCGACCTGCTTCGCTTCGAGCTGGCCGAGATCGAGGAGATCGGCCCCGAGGAGGCCGAGTACGCCGAGCTGGTTTCCGAGCGCGAGCGCCTACGGCACTTAGACGCCCTGACCGGCGCGGCGATCGGCGCCGCCGAGGCGGTGGCCGGCGCCGACGACCCTGGCGCCGGCCCGGGGGCGGTGACGCTGCTGGCCGGGGCCGGGGCGGCGCTGGACCGGGCCGGGGGCGTGGACCCTCAGCTCGATGCCCTCGGCGAGCGCCAGCGGGCCCTGACCGTGGAGGCCGAGGAGCTGGCGCGCGAGCTCCGGGCCTACGGCGAGGGACTCGAGGTCCAGCCCGGGCGCCTGGAGCAGGTCGAGGAGCGTCTGGCCGACGTCGAGCGCCTGATGCGAAAGCACGGGGGGAGCGTGTCCTCGGTGCTCGACCACGCCGCGCAGTGTCGTCGCCGCTGCGCGGAGCTCGACTCGGCCGAAGAGGCGACAGGGCGCGCCCGCGCACGGCTGGCCGAGGCTCAGGGCGCCATCGGGCGCCACGCCGGCGCGCTGCGCCGGCGCCGCCGCGCCGCCGCGCCGCGCCTGGCCCGGGCGGTGCAGGCGCGGCTCGCCGACCTGGCCATGGAGGGCGCGACGTTCGAGGTGGAGCTGAGCCAGCGCCCGGCGGGACCCACCGGCGCCGACGGGGTCGAGTTTCGGATCGCCCCCAACCCCGGGGTCCCCGCCGGACCGGTGCGGGAGATCGCCTCGGGGGGCGAGCTCTCCCGGGTGATGCTCGCGCTGATGGGTGCGGCGAGCGCCGGCGGCGCTCCCACCCTGGTCTTCGACGAGGTCGACGCCGGCATCGGGGGCCACACCGCGCGGGCGGTGGGAGAGGCACTGCGCGAGCTCGCCCGGCACCGGCAGGTCCTGTGCATCACCCATCTGCCCCAGGTGGCCTCGCTGGCCAAGCGCCACTTCTCCATCGCCAAGGACGACCCCGCCGACCGCCCCCGGGAAGGCGCCACCACTCGGGCCGAGGTGCGCGAGCTGGCCGAGGCGGAGGTGGTGGGGGAGCTGGTGCGGATGCTCGGCGCCGACGGCGGCGACGCGGCCGCGCGGCGCCACGCCCGCGAGCTGCGGCGGGCCGCCTGAGTCGCCCTCAGGCGGCCGCGGGCGCTACGCTCGTCAGCTCAGTGTCCGTCGCACCCGCACGCAGCGCGCCGGCATCGGTGGGCGTGGGGCCCGGCCCGCGTACGATCATCGGCAACGCGCGGCCGGGCCGGCGCACCAAGGTGCTGGTCAAGCGCCTCAAGAAGGGCGACATCGCGGTGCTCGACCACCACGATCTCGATCGCGTCTCGGCCGAGGATCTGATCCGCATCGGCGTCGCCGCGGTGCTCAACTGCCAACGCTCGACCAGCGGCCGCTACCCGAACATGGGTCCCCTGCTGCTCGTGCAGGCCGGCATCCCCCTGGTCGACCTGCCCGACGACCACCTGTTCAGCGTGCTGCGCGACGGTGACCCGATCGCCGTCGAGGACGGACGCGTCCTGCGGGAGGGCGAGCTCGTCGCCCAAGGCATCGTGCAGGACCCGCAGTTGGTCCGCCAGGCCACCGAGGAACGAAGGCGCCAGATCGGCGAGGCGCTCGAGAGCTTCGCCCACAACACGATCGAGCACATGCGCGAGGAGCGCGAGCTGCTGGCCGGACGCATCGATCTGCCCCAGTTCGACACCGACTTTCGCGACCGCCCCGCGCTGGTGGTGGTGCGCGGGGTCGACCATCAACGCGACCTGCGCGCCCTGCGTCCCTTCATCCGCGACACCCGACCGGTGCTCGTGGGCGTCGACGGGGGCGCGGGCGCCATCCTCGAGGCGGGATTCAAGCCGGACATGATCGTGGGGGACATGGACTCCGCCGATGCGGCCACGCTCGGCTGCGGCTGCGAGCTGGTCGTGCACGCCTATCCCGACGGTCGCTCTCCCGGCCAGGGGCGGCTCGAGCAGCTCGGACTGGACTACAAGGTGGTGCCCGCGCCGGGCACCAGCCAGGACGTGGCCATGCTGGTCGCAGCCGAGAAGGGCGCCCAGCTGATCGTCTCAGTCGGGTCGCACTTCAACCTGGTCGAGTTCCTGGACAAGAACCGCCGCGGAATGTCCTCGACGTTCCTCACCCGGCTGCGCATCGGCGAGATCCTGATCGACGCCAAGGGCGTCTCGCGCCTGTACCGGCCGGCGCCCGGCTACCGGCCGGTGCTGGCCATGCTCGGCGTCGGGCTGGCGGCCCTGGTGGCCATCGTGTGGGCCACGCCGGGCCTGCGCGAGGTGGCCCAGCTCCTCTGGCTGAAGCTCAAGCTGCTGCTCGGCCTGGGCTAGTTGGCGGTCGGACCGGCCGCGGCGGCGCAGTAGCCTGCGCCCGCCGTGTTCGATATCCGCTACCACGCTCTCTCGCTCGCCGCGGTGCTGATCGCCCTCGTCGTGGGCCTGTTGCTGGGCGTCGCCATCGGCGATGCCAACCTCGTATCCTCGGCCGAGAAAGGCGTCTCCTCCTCGCTGCGCAAGGACATCACCGCCGCTCAGCGCGCGAACACCAAGCTGCGCCGCCAGCTGGCGGTCCGACGCCGCTATGAGGACCAGATCTACCCGACGCTGGTCAGCGGCCAGCTCCCGCGCCGGCGGATCGGCCTGGTGTTCCTGGGGGCCTCCTCGGACCGGCTGGTGGCGTTGGTGCGCGCGGCCCTGGTCGAGACCGGCGCCGATCTGCGCCAGGTGGTGGTGGTGCGCGAGCCGCCGGATCTCAACGGCCTGTCCTCGGCGGCGGCGGGAACCTCCTACGGTCAGCTGGCCCGCAACCCCGGCCTCGTGCGCACCCTCGGCCAGCGGGTCGGAAGCGAGCTCGTGCGGGGGGTCCGCCGTGCCCGGGGCCGCCTGCTCGACCGGGTAAAGAACGTGCTGTTCAGCTCCTCGGACGGCTCGCTCGACCGCCTCGACGCGATGGTCGTCGTGCGCGACCACCCGCCGCTGCCCTCCGCCGGGCGTGGGCTCAGCGACCAGCTGGACGCCGGATTGCTCGAGGGCCTGACCTCGACCAACGTGCCGGTGGTGGGCGGCGAGCTGACCTCGACCAACCCGTCGCAGGTGCCCTGGTATCGCCAGCAGAACCTGGACAGCGTGGATGACCTCGACGACATCTCGGGCCGTCTGGCGCTCGTGTTCGCCCTGGCCGGGGCGCACGGCGCCTACGGGCAGAAGCAGACGGCCGAGGCGCTCCTGCCCCGCGGAGCCAACGGGCTGCGCTAGCCGTGGCCGGGGAGCCGGCCGGGAGGCCCCCGGAGATCGACCGGGCCCGCGACCTGGGCGACCTGCTGAGCACGACGCTTCGGCTTTGGGGACGCCACCTGGGCGCCCTGAGCGCGGTCGCCGTCTCGGTCGTGGTGGTGGTCGACACGATCGCCGCCGCCGGGCTGGACGAACTGACTAGCCCCTACCGGGCCCGTCCGTCGGTGCGCGAAGAGACGATCTCGCTGCTCATCTACCTGCTCGTCACCTTCCCGGTCGTCACCGCCGCCCAGACCCGGATCGTCCTCGAAGCCGCCGCCGATCGCCGCCCCAGCCCGTGGCGGGCGATCGCCGAAGCGGCCGACCTGTTCCGAACCCTCCTGCTCGCGGTTATCGCCTACGTCCTGGCGGTGCTGGTCGGGAGCATCCTGATCATTCCCGCCATCTACTTCGCCGTCAGCTTCTACCTCTTCATCCCCGCCGTGGTGGCCGACCGGCGGCGAGGCCTGGACGCGCTGCGCCGCAGCGCCGAGCTGGTCCGCGGCCGGTGGTGGCGGGTGCTGGGAATCGGCTTGGTCTACGCGGTGATCATCACCCTGCTCACCGGGCCCCTCGGATCGGGCTTCGACGAGCTCGCCCGCGCCGCTAACGCCGAGGTCCTGTTCGTGGTGGGGACCATGGTCGTGCAGACGGTCACGCTCTCCTTCGTCTCGGTGGGAGCCACCTTGGTGTTCTTCGACCTCCGCGCCCGCCACGCGGGCGCCAGCCCGACCCCGGCCCCGGTCGGGCGTCGGGATCGGGACCCCGACGAGCCGCCCGGGTCAGACTGAGCGGGGCCGGGTAAATCGCGTGTCCGCTCGCGCCGCTACGGTGGCCCGGTGCACGCCGTCCCCTTCGTCCTGGCCTCGATTGTGGCGGCCGGGATGGCACCCGCGGGGCTGCGCGAGCTGCACGAGCGGGGGCTCGTGCGGGACAACTACCGCGGTCGCGCCCTGCCCTGCCCGGCCGGCCTGGTCGTGGTGGCGGCGGCCGCGGCGGCGCTGGTGCCGCTGGCCGGATTGGCGCAGCTCGCCGGGGCTCACTGGCTGCGCCCGGAGCTGCCCACGGTCGCGCTCTACGCCTTCGGGGTGGCCTTCCTGGGATTGGCCGACGACGCGCTGGTGGGAGGGGCCCGGGGCTGGCGCGGCCACGGCGCGGCGCTGCTGCGGGGACGGCTGAGCCCCGGCGCCCTGAAGGCGGTGGGCTCGCTGGGACTGGCCCTCCTGGCCCTCGCCGGTCCCGGACGCAGCGACGCCGACTACCTGCTCGGCGCCGCGGTCCTGGTCCTGGCCACCAACCTGTTCAACCTGCTCGACCTCAGGCCCGGTCGCTCGATCAAGGCCTTGGCGCTGCTGGGCGTCGGCCTCTCGCTGGGGGCCTGGGATCTGGCGCCGCTGTGGGCGCTGGGCCTGTTCGCGGGACCGGTGCTCGTGCTCGGGCTCTATGACCTGCGCGAGCGCGCCATGCTCGGCGACACCGGATCCAATCTGGTGGGCGCGCTGGCTGGCCTGTGGCTGGTTCTCACCCTCTCGACGCTCGGTCTGGCCATCGCCCTGGCGATCATGGCGCCGATCACCCTGTACGGCGAATTCCGCTCAATATCCGCACTGGTGGAGCGGGTGCCGCTACTGCGTCACTTAGACTCACTGGGACGCCCCCTGCATGCCTGACACACGACGCCCCACTCGCTTCATCTTCGTCACCGGGGGCGTCGTTTCTTCGCTGGGCAAGGGGATCGCCTCGGCGTCGATCGGGCGCCTGCTCGTCGCGCGCGGGCTCAGCGTGGCCCTGCAGAAGTTCGATCCCTACATAAACGTCGACCCGGGGACGATGTCCCCCTACCAGCACGGCGAGGTGTTCGTCACCGAGGACGGCGCCGAGACCGATCTGGACCTCGGCCACTACGAGCGCTTCACCGACGTCAACACCAGCCGGGCCTCGAACGTCACGGCGGGCGGCGTCTATCACACGGTCATCCGCCGCGAGCGGCGCGGGGACTACCTGGGCGGCACCGTCCAGGTCGTGCCCCATATCACCGACGAGATCAAGCAGCGCATACACCTGATCGCCCAGACCAACGACGTGGATGTCGTGGTGGTCGAAGTGGGCGGCACCGTTGGCGACATCGAGTCGCTGCCCTTCCTGGAGGCGATCCGCCAGTTCCCGGTCGACGTGGGCCGGCGCAACTGCATGTTCATCCATTTGACGTTGGTCCCCTATATCGGCCACGCCGGCGAGCTGAAGACCAAGCCCACCCAGCACTCGGTCAACGAGCTGCGCCGCATCGGTATCGCCCCCGACATGGTGGTGTGCCGCTCGGAGGGGGCGCTCTCACCGGAGATCAGGCGCAAGATCGCCCTGTTCGCCAGCCTGGGGGCCGAGTCGGTCGTCTCCGCCTACGACGTCGACAACATCTACAAGGTCCCGCTCGTCTTTCGCGACGAGGGCGTCGACGAGCTGATCGTCGAGCAGTTCGGCTTGAGCGCCGCGCCGCCCGAGCTCCAGGCGTGGCAGAGCCTCGCCCGGCGTGCCGACGAGGCCCAGGAGACGGTGCGCATCGCGCTGGTGGGCAAGTACGTAAAGCTCGAGGACGCCTACCTGTCGGTGTCCGAGGCGTTGCGCCACGCCGCCTTCCTGCACGGCTGCCGCGTGGAGATCGACTGGATCGACTCCGAGACGCTGCTCGGCGAGGACGGCGAGCGCGAGCGCCTGGCGCGGGCGGACGGGATCCTCATCCCCGGCGGCTTCGGTGGCCGCGGAATCGAGGGAAAGATCACCGCCGCCCGGATCGCGCGCGAGGGCGAGATCCCCTACCTGGGCATCTGCCTGGGCATGCAGATCGCCGTCGCCGAGTACGCCCGCCACGTGGCCGGCATGGAAGGCGCCAACTCCACCGAGTTTGATCCCGAGACGCCGTTCCCGGTGATCGACCTGCTGCCCGAGCAGAAGGAGGTCGCCGACCTCGGCGGCACGATGCGCCTGGGGGCCGATCCGGTCAAGCTGCACACCGACACCCGGGTGCGCGACCTCTACGGCGAGGCGGTGATCTACGAGCGCCATCGCCACCGCTACGAGGTCAACAACCTGTTGCGCCGGCGGTTGGAATCGGCCGGTCTGCGGGTGTCGGGCACCTCGCCCGACGAGCGTCTGGTCGAGGTGGTCGAGCTGCAGGGGCACCCGTTCTTCGTGGCCTCGCAGTTTCACCCCGAGTTCAAGTCGCGCCCCGAGCGCCCGGCCCCGCTGTTTCGCGAGTTCGTCGGGGCGGCGCTGTTGCCAGCGGGCCGCTCTGAGGCCGAGGCCTCGCCGGCGAGCACTTCCTGACGGCCCGCGCTGGCAAGATCCCCGTCGGTGCGGCGCGCCTCTGAACTCGAGCGCGAGCAGCTCAACCGCCTGTTCGCGGAGCTGTGCGCGATCCCCAGCCCGTTCGGGGCCGAGCGGGAGTGCGCCGAGCGCGTCCGAACCGAGCTCGGCGGCGTGGGGATAGACGTCGCCGAGGACGACGCCGCGGCCGCCACCGGCGCCGGCGCCGGCAACCTCCTGGCCCGCATTCCGGGAACCGGGCCGCGGTGGGTGTTCCTGTGTGCGCACCTGGACACGGTCCCGGTCACCGGTCCGATCGAGCCCGTGCTCGTCGACGACGGCTGGGAGAACGCCGCCGAGGCGATCCTTGGCGCCGACAACAAGGCGGCCGTGGCGGTGCTGCTGCAGGCCGCGCGTCGGTGGAGCGCCGAGGCCCCGCCCGCCGGCGTCGAGCTGCTGTTCACCGTCTCGGAGGAGAACGCGCTGGCGGGCGCCAAGGCGTTCGACGCCTCTGTGCTGCGCAGCGGGTATGGCTTCGTCTTCGACCACGCCTCCCCGATCGGGGAGGTGGTGATCGCCTCGCCCACCTACTACCGCCTGGAGGCCGACTTCCGGGGCGCGGCCGCCCACGCCGGCATCCGTCCCGAGGAGGGCCGCTCGGCGATCGCCGCGGCGGCCCGCGCGGTGGGCGCGATGCGGCTCGGGCGCCTGGACGAGGAGACGACCGCCAATGTGGGCACCCTCTGCGGCGGCGACGGCTCCACCAACGTCGTGCCCGAGCGCTGCCGGTTGCTGGCCGAGGCCCGCAGCCTGGACCGCGCCAAGGTGGAGGCCACCGTGGCCGAGATGGTCGACCGCCTCTACGACGCTGCCAACGTCGCCGACTGTCAGTGCGACGTGGACGTCACCGTCGAGCGCCTGTTCGAGGGCTACCGGGAGCGCGGCGACGAGCCCCACGTGTCGGTCGCCGAGCGGGCCCTGCGCGCGTGCGCCTATGAGCCCACCCGGATCGCCACCGGCGGCGGCTCGGACGCCAACGCGTTCGTGGCCGCCGGGGTGCCCTGCGCCAACCTCGCCAACGGAACCCAGCGCAACCACCAGCCCGACGAGCGGGTGAGCGTGGCGGCGCTCGAGGGCATGCTCGACGTGGCATTGGCGCTGGCCGAGGCCGCCGCCGGCGAGCCGCCGGCCTAGCCCATGCTCGTCCTGCGCCGAGGCGAGGTCGTGGCCGCCGGGGCGGGCGGCGAGCCCGAACAGCAGCTCGAGGTCGAGGTCGAGGGCAGTCGTCGACCGGCGATCGCCGACGTGGCGCTGGTCGGCGTCTCGAACGTCGGCGACGAAGTGATCGTCAACGTCCAGGCCTACGAGCTCGGGCTGGGCTCGGGCGGGTTCGACATCGTCCACGCCAACCTCACGCGGGGCCTGTCCGGCGCCGGCGTCCCCGGCGCCCACGTGATGAAGCTCAACTACACCAGCCTCCAGCACGCCGTGGCTCCGGTCGAGGGCGAGGCGCTCGCGCTCCCTTTGGCGGCGCCGGCCGCGGTGTGCGGACTGCACGGCCAGCTGGCTCCCCTTGCCTGGGCCTTCGCCGCCGCCGCGCCCGCGCGGGCCCGGCTGGGATACATCCAGACCGCGGGCGGGGCGCTGCCCGGGTCGCGCTCGCGCGACGTGGACGAGCTACGCGGTCGCGGCCTGCTCGCCGGGCACCTGACCGCGGGCCCCGCCTACGGCGGAGAGGGCGAGGCGATCAGCACACCGGGGGCCCTGCACCACGCCGTCGCCGAGCTCGGCTGGGACGCCGCCGTCCTCGGCCCGGGACCGGGGATCGTCGGCTCGGCCTCGGCGCTGGGCCACGGCGGCATGGCGGCGCTGGACAACGCCCACGCGGCGCTGGCGCTCGGCTGCCCGACGCTGCTCGTCGCGCGCGCGTCCTCGGCCGATCCCCGGCCGCGGCACCGCGGGATCTCCCACCACACCATGACCGTGCTCGAGCTGCTGCTGGGAGCGGTCACCGTCGCGCTGCCCCCGGACGTCGCCGCGCCGGTGGGCCACGAGCCCCACCGCTGGCAGACCGCGGCCGTCGACCTGGACGGCTATCGCGCCAGCGGGCTGCCGTCCATCACCATGGGGCGGACGATCGACGAGGACCCGGCGTTCTTCGGCGCGGCGCTCGCCGCCGGGGCCGCGCTGGCTGGGATGATCGCCCGATGAGCGAGCGCCGGTTCGAGCCGCTGGGGGCAGAGCTCGTCTACCACGGACGCCTGTTCCAGGTGCGGGTCGAGCGCTTCCGCTATCCCGACGGAGAGGAGGTCACCCGCGACGTGGTGCGCCACGGCGGCGCCGTCGCGGTGGTGGCCCACGACGACAGCCACCTATGGCTCGTGCGCCAGCCGCGCGAGTCGGTCGGCGACCCGGACCTGCTCGAGCTGCCCGCCGGGCGCCTCGACGTCCCAGGCGAGGAGCCGCTGCACACCGCCCAGCGCGAGCTGTCCGAGGAGATCGGCAAGGCGGCGGGCAGCTGGGAGCCGCTGGTGGCCTACTACTCGAGCGTGGGGTTCACCGACGAGCTCGTCCACCTGTTCCTGGCCACCCAGCTGAGCGACGACACGAGCGCCGAGTCAGAGGAGAACGAGCGCATCGAGGTGGTGCGCTGGCCCCTCGCCGAGCTCGACGGGGCGCTCGAGGCCACCCGCGACGCCAAGACGCTGATCGGCCTGCTGATGCTCGCGCGCCGACGGGCCGCGCGCTGAAGGCGAGCTTGCACCGGCAAGGAGCCTCGCCCGGGGCGAGGAACACCCCGCCATGGCCACCGCCGCCGCGCCCCCCGGCCCGCCCCCGACCGGTCCCCCCGAGGCCGCCGGGGCCGAGTTCGAGCACCTGGTGCTCGACTTCCTCGCCTACCTTGAGTTCGAGCGCGGCCTGTCGCGCAACACCCTGGAGGCCTACCGCAGCGACCTGCTCCAGCTCGGCGCCTTCCTGAGCGCCCGCGGGGTGAGCGCGCTGGCGGCCGAGCACGGCGACCTGGCCGCCTTCCTGTCCGAGCTGGCCGAGGGCGGGGATGACCGCCCGGCCGCCTCGCCGGCGACCCTGCAGCGCAAGGCCGCCTGCCTGCGCTCGTTCTACCGCCATCTGCGCCGAGAGCAGGTGATGGATCGCGACCCCACCGCCGATCTGCGCGGACCGCGCCGCAGCCAGCGCCTGCCCCACGTCCTCACCCGCGACGAGGTCGCCCGCCTGCTGCGCACGCCCCGGGGGACCGAGCCCGCCGCCCTGCGCGACCGGGCGCTGCTCGAGCTCATGTACGCGTGCGGGCTGCGGGCGTCGGAGGCGATCGGGCTCGAGCTGGCCGACCTGGACCTCCAGGAGGCGGTCCTGCGGGCGCGGGGCAAGGGATCGAAGGAGCGCGTGGTCCCCGTGGGCCGCCCGGCGGTCTCGGCCCTGCGGGCCTACCTGGCGCGCGGTCGGCCGCGGCTCGCCGGGCACGGCGCCGAGCACAAGCTGTTCTTGAACCTGCGGGGCGGCCCCCTGAGCCGCCAGGGCCTGTACAAGATCATCCAGGGACACGCTCGGGCCGTGGGGCTCGACGGCCGCATGAGCCCGCACACCCTGCGCCACACCTTCGCCACCCACCTGCTGGCCGGAGGGTGCGACCTGCGCACGCTCCAGGAGATGCTCGGCCACGCCGACATCGCCACCACCCAGATCTACACCCACCTGTCGGCCGACCGGCTGCGCGAGGTGTACTTCGACGCCCACCCGCGCGGCCGGCGCGGACGCCGCAGCGCGGCCTGAGCGCCGCCGAGCGGCGGGGGCGGCGCCGATAGCATCGGCTCCGATGCGCGTCCCCGCCCGGCCCGCCCTGGTCCTGATGCTCGCCGCCGGCCTGGCGGGCTGCGGGAGCTCGCGCAACCGCCCGCCGAGCGTCACCGGGACGGTTACGCCCACCGGCTTCTACGCCTTCTCGGACGCGCCCTCGGGGCTCTCGCTGCTGGCGCCGCGGGGCTGGCACGTCGACCGCGGACCGGCCCCGGAGGTGGTGAGCATTGTCAGTGGCCAGGGGACGCTCGCCGTGTGGCGCTATCCCCGCACCGAGCCGCTTCCGAGCACCCGCGCTGAGCTGACCAAGGCCGGCCGGGCGCTGGAGCGCGCGGTACGCGAGCGCGACCCGACCTTCGCACTGAGCGCGCGCAAGCTGACGCGGGTGGACGGTCATCCCGGGGTAGAGCTGGTGGGGCAGGAGACGATCGCGGGCGTGCGGCGCAAGGTGCGCTCGCTGCACGTGTACTTCGCCGAGGCCGAGACCGTGTTCGACGCCTACGCGCCCCCGGATGCCTTCCGGGACATCAACCGCACGACGTTCATTCCGCTGCTGAAGTCGATCCGCCTCTCGAGGCCCGCTTGAGCCGTCGGGCCACGGTCGTGGTGCTCGACGCCTGCGGGGTCGGGGCCCTGCCCGACGCCTACCGCTACGGCGACGAGGGCGCCGACACGCTCGGCCACCTGGCCGCCACCGTGGGAGGCGGGCTGCGCCTGCCCGTGCTCGAGCGACTAGGGCTGGGGTCGATCGTGGCCCTGGAGGGCGTGGCGCCCAGCCCCCGTCCGGTGCTCCACGGGCGCCTGCGCCCGCTGGGCGCGGGCAAGGACTCCACCGCCGGCCACTGGGAGCTGATGGGCGTCGTATCGGAGGCAGCGCCGCCCACCTATCCCCAGGGCGTCCCGGCCGAGCTCGTGGCCGAGCTCGAGCGGGCGATGGGTCATCGGGTGACGTGCAACGCCGCCTACAACGGGGTGGCGGCGATCGAGCACTACGGCACGGAACATCTGCGCAGTGGCCGGCTGATCCTCTACACGTCGGTGGACTCGGTACTCCAGCTCGCCGCCCACACCGACCGGGTCCCCCCCGAGCAGCTGTATGGCGCCTGCCGGGCGGCGCGCGCGGTGATGCGCGGCGAACACGCGGTGGGGCGGGTGATCGCGCGCCCGTTCACCGGCGAGCCGGGTCGCTTTCACCGCACGCTCGGGCGCCGCGACTACGCGCTGGCCCCGCCCGCGCGCAGCTACCTGCAGGAGCTCGACGACGCCGGCGTGGCGGTGCACAGCGTGGGTAAGATCGCCGATCTGTTCGCCGGGGTGGGTACCGGAGCCCACCACCCCGCCGCCAACAACGCCCAGGCGATCGCGGCGATCGACTCCCTCCTGCAAGCCCAGGACGACGGCCTGATCTTCGCCAACCTGGTGGAGACCGACCAGGTCTACGGCCACCGCCAGGACATCCCGGGCTTTGCCCGTGCGCTCGAGCTGATCGACGCCGCCGTGGGTGGCTGGCTAGGGCGCCTGCACGAAGGCGACCTGCTCGTGATCACCGCCGACCACGGCTGTGATCCGACTACGCCGGGGACCGACCACACCCGCGAGTACGCGCCCCTGCTGGCGGTGTTCGGCGAGCGCCAGTCCAACCGCCACGATGGGGCCCTGGCCGACGTGGGGGCCTCGGCGCTGCGCTGGCTGGCGCCCCGCGTCTCCAGCCCGCTTCCGGGACGGCCGTTTCTAAGCTGAGGGGTCGATGCCCGAGCTGCCCGAGGTGGAGACCATCCGCAGCCAGCTGGCGCCCAGCATCGAGGGTGGCGTGCTCGCCGAGCTCACCGTGCTCGATCCCCGCTGGTGCGCGCCGCTGGCGCCGGTCGACTTGGCCGCCGCCGTCGAGGACCGCCGCGTGCACGCGCTCGGCCGACGGGGCAAGTACCTGGTGTGGGAGCTGGCCGGGGAGCTGTTCCTGATCTGCCATCTGCGCATGACCGGGACCTTGCTGCTCGACCCCCATACCGTCCCCGCCCACACGCGCGTGCGGATGCGCCTCGCCTCGGGGCGCACGGTGCTGTTCGTGGATCCCCGCCGCTTCGGCACCGGCCAGCTGGCCTCCGGGCGCGCCGATCTGGAGGCGTTCATGGCCGCGCGGCTGGGGGTCGAGCCGCTGGGGTCGGACTTCACCGCCGAGCGGCTGGGCGCCCAGGCGCGCGGGCGCAGGGCGCCGGTCAAGGCGTTCTTGCTCGACCAGCGCCGGCTGGCCGGGGTGGGCAACATCTACGCCGACGAGGCGCTGTTTCGCGCCCGCATCCATCCGCTGCGCCCGGCGGGAAGCCTCACCGCGCGCCAGTGGGCGCGGCTGCGCGACGCGGTGGTGGCCGTGCTGCGCGCCGGGGTGCGGGCGGGCGGGGCGACGATCGACGACTTCCGCGGGGTCGACGGCGTGCGGGGGTCCTTTCAGAACGAGTTCCTGGTCCACCGCCGCGCCGGCGAGCCGTGCCCCGCGTGTGGCGCTTCGATCGTCAAGTTCCTCGCCGCGGGGCGCGGCACCTACGCGTGCGAGCGCTGCCAGCCGCGCCCGCGGGCCCGGCCGCGGCCGCGTTCCGGACGCCTGGGCGCTCGCTGACCCACCGTAGACCGGGGCCGCCCGGCGGCTCGAGCGGGCATCTAGGCGGCCAGCAGAGTCTCGAGGCGTCCGTCCTGGGCCGCCTGCAGCGTCTCGCGATAGCCCCCCAGTAGCTCGTCGCCCACCACCACCTGGGGAAAGCTCATCATGCCGGTGCGCAGCACCAGCTCCCGTCTTCCGGCCGGGTCCTTTGACAGATTGACCTCGGAGAAATCGAGCCCGTGCTGGCCCAGCAGGTCCTTGACCCGCACGCAGAACGAGCACGGTTCGGTCGTATAGACGGTGATGGAGCTCATTACTTCAAAAAGTGTAGCCGTGGCCTGGCTGCCGCCGGGGTGGTCGGGGTGCCGGCGCCGCTGAAGACCCAGGGCATCGTCCTGCGCTCCCTGCGCTACGCCGAGGCCGACCGCATCCTGCACCTGTATACCCCGGATCTGGGTCGGGTAGGGGCGATCGCCAAGGGCGTGCGCAAGCCGCGCAGCCGCTTCGGCGGAAGGCTAGAGCCGTTCTTTCACCTGCACCTCCTGCTCCACCGGGGCCGGGGCGAGCTGATGACCGTGACCGGGGCCGAGACGGTAGCCGGACACCCCGCCCTGCGCCAGGACGCGGGCGCGCTCGACGCCGCCGCGCGCGCCTGCGACGCCGTCGCGCGCCTGTTCGAGACGTCCGAGCCCCATCCCCAGGTGTTCTGGCTGCTGGCCAACGAGCTGGGGCTGCTCGACCGCGAGCCCGGCCGGGCGGGGCACGCCAACGCGCTCGCCTTCCGCCTGAAGCTGCTGGTGGCGGCGGGGATCGCCCCCCAGCTCTCCGGCTGCGCCTCGTGCGGTGACGCCGAGCACCTGATCGGCTTCTCCGGCGCCGCCGGCGGCGTGGTGTGCGCGGCGTGCGAGGCCTCGGGCTTTGCCCTGGAGCGCGACGCCCACGCGTTCATGGCCGACTCCCTGGGCCGCCCGCTGGCCGAGGCTCCCGACGCCCCCGAGCGGGCCCTGCGCCAGGCCGAGCGGGCGATCATCGAGACGGCCGAGCACCACGCCCACGTGCGGCTGCGCCCCGCCCTGGCCGCCTGAGCGCCGCGGCTAGGATGGGCCGCGCCGTCGGGGAGGAGCCATCAGCACCGCGGTCGCCACCAAGTACGTCTACGACTTCGCCGAAGGCTCGCGCGAGATGCGCGAGCTGCTCGGCGGCAAGGGCGCCAACGTCGCCGAGATGACCCGCATCCTTGGCCCGGAGCGAGTGCCGGCCGGGTTCACCATCACCACCGAGGCGTGCGTGGCCTACATGCAGGCCGAGCGCTCGGCGGGCCCGCCGCTGGGCGCGGTGGAGGGGCTGGCCGACCAGGTCGGCGAGGCGCTGGGGCGCCTGGAGCGGGCGGTGGGGCGGTCGCTGGGAGACCCCGACGATCCCCTGCTCGTCTCGGTGCGCTCCGGCGCCCGCGAGTCGATGCCCGGGATGCTCGACACCGTGCTCAACCTGGGCCTGACCGACGCCTCGGTGCGGGGGCTGGCCCGCGGGACCGGCAACGAGCGCTTCGCCTGGGACTCCTACCGGCGCTTCGTGCAGATGTTCGCCAACGTCGTGCACGGGATCGCCGGCGAGCGGCTCGAGGCGGAGATCGAGGCGCTCAAGGAGAGGCGGGGGGTGGACCTGGACACCGAGCTTTCGGCCGACGACCTGCGCGAGCTGACCGCCACGTTCAAGGGCCTGTTCGCCCAGGAGACCGGCGGGGAGTTCCCCCACCATCCCCGGGCCCAGCTCGAGCAGGCGATCGGCGCGGTGTTCGACTCGTGGACGGGCGAGCGCGCGGTCTCCTACCGGCGCATCAACCGCATTCCCGACGACTGGGGCACCGCGGTCAACGTCCAGCAGATGGTGTTCGGCAACCGCGGGCAGACGTCGGGCTCGGGGGTGGCGTTCAGCCGCGACGAGGTCACCGGTCGCCCCGAGCCGTCCGGGGACTTCCTGGTAAACGCCCAGGGCGAGGACGTGGTCTCTGGCGTGCGCAACACCCAGGAGCTGGCCGAACTGGCCCAGGTGATGCCCGACGCCCACGCCGAGCTGCTGGACATCCTGCGCACGCTCGAGCGCCACTACGGCGACATGCAGGACACCGAGTTCACGATCGAGGAGGGGCGCCTGTACATGCTGCAGACGCGCGCCGCCAAGCGCCCGGCCCAGGCGGCCATGCGCTTCGCGGTCGACGCCGTCTGTGAGGGTCTGCTGTCGCGGGCGCAGGCGCTGCTCACCGTCGACGCCGCCAGCCTGGAGTCGCTGCTCCATCCCACCTTTGACCCGGGCGCCTCCTACGAGGTGCTGGCCCGCGGCGTGAGCGCGTCGCCCGGCGCCGCCCGCGGCGAGGTCGTGTTCACCGCCGACGCCGCGGTGGCGGCCGCGGCCCAGGGCCGCGACGTGATCCTGGTGCGCAGGTTCACCGAAGCCGACGACGTGGCCGGCTTCTACGCCGCCCGGGGCATCCTCACCAGCGAGGGGGGCAAGGCCTCACACGCCGCGCTGGTGGCGCGGGGGATGGGGCGTCCGTGCGTGGCCGGCGCCTCGGCGCTGGAGGTCGACCCGGGGGCGGGGGAGGTCCGCGTGGATGGCAAGGTGATCCGCGAGGGACAGACCATCGCCATCGACGGCAGCAGCGGGGCGATCACCACCGACGACGTGCCGCTGGTCGAGGCGACCGTGAGCGAGGAGTTCGAGCAGGTCCTGGGGTGGGCCGACGAGCTGCGCTCGCTCGCCGTGCGCACCAACGCCGATACGCCCGCCGACGCGCGCCGGGCTCGCGAGTTCGGCGCCCAGGGCATCGGGCTGTGCCGGACCGAGCACATGTTCATGGCCTCGGACCGGGTGCCCAAGATGCGGGCGATGATCCTGGCCGGCTCGGCCGAGGACCGGCGCGCCGCGCTGGCCGAGCTGCTGCCCCTGCAGCAGCGCGACTTCGAGGGCCTGTTCGAGGCGATGGAGGGGCTGCCGGTCACCATCCGCCTGCTCGACCCGCCGCTGCACGAGTTCCTCCCCGACCGGGCCGAGGTGCAGGCCGCGCTCGAGCGCGCCCGGGCCGAAGCGTCGCCCGAGGTGGGAGACCTGGAGCGCACGCTTGACCGGGTGGAGGCGCTGGCCGAGGTCAACCCGATGCTGGGCACCCGCGGCTGCCGGCTGGGAATCCTGTACCCGGAGATCTACGAGACCCAGGTGCAGGCGATGATGCGGGCCGCCCGCGCGGTGCGCGAGCGCACCGGCCGCGCGCCGCGCCTGGAGGTGATGATCCCCCTGGTCGACTACGAGCGCGAGCTGGAGCTGATCCGCGACCTGGTGGTGAGAACCGGCCGGGCCGAGGGGATGAGCGAAGGCCACGACTTCGCGGTGGGGACGATGATCGAGCTGCCGCGGGCGTGCATCGTCGCCGACCGCATCGCCCGCCACGCGGACTTCTTCTCCTTCGGCACCAACGACCTCACCCAGACCGGGTTGGGTTTCTCGCGCGACGACATCGAGGCGCGCGTGCTTTCCCGCTACATCGAGACCAAGATCGTCGACCGCTCGCCATTTGAGACCGTCGACGTGCCCGGGGTCGGCCAGCTCGTGCGCATGGGCGCCTGGCTGGGGCGCTCCGAGAAGCCCGAGCTCGAGCTGGGGGTGTGCGGCGAACACGGGGGAGACCCCGACTCGATCGCCTTCTTTGCCGGCTCGGGCATCGACTACGTGTCGTGCTCGCCCTATCGCGTGCCGGTGGCCCGGGTGGCCGCCGCCCAGGCGGCGATCCGCCAGGGGGACGGCGGCTCGGGCTGAGCGGTTGACATGTGACCATTTGGTCACGTATGATCGGGGCATGGACGCGGTGTTCAGGGCGCTGGCCGACCCGACCCGCCGGAGGCTGCTCGACGAGCTGTTCCGGCAGGACGGGCAGCCGCTGGGGGCGCTCGAGCGGCGGCTGCCGATGACGCGCTTCGGCGTGATGAAGCACCTCAAGGTGCTCGAGGAAGCCCGCCTGGTGGTCACCAAGCGGCGCGGGCGCGAGAAGCTCCACTTCCTGAACCCCGTCCCGATCCGGCTCGTCCACGACCGCTGGGTGAGCAAATACGCCGAGCCCTGGGCCGCGAGCCTCACCGGGCTCAAGCACCGACTGGAGGACACGACGATGGAGAAGGTGTTCGAGATCTACATCAAGACGACGCCCGAGCGACTGTGGGAGGCGATCACCGACGGCGAGGCCCGGGCCAAGTACAGCTTCGGGGTAAAGACCAACTCCGAGTGGACGGCCGGCTCGGGCTATGACTCCTCGGTCCCCGGGGTGATCGACATCGCCCGGGGAGAGAACCTCGAGGTCGATCCCCCGCGTCGCCTGGTCCAGAGCTTCACCGCGCTGTGGAGCGACGACGTCCAGGCGGCGGGGACGTCGAGGATCACCTGGGAGATCGAGCCGGTCGGCAGCTCGTGCCGGCTGACCGTGACCCACGACGAGCTGCCCGAGGGCGCCAACCCCGAGCTCTACGGCGGCTGGCCGATGATCCTCTCCGGCCTGAAGACCCTGCTCGAGACGGGAGAGCTGCTCGACACGCCGGGGTCGCTTCGCTACTCGCAGGTCTCAGGGCCCGCCGCCTGAGCGGTCGGGCCCAGCCCCGGGGCGTAAGCTGCGCCACATGGAGCTGGGCCATCCGCTATGTCATCGCTGTGGCCGGCCGCGGCCGAGCGAGCTCGACGCCTCCGAGCTCGGCCGCGCCGGCTGGAGCGTGGGGCCGCCGCCGGAGTTTCGGCTCACCTGTCCCGGCTGCCTGACCGCCGCCGACTTCAACCTCGACGCGGTGCAGTTCGCCCGCGAGGTGCTTCAGTCGGTCGCCCGCCGGGCCTCGGAGGGCAAGCCGATCGACGCCGAGCTGGCCCGGCTGGTGGACAAGGCGATCGAGTTCACCGGTACGACGGTGAGCTCGATGCGGGGCACCAGCGATTCGATCCGCTCGGGGCAGTGGAACCCCTGAGGCGGGTGGGCCCGCCGCCCGGCTGATTCGCGCCCCCTCCTGGGGGCGTCTTGCCCCCCGCCCCGCCGCGCGCGGGCTCAAGTTCTGCGGGCGAGCGACCGATGAGCGCACGCAGGAAGAAAACCCGCAGCTTGCGTGGGCGGCGGTAGCTTGCGCAGGACATCAGAGGTCGAGTGACGGAGGGACACAGGTTGGCTGGGTCAAGCACGAAGGCTAAGGAGACCCCGACCCCCAAGGCAGCGCGCTCTTCCCGACGTCGATCGACCGCCGAGCCCCGCGCATCGCGGGGCGCCCGGGCGACGGCGCGGTCCGCCAAGGCCCGTAGCGTCGCCGAGCCCAACGGCAACGGTCGCGCCCCCAACGAGGAAGCGCTGCTGGACCTCCTCGACGCCCTCATCGCCGCCCGCAACGGCGACTTCTCCGTGCGCCTGTCCACGCGCGGCGGCGAGCGGCTGATGCGCGAGATCGCCTCGGCCTACAACGAGCTCATCGCCACCAACGAGCGCCTGTCCAAGGAGTTCATCCGCGTGGGGCACGTGATCGGCCGCGAGGGGCGGATGAACGAGCGCGCGGCGCTGGCGGGGGCCGACGGCGACTGGGCGACGACGCTCGACTCGGTCAACGAGCTCATCGACGACCTGGTGCGCCCGACCACTGAGGTCGCGCGCGTGATCGTCGCCGTCGCCGAGGGGGACCTGTCGCAGAAGATGGCCCTGAAGATCGAGGGCCAGCCGGTCAAGGGCGAGTACCTGCGCATCGGCACCACCGTCAACGCGATGGTCGACCAGCTCAGCTCGTTCGCGGCCGAGGTCAGCCGGGTGGCCAAGGAGGTGGGCACCGACGGAAAGCTGGGCGGCCAGGCTGAGGTCAAGGGCGTCTCCGGGGTGTGGAAGGACCTCACCGAGAACGTCAACTTCATGGCCTCGAACCTGACCGACCAGGTGCGAAACATCGCCCAGGTGGCCACCGCGGTGGCCAGGGGCGATCTCTCCCAGCAGATCACGGTGGACGTGAAGGGGGAGATCCTCGAGCTCAAGAAGACGATCAACACGATGGTCGACCAGCTGGGGTCCTTCGCCGACGAGGTCACGCGGGTGGCGCGCGAGGTGGGGACCGAGGGCAAGCTGGGCGGCCAGGCCGAGGTCAAGGGCGTCTCGGGCACGTGGCGGGACCTGACCGAGAACGTGAACCTGATGGCGGGCAACCTGACCGACCAGGTGCGAAACATCTCCCAGGTGGCGCGGGCGGTGGCCAGCGGCGACCTGTCCCAGCAGATCACCGTGGAGGCCAAGGGGGAGGTGGCGGCGCTGGCCGACACCATGAACTCGATGACCGACACCCTGCGGGTGTTCGCCGAGCAGGTGACCGGGGTGGCGCGCGAGGTGGGGACCGAGGGCAAGCTGGGCGGTCAGGCCGAGGTGCCCGGGGTGGCGGGGACGTGGAAGGACCTGACCGAGAGCGTGAACATGATGGCGGGCAACCTGACCGACCAGGTGCGAAACATCTCCCAGGTGGCCACCGCGGTGGCCAACGGCGATCTCTCCCAGAACATCACCGTGGAGGCCAAGGGCGAGGTGGCGGCGCTGGCCGACACCATGAACTCGATGACCGACACCCTGCGGGTGTTCGCCGAGCAGGTGACCGGGGTGGCGCGCGAGGTGGGTACCGAGGGCAAGCTGGGCGGTCAGGCCGAGGTGCCGGGGGTGGCGGGGACGTGGAAGGACCTGACCGAGAGCGTGAACATGATGGCGGGCAACCTGACCGACCAGGTGCGAAACATCTCCCAGGTGGCCACCGCGGTGGCCAGCGGCGACCTGTCCCAGAAGATCACCGTGGAGGCCAAGGGC